>OJLM01000001.1_pt1 | contig 546180 bp, 368 predicted proteins | sample 1596821 | NCBI WGS metagenome assembly OJLM01 (sample SAMEA3904686, study PRJEB24821) | metagenome | biome: Builtin; feature: hospital; material: surface | place: USA | collected 2013-06-07
CGCACGGCCGGTCGCAAGAGCGCGTGCTTGAAACTTGCCATGAAAGAGCGCTTCTCAGCCGCAGAATGCGGCGCCAACGACGATGACTCTGCCTCAGACGAATGAAGCATTCTGTCCAAGTCACGCAGCCATTGGTCACATACGTCCTTGAGATGCCTGTGCTGCCATGCCAGCTCCATCTGAATGTATTCATCCACATGCGTGAGCCACACCGAGTCGACAAGAGCCCGGGCTTCCTCTGTATCCAGCGCAGGCACTCGGCACAGTCTCTGCATCTCCACGCAAGACTGGACAAACGCATCCAAGTAGGCCTCGGCTGACGCTTCGCGCGCCTCTTGCAGTAGACTCACCACATAGTCCGCGACAAGATCGTGCACGACGCGCTCGAGCAACGCCATATGAACTGGCTGCGCAGGCGGAAACACGCTCTGGATCAGCGCACACTCGTCTGACACTGCCCGCTCCAGGTACTGGACGAACTCTCGAACGGGGCCGGCGCAAAACGCCAAATTCGCATCGAGAGCGTCGTGTGGGCTAAAGGGAACGCGTGACGTCAGAACAGGTCGTGAGGCAAGAAACGTCTGTGCGATAACACTCCCTCCCATATCATAGAGCTGCGCCGACCACACAAGAGAAGGCCGTGTCTCTGTCGTCAAAGACCGGTCTATCCCAAGCGCCTCATGTACGTGGCGCAAGCTCCATGCAAGCTCGGCATGCTGCTTCATCGAGGCGAGTGCCGTTGCACAGGATGACTCACTTTGGTACTGCTCCTCGCTAGTCACAAAAGCGGTCCGCAATTGCGTGCACAAAGCCATAGTGGCTTGCTGCAACTTGGCTTGCATGGCGCTCACATCCTCCAAACCAGGAGCAGGCACACCACAAACACACATAGAGGCGAAACGAGCTAACATGCATACAAGTGCGCATTGCTCTCGCACGTCACTACTCTTGGTAAAAAGCCAGGACGAGGTAGGAGAGGGCGACTCGACGAGGGACAGGAGGTACGGGCGGAGGACCGTGTACGCGCGTTGCACACGCCGTGCGTACGGCTTGGACGCACTTGGTGGGACGGAAAATGCATCGAAATCGAGATCGGAGAGCAGGTCAACGGTCTTGGACACCGCGCGCGAGGACGCCGAGACGACGGGCGTCGGCTTGGCTCGAGCAGGTATGGGTATCGGCTCAGGCGGCGCATCCAGCAGCGGATCTGTCAACACATTCGTCTTCTGCCATCCAAGACGATCCCAGCGCCACTTCCATAGCTTTTCTTGGCTGACAAGAACCTGGCATTCGCGAGAGGCCATAGCGACACGAGGCAAATCACACAAAGGTACATAGTCTAGAATCTGGAGCACGACCTTTCGTGACAGGCCACGCACACTCGGGATATCTTCATCTGGGTCCTTTTCTGCATCTACGTGGTCAGGCACATGCGCCGCGACGGGCGTGATACGACGAGGCGCCAGAGGAACCCACCGATCCATACGGTCCACGCGCGCCGCAAGAGTCGAATGGCTCGTCGTTGGAACGGCGTGCAGTTCTCTTATGTAAGCAAGCGCCCGTGCACGACCCTGGCGGCGAGCTCCAGTGGCTTCGTTCCTGTTCTGTCTGGCCTCGTGCGGCAGATCCTTGAGGCGTGGTGGCGTCCTTCCTACAACAAGAGGCAGGGCATGATATTTTTGTAAAGAATGGATACATCGAATGCATCTGGGGTGCGGGGTACCACGACCATGGATCGTTGCACGCCCATGCCTTCCACAGCTGCGTTTCGTGACCTGCTTATATTTGAAGAGCGGCTAAAGCAGAATGCAGCGCGCTTAAAGAACCGTAAGCAAAAGTATCAAGGTGCGTAAAGTGTCACTTACGCGAACAGCTTTCCTCGCGTTCTTGGTCACGTTTATTTTGTATATGTTGTACACCGTATTACGTGCTTCATCCGAGGTAGGTAAAGCTACTGCGTCACGCGCACACTAACCACCAGCGCAACGTATTGTATTACATACGCGTAGGATTGCTATGGATTGGATGCATGATGCTCTTCCTCTTTTTCGCCAGTGGCTACTATGCTGATGCTATCCGCACCGCCAATGAGTACGTGTACCTTTTCTCATGTGCCAGATTCGTGCCTCAGGCCAATCGATCTCTACACACATTTAACATGCATTTACATATGCCGCGATCGTCGTGGATGGGTTCATGGCGAATGCCATGGTCCTCTCCGTCTTTGAACGGCGGCGACGCGTCAGGCGAGACCCGTGCGTGCCATGGGCCTTTCTCAGATGGTCGTCGCCCGCGGTCCATATTCCCTCACCATGGGACACCTACAACCTCACCGCCCCCAAACGAGCGAGGCGAACTTATTTTTTCATCTCGTGTGGATCATGACTTCCGTGAGGGGTACGAACGCTATCGAAATGCATTTGAACGCAAACGACACGAGAAGCTCAAAGCACAGCAGCGCCATCAGCCAGCGCTATGGGACTCATGGCCTTTCTTCAAGAAGTAAGTATCATGCCACACTGTGTACTCCTAGTCGGCACATAGATACCCCATCAATCTGCTCGCTCCCCGCTCGGCCCTCTCGTCTTTCTTGGCCCCTTGGCCCTCCACGTGAAGTGTCTGACGTCGCGCGGCACTCCACCTGTGTTTATTCTCCCTGCATCCCATGCGCAACGGTCGAGGCGGTCGTACGCGAGGCGCTGTTCCTCGAGCGCGATGGAAGGATGAGGACCCGATGGATATCATACGGCAGAGCCTTGATGCTGGACGCGAGACACTTGTTAAGGGCGGCATCGCGCGCTTGAGTTTCGGCTCTGAGGGACCCGGTGATGACGATGACACACTGTGGGTATGGGACGACCCAGACCTGCTTCCTAATGGCGCTGTGATGGTCTCTGCGCGTAAATCTACCTTTGATAGTCGATGGCCATACACGGGTCGTCGAGGATGGCGTCCTACTAGCAACAAGGTCGCTGAAGCCGGATTTCATTTCACTCCTACGGAGGAGGAAGAGGACGCGTGTGCATGTATATACTGTGGCGTCGAGCTAAGTGGCTGGGAACGTACAGATGATCCGATCCATGAGCATCAAAGAAGACGTCCGAGCTGTCCATTTTTTCACTGCATCCTGGCTGATGCCCTCGCTCCCCCTACATCCCCCACTCCTGCAAGTACGTCGAAACACGAGAAGGAAGACGACGACACATCCGACTACGATATCCCACATCAGCGGAAAAAGCGCACTACATTACGAGGTGTCAGTGCGACGCATACGAAAGTGTCGCACGACGAGCATATACCAAGTGTCGAGCCAGAGCATGATACCAATGCGCTTGCCCCGTCCGCTTCTCGTCGATCAGGATCGGTCGACCATGCTAACGACGGAAGAAATAAGACAGAGATGAACAAAGTTGCGCAAGACATGCAGCATGAACGTCGGTCTGTGCCAGAATCAGAAGCTGAGACTGCGTCTGAGGCTGAACCACAGCCCGAGGCGGAGCCCGAGCCAGAAGGCGGACCTATGCCTGCATCGGCTGCGTTGCCCCAACGCACCGCGTCTGTCGGACCAGAATCGGACGACGAAGCGACCGTGGAGCGCATGGTGACATCCTCTGCACCGAGTTCCATGGGTCTGTCACTTCCTCATATACGAGACTATTTACCGATTCCCTTCCCACATCGTCACAGCCAAGTTCCTATGCCACCACCCGTGACGGATCCCCGCCAAGTCACAGTAGTAGAGTGGATCCAGGAGCAACAACGCTACCTTCTGGATACCATGCGTGAGCGCACCGAACAACAGCTCACGGCCATGCGGCAACGAAATGCAGAGGTGCGGAAAACCTTGGAAAAAATGTTGCGTTCCTAAAGCTATGTATGGTATAAATTATATTTTGGAACTCCGACGTGCAAAGTACGAATTCATCGCCAGCGTCATAAGCGAAGAAGTGCCCCAACACACCAGCAGCACTGATGGGACTTGGCACGCGATAGGAATGCTCAAAATAGCACCCACGCGCAGGACGTTGGAGAGGATACGAGCTCGAGGCGGTTCTTCGGCCAAATCAGCCTCGTTCTCTGTCGACAGACCCATCGCAGATTCGCGCACCCGGCGCTGTTGCCGCGTCCAAGCCGTCAACTCGACATTGACCATGTTCAACGAGCCACATATAAGAGGCATGATATACGTAGGATCACGATCAGCTAGCGTAGGCCCACCTAATTTGGTAAGACGGTCCGCGAGACCAGGATCCAGCCCCTTGTCCAGCAGGATCTGGCGCGTCGCTGCTGAGTGAGCGGCAAACTCCTGATCCGGTGTCCACCACGGAATGAGTTCTTGGGCAAAGGGCGTCCCTGGAAGCACCGCACCCTGGCGCAACAGGGCCATCATGAGGACAAACAAGGGAATGTGCAATGCGAGCGATGTCATCATGGTCCTGGCTGGTGAGCAATGGTACAGAGCAATGAGACGGTTCCACTTCTCTGACAATCTGCGCTGGATCTTGCGTGAAACAAGTCGCTTCGTTTCCATACTCACTTGCTCACCGTCTGCCGGCTGATGCTGCTGAATTACATTGGCTGGGATCTGCTTCTGCCATGCTCGCCATTCCGGCAATACGACCTGCGCATACCGGTCATTTCGTCGGTGCTGCCAGATGGCCAAGGGAATCGATACGAATGATCTCATAGCCATCGTCAGCGCCACCACAGAATACGTGTATGGGTAGGCTAATCCCACATCCAATAGACCCATGTATTCTGGAAACGAGACCATGTGCCTCGCCAGTGGATCAAGCCAACCGAGCGTCGCAGAGACGGCGGTGCTAGAGTGATTTTGCCTAGCCTGTACCCAAGGCAGCCGATAAACAAGGGAAGTACGCGGAACAAAAAGCGCTGCTGTCTTAGTTCGAAGTAGCATGCACAGAACCCGTGGATAAGCAAAATCGCCCCACGGCGGGGCAACGACGTCCGTTGACCTCCTAAAAGTGGAGGTTGCCTCCCACTGTGTATGCCATTGGATCCCCTCGATGCCAGTATTACGACAGGGCCTGTAGGTGAAGAATGCACGATCTATCCGGCACGAACCATGGATGTGGGAGCCCGTGTAGAGACGCATTCCGGGTTCACAGTTCAGCGGTTCACCTCACATTACTCATGCTCTTGCCCCGCCTGGCGGTGTGACACCGGGAAGAATGTGCGGTACCGGACATGTGAGCATTTGGCTGACATTTTGGGAGAGGAGTATGAGCGCATACGCACAAATTGCGATTCACAAGCAGAACATTGTACGCCCAAGAAGCGTGCTTGTGGCATGGAAAGTTGGCGTGCGTGGGACGCAAACCTCTCACCGTCACACTCCAAGCGCTCACGGGCCTCGCCCACTGCGTACAAGTCGCCGAGCAGCTCTTCGTCTGAGCGACCTTTTTCTTTTCTGCTTGCGTCTACGTGGCCTTGTGAAGTAGGGCCGCGCCCGGCCTCCGAGTCACTCTCATCCCGCAAAGATCCTACTGGTTGGTGGATCAGTGAAAAATTTGATGGCGTACGCGCATGGTGGGATGGCGAAACCCTTTGGAGCCGACGTGGTCAGATGTGGCATGCACCCCCATGGTTTACTGCTCCGTTGCCTAGTCACATGTCTTTGGATGGTGAGCTATGGATCGATCGTGGGCTGTTTGAGCACACTTCAGGCGTGTGTCGAGCGTCAAATTCTGACGAATGGCATCGCGTGAAATATATGGTATTTGATGCACCGGATGGCTGCATTGAGCCTGTGGAAGATCGATGGGGCAGAATCCGGGCCTTATTCCCCGTGGCACGCTTTGGCGAACCTATCGCCCGCCATACACACCATGTATATGCGGTAGAACAAGTACGATGCCACGGACCGTCACATTTGGATGCATTAGTACATCAAGTCTTGTCCGCTGGCGGAGAAGGTGTGATGCTTCGCGCTCCCCATTCTGTATACGAACGGCGTAGGAGCTCGACCTTGTACAAATGGAAGCCATTCCTCGACGCCGAAGCGCGCGTCATTGGCTACGAACAGGGACAAAATGGCGCAGCTGGACTAGTTGGGTCGCTTGTGTGTGAAACCTACTCACAGGAACAGCAAGATGAATCCCCTAAGCGATTTTGCGTAGGATCAGGCCTCACGCAGTTTTTGCGACAGCATCCGCCTCCCATCGGTACCATGATCCGTTACCACTATAGCGGCTTGAGCTCACAAGGCCTGCCTCGCTTCCCACGATACGCTGGAACACGCGTTGATATGTAAATACCCTCTACTTTCACGCTCCGTTATGTGTGACCATGTACGAAATCTACGGTGTCTGAAGTGGGCGCTTGGTCACTTCAGGAGCGCCAATAGCCATATCCTTCTTGATCTGAGCAATGGCACGAGCGGGGTTCAGACCCTTGGGGCATGTCCGTGTGCAGTTGAAAATGGTGTGGCAGCGGTACAGCGAGAACGTGTTCTCGAGCTTCTCGCGACGCTCGGCGCCATGCGCATCACGCGAGTCAGCCATCCAGCGATATGCCTGCATCAAGACAGCAGGGCCAAGGTACGCATCGCCGTTCCACCAGTACGAAGGGCAGGCCGTGGCACAGCAGGCACACAGAATGCATTCGTAGAGACCGTCCAGGTGTCGGCGTTCCTCAGGGCTCTGGAGGTATTCACGGCCACCCGGAGGCGGGCCAGCAGGCTTCAGGTATGGCTCAATGCTGCGGTACTGCTTGTAGAACTGCGTCAGGTCCGGAATGAGGTCCTTGACGACGTGAGTGTGCGGCAGGGGGTAAATGTTGCTCTGCGGCGCATTCTTGTCAATACGGCACAGGCAAGCAAGCGTGTTCACACCATCAATGTTCATGGCACAGCTTCCGCAGATGCCCTCACGGCAGGAGCGTCGGAAGGCCAACGTCGAGTCCTGCTCGTTCTTGATCTTAAGAAGCGCGTCAAGCACCATGGGACCTGTTTGGTTCAAATCGAGCTCGTACGTCTGCATCCTAGGCTTTTGCGTCGGCTGCTCAGGGTTCTACTTTGTTAGCTCTGGCCACGCATGTCCCATACGTACCCAACGGTAAATCTTGAACTTCTTCATGTTCGGCTGCTCGGCTGCTGGCGATGCCATGGCGCGAGAAGCCGACGTAGAGAAGGCGGCAGTACCCAAAGTGCGGGGAATGTTGGCACGCACGGCCACGCGTAGCGTGTTTGGTAGCGACACCATCATACGAAGTGTATGTAGTATATGGAAAACGAGGCTGGAAGTCGGGCGCGAGGTTTGGACGAAGGCCTCGGGATAAAGCGGAAACGCAGCTCATTGCTAACCGGTCCATTCTCATTGGCCATGATGTCCTTTCACCGGCTCGACACATGTTATGGAGGTTGACTAAACACGACTAGCGTGAGAACACGCACAGATTGTGGGGATGAGCCGAGCTCTACGGTGGGGGCACAGGGAGAGCGGACGACAATCTATCCCAGAATGGGTGTGTATGCCAGTCACTAAGGCACAATGCCTTCGTACCACGTGGAAATACAGTAGGCGCATCACGACCTGGTGTGTCCGATAACTCGCGTGCTTGGCGAGCTTCTTCCGACGCCGCATGCACTTCCGACAGATTACCACCTTTATCAGCACAGGGCAAGGTGCCACCAGGAACTAGGTACCACAATTCATTGACACCCTCTCGCAGCAAATAATCTCGTACTCGGGTATAATTTAGGCCCACCTGGTGCACACCATGCGAATCATCTGATAATGCCAAGCGGCCATGCGCACGTAAAATCAGCTGCAAAATTACGCGACCTGGATATGTTTCTTCTTTCCATCCTTTGCGAAAAGCTGAGGAGTTGGTTTCGAACAAAGCGCCGTAGCTCGAAGCGAAGTGAATGTTTCGTTTGAGCTTGTTGAGCACCTCACGGCCGTGTGGCGTAGTGCACTCCGGATACCATGGAGCAGATGGATCGAATAAGCGATACAAATCAAAATGCCCAATAACTTCAGGGCGGAGTCTCTCGAGCATTTCGTATTGTGCGTCAAGGTAGGCATGTAGTAGGGATGTGTACCCATCCTTCGTACCATGAACTTGTAAAGCCTTCTGGAATGTTGGCTCATCAAAATCAATAGGAATACCGTGAACATGGTGCACAGATCCCACGATATAATCTACTGTCCCCCGACCTACAAAAGGCGGAGGCACGGGTGTATCTTGAACTGCGTCGCCATGCAACATCGCCGTTAGCGCATCAATGGAGTGCGGTGACTCAATATTCTCTGTCTCACATCCCACAAGTACAGTCATTCCATGTGGCATGGTAGCATACTTGCTTTGAAGCTCGCGCGCTTTGCTCAAGTAAGCTAGGAACTGTGTCGTGAGAGACGCTGGTGTCATGCCAGCTTCACATTCTTCAGGGTATAAATGTGCATCGCGCATGCGCGGCACATGTTCAGACAGGTGAAAATGTGTGAAGCCCAGTTCATGGGCACGTGAGATCACTTCATCGAGCGTGGATGAAGCATGCTTGCAAAACTCACCCGAATGCGAGTGATGCGAGTGCATCGAGGAAGGTGCCCTTTGATGCTCCCTGGCTGCAGTGACACGTGCGCTTCCTTTCCTTCGTCCGCACTTGGCCTTTTGCCTCCACCTCTACGGGGCTTGGATTGTGGTCCCATGGCGTCAGACCGAATCATGCAACGCACTCTGAACCAGGCGTCGCAGCACACACTGGAGCCTACACGTATCGTTGCATCTCAGAATGGTTTTTACAAGGTCGTGTTCAAAGTACTGGACAATCCCATGGGACCGTCGAACGTCCTAGAATGGGTACCCAAGCAGGCTGTATCTGACCACTTGGTTTCCACGTGGCGCGCTCAGCGGGCGGAGCGCATGGCATTTCGTCAACACAGAAAGTCTCGGACATCTGTAGTGCGTGATGCTCGAGCAGATGATGTTGAATTTGAGCCCATGGAGGCTTCGCACGCAGCATCAAGCCACGTTGTTTCCCCTCTTTCGTCTTCTGCATCACAACATCCCCAGGCACCCACACTGGCAGCTACTTCTTCCATGCCAGATTCTCTCGAAACACCTACAGAGCCATTTAACGTCGGAGCGAGCACCTCTTCCCATGTGTCACACGATATGTCAGTGCCGCATAGTTCAGGCGCTACTGTGACGGATGCCGTGCGACAACACGGAAAAGACATGGGCGCATCGCACCATCCTTCTACTTCTGAGCCCCTTAGTGTCGATGGAAATGCGGCTGCATCCATGCACCTGCATGCCATCTGTGATCACCCGGCAGAGCCTGTGAACCACAACGCACCAACTCTTGAAATCACTGAGACATCGCGTCACGTTCTAGAAGATGCACAGTTTGAGCCCATGCCACCAACTCCTCCGGAGCAGAGAACACGCCAAGAAGTTGTTGATTCGAGCGCTAACCAATCCGACCATACCTCTGAATCGCTTCTGGCCCAGAAGCCCGGCTTGCCGTTGACACAGTCGCGCTCGAGACGTCGTATCCAACCTCCGCCAACGGAAACTTTATCAAAGGATGAGCAGATTGCCGCCTTGCAAAGGAAGCTGGAAATGCAACTTGAAGAGATTACACTGTTGCGTGGATTATATGAGGAAGCATCGCAGAGCGCAAGTAGGGATGCAGCTGCTCTGAAGGAAGCCAATACCACCTTGGAAGCGTTAAAAGTGCAGCTGAAAGATGGAATCGAAACACAGCGTCAACTGTGCAGCGTGGAAATCGCCCATCGCATTTCCGAATCCGAAAAGGCGCAAAAACAGCTTGCCATGGTACAATGGCAGCTGAATGAAGGTCAAGTTGAGTTGCGTCGCAAAGCTGATCTATGGGAAAAGCATGTGAAACAACTTGAAATCGAAGAAAAGGAACGTCTCAAGCGAGAACAAGCTGCCGAGTTGCAAAATGACATGATGCAAGAGCTGGCCGAGCTGGCTGTAGAGGCGCAAGAATTTACCCCGCCCACGCCCTTGCCAGACAATAGTGCGCACGATAAATCTTACGTGGCTGATGCAATATCTACGACGTCAACGCAAAATCAGATGGAAGCAGAGCAAGACGTGATCCAGCAGCGGCCGGCAGAAGCACCCGTTCATGCTAACCATGAGACCAGCACTGCTACGCGCCCCGCCGTTCGGCAGCGAAAAACCCCTGTTTCAGCAGCAGGTGAAAGTCTCGCGCCATTCTCGCAACCGGGACGGGAAATTACATCCCGATCGCCAGCATCCATCCCTCAAACGCGTGCCGAAGCAGACACTCATTTACAGCCGAGCCCTGCGACTCCGCCGCGTGACGTGTCACAAGAAAGCCTGGAGCTTTCTATTAGCGTACTGGCAGATTCAGAAGCGGATACCCCTGTGGGAAACCCCAACATGGCTCATACTACGCCCTCCCATTCTCACTCTATGAACACGCCAGTGCCAGAATCGACAAATGCGCCTTTACAAGAATCATCTCCTACCCATTCACCCCCCTCTCATTCTGAAGCTCCTAAGCCACGCTGGAAGCGGCGTAGGTACAGCCGCATGTCCTCCGTCTCGTTATAGCTAATGCGCACGTAGCAACACATTGTCGCGTTCTACGTGGGTTTCATGACGCGTCGCGGTACATGTGGAGGTGGCACAGTTTCCACGTGTTCTTGACCGGATTTAGCATGCCACTGGTGTGGGGGCGCCCAAGTTACACATCGAACCGTCAGCCACGACTGAGTACCTCGGGAGAGAAAGGGGATGTCGACATCTTTCCCGGAATGTGCTGATAACATGAGAAAAAGAGATGTCAAGTCCCATCCACCAACTCTGGTTGATATTGCTTCCAAATTCAATATGCCGGTTGGAGACGCACCCGCCACTCGAGAGAAAGTGCCTGAATCCACGCACAACCTCAGGCGCTTGGAATTGACAGGCAGACTTGAGCTTGCCGCTGCGAATGTAGACACAACAAAGCAAGCGAAACATACCCACTCCAAATTAGGTACTATGCCCAGCCTGAACGACATTCGTGCACGGTTAAATCAGCGAGGTGTCGATATCACCCCGTCCGCTTGGAGCCCAACAAAGCAGAAGAGTATCAGCTCGTCTCAAGAGAAAGCTTCCTCTTCGACTGCCCAGAACATCGGGCTTGCGCTCACTGAAGCTCACAAAACGAATGTGGCTCAAGACACGGCCAAGGCATCCACACCTGACCAAACATTGACCAACGATGCGAATTCCCAGGAACACGAACATGTAGACTCATCCATGCAAAATGCAATGAATCCTGGGCCCTCTTCTTCTAGCCTAGCTGGTCGCAAAGCTGCGCTAGAGGCCAAAAACGGTGTGAAGCATCCGCTACAGAATGAATGGACGCTTTATGTTGATATGCAAAGAGCTCATGGGACTTTTAGTGGTGATCAGTATGAGGCAACGCTGAAGCGTGTTGGTCACTTCACATCACTTGAGTCCTTCTTTGACACGTTTGCTACGCTCCGTCGCCCTAGTCGACAAGAAAAGAATTCCAATTATCACCTGTTTAAGAATGGAGTGAAGCCGATGTGGGAAGATCCAGTAAATGCAGCTGGTGGCCGTTGGATTATCACACTGCGCGATCGTGGACGGACTGCGGGCAGTCGTCTTGTCCACGAAGCATTGCTTGATCGCAGCTGGATGTGGCTTGTATTGGCATTGATTGGCGAAACGCTAGATGATAATGATCTTGTCACCGGTGCAGTGTGCTCGCTACGAGGCAAGGGCGACAGGATTGCGATTTGGACACGCAGGAAGGAGCCCATCGACGAGCTTAATGCTATGGGTGAAAAGCTGCTGGACGTGCTAAACCTGCAGCATGAACCTAGCGTCCAAATGGAATTTAGCTTCAACTTTGGGTCGAAGGACAAGCCACATCTTTATACGAAAAAGAGCATGGCAGGTCTCGCGTCGACAGCGCCGTCTGCATAAAGTATGCAACTTGTCACACGTTATCAATGTCCCCACGGGAATGAAGAGCGAACGTGCTTGACATCTTTGGCACATAGCAAAAACGCATCTGGGGCAAGATCCTCTGGTAGGATTCCTTTAGCCACAAAGACATTGATTTAATGAAGTTCGAGTGAGTCTCCGTCGTGAATTTCGTCTCATGCATCAGTGTATCATTCATACATACAGTCAGCCAAAGTGATGTGGTCCTTAAACGTTGAGTACGCTTTCTTTAATACAATCTAGACGGTTAGTTTGACGCTGCGTATGCTCAGACCAACATACTTTTTCGGGTGCTGTGCCTGTTTGAGCCGCGATCAGCTTCTTCAGATCTCCCACGGTATCTTCTGGACTGCATTTCACACGGACTATTGTAAGTTTTAGGCACGCACCTTTTCGACCAAGGCGGTCGTTCGCCAGCACTTCAATCATACGCATTCTCGTGATTTGGCGCAGATCAGCCACATCTGGGCACGTCGATCGCAGCCGTATTTTTGCATGGAGGCGTGTACCTAAAACTACAATGTTCCTCAAGACTGGGTGAGCAAGTGCCTATTTTCTGGCAGAGAGAGGAAAAAAAGCTGCTGAACTTCATCATGGAGAGATGATGATCCAGCGGCTTTGCGTATATTCTGGAGAACTCGAGGCAGCGATATGGATGCAATGTTCATAATTTCAGCGTGGGTCCTTGCGTTGGTATCATCTGATATGAGCATGACCTGAGCTTGGCAGGATCGGAGTAGTTCCGCGCAAAGGGCCACTATAGTTAGGTCATTCGTCTAATGTCAGCATAGATGTGAGCCACTTACCAGATCCCGCGAAGGTACGGATAACATGGTTTGAACATGTAGAACCCAGCGGTGAGGATGCAATGCATCTTGAGATATCGTCCGCATATACTTTTGTGACTGCACAGTCGAGAGGATCCAGTGGCTTGCAGAACGGGAAGAGGCTGCGATGTGGGTACCGTTGTCTTGCTTGTTTGTCAGCTTCAGATGATCTAATTCTTCTAGTACCACAAAGGGTACAACCAGGTATATGCGCGGAAAAGAAACTAGATCGTGCGAGAGCTCATGTAGTTGCGCCTTGCATAAAGCTTGGATGTGCTCTAGTGTGTGTAGCAGTACATTGCTGAGAGTCAATAAACGTCAACTTACGTGTCGAGCACCCATACGGCACTGCTTGAGGGAATCCAATCTAGGCGTAACTCAGATCCTGGCAACGATTCAGCAGGTTTTTGCTGTGCAGGTTGAGGCACTTCTTGATCCATGAGCTCTTCGACGGTGCAAGATTCGGCTTCAACACTGTCAGAATCCATATCACCTGCTGATTTTTCATTCCTGGATATAATCATACGCACAGGCCCCGAAGGCACATCGCCTTGGTAGTGCTCATTGAAGTAGTCGGCATATGTGCTCATTTATGTACCGTGCTCATGGGCAGTCAAGAACAAAATGTGGAGCACAAAATTCAGCACTAGACGAAGATTTCCCAGAGCCCTATCCATCACTCTTACGGTTCCAAGATATGTACACAAATAGATAAAAAGGATCAGTATCCATAGTAGTGCATAGTGAATAAACGTATCATAGTCGTATCATATGGAGTGTGTTGCGAAATAGTGCATGATTACTTCGTACGTCAAGATAGTCAAGCCCGAGTTCGGCACCGTACGAACGAGGTTTACACCCATACCGCGATAAAACCCTGAGATACCTTCATAGCGCAAAATAGATACAAAAGTTTGAATGAATCCAGAATATTGTCGCATTACGACGCCGTTATGTGTCGTACACTTTGGGACCATCTGAAGACGCGTGCGAAGAACTTCATGCGGGTATGTAGCCATGGAAGCAAGCATTTTCGAGCCGCCACTGCATAGCAGGATAGATCCAGGTGAGAGTGCATCTCCACGCTTGAATTCTGATGTCATGCTTTTGAAATGCTCGTATAAAGGAAATTGGACAACAACGTGGAAAACACCTAACAAACTGGGTAGGAGGCCCTTGTAAAATGCCATCATACCCTCAGACCGATAAATCTTGACAAACGCATCGAAAGTATGGCGATAAAGCTCATGCTTCGGAACAGAAGCCGTCTGTAACATCGTGCGCGTCTTGACAACCCACATGGGACTGGTGCATGTCGTACTCGTGGCGCCGGCAAGCATAGCGCTCGCAATATGAGTCGCAAAGGGATGCATATGAGAGAGCGCTGTATGCTCACCGAAAAATTTTTTCCCAGCATCATATACGCAAAAGTAAATAGCCCAGGTGGGGAGGTACCCTATCACCGTGGGTCCCAGACCGCGGTAAAAGCCTCGCAAGCCGTCTTCGGTCCAAATTTTTCTGATGACCGTTGTCACATTATCAAATCCACCATGCGTTATACTGCCAGATGCACTCGCCTCTGGGCGCACCTGTAGCCGGGTTTTAATGACATCCAACGGGCACGTAACAACACTGGACACTAAACCTGCACATGCCCCAGAGATAGCAGAGTTTCGAACCTCTTTCTGGCGACGATCTGGTGGATACTTCGACATTACGTCGTTGATTTTGTGTGCCGGGCCGTGTTGTTTTTTCTACGCACAAATCGTTCCGCGTACGTATCCGGCGGGAAAATATAAATGGGAGCACCGAAGGTCAAGACACTAGCGCCGCCCATCAGGCAGGCAGCCCTCCACCTAGACTGCCTTAAATCCGCAAATGCCGTGTCAACCACCCAGCGGTGTTGTACGTAGCCCTGCTGTGTCCACCATTCCTATACCGCGTCGCCGATAGTGAACATCTTTCCAGGAAGAAAAGCATGGCTCTCTCTCGTGTAGGAAAGATTGGCGTGGCAACTGTTCAACTCATGTGCCTAGTGCATCTGATTAATACACACATGTTTGAAGTACGAAGTGTATGTGCGAGGAGATAAGGCATTCTGACTACCACAGTGCAGAGGTGCTTCGATGGTCCCGACCATTTCGCCTATGGGCGACTTGGTTTTCCATGTGCGCCTTAATTTTCTAAGGTCGCTTAGCAAAACTCCCTTCGCCAGCGAGGACCTAAAAAGTCGATTCCCACAGGTTCCTCGCGGCATACCTTCCCACAAACTTGACCCCAGCTGTGGGCTTGGATTACGTCTCGGCGACCTTGTTGTGGCTACTTCTCCAAGTGATCCATCTCGCACAGTGTGCAAGCGCATTCTCGGCATGCCAGGTGACACTGTGCTGCTAGATCCACGCGATCATATCTCAGAATCTGCGCTGCAGCTTGCTGCCCATTTCGAGGCGGGGTCCCATGTAATGCCATATTTGCGTATGCATACGGGGCGCACGGTCACTGTCCCACCTGGGCATGTTTGGCTGACGGGCGACAATTTAGCCAACAGTACGGATAGCCGACACTATGGTCCTGTGCCTATGGCCCTAATCAAAGGACGAGTGATGGCACGACTCTATCCAAGTATGCATTGGTATGGATCTGCCTTGAAAAAGGTGCCTAAAGTTATGCCCCACGAAGAACATCGTACAGACGCTGATGAAACATGGGCGCATTATCAAGCTTGACTTTGATGTTGCCTGCCTGGAAGTGTTCGGGCAAAGCATCCAGCACATTTGGATCACTAGCCATACGATCTGGACCCTCATAACCCAGCGACACGTTTTCTGTGTCTTTGATACCCGGGGCGTTTAAGTAGTATCGCAATGCACCCTCAGGACCCACACTATCACCGCCCGTATGCTTTCGACGCCAGTGCGCTGCAGACGTCCAGCCATCGCGGAATATACTCACCTGGTACGCACCATCGTCCAGCGGTTCCAAATGCACGCCTGATAAGGCCTCGGATAGAGCCAGCTGTGTGCGCAGACGTTCCACTTCGTCGCGAGCCATGTCTAATGCATTGCGTAGTGTGTCATTCTTAGCGAGACGTGCTTCTTTCTCGTTCAATGCATCATCTAGTACAGACTCGTCTGCAGCGAGCATCGGCTGCCTGGTTTGGGATGGGGTGCTTGAGGCAGTCTGATGCAAGGCGGGATTACGGTTGATGTCAACGAGGAGTTGCGCATTCGAGGACGATTCCTGGTTTCGGATTTCGTCCCAAATCTTTTTCTTGTCGAAGTTCTTAGCACTCTTCACAAAGTCGAACTCTTCGTCGACAGCAGACGTCGGGGCGTCCGTTGGCGTTGAGGATCTGATCGAAGGACGTGACGCTGACGACGCTGGGGCTGGAACCGTTTCTGGTGCTGACCTTGACACTGCACCTGGGGCTGGTGATCCAGAACGCTCGGACTTTTTGCGATTGCGCTTCTTTTTATCGGAGAGCTCTGGCCTTGTCGCTGGAGACGGTGTTTGGAGCGTCACCGTGCTGACATCAATCAGGTCCTCACGCCTCACAGAGACCACATCACTCGTATCTGCCCTACGAAGAGAAAGGGTAGCAGTTTTTGGATCGACAGAGAGAATAGTTCCAAAAAAAGGTGCGCCCTCTCGCGGCGTGAGGCGTACCGTTGTCCCAACAAACGAGGATGACATGGAAGGAGTCCAAGGAATAAGTGGTCTAGTTTAGTCATCTAAGAGAAGCGGAGGCCGCTACGGCGGGGCGTGCCATGTCGCTGTTCTGAGATTCGAGCGCGGGCCGTGGGTCGGTATCCGTGAGTGCTCGCTCGACATCGCCTTCATCTATCGTGAACAAGGGATCGTTAGTTGTCGTCGTGGATGCAGAAGGCATATCTTCGAGCTTGAACCCATCATCCTCAGGCTCGCCTCGCTCAGCACGCTCAGCCTGTTCCATCATAGCCTCGCGACGCTCCATGGCATTCCGCACCTCTTCAGTGCGGAAGAAATAGAATGAGAAAGTTGCAAGACATCCACCGGCTACAAGGTCGATGAGGTAGTGATGCATCAGGTACATGGTCGACCAGTAGAGCCAAAAGCAGTACGTCCAATACAGCGCACGTGCGTCAAACCGTAGCGAGCCGATCTTGATTTTTATGGGGAAGAAATAACTCAAAAAGAGGGCTTCGCACGTAGCTGTGGCCGCATGCAAGGAGGGAAAAGCGCCAAACACCACAGGAGCGCCGCTGAATGCCATCGTGTACCCGAAGCCACCAAAAATGGCATCAATGCGTGCGAGACCAGCGGGGGATCCGCGCATGGAGTAGTTGGCGGGCGTGAGTCCCTCGCGGAGCTCGTACCACGGAGGCGCGCAAGGGAAAGCAATCTGAATGATGACACCGACGAGATTCATGAATCCAAACGCGTTTGAAAACACTTTGACACTGCCTTGAGGCGCAAAAACAAACAAGAACGCAGCAACAATGAAGGGTGCCATGAAATGCACGACACCATATGGAATCCAGGCAAGAATGTCGAGCAGCGGATGGCCGAATCGCGTGAGAATATCACTGATGTTCGCGCCATACCAGATCGTCTCAAGAGTCGGAAGCACGGACACCCAGATATGCGGGCGAGCGGACACTTCAATAAAACGACAGGAGTAGAAAAGGAGCAGCCACAAAAGAATGGGTGCGGCAGGGAGAAAGAGTTGCGAGGTGAGGGGAATGCAGAGCACCAAAATGTACAAAAGTGGGATAATGAGCTTGTACGGAAACGAGGGTTCGGCCATGATCACCATCGAAAACACAGCGATGGGGAGCATAAAGCCATATTTGAAGCGGTCCTGCTTCGACATTTTGTACGCTGCCAATTTTTTAAAATTGTCGCGCGGTGACACACTAAAAGACAGGCGCTTAGCTGCAGCCAAGACAGCCAGCCATGTCTGTCGGTACCACGGCTCGCGCTTGGGTGCCTGCGCGGCTGGCGCTGCAGACATGAGCGAGTCGTCGTCAGCGTCGACCTTCGCAGACGACAAAAGGGCGCTCAAGACGCGTACTCGGTCACGTGCTCGTTGATACGTCCAGGACGCTGAATCTCCCCAGCCTGGCAACGTGCCATGATGACGCGGCACCGCTCACTTGCCCCTCTCAACCGCCTATCGATGGCTGCTGGGAAATGTCCGGCCCAGGCAGAAAAGTATGGACAGTGCATGTTGCGACACTACCAGGAAATGGACCGCGACGTTTGCGCGGCCGAGTTTCGTGCATTTCTCACCTGTGTTCGGGAACGGCTACAGCGTCGCTAATCAGAGGGGCACAATCGCCGCAGCACGCCCCATACACGGTCATAAAAGGAGGCGAGTGCATCGCGATCCTGGCACATGTGCTGGAATGTGCATCGCACATGATCTGCATCGGGTGGCGGTGCCCGCTTGGACTTGATGCCGCCACTCAAGCCGCGGATGAAATGCGCGCGTGGGTTAAACAAACGGTTGTCCAGCCACAAAAATCCGCTGGGTCCGCCTATCATCTGTACAAAGGCCACGCCGCTGCGATGAACGAATTGTGTATAGTCAAAGTTGTTGGGCCGAGACGAGTAATGGAATTCAATGTCACGGGGGAAGTGATCTTGGGCTTCTTGATCCAGCACAAAGCCGAAATGTCGAAGGAGCGCCGTCTCGAACAGGTGGTCCGTGTGCTTTGGGTCGCGGCCAAATACGTGCCGCGTGATCCAGGACTCGAGGTGGTCCGTCGGCTCACACGGCGCGTGCGCGTTGCGGGTGCCGTGAATGCGCTCTAGCGTCGGCAGGTACATATGCTGCGTCGGAGGGTCGAGAACGAGAGAGATAGGTACGGGTGCCTGGAACGGATTGTGCAGCCCCACATCTTTTACCTGCCCAATCGGTGCTTCGACGAGCCGCAGTCCGTAACGTTCGACCGCTCGCGTCCAAGTTTGGACGAGATCGTCAATGAGGCGTGCTGTTGCGCCGAGCCAGTGAATTTGGAAATTGAAGCCGTTCTCCGCATTGTGAGCGAGGTCATGATGCAGGATCGCGACTTCCGAGCGGGAGCTCCGCCGGTCTGGATCCACATCAATCAGCATGCGTCGCGAGAGTGGCACGCGGCGTCGCTCCTTGCGTTTGTTCGTACCTGAGGACGACGTAGCCATGGGCGTGCTACTTGTTGTCAAGTCTTGGCGCAAACGTGTAAGCCGGTAAAAGTAGTGACCATCCATGAATCCATGCACGCCCAGCACATGTGTGATGTGGCCCGCCTGCTGCAGACGCGACGCTAATTGCACGGCCTCATCGCGAGTATGCACGTCGCTGAATGAGCGGCACAGCCATGTCACAAGGTCAGCACCAGTAAAAGTATCCGAATACCACACATTGTGCCACTGGCGGCTGTGGATCTTTAGCTCGGCACTGGCCGCCAGCATGTCGTCGGCGAGCTGCGCTAGCGACCGAGAAGCGACATCACGCATAGGCGCTCGGTCTTTGTGGCTGCGTTGGCGTTCTAGCTCGTCATGCATTTCGGTCAGTGCACAGAGGAAGGACTCGTCTCGCATCGAGCACGATGGATCAAGTGTCGTCGGCAGAAACCGCAGCGACTCGTTGTCATGAAAGTGTTCGGCGCGTGCAAACAAGTCGGCGAGGCGGTCCATACCCGCGAGTCGCACCTCCTCGTCATTCAGATACTCGCCTGTTCGGGCGATAATCCGGTTCGGCGGGTGCTCACTGGGGACCACGACAAAGCGAGCACGCCAGTACAGCAACGACTCGGTGAAGGTGTCCTCATAGCCGGCAATGATCGAGTCGAGGTACGCCCAATTGTATGCGTGTGGATCTGGGTACTGGAAGTGCACGTCGATAGGGTGGTATCCCACTTGAGCGCGCGGCCATACACAACAGCGATAGGTCGTGGGCGTCGTATCATAGGGTATTTTGTGGATGTAGCGCGTGACATGAATCATGCCTGCTTGGCGGTTGTACGTGATGCAGTGAACTTGGTTCATGGTGCTGAGATAGATCGGCTCGCCATCGGCAAAGTTACCTGGACGCAAGAGTTCGGTGGGATATCGCACCACGACATGATGCGGCGACGCCACATTCGGCAGAAAGACTGGGCGCTCGACGAGCTGAAATCCTTGCGACAGGCGCTGCGCACACATTTCCCGCAGCATACGCAGTGCTGGCGACGACGACGATGCACCGCGTTTGAGCATGATCGACGACGTGTCCGAGTGCACGGACACTGTATATGGGTATTCGTGCCAGGACGTGGCGAGTTCTCGTGCATGAGGCAGGTAGCGCGTCGTGAGCGGCAAACAGGCAGGCGACGACATGGACCACCATTTGACTGTGTGCTTGTTAGCCCGCTCCAGAAAAACGTGTTGCCAACGCAAGAGGAGTGCATGTTGGCTCGAGTGCGATGTGGGCGGGCCCACTGGCAACTGTCGCGGCGTATCAGGCGACAGTTTGGGCTGCATCCCATCTGATCCGTCATCCAGCGTCGGTGTGTCAGCTACGACGTGCGATGCGGCTCTTGTGCAGTGCTCGATCAGTGTCGGTGCAGTTTTCGTGTGGGAAGCACGCAAGACAGCGTTGAGGACACGCGAAGCGTTGCCAGACGTCGTCGACTGCCCGCGCGAGATTTTGGTGGGTCGTTGCCAGGGTAAAAGGGAGCGCCATGATGGCGAGCGGAACAGCACGTCTGACATCGTCGCAGGGACCTGGAACCTGGAAGAGGCGGCTGATCGCACAGCGAGCAGGGTTGTAGCTGTCTCACCCACGACGGGCGCCGCCTTGCCCACGGCGTGCTGGTAGGGCAGGCGATGCACCGCTTGACCGGATACGGCGGAGGACAGCGAGGGAGTCGAGCTGCCCTGTGACCATCGCGTGGCCGGTAGTGATGCGGGCCTCGGTGCTTCGGCTTGTAGATCAGGTGGCCAGGGAGGTGGCACTGACGGCATGCCGTGCAGAGGCGCGAACTGGTCCCGATCATGCTGCTCCCGCGCATGAGAGCCAGAGGCCGTCGGCAAGGATGCATGAGGGAGCAAGAGATAAGGCAGCGTGATGTGTTGCTTGCGGGCACCCAGGAGCTCGAGCAGGTGGATATCATTCATGCGACAACGCGGCACAAAGCGATTGCGTCTGCGCAGATGGCTGTGGTCCGCTTGGTAGAAGCTGCAGTTGATCCAGTACGGCATGGAGTAATACGTGTATTGCGAGCCACGAGGTGTCGCATCCTGGAACAGTGGATCATGGGACGGACTGTGCTTTGTTGGCTCCGTGGATTTGTGGTGGAAGAGGGGGACGGTATGGAGTGGCATTTGGGAGAGGCATACCAAGTCCATCGAGATGGCCTGGTCGAACATGCGCTGAGTCGTGAGGCGCAACAAGGCCTTGTCCGCATGAAAGTGTCCCGTACCAGCGGTGAGCACAATAAGCAAGAAGCCTGTGCGGGTCAAGTCGCGATCAATATAGTGCTTGTTAGATGAATTGAGCTCCATATTCACCGCCTCGAGAAGGTTGCCTTGGTAGGCACTGGCGAAGCGGCCCAGCAGCCGTCGTCGATCGATGTTGGCACCTGGCGATACGGGACGAAGAAGAATGTCGTGCTGGAAATGATAAAACTCTTCCTTGAGAATGCGCATCACCGCAGGCCATTGCGTAAGGGAATCGAGATCGAGCACAACCTTGTAGTAGTCGACATACCACTCGCCAGATGACGTGCACTGGAGCGGCAATCCATCGAGATATGCCTTCTCGCTCTCATCATACAGCACTCGAGTGAAAAGCACTAGGGACACGACATGATTTGTCCCAATGACTTTCCAGCGGCGCAGCATATCAGGCAGAAAACCATGCAGCACTTTTTCGTAATACAGCTCGCCATGTTCGTCGAATTCCCACATTTCCTTCGACATTTGTATAAAGATGGTGCAGCGCGCTGACTCGGAGCGAAAGATGGGCTTCGTCGATGTGTCCACGTAGCCCGACAAGACGCTGTGCTTATGTACAAACAGGCGCCCGACTTTCGCACGCAGGCCGGTCGGAAGGGAAATGACCTGGCCGATATAGACGCATGAGTCAATGCGTGAGAGCGCAAGGCGCCACATGTCAGCGCGGCCCATGTACTGGTCTCGAAAGTAGAGCTCCATGTGCGTGATAATGTGGTACTCGCGCGGTGTGCGCATGATCACGGCCTGCGAGCGGTTCGATAGGTGGCACAGCGATGCTATACTTCGGGACACAGATAGCTGCAGCTGTGGCTGTCTTGCGACGACGGCCGCATCAGCCACAGCTTGCTTGGCCCGAAACACCAGCGTGCGTGTCGTGTCCAGCGTCATAGGGTCTTTGCCAAGCGTCAGCGCGGCCTCTCTCTCCTCAAAAGTCGAAGCATTCATCAGCATCAGCAGCTCCGTGTCAGACTCATTCGGCAGCGAGATCGCCGGATTCATCACAAAGTCATGCTGCGAAAAGTTGGGCGGGTCATGCGTCCATAGCAAAATGGGCCGCATGTGCACGGCCGATGCCGACGCATTCTCTTCTTGCTCGTCGTCGTAGTCTGCGCTCACGGATGCGGACAACGGCATGGCCCGCGCTCGTGAGGTGCCACCGCTCGGCGCCCCAGCATATCTGGGCATCGCGCTCCGCACCCAGCCTGTCGAACGACGTCGGCGAGGCGCACGGCCGCTCTGATGTGAGGACCACGTGGTTCTTTCGGCCGACGGTGTGATGGGGCCACGGCGTGGGTCCGTCGCACGCCAGCAGAGCCCTACACGCTGCGTCTCTGACGAGTGATCATTCGCGCACGACAATGAACGTCGACGAGGTTGAGGACCGCGATGGTGTGCGTCTCTCGTGGAACGTGTGGCCAGCAACAAAGCTGGAGGCCACGCGCACGGTCGTTCCAGTGGCTGCATTGTACACGCCGCTGAAGGAGCGGGAGGACTTGCCGCCGGTGTTGTACGAGCCGGTCATGTGCAAGCCGCCGTGCCGCGCCGTGTTGAACCCGTACTGCCAGGTGGATGTGCGTGGAAAGTTGTGGATCTGCCCGTTTTGCTTGTCGCGGAATCCATTCCCGCCGCACTACAAGGACATTAGCACCACCAACCTGCCTGCCGAGCTCCTCCCCAAGTACACGACGATTGAGTACACACTGAACCGCAAGTCGCAGATCCCGCCGATTTTCATGTATGTGGTCGATACATGCATGGAGGCCGACGATCTCAAGGCGCTGTGCGAGTCGCTCGTTCTCAGTCTGAGTCTCCTTCCGCCCCATGCCCTGGTGGGTCTGGTGACCTTTGGCACGGTCGTACAGGTGCACGAGCTGGGCTACGAAGGCTGTCCCAAGAGCTATGTGTTCCGTGGCTCGAAGGACTACTCGCCCAAGCAGATCCAGGACATGCTGGGCCTCACACCCGGCTCGCGCCCCACGCCCAACTTGGCTGGTGCGGCTGCGCCAGGCGGTCCATCCGCGCAGCCGCGTGCACCTACGAGTGGCCAGATCGGTGCGACGCGCTTCATGCTGCCTGTATCGCAATGCGAGTACCAGCTCACGAGCATTCTTGAGCAGCTGCAGCGTGACCCATGGCCCGTGGCGAATGACAAGCGGCCGCAGCGCTGCACAGGTGCGGCACTGAGCGTGGCCGTCGGCCTACTTGAGAGCACGTTCCAGAACACGGGCGCGCGCGTGATGCTGTTCTGCGGTGGCGCGTGTACGGAGGGCCCCGGCCAAGTGGTGTCGACCGAGCTGCGTGAGCGGATTCGCTCGCACCACGACATTGAGAAGGACAATGTCAAGTACTTCAAGCGCGCAGTGAGGTTCTACGAGAACCTCGGTCGTCGTTGCGCCCACAACGGCCATGTGATCGATGTGTTTTCTGGCTGTCTCGATCAGGTCGGTTTACTCGAAATGCATTCGCTGTGCAACGTGACGAACGGTCATCAGTTGCTGGTCGACAGCTTCCAGATGGGTATTTTCAAGCAGAGCTTCAACAAGATTTTCGAAAAGGACGAGAACGATGACCTGCGCATGGGCTTTAATGCGACACTCGAGGTGCAGTGCACCAAGGAGCTCAAGGTCAGTGGTCTGATTGGCCACGCCATATCGGCCAACAAAAAGTCGAACTGTGTCGGCGAGACAGAAATTGGTATTGGACAAACGTCGGCGTGGAAGATGTGCTCCATCACGCCCCGTACGAGCGCTGGTTTGTACTTTGAGATCGCGACGCCAGCTGGCCAGCCGCTGCAGCCAGGCGCGCGTGGCTTGGTCCAGTTTGTGACGCATTACCAGCATGCATCGGGTCAGTTCCGCCTTCGTGTGACGACGATTGCCCGCAACTTTGCCGATGGTGAGTCGGGTCATGTGAGTCTCTCGTTCGACCAGGAAGCCGCCGCCGTGCTCATGGCGCGTATCGCCGTGTTCAAGGCTGAGATTGACGACAGCCCCGATGTGCTCCGGTGGCTTGACCGCATGCTCATCCGTCTGTGTCAAAAGTTTGCGGAGTACCGCAAGGACGACCCGACTAGTTTCCGGCTCAGCGAAAACTTTAATATCTATCCTCAGTTCATGTTCCACCTGCGGCGCAGTCAGTTCCTGCAGGTGTTCAACAATTCGCCTGACGAGACGGCGTACTACCGCCATGTGCTCAACTGCGAGGACGTGAACAACTCACTCATTATGATCCAGCCAACGCTCATGTCGTACGGCTTTGAGGGGCCGCCGCAGCCCGTGCTGCTCGACTCGATGTCGATCCGTCCAGACGTGGTCCTGCTTCTCGACACATTCTTCCACCTGCTCATCTTCCACGGTGAGACGATTGCGCAGTGGCGCAAGGCGGGCTACCACGAGCAGGAAGGCTATGAAAACTTCCGCGAGATTCTCGAAGCGCCACAGGCCGATGCACAGGAGCTGCTCATGGAACGCTTCCCGATTCCACGGTACATCGTGTGTGACCAGAATGGCTCGCAGGCGCGTTTCCTGCTGTCCAAGCTCAATCCCTCCACGACCCATATGACCGGCGGTGCGTACGGCGTCAGTGGCAAAGGCGCCGCTATTTATACAGACGATGTCAGCCTACAGGTGTTTATCGAGCACCTCAAGCGCCTGGCTGTCGGTGCCAATAGCAGCTAGACTTCCCCTTCCATTAGTTCAGCAAGCTCAGCCTCCTCCTCCGCAGTAAGCGCAGCAGCAGCGGGCGTCTCGGGCATGTGCCCTTCTAGCATCGAGAGGGGCCAGCGGCGCACCGTGCCATCCAGGGACGCCGTCACCACGTAGGCCTGAGGCGTCGTCCACCAACCAGCATACGTCACATTGTGCCAGTGTCCATCCAGCGCCGCCTCCAGCTGATCGTCACGGTACACCTGTAGCGTGCCGTCCTCCATGCCGACAAGCACGGTCTCGTCGCGCAAAGGAAGCACCGCGTGAGCCTTGCACGGTACGGGTATCATGTGCGTCGCATACACGGGCGGCTGCGATCCCAGCACGTCGCCGGCATGCGACGAGCGAGCACCCCATCGAGCCGGCCTGTCTTTCTGCGACGATAGAGGAAAGCATCGCACGCTCTGGTCACTGGATGCCGTCCACACATGCGCCGTCCATGTGTCATCCTCTTCACGCCACACGGGCTTGATGTCATTCACACTCGTCTCGTGGCCATTCAGTTCGCGGACAACAGACAGGTCAGGCGTCACCTGCAGGACGCGGCCCATGGAATCCGCCGAAAAGACCGTGCCTGGTTCTGGCACATCGTTCGCGACGACCGCACCGTGCGGCGGCGGCGGCAGCGTAGAGATGCACACGATCGGACGCGTGTGTTGACCTTGCAGCGCGCCACGTACCGTGGGTACGGGACACGGGGCAGGGACCGTCGCCAATGCTGCCCATGCCGCGTCGTCCAGGTCGTGCGCCCATTTCGATAGCGGTGCAAGATTCCATGCACGCACCGTCTTGTCATTGCCGCCAGCGTACAAGATACAGTGCACGGGATCGACACACAGGGCCTTGAGTAGGTCGGCGCCTGCCTCATCCAGCTTGACCAGGCATGGCGGTCGCTTACCGGGCAGCACAGGCCAAATTCGGATGCACCGATCCCACGACGCTGTGCACACAAACGCACGGTGGTCTGACACGGACCAGGTGGCGAGTCCGGACACGGGGCCGGCATGTCCACGAACGAGCTGCACGACGCGACCGGACTCAAGATGCGTGCACCGCGCCACGCGCCCACTCTCAGCTGTCCAAAGGAAGGGAGAAGAAGTGTCATTGGGTCGGTGAGCAGCAATCACCTTGTGCACGCCGCCATCCGCACCCGCCGCACGCTCGGCGAGGCGTGCCATGTCGACTGAGGGCGGGGCATCGCTCCCGTCTAATTTTGCGCTGCCATGCATCCCGAGCCAGATGGGAGAGCCATGCACGGCACCAGAAGCCGTGCGCTGCGCTTTCGATGCGCGATCGCGCCCTTGTGCCAGGGACGCATCCGACTGAAAGAGATGCGTCGCTTGCGCCGTGTGCATCAAAAAGACAAGGGCTCTTGCTCCACATCAGGGCCGCATGGCCGCTTGGTAAAACGAGGCCCACACGGCTTCTCGCGCAGAGGGCAGGGCATGGTCCGCCGCGTGCAGAAACGCCGGCACTTCTTTGAGCCGTTCCAGCTGCACAATGCCAGAGCGGCGCGATACGCTCGTGGGCGTGGCGTGAGTCTCCAGCGCATGAGACAGCGCCTCAACAGCCTGTACATCAATCGGGCCGTGCTCGCGCAGTTCGCACGTAAACCACGAAAGTCGCTTGACTCTCCGAATAAACTCGGGCACTTGAGAGGGCGTGTCGGTGCGGTCGGTAATCAGGCACAGGCCCGGGTACCCGATCTTTAGTAGACCCTGCAGCTCGAGGTCTTCCGACCATTTGTGAAATGCACTGATTTTCTTGGCCATCCGGATGTGATGGAACAGCAGCATGGCTCGATACGGCCCCGTAGAACTGATTTTCATCCTCGAAAACGTGGGAACACGTCGTGGTCAATGGCACACGCATGCTCGTTCCTCCACACCAAAAAGGCGGTGTGGCGCACCTGGCTACGGTTGCCTTTCTTTCTCTGCATGACTATGTGGTGGCCCACAGCGCGTGCATCTGTGCCGCAGCTCTACGCTGTGCGCACACCTATGGCATGGGCGTCTCGCTCGATGATGACCTCGCCGTTCAGGCCGACGACTCCGCTTCTACTGCAGGCGACGCAGCCCAAGGAGATGACCATGCCGGTCGTGGTGGGATGTGGCCTGGTTGGCGCGTACGTATGACATGGGCTCATGAGGCAGTGGCCTGATTGCTATGATGATGCGCCCTACAGGGTCGACGGGGGGCAAATGGGTCAAGGGCGGCTTCCAGGCCAAGATGGATCGAAAAGAAGCGATTCAGATTTTGGGTTTGCGGTGCGTGCCTGCCGACTAACGTGGCAGCGAAGCTAGTGTCAATCGTAATCGCATCAAGGAGGCACACCGCCGTATGATGATTGCGAACCACCCAGACCGTGGCGGATCGCCCTACCTCGCTAGCAGTACGTGCCCCTGCGCTTACCCTACAGAAATCAACGAGGCCAAGGATCTACTAGAACGCACCACGTCGCGTTGAGCGCTTGTCATAGAACATAGGCGCAAGCACGAGCACCCCCTCATTGGGCATACATGTAGGTATTCACCTGCCACTACAAACGACCAGTGGCTATGGCTCATCCGCAGCAGTGCAATACAACACACACAGTAGTTCATACTGGGCACACTGTGGGACGACATTTTGAGGACGAGACGTTGACCAACGCAACATTATGCCTCGCTGATCTCACGCAGACGACGGATCGTGCTGTTGTTAGTGGCGACTTTGGGGGTACAACGTACCTGCGCACAGTAGCTGCGGCCGTCGTGTTCATCGACCAGGCGCCGCCGGCGACGACCTTCTTGCACGCACTGCAGTCCCAAATACCCACAGCCTTGCGCTTCACAGTGTCCTTACCACAGAACGAGCACGTGTAGCGGCTGTGCTGCGAGATTTCAATGTTCTTGATTTGGCGACGCAGCGACGAGCCGTAGCGCGTGCCGTACTTGCCTGTGATTCCAACCTTAACAGTGCGCTTAGACTGGCTGGTTAGTATTCCGCCATGAGCTAGCGCGGACACGAGCAGCTTGAAGCTGTGCGACACACAGCCGTGTGTGCCGGCTCATGCTGGCGCGCATACTTGAGCCAACGTACCATCTTTTGTGCCAGAAGAAGGAGGTAGGACAGCCGGCGCCTTGGGCGGAACTGGAACGAGGAGGCGGCCGCGAAAGCTGAACTTGAGACACGTGATGCATATAGTTGAAGCACGTGATGCATCGAGTGATCGAATGTGGAGGTTCGTGCACCTTGCACCCTGATGTGGATGATCCGAGCTGCCGCGCCGGCGGCGAAGGCCGCGTCGCGGGCGGCGCTGCTGCCGCGCTCGCGTGCCTGGCATGCATGTGCTGTGCTGTGCAGTAAAGATACGCTATCTGACCCTTTTCCCCTGCCCTTTTCCAAAGAACTGGATCCCAAGCAGCGTGCTGAAGGCGTCAACCTGGCGAGTGAGCGCCAGGGCGTGGAAGGTATGAGCGTGCCCATTCGCGTTCCCAATCGTGAGAATGAGCCACGTCCGCGTTTGCTCGCACGCCTCCAGTATCAATGCAGGAAACGTGGCACGCTCGAGACGGACCTGTTGCTCAGCACGTTTGCACAAAGCGAGCTGGCATCGCTGCCGGATGAGGAGCTCCATGAGCTCGATGCACTCCTTGACGAACCGGATTGGGACATTTTCTACTGGTGTACAGACCGCAAGCCAGTGCCCGAGCGGTGGCAAGCATCATTCACGACACAGGGCCGGTTAGGGTACAGACTACGTATTCATACACGGAATGACCATGGCCTTGTGCGGCGATTTCCGCCACTCAAAGGCGATATTCAATCGCCCTCTGCCTAGGCCGAGGTGCCGGTATCTTCTGAGTCTTGTAGATCATAGACCTGCTGCAAATCTTGTTGCTGCTGCTCGTTCAGACTCGCCGTGAGGCTCTGGAACAGGTCCGCCTGCTGAGTCTGCAGCTGCCGAATAACGGCGCGGAACGGCTCATATACTGGTACGCTTTCGAGGGGCGACTCGTACACCAGGTCATCATCATCAAAGTCGTCTTCCAGGTCGTCTGCACTACCGATGCCGTCGTCGGCCGGTGCGTCACCGTCGGCGATGTGAACTTGCGCGCGGACACGGTTGGCCTCCTCGGCCAGCAGCTGCAGATAGTCATTATCATCTTCCTGGACATCCGCATCGTCATCAAATTCGTCCAGGGCCGCATTCACATCGTCATCCAAGTCATCGAGGCCCTCATCGAACACCTTGTGCAGCTCCTTGCGCTGCGCAACGAGTTTGGGCAGGGCCTTGAGTTGCGTGAGCAAGGCGCCGAAGAGATGAGGGTAGCCGTTCCGCAGGGCGGCGGGCACAGACTGCGGGTCCATCGCAAGAAGCGAAAGCAACGCGACAATGGCGACCTTGCACTCATGCACGCGTCGGCACTTGGTGAGCATTGGCAGCACTGTCGCAAAGAAGGCTTGCGTCGCGCCGTGCGACTCGAGGATGCTAAGAGACAAAGTCGGGTTGTAGTACATCGACTCGAGTACAATGAGCGCAGCCCATTTGCGGAGCAGATGCGATTCGGTCGACTTGTCAAGGAAGGGGAGCAGCGCAGTGAGAATACCAGGCACTGCATCGTCGACGTAGCCACGCAAAAGGAGCAGGACGACTTCGGCAATTTGACAAGCAGCAATGCGGTCGCTCGAGACGAGTTGGTCGCTCGAGATGGCCGTATGGAAGATGTCGATTAGCATGTGGCGATACTCGGCGTGCTGACGAAGCATCTCTGTGCCGTACGATGCACAGTTGTCAAACGTGCCAATCATTTCTGATAGGTAATCGATGCCACTCGACTTGAACGACTTGTACATGAGCGTGAAAATGTCCCACATGGCAGGCGACACGCTCTTTTGATAATAGGTAAGCACGTCTGTGAGTTGGAAGCAGTCGTCGTACAGGTCGAGCGTTTCGGTCTGGATCGTGAACGCCACGACCGGGAGCAGCACTTTTTCAAGTTCAGCGAGAATGTCAGGACGTGAGTCGGCAGTCGTGACCATCTGGTACATCGTACTCAGGCAGCCCATAGCGGCAAAGTACTTGTCCTCTTCGCCCTGGTCCATGTTGAAGGCATGCACGCCGTCGACGCCGCCGTCGACGCCCGCGCCAGCAAGGTTGTCCTGCAGTAGCCGCATGTAGTTGTTCGCCATCTGTTGCGTGAGGTCGACAGAAAACGGCAGGAGCTCCTCAGCAAAGTTGTTCACGATTTTTTCCTGTGTCGTCATAAGCACATCGAGGTCCGTCTCATCCGAAAGCTTGAGCAGTTCCTGCATCAGACGGCACGCATTCGGTGCCACAGCGTTATGCACTTCGTCGTGAGCCACGAGCTCACCCATGGCCTCTGCTGCCTTGACACGCACCGGCAGCTCCGTGTCCATGATGCAGTCCATCACGCCACGGAAAGCCGTCTCGAGACTCTGGCTCGTCTGCCACTTCATGCCGGCACTGTCGAAAGCATGGATCAGCGCACATGCGCGCAAACGCAGAAATGGCTCTGGGCTCTTGAGCACAGGCAGTACATGCTGTACAAAAAACGCATCAAGCATGTTTTGCACATTTTCGTGGTGCACCATCGTCTGGCATATCGTCATGCACATGCGAAGCGCCCCGTCAAACTGCCTGGCGGTGCATTGGGCCGGATACGCATTCAGAACGTGCGTGATGAACGTCAGCGTCGGCTCAAACATGGACTTGGTGCGGCGTGTGACGGTCACATTCAGAAGCATGCTGGCGGCACTTGATGGCGTACCCAGCTCCTCGAAAGGATCAGAGCCCAGACGCACAAAATCGATGGGGTCAAGCTCCCATAGCTCCTCGTCTTCATCTGAGAAGCACAGGTGCGGATACACGAGCGTCTCGATAATCTGCTGCATGTGCGGACGAAGCAGCTGCCACATGGACTTGGGACGAATACACTCAGAGAAGAAGGTAAGTAGGTGACGAAGGACAGGCTTGCTGACCCAAAAGTGCTGCGACACGATGCCATCGGCCGTGTGTAGGTATGCCTTGAGGATCTCGGGAGCAAAGTTGTGGATGAACGTTTCGGCGAATGGCTTGTACATCTTCATGCTCGCTGCCAGCTGGGATGGCGTTCCGTACCGCGAAAAGAGCTTGTTTAGCGAATAGAAAGCCCACTTTTTCGCCTTCCACCAGGGCGCCTTTTCCCTGGCGTCGGCATCGGCGTCGGCATCGGTGACCACACTTTTCTGTACGATACGCAGCATGACTGAGCCCCACGGTACAATACTCTCGTTCGACTGTTGATGCTGCGTCAGCGTCACCATCATACTCGTCTTGTACGTCTTCATAGCATAGTATACAATCTCGCCAACGGCCGGCAGATCGCTGTGGTCCGAGTCCATTAAGGCACTTACCGTGGCAAGCAGCGCCGGGAACGTGTGTGAAACGATGCTCTCTAGCTTCGAGTCTGTACAGTCGAAGCGGAACGCACGGACAAGCTCGAGCAGCGCTCGAACGCCGGCAAAGATCTGGAGCTGCTCACCAGAACTCAGTAACTTGACGATCTCTTCCGTCAGCGTCGGCCATGCCTGTGGGAAATCGCAGCGCACAATCGAGTACATGGCACTAGCAATATGCACACGCAGTGTCGGCGGCAGCGATGCAATCGTCGGGAGCAGCCCTGAGCGCACCACCTCCTTGTCTTGGTCGGACACGGCAGACGGCGCATCAGAAAAGCCTCGGGCTAGAGATGCGTCCCAAGTACGCGAAATGCGGTTCTTGACATAGATCGCAGCCGCCTGGCGGATAGAAGTGTCGACTTCTGGCGAGGCTACGAGCTGGAAGGACGCGGCAAGCATCCCAGGTTGGCTTTCGAGCTGGTGCAGCTCCTGCTCAGACGCACGACGCACATGGACGTCGGGACTAAGCGTAGACGGAAACAGTCGTAGGAGCGTTTCCATACGGGCGGTATGGCTGATGCGCTCGAAAGTCAAACCTGTTTTTCGTGGTGGATAGGCCTTTTTTTCTCGTCCCCAACCACGTGGCACAGCTGCCATGCCACGTCCAACGACGCGTACAGACAGCCGCCTCGGCGGCCGTCTTGCGTTTGTCGATCGGACCTGTGCACCGGCACGCAGGCTTCGGCCATTATCTGGTACGCGCATAGTCGGCGATGAGCCGACGCTTTCCACCCTTGCTGTTCACAAGCGCAAGGTTGGTGACGTGCGTGCATGGCTCACTGAGGCGCTGGAGGGACCACCTTTGCTGGCTAAGCACCGCCGCATCCTCGTGCTAACAGGTCCGGCGGGTGCTGGAAAAACCGCGACGGTGCGCGCTTTGTCGCATCGCGATGCCCTGCATTTTGACGTGGTTGAGTGGCTGAATCAAGAAGCGTATAGCGACCGTGGCATGACACGTTCGGTATGCGAGCAGTTTCGCTCATTCTTATTATCAACCGCTCGGTTCAGACCATTGCCATTGGCATCAAGACACTGTGCCGCGCGCTCTCAGTCGCGGTGCGTGCTGCTTGTCGAAGACTGGCCCAATATATCGCATCTCGAGACACGTCATGGCGTGCATGCCGCCCTTGAGCAGTTTCTCGAGGCTGTGCCGCATATGCCATTGATTCTAATCGTGTCCGATAGCATTCCACGAGCTGACACCGAAGCGTGGGATGGCTCGATGGACTGGCGAGCACGTCTTGCTGGGCAGATGGACATTCGGACAGCCGTGTCAGAACGGGTACGCATGCATCCGGCGTGTGCCGAGATCCGCTTCAATCCACTCACGCCGCGCATGATTCAAAGTGCATTGGCACGGCAAGCACCACATATACCCATAAGCGTCTTGGCTGACCTTTCCGAGGCTTCCGGCGGCGATATTCGTCGAGCTTGCACGGCTGCGCAGGCACCGACGCAGTTGTCCCAGTCAGATGCAGCACTAGCGCTCTTTCATGCGCTGGGTCGTCTCTTGTACAACAAGCGCTTGGGTGATCCTGACGTGATGGATCATCGACTGGCTGAGCCGCTGCCGCTCCATCGACCGCGGCGCTCGATGGTCGATGTTGAGGCACTGTGGACGCAGCTTCCTGTGGACGCCTCGACATTTCAATTGTATGTCCACCATAATCTGCTCCAGTTTGCGGACGACGTGGATCATGTCGTGACGGCACTGGACGCTATGAGCTATGCGGATACGATACGCCTCTCTTCGCACGGTTCGTATGCTGAGCAATACGCGTTCGAGTGCATGGCACGCGGTGTGCTTTTGTCGCTTCCGTCACCTGTACAACGCCGTGGCCAGCAGCTGACGAAGCCAGCGCTTTGGGAAGCCATGGAACGCAGACGTGCATGTGATGAGGTGTTTTGGCGCGTCGTGTCCGATGACGTGCGCTGTGGGCGTGCGCGATGCCGCATAGACGAATTGGCATCGTACGTTCTTCCTCTATCGGCACGCACGAGCCATACATGGTCAGCGATCGCTGCGCCTCTCACCCACTTTCGCGAAACGACGAATGTGGGGGCAGTGGTCCAAGAAGCACTAGATGCCTTGGACGAGGCGCATGCATCCGAGCTCGCTAACGATATACCCAATTGCACATCTCATGTGGAAGACGAGGTGGATGCAACTTATGCGGACGAAGCCTCAATCGCTAGCTCGCTGGACGACCTTGACGAAGACGACTTGGATACCATAGCTGCGGAGCCCTCCACCTAAGCCTCCAGGTAGCTGCACGAATTTGGCAACAGCACAGGTGGAGGGGAGAAAGGCCCGTGGCCGGGGCCCAAGAGGTCCCGAGGGAAATAGACGTGGTTTCTCTCAGCCAAGTCCAACGTTGCTACATGTTCCGTGCATCTTTGTCTCGGTTGACGCAGCAGACGTCCAAGGCGGCAGCGAATGCCTCCGCAGTTGCTGCATCAAACAAGGGGTCTCAGCGCAATCGTGTGGCTATTCTCGTAACGGCTGCCGCCGTCGGTGCGGGTACAGTGTTGGCCCTCACGCGTCGGAAAGAGGCGGACGAGTATGCCCTGCCGCATGACGTGAGCCCCGCACAGTTCTGGTCGCCGCCCACGCGAACCCAAATGATCGAGGCCCTCAAGCAATCATCGCCGCATTCGCTGCGTTCGGATGGCAGTCTCGACCAGGCCAAGTCGCTGCTCGTGCCATCTCACCAGGCCGTGGGCCACAGCCCTATCCCTGAGGTCGAACATGCGTACCATTCGCCTGAGGAGGACGATGGAGATGGCTTTGATCTGCTTGTCATCGGTGCTGGTGCGACGGGCGCCGGTGTGGCGCTCGATGGTGCCACACGTGGCCTCAAAGTGGCGATGGTGGATCGTGAGGACTTTGGTGGCGAAACATCGTCTAAGTCCACGAAACTCATTCACGGTGGTGTGCGCTACCTTGAGAAGGCCGTCAAGCAGCTTGACTGGGAACAGTACAAGATGGTGAAAGAGGCTCTGCGTGAGCGTAAGACCTTTTTGCACATTGCGCCCTACCTGACGTCGCCGCTGCCCATTTTGATTCCGGCATACTCTTGGTGGCTCATTCCCTACTACTATGCTGGCACATTCTTGTACGACCTTATTGCAGGCAAGCAGAACATGGGCAATTCGTACGTCGTCAGTCGCAACAAGGCGCTGGAGGCCTTCCCGATGCTCCGCGCGCACAACCTGGCTGGTGGTGTTGTGTACTACGATGGCCAGCAGAACGACACGCGTATGAACATTGCGCTCGTGCTGTCGGCTATCCAGCATGGCGCTGTTGCTGCGAATCACTGCGAAGTCGTCGCGCTCAACAAGTCGGACAAGGGCCGCATTATTGGTGCGCGTCTGCGTGATCAGATGACGGGAGATGAGTTTGACATTCGTGCGAAGGGTGTGGTGAATGCCACGGGTCCCTTCTGTGATGCCATTCGCAGGATGGATGAACCAACGGTGTCGGAGATTGTGTCGCCATCGTCGGGTGTGCACGTTACGTTCCCTGGTTACTTTAGTCCCCGTGGCATGGGTCTGCTCGACCCTGCGACGAGTGACGGCCGTGTGATCTTTTTCCTGCCCTGGCAAGGTGCCACGATTGCCGGCACGACGGATGTGGCCTGCAAGGTCGAACCGCACCCGCTGCCCGGTGAGAAAGAGATTGAATGGATCCTGGACGAAGTGAGGAACTACCTCAACACCGATGTGACGGTCAAGCGCTCGGACGTGCTGAGTGCCTGGAGTGGCCTCCGCCCGCTGGTCAAGGACCCTTCTGCCCCCGACACGCAGAGTCTCGTGCGTAACCACATGATCCACGTGAGTGACAGCGGCCTGCTGACGATCTCGGGTGGTAAGTGGACGACCTACCGTGAGATGGCGGAACAAACCGTGGACCGTGCCGTGGAAGCATTTAACCTCAAGCCGATCCGCGACTGCGTCACGTCGCAGGTGCGCTTGATTGGTAGCCACTCGTGGTCGCGCACCATGTATGTCCGCTTGCTCCAGGAGTTTGGGCTCGACACAGACGTTGCCTTCCATCTCTCGAACTCGTACGGCGATCGCGCATGGAGTGTGTGCTCCATTGCCAAGCCCACGGGCGAGCGCTACCCCCTGCACGGCATCCGCCTCGACTCCCAGCTGCCGTACATCGAGGCCGAGGTCCGCTACGCGACGCGCTCCGAGTTCGCCGTCAAGGCCACCGACTTTATCGCACGTCGCTCGCGCATGTCCTTCCTCAACACGGAGGCCACCATTGAGGCGCTCCCACGCATCGTCGATATCATGGGCGAGGAACTCGACTGGTCCGAGACGCGCAAGCAGGCCGAGTTCAGCAACGCCATCCTGTTCATGGCCTCCATGGGTGTGGACATGACGCGTGTGAGCGAACTTGCCAAAGAAAGCCTCGTCAAGGCGCGTACGTGGAAGGACCACAACTCTCCTCGCCACTTGAGTCCTGCGCTCTCAGCCAGCCCTGTGATGTCGACCTAGTCGCACGAAACTGCCCAAATGAAAGAAACGTCTATAGTACAAAGCTTCCTATTCCGCCAGCTGACTGCGCTTGCGTGTTGTGTTCATGTACGGACGCAGGACCCATTCAACGTCCGCCTCGCCCTGCTCGAGCGTGCCGAGTCGGATCTCGTACGGGCGCAGATCAAAGCGCGGCCCGACTTCGGCCAGGTGAACGTCGCGGTGCGTCGCAATAAACACATGGTGCCGGAAACTGATAAAATCGTTGCGGTTGGCAAACGTCATGACGCGGCGTGCATCGTCTTTTGGCACGGGAAAAAGGAAGCGCAGCGCGCTCTTGACACGCTCGCCAAGCCGGCCACCAAAGCCGTCAAAGATCAGGTGGGGGTATTGTTCACTCACAGTCGAGTTTGCGTGACTTGCCACCTCGTGACGCAGGGTCACATTGTGCAGCGTAAACATGACGGTGGGACCATGCGGGAAATGAGAGACGACCATCGCATCTGGTACACCTCGGTGCTCGTGCACCACAATCATGTCCGTCATACCGTTCGCTCGGGCTGCCGCTGCGAGCTCAGGCATGGTATATCCACCACGATTCAGCCGTGTCGAGTTGGGAAACACCAGCCGCAGCTCTTTAGCGAATTGCGAGAGCCGTGACGAGGGGCTGCGCGACGTTGTAATGAGTATGCGTGGATCATACTGTCCAGCACGCGAGTACTCGTCGTCAATGGATGTCATCGGCTCGGCCTGCGCCGCATCGAGCGACAGGTTTCTAGCGAGTTCCTCGGCCTCCGCGCCGCGCAGCTCAGGTGGCAATGGTTTGCCACTCGCAAGCGCTTCGCGAATCTTTTGCTTTCGCTCATACAGTTGCCGCTGCTTGGACTCTAGTGCCTTTTTGTACACATATTCGCGGCGCTCGCGCGCTTGACGACGGAGCATCGTCGTGGTCGTGGGCCGCCCGGGCAGCTAGGAAGCCACCTTTTTTCTCTCTCTATCACGTGATGTGTCGAAGAAGGCAGCGTCCTGCCTGGTCCAGTGCCTTGTCCTTGGGCAAGATGTTTGCGTCGCTGGTGCGGTGGTCGCGTACGACGTACCGCGGTGTGCGTGGATCTGGTGCCGGACGCTCGGGACGCACAGATGCGCGTTCGTCGATGGCGTCGCGCCCAACAGAGGTGATGGCAGCGCATGCTGGCCAAACATTCAAGCGGGCACAGCGAGGTCTATACGACGGCCGCATCATTCAATTTGGCAACAGTATCCCCAAGTCCCGGCACAAGACACCACGCAGGTGGATACCAAATATCCAACGTGCTACACTCTGGAGCGAGACACTACAGGAAAGCATTAAAACGCGCGTGGCGACGTCGGCCATGCGATCCATAAAGAAGCATGGCGGGTTTGACCAGTACCTAGCTCGCACAAAAGGCACGCATCTTGGCGAGTTCGGACGCATGCTTCGCCTGCGTGTTGCTCGTGCTCTGCGTGAGAAGCGTTTGGCTACTCCTTAGCACGCCGTCCGCTCTTGGTGAAACTGCGCATCTGCTTCGCTTTGCGCATGCGATCGCGCTCACGCTTGGCTAGTGCTTCCACTCGTCGGCGCTGCTCAGGCGAAGTCTCCCCGCGCAGTCCTTCTGATGCGAGACGTACAATTTCCGCGTGTATCTGCGTAAGTACATGTATACATACCTTGCCCAGAGCATCCTGGATGTTCTGCGACTGTGTACGATGCCGCTCACTCGATACTTGGAGTGAATGTGTAGATTGTATGTACATAGGCTGGCACTGTGAGAAACGATGGCACCTACCGAGCGCTTGGCCAATTCACGAACCAGAGCAGGTGGCATGACGCGGGGCGCGCGGGGACCAAGCTCCAAGCGCGCATAGACCTTGGTATTGACTGCATAAGTGGTAGCATACGTACGCTTGTTGACATTTTGGCCACCGGGGCCGGAGCTTCGTGCAAAATGAATATGGACGTGGGCTGGGTCAGCGAATTTCATACCTACAAGGATCGAGTGGCTGCTCCCGAAACGAAGCGATCCATGCGCGCCTCGCACGATCGTCGCTCCAGTCTATGGCCACATCTGCACTTCTACAATGCGATACCGAAAAGGCCCGCGCATGCAGCAACGGGATCCATGCCCGTGCGCTGAGCCCCATGACCAAGTCCAGGCGGCTGGCACGCGAGGGGTGTACCTTGGGGGTTTTGGAAATTATTTCTGACCTAACCTGTCCACCACGCACGGAACGGGCCGCGGCGGTCGAGGCAGCCCAAGCGCACAGGGTCTGACCTCCACGGACGACCATGTCGGGCCCTAAGCTCTCTGACAAGGAGCTCTTTGAGCTCAATGCCAAGGCTGCGTACGTATGGTCTACGACTTACCTGGCAGTGTGAAGAACTACAGCGTGGACCCACGTCTGGACTACCGAACGGTGTCCGCTATTAACGGGTACGTGTAGCATGACTGACGCCAGACCGCTGGTGGTGCTGGAGAATGTCAAGTTCCCATCGTACAATGAGATTGTGTCCTTGACGCTTCCTGATGGAACGCGTCGAGGTGGCCAGGTGCTCGAGGTGTCGGGCAACAAAGCTATCGTGCAGGTGTTTGAGGGCACGTCAGGTATTGACGTGAAGGACACCCATATCGAGCTCACCAAGTCGTCGATGAAGCTGCCTGTGTCGGAAGACATGCTAGGACGCGTGTTCAATGGATCGGGTAAGCCTGTCGATAATGGTCCTCGTGTGTTTGCCGAAGACTTTTTGGACATCAATGGCTCCCCCATCAACCCGTACTCACGCGCATATCCTGAGGAAATGATTCAGACGGGTATCTCCACGATTGACACAATGAACTCGATTGCTCGTGGTCAAAAGATCCCTATCTTCTCGGCCTCGGGTCTTCCTCACAATGAAATCGCCGCCCAGATTTGTCGTCAGGCCGGCCTGGTCAAGAAAGCCACCAAGGGCGTGCACGACGACCATGAGGACAACTTTACGATCGTGTTCGCTGCCATGGGTGTGAATATGGAAACGGCTCGCTTCTTCAAGCAAGACTTTGAAGAGAATGGCTCGCTCGACCGCGTCACCCTCTTCCTTAACCTCGCCAACGACCCCACGATCGAGCGTATCATCACGCCGCGTCTGGCGCTCACGACGGCCGAGTACTTCGCGTACCAGCTCGAGAAGCACGTCCTGGTCGTCATGACTGACATGACGTCCTATGCAGATGCTCTGCGTGAAGTGTCGGCCGCGCGTGAGGAAGTACCAGGTCGTCGTGGTTACCCCGGTTACATGTACACAGACTTGGCTACCATCTACGAACGTGCTGGCCGTGTGGAAGGCCGCAATGGCTCAATCACGCAGATCCCTATTTTGACTATGCCTAACGACGACATGACACACCCGATTCCTGACTTGACAGGCTACATTACCGAGGGACAGATCTATGTCGACCGGCACCTGCACAACCGACAGGTGTATCCGCCGATCAACGTGCTGCCGTCGCTCTCGCGTCTGATGAAGAGCGCTATTGGTGCCAAACACACGCGTATCGATCACAGCGACGTGTCGAACCAAATGTATGCAGCCTATGCCACGGGTCGTGACGCTGCATCGATGAAGGCCGTCGTCGGTGAAGACGCGCTGAGCAACGAGGACAAGCTGACGCTTGAATTCATGGAGCGCTTCGAGAAAGAGTTCGTGGCGCAGGGCGCGTACGAAACACGCACGATCTTTGACTCGCTCGACTTGGGCTGGTCGCTGCTGCGTATCATGCCAAAGGAGATGCTCAACCGTATCAGTCCCAAGATCATCAAGGAGTTCTACTCGCGCAAGGCGACCAAGCATGCGGATGAGACAGAGGATGCTAAGCCGAGCATGACGGAAGAGTAGCGGCGGGCGTAAATAGATTGTGGACATCTTTATTCTACAGTTTCGGTGTGGGGGCATAGTGGGGTGGATCCGCAGGCGTGGCCATGGCGCCCTCCTGAACAGGCCGAAGCACGCCTTGCTGTGTGCAGGTAGCCACGAGATGGCCGTTTGTGTCAAACAAACGCGCTTCACTGTACGTGCGCTGCCAACCAGCCTGGATAGGTCGGATCTCACGCAGCAGGTACTGATTCATGTCCAGCACATCCGAGTGGAAGCGCGTGGCAAAATCGAGCGTCGAGGCCGCAGAGGCATCCAGCATGCTCTTCTTTCCCAGGGACAGAGGTGCAAAGGCCAAGGCGCCGTCTAAAGCAAAGGCCATCGTAGCGGCGTGAGCCATGACGGGCGAGATGGGCAGCATGTCTTTGGTCTCGCTTGTGCCGTGCGCCGGTTCGGTCCCCGTGGCACATGGGAGGGCATCATGTATACGCATCCAGTCGAAAGAGCGGCGATCCGTGATCGTGAGGTGGTCTTGTGACGTTGGAATTTTTACCATGCCCAAAAGGTTCTGGAGCATCATGCTGCTAGGCACAGGCACCGTATCAAAGATCTGATGCCATAGGCCGATGATCTTGTTGTATATGGCCATGCTCTGTTTGTCAAGCGTGCCCTCTTGAAGACGGCGCGAAAAGTAGGTATCGGGTGTCTCGCTGTGTTCATTAGGCTCGTCAATCTTCCACGACGGAGCGGGATCGTATCTCAGTAGGGATCCGACACACGACACGTCGACATGGTGCTTCTTGGCCTCCTCCATGTAAGCAGGTTCGGATCTGGGCGACGCAATCATATCGAGTGTAATCGATAGCACATTACGGAGTTGGGCCTCGCCGTGCTTGCCTCGGACACGCTGCTTCACAATGACACTGCGTGTCACGAATGTGCGCGTATCACGGATACTCGACACTTGACACACGAAGGGCACATCGATGGATCCGGGACCAAGAAAGTGGCCCAGTATGGAGTAAGGAACAAAGCGCGTGTGTGTAGGAATCGTATGTCCTGCGGCCACAATGGCTGTGGCGATAGCAAAGCCACCGTACGCAATAGGGCGCACATTTCCCATGCTTAGCGGCGGAAGCATTCCTTCAAATACCCCTGGTTCATGCGTGCGTCGCACCGCGATACGCTGGAGGAAGGGCGATGCTTGAACCATCGGCGCGCTCTGTGATGGCGTACACGTCCGCCAACCCCACTGCCGACAGGCCCCCCGAAATGGTGGAGGTTGTGGAGATCCGCGGCCGCTTCTCAAGCCTAAAACCACGTGGCGTATTCACCGTTGGGGTCGACGCGCATGGATACGATTGGTACATGGGCGGCGTGGCATGTGAAGCCATGTCGCCGGCCGAGAAGCCAGACCAAGTGGGTGGGAGAAAATTCTACGGGCCTTGAAGCGCTCGAGTGTCGCTTGCCGTCGACCTCTCACCGAACAGCACGACAACATGTCTGTCGAAATTAGTCCCAGCGCACAGCTCGGCTTTCCGCGCCCGCTCACGCAAGTTGTGAAGCGCTCGCTGTTCCTGACGAACTCAAACTCGCAACCTGTCGCCTTCAAGGTGAAGACGACCGCGCCAAAGCAGTACTGCGTGCGCCCCAACTCGGGCCGTCTGGAGGCTGGCGAACGTGTCGAGGTGCAAGTTCTGCTGCAGCCTTTGAAGGAGGAGCCGCCGATGTCGGCCAAGTGCCGCGACAAGTTTTTGATTCAGAGCGCCATTATCACGCCTGAAAAGGAGACGATCCCTATTGCCGACTTCTGGGTCCAGCAGGAGACGCAGAAGGATGCGATTGCTGAGCACAAGATCCGCTGCGTGTACCTGCCACCCAGCAGCGAAACGGTGCCGGAGGAGAACGAGGACCTGTCCAATGTCAGTGGCATGGGTACAGGTGCGCCCTCGTACGCCTCGGCTGGCGTGCCCTCTGGTCCTGGTCTAGGCGAGCTGGGCGCTGGCGCTGGCTACCTTGGCTCGCGCAGCACTGGTGCGGAACCGCCGATCTCGATTGCGTCGCTGAACAACCCGGACCTCGCGCAGAAGTACACCAGCTCCACGTCGTCGTCGTCGTATCCCTTCTCAGCCTCCCAGCAGAAGCCCGCTGCGGCCATGGCTGCGGACAAGTCGGCAGCCGCTGCATCGCCCGCTGCGGCGCCATTGCCTCGCTCGACGCAGGAGCTCGAGGCAGAGGTGCTTCGTCTGCGTGCCCAGGTGGCGGCCCAGAGCAACGCCGGCGTCTCCAAGTCCACGGCCACGGTTACCAGCTCAGGCGTGCCCGTCCACATTGTCGCAGCCATTGCCGTGGGTGTGTTTGCCGTGACCTACCTGTTTTTTTAGGTAGGGGAGAATCTACTTGGGCGCGCTCAGTGACGCGTGGTCAGCTGGAGACGTACTGGTTGACTGCACGCAAGTGCACCGAGTCTATGGAATCGGTGAAGCAGTGCTTGCATAAGGTGCACGAATGGTGGACGCACAGCTGATGGCCGGCAACGGGGCAGCATATCGTGCCGGCCGTGCCATGGAAGCCTACTCTTTCCTTGTCGTATGGAACCATTGTATCTTGCCATTTAGATTCTCCCCTTCCCTTTTATAGAATACAACAACCGCCATTGCTGGACACACTAGGCAATGTGAGCGAGCACCTGCTCCAAGGCTGGAACAGGGAGGGGAATGCACAGCTCATCACCCACAGCAATGGCATGACTGTTCGTGACCGTGGTCGATCCTCGCACCACAATGACCAAGCCATGATCGACCATTTCACCCAGCAACTGCCGCACACCTTCATCAGAGGACGCAATAAACTCACGCAACGCTTCACGCATAAGCGCAACATAGGGCGTGCGAGGCGGCATGGCATCGTCGTCACCACTCGTGGTGTCAGCCTGGGCGACCAGCTGGATGGAGGCCAGGTGCGAAAAGAGACTGCGTGCGCGCGACGTAATGGTTTGCAGCACCTGGATCGCGGCCGATTCCGAAATGGGTTGGGCTACAGCCACGGCGGCGCTGGCTCCAGGCGCCGCTCGCGCACGTCCGCCAGCGAGATCGACAGCTGAGGGCAGCTTGAGGGCGGCAAGGCCTGCACTAGATGAGGCGGTCGCTGACGTACCGCGTGCTTGGACGAGCTCGGCGATAGGCGGAATATAGGTCGTGACATGGTGCCACAGCCACGGCGCACGAAGCGTCCGGACGCCCGGTACACGTGGAAGGGTATATTCGGCATGGCCAGAGATGCCTAAGCTAAAGGCCCCTGCATTCGAATCCAGCACAAGGCCTGCGTTGACATGCGAGACACTGGCCACCATATGCACTCGCTCACATTGTGCGAGTGCATGAATGAGTGTGTGCATGCGAGTAGTAGAGTGGAAGTGCGCATGGTCAAACGCCAGTAAACCTAGCACGAGTCGGCGTGGCCCCTGCGTGCGCGTTTCAAGCGTATGACACAAGTGCTGGACACGCTGCACGATGCGGTCTTCGCGTAAGGTATGCGCGCTAGTCGAGATTCGTAAGGCACGGTCAATGGCATCCATGATGCGGTCACTCGTAAGCGCGCGACCTGCGGCGCCCTGGATTAACACACCCGCACTGGCGTGCCGCTGGGCCGTATGTTCCAGCACGGCTCGTACGATGGATGTGCGATCGCCTACACCATAGAGCATGAGTTGGCATCCATTAAGGAGCTGAGTTACTAGCATGTGAATGCGTTCAGGCTGAAGATGCAAGGAATGGGCACGTTGTGAGTGAGCCGTGCAGACCGGCAGGGCAGCACGCGTACGTGTCTGATGGGCCGCCAGGTGTGCCAAATGAGGCACAGTTGACACGTCCAGCGTGCCGAGGACCTGTGATATCCGTTTCGTGGACGTGCCACGCAGAATATCCCGACCTAACTTGAGACTGGCAAAATTGCGGCGGTGCGAATTCGAAAGAAACCATGCGTCCGATGACGTGGAACGAAGGAACGACGTATGAGTGAAGGCTGGCGCAGGACGCCGTGCTTGTTCTTTTTTCTGCACATCAACCTCTTCCTCGTCATCCCTGTCAGCTTCCTCGTCGTCAGGCTCGCTGTCGGACAATGCGTCTGTCTTGCGCCGCACGTTCCGCGCTTCGTCGACCTGCTGGGGTTCGGTCGTCATATGTGGAGAAGCAACGTTGAGGTGTCTCAATTGGGCCCTTTTTTCCAGCCGCTGTGATCATGATGCTGCGGGGGGCAGCTGCAGCGCCCCACCAGTTCGTTCGAGCACAGCACACCAGCGCACATCTCCAGCCGCTGATCGATACTGTGCGTACGCGCGACTATGCAGCGTACCTTTCTCATGTTGCATACCCGCCGCGCTTACAGCCGCATTTCTGGGCCCTCCGTGCATTTCACATCGAATTAGCTTCGATCAAAGATGCCGTGAGCAACGAACTCGTTGGGCGCATACGCATGCAGTGGTGGCGCGATGCTATAGAGGGAGTTTACGCGAACCGACCGCCCAAGCACCCGATTGCGTTAGGACTCTGTGACGCCGTCATGGACCCCGCGGTCATGAAGCATGGCTCCCTCGTGAAGGACCACTTTCTGCGCATCATCGATGCTCGTGAAGCTGACCTGGCAGAGCCACTCTCGCCACCCACACTCGAGGAACTCGAGACCTATGCTGAGGCCACGTCATCACGCATACTCTATTTACTTTTGAATTTGCAGGGCATCTCCGAGTCGACCGTAGATGTGCTCTTTTCACATCTAGGCAAGGCCATGGGTCTTGGTATTTTTGTGGCCTCGTTGCCCCGTCACACCCACCCCCCACCCCTTCCTGCATCTCCAACGGCTGGTCCGGGGGGTGGCATGTCTCGCTACGCACGCCAGGCAGGCGGTGTGCCACGCACGCCCACCTTGCCTCTACCCCTCGAGTATATCATGGATGCAGGCGTGTCACAAGAGGATGTGTATCGACACGGTCCTCACGCACATGGTCTCAAGAATGCTGTGTTTGCCACGGCGACACGTGCGAATGACTACTTGATCACAGCTCGCTCCATTATCCGGGATGAGCTGCATGGCCGCGTGCCAGCTCAGGCTGTAGCTCCTATGCTATTGCTGGTATGTATATTATGGCTAAGCTGCGTACTGACATGACCGCCGTTTAGATCCAGACGCGTCGATTCTTGGAAAAACTGGAGGTGGTTGACTTTGACCCTTATGATAGTCGATTGTCACGACGTGATTGGCTCTTGCCTTGGCATATGTGGCTCGCTACACGTCGACAGATCATATGACGCAATGCCGTGTGTGAATCAATGACTAAGCACATAGGGGATCGTTTGTCTCTTGCCGCTGGTCGGGCGTGCGGCCTGGTTAGCAGACCTACTTCTGTTTCCATCACACCAGGCATCAGCACCCTTACCAAGCGTTGACCCCATACCCAGCTTGAAAGGACGCATTTTTTACAATGCCGTCTATGCTTCATCGGAGAAACCGCAATTTCAAGGGCCTGTTGCTAAAGGACACCCAGCCTCCAGAGCCACCACCACCCGATGAGCGAGCTGCGCCTTTCGCTCGATTCATACAATCTGACGGCAGCTCCTGCTCATTGCACACTCCTTCCGAGCAGCGCTCTAGATCGTCCCTAGAAGAGGCCACTACTTCTCCGGGTAACGTCGCTGGACTGAGTTCCTCTACATCCTCCTTGCCTCATTCACACGATGCTGTAACCCAGCGAATGAACAACCTGGATCTTGGTCCAGGTCAACTGCCCCGCCTGGATCTCAGTGCGTCTAATCTGCGCACTTTGGCAGATCTTGGTGCTGGAAATGGGGGCACAGTGACCAAGGTACTGCATATACCCACTGGCATATTGATGGCGAAAAAAGTCAACTTTATTGATGCGAAACCAGAAGTGCGCAAGCAAATTCTGCGTGAGCTCCAGATTCTCCACGAATGCCGCTCTGAATACATCGTTGGGTTCTATGGCGCCTCGCTCAGTGATGTTCATATTTTCATGTGCATGGAATACATGGATATGGGATCACTGGATACCATCTACCAAAAGCACGGCCCCATTGGCGTGAATATTTGCGGAAAAATTGTATACACCGTCGTCCATGGCCTTTCATACCTATATGAACAATTCCGGATCATCCATCGTGATGTAAAGCCAAGCAATATCCTGGTAAACCGTCAAGGCCAAATCAAGCTTTGTGATTTTGGTGTATCTGGTGAGCTCATTAATAGCATGGCAGACACATTTGTTGGGACGAGCACTTACATGAGTCCTGAGCGGATCCAAGGTGACCAATACAGCATAAAGTCCGATGTATGGTCCCTGGGTGTCACTGTTATTGAAATTGCGCATGGTTGCTTCCCATTTGCCATTGAAACGGAAGACGATCCTGATGCCACTACACATGCTGCTCCTAGAGGCGTGCAGGATGTGCGTTCTCTTTCTATTCTCGAACTACTGCAGCATATTGTGCATGAGCCTCCACCCAAACTGAATCCAGATGCAAACTTTCCGCCTGATATGATCAATTTTGTGACAGTATGCTTGTGTAAAGATCCGGTCAAGCGGCCCACCCCTATGGAGCTCCGGAACCATCCTTTTGTTCTTCAGGGGCAAAGGTCTGATGTAAATATGGTGGAATGGGTTATGAGCCTGTCTTCCTCGAAAGAGTAAATGGGAGGCACATAGCTTCATTTGATTCCATATATGCGCTTACGGGGCTTGAGGTACCATCCATGCATTCTGAAGTAGCATGTATATGGTATTCCTTTTCATGTTTGATTCCAACAATGGTTGCTTTACTACAAGAGATGTACCCCGATATTCTCTGTGATGTTTGCTGTTTATGATACGATACGTTCCCGTAGACAATTTACAATGTTTCACTTCTCATATGCTACAAGTTTGTGATGCACAAGATAACTGGTGCGTACAGAATCAAAACTTTGCGGCGCTGAATTTCGGAGGCTATTGCACTGCATTCTCATTATCGGCTACCTTGGAGCAAAAGAAGCCTAAGGCGCAGTATCTTGGCATTTTTGCATCTCTCCAACTTTTTTTTTTCACGGATAAAAAAATGATTGGTCAATGTATACCAGAACACTGTTTTCTAATTGGTGACTCGTAGCGCCGTTTGGCAGTTTGTTGCTTTAATCTCCGCTTCCAAACTAAACCTTAAAAATTACGCCATTTCGAAAGGATGGTAACCATTTTCTGATGACGGGGGGCACACTAAGCCGACCATCATGAAACATATTCAACGCCGTGGATTATCGCGATCTAGAAGCTCTTCCTCCTCATCTTTTTCATCCTCTTCGTCTTCAACAACGTTGGATACATGGCGAGATGATGGATTAGATGAAATACTGTACAAGTCTCTCTGGAACAAATCGGTCATGTCTGATGTGCGTGACCAGGATTTAAATGATCTACTTTCACAGAACCCTGTGTTCTACACAACACAACAAGAAAATGATGTGGAAACTTGCATGAAAATGCTCATTCATGACGAACGGTGCCCTGTAGCAGGTGCCAATGTGTGTGGTCTCATCTCTACCTTGTGTCACACGGAGAACGGACCAGCTTCTCTTTTTACGCAGATCTTTCTCAGGAACTTCCGAACGTTTTGCTCTCCAAGAAATTGTCTAAGGAGTATTATACAAAAATACGAAATGGCAGAAGACAATGCCCACCGAGAACGTATCCTTAGCATACTTGTCGTATGGGTTCGTGATTATTGGGATATGGTACAGGACTCTCCCATTTTAAATGACTTCCTAGATTTTTCACGCCGGACATCTCTCACTTATCAATCAAAGAGTGTCCAAGAGCTCCAATTCACAAGCAACTGGCTTCTTCGCTCAAGACATTTGCCAACATCACCACAAGTTTACGACATCACGCAACACACGTTACGAACCCAAGGATCAAGTGTGCCACCTCTTTCCATTGTCTCTCGTTCCTTGTTAAATGCACTAAAAAACTCTTCTTCTATATGGGAGGTACCTATTTTAGAGTTTGATCCATTGGAACTTGCGCGTCAAATCACTTTGTGTGAAAACACTCTGTTTTGTGCGATTGATCCTTTTGAGCCCATGTATCCCGTCGAAACAGACGTACCGGGCTCTTTGTGTCCACAATATATTCGCAAAATGACGAAGATGTCGACACAGCTGACGAGCTGGATCAGTCAGTGCATTTTGCGTGAAACCAATTTGAAACAACGCACATTAGTCCTCCGTTTCTTCATCTTATTCGCTGAAGCGAGCTACAAGCTACAAAACTTCAATCTGTTAATGGAAATCTTAGGTGCGCTTGGCTCAAGCAACCTTCACCGACTTAAGAAAACGTGGAAAGGTTTGCCTCCCCGCAAGATTGCCAAGTTTGAGTTTTTGAGTCAGCTAATGGATCCTGCGCGCAATTTTAACGCCTACCGCACCTGCTTACACAACGCACAAGGACCAACTCTACCGTTTCTTGGTCTGATTCTGACAGATATAACATTCGCAAAAGAAGGCAATCCTGTTCAACGTGTGTTTCCTGGCCTTGATTTTCCTCTAGTCAACCTCGCACGATTTTACCAGCTGAAACAAATTTTACGCGACTTTCAAAAATTTCAGAAACCCTATTCAATCTCACCTGTGCCAGAGATCCAGACTTTTATCCGAGGCATCTATGAAGATGGACGGCATCGCACACCATCTGAATACTTTGCCGAAAATGAGCAGTTCTACTATCGCAGTTTGGAGCTGGAGCCTCGTATGGCGGCGCCTATGAACGTGCCTGCTTCCCCTCGCTCCCCAGGCTCTCGCATGTTTGTACGCACGCTGACTGCTTTACGAAACTCATCCGAGACACTCTCTTTGTCTGCGAACAATCGTTCTGATTCGCGCAGTCGCTGAAGTTGCATCTTTGTATATTATTGTTATGCACACTCGCCCTGTTTGAATAGAGCTAAGTAATAGATACCCATCGATGACCTATCTCGAAGATTGACCAGCCAATCATACTGCTGGCGGCTTTTCGAGCACAGCGAAGGCCCAGACCATCACAAAAGGCTTGCCAGCCATCTGAGCTAAGGATATGCCGGGCGGTAGCAAATAGACTAAGCTTCATTTGGCCGTTGGCAGTGCTGTGCAACAAATGGGCTGGCGTTGTTTGCAAACGTGTTTTGAGAATATCGAACGGGTGCGTCAGGATTGTCGCCAGTGTTCCTGCGCACAGCCCACTGGTGCTTACAACCCACCATGAGCCTGTACCGGTCCGTGAGAGACGGCCTAGCCATGTCTTGTGCTGTTCATAAAGTGCAAGGTACAAGCCTGCATAAGGTGCATCTCGCAGTGCCGTAGCGGAAAATCCACGGAAGAGCCCTTTCAAGCCACCATCCTTATACAGCGTGCGAAAAGAAGTCCATAAAGTAGGGTATGCGTCCTGAGTAAAGTGATTTGATTCAAAGCGTGCTTTAACAATCGAAATAGGATTGAGGACTAATCCAATAGACACTCGAGTTATAGCTCCTGTTAAAATATTACCTGTGTTGGAGAGACGCGCCATTGTCGATGTCTGACCGCTCAGCGATGCGTTCGTAGCGCCACGGATAGATAACATGGGTATTTGCCATTTTGCAACGAACCAGCGCAATTGATTCAAGGTATAAAAGTATGCTGCCACTCCAGGTACATTTCTTGCTATAGTAGGTACTGTTCCACGCCATAGACCACGGTATCCTGACGTATCAACCACCGACTTGTAAGCTCGCACGAGCCGTTTCATGGCAGATAATGGCGCTTGGCCCACTGTTCGTTCCTGCTGCATGCGTGTCTTGAGCAGGTCCATGGGTTGAAGCAAGACACAAGATGCAAGTCCAGCAGTGCCACCCACCCCGAGCGTCTTCCATGCGGGGATCGAGCGCTGCCTGTCCCCATTCTGGGAGGACATGACGGCTGCTTGGATCGGACTCCCTAGTGGAGTGGCCAGCCGCACCGGCCACTCTCAGGCACGTGATGCGCCGCCTATCGTTGTAATCGGACATGGCCGGCGGCCCGCCCAAATAAAATCTTACCCCCTACAGACCATGTTGTCAATTGCCACCTTTGCATCGGCACGCGCCATGGCGCGTGCTGCACCAAAATACTCGGCGGCACTTGCCATGGCATCTAGTCGTCACTTCTCCATGTCGACGCGCGTTCTCGGAATTGTCAAGGTGCCTGAGATGGCTGAGTCGATTTCAGAGGGTACGCTCAGTGCTTGGCACAAAAAGGTGGGCGACTATGTTAATGAGAGTGACGAGGTCGCCACTATTGAGACGGACAAGATTGACGTGAGTGTCAACTCGCCAGAGTCTGGTGTAATTACCGAGGTCTTTGCTCAGCCAGAGGACAATGTCGAGGTGGGCAAGGACTTGTTTAAGATCGAGCCAGGCGAGCCCCCCAAGGATCAGCCAAAGGAGGAGCCTAAGAAGGAGGAGTCGAAGCCGGAGCAACCCAAGGAAGAGCCTAAGAAAGAAGAGCCTAAGCAAGAACAGCCGAAGCAGGAGCCCAAGAAGGAGGAGCCCAAGAAGGAGGAGCCCAAGAAGGCTGCCGACAACCAGGCTCAGGAACAGGTCCCCAAGGCTGGTGCACGCACCGAGTCGCGTGTCAAGATGTCACGCATGCGCAAGCGCATTGCTGAGCGCTTGAAGGAGTCGCAGAACACCGCTGCTTCGCTCACGACCTTCAATGAGATCGATATGAGCCCCTTGATGGCATTCAGGAGCCGCCACAAGGACCGTATCTTGAAAGAGACCGGAGTTAAGCTTGGTTTCATGGGCGCCTTCTCGAAGGCATGCGCCCTGGCTCTGCGCGAGATCCCTTCGGCCAACGCAAGCATTGAGGGCGAGGGTCTCGGTGACACGATTGTGTACCGCGACTATGTTGACCTTGGTGTGGCAGTGAGCACCGAAAAGGGTCTCGTGACGCCCGTTGTCCGCAATGCTGAGAGCATGAGCATTCTTGAGATTGAGCAAGCCATTACAGAACTGGGTCTCAAGGCGCGTGACAACAAATTGTCGCTGGAAGAGATGACTGGATCGACGTTCACGATCTCGAATGGTGGCGTGTTTGGTTCTCTGTTCGGAACTCCTATTCTTAACCTGCCTGGCTCGGCTATTCTGGGTATGCATGCCATTAAGGAGAAGCCGTGGGTCGTCAACGGTAAGGTCGAGGTCCGTCCTGTCATGGTCGTTGCTCTGACATACGACCACCGTCTTCTCGACGGCCGTGACGCTGTGACGTTCCTTGTCAAGCTCAAGCAGTACCTGGAGGACATGCCAACTATGCTTCTGTAGGGGACATACTTATGCTAAATCTATGCATATGAGCGCCAAACAGCCTGAACAAGTGCGGCGGCGTGGTTAGTGTGGATAGCCTCTTTGACGAGTGCGCTCAAATCCTCGTCTATTGTCAGTGGCTTGGTATCATTGGCATCCCATAGCTCCAGATGTTCAAGACGCCCACCTGGCTCGTTGAAGCGGAGGACGAGCGTGCGTTGGTGCTCGACGGGAGCAGAGCGCGTAGACCGACGTGATCGCTTCGCAGCTGGCCGGGTGATGGCCACATGCAGCTCGTTGGGACGCGGTGCGGACATTTGCGTGATACCCAGCGCATGTTCCAGCGCATCAAGTGTAGACGTATGCTTGGCACAGAGTCTTTCGAGCTCCCAATCACGACCGCGATCGCGTCCCATACCGAGCCGAGCATCGTTTGCGAGTTTCTCAGCGGCTGTCCGTTCGGCTTTTAATCGGTCAAGCTGGTGAAGCGCCTCAGACAGCTCCTTTTTAGCGGCCTCCATGTCGTGGACGATATGTGTCGTTTCGTCATCGATGGCCTGCATCGAGAGAATCTGCTCATCACAGACAGCCTCAGCCTCGGCTGTCGTCAGCGAGCCATGTGTACCTTCTGCCGCCTTGATCTTGGCCAGCTCCAGCTCCATATCTGTAATATCGGAAAGAAGAGATGCGGCTTCTGATGTGTGCTGTTCGACTGCTTCCCATGGCTCGATAAGTGCATCAGACACCTCATCAATATCGGATCGAAGACGCCGGACGTTGGTCTTGGCTTCCACGAGCTGTTGCTTGACGCGCTTACACTCCTGCTCGCGGTGCGCCACATCCGCCGTGGACAAGATTTGCGGCTCTTGCCCGGTCTCTGGATCATCTTGCAGGTCAGCTAAGAAGCGCAGCTTGGTTTCTTGCTCCAAGTAGATAAACTTGAGTTTGCGGAAATAGTCTAACAGCAAAGCCTCTTCCTGCACGATCGCATCCGGCACGTCGCGGTACAAGTCCCAGTCCAGCTGGAGTTCTGTGTCGGCTAAGACGTCCTCGGGATCAGTGGTGCGCTGAAAACGCTCTTTCAAAGCTTGCACGCCCGGTGTGTCATGGGCGTGTTCCTCTAGAAGTCTGCGTGAGAGGTGTCATACGTACATTCTGGCGCGCTCCAACACACCTTCATCGCTTTGATAGCTCGAGTCACTCACCAAAAGAGGAGATTGGTTGTCTGGCACGCTCACCGACGTGTCGGGCGTGCTTGTTGACATGGCGGAGAGACGCCCTACTTGTGTTGGTACAACACCTGTTTATTGGCGTCGCCCCTGGAGCCACGTGATGTGACACGAAATTGTCCAAGGACGCGCCGTGCCTGGTTGCCACTTGAATGCATGCCACGGTGCTTCGTGCTCTAGAACGATGCTGTATCTGTGACGCGTACTTTTTACCCCGTGATTCAGCACCAAAGAGACGCACGCACATCGAAGCTTGTGCCCGCTTTGCCGGTCTTGGAAGTGACGAAGTCGAGGATCTCGTCGTCAAGGCTGGCGCTCAGGCGCTAGCGTCATTACGGGCCGCACACGAAGTTCAGTATGCAAAAAGCACTCTATTCACCAAGATGGGTGAGCGCCATGTTCCTGATAAGCGCCTCGTCAAGTTATCTGCCGTTATTGGCCCACGTCTCGAGGCGTGCGCGCTGGCCTCTGCTGCTGAGGAGCACCGTGCCGCGCGAGTGACGTGCCGGGCTTATCTCCAGCGGCTTTGCGTGAATGAGATGCCGCACGGCCCCCGAAGATATCCTATTCGACGCGGACGCGCACGGACGCGGGCTGTTGCTTTCCATGCGGCGCTCACAGGCGAAGTGTCCCTGGAAAGCATTGCAGCCGACATGGACCGTCAGCCCTCACCTTTCCCCCCGGTGCACCGCCGCCCATATACCCACTCCGTTCATGCTAGTGTACCTACGTCGGATGACGAGCACGACGTATACGATACATACGTGTAGTTATGAGACTGCTATTCATGCGACGCCACCTTTTCCAGCAGGCCACGCACGCGCTCGAATCCACCCAGCATTTCGACGGTGCGTTTGAGGTCACGCAGCTCACGGATTTCCCGTGGGTAGAGGTACGTGCTGGGAACCTGCCCTGATGGACGCTCGTTCCCTTCGTAGGAGGACCGCTGACTGGGCACATACGGCAATGCATCTGGCTGGAGAGAGGCTCGCGTCGCAGTCGCGTACTCCGCATGTACCTCGCCTGTGGGTGTCGGCACGAATTCCAAGGGCTCGTTTTGACTGACGGCCACATCGACAAGTGCATCCAAGGGTGGGTAACTGACACGTGGCGAGCTTGTAGGAGCAGGTGCTGAGGGCGTGGGCGGTTGTTGCCGCCGCCATTGACGTGTAATGGCAGTCCAAAATGCGAGGCGGATGGTTTTTTCGGGAATCCTGTAGCGTGTGCGTATGTGGTCCGTATCTAGCGTCACGTCCTCGTATGGCTTTGCACGCCCTGCACCAGTCTCAGGGTCAAAGAATTTGTCATGAGGATCCGGCACAATGTGTACATAGGCATCGCCTGTCGCAGGCAGTGGTGCTCCGGGGGCGACCTGAATAGTGCGTGTGTGCTGCGGAGCTCGGGGTATGCGCATGCGTGGACGACCTGGTGTGTTGTGTGCCGGACATCGCCAGCGGCGCGTAGCTGGCGGCATGCCAGTCAAGGGCGGGTCGACACAGTCGAGGTGCCAGTGCAGGGTGCAAAAGTCGCAGCTCAGCATGCGGCGGCCATGCGATGCACCGCCCTGTGCAGCAGTAGGACCGTCAGGCAGGGCGCTTTGTCCGCATCGGAAGCACAAGACCGCTGCGCCATGCTTGTCTCGCAGCTGGTACGGGTCGCGATCTTCTGCAAATCCTTGCCGACTGAGCTTTACAGGCCGCTGCGCGATGGTGTCCATGTACACACCATCCGGCCCTGTTCCGACGCCCTTGTAGTATGTGCGAATGTCGTCGGGAAGAGCAAATATGCGCGGGTTTTGTGTGTCAAGGTGCTGGAGGAGCACACCAAAGGGTCCATACCCCTCAGGCGCACGAGTCGGTAGCATGCGCTCGGAGAAGCACACCTGGCAAAACCAGCTGTCGTCCGCCAGCGCGCGTTGAGCCCGCATGTCATGAGGTTGAGCATGGTCAGCGTGTGGTAAGAGCGTGCCGTTCGGGAAGGGCATTTCGTCCACGTCGAGCGGCGGACACACGCACGCAAAATGAAAGCTGCGCGGGCATCCATCACAGCATATGAATCGTCCATGGCCATGACACGTGTCGCAAAAGTCGTTGTTCAGAGCCTCGAGTTCGTCCTCCGTCGCTCTGGGCGTGACACCCAGAGCTGCCAGGTCAGCAGCCGACGACGTCGACGACGACTTGGATGCTTGCTGCTCGATGGCCTCTTCTGTGCGCATACGTTTTCGGGATGCACGCGACGTGCGGCGCGGGGCGGACGCTGAGCTTTTCGGCAGCGGCAGCGGCACAGGATCATAGAGGGCCGCGAGGCCATTGGACGGCAAAATCTCCGTCGACGGCAAGTGAGGCGCTGCTACGCGTGTCTTTTCCTTTCGTGCAGCGGCGGGCCCTTCACCATGGTGGCTCAAGTCCACGATCGGCGGCGTCACGTCCATACACAGCGACAAAAGGGACTACACGTGTGCCGTGGTGGAAGGAGCGAAGAAAACCTCTGCGTCCACCAGGGCCTTTTTTTCGTGGAACCCGATTTCTACCAACTGATAAAGGGGGGCGCTACACGCGCTACACGCGCTGGGCTATCGCGTCGCGCTGTGGCTTGGTGCGGCTGGCCATGCGTAAAGATCCACGGAGCTAGAATTAGACGCACGCGATTCGTGTCGATATCCTCGGCCTCCAGAATCGCTTGCCATGGCATGGGCTGCTGTGTCGGTGAAGCGCGATGCGCCCTGTGCGTCTGCCGGGCCCATTCGTCCCATACAGGCGGAGGCGGCAGCGGACTCGGTCCGAGCGTGTGCAGCTCATGCGCAAGCATAAGCAAGCTTGGCATCGCGCCTCGATCCATGCTCACCACATGCTGAACACAGGCATGGGCCCAGCGGGTGCCCAGTTCCATGTAGATGTCCGCGAGTCGTTCAAAGAATGTGCGGGACAGCATCTGTGTGAGCACAGGACTGGTATACAGGGCCACACAAACGCGCAGGAGCCAGTGCATCTGTTCCGTCGTCGACGTATCTGCCTGCATGAGCTCGTCACATAGGATCATGCAAGTCTCATGCACGGGCGAGGCCGTGACGTCCTCGTTGCTGCACATAATACGGCGCAGGCGCGTCTCGACGAGCGAGATGCATGCCTCCATACCAGCGGTGCGCACAGTTCTCCAGTGTGTGGGCGGCACATTCTCTGCCGTGAACAGGTCGTGCATCGCATTCGTATCTTTTTTCCCTTGCTCCAGTGCCTCGGCAAATTTCCTCGGCACATCCGACAGCATTTGTTGCAGGATGTGACGGACCTGCGTGACGAGTATATCGGACAAACGCGCTTCCAAGATCGAGAGGGCTGGGCTATTCTGTACACATGCCTTTAGCCTGTCACGACACGGCAATAGCGATTCGAGCCGATGTTCTGTTGTTATAAATGACAAGACCGAATCCAGTTCTGAGCATACACGCCGTACAAACATCTCATTGTAGTGATATATGTCCGACTCGGGCAGCGTCTCCTGCATCGGCGGCAGCTCATATGCCTGGACGGGCATAGGAACATGCGCATAAAAGTCTCGGGCCGCCACTGGAGCGAAGGACAAATTTTGAGATCGCGGCGCTCCCAGCTCGAAAAAGGCTCTGCTCAGGTGTGAAAGGATACGTGAAAGACTTGGCCGGGCCCACAGCTCATGTGTATGATGTAGCGTTCGCGTCACAGATCTCAGAAGTCGCTGCAGGCGGTCGGCATGATCGTACTCACCCTCCGTGCATGTCCGCAGGGCCGCCTTGACGCGCTGTGCGTGAAAGTGAGACAGCGCCGAGGCAAGCGACACATGCTGCAACAAGATGTAGGCCAGCATCACATCCAATACGTAGGATGTATGCATACCAGCCTGCTGCATGCACACATCGATACGCGTGAGAACGTATTTACGCAGGGCCTGAACATCCGCCCATTGTGAAACCAGCATAGGGAATTGCTGCATATCGAGCCTTTCCTTGATCCATGTCCACGCCTTTCCCGCGAAAATGATCGACCAAGCCGCCTGAATAAATGCGTGTGATTTGAGGGCCGAGCGAATCGTCTCTGGCGCATCAGCTACCAACAACATGGCGGCGGCCGATTCGACGTCAGATGCCTCCCCCTGCAATGGGAGAGCTTCATTCGCACGACTTGCATGCTGGCGTGCCACATCACTGCTGGTACTTAGCAACATATCGATGGTTCGACGTAGTACTGCAAGCTGGTCACTCATATCGACGACCGTACGCGAGACGCTCAACAGGTCGTGAAAACGATCACCTACGAGCGTTCGCACTGCCTGCTGCTTTGCGTGTGCCTGCTGCGACAGATTTTCAGCGTATTCCCTTATGTCGCGCACGCTGTGCTCTTCAAAGAGGCGGTCCACATCGCCTGGCAGCTTCTCCGCCGACCTGGGTGGCGGCGGTCCTGCCATGGTCAGGTGGAGGCTGAAGACACAACGATGGACCCACGTCGCGGCGCAAAAAAGTTGGACCTAGACACTACATAATGCCACAGCACGAGTTTTGTTTCTTGGCCGACTTGTAGAACATTTTGCTTTGCTGGCTGAGGGAGCCGCTCTTCTCGACGAGCTTATCGAGGTCTTCGCCGCGCTGGAGCACCGAGTCGATCGTGTTGTGCAGCACGATCTTGGTATCATCCAGTTCCTGCTGCACACGCAAGATCGTGTCAGCCTGACGGGGGTCTTGGTACCGCGCAAGGTAGTCCTGCGCATATGGGAATTCGCTCGTGCGGACAATGCCCTCGCCCTTGGGCGGGATTTGGCCGGACGCCGCCAGTTGCCTTGCCTGTGCCTGCCAGATTGACTTCGGCAGCTTGATAAGAAACTCTTCGAGCACTTTGCCGAGCAGCGAGTAGGCCACGCGCACGGGGTACTCGCTGTCAGAGACAAGCACGCCGCTCACGCCGTCCGCGGCAGGCCGCGCGTGCACATGAGCCGTGAAGTTGTTTTCCTGGACGGACTGACGCTGCATCGGCTGCGTGCGCTCCGACACCGTCTTCGCCATGAAGGCCATCATGTCTTGCACCGTGCCACGTTGCATCCACGAGAACGAGTTGAGGTCCCAGGCGCTCACGAGCGGCACAGCCTGCTGGCCTGGCTGGTTCGCAAAGATTAGCAAGCCAACTGCCTTGTTAGTTAGCCACACACATACACAGCTTCCTACACACGTCAGCCCTCTGGTACGTACATGTCAGTGGTAGGTCGTCTTCAACACGCGCCTGGGCCTCTCGCCCAGCGCCCCGACCAATCACACCCCTCAGTATCGGCCGACGCGCCCGCCAAGTTCCACATGGCCCATGCACGGACAAAACGCTCAGGCTCGTGTGTGGCCCATGTTGAAGGTCCGGCACCTGGTGGCAGGTGCGCTGCTAGCACTCGTTTGGTCGCAGACATGGTACATACGAACTATCTTCCCCAAAGCGTTTTTTTCTGTGCCGAGGGAAATGCCGTCGTGGTATATCCGAGGCGGCGAAAGCAGCGCGTCGCCTTCCGTGACGTGCACGCCTATCCGCAGCGAGTATGTGGCTGATCCACAAGCGTACGAAACGAATCCATCTACCAGCCAACATGCACAAATAGCTGATGCATGTGAAGACTTGCGTATGTCTGACACGCTGGGCGCCGTGTTCCTGTCCTGCGATCCTGGACGCAAGGAATGGAATGTGTTCATGGGGCCCACCGCCAATCCTGCTTCTCGTGGGGCCCTGTGGGTACTAGATTACAAGACGGCACCAGACGCGCTACCTGTGCTCGTCCCAATGGAAGGATATCCAGACTCGTACGATTTCCATCCGCATGGTATGAGTCTCTTTGTCTATGACGAGAACCATGCACGCATGTTTGTGGCGAACGAGCGCGCGGCAGCATCAACGATCGAGGTGCTGGACCTTGAGAGGTCGCATGAGTGGCGCGCCCAGTACGTCCGCACACTGCAGCACCCTGTTGGAACGCATATGCCCAACGCCCTTCACGCCGTCGGACCCCACGAACTGTACGTGTCGAACTCCAAGCTGGTGTCTCATCGTCCTCCTCCGCGCGCATCGTATGAGGCTGCGATCGCCTCCCAGTTGGGGAAGTTTCTTGCGCCTTGGCTCTACGTGGCTTTGACATACCGACCGCTCTTTCACATATTCTCTTTCCTGGATGACTTGCTGGGGCTGGGCTACGTGTCTCATGTTCGCTTCACAGACGACGGCGACGTGACACACTCCATCTTTGCGCAGCGCATCTCCTTTGCCAATGGCGTCGTCGTATCAGGTGAGCAGTTGTACGTCGCTGCAACAGGTGCCGCTGGCATTTACGTATACGATCGGCACAAGAAGGCTGCCTCGAAACGACGCACCTATGTCCCCCTGCCATTCCTGCCAGACAACCTGGCTCTGACTGTGCCGTCAGAGCATCGCACTTCCCCAGGTGTTCTTGCCGCCGGGCACCCGTCTTTGCCCGACATGCATCTCTATGCGTTGCACTCCACGCCAGCCCGACGTGCGCCCAGCTGGGTCGCAGAAGTGTGGTACAATGCGTCATCATCAGCCGAGCATGACGAGGCAGGCGTACCATTTCCCAGCGATCGAGCTATGCCGCGCCTTCCGTATGGGTGGCACGTACAGACGCTGTTTCAGTCCAGCGGACGCCATGCGCCCGATGTATCGGCGGCCACAACGGCGCTGTGGGATCCGACGCCCCAGGGTCGTGGCGCCTTTTTTGTGACCAGCCTGTATGGACCGGGTCCTCTTTTGTGCAAGGGCATGTATTCGTAAACTATAGTCCATCATCGGGTTCTAACATGGCTTTGATCTGCTCGCCTTCCCTGCGGTATTGTACATCAGCCACAAGAGCCTCGTACCGAGGATGGCTGTGATCTGGCGCGCCAGGGACGCTGGAAAGTGAAAACGACGAACGGCGCGGGCCGTGCGTGCCGGAAGGTACAGAGAGCCTGGCGTCATCCACAAGCGCATGGTCAGTGCTCTCTTCCTCGTCCATCAGGCGCTGCGCCTCTTCCTCTTCCTCGTTGGCGGCATTCAGTTCCTCCACAAGCGCTTGGATCCATGCATGCTGCCTCAGCTCGACAGCCGATGGGCGCTTTTCGGGATCGATTGTCAGGCACTGTCGGATAAAATCGATACCCAGTGGGCTGAGCTGCGACTCGTCTGGCAGTGCGGGCGTCTGCTTCGCCATGCCAATGTGGAACATGATCGCCCACTCATTATCAAGATTGTGCCATGGCCGCGTGCCTTTGGCACACTCGAGAATCACGCAGCCCAGACTCCAGATGTCCATCGCATTCTCACGTCCCTGCGTCTCGCCCTTGACGACCTCGGGCGCCATGTACATCGGCGTGCCTTGCAAGCTTTGTCCTTGGGCGTTCACGGCACCAGGCTGCAGGAACGACGAGCTTCGGCGGGAGGCGTTCGTAGAGATTGATCGCCGAGACAGCACCTTGGCAGCACCAAAGTCGACAAATTTGATGACGCCCATGTGGTCCAGCAGAATGTTGTCAGGCTTGATGTCTCGGTGGACCACGCCTTGCGAGTGGAGATACATGAGTCCATCGAGCATTTGGAGCGCATAGACTTGGAGCACAATCTCGTCCTCGATGCGACCATGCTCCAGAAGCTGTGTAAGACTACCGCCCTGGCAGTATTCTTCAAAGATGTACACCTTCTCGCGATGCACCTCAATGCCGTAGTACTCAACAATGTTGGGATGCCGAAGCATCTCCATCACATTCATCTCGTCGTGGATCTGCTTGAACAGATTTGGCGAAGATGTCAATTCTTGGAACCGAATCTCCTTGACAGCCATCAGGCCACCCGTATCGAGATTGACCGCGAGGTACACAGTACCAAATGTGCCACCTCCAATGAACCGTCCCTGCTGCCAGCGCATCTGGACGCCCCGCGATGCCAGCAGTTGCAAGCCGCGGTCCTCTAATCGTGTATCGTCAAGCACGCGTCCGATCACATGGCGCTCGCGCAAGACATCCTCGCGCTGCTTGTCACAAACACTAAGAGCGTCCATGCGCCGTTCCAGGAGGTTCATGACTTCTTGGCTGTAGCTGGCCGTGTTCTTCAGCGTGCCTTGAGCCCCACGCTTCGCCCGCTTCTCTTCCTTCTCCTTCACGGCACTGCTTCGAGCACCAAGGATATCAAAGTGCGAGATAAGCAGCGCCATGCAGCTCGATACCTTGCTGCGCAAGCTGAAGAACTCCTGCTCGCTCAGCAAAAAGATATTTTCGCCCATCGTCATGGTCATGGCATTTTCGAGGGCCTCGACGGCCCACTTGAAGGTGCGCCGCTCCGTCAAGACACAGTCATCACAAATAAACGCAATCCATTCGACCGACAGCTGCACAAGCGCCGTCGACAGGTGGGAGTGCAGCCGCATACTCTGTATGTATCCAAGCACGCGAGAGCCCTGGTCAAAGGCAATGCTGAAGCAGGCATGAACAAGCTCATCACAAAGAGCCTGATCTGCCAAAGTGAGGGGCCGCAAACGCAGCATTTGCTGTCGGATCGCTGGCACAGAGTGCACGACCACATCCGTCAGGGCGTAGCCCGCCTTGGTCATCAGCTTGAGCTCGTGCTGAATCAGGCTCAAATGCGCCATGCGTTCATACACAGGCGCGAGTGGGAATGTGTACATTGACACATTCGAAGCCTTGGGCTCCTTACCTGGCTCTTCATGATGCGTCATCGATGCATGCTCATGGCTGCCGCTGGGCGTGGCACCCGGTCCATACATGGAAAACTGCCACGCCAAGTGCTGCTTGCATTGCTCCAAATGCGGGCCGACGCCATTCGCCACGAGTCGAAGTCGCTGCTCCTTCATGTCGACCTCGATCCACGGGAGCGGGAGTGTCATGACACGGCCTGTCCACAAGAACGGCTCGCGCGGCGTCAAGAACAAGAGGTACTGTGGGTGCGGCGGAGCTGTCTCCGAGACGGCTGACGAGATGTCCTCATCGAGCGTTTCCCAACGTGGTCGCACACACTGGAAGACCAAGTCCTGGATCACATGCGGCTTGTCGTGCAGGCTAGGCTCCGCGAGCAAAAACACACCGCGCTCCTCAAACGCGGATGTATAGACCAGAAAGTAGTCGGCCTTCAGCAGCGTCTGGAGGAAGCCATTCAAGTCGAGCGGTGGCTGGGTCTTGGCCGCCCGTAACGAGCGCAGGTCGTACTCGGCGGCCGTTTCTAGCTGCGTGCGGATGCGCCGCGCGAAACCAATCAAGCGACGGCTCCGGACGCGGGCATTGTTGAATACGGTCTGGATCCAGCGCGTCATGTCTGCCACGCTCATGGGTACGCGACCGCCGGTGAGGCGCCCCGTCTTGGGTGGTTCGGCCCTGCCGTGCTGGGCCAGTTTCGACTCAGCTGCTGCCACGGGCACTTGCAGCTCGCGCTGGAAGTAGGTGATGATGCGCGCAAAAATGCGATTGATCATGGCGGCCATCTTGTGGGCGACAATGACGTCGCCGCCTGGGACGACATGCACAGCTGACGCCAAAAAGTCCCATTCGGGTTCGAGGAGATCGACTTCTTTAAAGTACGGCGTGCTCTTGAGGCGAAAAAGAAGCAGGCGGAAGAAAAAGTGCAGCGCACTGCAAATCGACGCGTCAAACTTTTCGTCACTCTCGACCGGCAAGTTCCACCCGATATCCGGCTCGGGCACGGTCAGCTGCACGTAACTTTTCTTGATGCGGCATGCCAGCGCCAGGACCGAGCGCAGATCCTCTGCGAGAGACTCGACGAGAACAACACTCGGCTCGTTGAGTTTGTCGGCGTACTCGAGACGCTGGCGCAAGGCGCCCTCGGCCAGCCACATGGGGAAGCGCACGAGCGGCATCACATCGGGCTCGAGCGATAAGAGATTCATGTCGCAGAACATGTGGTGGTACTCGCGCAGCGTTTCGCGCGCCATTTCGATCAGCATTCGCAGCCGCTTGAGTGTGCGCTGCTCAAACGCCTCGTTGATATTGCTTTCTCGAAAAATGCGCTCCACGGCCGACGTGTCGTCGTCCGACTCGACCTGCGGCACCGCCGGACTCATTGTAGGCCGAAGCTCTCCGTCAGATGACGTCAGTGTGCCGGTCCACCGGTGCAGGAGCTGTACCTGCGCTTGCAACTCACGCACGACATTGTACCATGCTTGGAGTGCGGCGAGTTTTTGTTGGAACGGTGCCTGAGCCCACGCAGGGTACGCAGCTTCCAGCTGTCGCTGAGATGGAAAGAGCTCATCCACCATATCGACGCGCTCGAGTACGTCATGTACAGCTTTATATAGCGCCTTGCGCTCGTCTTCTCCCGCTTGGGGCTCTGGTCGGCGGAACTGCATCACGTCGTCAATGACCGAGGGCACGAGCCGCTCGCGCTCCTCTATGACGAGATGCTCCTCCAGCTCAGCGTCATCAAACGTGCTCCTATGCCCCACGTGCAGCGCACGAACACTCAGCCACACGCCATACATCGTCTGCGCAGGCGTGGGTGTGGTGGCATCAGCCGCTGCGATCCGCTTCGTCTCTGATGAAAGTACATCACTCTCCAGCACAGAATGCAGCATCTTTTGCCACTCCATGCGCTTCTTCGGGTCATCCTCTGATGCCACATGATCTAGCATATTGTACTCTGCCTGCGGCGTACTGAGCTGCTCAGGCGTTTCAAGCGGCCCATGGGGATCAGTCGGTAGACGCTCCATGTACGACCTGAGGTATTCCATATTCTTGTCCGCCGCCTGCGCCGGCTCACGACGGCGCACCTCATGACGCCCGTCCCACGCCATCAAAGGATGCCGGTGGTCCCTAGGGGACATGCGCGTCAATCGGGGGCAGATTTCCCATCGGGCAGCGCCCTCCGCCTTCCTAGGCCCTCGCTTTTCATGCAGGGTCGGCCCCTGACCCCTTTTTCTCCACCTCCTTCGTCATGTACTGGCCGACGGGCAGTGCCCGCCGACTGTCTGTCGAGTCGCTGGGCTTCGCCGACATACACAAGGAGGCTGTTCATATGTCATGTGCGCGTGACGGCCTGCTGTGGCTCGTCCTGACGCGGTCTGCCCTCCTGATTTGGCGCGCTAAGCCCGCGGAGCTGGTCACGGCGATGGTGCGTACGGCGCGCAGCATACATGAATATGGCGCGAATGTATGCGCTTTGTGGCGCCACGATTCTGGTGCGCTGGTCGTGCGTACCGAGCGAGATACACTCCTTTTCTACGATCTCGTCCAGCCCACAGATTCGCCCGCCGTGCATGCCCTCTCTGACTCGACGGCACCTGACCTGGTCCCCTCCGCCCAGGCTCTACTCAGCACGTTTCAGCCAGCCACAGGCGATGCTTACCATACGATCGGAAGCGATCTCTTCGGCGGCCGCATTGCCCTGCAACTCGTGTTCCGCGATGCCCTCCAAGTCGATCCGGGCATTTCGGCCATCGCCAGCATCGACCCTGAGATCCTCGTTGCCACTCGTTCCCCCGCTGCCGTGCAGCTCGTACCATGGCCCAGTGCATCCGATGAAAAGCCGTCTGCACCACCCGCACCCCCCATTCTGCTCACGTCTTTGCCGTGGCTCACACCATCCCCCCTGGTGCACGCCGAGCATTCCTATGCCACAGACCTGTCCGCTTGGCTCACGGAAGATGGGTGTGCCTACATTGTCGGACAATCGGATGCATGGGTTGGAGCTCGCGCATACTCAGCCTCGGAAAAGGACGCGATGCCCGTCACGACGGCCGTCAATGCACGTTTTAGTCTGCTGGCCATCGGTTTGGAACAAGGCGATATCGTCATGTTCGAATTCCACACATCGACCCAAAGTCCGGAAAAGACGCACACGCTCTCTCTCTCCCCTCATGCCACGGGTCGCGTCACGTCTCTGGCCTGGACGGCCGACGGCCATGCCCTGGCCGTGGGCTACGAGCGTGGCTGGGCTGTATGGAGCATGTTTGGCCATCTCATGACGCACAGCTTCCGAAGCGACTGGCATTCCATGACGCGCGTGTATCGCGACACGTTTCAGTTCGGCACACAGAGCGTCTTTTGGGCACTGGGCGGAACAGAGCTCTTTGTGTTGCCCCGTGTGCCACCGGCCGATGCTCCGGTCAAAGATGACGACAAGACACTGGTGTATATTTTGCCATTCCTCAAGGCAGCATCAACTGCACAATTGATGCCTGCAGAGACGGACGGATGCTTCCTCGTGGGCGACACAGGCGCCTACATATATCGCGGGAATGAACAGAGCGATGCGGGTCTCCTGATGCCAGATAATGATATTTGGCGCCATGTCCCCTTTCCTCCCGAGTACCTGACATGGCAGTGGCCCATTCGTTATGCGGCTCAGAGCAGCGACGGCCGTTTTTTGGCCATTGCCGGACGACGCGGACTCGCACACTACAGTACCGTCTCGGGACACTGGAAAATGTTCGAGGTGGCGTCTCAAGCACTCTCGTTCTGTGTGCGCGGCGGTATGGTCTGGTTCCAGCACGTTTTGATCGCTGCGTGTGACTGTATGGGCGAGATCCAAATTCGCCTCTATTCGCGCGATCAAACGCTCGACAATGCACATCTCCTGGACCTCGCGGTGCTCGACGCACCTGTTGTCACGCTGCAGCTCCTAGACACGAGCCTCCTCTTGTATCTTGCCAACAATACCCTTGTCCATTACAACATCACCACCACCCGGGAACATGTGCGCCTGATCTTGTGTGGCAGCATCTCATTCGAAGGTATCATCGGCGAGCCTTCACGAGTTCGCGCATTTTCTTGGCTTCTGCCGGAACAAGCTGAACTTCTCCCCACCGATGACTTGACGATGGCGACCTTGGTGTTTTTAATCGATGGCATGCTTGTATTACTGCGCCCGGCAAGAGCATCTGACGATGACCAACTTTCATATGATTTGCAAGTGTTACACGAACACATTGAGTCGTATTGGACCCCTATTTATGCCTATGAGGCTTTGCAACAGTCTCTATGGAGCTTCGATGGTCAGCGCGTGCTTGTTTGGCTGAACCTACTCCAGCATAGCGACGCGCCTGACTATGTCTTTTCGGTGGAGGATACATACCCCCTATGTATTCTGACTGACCGCGGCATTATCCTTGGCGCTGATTCCCAAGCTGTCGTCCGACGCACGCTTGATACCACTGCCTATCGCTTGCGACTTAGCACTTCCCTTTTTCTCGATCGCATCCTTCGTGCATTACTTCAAAGGCGCCGTGTATCGGAGGCAATCCATTCCGCTGCACCGTACGTGCCTCTTGAATATTTCGCTCATGTACTTGAAGTGCTTGTGCATGATATTCTCGAAAAAGAAGCGGATGAGTCTACGTCTGCTAGCTTGGAGGACAATGCGCCCCTTTTACCAGCGGCTCTCGCATTCTTGGATCATTTCGATGTCGCACTGCAGGTGATTGTCCGCGCTGCCCGCAAGACGGAAGTATCGCGCTGGGCCTACCTCTTCGATGCAGCGGGACGCCCAAGTGACCTGATGCAACGCTGTTTGGACCGAGGCGATTATGCTTCTGCGGGTGCTTACCTATTGGTGGTCCACGAAATGGAAGACCGTCCCACAAGTATCCAAGCTACAGCCACAGCTCTTGCTTGCTTTGAAGAAAACGAGGAATGGGAAATTCTACGACATGCCTTGAGTTTTCTCCACGGTGTGGATCAGAATGGTGAGACGTTGCGAGTCTGTGCGTCTATCGCAGCAAAACTTGTTCGTGGCAAATCGCTACTCTCGATGGAAAATGATCTGGAAGGCGCCCAGGAAGTGCCACTCTCACGCACACCTTTCCAACCCAAACAGTCATCACGCAAATACAGTCTCAACGAGTCGCCACGCCGACCTTCCAGCCTCGCTCGCAAAACCAGTCTCTCTTCTATGCCTCTGTCCCCCGCGCAAAATACTCCTGTTCTGCGTGCATCTTCAGCACATGTCCTCCATCGCGCTGCCAGAAGTGCATCTATCACACTCTCTCCTTCGATGCCCCGAATGCAGGCCAATGGACGTCTCGTGATCCCCGTATCACCTTCGCCTGGTCCTTTGACCCCCAAGCCGTCATAGTCTGAAACCCAGCTGTAAGATTCCTCCACCTCGTAGTCAATTTTGTTGTCTCACTCCCAGTACTTGTTGGAATGGCACGCAACATTCGTGCAGCTCCGGCTTCCAAAAAAAAGACAAGATCATCTTTGGCTTTCTATCAAAAGAAGGAAGATGCAAACCAAGTCTCGAAATCAGCACAGCGGCGCCGAAAGCAGCGTGAACGCGAACAGCTAGCAGGTAACAAGGCGGGCATGCAAGAGCTGACAGATATGGTTTCTATGATAAAATCAGAAGAGGCAATAAAGCCAGCTTCACGACAAACTGACAGCACATTCAAGTCAAAACGCGAGATGCTTCGAAGAGAAAGACAGCGGCAACCAGTTATCTTGGCTGACCTTCATCAAAGTGTAAATCCATTTGCAGCTCTTCGAACACACGCACGAAACACCTTGGACCTTGCACCACGAAAGCCAATAACCGAAAATGATGAGCAGATGGACGCTTCATAACTTGTAAGTGGAACTTTTATTCTTCCTATATATTCATATGTATTACTGGTATCATGAAAACGTACAGGAACTTAGGTTCCACGGACCCAGTCTACTGTTTCACGGAGCTTTTCCAGTACCGTCAACAAAATGACCGTGTTGGGTGCCAAGCGAATCCATGAAGGGACCCAGCCGCGGAACATGAACATGGGTCCTTCGATGCGCATGGCCTTGAGCAATTGCGGGATACCGCTGTCCGTCCCGCGGGCATTCATAACACGAGAGCGAATAACATCGGCTGGCGAGGTGATGGTCGTTGCAACCGTGCCAGCAAGCAGAGATGAAGCAAGGTATTGAATAAGTGAGCCAGGAGCAAATAGTCCAGTGTTCTGTAACGTCTCTTTGAAAAAGTCGTATGAGGCCAGTTGGCTCGAGTTCATCAGCATAGCACGCACAACATTGGGTGTAATGCCACGGAATAGGACATGCGCGCCCTCTTCACGATAGGCACGCATCAAGCCATTAATAGCCCCTTTGTATTGGAACTTTTGAGATGGCGCGCGGAACAAGTCGCTGGTCATGCGTACGAGAATAACATCAGCGGGATTACCAGCGACACCACCAGCTGCACCAGCGAGACTGGCAACGCTAATCTTGGTCCAGATAGAAGTAGGCTGGGAGGGGTCTGTGTGGTGCGACACGAAGGTCTTGAGCTCCTCATACGCAGCGAATCGGGTGAGGCTGTAAGTCATCTGGCGCAAGATACTGGCGGAAATACCAATGTACAAACCACGGACACCTTCATTAACGAATGTGTTGCGCAGTAACTTTGCTGTTGAAATTTTGGCAGGAGAGTTTTGAAGTCGAACTTTGGCCAAATCAAGGGGATGCGTGAAACACACAGCAATGCTTGCGGCGACACCGCCCAGCCAAAATGGGTACTTTTTTGTCTGCTTCTTTACCACTTCATTTTGCGATCGAATTTGCTTCTCTTGTTCCATTGCCATGCTCACTTGGCCAAGATCACACCCACTAGGCGTCGTTTGGGAAAGAAGGGGCGCGAGACCGAAATTAAAAAATGTATGCCTGTGAACAAATTTTTATCTCCTCGCAGGGCAGACTTTTATTCGTTCTAGTCACACCATCGCAGGACTACATTATCACGGACTTGGCACATATGCGCTGACTCAGCAAAATTCCGCCGCAGCGAAGGCGGCTTCAGTTGGCCATTGTGAACGACGCGAATCGCCATCAATCGCTGGGGCAACGTAATTGCTGAGGTGTTCCACCATGTATGTACATTCAAAAGATTTTGCTAATATACAGGCGAGTCGCCGTGCAATCTGATGAGATTGCTAGTGTCACACTGCACAGGCGGAGTCCGTTGCTACTTCATGTGTATGTGCTCCCGTTCTTGTTCTTGTACCCCTTGCTGGCCTATACGTACTACGTGAAGTATGACGAATGGGTCAAATCAGAGGAATGGACTTTCGTGTACACAGCTGGACTATTGACTGCGCATGCTCTAACGTACTTGGCGACGCATTGGTCAGTTCAGGCCAAGGCTCTCTTCACGTCAACATCTGTTGACGCAGTCGACATGGCAGACTATGTGTGTGTACTCCCCCATCCGCACAAAGGGGAGGGTGAAATGTTGCGCCTTTCTAGAGTAAGGCGCGAGAAGGAGCGTGATGAATATTCGTTCGTGTACCAAGCAGACAAGTATGTGCTTGCCTTTCCCGACTCGCAGGCGCCGCCTACCTCTATTACTTCTTCATCGGATATTCGCGAGCGCACTTTCCGCCGCGTTATGTATCCTCCAGATGCACACATGCCGATTGGAGATGTTCAAGAATGCAAAGGACTAAAGGCTGATAAGCTTGCGCGCGCGAAACGCATCTACGGTGGTAATGCATTGGATATCCCGGTGCCTCGTTTCATGGACTTGTTCATCGAACATGCCGTTGCACCATTTTTTGTGTTCCAATTGTTTTGTGTGGGTCTCTGGCTGCTAGACGAGTACTGGTGGTCGTCCCTTTTCTCGTTGTTTGGTCTCGTTGCGTTTGAATGTACCGTGGTATTCCAACGCCTTCGTACTCTGAGTGAGTTCCGTACCATGTCCATTCAGCCGTATCAAGTCCATGTTTACCGTGATGGTCAATGGGAAGAACTCTCTACGTCTGAATTGCTTCCTGGTGACTTGATGAGCGTTACTCGTACCAAGGCAGATTCAGCATTGCCTTGCGATGTTATCCTCGCTTCAGGCTCGGCTATTGTGAATGAGGCAATGCTCTCGGGTGAAAGCACACCTCTGCTCAAGGAAGGTATTACACTTCGTAATAAGACGGATATTCTCAATGACCAGGGCGCTGATAAGCAGCACTGTCTGTTTGGTGGCACCAAAACCTTGCAAGTGACGCCTGGCGAGCCCCTTGAGGGTGTGCCTGCGCCACCAGATGGCGGTGCTTTGGCTATGGTGTTGCGCACGGGCTTCGGTACGACGCAGGGCCGCCTGATTCGTTTGATGGTGTTCACCAATGAGAACCGCGTATCGGCCAACAATTGGGAAAGCTTTGTATTTATCGCTTTCTTGCTCATCTTTGCTATTGCTGCTAGTGCATACGTATGGGTAAACGGTCTTAAGATGAACAGGCCGAAGGGCAAACTCATGCTTGACTGTGTGCTGATTATTACGTCAGTTGTGCCGCCAGAGCTGCCCATGGAGCTGTCTATGGCAGTCAATGCTTCGCTCGTCGCGCTTGCCAAGCATGCCATCTTCTGCACGGAACCATTCCGTATTCCATACGCTGGACGGGTGGATGTTTGCTGCTTCGACAAGACAGGCACTATCACTGGTGAAGATTTGGAAGTACAAGGTATTGTCGGCACTACGTCGAATGGCTCTGAGCCTCTAAGTGACACACTCGTGGATCCTACACAAGCATCCACAACAACGAAACTTGTTTTGGCTGCTGCACACTCTCTTGTTATTGTCGACGACGAGGTTGTAGGTGACCCAATGGAGCGCCGCGCCCTCGAATCTATCGGCTGGACTGTCAAACCAGGTGATGTGATCTGCTCGAATGAAGCAAAAGGCTCGCAAGTAAAGATCCAGACTCGCTTCCTTTTCTCGTCGGCTCTCAAACGTATGTCAACATTGAGCCAGTTGCCCTCGAACAAGCAACTGCTTGCTGCTACGAAGGGTGCTCCAGAAGTGCTGAAACCAATGTTTGCTGTGCTGCCATCAAACTACGATGATCTGTATCGACATTACACGCGCCGCGGGAGCCGAGTCATTGCATTGGGCTACCGCTGGATGGATGCAAGTGCGGCGCGTTCTATCAAGCGGGAACAGGTGGAATGTGAACTCCAGTTTGCGGGTTTCCTCGTGCTGCACTGCCCACTCAAGGCCGATGCGATCGATTCGATTCAGCAGCTGAACGAGTCATCGCACCGCTGCGTGATGATCACGGGTGACAATGCTTTGACAGCTGTCCGTGTGGCCGAAGAAGTGGAAATCGTGGTACGCGAGCCAATTGTGCTGGACAAGCGTGAGGGTGGTGAGGACCATGATCTGGTTTGGCGCACGACCGAGGACAAAATTGTTCATGATCAAGATGTGGACTGCGATTTGCACCGACACCTGTTCGATGAGTATGACGTTTGTGTGACTGGTGCGGCTTTGCGTCAGTTTGAGACACAGCCTGCGAAGTTGCGTGAGCTCATTGCCAATACGGTAGTGTACGCGCGTGTATCGCCAAACCAAAAAGAATTGATTCTCAGTACACTCCGCTCTCTCAACTACATAACCCTGATGGCTGGTGATGGCACGAACGATGTTGGCGCCCTCAAAGCAGCCAACATCGGTGTGGCGTTGCTGGATGGCTCAGAGGAAGATCTAAAGAAGATCATGGAGCACCAGCGCCTGGAGCGTATGAAGAAAGTGTATGAATCACAACTGAACATGATGGCACGTTGGAATCAGCCCCCACCCCCCGTGCCGCCGGCGCTCAAGGCTGCCTACCCTCAGCTCGAAGAAGCACACCAAAAGGCCGCACGTAAGATGCACTCGCAACGCGCATCAAATCCTATGGCCCAGTTTGACTTGTCCTCCATCACCTCTTCTATGCAGGACATGGATGATGAGGAAGGTCCGCCCCAGATCCGACTGGGTGATGCCAGCGTTGCTGCACCATTCACAAGCAAGCTATCCAATGTAAAGGCAGTCTGCTCAATCATTCGTCAAGGTCGTTGCACGTTGGTGGCTACTATTCAAATGTACAAGATCCTTGCCCTCAACTGTTTAATTCAGGCTTATGCGCTGAGTGTGCAATATCTGGATGGTATAAAAATGGGTGATTACCAGCTTACGGTGAGTGGTCTACTCATTACGGTGTGCTTCTATTGCATTAGCCGTGGCAGGCCTCTTGACCGCCTTGCCCCTGAACGACCCGTCAGTACCATCATCAATGTATACGTGTTTGGATCTATTCTCTCTCAGACAGCGTTGCATGTGGCAACAATGATCTTGATTCAGCGCTTGTCCGTGGAATTCGAGCACCCTGGCGAAGTGGATCTCGAGGCTAAGTATACACCGACCCTCCTTAATTCGGGTGTATACTTGCTCAGCATGTCACAAATTGTATCGACCTTTGCAGTCAACTATATCGGTCGCCCGTGGCGTGAGAGTATTCCGGAAAACAAGGCGCTCTACTATGGCTTGCTAGGTGCGAGTGCGGTGGCATACCTTGGTGCGCTGGAGCTTCTTCCTGAAATGAATGAGTGGCTTCAACTGGTCAAGATGTCGTCTGATTACAAGAGCTGGCTTATCGGGGCTATGTTTGTCGACTTTGTCGGATCTTACCTGCTGGAAATCTTTTGGAAACTGTTTGCCGACCTGCAGCCGAAGCCGCTCATCGTGCAAGGGCAAAAGCTACGCACACAGTACAAGCAGAAGGTCGTTGGCTCCGACAAGAAGCGTGATTAATGTGTCAAGCACAAATGCGAGCAATTTCAAGTCTATGCTTGAGCATGTTATATGGCTATCATTACCTTGAACTATCTTGTCTATATGCAAGTAGTCCTTTGACGCGAAAAGTCCATTCCATCCTAAAACATTGTGAAAATAGATGCTAGGCATGATATTATTGACTTGGAAGACCCAGGACGGAACCTGGAGCGGTATATTCGAGGAAAATGACCATCATTACTCAAAATTGTGACCAGAATTATCAGTCGGAGCCCTCGATTTCCGATGTATCAGCTGGCTGCAAGAGAAAGGCGTGTCCTAGCAATGCTTCCGCACTGGGACGCACAGTGTGATCGAGATTAAACGCGCATCTCAAAAAATCGGTAGCCAGGGGTGAGATATCATCGGGCAAAGGCGGTGCTCTGTTCTGCCCGATCTGGAACAGTGCCTGCATTTGATCGAGCCGAGGCCATGGGTGTACACCGCTAAACATCTCGACAACACAGCATCCCAGGCTCCAAATGTCACCTTTGTCCGTATACATACTCTGTTTCACAACTTCTGGTGCCATCCAAAACACACTGCCTTGCAACCCAGGGAACTTGCCTGACTTGGGGCCGAGCAAGCCACTTTCCACCTTTTTGCTGATACCGAAATCACTGATTTTGACGCCACCCTTGTTGTCTACAAGGATGTTTGCACCCTTTATGTCTCGATGCAATATGCCACCAGCATGAAGAAATTGAAGACCCAACAAAATTTGACGCACGAAATTCTGGACCAAAGGTTCTTCAAACGCACCATAATTACGCAGCAAAGATACCACAGAACCACCTGGTACATATTCAAGAAAAATGTTGAGGAATTTACCGTCAGAGTGTGAGTCAAGATATTGTACAATGTTAGGATGATGAATGGACTTTAGCAATTCAATCTCAGATTCAAGAGAATCCACCATCATTCGCCAGCGACGCGTGCAATCGTCATCACTGGGTGGGAGTTCCACTTGTTTAACCGCCATCAGCATGCCTGTTTTGGCATTCATACCCAGGAACACTTTGCCGAACGAGCCAGCGCCGATCAAAGCGCCCTTGTGCCATCGCATGCGTGGCTGGGTAAAGATCTCAGTTGTTTCCTTGCATTCCACATGCGTCGTTGGATGCTCCAAGACCGTCGAGAGTGATGTAGAATCAAACGAAGGTGAATGCATCGATTCGCGCCGCTCGAGGTCGAGTGTGATCTCATCCACTGTAACCATGGCCTTAGCAAGGTCTTTCATGTCTTCGTCAGATTTATTAGCTGGATAAAGCTTGGACACGGGATGCAATCGCATAGGCGGCGAAGGCCTGCGACTATCGAATCCAGGAGAATCTGGTGGATCCGAACACGAGTGCAAGTCATTGCTGTTAGTACTTGGAAAGAAATCAGATAAATGAGAGCTAATAAGTTCTGAGGGAGGACGTTGTCCAAAGAAGTTTTGCACACGTCGCCGAACTGCTGGAAGAGAGCTTGTTAAGTCAGGCGTGGCGGCCTTGACGCGATTATATGCTGTCGAGCGTGTAGGGGAAATAGAATCCTCCGTGCCATGAATTGAATTTCCGCCAAGCCCGTTCAAAATACTGAAAGTCGATGCACGCTTCGTTTTAGCTAGCGCATATCGGAATGAATCATTAGGTACCTCGCGCTGCGATCCTGGACGAAGTGGCGCGTTATCTGTTGTACGTAAGAGGTACAGTCCATGCTGCCAGACGGGTGCATAGTTGTGCGGCTGTGAACAAACAGTCATAAGTTCCATCTCAGACAATACTTTGAGCTGAGCATCTGCATCGGTCATGGCTACCACCCAATGACGCATATATCTGATAAATTCAGGATCCGTCGGGAGACCAAATTTATGAAGCACCTTCGATAAGATGTCTGACGCTCGTCCACATTGGCTTACATCCACACTGCGAGAAGAGCCATCCTCGGCCAAGAATTTCACGATGTGTCGTCGAATCGTTTCAAGGCTTTTCACCGGTGTACCTGTCATCGGATCAGTTGTCGTCTCGGGTGGACGTTCTTCCGACTCTGTTTCAGGGCGCCGCAGATTATACGGTGCACTAATTTGACCAAGACGTGACTTTGGGCCAAAGGCGCCGCGACCAACTGTGTAGCCCGTACTTGTTGGATTTGTCGTTGAAAGAGCGCTAGCAGGGCGGCGCACATGCGATGAGCTAGGGCTCCGCGGAGCATTTAAGATTGAGGGTGCCGGGCAATCATGAGCATCGGTTACACCTGTTGCTGTGTTGGGTCGTCGCGAGTTCGTAGATGATGATGATGATGGAGTGGTTGACCGCGACCCCAAATCACTTAGCGGTGGTTCCATGGTATGTGCCCGTTGTGTTGGTGTCATTGGATGCGCGAGAGGATTCACCATACTCATGACTCGTGCGGATTGCATAACTCCCAATGGTGGCAAAGAGCCATTCAAAGGTAATGGCGAGGCAGTCCGCACAGGATGAGTAGAGGGATGCGACATAGTCGCACTTCTCTGCAAAGGCGTGTTCGAGGATATTATCGGTGGTGCGTAAGACAACGGAGCGTTCGCATAGTTCATGCAGCTTTCAGCAGTCAACATTGATGAATTATTAGGCGCCGCGTTCATAGCACACTGCTTATGCAAAAGTCGGATCGCTGATATCAATCGAAGACGATCACCGACATTGGTAATTCCCATTTCTTTCAACACACCGTGATCCAAGTGCAAAAGTGCGCCGCCGTAAATGTCGTTACGCACAAAAGCGGACGAGTGTTGCCCAAGTTTGTTCTTTTGGAGCCATGCCGTTATTTCACTAAGGCCCCAAGAACGTACCGCCTGGTACGTGACGGAATCAAACGTATAATCCATATACGTTATTGGGATTTTTTATTGACCGGCCAGCGGTTCGGAGATATTATGAGGCAAAATAGGGAGAACGGATGGGGTGTTGAGCCCAAATCATACACACACCTCGTACACGTCTAAATCCCCCGAATGATGACAAAGCACATAGTGTCGTTCGCTAAGTCGACCGTATTACATTGTCGTTCGCCTTGCTGTAAATTAACCCGCATTTTTAAAACCCAGGTGATCATGTGACTTAAGAGCATCTTGTTCGTTTAAGCACTCGACTGGATCCGTGCGCATCACATCGTGTCGTACCTAATCATGCCTGCATTAGCAGCAGATCCTGTTTTACTATCCCTTTTTTCGAATAGGTTTATGGCTGTGGCAGAGTCTATGGGAAGATCACTACAACAAACATCCATATCTACCAACATTAAAGAGCGACTAGATTTCTCATGTGCCATCTTTGCTGCTGATGGATCTCTCATTGCCAATGCACCACATCTACCAGTGCACCTAGGTAGCATGAGTTTTGCTGTCAAGTACCAAGCTGATCATTTACACGAACTTGGTCAGGGATCATTTAAATGTGGTGATGTCGTATTGGCAAACCATCCATCTGCAGGTGGAAGCCATCTACCAGACATGACGTGCATTACGCCCGTCTTTGCCCCAGATCGTGATGAAATTATCTTCTTTACTGCAAGCAGAGGGCATCATGCAGACATTGGTGGAATTCTTCCAGGATCTATGCCCCCTAACAGTACGAATATTTTTGAAGAGGGTGCTCAGATTCGCTCCTTCAAAATCGTGTCAGAGGGTGTGTATGACCGAGATGGACTTGTACGAGTGCTCGTTGACGAACCCTCTAAGTATGCAGGATGCTCTGGTACACGATGCTTCCGTGACGTCGAGAGTGACCTCAAGGCCCAGATTGCAGCCAACCACAAGGGCATTCAACTCCTGAATGACCTTGTAGAGGAATGGAGTCTAGAGACAGTTCAAACATACATGACGCATATTCGCGAGAATGCCGAACTGTCGGTAAGAAATTTGCTACGACGTGTAGCGGCCATCCAAAATGCAACAGAACTACATGCTATCGACTATATGGATGATGGATCACCGATCGAATTGCATATTACTATCGATCCCCAGACCGGATCCGCTGTCTTTGATTTTGATGGCACTGGTCCTGAGGTTTGTGCAAACCATAATTGCCCAACATCTGTTGCTTACAGCGCCATTATATATGCGCTTCGATGCATGGTCTCTGAAGATATTCCCTTGAACCAAGGATGCTTGGCTCCTATTGATGTCCGCATCCCGCAGGGATCATTGCTGAGCCCATCAGATACAGCTGCTGTGGTTGGAGGTAATGTACTAACGAGTCAGCGCATAACGGATGTCGTATTTCGCGCTTTTGAAGCTGCAGCTGCGAGCCAGGGTGACTGTAACAACCTGACCTTCGGTACAGGTGGAAACGATGAGACTGGCCGCCTTATCGAAGGCTTTGGGTATTACGAAACCATTGCTGGTGGCTCGGGGGCAGGACCCTCATGGCACGGCACGAGTGGTGTACACACACACATGACCAATACACGTATCACTGATCCAGAGATCTTTGAGCGACGGTATCCCGTATATCTTCGTCAATTTGGATTGCGCTCAGGTTCTGGCGGTAGGGGACACTTCGTTGGTGGCGACGGTGTGATTCGTGACATTGAGTTTCTGGAGCCTCGCATGCAAGTGAGCATCCTATCTGAGCGACGTGTACATCGCCCATATGGCCTGCAAGGTGGTGAACCAGGTTCGAACGGAGTGAACTTGTGGATCAAGCAGCGACGCGAAGAAGATGGTGACTTATTGGAGCCTGATAGAGACGGACATTTGCCCCCTCGCGTCATCAATTTGGGTGGTAAGGCTACCGCTCAGTTCGGCATGCATGACCGGATTGTTGTGTACACACCTGGCGGAGGAGGTTTTGGCACGCCAGGGCATCAAGAGGCGCGCGCGTCGCCACGTCCAACACCCTTGCCATATCGTGGAAGTGTTGTGGACTGGCAGTCACGGCAAGTTAGTGCATAAATTAGCGACGCCGTAGCTTTTCCTGGATTTCTCGAATCTGTTCAGCTACGCGGTCTGATTCAGATTTGGGCGGGGGCGGAGCACGGTGCGTTTCAGTCCGCCGCTTCGCAAAGCCCGAGCTTGCTTGTGGCTGATTGTCAGAAAGTGGGTAGGGAGATGGTTCGTCATGCTTCTCCTCGTAATCTGAGTTAGCCAACGTCACGTACCGATCTTTGAATCGCTTGTCATAGGTTCGAAGGGTGGTACGGGCTTGCCTTGCCACCGATGGGGTAAGTGATCCCATTCGTGCAAAACACGCTCTGTAAGCCGCAAAAATGAGGGCGATCTACTCAGCTGGTGATGAGTATGCATGCATACGTACCCAGCGTGTCACAGCTACGGTAGCATACGTTGTAAGGACCTGCTCAAGTACGCGAGTCCATCGACGCATGAGAAGAGAGTGTATTTCTCCACCATCGGACGTGGATTTCTACACGAACCCTGTCTATACAATATGTAGATTTTCCAGGTCCATGCCGACGCGTGCTTTCCAAATGACCTCCTTGTATCGCAAGACCTCCATCCATAGACTTTCTTCCCATTTGAGGCCTTGTCGGTCGTTGCGACCCGTGAAAGAAGTTCGAGCAGCCGTGGGAGCTGCTGGTATGGCAGGTGAGGGCGTCTCTGATGAAGACGGATTCTCTCCAGTTAGGGAAGGATCAGACGGAGCTTCAGAGCCTTCCAACTCTTGCACATCTCCAGGTTTTGAAGTATCAGAATGTGGTATCGGATCTTTGTCATTTTCAGCCTCATTCGCTGGCTCCGAGGCATCGCTGTTGGATGCGTCGGCATCAGGAACACTAGGCTTATCTGACAAATTAGTCAGAGGCAAAATAGATGATGGACGCAGCATATCCGATTCGTCCTTGCCTTCAAGCACGACAGCTCGCTCCAAGGCTCGAATAAAAGCCCATATAGCACAAATAGCGCGTAGACGATACAGGCAATGCTGCGAGCACAAGAGGTAGCGATTTGATGCTTGTTCAGAGAGCCGGAAATAATGAGTGGGAATGGGAAGCGATTCGTTTAGACCCGGAGAAGAAGTTGATTCCGCCATTGGCGCTTTTTCTTTGGGATCATCCGAGGGCAGCGTGCGTGAACGATCGGCATGACCTCTCCGAAGCGTTTGAAAGAGCGAGGGAAAGCTCCGCCGAGTCGTGGGATTCGTTCTAGCAGTAGAATGCGGCCGATGTAGGCCTGCGTCAGCCGAAGAAACATGTGGCGTTCCTTCCATGATCGAGGTGACATTTAAAAGAGGCGCCGAACACAACGTGCATGATGCAGCTGGCAAGGCGCCATAGTCCGTCCGCAAAGCTCGTTCGTCAGGCACAATGCCACCGACAAAAAGGGGTTCAATAACAACCTCACCATCAAGTACCGACGCAGATGCCTGGCGTCTGGCCAGCCACGTAAGACCCGGTGCCTGGGAAAGTCGCAAGCATGGATCTGTATCTTCTTCCATCACGCGACGAATGAAGGGAAGAGATGTCTGCGAGGACAAGCGCACAAGCTGTTCAGAAAATACTGGAAGATGTGGGTAATCATTGTGCCTCGTATAAGATGCAGCACTGGTCGCTGTAAGGTTTCCATTCGCAGACATGGTTGTGTTGATAGACGGATCCTTGGTCCAGTCTTCACCGCGCTTCTGCATGGCAAAGAAAGGGTCAAGCTGCTGCCGAAGACCACGAATATGTGATAAAAAGGCAAGAAACTCCTGGTATGGTGGAATGTTGATATGGATCTGAGGGGCACACATGGGAGAAGTCAGAGACGAGCCTTGTTGAGCCGGTTGTTTCCGCAAAGCATCTACTTCTGACTGGAGCGATTTAAGCATTTCTTGGTGATCAGCCATTATGCGCTCTGCATCCTGTAATGAAGCTTCCAGCTCCTTAGAGCGAGTCTCGCTCCGTGAGCGATTCAAACGCTCAACTGCCACCATCTTATTCGCCTCATTAAAAAGAGATGCGCTGAGCTCTTCTAGTTCAGCTTCAATGCGCGTCCTATCATTCTCTGCTTTTCCGCGCTGGGCTGTGGCATCCACCACACGCTCCATCATTCTTTGCATTTCTGACGACACATGCGACTTTTCCACCAAGAGCCCCGTACTGAGAGCTGATACATATTGGTCGCGCTCCTTGCTAAGCTCTTCTACCATGGCCTTGTTGGTCCGAAGACTGTTTTGTGATACAGTCAGCTCGTCCTCCAAATCCGACATGCGATTGATGGCCGCCACAAGCTTTGTATTGAGACTGGACACTTGACTTCGAAGCTCTGCTTCAAGCTCGTCAGGCTGCATCTTGGTCAATATCACTGTGCTCTGTGATGGGGACGACATCATCTTTGAACGCGGAACACTTTCCACCTCCTCTTGCGCTACAGCGGCGCCCGAGTCCGTAGCACGATCTTGACTGGATGCCACTTCAAATGCTTCAGTAATAAGTGCATCTTCTGCAATAGCTCGAGTTTGATCATCGTTTTCTTTTTGTTTGAGCGAACCCATTGCGCCAGACGACGACTGTTCTGGTAGTGAATTAGAGGAGGCATGATCGTTGGCATCGTTCGACGTGGACGCGGATTCATCCAATGCAGACGATTTCAGCTCACCTCGCATTTCATTACTGTCTGCCTCTTTTTCCTTTCGATCGTCATTGATTGGGGCAGTCTTATCTACTCGGTTGCGGCCCATGAGCAACACAAACCCACACGCACCGGAGAAAAAGCAATGTGGATGCCGTGGCCCCTCCCAACACACGCTTAGTCAGGAATTCAGCGCGGCGTGCACAAGGCAAGCGAAAGTGTTGTATGCTACATCAAGGACATAGGGTCTGCGATACCCATTTGTTCCATATATGTGAGGGTCGAAGTCGTGTGCCAGAAGGGTTACCGCTGTAAATTGAAAGAGGACGCGGAAGGGGACGAATCCAATGCGAGTCGTGAGCGTCGAGATGGGCCTTTTGGACGTAACGTAGCGGCATTCCCGCGATGCGTAAGTGACTTGGCAGAGGCGAGTTGGACCATAGTGAATCGAGGAATTGTTTATCATTCATTTCTTGGATTGAGAGTCGTTTCGCTGGTGGGCGTCCACGTTTTCGTCGGTGCTGAACTTCGAATTGGAGACCTTCGCGATAAGAAGGTACACCTAAGGCTAAAAGGCGTATATGAGATGGATCAGCTTTGGGTCGATCAGGAGCTGAATCCGTAGCTGAAAGAGGTGCATTTGGTGACTCTTCGCGAATTCGCTTGGGGACTTTGGTTTGAGGTGGCTGTTTCATGGCGGCATCAAATGCCTCAGATGAGGAGGGCGGCGGTATAGCCTCAACGGCACCATGACCCAATTGTGCACTCTCTTGAATTTGCTTAGCTCGTTGAATTAATTCGCCTTGAGAGCTCGATCGCCGCCGAGTGTTTGGCCGTTCTGGCCTCGCCGCCGGAATAGTTCGCACACGTTCATGTCGGGTCCGATCGAACGTCGCAATCACTTGTCGTAGCAGGTTTTCAGCACGATCAAAGCGCGCAGGAGCGAGTCCTGAAGAGCGCTGCAGATCACGACGCTGGATGCTGTCGACTCCAAGGCTTTCGGCAGCAAGCCATACACACACAGCGGGTACACTAACACTTATATCTTGAGTGCTTCGCGCATTACCTTGTGTTTCCCAAATTTTGACACGATCAATATACATACGCGCCTTATCACGCACGCGACGATCACCCTGGCATAGTGTCGTCAAGGCCGCGGACATGCCTACAGTGATCAGAATCCGGCGACTCGCTAAGCAGAAGCGAGCTAAGGGAATTCTCCACTTGGTCGCCTGAAGTCGTCCAACGACTTTAGCAACGCACCATCACAGCGTCTCTAGGCAGGCACGCTCTGAGCTTGCCTCATTATGAAATTTTATATCGATGAGCTACCTGTCCTTTTCCCATATCCAAAGATCTACCCCGAGCAGTACTCTTACATGGTAGATCTGAAGAGGACACTGGATGCAAAAGGGCATGGCGTTCTAGAAATGCCCTCAGGTACAGGCAAGACGGTTTCTTTGCTTAGTCTCATTATAAGTTATCAGAGATTTTACCCTGCAAGCAGAAAGCTGGTCTACTGCTCCCGCACGGTGTCTGAAATTGAAAAGGCATTGGCTGAGCTTAAGCGCTTGATGGCCTACCGAGCCAAATACAACACCAATTCATCTCTGGCCGATGGTAGCGAGCCTATGGACGTGGACGATAATGACATAAAGTCTGGAATGGAAGACATTCTTGCACTGGGTTTGAGTAGTCGAAAGAATATGTGTGTGCACCCGGTTGTAAGTCAAGAACGTAAAGGTAAAGTGGTCGACGCACGCTGCCGAGACATGACCAGTGCATGGGCCTGTGAAAAGGGCAGGCAAGACCCAGGGTCCGTGGAACTGTGTGATTTTCATGAAGAGCTTGGAAAGCTAGACCCAGGACATCTCATACCTCATGGCGTGTGGACGATTGAAGAGCTCATTGAGTATGCGAAAGATAAGGGCATCTGTCCGTACTTTGCCGTGCGGCGCATGATGGCATTCTGTGATGTGATCATTTACAGTTTCCACTACTTGCTGGACCCTAAGGTGGCCGAGCAAGTCAGTAAAGAGATCAGCAAGGATGCTATTGTGGTCTTTGATGAAGCACACAACATCGACAATGTGTGCATTGAATCTTTAAGTATTGATTTGACGCGACCAATCTTGGACAACGCGTACCGTTGCGTGAATCGACTAGCTGAGAAGGTTGACGAAGTGAAACAAGTGGATTCGGCGCGGCTTCAGGATGAGTACTTGCGACTCGTCGAAGGATTGCAGCAACAGAGTGACGAACGTGAGGCTGAATCGTTTATGGCAAATCCTGTTTTACCCGACGACTTGCTGCAAGAGGCGATTCCTGGAAGCATCCGTCGTGCTGAGCATTTTGTCGCATTCTTGCGCCGATTTGTCGAATACCTGAAAACACGGATGCGTGTGTTGCATGTCGTTGCTGAGACACCAGCGAGCTTCTTGCAGCACCTCAAAGAAATCACTTTCATCGAGAGAAAACCACTGCGTTTCTGTGCCGAACGTCTTCGAATGCTTGTCCAAACACTGGAGCTCACTCGTATCGATGAATACACAGCTCTTCAAACCGTGGCATTCTTCGCTACACTGGTATCCACATACGATAAGGGCTTCTTGCTGATTCTTGAACCGTTCGAAACGGAACAGGCCACCGTTCCTAATCCCATTTTCCACTTCACGTGTCTGGATGCCAGCCTGGCTATTGCGCCCGTATTTGAGCGCTTCAGCAGTGTGATTATAACGAGTGGTACCATTAGTCCTCTTGATATGTACCCTAAAATGCTGCGCTTTGATACCATCGTGCAAGAAAGCTATACTATGACACTCACTAGACAGTGTTTCTTACCACTTGTGATCACACGTGGAAGTGATCAGGTTGCCATCAGCTCAAGGTTTGAAGTTCGAAATGATCCATCAGTCGTAAGAAACTATGGAAATATATTGATTGAATATTCACGCTGTATTCCTGATGGCGTGGTGGCTTTCTTTCCTTCATATCTTTATATGGAAAGCATCGTTGCTGCATGGCATGATATGGGTATTTTGGATGAGGTGTGGAAGCACAAACTCGTTTTTATCGAGACCCCCGACGCCCCTGAAACCAGCATTGCGCTTGAAAACTATCGCAGGGCATGTGACAATGGACGCGGTGCTGTTCTTCTTTCCGTGGCTCGAGGAAAAGTATCAGAAGGTATTGACTTCGATCACAACTACGGGCGCGCTGTCATCATGTTTGGTGTACCATACCAATATACCGAGTCGCGTATTCTCAAGGCACGCCTAGAGTTTTTGCGTGATAACTTCCGCATCAAGGAAAATGATTTTCTGACGTTCGATGCTATGCGTCATGCTGCTCAATGCGTGGGTCGTGTGTTGCGTGGTAAGTCTGACTACGGTATCATGGTGTTTGCCGACAAAAGGTTTGCTCGTTCAGATAAACGCGCCAAGCTGCCAAAATGGATTGCACAGTACATTGAGCCTGTGTTCAGTAATTTGTCGACGGATATGGCCATTGTGGAAAGTAAGCGATTTATGCGCACGATGGGTCAGCCCTTCCCCGTCGGAAAGAATGGTATTAGTTTGTGGGATGTGGACGACATTGAACGACGTCAACAAAAAGAACGCGATGCTTTCGAGCGCCTCATGCAGCAAGACTCTGATTCTTGGGTGGCGAAACACCTTGCCGATGCGGAAACGACGTCCAAAGATAGCAAAGACCCGTCCACTGCTTTGCATGAGCTGGCGGACGAGTTTGATGCAGAATTCGGGACAGGCACCGATCTGACCCAAGTCACAGTACCTTGATTCAGAATGCCTTTGCATGAAGCTGTCACTACATATCATGTATATAATAAAGTCCTATCTTCAACAATGTGCGGCTACATGATGCTTGATTTCGCCTCCTTCCAACCTACCGCCATAGAACGCTCCAAGTCTTCGTCACAAGTCTGCATCGCGTTGCGGCGCTGACGCATGCACGCAACACATCTACTGCAGTTGTATTAGTCATCGCCACCTCAGAACGTGAGTAAAAACGGTTGCAAAAAAAAAGAAGGGACCGGCCGTATAAAAAGAAACCCGGGCGGAAAACTTCGCACTCAACCCGACATCTTGTTAGGCACGGGTTTCATATACAATGCCGCCAAAGTCTGCTGAAGGAACGGCGCATATCGATGCCAGTGATTTCAAGAACTCGGCAGCTGCCGAGGCGGCCGCTGCTGGTCCCCAGCAAGAGGTGAAGGCTGCTCTTTTCGACGAGGCCCAGCTCCTTTCGACGGGTGACAAGAAGGCTGCCGTGGAGCTTACGAACCTGGTCAAGATCGAGGGTCCTTTTGCTCTGCGTAACCTTGGCATTGAGGATGTCATCAAGAAGGGCCTTGGTGACAAGAAGAACGCGGCTGGCCGTGAGGGTGCCTGCATGCTCGTCATGACCCTCTTCGACGAGGGTGTGGGTCACGAAGTCGAGCCCTTCATCATGAACGGTGTCTTTGAGACCATCGTGGAGGCCATGGGTGACAAGGAGAAGATTGTGCGTCAGCGTGCTGAGGATGCTCTGCTCCTTGTGGTCCGTAACATGTCGACGTGGGCCGGCCCTCAGGTCATTCGTGTGCTCTTGCACCAGATGCGTACGGCCGGTAAGTGGCAGGTCAAGACGGGCTGTGTCCGTCTTCTTGAGGAACTTGTGCAGACTTGCCCCGACATGGTAGCTCGCATGATGACGGAGATCATCCCGGTCATGGCTGAGGTGATTTGGGACACAAAGAGCGATGTGCAGAAGGCCTCGCGTGCCTCGCTTGAGAAGCTTTGCGCTCTCGTGTCGAACAAGGATATTGAACGCTTTATTCCCGCCCTCATCCAGTCGCTCATCCACCCTGTGGAAGAGGTGCCCAAGACGATTCAGCTCCTGTCGGCGACAACATTCGTCCAGGAGGTCGACTCACCCACCCTTGCCCTGATGACGCCTCTTCTGTCGCGTGGTCTCACGGAGCGTCCCACTGCTACGAAGCGTAAGGTTGCGGTGATTATCGACAACATGTCGAAGCTTGTCGACAACGAGCGCACGGTGCGTCCCTTCTTGCCCAAGCTCCTGCCTGGTCTGATCAAGATCGAAACCACAGTGTCGGACCCTGAGGCTCGCAGCGTTGTGCAGCGCGCCATTAACACTCTCCGCCAAGTTGGTAAGGTCGACGGTGATGGTTCGGAGGTGAAGCCTCTTGAAGACATTGATCTGAACAAGACCGTTGAGCTCGTGGACGCTGCCCTGAAGCAGCAACAGCTTAGTGGCCCTGACACGCTCGTGCACTACGTCTCTCAGCTTGTTACGAACTTGTCGAACTTCCGTGTGTTCGAGCCCGAGGAATGGGATGGCACTCTCTCTCGCTACCTGCGCCTCTTCCGTCCTTCGAATCAAGAGAAGGCTCACGCCATTGTGCACGATCTCCTTAAGCAGCTCGCTAAGAGTACCGGCGAAGAAGTCGAGGTGTTCGACGACGAGGAAGAGGGCGAGGACCTGTGTAACTGTCAGTTCTCGCTTGCCTACGGTGCCAAGATTCTGCTGAACACGGCCACCCTGCGTCTTAAGCGTGGCCACCGCTACGGTCTCTGTGGTCGTAACGGTTCGGGTAAGTCGACGCTCATGCGTGCCATCCAGAACGGTCAGGTTGAGGGCTTCCCTTCGCCCGAAGAGGTGCGCACGTGGTACGTTGAGCACGATCTCGACGGATCAGAGGGTGACATCTCGATTCTGGACTTTATCCAGACCGACAAGCGTCTGAACGTGGACCGCGAGACGGCTTCCAAGACGCTTCAGGAGATGGGCTTCGATGAGCAGCGTCAGGCTGGCCCCATTACGGCTCTCTCTGGTGGTTGGAAGATGAAACTCGCCCTTGCGCGTGCTGTGCTGTTCAAGGCTGATATCCTGCTGCTTGACGAGCCCACGAACCACTTGGATGTTCTCAACGTGGCCTGGATCACCGAGTACCTGCAGAAGACATCGGCTACGTCGATCATTGTGTCGCACGACTCTCAGTTCTTGAACAATGTCTGCACTGACATTCTGCACCTGAACCGCTTCAAGATCAAGCGCTACCCCGGTAACCTTGACGCCTTTGTCAAGCGTGTGCCTGAGGCCCGCGCTTACGTCGAGCTCAACTCGGGTGAGGACTACTCCTTCAAGCTTCCCAACCCGCCATTGCTCGATGGTGTCAAGACGAAGGAGAAGTCGCTTGTCAAGATGCGTGACGTCGTGTTCCAGTACCCCAACACGCCTGCTCCTCAGCTCCGTGGTATTACGATGCAGCTCTCGCTCTCGTCGCGTGTGGCTGTGCTTGGTCCTAACGGCTCCGGTAAGTCGACGCTCGTGAAGCTCATTGTCGGTGACACTGAGCCAAACGAGGGTGAGCTGTGGAAGCACCCTAACCTTGTCATTGGTTACGTTGCCCAGCATGCTTTCCACCACATTGACCAGCACCTTGACAAGACGCCTCTCGAGTACATGCTCTGGCGTTACCAGACCGGTGAGGACCTCGAGGAGCACATGAAGGCTACTCGTCAGATCTCTGCCGAGGAGGAAGAGGCCATGAAGCGTGGTGCTATCTACGAGCACGAGGGTGTCAAGCGTGTCATTGATGATATCGTGGGCCGTAAGAAGCTCAAGAACTCGTTCCAGTACGAGGTCTCCTTCAAAAACATGAGTTCGGCTGACAACCTTTGGCTGAGCCGTGATGAGCTGATGCGCCGTGGCTTCGAGAAGAAGATCATGGAGGTCGACTCGCGTGAGGCCCAGAAGGCTGGTATGCTTCGTCCCCTGGTGCGTCGTGAGATCGAGAAGCACTTCGAAGACTTTGGTCTTGAGCGTGAGTTCACGTCGCACAACACCATGCGTGGTCTCTCTGGTGGTCAAAAGGTCAAGGTTGTGCTGGGTGCCGCTACGTGGCGTATGCCCCACATCATCGTGCTGGATGAGCCCACCAACTTCTTGGACCGTGAGTCGCTTGCTGCTCTGATCGCCGCTATCCAGTCGTTCGAGGGTGGTGTTGCCATCATCACACACTCGCAGGAGTTCTCGGAGGGTACCTGCAAGGAAATTTGGCGTATGCAAGACGGTACGCTCCACGCATCAGGCCACAACTGGGTCGAGGGCCAGGGCTCTGGTGAGCGTATTGACAAGAAGAAGAACGACGAAGAAGAGGTCAAGTTTGACGCTCTCGGTAACAAGATTGTCGAAGAGAAGAAGAAGAAGAAGCTTACGTCGTCTGAGGCCCGTAAGGCCAAGAAGGAACGCATGGCCCGCCGCAAGCGTGGTGAGGAAGTGTTCAGTGATGAGGAGCTTTAATTGCATAGTGCCAGAACGTGTCAAATCGGCGTATTATTAGTATGTTGATTCACCCCCGCTGCGCACATCGAGTCATGTTGGTATTTTCTCTATAGACATATCAATTGGTATTCTCGCTGACTCTCTGGCTCTGTCGTCCGTCATATGATAAGCAAAAGGAGTAGGTAAGAGAATACGCCACCGATCACGACGCCTGTTGACGTAGCTGTGATGCGGGCTAATTCTTGCGGCGCCGTGAAAACATTGACTTGATTCCACACTTTGGCCACATATGTCCCGCAGATACTTAACCAAGAAAATATATCAGACACCCACAAGAAATTTGTGCCAAGCTTAGGTATTGAATGCGCAGTGCTCGACTGGGGCGCATCAGGCAGACTCAGCATCGATTCCATATTTGCAAGGCGTTCGTCCACAGAGACTAGCACAGTTTGCATACGCTCTCGAAATGCATCTTCGCTGGTCAATAAGCGCGTTTCAAGTGTCTGTGCCAGACGGCGGCGCTTAAACGGCTCGACAAAGAAGAGAGCGAGAATAAACACCATCACGTTTAGTATACCGAGTCCCACGCTCACATAGGTGCTAATACTCCGTACGCGGTCGCTCCAAAGGTGTTCTTCATGGTATCGACGCATAACACTGCGCATCAAGTCATCAAATCCTCGCTGCATTTCCGATTCAGTGCGCTCATATTCATGTTGACTTCGTTCCTCTGCTCGAACGTGATTATGCTCCGAGTGCAAAAGAGTTGTGTACTCCGTCAAGTCATCATCCTTCCAGCTTGATTTGCGCGAAAGAAGATCATTAATTCGCCGCTGTGATGCAGACCGGTCCGAAACAGCCTGCAGGTATACCATCTTGGCTACGTTCTTGTTATGTTGCAGCTCACTAAGTCGATCGCTTTGTCGCTGCACTTGTTCTTTTAATGCATTGATTTCAGCGTATCCTGAGTAGTCATTCCATTTATGGTTCCATTCAATAAGTTTGTCTTTGGCCACGGGCTTCGTATGCTCGATCCAAAGGTGAAGTTTGTGGCGCCATCGCCCTAACACATGTGAAGATGACGAATAGGCCGCACAAAACCGAAGGCATCGAATGGCAAGTGGCATCTTGGCAAGACTATTGGTGCTTTTATTCCCTAGATTACCGGTCCATATGGGACGTGCATTGATGCCTATCATACACAACCGACGACTCATTGCCAGAATATGCTGCAAGCCCTTAGCTTTCAATCCATGCGAGCGAAGCGCGTCCTTGTAGACACGCACGTGGTGCCACGTGCAAATGTAACAGAGATGGTGACGCGCCTCAACGCGAGTAGGTGGCATAGATTCAAACGAGCATGTCTCAAGCCATTCCCCTTGTAAACTCAGCCCAACTCGCTGAAAGGCAAAGCGAAGAAGTTCGTTTGATTGGCAAAGTACTCAAGGTATGCCAGAGGCGGCTCATAGACAGGTTTCCGGTGATATCCTTCTTCTTGAGGCCTCTGACCATGGCACGGTAGAAGTCAAACTCCAGGTGGTACGTGCAAGCACAGCTCTTCGATCTGACATATAAAGGATGATTCACCTGCTACACAATATGTGGAAGTTGTTGGACGTGTGTCACGAACAGGTGACTCAGTAACTCAACATGCCTTACTATCCATGGGCGATGACATTGGTACGTTTATCACAGACTTACAAGATAAGACTTGACCCTAGTTGAGCATCTTGTTCATCTGACACCTAAATACCCTGCGCTATTCTCTGAGTAGGATCTTTCTGTCAACCAATGTAGTGTTATGTATGTAATGCCTGAATATGTATCGTCTTTGCGCTTACTTTGCTTGCGAGATACCAGCAACTCCCGAGGGAACACCACGCATGATCGGGCCCGCAACCTCTAAGTGGAAACTATGGCTGTTCATCGACAATCAGATTTCGCGCTGCTGGATTCTAAGTCTACCTGGAACAAGCGGGGCAGCCTGCTTCCCTGCTTTTTATGCATATCGTGTAGGAGTTTTGGAGTATAAGAGAAGTATAGACAATGAGTTGCTATTCAACCTGGCTTTTTCCTGACTCTTGGTCTATCGTATCGTGGACCATCATTGCTTCTCCGCTTCCTGGTTGTGAGTGGAGGGGAAACCCGACGCGTTAGGAATCATATGACTAATGTGATGGATTCGACGGTGGGCAAGTGGTGTCTTGTTTCCCCAACATCCGACTGTGCAGTGTGGGCGATAGGACCTGGCATCAACCAACTTGAGCTGTTTAGCTACCTCTGTTGTCATGACGGGAAATTATTTAGTGGATATTCCACCCAGAGTCAACGGAAGCGACGAGACGCGTCCGAAAGCGCACATTGATGAAAGTACATACCCTATCTTGCATCAGCGTTCAATCCATGACAACGATGCATTTTGGGCCGATGAAGCGAACAGAATGATTTCATGGTTCGTCCCATTCAAGACCGTTCAGTATGGGACCTTTGACCGCGGGAACATTGCGTGGTTTGTCGAAGGCCAGTTGAATGCCTCGTACAACCTCGTAGACCGCTGGGCATTTGAACGTCCCAACGACACTGCTATTATTTGGGAGTCTGATGAGCCTGGCAACGATGTCAAAATTAGCTTCAGTGAGCTTCTTGAACGCGTTTGCCAAGTGGCAGGCGTTCTTCAGTCTATGGGCGTAAAAAAGGGTGATATTGTCATTATATATATGCCCATGATTCCTGATGCGGTGGTCAGTATGTTGGCTTGCAGTCGCATCGGTGCTGTCCACTCTGTTGTGTTTGCTGGTTTCAGCTCTGAATCGCTCCGTGACCGTATTCAGGACTGCCGCGCGCGCATTGTCATGACATCAGACGAGGGTCGTCGTGGTGGCCGCACTATCGCGACCAAGTCGATTGTGGATGCGGCTTTGAAAGAATGCGACAGCGTAGAACATGTGCTGGTTTCGAAGCGCACGGGGGCAGTTGATGTGCCTTGGGTCGATGGACGTGACCAATGGCTGAATGAACTTGCTGTGCGACAGCGAACGTACCTGCCACCTGTAATGGTGAACAGCGAAGACCCGCTCTTCGTGCTGTATACGTCGGGCTCTACAGGAAAACCAAAGGGCGTTGTGCACACAACAGCTGGCTATTTGCTCGGAGCAGGCCTGTCTGTGAAGCATGTGTTCGATGTTCACCCCGGCGATCGGTTTGGATGCATGGCGGATATTGGTTGGATCACCGGTCACACGTACATTGTTTACGGACCACTGATGAATGGCACGACCACTCTCCTTTTTGAGTCGACTCCTATGTACCCCACGCCATCGCGTTACTGGGAGGTGGTCGACCGACACGAGCTCACGCAATTCTATACGGCCCCCACATCGATTCGCATGCTGCGTCGCATGGGTGCGGAGCACGTCGAAAAGTATGATCTAAGCTCTTTACGTGTCTTAGGTACAGTGGGTGAGCCCATCAACCCTGAAGCTTGGCACTGGTACAATGACGTAGTCGGTCGCAAGCACTGTGCTATCGTCGACACGTACTGGATGACTGAAGGTGGCTCGCACATGATCACGACTCTGCCTGGTGCTATTAAGAGTAAGCCAGGTGCAGCAAGTAAGCCGTTTTGGGGACTGGAGCCCGTCCTACTTGACTCACAGACAGGCGCTGTGCTTGAAGGTTTCGACGTCGAGGGCGTTTTGGCCATGAGCAAGCCTTGGCCATCGCTCGCACGCACCATCCTGAATGACCATGGGCGTTTCCTAGACACGTATATGCGTCCATACCCGGGCTACTTCTTCACAGGCGACAGTGCATACCGCGATCATGATGGCTATATCTGGATCCGCGGTCGTGTGGACGACGTTATCAACGTCTCAGGCCACCGCATGTCGACATCGGAAATTGAGTCGGCACTTATACTGCACCCAGGTGTAGCAGAAGCGGCAGCGGTCGGAGCACCGGACGAAGTGACCGGCCAGTCGATCACAGCCTTTGTGGCTCTCAAGCCTGACTATTTGGGCAATACTGCTGAGGATCTGACCAAGGAGCTTGTCATGCAGGTTCGCCGAGCCATCGGTCCCTTTGCCACACCAAAGCGGATCATGTGCGTCAGAGACCTGCCCAAGACACGCAGCGGAAAAATTGTGCGCCGTGTCTTGCGCAAAATCGTGTGCAACGAGGCCGACCAGCTTGGCGATCTGTCCACGTTACAGGACCCTTCCATCTTGGATCATCTGCTGGTACGTAATAACGAGAGCGTGGAATATTTTACTGACACTGACTCTAGAGCGTGTTTAATGAGGACACAGCCAATGCAAAGTAGACATGGCGCCTAGACAAATAGACACTCACACAAGCAAAATCTCTCTCAGCCCACGCATCCCATTTGCCTTCATTCGGCTTCGTTAGGATGACATATTGGATCTAGTCCATCACGTAAGGAACAGTGTGCGATTGCAGATATTACACCTTATATATGCATTTCGTACATGTTACCTAGAGCTTTTCTTCCCAGTGCTTGAGCAGCCTCTCAAGGTCAAAGTTCGGGTCCTCGGGGTCTGACACGACAGCTGTACAAAAGAAAAAAAATGAGTTAGCATCGTACATCGAAAGGGTACACATACCATTTGGCGACGCAGGAGCAAGTTTCGCTGCGCGGATCTTAGCGTATTCCTCCTTGGCCTTCTTGATTTGGTCTTCACGGTGCTTGATCGCCTGCTTTTCAACCCGATCGTCATACTTGGCCTGCAGCTTCTGGCCGTGCATAATACCGTAACCGATACCAGCAATCAGTGCCGAATACCGAACGACGTTCACAACAGGTGTAGGCGACATATTGTGGAACACAAGATCGTCAGCAGCGGTCGCGATGGGCAAGCCAAAGCAACCGCTTACGTCCCATCAACACCCAAGTCGGTTGTGCCCGGCACGGGCATGCACGTGATGTAGTTCTCCGCAGCTGGTCTTTCATGTCGAAAGAAGCCTATTAGGCTGCAATACGTGGAGGAAGGAAGGGTGAGGAATACGAAGCGCTGCTACGCCCGCTGTCCTTCTTGTCTACATAAGCTTGAGATGCCTATTGATCAGGAGAAGCTTGCTAAGCTGCAGAGCGCCCAGCGTGTTGGTGGTAAGGGTGCCCCACGCCGAAAGGTTGTGAAGAAGCCCAAGGGTGCTGTGGCCGGTGGTGATGACCCCAAGCTGCAGGCCGCTATGAAGAAGCTGGCTGTTCAGCCCCTCACTGGCATTGAGGAGGTGAACATGTTCAAGGCGGACGGAAACGTGCTGCATATTGATGCCCCCAAAGGTATGTTTCGATAATTGTGTCAAGCTTACATGCAGTACATGGCGATGTTGGCTCGAACACCCTTGCTGTGTACGGCAAGGCACAGAACAAGGAGCTCACTGAGCTCCTTCCGGGTATTCTCAGCCAGCTTGGCCCTGAGTCGCTTGCGAGCCTGCGTAAGCTGGCTGAAAGCTACCAGGCCATCAGTGCCCAGCAGGCCGAGGCTCAGAAGGCTGCTGAAAACGAAGGTGTGCCGGAGGTGTCTGGTAACTTCGATGAGGTCGAACAGGGCAAGGATGCCCCTGCTGAGACGCAGGTCGACCAGCTTGACTAAGTGTCATACGCGATTATTATAGAATGACACTTTCAAAATTAAACAACCGATGTCCTCTAGCTGACCAGTGTCGTACCTATGATGCCGCCTACTCTTCTGTACGGGGGTTCTTTGCGTCTGACGAATCGTGCGCAGCAGCATCGGCATAGTCATCTTCGTCACGCTGGCGCTTTGCACTCATCGCCGTATCATCCATAGTGGCCTCTGGACCTGCTCGTTGAGACCTCTCTGTTTCATAGTATTCTGCATCGGCACCGGCGGGCGCTTTGTGTGCGTCAATGGCGCCTTGAGACTCCTGGTATACTTCTTCACGACGTTCGTGACGCTCGCTCTCACGCTTTTGCTGCTCTTCTATCCGCTTGCGCTCTTCTTCTTCACGCATGCGGTTATGACCCCAGCCACCACGACCAGCATCATATTCTTGGCGGTATTCGTCACGAACTTGTCCGCCAGAGCGGCCGCGGCCATATTGTCGACCATCACGATATCCAGGGTCAAGATCGCATCGAATGACTCGTTCATCCAGTTTCGTACCCGAGACAAAGCGCATGCAGTCGACAGCCTCGTCGTGTGTATAAAACCTGAGGCGTTAAATATGTGTATACGTACTCAACGAAAGCAAATCCACATGGCGTCTTGGTGTTTCGATCCAAGCCCATAATGATACGCTTGATTCCGCCGCCACCGGTCACATTGGTGACACGAGCGAACAGTTCGTACATTTGTTCCTCGGTGGTATAGAACGACAAATTGCCGATGTACAGCGTTGCACTTTGAGCAAGTGCCATTTGCTGCTCGTGCGCAGAGCTGCGCGCCCGTGAATCACGGTCTGGTCTTAGCATTGATACGGTACATACAAGAAGAGGGAGCGTTCAAGTGCTCGACAATGTGGGACATGCGGCAGTTTATGGGAAAGCCTCAGTGGCCCACCGTGCTTAGGTGGAGCATCGCCCACCTACGAGCGCCATTTTTTTCCAAGCCATGACGACACGATCAGCGGAAACGGACGAGATTGTTCCGAAACCGTCACGCACAGACACTACGACAGCACTTTGGGCCACGCAATATGGAGCTTGGTACCCGATTCACAAACGCTATACACCCAAGTCGATCGTGATTGATCTTGAAAGCGTTGAGCCGCGCTTTGTTGAATGGCTGGATGAAGATGGAGTTGTGCTAGCAAATGCGAACGACTCTCGTCATGCAAGGACATTACCACAGAATGATGAAGCTGAAGTGATGAGCGAGCCTAGTGATGACGAAGATGAAGGAGCTTTTTTCCCCGCGTTGAATGCAGAAATTGAGCGCGCCTTGCAGGCTTATGGCGCCGTTTTCCCCAAATTGAATTGGAGTGCGCCTCAAGATGCGGCTTGGATTATGCCTGGGCACACACTACGATGCCAGACGCCTAACGATGTATATTTACTGATCAAGTCGTCCGACTTTGCCATGAAAGATGTGGTGCAGTTGCGAGAATTAGCTCAGGCATGCGAAGCAGATTCGCGCTATCAGCGTCCGCGACTGCAACTTGTGCTAAAAAAATGGTTCGATATGCCGCGTTCACACGAATTCCGCTGCTTTGTTAGGGATGCGCACGTTGTAGCCGCATGTCAGCGCGAAATCTCTTTTTATGAGCACCTACAAAACACCGCAACGCAGGAACGCATCCAGTCCATGCTCATGGACTTTTACAATGAGAACATGGCCCAAACGACGCCCCCTGATATTGTATTTGATGTGTACCTGACCAAAAATCTCGACAGCTGCTTTCTGATCGATTTGAATCCATGGCTCGATCGCACTGATACCCTGCTGTGGACAGGTGAAGAGCTAGAGCAAGCAGATGCCCAGCCAACTCGCATCCCCCTGCGTGTTTTAACGTCGCCAGCACAGGCATCTCAAGCACTGCCGACATATTCTGCGCACATGGTCCCAGCTGACGTTATAGAGCTGAGCCAGGGCGAGCACATCGCCGAGTTTGCCCAAAAATGGTCGTCACAACTGCAGGAAGCCGCCAGGCCCTAAGAAAAGCCGCATTAATGTCGTAATGGCCCCTTGACACGGGGGAAACCGACGAGGTCTCGCACATGGTACGTGTGTGTAAGCCAGCTCAGAAGGCGTTCCATACCGATACCAAATCCACCATGTGGCGGGCCCCCATATCGACGAAGGTCGTGAATGTACCACGTCAGCGAAGAGCTCTGGAGACCAGATTGCTCCATACGCTGCAGAAGCACATCATGTCGCTCTTCACGCACGCTACCTCCCACCAGCTCACCCACATTGGGCACGAGCAAATCGAAGCATGCAACGGTTTTTCTCGACGCACCTGCTGCCTCTGGGTGAAGAGTCTCATCAAGAATCACTTGCTCATCATTTTCCCGCATATAAAATGGCTTGATGTTCGAGGGAAAGTCGGTCACAAAGACTGGCATACCAAAGTGAGCAGCAAGCCATCGTTCATGGTCAGACCGCAATGAGTCGCCCCACACGGGAGCAGGTACCTCTGTACACTGTGCACGGAGTAGCTGCACAGCATGGGTATACGAGATACGTGGCCAAGGTGCTTCAATAATAGCGGCGTGCTCGTCTGTGGCGCCCAAGAATGTCATATCGTCCCTTGCACGTCCTTCGTGCCATGCAGCACGAATGGCGCTCTTTATCACCTCTTCGGTACAGTCAAGTATGGCTCCCAGCGCGTTTTTAGAGGGAAGCCAGCACATTTCTGCCTCAAGCATCCAGAACTCTGCCAAGTGACGATTCGTGGCCGAGCCTTCAGCACGAAAAACAGGACATAGAGACCACACACGAGATAAACCCAATGCATATGCTTCCAGATGCAATTGTGCAGACACAGTCAAGTACGCATCGTTTCCAGACCAGAATGCCGTCATATTCTCCTTCGAGGATGGATGTTGGGCGACATCTGACTCGGCCACAACCCGAAAAATCTCACCCCCACCCTCACAATCTGACGACGTGATAACAGGCGGTTGAACTTTGCAAAAGTCATTCTGATCCATCCACACAGCCATGGCAAGCTCCATTCGAGTGCGAGTACGTTGTATAGCGCCAAAATGTAGGGTGCGTGCTTTGAAATGCGAGGCTTGCCGCACTATATCAGCAGCGACAGAGTCAGGCTTGGTGCTGTGCATCACGTTGGCAAGTGGGTATGTGGCCAGATCTGTAGATGCTAGCACATGTACGTCTTCGGCGTGCATCTCCACGCGCTGACTTGATGTACGACCACGTCCCGCGGCCATACGGCCACTCAGTTGCACTGCTTGCCCAGGAGTGAGTTCACGTGCCTCGCCAGGCAGGACCACTTGCAACGTAGCTGCTCCTCCTAATGTGCCATCTGTGAGTTCAACGAATGTGCGCGTCTTGTGCCTACGAACTGACACGATCCATCCGTGGGCTGTCACAGGAGTATCCATGTCCTGCAAAGATGCAAGCTTCGTCTCCGCGTCGCGCCGCAGCACATGCAAGGTAGGTGGTAGGGACGAGGAAGCATAGAATCGCGCTAAAATGGGTAGACGCATAGCATGTTGATACGCACACACAACACGACTCGCGCGCCCTAGCATCTAGCAGCGCTATGGCAGAATCGTTGGGGGATACAGCTGCTATGGGTGGAGGAAGCCCCAGCGGCGTTTCGAATCACGTGTAGGATCCTAAGCTTTCTGAGCTCGTTGGCGGCGGTCCAGCCAGTCCTGCACTTTGACGCGTACGCCGGGCTTGTGCTGGTAGTACTTGTCGATCGTATCAAGCAGCTCGTTAGGCTCAAGCACATAGCTACCCGAAGCGGGGTGACTGCCCTCGTGCAGCGCTGCCAGCTCGGCTTCAGTTGGCAAGGCATGCACGTTAAACTTCGGGTTCCAGCGGAGTGGTCCCACTCCACGCAGCTTGGCCTCGCGTTCCTTGCGCGCCTCGCGATCTTTGCCAGTATGGGGCACATTGCTAAGCTTCGGGACTTCAAGCTGCATACCAGCGCGGTGCGCTTTGCTGGCTTCGCCAAAGAAGAAGGTTTGGATATAGTCGTCACTCACATCCTCCAAACGTGACGGCTCCCAATTGGGAACACCGGTGCGGCGCTGGCCAGTGACAGGGTCTTTGCCCAAGACGTGCATCACACCCGTGTGAAAGTCGCGGCCAATGGACAAGTCGCAGAAGGCCGTAGAGAGGCGAATGTTGGTGTGCATATTCTCCTCGTACGTTTGATGATGCGCTAGGCGAATGGCGTGGAAGGTGACTTTCAAAGAGCGAGGCGAGCGAGAAAGCAGCGTCGCGTGCGTCACCGATGCCCATTCAGCAACCTCTTCGGTCAGACTAAGTCCGCGCGCAGCGAGATCCTTGCCTGTGAAAGAGTCGTGTCGTCTCTGGGCAATGTCCTCCAAGACAGCAATAATCTGTTCGATCGAGTCGCGCGTAAATGCATAGTCCATGGCAATGCGCGTGTCACCCAAAAACACAGACTTCTGGGCCAAGCTTGGATCATCCATAAAGGGATCCGTGGCAAACTCATTAATCGCACTCACCACGTTTTCCTCATGAGCAGCAGTCGAAAGAGGCATCGAGCCAATCCGCCGAATCATTTCTTCCACCGCATGCGAATGGACATAGTGCGTCGCGAGACCTGTGATATAAGCGTCTGCACCACTCAAACGCGAGCTTGTGAGGCCAATGTACATGCCGACGCCACCATCAAGACGCGAAAAAACATACGTCAGACCCACGTCGGGGTAGTAGCCAATGGCCGTCTCGGGCATCGCAAAGAGCGTGCGCTCCGAGGCAATACGTAGCGTGGAATGCACTGTCATACCGACACCACCGCCCATGATAATACCATCCCACAGGCCGATGTACGTTTTGGGGTGACCGAGTTGGGTGGTCGCTCTGCGCAAATAATGCACTCGGTAGTTTTGCATGAGTTCCCACTGGAAAAACCAGACCGACTTACTGCGCTCGACAATGTCCTCCTTATCAGCCAGAGTAACAAGCGACATGACATCACCGCCAGCACACATAGAGCGGCCCACACCGCGGAACAGGACGGTAGCTGCATTCGGCGAAGGCTCAATTTCATCAAAAGCCACGTTAATGAGACTGATCATGTACCTGTCAATTGCATTGAGCGCCTTCTCACGATTCAGCTGAAGGATCCGCATGGATCCATTGCTCAAAAGCTGCACGGGCGAATCAGGCTGATGTAGCAAGTGTTTGGGCGGATGCGCCAGATCTGCCGACACAGCAGCCCATTGAGCATTTGTCATATGCCGCACAATCAGATTTACGCGAGGCGTTGCACGAGATGACGCGTTCAGACGTGTACGGACGCTGCTGCTTAGGCTTAGAGCAGGATTCAAAGACACCCGGCGCCACATAGCACTTGCGCCTATCGGACCACCAGCCTAAGAAAAGTTCTCCTCACGGCTCGAAGCAGCGCTGAGCGCCAGCCTTGATGCTTAGTCATCGTATTGGTACGTAAGCTGGTCGGACTTGTTCGACCACCCCGCGAAGATAGGTGCATGTGGCACCGACAGCGGAGGCAGATAAAAATTACACATCTGCATCCAGCGGGTGATTGGGCGAATGGCCTGGGGGCTTTCAGGCCTGAGTCTTCCATTAACCATGTCATCGATCAAAGGACCTGCACCAGCTCCTGAGTCCTTCCCCCGTGCCGAGAAGCTGAAGATTGGTATCGTGCATGCTCGATGGAACAAGGAAGTTATTGACGCGCTCGTCACGGGGACGCTTGAATCTCTTGAGAAGGCGGGCGTAAAGGCCGAGCAGGTGGCCATCGACTCGGTACCCGGCAGCTGGGAGCTGCCCATGGGCACACTCAAGATGATCAAGCGCGAGAATGTAGATGCCGTTGTCTCCATTGGATGTGTGATCAAAGGATCGACGATGCACTTTGAGTACATCTGCGACAACAGTCTCAAAGGTCTCATGCGAGTCAGCCTGGACACGCAAGTCCCAGTGATCCTTGGCGTGCTCACGGCGCTGGACGAGGACCAGGCCCTTGAGCGCGCGGGTATCGGCCGCAAGAAGCCTGGTCACAACCACGGTCTAGAATGGGGCACTGCTGCTGTGGAGTACGTAAATCCAACACTGACCCGACAGAATGGCTCTCAAGGAGCCCAAGCCCGAGACGCCTTAGCATTGGTTTCTAGGTTGAAACAGAGGCATGTTATATACTATGAACAGTGCATAGATAGGAGCCTACTGCGAAGAGAGCAAGTTTTTAATGTTGTTCAACATTTGTATATCACGCTGTACGGAGCCAGGCACGTCGCGTTTACGCTTTTGCAGGCGCTGTCTCCGACTGTCTTGCCGCGGCATATGGCCCGAGCGGCCTTTACGTGCGAGCGAGCCGAACAGGGATCCAGCTTCGGGGCTCGAAGCGCGCAGTGCGTTACCACCAAAGGCGGATGCGTGCGACGCGTCAGGATCGTCGATCCAGCGCCGAGAGCCGGGCATAGGAGGTGCCTCGTACGAATTTTCCACACCTGGACGACGAAGGGCCATAACTTGAGTCCGCAAGGAGCCCAGCTCAGGTTCACAGTCCACATGAGGAGGAGCACGACGGGCATTGGCGACGGTAGGAGCCATATCCATCCACGCGTGAAGAACACGGAAGTAGGATTCGCCGCGCTTGGGGTTCACGCGGCTGTAATCGACCGTGTCAAGACCATAACGGTACTGCAGCGGCAGATGACCCGCACGGCCTCCGATGGCGACAGTCAGTGATGCATCCGTGTTCATGAAGTAGCGGTTGCGCCTGGCTTCTTCCACACGGTGTAGCGCACGGCCCTGCATCGGCTCATTGAGCAGGTATGTGTATATGCTGTCAGGCTGTGCGTACTGCAACCCACGTAGCGGGTGTGCGGGTGCAGCGTGTGTCGGCGTGGCGAGCACCTGGCTGTTGGGCGCGTTGTATCTAGCTTCGGCGCTGCTGCGTAGATAGTCTGCAGCACTTTGGGGTGCGTGTGGTAGGCGTGCCTCTGTCCACATATCCACGCCTGAGGAGTTCTGGGGATATGTTGCAGCCTTGTCCCATTCATCCTGAGTCACGGTACGATCCGTGGCTTCATGAGCAAGTCGTTCCATCCGCTCGTGGATAGCCACGTTCTTGCGATTCTGCTCAAGTGCTTTGCGGAACTTGGGACGCCGGCGGCGAATGTCAGAGAGAAAGCGCTGGAACGTGCGTTCATCCATGGCATGGTAGTTCGGCAGAACATCTGCCGAGCTGGCGAAGCGTCCGTGGTGCGTGCCCCAGACAACATTGGACGTGAGTTTGTTGGTATCTTCCAACGTCGCGTGGTCATAGACGATGCGCGGGGGTGGCCCAAAGGTGGAATTCACATCGTCTTCGCCTGTGACACCCACACCCAACACATCGCGGCGCGGCTTGTCAGAAACACGCACACCAGCCTCGAACCAGCGCTTGCGGAAAAGCGGCTCACGCTCCGACTCTTTCCAATTTGTCATACCGTGCTTATCGTCAATGTCTTGGATGGTCACGTAGCGCAGATCACCGGCGTGAGATCTTGGCGCAGGCATATCGGCGGTCGACTGCCACGACGACGGGAGCGGGCGCTTACCACCAAAGTCGCCACGCACCGCATGTGCAATAGGTGTTTGATACACCTGGGACACATACGGATCAAAGGTACTCGCGCGGGTGCGCTGTAACAAGCGCGTCAGCACGCTACTTGCCATCGGTGCGTCGCTCCGGATGGAAAAGCATGGGTGCGTTGGTAGGGCGAAGAAGGAAGGCAGTCACGTGATGACACGCTGCAGCGGCGCATAAAGCGGGCGCTTCGGCCCACCAGCGTTTTTTTCTACCCAACCCCGTGATGCTGGTGGTCGGTCATCGGCCGTGTCCTATGCCGACGCTACGGCGGTGTGGGCCTGGCATGACGGGTAGATCATCTATGGGCTGTAAAACCATCGTCAGGAGGGCGCGCCTAGGCTGCGCCCCATGATCCGGTGATGACCTAGTGTCCATACAAGCAATGTATATAGGTACGTACGTCAGCGCAACGAAGCACGGTGTAAGATGCTGGAGGATCAAAATTTTGCTGCTACGAAGCAAACGTGATGCACGAGCGCCGAGATGCGCGGTGCACCTGACAAAAAATAAAAGGCGTGTCTGACAGCCATGTCGATCCGTGTTTCTGCCGCGCGTTGATTCATGACTAACCACCGTGAGTTGAGCCGACTATCATCATCATGTCTATAGCGTGTATTACGCGAGGTTACGCAGGCCTGTAGCTAGACGACCCACTTCACTAATATGACTAACCTTGCACAGCGAGCCACGGAACTCAGGCAGATACTTGGCGCCGGTCAAGGGGTCTTCGACAGCATTCATGCCGCCAGCAGGAATAAGGGTGTGGCTGCCAGCACAAATGACGTAGTCAGACTCGTGCACGGAGTATGAAGACACTTGCACGGCATCGCGTGGCTGGCGATCAGAGAGGGACACGATCTGCTGAGCCACCTGCACGACCTTGGCGGGTGGCTGCAACTCAATAAGTCGACGAGCAAAGTGGCCAGCCATAGCGAGGTTACCGACCCGACGAGCTTCCATCATGGCAATGCGCAGCGCCAACATCTGGTGCTGTGGCTGCATCTGCACATGCGTAAACAGAGCAGCCAATTCCACGATGCGGGCGACCTGCGCGGGCTCGTTGGCCTGCGCCGCGTCAGCCGCCAATGCACGGCGTTCGAGCTCGATCGAAATACCAATTAAATACTCCCGGCATTCGCCAATGAGCTCCAAGATACGCTGAGCTTCCAGCTCGTTGAGTGCAGGCGTGAGCACCAGCATGTGCAGTAGCGAACGGAACTCATGCTCAGCATCGTGCAGCTTGTTTCCACTTACTGCACGATACGCAGAAGCCAGATGGTGCGTCTCCAGGTAAGACAAGCGTAACGGAGACGCTGGGAGCACCTTGCCGAGATCGCCTTCACTTGCCTCATTATTGCGTCGCAAATGCACAATAAGAGGTGACATGCCCGGCGCACCAGGGACGATAGCACGAGCAGCAACAAAGCAGCGCCAAAGCCATGGCTCGAGTGGTGTGAATGACACGATACCCGCTTGACGCTGCAAGAGCTGCAGAGCTGTATCAAACGCACCAGCCGCAGCGAGATCTGCAGCCACAGGCGAGTTGCGAAGCCAGTGCTCATCCTCAGCGCTGCCCGCGGTCAGGCCCTCTAGCGATGCAACATCCGCCAATGGCGCAATCTGCTGACCAAGCTCCTCTTCTGCCGGCGCCACAACACCGTCATCGAGATCCCAGGCTTCTTCTGCCTCGTTTAGGTCAACTATACCGCCGTCGGCATTTGGCTCACCGTATGCATCCTCTTCGTCGTCCACGAGCGCGTCGCCCTCGAGCCACGAGTCAATATCATGCGACGGGGCATCAACGACATTGTCCTCGAAAATGACGCCGCCGTCGGTACCAGCCACGAGCTCTTTGTCAAAGAAGTTCTCTGTGGGCGCAGCAAGTGGCCAGTCCTGTTGGCTTGTTGGATATACCACAGGCGGCAGTCCAGCCGTTGTCGACACAGGAATGCCAGCCAGAGATTGAGCTTCATCAGCATCCAACCCCGATTCCTGAGCGATCTCGGCGGCCCAGGTTGAATCTCCAGAGCGCTGCGCCGTAATGTACGCAAGCACACCAAGGCCCGCGCCTTGCAAGACGCGCGTCTGCGTCACGGCATCCTGGTTAAACACAGCATTGTGGTACAGGCTTTGTACATTTCCACGGCGCTCAGCAATGCTGGTCATCTTAGCCAGCTTTTCAAAATTGCCTGTTATAAGATACAGGAACGACAGCTGGTCAAAGTCTTTGGTTTTTTGGTACGCACGCTCCACGATGTGATGCGCGCCTAGGCGGAGAGCAGCTTGACCGAGACGTGTCCAGATCTCGGGCACGTTGATAGCTTCCGCCGTTTCGAGCGCCACATCGAGGTTGCCGCACTCCACCGCTAAATCAAAGCGTGTCGTCTTATCCTGCACAAAATGAAGAGCGATTTCGGGGAAGCCCTTCTTTTGCAGATATGCAATTATTGCCTGACCCACCAGACGGGACGTGCGGATAATACTCAGCACTTCATCGTAGCGGCCTTCCAGCAGCGCTAGTTTGAACTTGTACTCGGTGGGGTCCATCACCACTGTACGTGGACAGGCTTGACGATCAAGGCAGTACACCGTCGAACCTTTTACTCGTGTAAGGTATAGCGGCTGTTCGAGCGTCTTTATAATGCCGACATCGCCCTGTGGCAAAGCATACTTAATGTGGTTCAGAGTGCTGTACAGAAGGACGCCATTCGAGTCCCAGGCTGCGCTCTTAATACGGATGGTCTCATGGATTAGATGCGACGAGCTAAAGTGCTTGTCAGTCAGCGTAATGGTGTGCTTCGACAAAAGAGCCACACGAGCACCGTCGGGGCTCCAAACTGCATACTTGACGCTTGGCGCGGCAATTTCGCCGGTCACTGTTTGTTGTTGTGTATCATACAGCTGAACTCCCATTGCCGTACTAAGCAACAAGTGCGATGGACCACCGTAAAAGATCTCGTTAGTCGGCTGCGGGAGCATCAAGGTCTTGACGACTTGATTTAATAGATCACGAATTTCGACACGCTGCTGGCTCTTTTGCAAGACGGCCAGGCGATTGCGTGCAACAAACAATGCCGTAGAGCCCTGACCACGTCTTCCGACGGCGCCACTCTCACCAAGCTCGGCAGGCGGCGAATGCGGGAGCGGCGCAATATCATACACACCAACGTCGCCATTGATCGACGTCACGATGACGGAACGCTCTGCAGGATTAAAGCTCAGAGAGCGGGGCTGGACGTATTGGTTACCAAGGCGACGGATACTGAGCAGCGCATGGTCCTTGCCTGTATTATAGTCCATATGGCGCACCTGCTTGTTGCGAACATAATACAATGAATGGTCATGCAATGCAAACGGCGGGCGCTCGCGTTCTAGTTTGAATACAATCAGACCACTGTCATGCCCAGCAGCAAACAAATTCAGGTGCGGATGAGCCGTAAGGACCCAAAACCGGTCGTTCTCACGGCGGAACGTTTGGACAGCAATGCGCTTGCCCATATCCCATACGCGAATGGTTTTGTCTTCAGAGACCGACAGAATCAATTCAGCATGTGGATGAAAGAGGGATGCAGATACATTGTTGTAATGCCCGCGGCATGTATCGACTTCCCAGGCCTTCGTGTCCGACATGCGCCACAGCTTGATTTGACGATCGTCACTGGCCGACACAATAAGCGGAAGAGCGGGGTGGAAGGCAGCCCAGTTCACACCACGGTCGTGTCCCTCCAGCACATACTTGACCACGACGTCCATATTGGCAAAGAGGTCCATTTGGGTGCTATTCGCTCGAGCAATCTGATCTTCAAGGCTCATTGGCTGCGCAGTCGTGGACTTTTGTTTGAGTGTTGTAAAGTCCCATACACGCACTGTCTGGTCCATCGAAGCCGATACAATCAGGTCTTCGTACGGATGGAATTGAGCACACATCACATAGTGGTTGTGGCCGGTCAGTACCGCAATACAGGTGCGACTTTGCCAGTTCCAAATACGGATGGTCTGGTCATCAGATGCACTAATAATCCATGGGTGTTCGTGATGGAAGAACACGGAACGCACATAATCCAAATGACCATGTAAGGTGAACAGGACCTTGCCGGTCTTGTGGTTCCACACCTTGATTTTGAAGTCATCGCCGCCACTCACCAAAAGAGGCTGCGTCGGGTGGAAGCAGACGCCACGAACAGGACCTTCATGGTCTTCCAGTCGTTCATAAATTGTACCCGTTTGGTAATTCCAAAGTTGGATTGATCCATTGTGCAACGAGGCCGCAAGCAGCGGTAGCTTCTGGTGAAAGGCGATACCTTTCACACGATTTGACTTTGACTCGAACTTTGTTAGCATCTGCATTATGATGCTGGCAGACAACGTGGCGCCGTATCCCGTTTAAACGGCCCTCGCGCCTTACCCCGTCGTAGAGCGTCTGCAGAACGGACAGTCGTACCAACCAACCCGACGGCGACACGGCCTGCCTGCGCTGGCGTGGGTAGTCACGTGTTCTTAGTCATGCTCACGGAGGGTCCCTGGGCATCAAGGAGCACACCTGCAGGGCGGCACACGAGGTGCGTATGCCCTTGAGCGGCACAGATGGGTTGGAAGAATGAAAAGGCGGCATCTTCGCAAGCTGAGATGCCACGCTTGGACATGTCTACGATAATGCAGACGCAATTTGAATACGAATGTCACGCTGAACATGCACATCCGCGTGGACACACTTCCAAGCTCTTGTCTCTACTCACTCTCGCAATACTCCGACACCTCCTATGGACTAAGACCCAAATACCACAACCTTTGCAAGCACTAGAACGTGAGGCTTTTGCAATATTGGATGAGGACGATGAAGCCTCTTGTTTGTGTCTTTCCTACGGCACAGAAGGAAATATCATACTTCCATTTGCCATGACGCGACATTTGCCCAGTCCTGTCCAACGCGTGACACAGCTCCTGTATTCTTGTACCAAGCTAGAAACACGCTTGTACGACTTGTTGGCATCACTGGAATCTACACCGCCAACAACTCTCCACATTGCCATGGTGACAGGTCAATCGCTTTCATTTCCTCAGCATGTGCTCGTACTACACTTTGACCAGATGCTAGCATTTGGCAAAAACTACATATCTGATTCAGACTCATGCAAGGATCGAAGGCGAAAAGTAAGTGCACTTATGGAGCGAAAGTTTGTGCGTTTCACTATGGACAAGGATTTGCTTTTGCCTGACACATGTCGACCTACGCGCACACGTATCTTAGTTTGTGCTCCTCCTCAGCTCCAGATCTCTGGCTGGCATCCTAGGCCTCATTGGCGCGCACCTGCCCCCACAGTTGCTCCAGACCCGGAGCTCGAATCAGAAACAGAGGATTTACTCACACAGGCTTCTGAACCACGTGTATCGAAAATGAATCAAGCTACTCATACATTTCTGTCTCGTCACAGTGCACGTAAAGAGGCGTGTACACGTCTAAAACGACGCAGCACGCGATCTGTGCACCTTAGCGTGGACGGAGGTCTCCGGCCAGCGCGTGGGGCTGCGACACCCAATGTCACGTGGTATGAATGCGACGTACACGTCGTGGGCTTTTGAACAGCTGGGATAAAGAAGGCTTGCATGCGATTGGTCCAGCATAAACGTTATTTACAGCGCCATGCATTTCAGGGCGGTTGTTCCACTATTTCTCGGCATTCTTTTCACAGCAAAGCTTGGGCACCGCTTTGTTAAGATGATTACCATTCTGCAATGTTTGGCACTGTTACTTTGGGGAATACACTGTCTAGCAGCCGAACCGCCAAAAGACACCCGTCTTACTGGTACTTGGAGTAGTGGAACTGGTTCCGTCTTAACCGGCGAAGGATTTTTCCGTATTAACAACACATTTTCTGTGCCAAAAAACACCGGCATTTCGTACAGCTTTGTCGAAAAAAGTGATACGACTGGCTTTTGGGAGCAGGCAATTTATCAATACACTCGTGGTGATGATCCGGACTGTTTTACGGTCCACCTCATTTGGCAGCATGGAAACTATACGATTCACCGTAACAATTCCATGACCCTCACGCCCTTCAAGACCGATGGCCTTCAGCAATATACAGATACCTGTAAACATGAAGAGGACAAAATCGATTTCTACTCGCAACCAGAGTTTATGAAAAGCTTTGAAATTACAACGTACAAACACTATGCTCTTGGTGCCGACCCGCAATGGTCGTATAAGCTCCAGCTGTATGAGTTCGATGGCAATCCCAAGCCGCCAATGTATCTTCATTATCGCCCTCCGCTAATGTACCCTACGCAACCTATGCACAAGATGATGTGGGGTCTCATGGGCTGAAGGGAAAGCTCAACATAGACATGATTTTTGGATGATTTCGTAATGTACAATGCATTGATACCCAACAATACTCCTTCATAATCGCTTTATCCCCTTATATATGCGCCGACTCTTTGCATATCTTGTGCTGGTAGCAGACGTGTTACTGACATCCGTCTTGGGTGTAGAGTCATTCAATGAAACACTTACGCTACGGCCCCTTGTTGGTGGCCGCGTACATGCCGCATTTACCTTCGAATTGGCTAGCGATGCATCATCCATTCATCACTTTAGTCTGCTTCCTAGACCCTTGCTCCAGCCTGTCGCATCACTGGGCGTCCAGGAGCTCCGACTGGCGATGAACAAGGGGCGTTGGATGTATGAAGAGTGGGGCTCTCCAGCTCCTGGCACGCTGGGGGATGATGGCGTGGCCAGTGGTGCTGAGGTATGGGCCTCTATAAACAATGATACCGAGATGTGGCCGCGCTGGCGTGTGCTTACATCGGCTCTGGCTTCCGTTTCATGTGCATCACTCGATGGCATCGACGAAACGACCACCATCATGCCCAACTACCCGTACTTTGGCACAAACAGTCCCGTGGTGCACGCATATTTGACGTCGGAAAGTGTGTGTACTGAAAACATTTCGCCGCTCCTCAAACTCCTTCCATGCAAGAGTGGTGCTGGCTTAGCAAGTCTAATCAAACCGCATTCTATCCTTCAAGCCGAGTTTCACGGTGTGTCGCTCCATGTACGTCAAATCAACAGTGTATGGCATGTTACTATACGTGTCCATGTTGTGAAACGACCATCACAGAGGCAAGATACACAATGGACAATGCATGACCTATTTTCTGCACATTTAGAGAAGACGTGCCCTGTTTCGACATCTAGCCAAGTCCACGTCAGGAGTTCAATGGTGCCCGAGCCTGCCGTGCAAAGTGACGAGTCACTGCGCGAGGAGCAAGAGTGGACATGGGACGACGAAGAAGATGAAAAGCCGCTACCTTATACGGTGCCCATGTCCACTTACACATATGATACGCGTGCTTATCGTGACAAAGGCTTGAACGTCGCGTTCGTGTCTAATGCTACTAGTCCTCTACTTCGGCCGCCGCCAATCCGTGCATCCCGACAAGTGCTTGGTCATGGCCAAGAAGACAACAAGGTACGCCTTACATTGCGGAATGATATGCCTGCTGAAACGGTGCATGTGATGTACTACGAGCACCTTCCACCTACGGTGCTTCCGCTTCTGCACACACTGCGTAGTGACGCTGAGGTGGATGATTACGATGAAGCAGATGACATGGTACGGTTTAGAGACGATGTGACTGAGCCCTTCGTCGTAAATGCCACATACAAGCCACCAAAAGTGCGCAAAATTATGGGATTTATGGAGCTCGAGCTTCGTGTTCCCGCCGCGAGTACACTGACTGTGACGTACACACTCAAGAAACACATGCTGCATTATGACGAGCACATTCCAGATCCACATCGGGGAATGGACTTGCCGCCGGCCATGTTTACGCCGCTTGGCGCGCACGGCACATTATGGTCTCAAGAGCATAGGCACCTGCCTGTGTATCATGTGCAAGCGCCGCATCTGTACACGACGCCCGGGCTTATCGACATGGTCTTACCCGATTTTTCCATGCCATACAATGTGATTTTGTTCTACTCTACATTCGTGGCCCTATTTTTTGGTACGATGCTGAATCATTTACTGCGGCGATACCGAGATGTATACGTTAAATCTCGTACGACTCAGTAAACAAGCTTACATGACCGGACGCATCGCCTTGCCACACTTTGCGTATGGACGTGTGATCAGACACGGCTGTGCGTAAAAGCGCCATGAGACCTGATGGACCACACCCCACTGTCAAAGTACGGCCTTGAGATTGGCGGACTTCTTCTTGAAGAATGCCTGACAAATCAGGGTATCCTGGGCGTGTGAGCTCGGACAAAACAGAAAAGTCCTGTTGCTCAAGGGGATCGAGGTTGGCACTCACCGGCGGTGGTGACATGCTCCTAGGTGTCTTGATATCGTGGGACGAGGCGTTCATGAATGGTGGCGGAATCGGTTTGAGTGGATATGCATTGAGCGACGTATTGCTGTAATGGTCACACATGTCGACATGCAAGGCAGACGGAGGCATGTGTCCGTTCTGCATAAACTCCAGTTCATTATCCGCTTGTCGATTGGCATGCTGTACAGGGAGGGGAGTCGGCGCGTGTCGGTCATAAGTGCCGGATCTCGCGCGGTTCAACCGTGTGCGAGCACGACGACACTTGCCCTGGACACGGATATGCTCGCTCATGGACTGTTCCATCGCGTTGGGGGGCTTTTCTTCGCCGTCTTCGAACTGCGTCAGATCCGCTGCTCGCAAACCCATATCATGGAGCAATTTTTGTGGTAGCGGCGGGCGATACATGTCTTCCTGCTCTTCGTATTTCGACGCATCATGATGTGGTCGTGACATTGCATAATGCACGCGGGTTGCATACATCTCGATGGTCAGATGTTCAGGGGGCAATATTTCGAGACACCGGCGCAAAGCACTCGCTGCCCATTGGAGGTGAGCATAATCTCGCATGATCCATACGAATCGAATGCGGTGCATGCGGAACGGACGGCCCCAACTACCCTGTACGTTGCATCCCATCTGAGCGAGGGCCACCTTAGCACACAAGTACTCGAGTACGGATAGGCCAAGCGTTACGCCACAACCGCCGCATACAATGACGCATGTTGCATAGGCACTCCAATCAATACGGGCAGAGCCTCCAAAGGGACCATCCACAATTGTGCGCATATAGATGCCTTGGACTTGCGTTCGAAAAGACGTCCCTTGAATAGGTGGGAATACGGTGTCCGTCGAAGTCGCTGATTCTGGGGCGTGCATCTCGCACCGCTTGGTCACATGGTCCCACAGCCGACGCGTCAAACCGTTGCGTGCGCGGACCAATAGGACGAGAAGGTGTGGATTGCGTCGAGCCTGCAACGCAGAGTCGTGCGATTCGTACAATTGCTCAAACTCGTCGACGTAAGAACATGCGATCGTGAATGGATGTGTTTGAATCCAGCTAAGCGCCGGGAAGCCGACATACACCCACTGTCCCGGGCTCCATGACATGGGTTTGGATGTACGCAAGACAATACGGAGCATCTGGCCTGCCAGAGGCTGAATAAATGCAAATCCTGGGTACAGCTCCTCCTGGAGGTCACTGGGTATAGGGGACCTGAATGTCTCGATAGATTTGGAGGTAAGTGATGTCGTAGAGGCCATGTACAGTGACACGATAGATTCAGTGTCTTCAGGCACCTCGCCTTTGGGTGTAACGAGCACGCCTTTAGTCGTAGGCTCCTTGATTGACTGCTCATGCAAGTGCATACTACGTTTGAGGTCGGCGGGCCGCTCACTGTAGTTGAAATGCAGCGTTCTAAACGCGCGCCATACGCGTTCCAAACCCCAAACAAGAAACCCCGCGAGCATCCAGCCACCGAGCTGTGGATGATGAGCCCACGTAGCAATCATAAAACCAATAACGCATATGACATGAGTGACATAAAAAAATTCGTAATAGTGACGGCGGATCGGTGGGAAAGATAATACAACGAGAAGGGTGAGAAAGATGAAAGCGACAATGGCCCAGCGGAAACGCGGTAGGCCCAGCAGGTGTGTCCACAAGTCTGGCTGAACGCGCGCATCACAAGCAACTTGAACAATCCACAGCAGCGTATGTACAACAGCGTATATCCACAAGAGATATCCGCCCCACTTGTGCAGATATTGCAAGGCGTTGGACGCCATGTGCCCAAACACAGGCAGGGCGAATAGTGCACAAGGCGCCTGCTTCAGTGCAAATAATATAATTAGTGGTGTGAGTGCGTTGCAAAAGTCGCCAAAGCGGCTCCCCATGGTCCAGAAGGTGTGATACGGTAATGTGTACGTGGGCTTTTTCGTCATGATGCGGGGATACCGACCGAGTCCCCATTGGATGTCGCGCCGTCTTAGAGTGGGTACCTGACTTGGGGAAGTAGGTGCGCGATAGTTCATATCGAAAAGCGCCACGGATGGATCCACGTAGTCGGGACCGATAAAAGTCAGCAAAAGCAGAGGCAGGAGCAACAAGAGAACAAAGACAACGCGTCTTAATTGAAGAGTCACAAAGGCCAGTCTGTGAACATGTCGTGGGTTATATTGCATTGTGGCCCATTTAGACCAAATTACGCCAAGAATCGTGCGTTGTGTCAGGCACAGGATGTATTCCAAGCCAAGCAACACAGCCACCACAGCCACCAAGATCCATAGGATGTACACGTATCTTTCAGAGGGTGATGAGAGCTCATGCGCATTCAAGTATGACATTGCCAAAGCGATATCTGGGGCTGTGCGCTTGGCCAGCGGTATGTGCTCGTCCCGCATGACGGCTTGACACAGGGCCAGCTGGCGGCCAGAGTGGCGTGTATTCAGGCACACCCAACACCCAAAATGCTGCCCTAGTGTTAAACACGTGGCTTATGCAGAGTGTGGAGCTGAGTGGGTCTTGAAAAAAAAGTTGCCCCGCCGTCGCTTTTTTCTGCAGCGCCGCTCGTTTCGTCATGAGCACAGACGTGGTGTCCAGTGCAGATGAGCGTCGAGCAGGTCTGCTTGATGCTCTTGGGCGTATTCGACACCTAAAAGATTCAAAGTTAGAAAATCAACGTGCCTCAGCTCAATTGCTGGTGGCTATCGAGGCGACGCTTTTGGAACGAGCAGCCACTGATAGCCAGCATGCTGAGCCTGGGCCGACGCAGTACCTTTTGGCCTTAGAGAGCCTGCTGAATTCGGAAAGTACGAATGCAGACATACTGGGATCGTCCATTTATCTGCTCTCGATCGTGCTACCGTACGTGACTCCTGGAGTTGTTCGTGCGAAAAGCCATGCCTTGCTCATAGCTGTGGCTGTGCCTCTCGCTGAGCCGCATGGTGCAAGCGAGAACATGAACGCACGGCTCCGTGCATCTCTCAGTGTTGTGGACACATTGCTTTCGATTGTGCCTGTACAAGAGCGCGCGACGCTTGAGCGCGAACGCACATGGCTTACGGTCTGGGACCTTGTGCTCAATCTGTGCATGGACGCTCGACCCAAGGTTCGTCGGCGTGCTCATGAAGTGGTTACGCACATACTTGGTCTTCCTTCGTGGGAGTACGCGCATCCTTATGCCGAGCGTACTATGGCCTGGGCTGCGCGTACGTTGCATAGCGTCGCGGCGGCTCGTGGCGTCTCTTCGACCAAGGCGAGTCACAAGGTCGAGTTTGACAAGCATCAGGGCAAGGCAAAGCATGCACGGAGTGCGGCTGCAGAGCGCCAGAAGCAGGCAGCTGACGGCGCGGCCAGTACGGGCATTTGGGTGTGTGCGCTGCTTCAAACGATCGTGCCGCTTGTCCCGATGGCCAGCACGACGCCGCTCGTGCATGAGCTTCTGACACTTCCAGCACTTCAGAACCCTTTCCTTACTGTTTCTGTGTACGATGTCTTTGCAGTGTTGTTCCGCACGCCAAGGACCGAGGCTAGTCTGGACGTCTCTGCCCCTGTCCAACGCGACGTCACTCTGTTGCGCCATACACTCGATGCATTGCAGACAAATGTGCCAGCGCATACTGATGTGCACATACTCCCTGCGTACTTGAATGTACTTGAGTCCTGTATGGTGGCTTATTCTGCTGCTGATATCGAGACGGCATGGTCGCTCACGCCAGCCTTGTGGAAGAGCACCATGCAGCTGGCACTGTCTGCGAGCTCTGATGCATCACGTTCGTCAGCAGACGTTCGCATAGCGGGTCGGAAACTGCTCCAGGCTCTCGCGCGCTACTGTATACCGGACCATGCCGTGGCCCAGGCGCTTACATCGGAAGACGCACTCTTTGCCCACATGATCAGATCATTGCGTGATGCCTTTGGTAAGCATGCTCTGCGTTACACCCACACTCGCAGCGATATCCTGCACATTCTGGCCAGTATGCTCCGTCGTCTGCGGTATCCTCTTGAGAATGGAGGTGTGCCACCTGCAGAACCTCTGCTCATGTCGGCCGTAGAGGATGTGGCCGCCCTGCGCGTGCAGCGCAATTTTGATGCGCGCCCTGACGCGGATGCCGTGCTGGGCGCTGCAATTTCTGCTTGTGGACCGCGCGCCTTTTTGAAGCACCTGCCGCTTGACCTGCTTGACCAGCACGGACGGCCCAACACCCAGGGGGGCGCTGGTGGAGCACGTGGCAGGGCCTGGCTGTTACCTCTGCTGCGGGAGCATATTTCGAACACGGAACTTGCGCATTTCGTCGAGGAGCTAGTGCCACTAAGTGAGGCACTTTTTGAGGTGCGTGTGCGCGCGGAACAGCCGACGGATGGCAGCGCACCGCGCCCTGTTGAAGTCAAGGTCATGGAGGCACTTATTGAGCAGATTTGGGTGTGCTTCCCCGGCTATTGCGACTTGTGTCGCGACATTGATACGGCCCTGACGCCACGCGTGCTCGAGCTGCTGGTCAATGTGCTCCGGACTCAATCGGCCTTGCGACCTGCAATTCTAAAGGGTCTACAGTTGTTGGTACAGCGCACGGAGTCTGTCATCGCGTCGCAAGTGCCCTCGGCGCAACTTCTGCGTCAGTTTGGTGTGGATCAGAACGATGGTCGACGCTTTCTGGAGCATCTGCGTTCCATGTCGGGTGTGCTGCTCGCGTCCCTTTTCCAGCTGCTGACCGAGCTGCCTGCGCAGTCTCGTGGCTACGTGATGGAATGCGTGGCAACATATCTTGCGATCCTCGACGCACCCAGCATTTCCAAGACATTCGCCAAGGTCGCACATATGCTGCAGCAGGCGCTCGCGACCTACCATCCAAGCGCACATGCGCCTACGCCCGGCAAACCTGAGCCTAACAGCCCACGGTATGTACCACCGGTACCACACACGATGCTCGACTTGTTTATTGTATTGGTGCCGTACGTTCATGGTGCGGATGCCGCGTCGCTCTTTGATGCGTGTATGCATGTGCTTCAGGTCGATGACAGCGGTCTCCAAAAGAAAGCGTACCGCGCCTTATCACGACTGTTGGATGGAAAGGACGCTGCGGCTCTGCGTGCACATGTGGGTTGTGCGGCTCTTGTGTCGCGGTACTTGGAGCTCGATGTGCCGCCGGGTGCTGTGCGTGATCGCTTGGCCCTGTTCCGGACACTCGTGCCCCACATGCCCGATGACGACCTCGGCACACTCGCTGCGCTCGTACCTGAGGCTGTGTTGGGCACCAAAGAAGCCAACCAAGGCGCACGCGAGGAGGCGTATGCGCTTCTGGTCGACATGGGCCACCGCATGGCCCGCAGTGGCCGCATCAATCGGGCTCAGGCAGGCACCGACGTTCAAGACATCGTGGCTGCGTCGGTGCCTGAATACGTGATGATGGTGGCAGCAGGCTTGGCTGGAGCGAGTCCACGTATGATCGGCGCTTCTATCACCGCACTAGCGCGTCTCTTATATGAGTTTCATCTGGCGCTACCCGACGATATGCTGGCGGAGCTGCTGACGACGATGCTCGTATACTTAGAAAGCACAAACCGCGAGATTGTCAAGGCTTCTCTGGGTTTCTGCAAGGTTGCGACGTTGTCTTTATCGCCGCAGCAAATCGAGCAGGTGCTGCCTTCGTTAGTGCCAGCCCTCCTTCAGATCCGACACGTTCACAAAAACCATTTCAAGGCACAGGTGCGCCATTTGATGGAGCGCCTGCTGCGCAGGTTCGGCGAAAAGGCTGTCTCGGCACACGTCGATCCCGAGAACCAACGTCTGATTGCAAATATCCGCAAGCGCAAAGAGCGCGCTAAGCGCCGTCGCGCACATGCGGATGGAGGCGAAGATGAGACTGAGCCCGTCGCCCGGTCAGGTGGTATGGATGCCTTCGAGGATGCCTTGTATGGTAGCGACTCGGACGACTCCGACGAAGAGGAGGAGGAAGACGCAGCTGTGCCACGTCGTTCTCGCCACCGTGAAGACGACACGTACTTATTGGAAGATGATGATGCACCTATGGATCTGCTTGATGAGGCTGCAGTGGGAGCCATCAGAACCAACGTGCGTCACAAGGCGCGTCGCCAGCCTGGTCAAGAGGCCAAGTCATTTGAAACAGACGAGTCTGGTCGCATGCGCATTTCTGAACATGACCACGATGCTGACCAAGACACTGAGCCCAGCAGCGCAGCGTCGCAGGCGGGCCGTGCATACATGGAACGGGAAATGGGTGTGGATGGTCTGACATTCCGAGGCCGCGGTGGCTCTGTCAAGTTCAACAAAAACAACAAGCGCACTCGTGCGAATGAGCGCATGGACGATGAAGACGAGGAAGAGTCGAATGGCAGCAATGCACTGCCTCGCCAGAAGAAGAAGCGAGGAAAACAAGCCATTGGCTCCGAGTTCAAGGCACGCCGCGCCGAAGGCGATGTCCAGAAAGGTGGAATGAGTCCCTACGCCTACGTTCCCCTGTCGGCTGTGGCTGGCAAGCGCAACGCGAAGAAAGCGTCGTCGCTCGCCATCACGGGCAAGCGACGCAAAGCGACATAGCAAGTATACGCAATCTATCTAGATAGCATGTTACTTACTTTCTTCGACGATATCACTCTTGCGTGGCTTCTTCGAGCGCAACTTGGCACTTTCCTTCTCGATATCATCAATCTGGCCGCCATAGGCAAGCGCACTGTCCTTGCCGGCCAGTTCCAACACATCGTTGAGGGGAACGAGTCCGTCGTGATCTACATCAAGCTTGTCAACCAGTTTGTGCATCACTTCTTCGTCAGGACGATGCTTGATCAGACGCAGCGCTTGTTCCAGATCATCGACACTAATCTTTCCCGTTGAACTGGCCTCGATGAGGTTCATACGTCCACCAACGTCCTTGTCAAAGTCCTCGAGCTGCGTGTCAATACGTTTCAGCATAGAACGGATACGACGGTAGAGACTTTTTGCCTTGGGTGATGACGAGCCATCAGATTCAGGCGCCTCATCCTTCTCTTCAGGCGGAAGCTCCTTCATCAACTCGGACAACTCGCGGCGCTCGTGTAGCACGGATGACTTGGCACTAAGAATAGCAAGTGCCTCACCAAGCTCAGAGAGCTGCTCCTCCGTCATGCGAGCATCATCATTGGTCACGTTGCCTGCATTGGGCACAATTTTGGATGCTTCCTTCGTTTCAGCATCCTTGCGCGACTTTTCAGCATTGCGTGCCGCTTGGACTTCCTCTTCCTGCTCAGCCTCATCTTCAATGAGTTCTTCTTGTTCTTGCAGCACTTCCAGACGCTGCTTGTTGGTAGCAGCCTCCTTGCTGAAGTGCAATTCGGCCTCGTTCAGGAGCTTGTCTGGCAGTGAGCTCATGGTCAGTTCCAAACCACGGATCTGCATGTCATTGTACGTGGCATTGGCATCCTCAGGCTCACCAACAAAGTAAAACGCACGGCTCAGAATCAGCAGAGTGCCACTGATTTTTTCACGTATATGTAAATTGATCCACACGTCCAGACCTTCTTTCAGCTGCTCCCTCGTCCGATTGTGCGTCCACACGCCACGGCTCTGACACGCAACTAGTAGCTCCTGATAAGACATAGAGTCCGTGCCTTCATTGCTAATCACCATGTCGTCCTGACGGATGCGATTCAGAGAGTGACGGACCTGAAAGCGGAGATAATTGTCAGTTCCAAAGGCGGTCATTTGCATGTAGCGGCAAATAGATACAAGTTGTGGGCGAGACAAGTTATCCAATGTCAGCTCATCGTCAAAGAGCTTTGCCACCTTGATCACATCGTCGCGTGTCGGATGCATACCGATGCGTACTTTGTGGTAGAACTCTTTAAACACATCTGAGTCCTTCACCGATTCACTCAATTGTAGTCCACCAGCCTTAATCGATTCTTGCAAGAATTTTGCCATCTCAATTCGAAGCTTTAAGAGCCTTCGACGCTTCTCTTCCAACGCAAACTTGCTTTCAAACGTGCTGGGCAGCATGTTGGGAAAGAAACGCAGGGCGAGCGGCAAGAGTAGTTCAGCAGCAGGAATAAGGATAAATGGAATAAATGGAATAAGACGCAACATATCTCCCATGGTGCGTCGTAGCTGGCGGTGCTCACGACGCGTGAGTGTATAGCCCATCACCATGCGACGAAGAAGACGTGTGGAAATGGAAACCTCTTTCCCAAGTAGCTTAGTGCCGTGCCAGTAGTGCAAGACTTCTTCTTTTAGCTTGTTCCAGGCACGAATATGCATCGGCTGTTTAGGGCCATCTGACTTGGACACATCCTTGCTGTCTTTGGGTGACAGACGAACAAGTGACGTCGACATCACACGCACAGGCACGGGCATTTGCGCGTTTAAACGAGCACGCATACTCCGTGCCTGAATATGTGGCACTATCCATGCGCCACCAACATACCATGCCTTGGCACTTTGACGCTCAGCGTTCACTACCACCGTGCGCATCAGCAAGGCCGACATATCCGGGGCGTTGGTAACGTGTCGAGGTACGAGGGGCAAGCGAACGTAAGCCGAAGGAAGTCACGTGTGTGTGCACAGGCCGCCGGAGTCAGGAAGTCACTGCTGTGACGTCAGAATGAAACGAATGTGGCCAAGTACATTCAGCTGTCTATGTAGTATACATCAAAAGGAGACCATAACTGCCAAGAGTGCAAAAAGAGTGGCAAAGTAGACATGGAGCATCGATGCACCAGAAAGAGACAGAGCACCAGAACCGTCTCCCTTGTCGTTGTTGTCGCTGTTTTGTTTATCCTGTGACACACCGTCTTTCTGTGAAGTAGACGATTCACCTTCGTTGTCATCTTCGCCTCCTTTTTGATCTTTACTGTTCTCGCTGCTTTCGTTACTATCACCTTCCTCAGTGCCACCCTTGCCCTTGCTTTCAGGCTGCTTAGCGCCCGGTGCAAAGCCTACCTTCTTTTGCGAGAAAGGCACAGGCTTGTACTGGACGTCAGTATTAATTTTCATGTCCTTGAGCGACGGAAGACCCTTGTACTGAGCTTTGCCGGACGTAAGTTCATCAAATGTCGGGTACAGAATGTCGCCCTCCAGGTACGGCGAGGTGACATTCTGGCATGCGGTGACGGGAACAACATTCTTATAAGCCTTAGAGAGTTCATCATAATTTTCCATAAACGTGCCCATAGTAGAGTTGTACAATTCGTGCGTCAAAACAATAGGGCTCTCCTTACCAGCCTTGCTGATAATTTTCTTATAGTCTTTCTGCACCTTGCCCTTTTTGCTCAAATCAGAGAGTTCCCAATCATTCGTGTCCTGCTTCCAGATAATCGTGCGGTAGCCAAGAGCATTCGCAATGGCACGAACGCGATCATCAACATCACCGAAGGGAGGACGCCAGCAAGTAGTTGAGACATTCAGCACAGCCTTGAGAATACGACCAGTATAGTACAACTCAGCAAATACTTGCTCGTCCGTGAGAGTGGACATGGCGTGATGCGACCAAGTGTGTCCACAAATGTCGTGGCCATCAGCAAGACCACGCTGGGCCTGGTACGGAAGATTCATGACGTAAGATCCAATGTAAAAGAGCGTGGCTTTGAGCTTCTTTTCCTTCAAGAAGTCGTAGAAGACATTGTGCGTGCAATTAGGACCATCATCAAAAGTCAAACCCCAAGTGTTTGGCTCAGGGCACTCGTAAATGTCCTCGGGAATGTTTTGGTGTTTGGGCTTCTTGCATTCCGAGGCTGTCCACCAGCAGTCAGGGTCCTTGTCATCATTGTACTTGTCTGTATCCCCGTCTACCTCCTCGTGAGACTTGTCGACGCTTGGCTTCACCTTGATATCTTTGGGGATCACATTTGACTGCTGAATTTCCTCCCAAAGCTTACGCGCCTCATCATCACCGTCAACAATGGTGGCAATTTTGTTGGGCTTAGGGAATCGCTTGTCTTTCAACAGCTGTGTGATTTCCTGAGGTGAGTATGGCTTGCACGCCTTTTCCGGGTCGTACACTTTGGCCATATCCTCAGCATTTTGAGGCGCGTTGGCGCGCGCGAAAATGGCATGGCGACCAGGAGCCTTCTGCATCTGTGCAGACGCACCGCTCACGAGGAGCAAAGCCGCCGACAAGCCTGCGAACTTCATTGAGAATCAAGGCGTATAGAGAGCGTGCAGCGCTGCATTATATAGTCAAGCTGGCGTCTTTGGCCCACTTGCGCCAAATTTTACGCGCGACTATGCAAGGTGGGTCATGCCATCGATTTGAGACCCATGCATGTGCACACGTTCAAAATTGAGCCTGTGAAACGCGCCCTTGATCGGAGGCTGCACATTATTTGTAGATTTTTAAATAGATGCGCGTAGCATTGGAATGTCGGTCAACACCTACAGGGACTATACATAATGAATAAAAGTAAAATTACGAATATTATTCGTCCATGAACAGGGACGCCATTCGCGCAACTCCGACGCACACGACCGATGGTCTGCGATATCTGCCAGCATGACCGTGAAATGAGAGCACGCGGCAAGTCGCGGGTCGTGTCAGCGTGATCAAGCCAAAGCCTCTTGAGGCTCATCAACCCATCCTCCTGCAAGGTCCGGAGGCAGCTCCTGCATCTGAACACTTGGAGCACCATGTAGATACCGCAAATGTTCTAAAATCTGCACACGAGTACGTTCAAGGCTCGCACGTGTATTCTGATTTTCAACGCGGGTATTTAGTGGCTCATGGAGTCTGTGCGTTGGTGCGAAGAAGGCGTCATAGGGGGTATGAGGCAGATCATCTGGAATTTGTGTGCCAGTAAGAATGGACGTTTCGTACGTCCAACAGCGAGCGACGTTCCGAATAGTGTAGCCACCGCCTCCCACTACCAATAGTGGTAATCCAAATGCTTTCGTGAATGCAACGCACTCGCCGTGAGCGGTAATGCTCAGATTGAAGCAGCCCAGCCGATCCAACCCAAGCGAGTCCGCACCGCATTGCAGCACAATGGCGCCTGGTTGAAAAGTATAAATACACGGTTCGATGACACTTTTAAATAGATATACATATGAGCTGTCATCAATACCGTCTTGTAGTGGCACATTTAAACAAAAGTGCTTGCCTAAGCCCACACCAGTCTCACTTATATCACCCGTACATGGAAAAAAGTCGTTGCCATATTTGTGAAAAGACACCGTCATAACGCGATTTGATGTATAAAAAGCCTCTTGAACACCGTCTCCATGATGAATATCAATATCAATATACAATACGCGCGGAAAAGTTTGTAGTAGTTCCAGTATCGCCAATACAATGTCATTGATGTAGCAGAATCCACTCGCCTCGAACTTCTTCGCGTGATGAAGACCGCCAGTCCAATTGATAGCAATATCTGTTGCACCTGCTCGAAGCCTTCTAGCGGCAGCTAGAGAGGCACCAGCATAGGCCCGGCAAAAATCATACATGCCGTCGAACACAGGACAATCATCAGCGAAATTAAAGCGCGTAAAGGCAGAAGAAAGAGGGGTTGTTGGTGTGGTCTTGCTCAGAAAGTCCACATAGTCACTGTCATGGAATCTTTCCAATTCTTCTCGAGACGCCCAACGCGGTGAGTAGACATCCATATACTTGTGTAGACCATATCCATGAACGAGACGATTAGTGAGGGCAAGTCGAGCCGGCTTCATGGGGTGGTGTTCTCCATAATGATAATCAGAAACGCCTTCAGTAAAATAATACGACACACGAGGGTTAAAATGAGAATGGACAGTTTTGGCATCAGCAAGCAAGGCACCTGCATTCAAGTCAGGTGCACCATCTGCTTTGTACCTGGTGCGATCATAAAAAAAAGGCGCATCAGAAAAAGAGGGAAGTATGCGTGCCTTTGAATAGGCTGAAGCATCGTATTCTAACACGACCATAAGATGATGCCCTCAACCACGCCTCGGCCAGCAAGGGGCGAACGTTGCTTGAGGACGTCAAGAACGGACGACTGATTGCATCGTATCACGTGAGCGATGGTGAAAGCCTGGAGGCCAAGAAAAGACCTGTTGAGGAGCATTCGCGTTTAGTTGGGTCGTGACTGAATCCTTACATGGATCTTGGGCGCCATTATCTGCCATGGCGTCTCAACTAAGAATCAATTTAATAAGTATGGATGTCTACATTTGTTTCTTCGTGACAGGAATGTTTATAACTGGTATTTTCAACTCCATTGTAGTTAAATGGCAGGATATGCAATGTGTTAAGAACTGTGATGCTGAGAGTACTGAGGCACCTGTATTTTATTCACAGCCAGTATGGCAGACGCTTCAAATGTTTATTGGTGAATCCTTTTGTCTCCTTGTATATGTCGTCCGATCGATCACACAAGCGTATCAGGACGCAAAAGTGTCTGAAGAATGTCAGTCACTCCTTTCCCATTGGCAAGTGAGAGTTTATGGTAGCATGGAAACGGCACAACACCCTACAATCCCTTCTTATCCATGGTATAAGCGCAGTTTCAAGTTTTTCCTTCCAGCGACTTTTGACATTATAAGCTCGACTCTCATGAATCTCGCTCTGTTGATCATGCCCGTAAGTATATTCCAGATGACGCGCGGCGCACTCGTTTTATGGGTGGGATTGTTAAGTGGTTTATTTTTACGACGCTATTTGCCTCTGTATCAATGGCTCAGTTTGGTGCTCGTAATGCTGGGGATTGTCACTGTGGGATTGAGCAGTTTACTTGTCTCTGTCAATGCCTCACAAATCATAACCTCGGCGATGTCTACAACACCGAATTCTGGCATCAAAACGCTCCTGGGGCTGATGGTGGTATTTGGGGCACAGATTTTTTCAGCTCTGCAATTTGTGTGGGAAGAAAAGATGATGGAGGACTATCTCGTCGAGCCATTACTGATCGTTGGTTTGGAAGGCATCTTTGGCATTTTCCAGGTGCTTATTCTCATGTGCCTACTGCATTTTTTTATCGGATCTACGCCGCAAGGCCGCAGTGGTATCTTTGATATGCGAGAGGCTTGGCATCAAACTATGGGCATAAAAAACGTCCGAATCAGTGCGTTCGGGTGTGCCATAAGCATTGCATTGTTTAATGTATTTGGAATGACGGTGACCAAATACCTAAGTGCGACAACACGCAGTACGATTGATACTTTTCGTACGCTGGGCATTTGTGTGGTAAGTGTAGCTCTGGGGTGGGAGGTACTCTATCCTGTGTCGGGGACTGTCCAGGCTCTTGGCTTTGCTATCTTAGCCTATGGTACTTTCATGTTCAATGGTGTCATTTCCCCGCCTCACTTCTTGCAACGGAAGCAAATAATAACGAATTATGATGACATGTAAATAGAAACGGCTTGCTTTACTTAGGAAAGAGTTATGAACATCTTACAGAATCGCTCCAAAAAAAAACCTATTTTACTCATTGCCGAAGCGCATACCTTCTTCGATAGCTAAAACAAGCTTGTTTTCCAAGACTTCTTTCGATGGATAGGGCGGGAGATCAATGCGGTTAAAGCATGTATGTGACTTTGGTAGTTGATTGACCTCACCTGACTTTTCGATGGTGAAGCGACGCGGACCATCTGATCCCTGTAAATCTTTGAAGCCATTAACAGGGATGCGGGATGTGCCCGTGGCAAACTGAAGCAGCCTTGAGCGCTGCTCAGCAGGCCACTGTTGCACACATTGCCAGAACCACTGGACCACATCGTCCTGTTCGGTGAAACCACGATAGTCGGTAAAACGTTTCCAGTCATCGACATCAATCTCAGACATGCCGCCCATCAGAAGCTCCAATTCGCGCTCATCAAATACGTTAATAAGATCCAGAGGAATCAGCTCTGAAAAGCCACTGATAAAAGCACGGAACTGTTCCTCCACTCGCTTTATGATGCGCCATTCGACCATACAGTCAACATACTCGTGCTTATTCTCGTTGGTGACGTCGATGTGTTCACCACCAGGCTTGAGCTCAACAGTCACCATCTCACCGAACTTGTCCTCGAGAGTGCTAAATGTCTCTTCCATCACACCCTCGATGGAATTGTCGAGCATCCACTGCAACGAGCGGTGATAATCAGCATCCACACTTTCCATATCAGCCAATGTGATCTTCTTCTTCAGAATCATCTTATAGAACGAAACAATGAAGTGTGCGTCGAGGAAGCGGCGATGGAAAATGGCGAGACCAAGCACACGACCAATAAACTTGAAGTAGTTCAAGTGCTCTGGATTGATGCCAGAATGTGGGTTGATCTGCAACGTGTAGTTATCATGTGCACTGTACTCGAAGAGGCAGTAAAATGGATTGAACATTTCGTGTGATAGTAAGAAGAAGAATTCACGAGATACACCGCCATAATCCAAAGCATCTTCGCCTTCAAACTTGATCATGAGGCGCTTTTTAAGGTCATTCGGCTGCTGGCGCATAATTTCAGCATACGAGTCCTCGAAGATATGAGTTCGGCGCACCTTGACGTGGCATTGGCCAGGGATAGGACGCAGTGCCGGCTGCGATCGAAAGTAAATGAGCTTACGACGAAAGTCACGCTTATACTGAGGCACATTTTGGTCGAGTGAGCTAGGAAGACGTGGATCGTCCCATGTTGTGGTTTTCGTGTTGTGATCCACAAAGTACACACGAGCCGTTGAAGTGAGGCGCATCTCCCAACCACTCGGCAAAGGACCCAGCTGACTCACGCTCTGAGGCTGCAAGCTCAAATTGTTTCCATTAGGACCCATAATACGCAGGATTTGCTGACGGCGTGGATCAACCCAAGTCGTTGTACGTGTGTTATGATCCACAAAGTAAGGTCGTCCCTCGGCCGTTGTGCGCTGTTCCCATCCACTGGGTAAGGGACCAGCACCAGACGAAGTGGAGTTCGAAGCGGCACCGACAGACGTTGACCTGTTGGACGAATTGCTTTGTCCCTGGTTTTGGCCCTCAACACCTAAAAAGTCGTCGGCCACGGCCATGTTGTTCAGACGCGTGCGGTCCAGCTCGGCATTCTGGCGCTGCACACTAGGATCATTCGAAGGTCGTGTCCACGTCGTCGAGCGGGTGTTATGATCGACATAGTACATGCGTCCGAGATGATCAGTACGGCGTTCCCAACCAGGAGGCAATGGGTCCGAGTCGGGGTTCCGCGGCTCCGCCGCCCGGCTTTGTGTTGGGGCTTGTGTGTTGCTGGACAGAGTCACATTGGGCGCGGGGTGAGGCGTGTTTGTGGCAGATGTCTGGCTATCAGACGGCACAACAATAGGGACAGCTGGTTCAATGTTGGTTGACGACGAGCCGACCGACGACAGGCCGGACGGACGCGCCACTGCCTCGGGATGCCCTGAACGAGCAGGCACAGCAGGCGAAGATACTGCGGCGGGTGTCGTTCCAGAGGCACCAGGTAAGGTAGACGGAACCGGTGAGGCAGCAGCGGCAGCGTGGGAGGCATTGGAGCTGGAAGTAGTGGATGTGACAGGCGCCAGGCCAGCAGATGTAACGTGAGAAGTTGTAGCGGATGCATTGGCGGGTAGAGGGGTCGAGACATTGGTGTTGAGATCAATAATAAGTTTGCCATGAATTGGGAGGTTGTCGTTGGACTTTTTCAGGTCCCGCGTGAGCAGTGCCTTGCCTCCGAGTTCAAGATCAATCACATCGGCCACACGGACATTGATAACACCGAGAAATCCCTGGTCGCGTTTCTTAAATTTTTTCTGGTCGAAGATCTGAACTGCTACAACGGAAGCATCATTGACCGATACATCGAAAGAGTCATTCCAATAAGGGTTCAGTGTTTTCTTGATGACAGAAGTGGTGTGGGTTTGCTCACCATCTACTGTTACAATAGCGAATGGATCAGGCAAGCGAAATACATCCCGCTGTATGGTTAGCACACCCACACGAGCAGCTATATCGACATACCTTGGTCAGGCCATCGGCCGCCACCACAGTAATGCGCACCTTGCGCGTACTTCGACGTGTCAGCAAGATAACAGAATTATACATACAGTCTTCCTGGAGCAGAAGGGCTCACCATGCTAGTGTACCACGCGGTAACGTACGGCCCACTGAGCTGGGAGTCGACGTGCGAGGTGCAAACTGACCAGCTCCTCGCTGTCCGCATCACGGGTGAATGGGCATGGGCACGTGGTTGCACGTGAGGTATGTCACGTGCCTGGGTCTTCGACATGACAACCGACAGGGATCATTAGCAACGAACGTTTTACAGGCGCTGGGAGGTAGCAATGACGACGACGGCGCCCGCTTTCACGAGCGCACAGCGCCAGCGTGCTGCAGCATTGTATCGTTCTTTGATTAGAACGACGCGCGATCTGTTCCAAGGTGATCAGCGCGCACTTCTAGCTGCGCATCAAGAGACACGAAACCGGTTCCTCGCTGCGAAGAACGAGCGTGATGCCGCCAAGATCGACGAAAACCTAGATATGGGCGAGCAAGTCAATTACTTACTGAAGCACAATGTGGTTCAAGGGGTCTCGGAGCCAGAGTCTGGCTCCACCTACAAACTGCGATTCACAGAGCACACAGAGCTCGGTTCGAATGATACCATCAAGCATACTCGACCAGCACCGACACTCTCAGAGATTGAGCGCACCAAAGGCAAACGCGGTACATCTGTACGGGTATTCTCTACAGGAAGGCGAGTGCTTGCCGCAGCCGGAGATGACTCGGGTTCTATTCCGCGTCCAGTGCCGCGGTTCCCAGGTATTGTCATCTTGTCGGATGGTTCTGCGGTGCGCATGACCACCACATCGCCTCGTCATATAACACGCACTACGCGTGATTTCACGAACCATCCGCTCTGGAATCCTATGTCCGGTGGACGAGGCGAGGGCGATGTGGACGACGATATGGGCCGTCTCGGATGGTTCCGTCGTCGTTTTGCAGACGCTGGCGCAGGAGAGGCACAGAAGCCGTCCGTGACATTCGACGAGAGCGATCTCAGCTGGATGAGTGGTGGTCGCGAGGCACGCCCTGGCGCTGCGATCCAGACCAGGAAAGGGAAAGGGAAAGGGAAAAAGTAGCGCATAAGAGCTATGTATCTGACGGCGGAGGCCGCCGGCCCCAAGCTACCCGAATGGGATGATCCTGCAGAATGACTTTGTTGGCGAGTAGCGTCGCCATATTTTCCGCATCCTGTCGCGTGTTGAAGTGAACAAAAGCACAGTGTGACGATGTGACGAGTTGGATGCTTGCGAGTGCCTTTTGCTTGTTGAGGGCGGGCATAGTTGTAGTCAGCAGAGTATGTAGTTCATCCTGGTTTATATTATGTGGCAAGCCTGCGAAAAAAAGGGAGCGAATGCGCTCATCCGGAGGCGCTGTCAGAGCCTTGGCACCATCAGCCTTTTTCAGGACAGGCATATCGACGTGCCCTGGCGCGTGATGAGGCACAGATGGTGGAGCAGGTGTCAGGGACGAGGCATTCTCGTGCTTATAGGGACATGCTTGGCCCCGAGCACAGTTGCCACGCGCATAAAAAGAGCACACGACCGGTCGCAATTGCTGGTAATCAGGTTCGGGACGTGCGAGCTTCTTCAGGACCTCATGACCTGCCCGCGATGGTCCCACAAGCTCTTTTGTAGCTTCAGGTGATGCACCGTCCAGCAATGCATCCATACGATTTACAAAATACTGGCGGTTGATGTCAGACATGGGTATCTTGACCGACGTCCCAAGGGCAGCATCGCGCACCTGCGTCGGCAAATGGTAGTCCAGATCGAGAATGCATGATTGGCACACATGACGAATCTTGGCACATGTGGTGCAAATTTCTGTGGTCTTGAAACGCATACCACTACCGGGATTCCACCGAAAGACGGTGCATGGCCTGCCACACACTTTGCATTCTTTCCCTAGATGGTGTTTGGACATTCGCACGTACGGATTGGGACCAAGACACGTTTCACATACAATAGGTGTGTCTGCTGACGACGAGCCGGCACTGGCGGCTCCCTGCTTGTTTAGAAAGCCGTACGACATGCCGCAACGTTGGTGATCTCGATGCGCTGACACAGCCGAAAATCATGCCCCCACTTCCTTCACCACGTCACGTGCTGTCCACGCACGACGTGGGGCAGCGGCGGTTCAGCAGCCTGTCCCAGTAGCGATGCCAGAAGACAAGGCACCAGACGCATCGTCTGGGCAAAGTACAGATACGAGTCCCAGCATAAAAAATCTTGCGCGTCTTTTGTCGATGCTCCAGTCGGGGGCAGAGGATGCCCCTCCGGCGCCTCACGAGCACAAGTTTTGGAAGACGCAGCCAGTGAAGCAGCCGGGCGACAAGTCTGAGCTGCCGATGGGTGCCATCGAGCCGAACAAGCCACCTGAAAACGTACGCTCGGAGCCTTATGCGCTGCCGAGTGATTTTGAATTCGTCACTGTGAATATGGATCGAGACGAAGAGCTCAAGGAGGTGTATGATCTGCTGACACACCACTATGTTGAGGACGGTGAGGCGACCATGCGGTTCAAGTATACACCTGACTTTTTGCGGTGGGTCTTGCATCATCCCAACTACAACAAGGCATGGCATGTTGGCGTGCGCGTCAAGTCATCCCAAAAACTCGTGGCATTCATCGCTGGAATTCCTCAGGAATTGCGCGTACGTGACACAGCCTTTCACGTCACAGAGATCAACTTTTTGTGCGTGCACAAGCGGCTTCGTACCAAGCGCATGGCGCCGGTGCTGATCAAGGAAATCACGCGCCGTTGCAATCAAAGCGGCATTTTCCAAGCGATTTACACGGCCGGTCAAGTGTTGCCGACGCCGATTTCGTGTGCTCGGTACTACCACCGCACGCTGCGGGCCCGCAAGCTTGTCGAGATCGGCTTTAGCTCCGTCCCGAGAGGAATGACTATGGAGGAGCACGAGGCCCGCTTTGCTTTGCCGAGCACAACGAGTGTGCCGGGTCTGCGAGAGATGCAAGCGTCGGATGTGCCGGCTGTTGGTCGGCTGCTACGGCGGTACATGGCTCGCTTCGATATGGCTCCTCGCTTCTCCGATGCCGAGGTGCGCCACATGTTTGTGCGTGCAGCACCGACGACGCCAGCTGCACAGCCGGTGATCTGGGCGTACGTGGTTGAGGCGCCCAATGGAAGTATCACCGACTTTTTCTCCTTCTACAATCTCCCATCATCGGTCTTGGGTAACGAGAAGCATGACACTTTAGCAGCGGCGTATCTGTTCTACTATGCGAGCGATGCTGCCTTTGACAACGAAGCGACGCCGTCCACAAGCGACGAGGCGTCGCCGTACGATATCGCACGAAGAGAGAAGCCCGCGTGGCAGTGCAGCGACCAGAGTCATCTCACAGCGAGGGAGGCAGCAGACGAGGCGCACGTCCAGCCATGGTACACTGAGTCACTCGACTGCAAAAAGCGACTCAAGGCACGGCTGTGTGCGCTGATGGACGACATGCTCATTCTCGCTCGCGACCAAGGCTTTGATGTGGTCAACTGCCTAACAGGGATGGACAATGCGCTGTTTACGCAGGAGCTCAAGTTTGGTCCAGGTGATGGGTTCTTGCGCTTTTATCTATTTAACTGGCGCGTGGCGCCGATTGCTGGTGGTATGGGCACTCGTAAAGACGAAGAGGGTCTGGACCCAGCGGCCGTGGACGAATCGGCGGCGGTGGCTCGACCCCTCCCGCCAACGACGTATGGCTCAGGGAATGGCATAGTGATGGTATAAAGGCTAAGGCACTCGGATCAGCTGGCCCCATGAATGCCACATGCGCGTCAACAGATGGACCCGGCCCGACCAGCCATCGCGAGACAGGTGGCCACATTCGAGGGCCGATATGTCAGCTTCTACCTCGTCCAGGAGGCGCGTTCGCATAGTATGATGGCCCATACACGCGTGCCGAATGAGGATATGGAGCGCCGTACGGAGTGTGCTGGCATCTAGTAGCAGGTATCCCAGCTTGGATGCGTCGTCCGCGTCGTCTGCACACAATTTATCAGCATGACGCAGGGCTTGCCATGCTTCGAAGCGAGCTTGAACGATGCCCGACGCGTGGAGTGACAGCTTGCGACCAGACACCCACCGAACACTGCGACGTAGGCCAGCATACAAGAGGTAGACAAGTGCCAACGCCGGGGCCAATCCCACGGCGCCAAGCAGCAACTCTTGCGACTTGAGGAGCCAGTCAATGCCGCTCAGGGCCACCTCCAAGTCCACCTTGGCTTTTTGGACCTGAATCAGAAGCGTGCGTAGGAGCGAGCCCGATAAGAACCCGCGAAGGGGCGCACGCATAGCTGACTCGTACACCTGCCACACCTGCGTCAAGTCACCGGTGCGCGTGCGCTCCGCCAAAGCCGCGAGTTGAGATGCATTCATATGCAGGGTGTCACGGCCCAGTGCCTCGACCATGCGCTCCAGACTTTGTTCGTCGGCCACAAGACTATCGCGGCGAACAAGCAACGCCCGCTCTTTTCGACCGGCGCGTAGTGTATCGAGCAAGCGCATGGCCGGTACATAGATCCATCCCACGACGAGACCTTGCACGGCATCCCATGCAGTTGTGATCTGCGCAAAGATATCCGCGCCATGTCGATACACGAGTGTGGCAGCGGCCCATGATATCAGAGGGTACACGATGACCAGGGGCCATGCATGTGTCCAAAGGCCCGGCACGCCGCAGGCCTGGAGGACGCGAGATACGCCAGATTCATGCATCGCCACTGCATCAAGGAGTGCCGCCGCTGTTACATCTAGCGACGCCTTGGCATCGACATGCTCGTCATACGACATGGCGTCGCAGCCGACACGGCACAGATACGATGTGCGTTCCGATACAGGCTGCGTTTCCGAAGCGTACCATGCCATCACTAGCATCCCAAGCGCACGAACTGTGGCAGCCCGAGCTCGGCGAAGCCGTAAGCACTTGGCCTCAGCATCTGCACGCAGGCCACGCAGGCCCCATCCTTGGATGTGTGGTGGTCTTGTGGTGATTCGCGCAGGCAGTGTCTGAAGCCACAGAAGTCCTGCACGCAAAGGTTCCTTTTGAACTCGACACCAGTAGGATTCTGCCTCCTGCAATGCGCGCGTGTCCGACATGAGCGTATTCGTGACGTGAAAGTAGACGGCGTACACGATCCGCGCCATGTCCGCGTCTGTGGCACCAGGTTCATGCCGCGTGCGCGCGAGCGCTGTGCCTAGCGCCGCACATGTACGCAGCCGCAGCAGCGTACTCACACTTGACGTGCGACCAGACGGCTCCGGCAGCGCATACAGTGCGTCGCCGATGGACGCATGGACGGCCATCGACATGGTGGAGACCGACGCGCGTCGCCTCCACGTGCAATCGGACGGGACCCAACCACACGTTGGGCCAAGGAGTGGGGGCGTACACGTCTTAATTTTTGCGGCGCTGCACAGGCAGTATGACAAGTGCGCAGAACCCGTATCATAGGGTGGCGCAGACGCTGCAGTACTGCCTGGATGCGACTCTGCAGACGATGTATAAGCAGAAGCATACGCAGGTGACGGTGCATGTGAGTGCGCCCATCATGTTGGCGAGTGTCTACATGTCTTATGCGATGCAGTTCTTACAAGCACGAACGACGGTGGGCATGACGAGCTCCACGGCGCCTTCCGTGCTCGCGTCTGTTTCGTTGTCCGCCCACATCTCTGACTTGATGCAGGCCACGTTGGATGCCATTGCAGCGCAGGCCTCTGCGAATCGTGTCGAGCTGTTCATGTCCTCGGCGTCGACCTTCCTTCTCATGACGACACGATCCTATGGAACGCATGCGCCCCGCTTTGTAGACAATGCTGACTACGATGAAGATGTGCCGTGGTACCCCAGCTCGTCATACCCTATCGCTGCGCTCTCGCTGCTGATCCACACGTTCTCGTGTCTCGTACACAACACGGCCCAGGACTCGCGCGTCATGGTCGAGCCCCAGCTCGGGACGCAAGCCAATCAAATCAGTGTGAATGCGTACTTTGACGCAAGCATGCCCGTGGATGAGGCAACGTGGCCACCATGGCTAGGTCCCTATGTCGATCTCCAAGCGGTTCTGGACGATTTTGGCTTTGAACTGTCCCAAATGCCCCTGTCCCGAACCGACATGGAGCAGAACGAGAAATTGGCATCATTTTCAGATGCTAAGCATCCAACGCGCCTCAGTATCACACTGGGGCGGCCTCTAGGCGCTGACCTACTGACGAGCGAAGCGTCCAGCGACCGCGATGCACCTATGATTGCACCTGGCATCACGATGATATCCGTCTTGCCTATGCTACAGCGGCACCGTGTATATATGCCTTTCCCCGACATGGCTCTATGCCGCCAGCTGCGCGAATACCTCGAAGATTGGGAATGCACGCTCGTGGACATGCATGGGCGTCCTGACCTGGCCATTGTGTGTCATGACACCCAAGAAGTACACACGATTACCAAAGCCCGGATACCCTGCATTTTTATTTCGACTCTGCCGCGTATCGCATCGACTCTGGCAGAGCCTCTGCCCCGCTCGACTGTCCCCATCACCGAACCTGTCAGTCGCGGACGCCTGGCTCTTGCGTTTTATCACATTGTGTGTAAGGGCGACAAGCAAAAAGAGGTGAGCGAACATTTGCTTGCCACCGAATCTCACTCGGACATTCATGCGCTCACGCTCGAGGCTATGGCAAGTCACCTGGCCACGGTGTCGACTCGGCAACAGGTTTCATTGCCGTCAGTCGCTTTGATGAGCCCAACCAGCCCGTCTGTGCAAGGAGGTGCATCGATCATGCCGACCCTTGACACTCGAACCCCGCCTCTGGCGCAGGCATCGCCCCATGTACATTCTGTCGGCCCTCAAAAGATCGATGCACTCGCACCGTCGTCCGACTACTTTACCCAGGCTGTCTCACGCCTTGCTTCTCAGGCCAATATTGCCGGCGGTCGTCTGGTGCACGGTGCAGATGGTCGACCCGCGGGTCTCTACTTCCAGCCCCGAGAAAGCTCTGCATCGCAGAATAGCAAAGCAGGAAGCATCAATCCTGCCAGTGATGCACGCCGCCCTCATATTCAGACACATCGGAGTGATAAGACAGGCAGATCGACCTCTACCCCAGCCCCGCCCACGCCATCTTATCCGACAGCATCGATGTTGCGTGCAGCACAATCACATTTGCCCAGTGTCAAAGGAAGCGCGTCAGCAGTGCATGTACCACAGCTGCCCACGACCCTCTCGTTCAGTCAGCGCGACAGCATGTCACGCCCAAATGCACCCACTTCGATTCAGCTGCCACCTCGGAACTTTGATCCAAAGACCCAGCCGTCACGACCGACACCTTTTGCGCATTTACCGAGCCGCTCAGTGCGCACTTCAGCTCAGCCGCAGGAAGGTGTAGTCATCGGCAAGCGTGGTGAGGCGCGGCGTGCGAGTAACGAGGTCTCGTTATCTCCATCTGCCTTAGGCGCTGTTTCATCACCAGCGTATACACCCTTGCTATCCCCACATTCAGTGTCCCGAATTCAGAAGCGCAAGATGGCTCTACGCGAAGAATTTCTGCCGCCCGTCAATGTGCTCGTGGTCGAAGATAACATGGTAAACCAGCGCATATTGTCGACTTTCATGATGCGGAAAAAGATCCAGTATGATTTGGCTCGCGACGGACGAGAGGCGGTGGAAAAATGGCGGCGTGGTCATTTTCATCTCATTCTCATGGACATTCAGTTGCCAGTGATGGACGGCATCGCAGCGACCAAGGAGATCCGCCGGCTGGAAAACTTGGATCAGCAGGCAGAAAATACGGACGAAGGTGGTGATGCGCCCATGCAACTTGCGCGACATTCGGTCATTATCGTGGCCCTGACCGCTTCGGTCCACACCAAGGATCGAGTGGAGGCATTAGCGGCGGGCTGCAACGACTTTTTGAACAAGCCTGTCAATCTGCCTTGGCTGCAGCGCAAGATTTTGGAGTGGGGAAGTATGCAATATTTGCTGCATGCAGGCCTGACCCCGGGTCCGAGTACGACAGATTGCGAGCAACAGACTGCGCGGTATGCTCCCAAGAGCCTCTGGACGCAGGCGGACATGAAGGCGTATTCCGTGGCGAGACATCTTCATTTACCGAAGCGTTTGCCTTCTTCGACGGAAGATTCTGATGATGATAACGATGGCAAGTTCTCGCTGCCACCACCACAGCATGCCTCGCCATAGACAGACGTGATACCCTGATCTACAATCTACATGAGGGAGTAGGCTACAACAGGCACAACTAGGATGCCAGCAAACAGAACACTAGACCACACCGTGGCAGTCGTATATGGCGACGTACTCGGCGATGGGAGTGGGGCCTTTTCGTCGTCCGCTTTCTTGATGCCCTTCTTTACAAGCATCGCATGGAAATCAGCCGGGTCGACGCGTGTGCCGAGAATAGTGTCAAAGTGTACAAAAAATGGCTGCGAATAGTTGAAACGCAAACCCTGGGTCTGGTGATGCACATCATGGTAGGCAGCATTGTTCGGGAACAAGGCGTGGATGGGGTTATAGTACCATGGGAATGCATATCCGCAATGATCACAGACCGTCTTGAAAGTAGAAAGGGTAAAGAAGACAATCGTTTGACGTAAAGTCATACAACTAAGCACACGAGCCAGCTCGGCGCCTAGCGTGTCTAGCAACATACCCTCGAGAGGGTGGTTGTATAGCGCACCGAAGGCGTAAGGAACATACAGCCTGTGATGGTGCGAGTGCAACATGCGGTAAAGAAAGCGCACTTCATGCATCGTGCGATGCAGCATGTATTGCCAAGCATCGAGAACAAAGCACGCGAACCAAAACTGGAACCAAGGAATGCCCCACCAATACAACGCAATGGCTGCCCGCACGAGGAATCCATCATACACAGGCAAATGAAGGGAGCGCATCCAGTTCAAAATTACTGGGATATCTTTGTAAGGATCCGCATCTAGACGTTCCGTCGGCGTTGCAGGCGTATCTTCCATAATGGCGATGCCCAGGGCCGTTTGGATCGCATGCTGTAACATGACCATCAAAATCACGCGAGTCATGCTCACACGGTTGCGTCGCTTCAGTTCTTCGGGCTCGTGTAGCCGAAATTTTTCAGACCATGCAGGCCGTAGCACATCTAGAGCATGAAAGAAAAGTGATGCAGACCAGTACACAAGGACAGGCATCAAAAGAGCCAAATCATGGTCAGAAATAGCGGTAAAGTATCTTGGTGCATTACTGTAGAAAAAAGGCAATGTTTGTCGAACTAGCGCATGCACCTCGGATGCGGCCACCGAGTCCTTCATCGTGATATTTCAAGTGGCGTTAGTCTATATCGTACCACTTGGTCGAATTGCCACTGGAGCACGCACGTGGTGTGAACTCCACATGACCCGCACAGTCACTGCCTTCGCCACCAACACGCTTCCCGCGAGCCTCACGACCCACACAGTTCGAACACCTTATGCGCATCCTGCATGACCAAAAAGACGCTGACATGCTACTTTCAAACCGTTCAGAATCTCAGATACAGACACATTGGATACTCCCCTGTCATGCGCAATCAAGTTTCCACGCAAAATTTACTACTACGATTAACAAAAGGGGATGTCACAAATCAGAACAATAAACAAGCGTAGGGCTTATACACTAAATACTACGATAGCACTGGGTCACCGTAGACTTAGATCAAGGCGGCAATGGCAATGCCAACAACACCGGCGACCACGGCAGGCACACCGCTGAAGGTAGCAGCACCATCATTGCCACCCTTGTCGTCCTCGCCGTCCTTCGAGTCCGAGTTCTTGTCATCACCGTTCTTCTCCGAGTCCTTGCCATCGCCACCGGCGGCACCCGAAGAGCTGCTAGAGGGCTGGCTGCTCGAGCCCGACGACGACTTGTTACCGCCAGACGACGAAGACGAAGGCGATCCAGACGACTTCGAGGAGCTGCTCGACGACGACGACTTGGAGTCAGACGACTTCGAGCTGCCACCAGCCGACTTCGACTTGTTCGAGTCGTCCGACTTAGACTTGCCCGAGTCGTCATCCGACTTAGACTTGCCCGAGTCGTCATCCGACTTCGAGTTACCGCCGCCACCAGCAGCGGCACCACCAGAGCTACCGGACTTCGAGCCCTTGTCGCCATCGCCGTTCAGGCAGGAGTCGTCACCGCCACTGACAGGGCCGGCCTGAGCCGATTGGTTGCACTGACCCGACTTGTCACAGAGGTTAAGCGTGAACTTCTGACCCTCGGGAATCGAAACCTTCCAGGTCATCGACGTACCTTTTTGGTCACCAAGGTCAGCCTTCACCTCCCTGATATTGCCAGGGGCCGTAACGTAGAGGTGGTAAGGAGCCTCGCCACCCTGCCACGAGATCTTGACGGGCTTGCACTGAGCCACAAAGGTGGGCGTGTTCACCTTAAGCATGTCGTCCTGGGCAGCGACAGCAGCGGCCGAGATAACTGCAATAGCGGAAAGAGTCTTAGCGTACATTGCGTAGAGGGAAAGGGTAAGGAACCCAAGAGCGGCCCGTCCTCTATTTGAATTGGCACACGGGCCTCGGGCCAGCCATGCTGCGGTCGGATATTTCCGCCCGTGCGTGCCACAACACGCTTGAGTGGACTCTATGATAAAATTTGAACCAACAATTTTGCTGTATTGATGCTACGTGGCACCTGCAGTATAACAGTGTAATAGCTCACCCATTCTAGCCAAACAAATGCGACAAAAGACCATCATGAACTGCAGACTTATCAAATTATGAAAGTAACACATAAAAGCACTCCGTATAGCCCAATGATATAGTTTAAATAGGTGCCTGTGTATTTTCTCCACAACAGTATCGCGTGATCATGCATGTGTCGTGGCATTGTGATATAGACGTGACCCGCACGCGTCAAACCCACTAAGTACAGAAATCAGAAACCGCTCAACCTGTTCATGTGGTGTGCACGTGACTGTTGTGGTCGCACAGACATTCACACCATTCTGTTCCATATCGGCCGGCCGGCCAAGATAGTGGCTCTTCATGAAAGAGCTCAGTGAGCCACATGCGGGCACGCCTAGTCGGCTGACATTCCCAAATTCAGCGCAGGCTGAAATAGTCCGGTTGCATCAGAAAGATGCTTACTATGGTGAACTTTTTCGCGAACAGGTCAGGGATGTGGCCGTGGAGTTTCTTGGTGCACGATTGACTCACAAGCTTGACAACTTGCTAGCACTCGGTGCGAGTATGGCTTATTTGTGCTTGTGTACCTTGGGTGGATCACAGTCACTGGGAGAAGAGTATGTGAATGCCATAATGCGGGATCGACGCAAGGGTGGCATTGTAAGCGCTAAACGACGCATACTATTCCTTGTGCTGTACATTATGGCACCGTTCGTCACTGTGCGGATGTATAGTATTACGCGCATGTATATGTTAAAGATGGATATGTACATTACACGCAAGCGTCTGCGTGAAGCACAATCTATGGAAATTCTCGTTCACGAGCCATCTCTTCTCACCAGGCTGTGGAATAATATTGAGCATGTCGTGCATTGGCTTGCCCATAAGCTTCCTGGCTCACATGCACTTACGGGCACAAACGGTATGTTCGCATATGTGTCCTCGGCACAGCTTGCAATGTTTTACTTGAGCGGCCCGTATTATACCCTAGCACATCGACTTGTTAAGTCAGATTACGTCTATGCCAGCACTCGGCGTCCCTCGTCCCAGCCTCTTTCCTATGAAATACTCGGCATGCTGCTGGCATTCCAGCTACTGATTAAGCTGGGACTTACAATTCGCCGCATCAACTTTCCAGCGTTAGCATCGTCTGATGATACCAACGCGGCTACAGCCTCGGCAAAATCTGAAAGGGTAAATCCAGTGTCACTCAAGATTGACGGTGCTATTGTATCGCCACACAGTGACTCGCATCGCAAAGATTCCTCGTCTAGTGCGACTAATGTGCCGCTTGTGTACGCAGATCCGGACGTGTCCGCTTCACCAGAGAGTTTGGGTCTTAGTCCTATCCGGACAGAATCAGAAAAGCAGGCTTTTGATTTGGCTCAGACAGCTGTTCGAACGAAGACTGTGCAGATGGAAGCAATCGCGCATGAGGTGCTACGGTGTACGTTGTGCATGGACCGTCGTGAGCCCGAAAATGGGAGCAGTGCTGTCACAGAATGTGGTCATGTCTTTTGCTGGTCTTGTATAGAAGAATGGTTGAGGGAAAAGGCTGACTGCCCTCTGTGCCGTCAAGCAGTGCAAGTGTCGCGTTTATTGCCCATCTATAATGTGTAGAACAGATGATTAAATCGGCCCAATTTACGTTCCATCCGATCTCCACATTTCACATGTCAATCATACATACCTACAGAGCCACAGAATCGAGGCTATCAATTCTACTGTTAGAGCTCGTCGTGGTAGTTAAGAGGCTCATCTGAGCCAGCGCCACCAGCGCCACCAGCATTGTACACCTTAGCAGTGATGGGAGAAATGGCAGCCTGAAGCTCCTGAAGATGCTCCTCAATGTCCTGAGCCTCGGCAGCTTGGCCATTCTCCTCCATCCACTTTTCGGCATCCTTGATGTGCTGCTGGATCGTAGCCTTGTCATTGGAATCCAGCTTACCGCCCAAGCCCTCTTTGTCGGTGACCTGAGTACGGAGCATCGAGATGAAATTCTGGTAGTTGTTCACGGCCTCAACACGCTTGCGGATCGCTTCATCCTGCTCGGCGAACTCCTCGGCCTCTGCCACCATGCGATCGATCTCCTCCTTCGAAAGACGACCCTTGTCATTTGTGATCGTAATCGATTCGCTGCGGCCCGTACCCTTGTCGGCGGCCATGACTTTCATGATACCGTTGGCATCCACTTCGAACGTCACTTCGATCTGCGGCACGCCACGCGGAGCCGGAGGAATGTTGTTGAGTTCAAACTTGCCGAGTAAGTTGTTGTCTTTCGTCATCGAACGCTCACCCTCAAACACCTGGATCAACACAGTGTTCTGGTTGTCAGCGGCCGTACTGAAGATCTGGCTCTTTTTGGTAGGCACCACCGTGTTACGTGGGATCAGCTTCGTCATCACACCACCCGTGGTCTCGATACCGAGCGTAAGAGGGTTAACATCGATCAGCACCACACCACCGAGCGATTCGTCACCAGAGAGCACACCACCCTGGACGGCAGCGCCCCACGCGACGGCCTCATCCGGGTTGATACCCTTAGAAGGTTCCTTGCCGTTGAAGAACTCCTTGAGCATCTGTTGCACCTTGGGGATACGAGTAGAGCCACCAACCAGCACAACATCGTCAATCTCGTCCTTTTTAACGCCAGCGTCCTTGAGCACCTGCTCGACGGGCTTGAGCGTACGACGGAAAAGGTCCATGTTCAGTTCCTCGAACTTGGCACGCGTGAGGGTCTCCGAGAAGTCCTTGCCATCAAAGAAGCTCTCAATCTCAATACGCGTGCTCATCTGGCTGGACAGCGTACGCTTAGCACGCTCCACCTCACGCTTGAGCTTACCGACACTGCGCTTGTTCTTTGAGGCGTCGAGGTCTTCCTTCTTCTTAAACTGCTTGAGCAGGTACTCCGACACACGGTTGTCAAAGTCCTCACCACCCAGATGGGTGTCACCGGCAGTGGCAAGCACCTCAAATACGCCAGCGTCGATAGAGAGCAGCGAGACATCAAACGTACCACCGCCCAAATCGTACACGATAATCTGCGATTCGCCCTCCTTCTTGTCCAGACCGTAGGCGATAGCGGCGGCGGTGGGCTCGTTCACAATGCGGAGCACTTCGAGACCAGCAATCGTACCAGCGTCCTTAGTGGCAGTGCGCTGAGCGTCGTTGAAGTATGCAGGCACAGTGACGACGGCGTGCGTGACCTTGTGGCCAAGGTATGCTTCAGCGGTCTCCTTCATCTTCTGAAGCACCATAGCGCTGATTTCTTCAGGCGTGAACACCTTTGGCTTGCCGTGCACCGTCACCTGGATGGCAGGCTTACCCTTCTTCTCAACGAGCTTGAAGGGGAAGTGCTTGATGTCCTTCTTAACATCAGCCTCGCCCCACTTGCGACCAATGAGACGCTTGGCGTCAAAGATCGTGTTCTCGGGGTTTTGGGCGGCTTGGTTCTTAGCAGCGTCACCAATGAGACGCTCGTCATCCTTGGAGAAGGCCACGTAAGAGGGTGTAATACGGTTACCCTGGTCATTGGCAATAATTTCAACACGGCCCTGACGCTGTACACCGACACATGAGTATGTGGTACCCAAGTCAATACCGATTACCGTGCCGTATTCACCGCGCTTGTCCTGTGCAGCCACAGCCGATCCCGCGTACGGGGTGGACGACAGCAGCAGCGAGAGGGACAGGAGCGAAACAAGAGCAAACAGGATGCTCATGAACGACTGCCTTGCCTGAGCCAACATCTTGCTTGGATCAGTGAAGGGAGTTCGAAGATTCGCTTTAGGAGGCCCCGCGGCACATTAATAGCCCCGCGCCCCGCCAGCCTGGCAGATTCCACGTAAGCTCTCTCATCTTCCACCGTGTTCCTCGTCTGTCCACGTGGAACGCTCGGTCTTGCTTAACTAATACGATTGTTCGTGCCACGCGTGTCAGTGTGTCAGCCATGGCCAAGCGGCTCCTATCTCTACGAATGGTGCATCATTCGGCTTCTTCCAAGTCATCTTCGCGATCGCGGCGCTTCTTAATCAAGCCGTATTCGCGCGAAACGTGCGTCGTGTTGACCCATCCCTCCTCGGGAAATAAGTCTGCGATGCGCTTATACATAGCTTTGCGAGCATTAATCTCGCTGTAGGAGTCAGGCACATTCTCGAGCTTGAGTTTTTCGTTACGGATCTCGCTCATGGCATTTTCGACAGTAATGATGGTAAATAGTTCTTCACGCATCTCATCAGTCCACCGAAATCGTCTGACCAGTTCATCTGTCTCGGCCACCGGAACGCTTGTGTCTCCGACCTTTTCTTCGTCCACACCTTGGTGATCATTATTATCTTTGCCCTCTACGCCATGTTCTCGACAAAGAGCTTCGTACTCTGATGCCTGGACAGGGAACTGCTCATCAATGAGTTTTGAGAGCTTTTCGATGTGCTCTTCCTGTAGATCCCGAAAGTACTCCATGTGCTTGTGGAAAAATTCACGCTTGGTGAGTTTCATCATGGTGAAGCGATTGTACGGGAAAATCGACGGTAAATAATTGAAGAAGTTGTCGTTGTACTCATCTAGCTCAACTGCGACTTTGGCCGTTTCCACAAGCGGTGGCTTGAGCTCCGGTGGAAACTTGGTCTTGACAGCAAAACTCGCCTTGCTGACGAGGGCTTTGAGGTGATCGAACATGTCTTGCAATTGTGGATGCACCGGCCTTGTGGGGTATTTGTTCTTTTTCTTCTCGGTAGCGTCGGGTACCGACGTCTGCACTGACTCGGGTGCGGTCATAGGAGGCGCCAAGTCTGGTTCGGGTGGGGGAAGTACCGCTTCGGATGTCTCCTTGACCGGCAATGCTCGTTGCTGCTGTCGGAGGGACGCAGCACGCTTAGCAAGGAGCTTGTTTGTGCGTCCAGCGGCCCATCCGCGATTAAAAGTGGGGCCCGTGCGGAAAGCCGACGTGGCATGGGACGAGATGAGAGTGCTGGCTCTGGCCGGGGCCAATTCGACGCGGCCTGAAGCGACATAAAAGCCATCTTTGCTGGTGCGTACGGTGTGTGTCGGTTCATCTACTCCGAGCTCTGAGTCATCGACAAAGGGGTCCTTGGTATCATACGAGCCAACATCGTATTCCGTGGCCTGTCGTTTACGTGAGAGCTGTGTGGATGGACCATGGGCTGGGTATTTTTGCAGAAGTTTGGCCAAGCCACCAAGATCACGTAGTTCCTGGGCTGATAGACCGACTTCGTGCGACGATGATGCTGTGTTTTGATCGAGATACATGGCTTTGTACCAAGCGGCCCAGTCTGAGTGCTGGTCTTCGAGCTGCTCGACCGCCAATCGGGGGATTTGGAAGATATAGTCCGTGTCCTTTGTCGGATTATGAGTGAGCACGAGCTGAAGGCGGATGGTGGGTCTAGGCGGCTTGGGCATAGACAGTGGGTCTATTGGCGAAGGACTGCGTCGTCGCTTTCTCGATGTCTCTGAGGACTCGCAAGCGGATTCTTTGGCTTGTTTGCGGTCTGCGTCTTGACAGGATTCAGGCTCCTTGGCAGGCGCAGGCTCCTTGGCAGGTGCAGGCTCCTTGGCAGGCGCAAGCTCCTTGGCAGGTGCAGATTCACCGTTGAGAAGGATCGGCTCTCGTTTCGATGCCTCACCAGGCAGTGCCGTCAGAGCTACTCGTTTTTTGGGCGGCTCTTGGCACGGTACAGGGGCTAATGTGAATGATGTGGTCGTTGGCGCCGCGTTTGAACGAGCAGCTCCAGCCTTGTCTGCCCGCGGCAGGGTCGCATTCATGCCAGGCGCTGATGCGTCTGCTTCCCCTGTGTCGCGGTCCATGTCCAAGGCGACTTATGTGGAGCACGTGCCGCGTTAGGCGTTGGGTGACGCGTCCCGCTCAGACCATCACGATATCCATGAGCCACGTCGAGGAACTGCGGGCCCAATACGAGGCGGCCGGTCAATCCCATGTGTTTTCGTACTGGGACAAGCTTTCTGGAGGGGAGAAAGCGCACTTGGAGAGGCAGCTGCGGGGCATAGACCCGGCCAAGCTGAACGACATTGTCAAAAATGCCCTGATCGCTGACGAGGCTGCACGTCATGAGCAAGCTGCGAGGGTTGAGCCGCCGCCTGTAGAGAGTCAAGTATCAACAGTCGGCGATGTGAACGCTGAATACTACCGCGAGATCGGAATGAAGGCCACGGCCGCTGGTCAGGTCGGTGTACTTCTGCTGGCTGGCGGTCAGGGCACACGTCTCGGATCATCGGCGCCCAAAGGATGCTACGACATTCAACTGCCGAGTGGCAAGAGCCTGTTTCACCTTCAAGCCGAGCGAATCGCCAAGCTTCAGGAGCTGGCATCGCAGCATGGTGCCCAGGTGATAGTGCCGTGGTACATTATGACGTCTGGTCCGACACGCGAGCCGACGGAGACGTTTTTCCGCGAGCATGGCTTCTTTGGTCTTGATCCGGCCAACGTGATCTTTTTTGAGCAGGGAACGCTGCCATGTATCTCGAACGAAGGCAAGATCATGCTCGACGAACCGGGCAAGGTCGCTACGGCCCCTGACGGCAATGGTGGTTTGTACGCGGCGCTGCGCGCACCGGTGCGTGAGGGACAGCCATCTGTGTTGGATGACTTGCATCGCCGCGGCGTCAAGTACTTGCACGCGTATGGTGTCGACAACTGCCTGGTCAAGGTGGGCGACCCTGTGTTTATGGGCGTGTGTATCGAGAAGCAGGTCGCTACCGGTGTCAAAGTCGTGAAGAAGACGGATCCTGCCGAGTCGGTCGGTGTGGTGGCTCGCAAGAATGGCGCCTTTAGTGTCGTGGAGTACTCAGAGATCCCATCCTCGTTGAGCGAGGCACGCGACGCCCAGGGCGAGCTGCTTTTCCGCGCCGCCAACATTGCGAACCACTTTTACACGACGGAGTTTCTGAGAAAGGACGTGCCAGCCTTTGAGCCCAAGATGGCATACCATGTGGCACGCAAAAAGATCCCTTCGATCGATCTCTCGACGGGCGAGCGCGTCAAGCCTTCGACGCCGAACGGCATCAAGATGGAGCTCTTTATCTTTGATGTGTTTCCTTTCTGCTCGAATCTCGCGATCCACGAAGTCGAGCGTCGCGAAGAGTTTAGCCCGCTCAAGAACGCGAGCGGCACAGCCAGCGATAATCCAGAGACGTCGCGTCGTGACTTGCTGGCGCAGCATCGCCGCTGGCTCGAAAAGGCTGGCGCCACCGTCACGGCCGATGTCGAGCTGAGTCCCAAGGTGACGTACGGTGGCGAGGGCCTCGAGAAAGCAGCGGGTCGCACGTTCGATACGGCGCAAAACATCGAGTCGCTGTAAGAGCTATGTACGTCGTGCTGCATCCCATAGCGCCTTCCATGCAGGCGAAGACAACGTGAGGGGCAAGCCCGTCTTGTGGGCCCATGCCTCTATGTGAGCTGCCAGTGCCTCGATATCTGTGGCCAGCTGCTGGTACACGGCCTGATCGGCGGTAGCTGCATCATCTGCTGCCAGGCCGAGCGTGCCGCGCTTGAGTCGGCGCAGTGACTCGAGGTTTCGTGTGATGGTGTCGACAGCGGACGTGTAGCGGGCAAAGGTACCATCCAGGATGTGATTCATCCACGACGTGACCAGCTCCGTAGGAAGCTGTCGTATCGGTGCCGCGTCGCTGCCCCATACCTGGTGCAGGGGACGCAGCATCTGCTCCACAAAGGCACTGGGCGCGTCCGTCGGCAGGCGTGTCCGGTACTGGGCATGCGATGCACGCACATGGCGCAAGGGCGCAGCGCACTTTTTGGACAGCTTGTTGAGCACGAACTGCGTGATGCGTGGCTGCATCGCGTCGTAGGCATGAAGCGACACCTCCATCGCTTCGTTGAGCGAGTCGCACAGTGCCTGCGCTCTGGCCGTGTCGCCCAAGAGTTTCGGCAAGATGTACTCACGCTGCACACACCGAACACGGTCTTCAAACACACGGAGATCGACAAGGAGGCCCATGGCGCCGTGCAGCTCCTGCAGCTCGTCGTCCGACAAGGTCGAGTCTTCGGCGCGCGCGGTCGTCTCAGCGTGCAACTCGGGCCACGTGTGAGCATCGAGCCATGTCCGATAACGACTAAGGACATGCAAACTCAGGCGCCACTCGCGAGCGCTCAGCGCAGCAAAGTGGCGTGTCATGTACCAAGGTGCCGTGAATGCGTACAAAAAGTGGGAAAACGCAGCATGGTAGAAGCGCTCATCTTGGCCGGACGTCTCCAGACCCTGTTCGAGGGACGTGATGATGTCTCGCGCACGCAGTTGGAAAAAGGCAGAAAAGGCCCATCGACGCTGCAGAGCCATGGTCTTGGCGTGCCGTTGGAACGCCGCAGCGGCTCTGGGTGTCGGCGCCAGCGCCTTGAGTTCGCGTAAGAACGCCTGTGTGAGGTAGTAATTCGAGCAAAACTCGTCGACCTTGCCCACAAAGAAGAGCTGGGATCCACACACCTTTTCGAGACTCGTAGCGACTCGCTGCCACCACAGATCATTGAAGACGTCGAGCATGTCGCCACCCACCTTCTCCGTCACTTGAAAGAGGTGCGACAAGGAGCGTGTCTGGTGCAGCAGCGCATCATACGTGGCGCGGAGCTGCAGCGTCGCTGGAGGCACAACGGGTTTGTCCCACGCGAGGTGCGTGAGGGCCTCGACACGCTCTGCCTCGGCAGGGTCCCAGGGCAGGGGCAGATGCGGTGGTCCTGGCGTGTCGAAGCCCATTTTCACATGGGGCTCAATGTGCTGCGCCGACATCCGGTCGAGGATGGCGTCGACGGCTCTTTCGCCCAGCTCAAGACTCAGGTCGAGCGCGAGCGATAGTGTGTGGCATGATTCGTCCACTGGCTCATGCAGCGACTGATCATACAGGCGCATCGTATCATGCAACAGGCGGTGGTATATATCCTTGAGAACCGGCTCAAGTTGAACGAGATAGGCGCTGGCCTGGTCCTTGTCGATCGAAGCTAGCAAGTGCTGGAGCGCCGCATAGAATTGTTTCGCATTCGCCATGCGCTGAGCGTGCGTCAGCTCATGCAACTCCTCCGGTATGCACTCGTCAGCGTCGGGGTCGTCAAAATCGCACTGCGCCACCTGTGACAAGACCCGTTGATACGTCGGTGGCTCCACCGACTCGGCCTCGGATCCGAGGCCCAGGAGTGACGACAGCTTTTGCACCATGCGATCCATATCTAGGAGCGTATGTAAGTACTGCTTTTCACGCATAATGCGCTCTTCTTCCTGCACGAGTGCCACCATATCCGCCTCAACACGGCCCAGGGTATCGCGCAGCGACCCGAGAGACGCTTGTACATCTTGCAGTCCATCCTTATCGCGCATCGAATGAATATCGCCCGCTTCCCTCTGCAGCATAGACAGCAATGCGACAAAGTCTCTGTACTTTTCATTGATGACCTGCACGAGATTCTCTTGGATCGTGTGCTTGTACGCCCGCAGCTCCTTGACGATGATGTGCACGTCCTGCCCCACAGTCCGCGAGCACAAGAATGCATCGACGTCAAAGCACGGCTGTGCTGCCGGCGACAACAATGGCATTCCAGGCCCCAGCGGCGTGGGCATCGCCAGCGCCGGGATCGGCTCCTCTGCCATGGCCGAGATGGTCGTGGTGGTTCACCTATGTATCACGTGGCATGCAGGCTCAGGTCTAGGGCGAGCTGAGCAGGTGCGGCAACCGCGGGACCCAGTACGGCTGGAACACCTCGGTGCACGGATCGACGCGGCGCAGAATGTGCAGCGCGAAGCCCATGAGCCTGTGTTCCACCCAGTACTGCCAGATGTAGCGCCACGGCGCTACGACGCTCCAGCGCATCATGGAGCCGTACAGCACATAGTTCGGCCGGTCGTACGCCACGACGAGGTCGGGGTTGACGTAAATGCGCGGACGATGTGGCCACGAGATGCGATGCATATCCAAACTCGAGAGCAGTGACTCAGACGCAAAGCACGTCGAGCTGCTGCGGAAGGACAACGGCACCGTCGCGTCCCGGTCCAAGGCGTCCTGGTGCAGCAGGGGTCGGTGGGGCGGCAGGACCATCGCCGCTGTGAGTGTGGGAAGCGACGCATTCGTCGTGGCATTCATGAACCAGCGCGCATCAAAAGCTGTAATGCCATTCCAACATGCGTTCACAGGCACAGGCAGTCTCGCACGGACCGCCGCTTGATCCTGCGTGGCGCGGAAGTAGGGCCAAAACGGGCGCATCGTCTTTCCATCCGCATCGCGCATGACCCAAGTGTCATAGAAGCCGAGCCAGCAAAAGTCCATCGCGCATGCCTGGTCAAATTCACCGCCTTCCGTGTCCAATAAGGCATGAACGGTATCCGACTCAAAGAACACATCGTTGATCCAGATCACCTTGTCAAATGGTTTGCCATGCAGCATACCCCCGAGTGCCTCATTCAATGGCGCCATGGCCAGGTTGCGGTATGTCGCGAGACGCTCAATGCGGTCTTTTTGCCGCGTGTCTTTCGATTGCGTGTCTGTCACAATGTGAGTGGACACGCCGAGACTCTGCAGTTGCTGGTCGAGCGTACGCAGAAGCGCCGGTGTGCGATCACGCGAGTCGTTTTCGTAGATAGACACATATACATTGGACGGGCCGAGGTCCTTGGCCAGGTGAAGGAGCGAGCGACTGTAGTGAGGCAAAATGGCTTCGGAATTGTGAAGGAGGGATGCGATGTAATAAGTAGAGGTCCGCGGCGTGCGCCAGTGCCGAGGTACAGAGGCGGAAAAGAACAGATCCCTGACAAGGCAGGCAAGAACAAAGGCAGTAATGACGCCCGTCACCTGCAGTCGCTTCTTTTGGTCGGTGCGTCTGGTTCGGAGCCGTCGCATGAGCGTAGTGACCAGCATGGCCGGCGCCGTAAAGCATACACAAGTGACGTAAATGTACAGTGAGGAGGGAATGTAGAAGTAGAAGCTCATGCACGCAAATAGACCTAGCGACATGCCAGCCATGGCCATGTCCGATCTCGTCCACGACCGGACCCAGCTCCGCCACTTTGACCACACCCACCTCGAGGCTCTTGGCGTATCATAGTCCAGATACAAGTCACCATCTAGCATGAATCTCTCTGATACGGACAGAGGCTCATCCATGTCCTGGCCATGTCCTACCCTCACCTCGTCGCTACGCGACCGCAGCATGGAGACCTGTCCTTTGCTGTGCTGAGTCATCAGGTACGACGGAGCGTATTACTACACATGGCATCATCAGGCTAAGAAGAGGCTTTGTCCTGGCGCAGTTTGTGCGCAGCTTGTATGTACGGAATGAGCGTTCGTAGGTCGTCGGCTTCCTCAAGAAAGGGGTGTTCCAAAAGAGTATCTGCATCTGGCCGCTTCTCGACGTCCACCTCGAGGCACGTTGCCAGAAAGTCTCGGATGCTCGGCGACAGTTTCTCTGGGTGCTGCAGCTTCGGCGTGCCGTTCGTCGCAATGAGATAAAGTGCACGCAGCGGGTTCTCATTCAGATACGGTGGCTCTCCTTCAATCATTTCGATGCACAAAATACCCAGACTCCAAATATCGACGCGCGCACCGTACTCTTTGCGAGATACGACCTCAGGTGCCATCCAGTACGGCGTGCCGACCATCGTGACGCGCTTGGACTGGGCAGAGCTCAACTGCGCACAGAAACCAAAGTCTGTGAGCTTGACTTCGCCACGCATACTCATCAGCACATTATCGCTCTTGATGTCGCGATGAATCACGCCGTGGGCATGCAAGTGACACAGACCCGTCAGGCATTCGCGCGCGATCGCAGCAATCTGCCCCTCACTCAAGATGCTGTGCAGCACAATATCTGTCAGTGGACCACCCTCCATGTACTCCATCACCACCCATAGCTCACCTCGCCGCAAAAATGCATTCAGGAAATTGACAATATTCGGATGCCGCGACTGACACATGACCTCAATCTCATTGACGATCAAGTCCTTTTTCGGCTGCTGTGCCAGCACCATCTGCTTAATGGCGACGAGCTGGTTTGTGCCGACCGAGCGCGCCGTAAATACACCGCCAGAGGCACCTTGCCCAATCTTGTGCAGATCATGGAACATGGACTCGGGATCGCCAGGCATACACACGGCACGGATCCGCGCGAGGACTTCAGCATCCGATGCCTTGCTGCGTGTCGTGCGGCGCCGCGGAATGACTGCGCCGCCCAGGGGCGGCCGCAGGTCCATGTCTTTGCCGGAGGCAGACTGGAGTGCCTTTTTCGAATGCGTTCGCACCAGCAGCTCAGCCTTGCCAGGGTATGGATTCGACGTGTACGGCTGAGACGTGACGCCTTCCACGTGCGGCTTGGTCGGCGTGCCTTTGTTCGCCTGCAGCAGTTCGGGCGGCTTGAATGTCGGTGGCTGCGCCGGCGGCGCTGGCAACGGGCGCTTGGACGTGGCTTGGGGCGATTGTGACTGCAAGTACGGACCGGTCGTGCCCACTTCAATGCCATAGGCCTCGGAGAGCCATTCGCCGCTGTCCTGCGAATCATCCATATTCGCACCGAACTTGGACCAGACAGTATCGTTTTCGTCGCCGGGTGGCCGGTCCTGTGCCGTGTCTTGGTAAAAGGCCACAATGTCCATCACAGTCTGTGGGTTTCTTTCCTGCTCCTGGAGGGTAATACCCGATTGCTGTAGCAGAATCTGCCATTCTTTGGGCAAGCCAAAAAACTGACCCGTGGTTGCATTAAATCCAACGTGGGTCAAATGTCGGGGATCGTAAGGGGTCGAGATATCAGGTCGCTTCGGGGATGGTGACACGAAAGCATCACTCATGGAATTGACAAACCCATCAATCATGCTCTTGATGGACCGCGGAGTTCCGCTTCCTCCCTCATTGGTTCGTACACCAGCTTCCATCGAAGTTCGTCGTGAGCCTGAGCTCACCAGCGACCGGTTCGATTTGGATTTGGACAGTGTATGCTGCTTCCAAGCCTCTTGTCGAGCATTTTCCAGTTGCTGGCGCTGCCTATCCACCTCGTTCGACGGAGGCACCCAATTCGTGTCCACACTATGTGAGCGCATATGCCCACCCCATTTGGGCCACAAGGGCGGCACAGGCTCAGCGCCGTGCGTGTACGCCGGCTTGTATGTACTTGGTGGCATATATCCAGGCATTAGCGGGGGCGGCGTAGAGTACACAGGCGAAGAGCTGACGGAATAATTGGTTTTGCTGGGGCTAGGAGGTTGTGGCGGTCGTGCCTTGCCAGGTGGGATGGGCGCATGTCGACGCGGAGTGAATCGATCTGCCGAGGCAGGCGGCACCGTGAATGGGTCCACGAATGGAGCGACAGGGTCGAACGCTTCTGACGGTAGCCTTTTGTCCTTCCCCACAGGCGTGGACACACCGCCACTCCTGTCAGCCATCACTGTTGTGGTTATCGCTGTCGTTACCCACGAGGGGGAAGGAAGGGACAGCTATGATGCGAGCGTGCACAGGGCTTGTTGTACCGTGTGTTGATCTCTTCACGTGCTACGTTGTGGAGGTGTGTGTTTCTTAGGGAAACAGGGGCTCAAACTGGGGCGCTGTGAGCCGAGGGCGATTATACGTACCATGCGGGTGGGTTCCGTGGTTTGCGTGGGAGGTACTTCTTCGTCGTGAGCTTCATAGACTGTCCAATTTTCTTCAAAATCGTGTGGAATGGGCGTGGTTGTCGGAGATGGTTCTGGCTTGGGTCGCACAGGCAGCACATCGTCATCTTGACTTTCCTTGATGGCGACCTCTGCCGTGGGCTGTGGGCGACGAACGGGCTGCTTCAAAGGCGGAGCGGCGCGTTTCTTCGGAGGTGGGGGTGGTGTGGACGTGGGCTCGCCAGCCGTAGCCAAAATGAATTCGCCACGGAAGGTGCCGCCTGTATCGAGTCGGAGGAAGAGGGGATCACCACCGTGAGCGAATTCAAGACGGACGTACGAACCAAGGACCTCTGCTGCTGATATAGCAGCACGAAACTCCCATAGCGAAAAGTAGATACTGGTATCACGCTGCACGATATATTCCTTCAATTGTTCCACACTGATGCGCACTTCAGTCTGGATGGAATGTCGCAAGTGGCCTTCCAGAGGTCCATAGACGCAGCTGCGTATCACACAGGTCGTCGGTGTGCAATGAAGTGAGCACTCGCCAGCTTTGCCGGTGTTGAGTAGTTTCTCTGTCCAGTCTCGTGCCATAGATGGTTGCACACTCAGGGTATAGGGAGATGTCATATCAACGGCGGGAAATACACATGGACGGTCCTCATACGTGAGCTTATGCCGCTTTTGCACGCCATGATTACCATCCAACACGATCACGAGACGGTCTTCGGCCGTAGTCACAGTGCATGTATGCATTTTCGTTTGCGAGCGCAAAATGTCCAGCAAGGTCTTCACATGCACATAGCACTCAAACATCGAGTCTTGGGGCGGACGCAACACGTCAAAGAATGCGTCACTCAACACAAATAAGCCATAGGCTGATCCAGCTGGATTCACAGCAGACCAGTGCACCTGCGGCGCTGTAGGGGCATCTGAATCATCGTCCTGCTGAGGATCTTCACGGTACACGGTCATCCAACAATGATCATGCAGCCGATACAGGCATGACAAGATGTGTGTGAGCGCGCGGATGCCGTCCCCCGACACAACGAGCTCCATAGCAGCGCCCTTGAAATGTGGAGGGGAGTAGGGATCCTTCGCTTCCAACGCTTTCGTCCATCGTCCCCGCTTTCTCAGCTACGATAGCGGCTCGATCCATAGCTACGCACATTCTATCTCGTCAAAGTGCGCGACTCACACTATACAATCTATGTGCACAAGCATCGTCATCAGCTCAAGTGTAGTTGATGCAGATCATTGGATGGCATGGAGACCTCCCTCGACCCCATGAGGATCGTGTGCATCCGCATATTCTTGTGCATCCTGGACGATTGTGCACGAGCGACGCGCGTCCAGGCGTGCCTGGTGGCTTACATACTCTCACGTGGCGAATATGTCTCCACATGATCGAGGGGCGGTCGGGCCAGGCCATGTTTCCTTGACGACATGTCACGCGCACAACACCGTGTGTTTGAGCATGTCCACACGGTACCTGATCGGGGGCACGTCGCACCAGCGCACGCGCATGGCAGGCCAGTGACATATGACAAAGTCTTGGAACGTGGTATAGAGATAGGGGCATGGACTATTCGTGTGATGCGTGGCAGTATTGCGAATGCGGCCGACATGGACGCATTGTCCGACAAACTGGGCATTTCGCCACCAGAGATGCCATTTTTACACAATGCACTCATACTAGAGCATAAAAGCAGTGGGTTTTCATACATATTTGACGCAGTACGTGCGCTACAATGTGTTCAAGGCGTACGATCTGATCAGCGCCGCGTCCCCATGGACTGCGTTCGTGCCATGTCGGATAGCAGTCGTGATCCAGCTGCTGCATGTACCATATTGCGGCGCGCATCAAGAAGTGGTGTACAAGTATCCTATGCCAAGAAATGGGGCGAATCCCGACAGCGTGCCCTGTCGTCTTCTCCATCCGCCTCCTCATCACAGCCCCTCTCTATGACCAAGTCGTTTGACTGGACATATTCGACTACGTGGCCAGGCATGCCTGGAGAATCGAATACCGTGAATGTTCATGCATCGACCGTACCAACTACGACAGCATGGGTCACCGCATTCCATTTTGGCACTGATCCTGTGCGAGACCGCATTCCTATCGAGCGATTGGGGCCATCGAGTGGTGAGCCGATTCTGTTTTACGACGACATTGTTCTGTTTGAAGACGAACTGGCTGATAATGGAACGAGCACGCTCAATGTCAAGGTGCGCGTTATGCCTAGTGGATGGCTCGTTCTTCAGCGCTTCTTCTTGCGGGTAGACAATGTGCTCTTCCGTGTATTCGACACGCGCATGTATGTCTCGTTCGATTCTCAAGATGCAGAGCGTGATGAAAAAACGTCAGAATCATTGCCTCGAGTCATCCGCGAGTGCCGCGGCATGGAAGCACCGTATGATGCCGTACTCAAACGCCTTCCTATTCATCGATCACAGGACTTGTCCCTCCTTACCAATGTGGCATGGGTCACCGAGATACTCGATCAGATGGCGGTCCAGAACAGGCGCATGGCCCCCATGGCTCCCGCACCTGCTCATGCACCACATGCACCAGGCGTGCCTGCCGCCACAGTCGAGTCGCCAGACAAAGCAGTGCTCGAAAGCGATGCATGGGACGGCCACGGATACTGTGTGCAGGTAGCCGTTTTACGCCAGGCCTCGGATTCATAGCCTACGCTTCGGCCTATATGCGTCTTCCTCCGATTCCGCTTTGCGCTTTTGTGTGCGCGGATGAAGCAGGGCCTCGGGAATCTCGGCGCCCGTGACCTCAGCGTACTCGTCCATCACGGCCTCGAAGGCTTCTTGTAACTTTTCTGTTTTTTGTTCGTGCGGTAACATGTCTAGCACCTCGCGGTTTACTTGGTAAATGCGTGCCTTGACTTGAAGGCGATACCTTTCGAGTTGCTCGGCACTTGCGTTCTCTTCGAGTTGAAGCAAACCGAGCATGTCCAGCAGACGGGCCCATTGCCGCGGAGCGATTTTGTATTGCTTTCGAGCCGCTTGGCGCCATGCAGGGTCTATAGGCGCCTTACAATGCGCCAGAACATCAGACTGTTGGTGTAAGAAGGCCAAGTCACACGTGTCGCGCAGCTTGTCGAATGCCTCGGACGGATCTTCGACGGTGAGCTCGCACATGCGTGGATTTGACAGAATATGAGCATACACTGCTCTGTAGAGACGAGACCCATGTCGCTGGCCTTGATACGGCGGCAGAATGACAAACTGGCTCAAACGCGTGCGAGTCTTGTCAGGCCAGCACCAAAAGCGGTACAACGAAGTGTATCCAACAAAGTGCCATGCATCTCCGGTACGTTCAAAGAGAGTGAAAAACTCCCAGTAAGGTTCGTCATCTTGCAGGTACGACGCTCCTTCAATGAAGAACAGCGTGAATATCTGGGCTCGTTTGTGCCACGCGCGGAATCCAGGTGTATCCCAGGTGGCATGAAAGATCCCAAATTCACGTTCGCGGCCTTTGCCGCCCTGTCGATAGGACGCGACCTGTGTGCCGTGCGGTTGGAATGTGTCATGTTCTGTACGTGTGACCTCTTCCCACGCATCCGGTGCGACCAAATCATCCACAGGCAGAAATTCGCGTAGCTGTGCATCCACGTCGTCGATCTTGGCGCTAGTTGTCGTATGTTTCGCGGCGTACTCGACGACGAGACACGGTCTCAGACTGCCAGACGTAAACGACAATCGGATATGCAGGCGCTGATAGCCGTAAATGACCTCAGCTTCTCCAAAGATAGGATACGTAAAGTCGGGATGAAACACCGTATCACAAGGCGGTGGCGCTCCCGCTAGGCACAGGCACGTCGCCTCGTTGGCCGAGCATGTCCATTTGGACGACATGGTCGAAATAGCTCCACGTCAAGACGCGTCGCGCGTGACACTCCGGCGTGTTGGGATTTAAGTGCGCAAGAGAAGGCCACACACGTTGTCGCCCGGCCCTGCATGGACGAGGCGCCTTCTCGAGAGGCATGCATAGCTCATGCTGTTGCTTCGTTGCAGCGTAGCGATCTCATGAGCGAGATACCCACGACAGACACTTTCCAGGCGCTCATGACGCGGTATGCTCCTGGCTACAGACGCTCACGAAGCGATACCTTTCCCTTGACGGATCCCACCTTGACGGCGTCACAGCTCGTATCGCAGGCTGCACAAGCAGACCACTGGCGACGGATCGTATCCATGACAAAAGAATACATTCTCACCTCTGTTCGCCATTCCGAAGCGCCGCCCGCAAGTGATGTGGATACGCTTTTGGCTTGGTGGCACCTGCGCCTCATCTCTCTATGGAAGCTCCACTTCTTTTCCCACCTGCAAGAGGAAATGCATGCGCTATGGCAGGTCTTGGAATCTGTGCAAGTTTACGAGGGAAATGATCTTCGTGTCCTGGTCGACACGCCCCATGTGTCTTTTCCGATGCATGTGCTCCGGGCGCAGGTGCTGCTACAAAATGACCGACGCCGCGGTGTCCAGCTTCTTTGGAAACACATGCAGCGCGCGAAAGAGGCATCGGCTGATTCCGTGTGGCGAGCTCGATACGTCCGTGTTGCATTGCTGTTAAGTTCTTTGCTTGTGGAAATGGATGCATTGCCTGCTGCCACATCGTTGGTGGATGAGCTTGCTTCTGGGCTGGGCTCGACTGACGCGGCACTCGCGCTTGTTCTGTGTCGGCTGTACTTGCAAATGAGTGACATGGCGTCCGCATCTCGGATGCTGAGTTGTGCGAAGAGTGCGGCGGACCCTGCAGACGCTGCGCTGCATACTGCCATTCTGAATCACGAAGCGATGACCCAGTTTATAAGCGAGCCCCATGCCGACCACGAAAAACTCGTGGTTAACAAAGAAGTTGTGGACCAGGCTCTGACCAATACCATGGCATTAGACGCTTTCTTCCATGGACACATCCTCGAGAGCATACAAATCTTAGAGCGGCTCATGCACGAGCATCCAACCACATTTACTACCACTCGTGCTCTTGCCCCCAATCTGCTAACGCTGCACTCCATGGGTGCAAATCATCCTCAAGAAGAGAAGCAGCGCGTCGTACGGTTCCTGGTGCAGTCGGCCGGCGACGATCCCTGGTTTGTCGACCAGCGAGCCGGATAATGTAAGTGTGTACGTCATAGAGACCCCACACCGTGCGCGGCGCGTGGCGTGTGGCCACGATGCTGTCGTTGACCTCGCTTGCGTGGTCGCTGATTTTTTTGACGCTAGTAATTTGTATGATATTATGCTGACATCTGTTCTATACTGGCAGCGGCATCGTCTATGGGGTCTCTTGCCCGAATGCACAAGAGCGCGTCTGCTATCATGGCGGCGCCAATACGTCCCCTTGGAAGTGTTTGATTGGCACTCGGCCACACGTGCGGGCTTGTCTAGTACCCTCTTTGATATAGAGGCCAACATACGTGACGGAGATGCGCGTGCAGGACTGGACGAGGCAGGTATGCAGCAGCTGCATCACATCATGCAGCAACAGGGCATCGTACGTTTCACGCACTTATGCCGCAGTCCTTTGATGAGGCGCGCCTCCAGCGACACCGCCAGCTACTACAGCAAAACCGCATTGACCCCCAAACAGGCATACCATTGGATGCTAAGGCTGTCACACGTTTGTAGATCATGCTATGGCGAGAACATCATTAGCCGAGGCGGAGACCCAAGACAAGACCGGCTATGAACGTGGCACGTTCTTGGAAGTCGGTCGTCAGGAAATCGATAGTGCGCCTCCAAATGCGCATGAGAGGCAGCTGCTGGAACTTGTTTTGGTTTGCATCCACGGGGCCAGCCAGGCGGTCCACCGACGAAGAATACGTGTTCTTGAAGCTGTTCCAGTCGATATGAATCAGGCGCTTCGTGGCAAGGTATTGCAGCAAAATATATGCACCACCAAGAATAAACGCGATGATCTTCAGACCCTTCTTAATAAAGATACCAGCACACAGACCGCAGATCGTGCCAAAGGAGAGCTGGTACACGTTCACCATGCTCTTTGGGTTTCCATCAATCGGTGGCTCAACCACAGGAGCTGGCTCACAGTGCGTCGATTTGTCATTCCAGCCAAGCAACCCGCCCATGAAGAGCGAGCCACCGGCCAAGAGGCCAGCGGCGCCCACAAAGCTCGAGCGCGAAGCCACGCGTGGCACGGTAGCTGCTAGCGCCATGGGACGGTACGTGCGCACGATGGGACGCACACACATACGCATCGTGGGAGGCGCCCGCACTGCACCCGATACAAGCGGCGATGAAATGGGCAGACGACGGAACAGGCTCATAGACATGATGGTCGAAAGCTACAACGGCACAACGTGGAGGCGGCCCGTGTGGCTGGGCCCCCACTTGAGTGGGGGAAATGACACGTGGGGACGTCCATGGATCCCACTCCACCTATGCGACCCCAACGAGATGTGTCGGAGCCAGAGGCGCCGGCCAAGCGGCCCAGAGTGTCGGTCGCAGCATGGGTCACCTCATCCACACAGAGTGCAGATACAAGAGAGCTCCCCGCACCAACTACTTGCTCTGAAGCCTACATTCGCGATCGAGACTCTGTGTTTATTGGCTATGTATACCCACTCGTCACAGCATCACCGACGTATCGGAGCGCTTTGCTGGAAAATTTAAGCCACGTTGTACACCCTCTCATTCCGAATGACCAATTTCCACCGCAGTTCCAAGACATTGCGCCTAAAAAGCGGAAGAGTACGCATGATATGTACGCATTTCGCGTGATGCAGCTCAAACCTGGACGGAATGGATTGGGCGGACCGAGCGATTTCGGCACCGCTGAGGGACATGACGACGACGGAGAGACATGGGGCTCTGAAAAAATAATGCGCGTCATACGCGAAATGGGCGCAAGCGACGTTCTTGTGATTGTGAGCCGTTGGTACGGTGGTCAAATGCTGGGGCCCGTGCGATTCCAACACATTACCCATGTGGCACGCGCTGCGCTCCAAAAGCATTTCGATCTTGAGGCTTTGCAAGAGTGCCGCCAGCAGCTGCAAAGCATGGATGCCAAGATTCAGGCTCTGCGACAAGCACCCGTGCAGTCCCATGCATACGAAGACTTAACTATGGATCGGGCCAAGCGCCTCCTCCTCGCGCGAAAAAAGACGCTAGACGCACTTCAACGTCCTAAATCATAATTCATACATTTCTACATCTTACCACAAATTCAGTAATTCATGCGTATCTTGATCCTGGTGTGTCACGTCCACCTTGAGTGCCTGCGATGCATTCGGCATACTTCCAGCATTCATGGGCCATATAGGCATCATGGTCCGCGGGGACATGCCATCTTGAGGCAGAATCGATGGAAGTCGGAACATACCACCCAGATTCAGTGTTGGTACAGGCATACCAACGCCTGCGCTCGAAGGAGCCGATGGATCAGTAAACATCGGTATCGTTGGAAGTTCAGACGGAAGACCCGTTAGAGCTTCATGCAGCACGTTCGATCCCTGATCCATGCTCTGCGAATCCGGCCACATAAACATACCCGGCGTGTGAACCGACATATCCAGAGGCAAATCTCCTGACGGCCAAGGGCCTGCAGGAAAACCCTGCAATTTAGGATTCTGGTCATTGGCTGGAGACGCACTGGTATCAGATGACTTGTTCTTTTCGTCGTTCGATGTTCCATTGTCATAGTGGGTGCGCCTACGCTTCGTATCAACGCTTTCATTGGGCTGCGCATCAGGCTCATTCCATGTCGAGTCCCCTTGTGAACGACGAGTATCCTCATGGAGAAAGGCGCGAATGGTTGCAATGTCCTTTTGAGACTCCACCTCTCGTCCCAAATATTGCTGCTTTTGACGCCATGCAATAAACTCCTCCATAAATCCGCGCAGCGTGTCTGCATTTTTTCCTGGGGGTGTCAGCAGCAATAGAATACCCGCTACTACCGTGGTATTGAACCAGCGGAAGGCTAGCAAAGTGGTGCGGTTATTGTCAGGCATATCTTTGAGCAAATTGTGCCTCATTGCCAAACTCAGCTTGACGGCATCCATGCATGAATCATAAGATAGCATGTACCGCTGTTTTGGGTTGTTTCTTCCTAACATACGCAACAAGTAAGGGCAATGAAGAGATAGGTAAAAGAAGGCAATATCAAACCACAAATAACAGCGCTGCAATTTAAGAAAGGGAAAGTGCTCATCACATTCGGGGCTCAGACTCAGCGAGCCATGCATCGGGTTCACCTGAAAGTAGAATGGGAGATTCGACACAAATGCTTTAAACTCCATGTGCAATTTGAGCACCTTGGAGTAAGTAAATGTCTTTACCACACTGTGCAATTCTAAACAAAGCACGCTCAAAAACTTGGCAAACTGAACTCGTATCATGTTAATCGTTAAAAGATTCGGTGGATCCACTTTTTTAAACAAGTGCCGAATTGACTCGGGCACTTGCTCGATGGGCGTAACAGGGTGAGGGGGTCGCGTGTCTGTCATAATATTCACAATAAGCGGGGGGCGACCATAGCCCAGAGAATGATTTTGGGCCGGCGGATATACAAGTGCCCAAATCATACGTCGCTGTTCGCAGGTTTCAGGGTCCAAATCAAACACCGTGCCATCACGATGGAGGCCCAGTGAATGCGCAAGGCGCACCATTTCAACAACGGCGGCCCAAGAACGCCCTTGGTTGCCGGTGACAAAATAGTACCGAGATAGAATACCGTATGCAAGGATCACATAATGATCTTCTCGATTCAAATTTTGAGTTGCACCACACGCAATCTTGGCAACGTTGGTAAGCCGACGTGGCGCATCACAATCCAGCTGGCTCGTGTCCAGCTCCAGCTTTGATATCAATTCTGGATAAGACACATTTAGAAACAAGACGGTTATACCCACGACGGCAACAACCAAACAGAATTTAGACAAGTTCGTTTCAGTGATTTGTCCATTGTGTTCATAGACACCATCCAGAGCCTGAGCCATAATATCCTCGGGCATAGGATGACGCAGTATATTTAACTTCTCGAAGTACATATTAATAAGTTTGTACACATCCTGCTTTCGACCTAGACAATGCGTGAAACTTTCCTGCATTACTGGTGAAAAAAACTCCATGTCCAACACTTCCTTGGCTTTGGTCGGGATAAACGAATGCGACAGGGATAATTGCTGATTTCCTGGAAGCGATCTGACAGCTGAGGTGATTGTCTCCGGTTCCAATGACGTTCTAAGTTCCTCCAGCCCCGTATCGCTGGTATCCGTGTCACTACCTTCACCATCGCTGACCGGGCCCGGGAATGACTCATACGAAGTGGACATGCCATGATCACTCTTTTTGGAATGTTGAGAATCTGACTTGAGCTTCGTGTGTTTTATTTCTTCATACAAGCTGTCCATGCGCTTATTGAGGAAACTCAGCTTACCATCCAAAATTCTCTCAAAATTTTGGAACTGGGTTGAGAGATCGTTACTGGCTTCTTGTTGCTCAAATGTTTTACATTTCTCAGGAATACGTCTTGCAATACACTAGAGCGTTAGCTTTTGTGAATCATTTACATACATTATCGCACGGTATTTGCCTGTTACACTTTTGTTTGCGGCGATAGCACTCTGTGCAGGCAAAATGCACTCGGCTTCTGCGTCCGGTTCCACGAGCTTCCGTTGATAGTTTGGAATTCGTGATAGACTGCTCTTGTGTTAAAGATCCTTTGATCCCATTGTCATGTGCATCATTCATGGTAAAATGCACGTTACGAGTGGTGACAAGATAAGTGAAATTGTGGAAAAGATATTAGAAGGACAAGTGGTTTTCTTGATTAGACCACCGTTGACTCCACGAGAAAATTAAGCGATCTGATAGAAACTTTTTTTCTTTTTATCGTTTCCACCTCGTTTCCGAGCCATGTCCAAGTAAGTGCGCGAACCTCACGCTGACTAGCCTAGACATCATCCAGATGTTATATTATGCAGAAAACTACCTGGTATTTCTATCGGTAGGCTATGCGAGCACTGTGATGGAAAATGGTGCGTTGTGAATTTAACGCTGACTGTCCTCAGTCCAATTTGCGACTCGTATGTGCGACCCGCCGAGTTGGTACGGATCTGCGATGAATGCAACTTCGGGTCTTATGGTGGCCGCTGCATTGTATGCGGTGCCCCTGGTGTTTCTGTACGTAGGGCATGCATTACTAACCAAAAACAGGATGCGTACTATTGTGCCGAATGCACCCGACTCGAAAAAGACAGAGACGGCTGCCCCAAGGCAATCAACTTGGGTCATACGCGAATGGACGCCTTATTCAACAGGAAAATGCAAAACATGTTTCAAAAAGGCTAATCTTTTTATTGTATAGTAACACGGAAGGCAATTGTACTACACTTGCCATTTGTCTCTTAAAATACCTATTTACATCATTAGGACCATCCAATAAAAGCACATGCCCGATTGAAAAGAGTGTCCTCGAGCTTGTCGGTTCTCTTCTGCATTTTCTGATCGCGTTGCTCAGAATCCGATAAACTGTGAGAAGAGGCACACCCCCTCTGTCTGTTGGACATCATCGAGCCAGGAATAATGGAAGAGTTGACACCAGAAGGCAAGTCATATGCCGAGTTGGGCGCTAGCGAGAGCGCCGGATCATCCTCACTAGAGGGCGTTACGCGACCATTTTCGGTCTCCATATACGTATGAGTATCAGACTCGTATACAGGCACATCGTTGTGACACGTGGAAGACGACGACTGCATGCTAGATGTTGTTTTTGAAGGAGAAAGCTCTTTTTGCGCCATCTTAAACACCCGTAAAATAGCAGCACTTTCTTCTTCAAATGCCCGCTTGAATTCAGACGGGGTGAAGATGTACTCAAGATCATCAAAGCGTGTAAAAGGCTGAGCTGTTTTGGCTGAATACGACGCTTCACGATAACGCCGGAGCCAAGGATGCGAGAGTGCTTCGCCCGCGGTGATTCGCTTTTGCGGGTCCCATTGTAACATACGGGACAAAAGATCTAGCGCTTGCTCAGGCGCGTCAGGGTATATATGTGACCATGGTATACCAGGGCTGTCTCCCATAGCCTCCAAATGCTCTTTCGCGCGCTCCGAGCCAACACTCGCCCTGATGGATTCGGGTGGATTCCCAAGCACTTTGTGAATGCGAGCGAGTTGGTCCACATAATCAGAGCCAGGGAACACAGGGGTACGTCCAAGTAACTCGGCCAAAATACACCCCACACTCCACATGTCCATGGCCGGTCCATAGCCGCCATGGCAACATAGCATAATTTCAGGTGCTCGGTACCAACGGGTGGAAACATAATCAGTTAGAGGAGCACCAGGATAGTGGACAGGGTTGGACATTTCTGGAAGGGATCCTTCTTGCTTTTCATCGTCCGACATGACTGTCGCAAAGCGCAGGAAAGTATTATGGTCAGAAGGGTCCGTACGAAGTGACACCTCTTTAGCCGGCGTAATATCGATAGAATTGACATAGAAAGATTCACGCATACCCAAATCGAAGTTCTTGAACGCTGCGTCCCACGTACAAGGATCGCCCAATGAAGCTAACTTCTCGAGATATTCTGCATTATCAGAGTCAAAGGCTCGCGACATTCCAAAATCACAAACACAAAGAGTGCAGTTTGCATTGACAAGGAGATTGCTCGGCTTTAAATCTCGATGAACAATATGGGCAGTGTGCATATAATGCACTGCTCGTAGAAGCTGGACAAGAAAATACTTGATATGCGAATGCGTCAACTCCTGTGTTGAGCGGATGATTTGGAACATATCGGCGTCACAAGCTAAGAGGACCAAGTACACCTCGTTAAACTCAATGAACGAAACATCAAACTCAATCACTTCCACAATATTAGGGCAGTCTAACAAATGACGCAGACATACCACCTCGCGAAGAACTCTGCGCGTGAGCACATCTTTCCCAAAGAAGCGAGTCATTTTTTTGATAGCCACATGACGGTCCGTCTCACTGTCGTAGGCCAATGCGACACAACCGTAAGAGCCAATGCCCAGTTCGCGTACTAATGTGTAGCGTTTCTTTACTCGAAATGGCATTTGAAAGCATGTAAAAGTATGATAACCACGTTTCAGTAGGTTCTGCGGCGAAAGAGGGTGATCTTTGGGAGAGTACCTCGTCCAGCCTGCCGAAGTGCCACTTATTGAGCCCGTCTGGTCAATCATCCTGGAGGCATTACGAGAGCGCGTTCGAGTTCGCGAGCGCGTAGGCCGCCGACGCGCAATAAATCTCTCTTCATTCTTGTCCTGGTGAGCTGATGCGCCATTGGCCCCTACGGGTATACCAAAGAAACCAGTCAGACTGGAAGCTCCCAGCAGCATTGTGGGTTAGACTGAAAGGAAGGGCTTAGCAAGGCTTCAAATGGTGCGGATGAAGCTCAATCGGGCAACGGGATGAGAAAGAGACGAAGAAGCTAATCATCACCCTGACCAGTGCAAATCAAGATGTCGCGCGCGTGCACCGAAAAAAATGCGCCACATAATGCGGTCGATCGTGGCCTGGGAGCGATCTTGTCTTACCAAGCACGTTGGCGTTGCTGCAGCAAAAGGGCACCAAGATTATTCATCGCCCCTGACAATGACAAGTAAAGGCATCTGATTCGCTCTGACATAAGCCATCATATGCGCCTCACGGTGCAGCCCAGACCGGTAGCACCCCAGAATCGGGGATGCTCCGCGCATCGAGTAGAATAACATCTGCGCGCAAGGCTGTCATCGTAGCGGATCTGTACATGATCATAGAAAAGATTTGAGGAGTCATATCGAGATTTCAGCGTGTGTATGGGGCACGCAGTTTCGCAGATCCTATGCATGCTGTTCAGGCACAATGGGGACTGGGCTCAGACATATGTAGTTCTCTTCCATAAGGCGTGACATTCGTTGTGGTACCACCATACATAGAGTCATCGTGATCATATGCCTTCGTTTCCTCTACCATTTCATTATCGGATCAGGCAGTGAAATGCGTCGGATGGTTTCCACACTGCCCGACGACACGGCCTGCACGGCATTCCCTAGTCACGTGAACAACACGTTCGCCGGCCTCACGCAGTGATACATTGTTGTGACGTGCCGTTACGTTGACACAAATGGTGCGTGTGAAAGACTCAACTAACTGTGTAGGACCGCATCAAAGAGAAACTGAATTTGCTGCGCGCTGAGGCTGATGCCGCTATTGAGCGTGCTGAAGTGGCGGAGGCACGCAACAAGGAGCTCGAGCAAGACAATCTCTCCAAGGAGCAAGAAATCTCGAGTTTACAACACAAGCTTTCGGTTGTTGAAAACGATCTTGAAGCGGCTGAGACGAAGCTTTCTGAAGCCAAGGTAGGCAAGGAAGAGGGCGAAAGCCACAAGTCGAATGTGGACATCCTGCAGCGCCGCATTGATATGCTAGAAGAGCAGCTTGACACGACGGACAAGAGTCTGAAAGAAACTACCGAGCAGCTCCGCCTCACCGATGTGCGTGCTGAGCAGCTTGAGCGCCAGATCCAGGGTGCTGAGCAGGAGCGCGATCAGTGGGAGCAAAAGTACGAGGAAGCCAACGAGAAGTACCAGGTCTCGAAGCGTGAACTCGACGAAGTGGTGCAGCAAATGGAAAGCTTATAAGTTTGTTTGTATCATGAGCATTTTAGCTGCTTTTGCCTATCACGAATCACTTATGCCTGGATTGATACGATGCACATCTGTACGGTGATTATTTTGTTATCTATCCAGCTTGTCCTTGGGCTACCAGCTCTCGCGCTATCTGCCGTACGCGGCGCCTGATAGAGTTAGTAGCACAGGATAGTTACATACTCGTATGCTGCTCGGTCTTGTTTGAAGAGATGGAAAGCGTCTGCCTGAGCGGGATCACCAGGGTTTGGATCATTGAGTAGGTCTTGAATACCCAGAAGGATCTGTTTGATAGTAATAGCCGGCTTCCAGCTCTTCTCTTCATCCAAGATAGATAGGCATACTGTACCGGATGGAAACACGTTGGGATGGAACAAAGGAGGGGTAAACTTGCCTAGAAATGTTAGCATCACACATTACTTACACTTGGGTGGCTTGGACGGGTACTCCTCGGGGAAATACATCTTCAATTTGTACACACCACCTTCCCACGGTGTCTTCGCGTCAGTTTTTCGTACGTACGTTGGCTTTTCCGGGGATACCAACTTCCCACACAAGCAAATTCAGCGACCCATCTGCTTCCTTTTCAGGACGTGCATAGAATCCCTGCGCGTTGGCGTAATCGCATACGTACAAATGGGTGGTCTCTACGCCACTGCTTTCTTTCTTCTTGCAGTCTTTGGTGAGCTTTGTGGAACATACCTGGTACGACAAATGCCTGACATGACCGTAGCGTCGTTGTGGATCCCAAGCTTCGCAACGAGGCTCACAGGTCCTCCACTGTGTCACGTGCTTACACCATGACCCTCCGCCTAATCTCATACATGATCGCGTGTCCGCTCGGCCGTGCATGAAGCATGTATTGAGAGACATGGGACTCTATAACGCCAGCATCTTCCGGAAAGTGCGCGTGGCCTCGGGCTGCCGTTGACGTGCTAGGCTGGGACGAAGCATAGGGGGTGAGCCGTATGTGTGGAGGGCCGAGCGGCGGGGGCAATTCTATTCCCTACCCCCGGGCATGACGTGGTGGGATGTCTTGCGCGCGCTCACATCCGCTGTGGCACTTGTGTGGTATGTGGTGCTATGGGGAGTTTGTATCCTAGGATATAATGTATCCAAGAAGCTCTTTGAGCATTCTTGGCCGCGTTCGCCCTTGTCGTCTGCCAATGCTGAGAGTGTGCCAGGTGTGTCAATATTGCGACCCTTGGCGGGGCTTGACTGCAACCTGTTCACCAACTTGTGCTCCACATTTGAGCAGCGCTATCCCTACGATCGCTATGAGGTGATCCTTAGCGTGCGGAGTGCAGATGATCAAGCACTAGGTGTGGCGCGTCGTGTTCAAGAGCGGTACCCGCACGTGTCGAGCACGATTCTTGTGGGTGATGTCGAGGCTGGTGTGAATCCCAAAATCAACAATCTCGTGCGCTCATATGCTGCTGCGAAGTACGACATTATATGGGTCGTCGATAGCCAAGTGTGGCTGAGCTCCGATGCTATGGGCCGCGCGGTCGATGCCTTGACGATGCCTCCCACGAGGCCTTCACCCCATTGGTTACATCGTGTGCCTCATGGTCATCGAGTTGGTCTCGTGCATCATGTGCCACTGGGCGTGTTGCCGGCTGATACACTAGCTTCACATGTGGAACGCGTGTTTCTTAGTACAACGCATGCCAAGATGTACCTGGCCATCAACGCAGTAGCGGTGGACAGCTGCGTAATGGGCAAGAGCAACATGTACCGCAAGAGTGACTTGGAGCGTGTCCCTGATACCTTTTTCCACTATGCGCAGGACGCTCAGTCGAGTATTGGAAGTCGCGCGTTCGACGACCATGATGTAACTCATGCCGAAAGTGGCGCTCTGGCTCATGCTCGTGCTCTTGCGCGGTTTGGCATTTACCTTGCCGAAGACAATATGCTGGCGTTGAGCTTGTGGCGTCCACCAGTGCAATTAGCCCATCGTGTCTCACCGGGCGACGTGGCACAAGTCGCTGTAGGCGATATCAATACGCTCGCCGAGTATGCCAAGCGACGCATGCGCTGGATTCGCGTGCGTCGGCATATGGTCCCGATGGCTACGTACCTTGAGCCTTTTACCGAGAGCATCTTGGCCGGTGTTTGCGGATGGTACGCTGTGCGTGTGCTTTTGCTGAACGCTGTCATCCATTCACCGCTACAGGCATGGCTGGCCTGTGCCTCGTTTTTTGCGCTGCATTGGGCGGCATGGTACTATGTCGACATGAGCGTACTTCTGGCGCTTCGTCATGGGGAGCCGCTCCCAGAGGCCGAGCAGCGCTATGTATTTGTCGCGTGGTGCGTCCGAGAACTCCTGGCCTTTCCTATCTGGGCATGGGCTATGCTTGGCCACACCGTGACTTGGCGTGGCCGCCGCTACCGCATTCTCCGCGATGCACGCGCAGCCGCTGCAGAAACGGACGCCGCTGACGCATCTCTGCTATCCGACTAAGCTAATGCCGCGTCTACCTCGGCACGCCAGCGCCGCTGTGTGTCGATGCATTCCAGAAATATGCGGTATTTGACATCGAATAGCCTGCGTAGCTTGGCATCGGTCGTGGGCTGAATTGAGTGGCCTGGCTTAGTCGAGGCAGCCATCATGTGCCATAGGCGTTCTGCCTGCGCCTCGGCACACGCCACGGCATCTGTCTGCGAGCTCAGTACGGGCTGTGCCGTTCTTGGCGTTCGTGTCTGCTCCTGTGTAACGTGCGCAGCGAGCTGCCCGAGGATGGCTGAGCCGACCGTCACGCTCGCCGATGCTTCCGTAGGCACCTGAATGCGCAGACCACACACGTCGGCTAGCAAGTGAGCATAAATCAAATTGCGTGCCTGGCCGCCACCTGATAGGTACATGGCCTCGATGCGATGACCACTGCGGTTCATCTCGTCCACAATGTGGCGCGTTTGGAGCGCAATGGCTTCCAGCGTCAACACATACTTTCGAGCAAGATCAGCGCGAGAACGATCAAGGTCTAGGCCACTTAGCATACCACGCAGCGTCGAGTCGGCCAAGGGCGAGCGATTGCCGTGAAAGTCAGGGTACATGTGCATGTGGCGTACCAGCAGCGCATAACTCGAAGGCGACGTGCGTTGCATGCCAGCTGCTTCCATCTGGGCATCGAGTGCCTCCTCCAGCAGCGTAAACACCGACAGATTCCGTGATGTGGCCTCGGCCAGGGCAGTGGCGTAGGCCGGATGCGTTTGGAGCACAGCGTCGATGAGCTGGCCCGTGCTGCTTTGACCACCTTCGTTCATCCAGCGATGTGGGAACACAGCATGTTGGTATGGGCCCCAAACGCCTGGTACGTGCACGCCCGCTTCGCTTTGAATACAATAGCAGGTGCTGGTGCCGGCGATCGCCACCAGGCGAGTCTGTGCATCGCGCAGGGATGTAAAACGTGCTTCTTGTTCCAGAGACGGGGCCGCCGCCGTGCCGACCCAGCCAGCATACGCATCAATGACCGCGGAAGCGACGGGCGTGTGCGGCAGTAGACCAAGTTCAGAGGCTGCGCGCTCGGATAAACCTGCACCAACAGGCATACCGGCGGTCAACACAAGTCCACCGCGTCCAGGAATTCCGCCCAGGGCCTCGTACCCTGGACCCAAGCTGTCGAGGCCGATTCGCGCCAGAAAGTCAGGCTGCCAGCCGATGTCGCTGCCTGCGGTGCCAGGTGGGATGTAACCACACTTGCATACCAGGCTACAATTTGAACGCGCTCGTGAATCAGTGGCACGGAACGTGAGGTAGTCGGGCAGGTCGAAGAACTCCGTGTCTTGGAACGTACGAGCGGGCCAATGTCGATGCAGCCACAGAATCTTGGGCATTTCCATTTCAAGAGACATGGTGCCACCCACATAGTCGAGCACTTTGTGGTGCACAGCATTGATTAGCCGCGCCTCGTCTTCGGCGCGGTGATCCGCCCATAATATCACATTGCGCTCTGAATTTTGGGGTAGATGCTGTGGCGTAATGCAGTGTGGCTGTCCCGTTACCTTTTGTACGGCGACGAGGCTGCATGTAGCATCAAAGCCAATGCCACGTACCTCTTCAGGCCGAACTCGACTCTGTTCGACCAAGGTGCGCACACACTCAGCCAAGGCGTGCCAGATCTGTGCCGAAGACTGTTCGTAGAGACGACTATCCTCTTCATATGTCCATGTCTGTATCGGACGTGAAGCCTGTGCAAAAATCTCGCCCGCATGCGATACCAACGCGGCGCGAACCGAGCCGGTTCCCACGTCGATACCCACAAAATACATACTACGTTGCTTCGTTGGGCACGGACCTCTTTTCGAGGCACCTTAGATAAGCATCGGCCCGCTTAGTCGGGGCATGGGACGTGGCGGGCCGGAAAAATTTGCTGTCGCACGACCATGTCCACGGAAGGAAAGACGATTACTTGCAAGGCCGCCATTGCGTGGGAAGCGAACAAGCCTTTGAGCGTAGAAGATGTGCACGTTGCACCGCCTCGTGAAGGTGAAGTGCGTGTGCGCGTGACCTTTACGGGCCTGTGCCATACGGATGTATACACCCTGTCTGGTGGCGACCCCGAGGGTGCCTTTCCCTCCATCCTGGGCCATGAAGGCGCGGGTGTGGTCGAGTCCACCGGTGAGGGCGTGACGGACGTGCGCCCTAGCGACAATGTGATCCTGCTCTATACGGCCGAATGCCGCAAGTGCAAGTTTTGCACGTCGGGTAAGACGAATCTGTGCCAGGCTGTGCGTGCGACACAGGGCCAGGGTGTGATGCCAGATGGCACGAAGCGGTTTACATCGGCACGCACGGGACAGGAGCTCTTCCATTTCATGGGCACATCGACATTCAGTCAGTACACGGTCGTGTCGCAGTACTCGCTCGTGGCTGTGGACCCCAAGGCTCCGATGGACCGAACGTGCCTGCTGGGCTGTGGCGTCACGACTGGGTACGGTGCGGCCGTCTATACGGCCAAGATTGAACCTCAATCAACGGTCGCGATCTGGGGTATGGGCTGCGTCGGTCTTGCCGTAGCGTATGGTGCGAAGGAGCGCGGTGCCAAGCGCATCATTGCCATTGACATGAATCCGGCCAAGGAAGCGTGGGCCAAAGCGTTTGGCGCGACTGAGTTTATCAACCCGAAGGACGTGCCACGTGTCGAAGGCGGTGATGCGATGGTGCAGCATCTCGTTGCGATCACCGACGGCGGTCTCGACTACACGTTTGACTGCACGGGCAACATACATGTGATGCGCACGGCCTTGGAGGCGTGCCACAAGGGATGGGGTGTATCGACGATCATTGGTGTGGCCAAGTCCGGCGAGGAAATCTCGACGCGGCCTTTCCAGCTTGTGACGGGCCGCAAGTGGCAAGGCTCGGCGTTTGGTGGTGTCAAGGGCCGGACGCAGTTGCCTGGTATTGTGAACCGCTACCTGCAGGGTGACTTCAAGGTCGATGAATACGTGACGCACCGCGAGCCGCTCAGCCGTATCAACGAGGGCTTGGAACACATGCACGAAGGCCAATGCATTCGTTGTGTCATAGACCTTGCGTAGAAGGGTATCATCTATAGCGGCCTCGTCATATCTACTTCGTGTAGGCCGGCGGCAAGTCGGTAAAAGAAGATGCGGCTCGCGACGCTGTCGGGCGTTGCATAGGTTGGTAGTAAGAGTGATCAGATAATCCAGCGTGCAAATCGTCAGACGACTGCAGCTCACCGGGCTTGCGCCCCGGCGTTGCCTCACTAATCATGAGATCCGTGGGGTCAGGTGGGGGCAGCATGGCCTGCTCGGCAGCGGATAAATCGGCTAGGCTCATCCCACATACACACATATTGTGCGACTCGCCGCGGTCTTGATTCGCCATGACAATCTGCTCCCACGTCGACCCCGTGAGATGCTTGAGCTGCGGCACATTCGGCGCGCTATTGCTGCTAGGGCTGTAGGCTGGCAGCGTCACGGCGTCCAGCGCACAGCAGCAAGAGGGGATAATCACGCCTTGCCGCAGCGTAAATACTTTGATCTTCCGTCGTCCTTCTGGTGTGAGGGCATCTGTCACCGATGGATTCGACCTGCTGTGCACCACTTCTACCACGAGCGTGTGATGGAAACGCAGCGGCGAGCGCGTGCCGGACATCGTACTGGGACGAATCGCATTGTCGTCGGGGATACGTGCCACACCCTGCACAGTCCACGCCGAATCGTCGCCCGCATAACGGATATAGCCTGGCATATGATCGATATCGTCCAAATTGGATTTTTCATGGGCCACAATGCCCTTTTCAAACAGACGCCGCTTCTGGACAGGTGACACCTGCCGACCCCTGCGACGCGTTGTGACTTCGATCGTCGTATGCAGAGATACGCGCGCCATGTACACGATCAAGTCAGGTGGCGGCGAGGGACTGTGGATATCAATGTTGAACAGACCACCGACCGATATATTGTTGGACGTACACGCCACAGACAACAGACCCATCGTTGGATGTACATCGTTGAAAAGGACCGTCAGCGGCGTCACACCGCCATCCGGCGCAGGGTTGACCATAGGAAAAAAGTCGCGCCATTCTTCCACGTTGCTTCGCGCACGGCCAGCACCCAGAGCCGTAACCTTGACCATGTATCGCACCTTGCCAAAGGGGCTTCGGTCATACGGCGGCGAGTCTGCAGGAACAATGAACGCAAATTCAAACATATGCACACCCTTACTCAACTCCATGCCATCCTCGTCGCCGCCCTGTGAGATGACCTCCAGATGCTTCGACTTGGATCGACCCCGCTTTTCTTCGTTGTGCGCCAGAGGCTCTCGCCGTGAGACAGCTCGTCCACGACGCTCAAACTCGTCATCGTGCACATTTTGCGCTTCCAACTGCTCTGTCACATGCTGTAGATCCTCGTCCGTCATGGCACCGCCACCGAAGCCATATTGAGGTGTGGATGTACCAGAATGCTCATATGGCGTTCGCGACAGGGAATGATTACTGCAACGCGGATCTTCATGGTGCGTGGTGGGCATGCCATGCGGTATACGCAGCAGAGCAGGCGTTTGTGAGCCAGACCGCGAAGCGCGGTTCTTTGAGACACCGCGCACCATATTCCGGAAAATATCATGACTGTCACCGTGCCGACCCCCACCACCTGGCACAATCGATGGACTGCGTGGCCGGGGAACACTCGATGAGCTTGATCGAGGCGCATTTAATTTGGAGAGTCGTGGTGGAACACAAATTTCCAGGATTCGATCCATAAATGTCGACGTTTCCCACGAAGAAGGACTCTGATTCTGCGCCGTGTCCAGATGGGCAAGGGACATAGTAGCGCGCAGATGCACACGCAGACCATCGATGTGTCGAGACGACGGTGCATAAAGATGAATGATACCTCGTACAAGCTCGTCATTCGAAAGCGGAGGCAGCTCATGCGTTCGGTGCTCAGCATCCAATTCAGCACGCTGTGGCGGTCTCAGAAAAATCACATTTTGGATCAGGTTTACCTGGAGCTCGCACGGCTGAAATATAGTAGATAGCATGTCATGCATAGCGAACTAAGGTGAAGATGACCCACTGAATGGGTCCTGTGTGGCGTATATACTGGTCAAGAACGAGTCGCAGAAAAATGGTGGCGGTCTCAGCCCTAGATAGGCCAAGCCGGGGACGGTGCGACGATTTCCTCTTATTTATTTATGATTGGCCCAAGATAGGCTCCACGCACGGCCCATAACAGCCTCAGGGCCTGCCAAGCAGAAGAACTGGACCTTCTGCATCGCTTGAGCCTTCTCATGCCAGACTCTGTCCGACAGGATGTGCTCAGACTCTTGGACAAACGCAAAGATATTGAAACTGAACTAAGACATCAGCGTGACATTTTGGAGGCTAACCATGTCACCATGTCGACAAATGTGCTTGACGCAGAAGGATTTCCACGTTCGGACCTCGATATACCCACGATTCGCGCTGCCAAAAGTCAAATACGCTGTCTACTGCATGATAGAGAGCTGATCAACGCAAAGCTAGAGGCCTTACTTCCTAGCGCACTACGTCATGGAGTTACTTTGGACACTAGCTCATCCTCTTTACCTAAAACTGACCATCATATCCCCCCGCCGCATCAACTTGCTATTCGAAGCGTCCAAAGAAACAGTCCTGCTGCCACAGCAGGTCTGGAGGCAGGTGATTTGTTGGTAAGCTGGGACGATCTGCGTCCTCTCTCCGCCATGCACTTGTCGCAGCTGCCATCGCGTGTCAAAGAGGGTGTGCCAATCATCCTTGAAGTCAATCGAACACTCACGAACGGGGTAACTATGAGCTTAAATCTCACTCTGATCCCATCATCCCAGTGGGATGGCCGTGGCCTTCTCGGCTGCCATATTGTGCCTGTAGGAACATAGCCGTCTTGGCCAAGCCAAGGTGGAGAATCGAATCAGCTCCATCTTGGCCAGTTGCCATGTCAACCTTCCCATTGACATGGCGAGAGTCGTTTGGTTTTAAGGCTTTAAACGTGATCGCCTATGTTCTCTTTGCCTCAAGCAACACATACGCGGCCATGACAGGCAAACATATTGCGGGGAATGTCGACACATACATCACGCCTGCCGCATGGTTCTATGGCATATGGCATATTCTCAATGTACTTTTCTTGGGCCTCATAATCTATCAATTCTGGCCTGGTACTGCACAATTGACAAAATACTCTTTGGGATGGCGATTTCCGACTGCATTAGTTCTTCACGCGCTATGCACTCTATTGTATACACAAAAGAATTCAACGCCCATCTATTGCGTTGCGTTCATCACATTCTGCATGGTGACAACTCTGGTAAATCAGCTCTACGGCATTCTGCGCACCAATGCTGAACCTTTGAATTGGGCCGATGTATTTTTTGTATTTTTGCCCATTTCTCTATACCATGGAGCCACCATCCTATTGTTCTTTGTCTCTGTGTTTGCCATTTCGGGCTTTCACTCTACCGAGCACGAGGCAGGAATGGTCACCAAGGTTCTCGTATTTCTAATCTTGTTTTTCCTCGACAGTACAGTGACGGGCTATGTGTTTTACGGCAACGGCGACATTGGCGGTGCTAGTGTTATTTCGATTGGCTTATTTGCGATCGCCCAACATCAGCAGACCTCAAGATTTATTCACTGGTCGGCTTTGTGCGTATTTTTATCTATGCTAACTATATTACAGAGTGTTTTTTGTGATTTCATTTATCGCAGTGATTCGGGTTATTATAGCCATGATCCAAGACCGGCAAAACATACTTCGTCTTGGTACGAACGAAGAAAATGCTCCGCTAGTCCCATAATTACTTTTTGCGCTCATTCGACCATTTATAGTATTTAGGTTTGGATCGTTCATGCAGGTCGTCGTCATCGTCGTCATCATTCTCATCGAGCGCTAGTCCGTTGGCCGTGACACGCGCACCCTTTTTACTCACGGCATCCTTCATTTCGTCCAGTTTTTTCTTTGACACGGCATGGGATCCTCGGGTACGCATCAACGCACGCACAGTGTCTAGTTTTTGGGCCGCTTCACTCAGCGCATTCAAACGATGTTGGCGTGATGCTAGTTCGCGAATTTTTATACCTAGCTGTATTTCACCCATCTTGTCGGCCTGCGTCAATGAGCTCTTCTCTGACTTGGATTTGCTTTTGGATGCATATGCCTGTAGCTCCTCGGTATTATCGACCCACTTGGTCTTTGTACCTGCACCCTGAATCCGCTCTTGACGCTTTGACGCCATTGCCTTTTCGTCCAAGAGATTAGCACGCTTTAAGGTATCCGCCAAGTCTCTCTTTTTTTCTAAAAAAGCAAGACGCATACCAGGAACACGAGGAGCAATATCCTCGACCAAAGCCTTGTACTTTTTCCGTTCGGATATGAGTTGCTTACGCAGGTAACCAGCGTCTTGCGTCTTCAAGAGAGACACAATATCATTGTCCATTGCTTCATTTCCACGCGAGCTCATATGTACACCGTGCTGTGTCTTTTTCCCGATCATTCCCGTGTAAAACTCATCTTGATTTCGATCAGCCGCTTTCTGTCGCAGTCGTTGTAGCTTGTCACGATTGATATGATGGGCACGCGCACGCTGAACATAATCTTTATGCTTTTCTAGCAGACCCAGGTGCTTTCTATGCTGTGGTTGACTGCGCTCCTTGTGATTTCGCCGCTGAACATAGTTTCGAAGCGCCATGATTCCGTGTTTGTGAAAAGTGTGGTCATGGCCGCTTCCCAACTTTTTCTGTGTGCGCACGTGACGTAAAGGCGCACGAACCTTACCCTACTACACGAGTGCGCACGCACGAACGAAGAAGGTACAGCTACAGTCAGACAATGGACTAGTTTTTATTGAGCTCCTCTCTGTTCAATAATACTCCCTCTCACTTATAGCTGTACGTTGTCTATGCTTTCAAGGACATTCTTACCACGTAGCGCGCAATTTACGAGAACACAAATTGAGGTCACGGCCGTTCTCCACATGCTTGTCCGACCGCGTGCCTACCGGCGTAGTGAAAGAGGACGGTAATATGCCGCTGGAAGAACAGGGAGAATCGTCTCCCCTTGCCCGGCATCCAACACGAAATCTACCTGACTATGGTGCAACGGATGGTCGGATGCATACATCGGATGACCAGGAGAATGTGTCGTTCTTGCATATTATGATACCATGCTTGGCCATGTGGTCTGTGACATTCATTGGGAGTGTCGACACTACCATCGTGGCGATGCTCTTAGGAAATATTTCGTCTTCATTTTTGGCGGCGGAGCGCGCTTCATGGATCGGGTCCACATTCTTATTATCCGTGTGTTGCACGGCACCGCTGTACGGACGACTCAGTGATCTCTTCGGACGAAAGCGCAGTCTTTTGTTGGCCGTATCCATTTTTACGTTGGGTACCCTGTGGTGCGCTACAGCGCGTACTATGGACGAGTTTCTCGTGGCTCGTGCATTGGCCGGTCTTGGAGGCGGTGGCTTGAATACCCTCACGAGTGTGATCATGTCGGGTCTTGTGCCCCTCAAGTCTCGAGGCATTTTTCAGGGCTTGGCCAATATTGTATATGGACTGGGCGTTGGAACGGGTGCGCCTCTTGGAGGTGTGCTGAATGACACCATCGGTTGGCGCGGTGCATTCTACATTCAAATTCCCGTTTTGCTGCTTGCCTTGATGGCATTGACATTCTGTCTTGAGCATGATGAAGCTGTGCATTTTGGCCCTGGCGATTCTGTATGGAAACGAATCAAGGATGTGGACATGCTAGGTCTTCTTTTGTTTTCCTTCGTTCCGTTAACAATGTTGTGTGCCTTGGATATGATCAGTGTCCGCAACCTTCCACTTACGAACCCTTATGTACTGACACTGCTGGGTGTTAGCTCTGTGGCTCTGGCCTTGTTTCTCTTTGTAGAGCGTCGTGTTGCTCGATTCCCTCTTCTTTCGCTCGACATCCTGTCTTTGCGCACGGCGCGATCGACATTGGTGGGCAATTTCTTTCTGAGTGTGGCTCTTTTCAGCTACAATTACTACCTGCCTCTCTTTTTCCAAACGGTGGCTCGCATGACAGCCTCTGACGTCGGTGTGCGCATGATGCCGTCGAGCTTTGCTATTGGTGTGGGCAGCCTCGTATCTGGCTTTTATATGCGCTATCACGGAAGATACTGCCGCTATCTTGTTGCTTGTTCTGTCGTTGTCTTTATGTCATGCTTGCCTTCTGTTTTGTACCTGGTTGATCCCCCTACGGTGACCCCCTTCGTTTTGAATGTGTTTTGGTCGTTTGCGCAGGCAGGCTATCTGACTTGTGCGTTGGTGGCTCTCATTCATGTGGTGGACAAAAGATCTCTTGGCGTAGCCACAGGTATGAGCTACTTATTCCGCACAACGGGCCAAGTGACTGGCGTCGCCTTCTCTGGCTGCATTTTGCAATTGACACTGGCGCGAGAGCTTTCTGGACGTATTCTCGGACCGGGCTCTGCCGAGCTGATCGAGCAAATTCGCCACGACTCCACGATTCTTCCCTCTCTCCCAGAAGATTTGCGCTATGAAGCCTTATGGTCTTACACCTACGCGTTGCACAATGTGTTCATTTTCGTCAACATATGCTATTTCATTACTATGATCACAACCATGTTTGTCGAAGACAAACACTTGGATGAAGTGTTTCCAAGCCAAGAGCGAGATGATGAATAGAGGAAGCGAACATTGAAATGAATACATCGTCTACTGCTAGACAACAGATGGGTCTGGTTTGAGCAAACACTTCTACTTTAGGACGGCATCGGGCCATACATAAGAAAGGAGAGAACAGGGGAAGATGAGAGCATAATAAAACAGACTTAACGCCACTCTGCTTCATTCAGAGGCTGTGCATCATTTGCATAAACTGGAGCTCCGTTGCCCATCACCCCAGACGCGGTGGCGTTCACAACGTTTGGTGCGTCCGCCGTGCCACGCTCTCCCGTTAAGGCAGCCGGCATGCGCGCGTAGTCCGCTGTCGACGGCATGATCGGAGCACGTGCAGCTGGTTCTGTGATGCCAGCTGCTTGGTCTTGGGGCAGTACACGGCGCCTTTGCGCCTGACCTGCAACTGCTGCGGCCTTTTGCTGTGTTTGCTCTTCCGCAGCTCCTGTTTGAGGAGCTAAGCCACGCGATGGTTGCTCAACCCTGTCCCGAGGCTGGATGCTCCAGTCATATACATAGTCATACTGGTATCCTTCACGCACGAATAGGTCGCGGAAGAGCTTTCGGAGGTAACTGTAGTCCGGCCGGTCATCAAAACGGAGAGAGCGACAACAGTTGAGGTATATAGCCATTTCCGTCGGGAAGCCACGGCACAGCGACTCAGTCGGCGTCATCATCTTTTTCTCCATAATTCGCTCATACTTTTGCTTCTTCGTAGCTGCTTTTAGGCCCTGCCATGGCAAGGAACCACGCAAGAAGTACATCAGCACATAGCCGAGAGACTCGAGATCGTCGCGGCGCGACTGCTCGACACCGAGATGGGTGTTGATAGATGTGTATCGTGCCGTGCCCGTGAGGTTTTTGTTTTCCCTGTAGGGGATGTGCAGGTGAGTCTTGGGGTCGCGGTACTTTTTAGCAAGTCCGAAATCGATCACGTTGACCTGATTTCCGCGTTTTCCAATGCCCATTAAAAAGTTGTCTGGCTTAATATCACGATGGATAAAGTTCCGTGAGTGAATGTATTCGACGCGCGAAATCATCTGGTCAGCAAGTAAGAGCACTGTCTTGAGTGAGAAGCGTCGATTGCAGAAATTAAATAGATCCTCTAGGGATGGACCCAGCAAGTCAATCACCATAGCGTGATAGTCACATTCCTGGCCAAACCACCTGACAAATGGGACGCCTACACCACCCGCTAAGGTCTTGTACACCTTGGCTTCATATTCCAACTGTGGGTGCTTCGCCTTGATCGATTCTAGCTTGATGGCCACTTCCTCGCCACTGATAATATTTACACCCAGGTAAATATCACCGAACGAGCCAGATCCAATTTTTTTACCGATACGGTACTGCATTACCTGTCAGCATCCATCCACCCCATATCTCCGAGGAGTCCAACATACCCTGCGTATTCTGTTAGTACAAGCTCCTCAAACAATCGAATTTGAATACGTACTTTCCTCCTACTCTCAAATCCATATTGAGCAATGAAAGTAGCGTAGGAACCGACAGGCCTCGTACCAGTCGGGTCGTCGGAAAGGACGGACGGGCTGCCGTTCCGTTTGGCTTAGGACCACACGCCGCTGTCCCCACGATTTGATGCACGCGCCTTTTAGGCCGTGTCAATGCTGGCATAAGCATGGCCGACCAATAATGGCGCTCCGCCTTCTCATGACCACGTGATTCTGGGTCACCACGCCTGCCACCGTGGCACCTCGTTTCGCGTCGACCATGGCATCTTCGGGGATACGTGGATTGAGTAGCTGAAGCGCCTAGCGCTATTGCCAGAGCTCGATTCTATCGAGGCTGGCATTGTATAGAAACTGCAGATATTGGATAGTTTCATGTACGCGCCATTCTCTTTGAAACGCATGTGCGCCCATACCGCCTTCTTTCCACCAGCCACCATTTATCCGCACTGGCATCGCGACGTGCGTGCCCAAAGTGCAGTATCAAGAGACGATACGTCTCATGCACCGGTAGAAGGCACAAGGGCAAGGACAAGTGCATATCGAATTCGACCCGCCTACCCAGGGATGTCGTCCATGAGTCGAACGTTGCTTGGTGAGTCAAATCGTAGCTCGGTACCAGCGTCTGACGCGCGTGGGGTATATCATCCAGCCCCTGTACTGGACGAGCCGTATGGTGTGGATGTACTAGCACCTGCTTATGAGCTGCCAGACGGACGCACGAATTTTCGCTACAGCATGTCCCGGGAGGAAATGCTCAAAGGACTCGCGAATCGCTTTGTGCATTCTACGACCTACTTATACCTCTATGCTACCATGGCAGTGCTCTCTCTTGTCACTGTGATTTTTTCTTTGCTATGGACGTGCCCGGGCCCTGCGTTTTATATCCTGGAACTACTCGTGAACGTGATACTGGTGGCTGAGGTGTGCGTACGGTTTGTCGCTTACGGCCGCAATTTTTGGAAGTCCACGTACAATATCATTGATCTCTTTCTTGTGGTGCTGTGTATCTTGACACTCATCATCCTCTTTGTGGGTCATGGCTGCTCCCCTATTGCGGAGCGACCAGGCATGAGTGAAGAATTGCTGGACAGCGTACTGCTTATTGTTCGCAACGTTATGCAATGTATGCGCCTCATTAGCGTGATTCGGCGCAGTGGGTACAATGTTGCCAGTCGAATTACCGCGATTGACCTGAGCGATGCGCATGACTACAATCTTGATCTCGATCTTGAGCATGAAAGCTCACAAGCGCTGCAGCGCATGCGCGACGGCGGTGACCAACACTCGAGCGGGAATGGATGGAGTCCACAAACACGTCCAGAGACGCTTGTGTCGAATCACCCCAACGAGAGCGTGATTGCTATGGACAGCGCTGAGTTGGACGACACGCATTTGTAGACATTTAGGTACTTTGACAGTCTCGCCGGTGGAGGCGCTCTATTTACGACCATGGCCTTGACCGCCGTGCCTCGGGGCACGTATCAATTTTTGGACAGTGACGAAGCGCGTGCTGCTTTGCTTGATCGGTATGACAATTTTTTGTTCGACTGTGATGGTGTGCTTTGGTCAGGAAACGAGGCTCTGCCGGGTGTAGCATCCTTCCTTCGAAAATTACGTGCGCGGGGAAAGCGATTGCTGTTCGTGTCGAACAATGCCTCCAAGAGCCGACGGACCTTGCTTGAAAAAATCAAGGCCATGGGGATCGAGGGCACGGAAGAGGAGGTGTTTTCGTCGGCCTATGCAACGGCTGCCTATCTGAAAGATGTGCTTCATTTTCCCACCGATCGTAAGGTGTATGTGATTGGCATGCAAGGTCTCCGGGACGAGCTGAGCCATGTAAGCATTTCGCATGTGGGCGACGCGGATGACGATAGCGTTGGTCTGGAAGGGCTGGACTTTGCGCCTCTTGCGCAGGAGGGGGTGGTCGACCCGTCTGTCGCCGCCGTGGTGTGCGGCATCGATACCAAGATCAACTACCGCAAGATGGCCAAGGCGCATGTCTATTTGACTCGACCGGGCGCACAAGGCCCGGTTCGTTCTGGTGAGAAGAATGGCGGATGCCATTTTGTGTGCACGAATGGTGATGCTACGTTCCCCACAAGTTACGGTATGTTCCCTGGAGCGGGGGCTATCTGGGCCGGCATCCAGTATTCTTCAGGTCGTGACCCTGTGGTGGTGGGCAAACCTAATCAGCCTATGATCGACACCATCTTTGCGAGGTTTGACTTTGACAAGTCACGAACGATCATGGTGGGCGATCGACTCAATACGGACATTGCCTTTGGTCAAGCTGGCGATATCGATACGCTCCTCGTGTTAACAGGTGTGAGCTCCCTGGAGCACGTACATGCGGACGATGCCGCGGCTGTGCCAACGTACGTCGTGAGTGGTCTGTGTGACATGGATCGCGCTATAGATTAGTCATCTCTGGCCTGGCCTTCCCCTCCCACTTGCCATGGCCAAGGTGCTGGTGTACAAGGACGCGGGTGTGCTGGATGCGTCACACGCGTCGGTATCACGCACACTGAGAGAGCTTTGTAGGGATACGCATGATGTACAGACGGTATCGAGTCAAGTCCTTGCGCTCGCGCCATGGGATACGTCGACTCGACTGGTGGTGTTACCGCCGATCCACCCTACTGGCCATGATCCGTGGACGCGGGCGTATGGCTTGCGCACTGCGCAGCAGCGAGTGCTGGATTATTTGAACAGAGGCGGCGCCGTTTTATGTCTTGGACAGAGTCTCGCGTGTATTGACGCCGCACTGGAACCCGATGGCGACGTTTGCCGAGTCACTCGGGGCCAAGGCCAGGTTCTGTGGCATGCTTCGCCTGAGCCTGATGCGCATGCGATCGAGGATCTTTTGCGCACTGCATCCATGCGCGTGCAGTCCGTGTCTCCAGGCAGTATACCCAAGTGCACGTCCCTTTTCCTTGCATCATGCAGTCGCCCCCTCCTAGACGCTTGCGTGTCGGCTCTGCGAGCGCATGCGACGCTCTCGGAGACGGCAGCCTATGTTGCTGATGCCTCGGATACGTGGAAACTATGCGAAGATGCGAGTCATGCCGCTTTGAGCAGCGATGAAGCGGATGTGACGCATGTCGTGTGCGTTACACGGGATCAATTCGGTGTGGTTCGAGAGGCGACGCGCGCGTTTGACCTGGCGTCCTACTTTGGCGCCTTGGCTAGCGCGCGTGCGACGAGTGCGGCTCTTTTGCCATGGACGCCTCCGCGCTCTTTTCATTTCGCTGCGGGGAATTTGATCGGCTATGCGCGTGTCCTAAAGAGCACACAGACGTTGCTGGACTCCCACCCCCGCATGCTGGGAGCTTGTCCGCCAGGTACGACCATGTTTGCTACGCAGCAAGTCCAGGGACGCGGACGCGGCAGCAATGTCTGGATCTCGCCGTATGGCTGCCTCCAATTTTCGACACTGGTGCCACTGCCTTTGCATATCGGCAATAAAGCCGTCTTTCTGCAGTACCTGGCCGCGCTGGCGGTCGTGTATGGCGTGGGCGCTGCGTACCCAAGTTCGCGAGGACGAATTCGGATCAAGTGGCCGAACGATTTGTACGCGCACGTTCCTGCGCCGCAGAATGGCAGCCTGTGCGTCGTGGAAGATGGCGTGAAAAAGCACTTTGTCAAGATCGGCGGCATTCTTGTCACGGCCGTGTGTCACCAGGATACCTTCCAGGCCATTGTGGGATGTGGCGTCAATTGCCTGAACGAAGAGCCTACCACATGCATTCGTGCGCTGGTGCCCGACGAGACCGTCACACAAGAGGGCTGTGCGGGTGCGATCATGGCCGCACTCGAGTCGCTGGTGCGTGTGTTTGCCGATGCCGACTATACCTTTGAGCCCTTTGCCAGCGCATACCGAGACGCCTGGCTTCATTCGGATCAGCCTGTCGAGCTGAGTGACGTGCCCGGAGAGCCGCGGCGACGGATGGTGGGTATCACGAGCGACTTTGGACTGCTGCGAACGGTGCCGTATGACGCATCGATTCGCGCCACCGATCCACGGGCATGGAGTGCGGCACCCATACCAGGCGCGGTGGATGTCCAGCCCGACGGGAACTCCTTTGATATGCTGCGTGGCCTCGTGCGTCGAAAAGGGGACTAGGGGACGTAGCGATACATGTGGCGCTCTTCGTCAGCGCGTTCCACACAGTCTTTCTCCATGAGTCGTTCCAGGGCGTGTTTCAGCTCGGCGTGATCCAAGGCAAAGCGCCCCCTGCATTGGTCGCCGACCTCTGCCAACAGGTCTGAGAGCGATACGAGCGTCCGACGTTTGAGGACACGCATGACCGCGGCTTGCAGGAACATGTCGCGATCCACTAGCACATAGGAAGAGGCGGCATGCTGCTGGGTATGCGTGGTGGGCCGCTCCGACTGTGGAATGCAAATGCGTCGCGCGGTAGGGACGAGGTCCTCGTTCACGCGGAACGTATCATGCTTATGCACCGCGCGTCCCGCAGGCGACTTGCACAGTACCCGCGTAGGTGGCGCGCCACACGTGAGACTTTGCAGCGTAGCATCGAGAGACGCAGGAGGAAGACCTGTGCGAGTCGCCAACTCGGCGTAGGAGAGGACATGCTTGGTCGAGAAGGCTAGGAGCACCACCGCTTGCAGCGTGTTCACGACCAGTTCCTTGGTACCCGCGCGGCCGAAGTCGGCCTGCATGACGACGGACCCAAGAGCATGACACCAATGCAAGGAACGCGCCTTGTACTTGGCCTCGTAAAACGCCTCAAACCGCTGCAGCACGGACGTCATCTCTGGCGGCAGCCTCAGGGGTATCTCTTCGTACGCTGGCCAATGGCTCTGTGAGAGGACACGAGCGTCGAACTCAAACGGCATATGGGCGCTGTCAAACTCATGCAGTAACTCGTTCGACACGTCCATATCGCGGTGCATCGTCTCAAGTTGACGCGTGTAATCGGGCCCGCACTCTTGCCGCAGGCGCTCGAGCATGACGAGCTCTGCCTCGTGAGAGCACTGCTGAAGAAGGCGCTGCGCAAAGGCATGTCGATAACACATTTCAAACACGTCTTTTTCATACAGGCACCGAAAGATCAGCAGCATGTCGTCGATCCACGTGTCCATACCTCGGCCAAGCTGTGCACCAGCGAACTGCGCAAGGAGCTGAGCCATATGCGTACCGCGCACGCTCAGTCCGTGCTCAAATCCATCGTGGAGAGCATCTCTCATCATAGGGTCGGCATGCAGACCGCTCGTCACCAAGCCATGCCATATGTGGTGCTGTTGACAGAGCTTCTCAATCAGCACGCTATCGTCGGTACTTTGCATCAGGTCCTTCACACGCGACTCGACGTGCTTCCGCATCGTAGCATAGAGCACCGGCAGAATGCCAGCGTCGTCAAAGATGGCGTAGCACGACTGGATGCGCTCCGTGTCTTGGCGGTCCAAGAAGTACGACAGCGTATCTGCTAGAGCTTCTTGATGCGGACGCACCACTTGCGTAGCCACTACATCTGGCACAGCAGCCTCGCCTAGCTGTGCGGCCCACTCGTGCTCTTTCACGATCCATGCGTGGATGTGCGGGACGGCCTCGGCGAACGAGCCGCGCAAGAGCTCCTCTACACGCGCACCATAGTACGCGTACGCTTGCTCGATCAAGGCGTGTGTGCTTCGTTCGAGCACACCAGCTAGGCCGCAGACACGCTGAAGTGTGCTGGGCTCGTACTGGCCATGCCGGACAGCCTCCGCCACGGCATACACGCCTCGGTCCCATGTGGCCGCGTCATGCGTATCTCGACACGTACGTTGGAGCATGGCTGTGCATGTCGACAAAAATTCCACCTCTGGCACATGCACAGGACGCAGCATATCCAGGATCGTGTGGAAGCGAGCCATCATACGGTCCCATGTATCCATCAAGCGCACGATCCACAGGGCAAGTGCCGCGTCTGCCTGGCAGCGTGGGCGAAGGGTATGTACAAGAAAGGTGCGGATCACTTCACAGGCATCCTGCATCGCCACCTTCCATACATCTGGCATGGGGGCCATCGAGGCAAGGTACAGGTAGGTGGTCTGCACGCTGCTCGGCAGCTGATCCCTTTGCAGCACTGCCTGGACAGCGCTGACCAGCACGTCCTTTTCATACGACACCGCAGCATCCTGCACAGCTTCGTACGATTGTAGCGACTGTACGACGCAACTCGCTGGCGCATGCCGCGCCGCATGAGTTCGCCCCGCCACGTACGAGCCCAGGGCCTCGGCCAGCATGGACGCTGCGACCGCTGCCGTGTGGAGCGCTCGTGGGGTGCGATATGTGCACGTGACGAGATGCTGGAAGGGCGCAGCAGTGGCGGCGTTCGCAGCTCGCCTTGCTACGACAACGACCGGGTGACGTGTGCGACGCGGTAACGCGCACATACCATGAAGATCACCAAGGTCCCCAAACGCAAGCCAGAGGTCCCGGAGGATCTGGCAGCGCTCGGCGCACGCATCGTCGAGGAGCCAGAGTCCTCGCTGGCGTCTCTGCTGCGCAGCGTGGACCAATGGGCGTGGCCTCGGGGCGACTTGTACGCCTGGATTCCCGTCCTGAATCGCTTTGATGATATTCTGGCACGAATCTGTCATACCACGCCTCTGAAACCTGTGCAAAAGGAGCCTTTCGGGGCGCATGATCGTGAGCTCTTGCTCGCCGTGCTGTCATTCACACGTCTGCTGCTGGAAAACTGCTTGAACCGCAAATTGTATTCATCCTACGAGTACGTCGACATGCTCCTTGCAACGGAAGATGCCGATGTGCTCGAGCAGCTCTTGTACCTTGTGCTTCGGTCCGCTCAACAACGCAGCGCCTCCAACCGGATCGACGTGCCTCTCAGCCACTTCCGCCTGCGTATTCTCGCGACGGTGTGGCCACCACGCGAAGCAGGGCTGGAACTCGTGGATGTAGCGCAGGCAGACATGCCATTTCCAGCAGCCATGCACTCCGTCCATGTGAACGGCTACCGCCGCAGTCCGCAGGCCGCCGACGGCGCCGCCTCTCTTCCATCTACGCCGGCGAAGCAAGGCGAACAAGACCACACGCTACCGTCACTGAATGGGACTTTTCGCGTGGTCATTTCAGGCTTGGATACAGAGACGCGCCCGCCCAGTGCGCTGCTGCAAGCGTGTGACTCCGCCAAGGAGCTGTCCGACGACGAACAATTTGAGCTCTTCCACAAGGTGCGTGTCGCGCTGGCGTGCAAGCATCCCAGTACACGACACCAGGCGCTTGTGTGCCGCCTCCTGGCTGTGGCATGCTTTATCCATATCGCCCCGCATGCCATGGCCAACACGCATATTTTCATGATTGAGCCGAGCATTGTGCTGCGTACCGTGGCTCTTCTTGAGCCACCGGAGGTTGTGGATGACAGCTTGCATAGCGCTGTATTGTATGCGCTGGATGCATTCCGTCACTACCGGACCTATTATGGCGATGTCCTTACAGCCATAAATGCTTCCATGAGTCATGGCGTGCTGCGTCAATTGCTGCAGTGCACGATTCAGCGCTTGTCTGAACTCGCGCCCACAACGAGCATCCCTTCTAAATTTGATAGGCTCGTTGATGCGCTCATTACGCTGGTCGCCAACATGACGACGATCATGACGCCGACCAGCATGACGATCAGCACGGGACTCTTACCTCAGCTGCTGGACATCGCCCGCATCAAGTCGACATCCAACCTCCTTGTCTTGCGCACATCGACGAGGGCTGTGGGTCTACTTGACACCATCATGTACACGTATCCATCGACGTTTGAGCATTTCATCGCGATTCACGGTATTGATGTGCTTGTTGAGCGCCTCGTGGCAGATATGCCTGCACCCGAGGAATCTGAGCCATTTATGTACAGCCGCTCGCATTTGATACGCCAAATTTTGCGTACGATCCACCATCTTATGACGACGCCCGGCACGGCTGATGGTCTTCGAACCCTCATTGATACGCCTATTCTCGGTGTTCTGCGCACGATCATCGAGCGCAAAAACATATTTGGGCCCCATGTTCTTACTCTGGCCATCTCGATCATGTCCACGTTCGTGCACAATGAGCCCACGCAGCTCAGCACCATACAAGAGAGCAAGCTGCCAGAGGCATTTTTACAGGCCTTGAGCGATGGCTTTGAGCCTAATATGGAGCTGCTCATGTCGCTCTCCACCGCCATTGGTGCGTTGTGTCTGAACGAGGCAGGTTTGCGCCTGCTTACCGAGAGTGGCATCGTGGCGCGGATTCTGCACATCTTGAACGACACGCGCTTCCATGGCATCTTGCTTGACCACGACTGTGCCAATGCGTTTGGGGGGTCGATTGAAGAGCTCGTGCGCCATCATCCGAGTTTGAAAGAGGGCGTGCTCACCGAGGTCCTACGTGTGGTGGAGCGCATTGTGACCGAAGCGCGCACTTTTACGCCGCCCTCCGACGCCAAGGAGCGTGAGTTGTACGTGGTAGACACGCCTGTGCAACTCGAGGCGAAGCCTATTCGCACATCGCACATTGAGCTAGACGACATCGACCACTACATGCCGTCAGCGTCGGCGGGCGAAGGCAATGCGCCAGTTGGCTCGTTTGATGTATTGTGCCGCTTCCTCGAGGGCCTATTTCGCAATGAGTCGACGTGCCGGGAGTTTATGAGCCGGGATGGCCTAGCTCAGCTTCTGGTCATGTACGACACGCCATGCATCACGCCCTATTTTCCGTCGTCAGCGCCTGCTGAGTCATTTGTGATGCTACTGCGCGCCATGACGGAAGAGGACCCGGATACCGTTCTGTCGCTTCTTCTGCAGCAAGTCAAGCGCTCGATCGATGAGTGGACACCTGGCATCATGACAGTGGACGATACGCGCTTCCGTGCCTTTTGTCGGCTGCATGCGCGTACGCAGCTCCTCTCGGACGTGTGCCAGATGTTCAATGACACATTTTCGTTCTCACCGCCGAACAACAAGATCCCATTAGCGTTCCTCCGTGCCTTGCGCCGAGGCGGCGATGTCGCGACGATCGCACAGCTCGCCGAGGTCTTGCGTTCGACGGTGTGGGAGCGCATGACCGTCAAAGCTGCGCTGCAGGATGTGGACCAGGACACCATGTCGCTGACGCTCAAGGCCGTCGACTTTTTGTGTATGCGCATTCCCGCAGCCCTGCGATCGATTCTCTTGATTGTGACGCGGCAGATGGTGCCGCGCCGCACGGTCGACATGGAGTACCTGACCGCGGCCAAGCAGGTGGCCGTCGACCTGAGTGGCGTGCTTCGCTCGTGGTCGTCGCTGCGCACCGATGTGTCGGAGGTCGAAGCGCTGGCAGAGCACACGTACATGTACTTGATCCTGCGGCATGTGTTGTATGAAAAGCGCTCGGGCCATGGCGAATACGCACATACGATGGTACTGCGTGAGTGGTGCGAGCAAGGCGGAGATGCCGTGCTGGTAGAGCAGGTGCGCTCGCTCAGCGCCTACTTTGAGCATGGGGCGCTGGACAACGACGAGACCAGCGTCATGTCCCATGCGGCTCATGCGCTGCACGTATACCTGAGCATGGTCATGCGCTTTGTGCCTGCGCGCACACTCAACGACTCACAACAGAGTGTGCAGCTGAGCAAGGACCCTTCCTTCCATGTACATGTTCTCCTTGTTCAGCTGCGCAAGCACGCCATCGACGTCCTCACTCAGCTCTGGGATGCGCCTTGGCTCACCAAGCTGCCTTTGGCCACGGTACGTGAAGTTGCGCAAGCGCTCGGCATGGTCCTCTTTGCCGACCGCGAGGATCCATCGCAGCGGCCGACACCCGCTCCCCTACGATCCATGTCGCGTCTCCCGCATCATGTGCCGACGGGGATGGCCATGACGATGTCTGCCTCGCCTCAGCCCGTGCGCCCGCCTGCGGCAGCACCCGCGGTGGATGAAGGGCGTCTTATGCAGCTGGTGGAAATGGGTTTCCCACGTGGCGCGTCGCGGCGCGCCTTGCAGCGGTGCCGGAACAATGTGAGCGCAGCGACAGAGTATATTTTGCTGCATCCGGAGCTCGAAGACGAGCCGGAGGCGCCTCCGCCAGAGCCTGCCGCCGAGCCCGAGATGTCCGCGGTATCTGAGCCAGACGAGCTGGCTCAGGCACTGGCCGGCGCTCTGCATGCTCACATACCCAGCACAGAGCCCACGAGGCAGGAGACGCCGCCGCTGCCTGAACCCGCGTGGCCGACGCCCGCCAAGATCGAGCTGGACAAGTGTCGCGAAGACATGCGGCCCCACTTTTTCCCCCGGCTCCTCGAGCTGGCCGATGTGCACGAGGAGCTCGTATTTGATGCGCGGCACGTGTTTGTGTTCTTCTCACGGGATCAGGAGCAGACGCAGCGCCTTTGGCACATCGTGACGGAACGCATGACGTATGATACCACGCAGCCCGTCATCATGGCGCGCATGCACCTCCTGGCGCTTCTGCTCACCACAGAGCAGACGCCGTTCAAGGTGCCGTGGTCTTCGCTGCCGCCCCTGGCGCATGGCTTGCTAGGCTGTCTTCGCGAGGCTGCCACCGCGCCCGATGCACCTGAGCCGCCCTGGCTGCCTTCGGCGCTCCTGGCCCTCTGTGGTGTGTTGAGTGCGTGCGAAGTACCTGAGGGCGTGCTGGCCTTGCCGCGCGACGCCCAGGAATGCGAGGCGTTCCTTCTGGACGTGCGTCCCAAGGTGACGGAGTATGTCTTGCATGCATTGGCGCACTCGTCGCGTCTGTCGTTCAGCGTGAACTTGAGTCTGGCGCGTGCGCTCATGATTGTGTCGCGCCATGCGTCCGTGGGCGGAGCGCTGGTAGAGCGGCGTGCCGTGCCGCTCGTCATGCGCCCATTGCTCTCGCGCCGCCGTTTCCAGCGCGCCTTGTACCAGCACCTTGTGGTGTCGGTGTTGAGGCACATGGTCGAGTCGGGCGGTGCCTTGCTCAGCCTCTTCACGCAAGAGGTTCACATCTGGTTCAAGCAGGGCACTCGACCGCGGCCGACCGAGGTCAATGCCATGATCAAAAAGTTCGGACTGTCGCTCCTGCGTGCGCCGTCCACGTTCATTGAGGCCGCAGGAAGGCAAGTGGACTTGCTCGACTTTCACTCGATCCAGTCTCCTACGCATCTGCGCACCAAGCCGGGTGCGTGCCTGGTAGACGAGCCAGCCGAGGCGCACGTCGTCCGTGACGTCGTCATACACATGCTGCTGGACGAGCTGATCGCAGCGCGCCAAGAGCACATCTCGCCCACCGATGAGGGCGATGTGAGTGTGGCGGATGCGCGCGACTCGTACATTCTAGTCTTGCTGCAGTGCCTCACGGAGCTCCTCTCTTCGTACATGGGGTGCAAGCAAAGCTTCCTCGAGTACCGCGTCAACGGCTCCGAGTCCATCCTCACCTACTTTATGAACGAGCTCGTGCCCTCCGGTTTTTTGGCGCAGTACGGGCCAGATGAGCTGCGAAAGCGCACGACGGAATCCAACTGGGCCATCTCGGTGATGGTGGCACTAGCCGCGGACCCCTTGCCGGACCATGAGGCCCAGGTCGTGCCCGATGCCCTGATCGTTGCACGAAAGACCCTGCTGGATGCGCTACACAAGGCCCTGCGCGAAGCGATGGCCACGCAAGAGATGGTCGAAATCAAGTTTGGGCGGTTGTATGCGCTCACAGACATGTGCTACCGCCTCTTGACGAGCCGGCCTGCGTCTGACGCGGCTACGCCGAGGCACTCGGGCGTAGTGCTGCACATGGCCAAGACGATGCTGGAAAAGAACTTTGTGGTGCTTCTTACGCAAGCGATTTCGGACCTGGATGTCCATGTGCCGTCCCTGACGTCCCTTCTCAACAGCGTCCTGCGCCCATTGGAGCATCTGGCCCGTGTCGCCATCAAAATGGCTCGCCGCGACACACATGCACGTAACGAGGGCACGGAGGACCCCGAGGAGGAAGACGACGAAGAAGACGATGACGTGGAAGAAGAGGTCGTGATGCATGGCGAGTCGTCAGAGGATGAGGGGACGCCCGACTTTTACCGCAACTCCTCGTTGGGCATGCACACGGGCGAAATGGAGCAAGGCGCGTATGACTCGGATCATCTGAGCGAGGATCTGGGAGATGATGAGGACATGGAGATGGAAGAGTACAACAGCGACGATGCGGAAAGTGAATTGAGCACAGACGCAGAGGATCTGGATGGAGATTCCACGCATGTGGTCGAGGTCGTGGAAGACGACGACGAAGAGGAGCATGACAGCGATAACCACAGCCAAGAAGACTTTGACGACATGGAAGAAGACGGCTTCTCCGACGACATGTTCAGCGACGATATGATCGACGACGAAGCCTTCGACGACGACGAGCTGGATGTGCGAGACTTTGACGACATGCAGGACGAAGAGCATGACATGTCGCGCACGGGCAACATGGACAGCGTGCGCGAAATCATGGAGGCACTCAATGATATGGAGCATGTGCCTGAGCTCGAGGACTCGGATCACGACACGGTGCATACAGACGCATTCGACATGGACCTTGGTGTAGAACGCCAGGGTGCGGACGATGTCTCGGACGAAGATGACATCGGAGACGCCGATGACGACGACGGCCCTAATCAGCTGACATGGCGTCCAACGATGCCGCGCATGAGCCAAGAGTCTGCGAACGTCGACTACAACTGGGTCGAGCGTCAAGACGGACGCCACGGCGCTGCTCGCCGCGGTCCGCCGACCTTCTTCCAGGCCTCGGCAGAGCCCGTGCGGACGCGCTCCGACTCAGCACGTGCTGCACCGCCGTCCCATGATGCGAGTTTCCACCCGCTGCTGGTGGACAACAACGACAACGACCCGGACCGCGAGCCGGCTTCATGGCAGCGCGCTATGGAATCGTACATGGGCGCGAACACGCTGCAGTTCCTCGAGTCCTTTGTGCAGCAAAATGTGCCCCAAGGCGGAAACGCGAGCATTCAAATTGAACTCGATCCAGGTCGGGGTATGCCGCGCATGCAGATCACCAATATGATCGATGGGCCGTCTACACGTCGGTCTATGAACCGGCGCGCACCGTCTACCACTGGCGCGCACCACGAGCGCCAGCCGTCCGACGCGCCCTTCGATGCCGTGGCAGAGTCTCAGCGCTTCACGCCCAACCACACGCACGGACGCTGGATGTCCGAGGCCCATGTCGTGTATGCGGGCGCCTCGATGGATATGAATGCCGCCTTCCGAAGGCCACTCATCGAGCATCTCCTTCCTAGTTTCTATGCGCGCCGTGATCGTGAGCGCGAAGAACAGCACAAGTCGAAGGCGGACAGCTCGGAACGACCGACCGAGTCGAAGCGCAAGCACCACGATATGGAAGGCCACAGTGATGACGAAGAGGACAAGAACGACCGCGCAGGACGTGTCACGGCCACGGTGCATGGCGACACCGTCGATCTTACCGACACCGGCATCGATCCGACGTTCCTCGAGGCTTTGCCCGATGAATTGCGCGAAGAAGCACTGCTGAGTCAACAGCTCAACGCCCAGATGTCGCGCCAGGCGCGCGGGATTGTCCCGGACTTTTTGAATGTGCTTCCACGCAGTCTCCGGACCGAGCTGCAGCAGTTTGATGCGCCCGCCTCCCACTCCGCACCAGCGTCGCGGCAGACCGACGATCAGCCTCAGGAGCGATCATCAGAGCAAGCGCCGCCCAGCACGGACGAGCCGCAGGCGTCGCCGCAGCAAGGGCCCCGTGAATCAGAGCGTGGCCGTGACGCGATTCAACTCCTGGATCGCGCAAGTTTGGCGTCGCTCGTCCGCCTCCTCTTCCTACCATCCGTGCATGCTCGCACGTCTCTTCTGCACAAGCTTCTGGCGCACCTCTCCGTGAATGCTCGTACCCGAACAGAGCTACTGGGCATGCTGCTCATGGTGCTCTGGGACAGTATGCACAGTGCTGCGTCCGTGGACCGCTCGTTCACGGCTCTGTGCAACAAGGCCGCGAAGCACACGCCGCAGCGCAACATGTCGCGCCATCAGTCGAGCAGCCTGACTTCGTCGGGTCTGCTGCCGCCATCGACGCCTTCGGCGGCGCTTCCGCTCACGTGGATGGGCGACGAAGCGCCCCACCTCATCGCATCCCGCAGCTTGGAGACGCTCACGCACCTCGCCCACGCGAATCACCAGGCAGCGCTCTTCTTTTTGCGTGAGGACCGCTCGCGAAAGGGCAACAAGCGCGTTCCTATCCAGATTCTATTGGGTCTCTTGGAGAAGGACGCGATGCTCGAGCATGCTCCGCTCCTCAACGAACTCCTGGCTCTCTTGCAGTCGGTGAGCAAGCCCCTCACCACGGCACAGCCAGGAAAGGACGGCACCGGCGCTGTACTCGACAGCACATACGACAATATGGAGGTGCCAGGCATCGCCTCGGAGCGACTCGCAGCGATCGTCCGGCCACTGCAGACCCCTATGACGTCCCGTGCATTCCAGCACACTCTCGCTGTGGCGTCTCATTTGTCTCATCTGCCTGGCGCGCACGAGTCGATCAGTGCAGCTCTACAAAACGCGGCGCAGCAAGCGTCGTATGCCCTCGTCAGCCACCTTGAGGCGGTGATTGCGTCGCTGCCCGAGGTGGCCACCGACGCTGTGGCCAACGATCAAAACAGTCAGCCGAAGGCAGACGCACAAGCCCTCTCAGAGCCGATGGCGACTGAGCCGGCGTCCTCTCCAGTGCCATCCACGTCGCTGCCGCTGGCCAGACTCGCAAGCCCCACGAGTTCCCAAGCCGAACTCTTGCGCTGCCTTCGTGCACTGGATTATTTGTACATGGGCAAGTAGTATAAAATACATGAGGTCAAGATGGCGCAGGTACGCCTGCATCTATTTCGTCGACAGGGGCTTCACCCTCTGGTGTCATCGTGCCGGTCGTCGTGCTCTCTTCGACGGGCTGCTCGGCATGGCCTAGAGACGAACGCGAAATAGACAAATCCGAGGTACTCACGCGATCCGCATTGTCGTCCACATCCGCATCCTCGTGACTCAGACCCATGAGAGAACGAAGAATGGCATTTTCCTGCCGCAGGCGCTCCAGCTCCGTAGCGCCTTCCATGGCATCTGAGCGCATGTCGGGAAAGTCGCTGTCCATCGAATGCATGGCATCGCGCACGAGTCCACTGACACGGTCAGAGAGCCTGTGCATGGTATCTTGATCGTGCATCATCAAATGATCGATCCTGTTCCTTTGACTCTCGATGCGCGACTCGTAGTAGGCAGACAAGTCCAGACCGTGCTGCTGGGCCGCATGCGAAAAGGCACGGAACTTGTTCATGATGGCCTCAAGTGTGCTTTCGCTCTCGCGCAAAAGACTGCCCATTTGCTTCGCTTCATAAGCGAGCGTTGTATTTTCGTTCACGAGCTGCGCATTTAGTCGCTCAAGTTGAGACGTGAACGCCTCTTGTGACATGTCCACATTGAATCGACGCAGAGCGTACCCCGTCTTGGCATGCAGCGCCTGACCCTCCAGCGATGCAACCTGTTTCCGCAGTGCATCCACTTGCTGCTTATTTGCAGCAAGCTGTGCAGACAGCTCAAGCACAAGCGTCCATAGCCGCTCGTTGACTGGGCCGTGCTCCGCCGTCATCAGAATGGTGGCCGACAAAGACACTGCCACGATGTCCTCCACTCGGCGGTGGGTCGAATGGCACTAGGCATTTGGGTTGCCTCTCTACTCTGGCAGACATGAGCATGCCGAGCGAGGCAGAGGCACTCACAGCTTTCATTCACTGGGTGCAGACTATATGTGTTGGTCGACACATCAAGGATGTGAACGCCTTATGCGATGGCTCAGCATTGTTCGAAGTGCTGCAGGGCGTGGATGACGTGCATTTTCTACCGCCGCGTTCCTCCAGTCTCGAAACTTTGCACAGAAGAGTGGTCTCGTTCTGCACACAGGAACTTCATATTCCAGAAGAAGTCTTGCCCGTCATTGACATCAAAGAGGCTTCTAAGGAGCGGTCGCCGTCCAAGTCCGATCTGCTCAAGCTTCTTCGTCTTGTTCTGGTCATTGTGCTCAAAAGTGACCATAACGACGAACAAGTGAATGCTATGCAGACCTTGTCACTCGATGAACAACTCATCATGAAGCAGGTGGTCGAGGACGTGCTGTCCGACTATACCAGCTCCGATACGACACCACCCACTACGAAGGAGCCGATCGATGGCGGTGCAAATCGCGAAGAAGTCATCACGTTGCGTCGCGATGTAGAGCTAGGAAAACAGCGCTTATCCGATTGCCAAGATCAGCTTGCACATACCGAATCACATGTGGATCGTGTCACAACTGAGAACAAAGAGCTGTTGTCGCAACTTTCCGCGCTGCGTCAAATCCAGCATGAACGCGATGCCCTACGTGACCAGCTTGACGAGGCGAAACCGATGCTCGAGGCATACAAGAAGCAGGAGCGCTCGCTCAGCAAAGTTCGGGAACGCGCGGAAGAGGCTACTGAATTGAAGCGCTCCGTCAAAGAGCTGGAGAAACAAATCGCGGAACTCATGGAGCAGTCGTCAGAGGCCGCTGATCGCTCCGCTTCTCAGCTCGCTGAGCAGCACCGATCTGTCACTCTCAAATCTGACCGCAAATATACCGAGCTTGTCGAGGAACATACCCAGCTTGCCCACGAACATGAAGAACTCAAGATGCAGCTAGAAAACCTCATGGAGGAGCGCCGACAAGATCAGACACAGATGCACAGTCTACTTGAGCGCGTGCGTACTCTGGAAGTGGATACTCCCCATGATGACTTGGCTCCATCCCTTGATCTAGAAACGCAGCAGCAAGAATTCGAGTCGATGTCGCCCTTGGAGGACGATCCCATGTCATCGACAGATGTGACTGTGATGATGGATGCTGTCAAAGCAGATGTAACAGCGCTTCGAAATAATCTGACCTCCAAGCACGCCGAAGCCGAAAATTTACTCAGGAAGCTCGAGAAAAAAGCACCAAAGGAGGCAGGAAAGACCAGTACAAAAGACATAAAGAATATCGGCGACTTACTCACGGATTCATTCCGCCACGAAGACCTTATCATGCAACGACTTCAGCGGTGCTGGGACCATGTAAATAAAGTATGTCTCATCGTTGCTTACAAACAGCATATGCAGCAACGTGTGCTAAGCTCGCCTGTTTTGACAGATGTTGAGGTATGTGTCAGAAAGAAAGAAACTCATGCCCAGCGTGAACGTGATGCTTTACGTCAGGAACAACGGCTCATGGCTTCAGCATACCATCAGCTAAGCCAGCGACTCTACCGTGAAGTCAGTTGGCAACACGTCATACCACCCGTCCCAGTCGACTCAGACGATCGAGTGCCAGAAGTTCCGCGGGTATCTGGTAGTGGTCTATCTTGGATTGCCCAGCAGCGCAACGCCGTGTCGGGAGCGCTAGGCTTTACGTCCAAGTAGCCTCGCTCATCGTCCGTGCGCCCAAACGTCGGCAACACACAGTACCAAGACTTGAGGAGTATGTGTTGATGACCAATGCTTATGTCATACCGAAGGCGTTGGAAGAGCGTCGATGCGTGTCTAACGTGCGACAGTCAAGTGATCCAAGCGTATGTGGAGTAGCGCGGAAACGTACCGAACCGTGGCGAAACTTTCTTGTGCATTCTACTGGATGCACGAAATGGAAATCAGCGGCGGGCGCCCCGTCCGTAATAGAAGTGTATACTATAAAAAGGAATTTGCAAACGCCCCCACCTACCTCATACAACAACTACAGAATCATGACAAAAGCTGTTGGTATTGATCTGGGTACCACCTACTCTTGTGTGGCTGTCTGGCAGAACGACCGTGTTGAGGTCATTGCCAACGACCAGGGTAACCGCACGACGCCGTCGTACGTGGGTTTCACGGACACCGAGCGTTTGATCGGTGATGCCGCCAAGAACCAGGTGGCCATGAACCCGCATAACACTGTGTTCGACGCCAAGCGTCTCATTGGCCGCAAGTTCTCGGACGCTGATGTGCAGTCGGACATGAAGCACTGGCCATTCGCCGTTGTGGACCGCTCTGGCAAGCCAGTCATCAAGGTCGAATACAAGGGTGAGGAAAAGATCTTCACGCCTGAGGAAATCTCTTCCATGGTCCTCTTGAAGATGCGTGAGACTGCTGCTGCCTACCTCGGTGGTGAAGTGAAGGACGCTGTCGTCACGGTGCCTGCTTACTTCAACGACTCGCAGCGTCAGGCTACCAAGGATGCCGGTGTCATTGCTGGTCTCAATGTGATGCGTATCATTAACGAGCCTACGGCTGCTGCCATTGCCTACGGTCTCGACAAGAAGGACAGCGCTGAGAAGAATGTGCTCATCTTCGATCTGGGTGGTGGTACGTTCGATGTATCCCTGCTCACGATTGAGGAGGGTATCTTCGAGGTCAAGGCCACCGCCGGTGACACGCACCTTGGTGGTGAAGACTTTGACAACCGCCTCGTGAACCACTTCGTCCAGGAGTTCAAGCGCAAGAACAAGAAGGATCTTACGACGAACGCCCGTGCTCTCCGTCGTCTTCGTACCGCTTCGGAGCGTGCCAAGCGCACTCTGTCGTCGGCCGCTCAGACCACGATTGAAATTGACTCGCTCTTCGAGGGTATCGACTTCTACACCTCGATCACTCGTGCCCGTTTCGAGGAGCTCTGCGGTGACCTCTTCTCGCACACGATTGACCCAGTCGAGAAGGTGCTCCGCGACGCTAAGATCGACAAGGGCTCCGTGAACGAGATTGTGCTCGTTGGTGGTTCGACCCGTATTCCTCGCGTGCAGAAGCTGCTGCGCGACTTCTTCAACGGCCGCGAGCCTAACAAGTCGATCAACCCCGATGAGGCTGTTGCCTACGGTGCTGCCGTCCAGGCCGCCATTCTGACGGGTGACACGTCGGAGAAGACGCAGGACCTTCTTCTTCTTGATGTTGCTCCTCTCTCTATGGGTATTGAGACCGCTGGTGGTGTGTTCACGCCGCTCATCAAGCGTAACACGACCGTGCCGACCAAGAAGTCGGAGGTCTTCTCGACATACGCAGACAACCAGCCTGGTGTGTTGATCCAAGTGTACGAGGGTGAGCGTGCTCGCACCAAGGACAACAACCTGCTCGGTAAGTTCGAGCTCTCTGGTATCCCCCCTGCGCCTCGCGGTGTTCCTCAGATCGAGGTCACCTTCGATGTCGACGCCAACGCTATTTTGAACGTGTCGGCTGCCGACAAGACGACGGGTCGCTCGGAGAAGATTACCATCACGAACGACAAGGGTCGTCTCTCGAAGGAGGAGATTGAGCGCATGGTCGCTGATGCCGAGAAGTACAAGGCTGAGGATGACGCTGCTGCCGAGCGCATCAAGGCTCGCAACGGCCTCGAATCATACACGTACAACCTGCGTAACTCGCTCAATGAAGAGGCCTTCGCCAGCAAGCTCGACGCCTCGGACAAGGACAACCTTAAGAAGGCCATTGACGAGACGATCGAGTGGATTGACAACACCCAGGAGGGCTCGATCGACGAGTACAACGACAAGCAGAAGGAGCTCGAGGGCATTGCCAACCCTATCATGCAGAAGGCATACGGTGCCGCCGGTGGTGCCCCTGGCGGTGCTCCTGGCGCCGGCCCCGCCCCTGGTGGTGACGAGGGTCCTCAGGTCGAGGAGATTGACTAAATGCCTTCCCCTGAGTCTTAGCTCTCCCTCTCCATATAGTATGATATCACTGTAATTTGAAAGGTTGCGATGCATACAAAATGACTGTTCAGTAGGTATAGAATCCCATGTGGAGTCGACTGCCCTCGTACGAGAGCTACATGTACATGCATGGAATCGGATACGAATGACGTCAAGCTGGTTGAGGAAAATTGCGCGATATGTCTCGAGCCTGTGCAGGATCGATGTGTCCTGCCCAAATGCTTTCATTCATGCTTTTGCTTTCAGTGTATATTGGAATGGATTCGGACACAGCAAGGCACGAAGCGGTGCCCGTTGTGCAAAGTGCCTCTGGGGCCCTATATTTTGCATTCATTAGACGCCTCGGAGCATGATGCTCTTCAACATGTGATTTCGAAAGACTCAGACTCCATATCCTCAACAGCATTGGGGCCCTCCTCTGATGAAGCTGACCTTAATACTGTAGAGCCGCCACACGCCTCAGGCCGCGCGATTTTTGAACAAGCTCGGCCAAGCTTAGATGATATTCGGATGCGTGATGAAAGAAGGTTTCGACAAAAGCAGCGCGCTGCTTTAGCTTTTAGAAGGCATGTCTACCGCCACAATTTATACGCTAAGCATGTGGCCAGTAATCGATATACCCGCTATCGTCCGTACCCAGGTCCCAGTGGCTTTCGCCGGAACCCTGTGTATGCACGGCTACTCTCGACGTTTCTACAGCGTGAGTTACAAGTGTGGCCGCATGTGGACATTGCATTCCTCTCGTACTATATACCTGCTTTGCTGTCACAGCTGGACGTGACTTCCGATACCTTCGTGCAGCGCCTGGCAGAATGGATTGGTAATGACTGTGACGCGCGATTGCTGGCGCATGAAATGGAGCTTTTCGTGCGCAGTGGCCGAGGTGGCTTAGGTCTTGACCAATACGACACAAACCCCTGGCTTCAATACGATAACGTATAAGTCTTTCCATGCAAGAACAGAGCTATTATACAACATCTTCCATGTCTTGATTTTCATCAGAGATTTCATTTTGTGACCTTTCATTGACAGACGAGACGAGACCTTCACGAGAACCTTCACTATATTCACGTTTTAGGCTCCAGGAACCGGCGTATGGGCCATTGTGGTGTTGGTTAGCTATTGTTGAGAGAACTTCGCGCAAATAGACGTAGGGCTGCTGCGTTTCTTCACGCAGGCGCTTCAGTGACCAGTGGCTGTACTTGTCGAAAAGATTGAAGAGCAAATCAAGAAGCTCGTTGCGTGGCATACGCGCAAACTTCTCAGTAGAGTCACCCGAGCGCGACTGCATAGCACCTGCGACAATGTTGGTGGCACGCGGTTTGATGTGTCCCTTGCCTACACCAGCAGCAAGCATATTGTTCATGCCAGTATCGCCACTTTCCATCATGATCACGGAGCGTTTGGGAGTGGAAGACTCAATACGGCGCCGACGAAGTATCTCTCGATATTCTGGAGTGAGAAGAGAGCGGGACTGTCCTGCGCGCAGCGATGGCTTGCTCTCAGTCGATGATGTTACAGGTGCCTGCAGCTTTTGCGGTTGCACTGACGTCTCATTAGTGACCGTCCCTGTTAAAGCTGTCGTTCGCCTTTTTTTATGTACGCCGCGTGCAGGTCCAGTGCTTCGAGGCCCCTTGATATCGACAGCGTCGGGTACTACATCCTCGTCCACACCCAGATCACTGGCCACGTCATCCTCATCGATAAGTTCCTCTTCAAAAGCGTATAAATTCTTGGCGTATGTTTCACTGGTAGAAGACGTCAACTTCATGTCGTACTTGCGTGGCATATGCGCAAACTGCGATCGGACAAGAGGGTCTTCGATAGGGATAGGCCATGCAGGTGATTCTGGGAGGATAAGTTCCATAGGTTGATTTCCATTCTCATCTGGATCATACACACGCACATGGCCTAGCGGTACATCATCATGCTGAATACGCGACCAACCATCAATCAGGAATTTGGGCACCTTTACTAGCCATACTTGATGCGTGCCCCGAGTAAGGTCCAGATCCAAGTCAGGCTCGGGCGAGTGCTCACGGTTCAGATTTTCATGTCGCAATGCAGAAGTACTGGGCTCGGATGCTGGCTCTGGCCCAGTGTCTACGTCGTTGTCCATGAGGTGTGACATGTCCGAGTGAGCATCGAGCGCCTTCGCCCTTCGTCATACCACGCATTTGTATGACTAAAAAAGGGCATGGATATGGCAATGGGTACCATATCTCTTGTCGCTACGCTTTCCCATGAGTACAACTGAGTCTCGAGAACGCACGATTAACCTGGGCGCCGGCCCTTCGATGCTTCCAACCAATGTGGTTTTGGAAGCGTCTAAAGGATTTATCGACTATGAGGGCTCAGGCATAGGTGTGGCGGAACTGAGTCATCGCTCAGCCAGATTTAAGACCATCTTGTCCAATGCGGAAAACGACTTGCGCTCGCTAATGAATATCCCTGAAAACTATGCTGTTTTGTTTATGCAAGGAGGTGGTACAGAACAGTTTAGTGCTTCACTTCTCAACATGCTAGCCGCCCACGCCGCAAAGCACGGCGAGGGACGTACCACAGCGCCGCCTGTGGATTATGTGGTGTCGGGTACGTGGTCCAGCAAGGCTGTAAAGGAGGCCAGACGCCTCACTTCCCGCGTGAATGTCGTTTGTGATATGACATCATTGTTGGGAGATGCTAATGCTAAGATCCCCCAACCAGATTCCTGGCAGCTGAGCTCTATTGACGAGTACCCCGCTATGCTGTACTACTGCGACAACGAGACGATCCACGGCTTTGAATTCCCGCAAGACTTTATCAAGCAGCTGCCTCCTGCATATCGTGAGCGTGTGCCGATTGTGGCAGACTGTTCGTCTAACATCTTGAGTCGCCCGATTGATGTCCGTGCGCATGGCATCATCTTCTTCGGAGCTCAAAAGAACGTGGGTCCAAGCGGTGTTACCATTGCCATTGTGCGCCGAGACCTGATTGTGGACCCAGACGCATTCAAGTCGCCTTACGTGCCGCCGATTCCAGCGATGCTTGTGTACAAGAACATGGCGGACAATGACTCCCTCTACAACACGCCTCCTAGCTTCCCCATTTATGTGAGTGGCATTGTATTCCGCGACTTGATTGCTCAGGGTGGTATCACCAAGTCGAAGGAGCGTGCAGAGGCGAAAAGTGAGCTTGTGTACAAGACACTTGACGCATACCCAGACGTATACAAGCCGACCGTGGCGCATCAAGAGTTCCGCAGTCATATGAACATAACATTGCGCGTGTTGAACCGCTCTACACATGAGCCCTCGCCGGAGGCTGAGTCCAAACTTATTTCGTTCTTTGGTGAACATGACATTGTGGAAATTAAGGGACACCGCTCGATTGGTGGCATTCGCATTAGTCTGTACAACGTTGTCACGCTCAAACAAGCCGAAAAGGTGGCGTCGCTGCTCAAGCAGTTTGCAGAGTCTACGTAGTTTAAGCATCTTGAGATGCATCTTTATAGGCAAAGCTTGCCAATGTCGACTGCCGCGAGGACGAGGATCGTTTCTCGGTGCGGTCTGCATCGTCAGTGTCATCTTTCCGTTTCGCAGTGGCATCAACGCGCTCAAAGAACGATGTGCTCTTATGAAGGTGCCGTTCCTTCGCAATGGAGTGTGTGCGTGCAAAAGGATTCATGCGGACAGGTGGCGTGCTCGAGGGCGCAGCGATCTCGTCAGGTTCTGTCGGTGGGGCAGGTGAAGGCGCAGCAGACGGCAGCGAAGACGAGGGTGGCAGCCAGTCCGACGATGTCATCGACGGCGTGGGTGCCTGCATTTGCTGCTGGTGTGCCAATCCTTCTCGGGCCAACACAGAGGAGGACGCGCGTGGGGTGCGAGATCCGAAACCATCTTTTCGAAGCGCTGTCCGAGGGTCGTCCAAGACAGGCGCCGGAGGTGCTGGTGTTGGCGCAGGTACCTGCATGCGCGCAATGTTTCGAAGCAGGGCATCAGTACCACAAGAACGTTCCACCATTTCAGTCTGGAACTGCTGATGGATGATCAGTGGTGCGCGGATCTGCTCCATACGGTCGGCAAGACTGGGCAGATGGAAAAAATGAGCGATCTTAAGCGCAGCCTCAAGTGTGGCTTCTGAGTGCAAAGCACGCGAAGCGTCCAAAGCCCGAGCATACCGATCTGCCTTGCAGGCCAATTGCACAATTTGGAGAAGCGCTTTGTCGGCCTCCATATCAAGTTGCACGGGATCGCTCTCCTGGGCAGACAAGCGCTTGGGCATAAGATCCAGACCTGTTGCAGCGCGCGCATCTCGAATAGCGCTAGCCAATAAAGCACGGCGCAAAGCGAGTTCTTCGAGTGGTGTGGCGGTACTGTCACGCTGTGCCATATACAAGCTGAGTTCCAGTTCCTGTACAAGAGGACGAGGACCTGATGGCTGTGGATATAATTGTGACGTAGGCAAAAGCAGCGCCAACAGATGGGTGGCAGTGATACCAATGGGCCAGCAACGAACACGCGGCCTCGTCGTCTCTGCATCTGCACTCCTAGGCTGAAGCGCCAATTGCGTGTCCAAGGCGGGCACCCAACGGCCCTGGCCGGGACGCCAGGCACGGTCTAGCGTATACAGCATACCCATAGAGTCAAAAATCGCTGGCGTACCAAGCTCATCCATGCCAGCCCATGTGAGGGTCGAATCTGGGCCTAGGGGCAGGGTACCTTGCTGCATGATACACCATTGCGAAAACTCCACCAAAAGGTAAGCTAAAAATGTCTGCGCAGTTGTAGATGGGGCAGCCTGGTACACAACAAGCGCACCATGCGCATTGGCGGCCAGAGTCACAACGGGTGCTCCTAACGCCCACACGTAGCGTTGCATGCCACTTGGTCCAAAAAAGCGCAGCATACCTCGAGACGTCGCTACGACCGACGTTGCTGGCGACGTGCGACTCTCATCCACCAGGCCCGAGCCATTTTCGTGCATATCAGCTAATGAGCCGACATTGGGTACACCACCTAAGGCCAAGGCCGTAGCATTTTCGCCAGGGGGCAAACTGATACTCCATTCAGTTTGGACACCTGGGATGTCATCAAACGGGCGATAAAACACGACACTGGGGTTCTCTGCCTCGGACTCACAAGCGAATAAGATACCTTGAGCTGCCATACTGGCCAGACTGTACCCAAAGTGATCGGTAAATCGAAAGTTTCGACGCGCCGACGTGTCATATGACTCAAATACAATGGTCTGGTGCGTATCTTGGTCCACAGAGGTCAGTGTGCCCAGCGTCGATACGCCCAAGTAGCGGCGCTGCGCAATCATAGGCGTCGAGCTTGGCTGGAACGTTGACTGCCTAATGGATACGTCCTCTGTACCACGGGACATACGCATCCGTTTGGGCTGTGGCTCTTCTGCTTGATCGTCATCCAAGGGTGTATCGTTGAATAGGTCGTCCAACTCGTGGTCCAAGGCTCCCTTTCCCTCAATAGATATCACAGGGGCCTGTACTGCTATATCTTCACAAGGGCTTGGCATATTCGAGCCGAGCACAGTCTCCCATCGAGTCAGTTGGCCTTGAGTGTCTGTCCAGGCTAGCACATCTTTTGACGGATGCCAGCTCAGGCCCGTCACAAGCGCTTCGGTCGCGTGTGCGCGCACAACTTTTTGTGAATCGATGGCCCAAATGCAAATTCGATTATCCTCCGTGGCTACTGCCAAGTATCGACCGTTTGGACAGAATTCAAGCGCAGATATGGACCCTGAGGAAGGACGATATTCCGCACTGTCCACACCACTTGAAGCAGACAAAACACTCACCATGCACCACATATCCGGAGATCTTGCTTGTTGCAACATCTCTGGAGCATTGAATAGACCAATTTCTTTTGTTTTGAGAGGGATTGCAAGCAAACGACCACTGGGATGCCAACAAGCTAAAGAAGTATATTCACTCTCTGGTCTCAGAGCAGGAAGTTGATTTGAAATGACCTTAACACATGAACCTTCCGAAGAAGACATATCCCACACTCGAATATCACCATCACTACCGCATGAAACTAGAAGCGGTAAAATAGGGCTCCAGCTTGCAGCACGCACACCACGAGTGTGCCCGGTGAGCAGAGTAATTTGACGCGGATCTTCCACACTAGCCACTCGAATGATCAATTCATCCGAACAGATAGCTGCCCGAGGAGATTCAGTGGCCCGCTCAAGCGAAACACATCGAACAGGCAGCACTTCACGTCGCACAATTCGGATACATGAAGTCGCCTTTTGGGGATCATCCTCGCTTTGAAGAGCATGTTGGTATAGGCGCACAGCACCATCCTCAGATGCTGTAACAAGGTATTTGTTGTTGGCTTCAATCCACGAAATATTTTGTGTCGCATCTTCCATTACCAATGGTATAACATCAGTGGCCGTGGGCTCCGAAGGCAGCAAACGCACAAGATGGTCCTCGCCTGCTGTCACGAGTCGAACATCTTGCTTGGTAGAGTTTGTATACCTCACACGAGTAATGCCAGGTATATGAGTTACTTGCACAGGCAGGTCATCGCCAGCGATTGACATAATGATATTGCCTAACGAAGAACACGCGTCATTTGACGCGCGCCGCGCGATGACAATAGACTCGATGCTTTCCTAATATTTTATATAACATGTGGTGCCCGCAGCTGATAGAATTCATCCCGGCTAGCTCAGTCGGTAGAGCGTCAGACTCTTAATAGAGTCTCTTCGAATGCGAAGAGTAATCTGAATGTCGTGGGTTCGAGCCCCACGTTGGGAGTTCCTTTTTTGTTTCACTCAACGCTTACGAAAAGGTTCACGACCCTTATAGTACAAGCGTCTTGCCTTTGCCAAGCAATTAAGACTTAACCATATAAAAACTATAACCGCAAAGCCTCAACAACAAAAGGGAGTACATTTAGCGGGCAGAAGTGAACCATTGTCAAAAAAATCCAAAAAATAGATGGTAACCAGACCACCTAAGTTACACAATACACGCTTCTAGGCATTTCGGCGTGTTCGCGCTTACCATAAACTGAGTGCGAAATAGTTTACAATAGGAACCTCTTACGGTGTGCTTTGTGCCTCGACAGTGAATCATCAGCAGAGTTGCGAGTGTTGTTCACAATCTTGAAGTTAGGATTCGACATGAGAATGTTGCCTTTACCACTAAACCAGGCGTGAGCAATTGCTCGAAGAGCACCAGAGCCGTCCTTGAAGTAAGCATTCTTGGCAGAAATAAACGAGTCGGGTTTGGAGCCAACATCATAGCAACCGTTCCATGCGACACGGTGAATGTAGGGTTGAGTAGACATCCATTCGAGCGATTCTGCCAGGAAGCCGATAGTGTCATCATCCGAAGGGTTCGATTTGGCGTTCAGACCGTACTCAGTAATCCAAATGGGCATCTTGAACTTATCGTGAACTGACCGGACCCACTTCTTTAGTGCTTCGATGTCACGAGGACCCCCGTACCAATGAAGCGCGATAAAAGAGATGCTGCACCCAGCCTCGTGGCATTTGTTCATGAACTTTGACAGCCAGTCAAGGTCCCACACCATTTGAGGAGAGCTGACCTTGACACCCTTGCGTGCATATGGCTGCAGCTCTTGCATGAAGAGACCTACCGCCGTATCAGGGTCGATGTTGGCCTGACCCTTGACATCTGGCTCGTTGAAAGCCAGGAGGTGCTCGATGTGAAGATGGTTCATCTCATGCTTACGCTTGTTCCATTGAGACCACTTTGTCGGACCCCAAAAGGTAGGAACGTATTCGAGATGGCCAAGCTCATGAACGAGACCGTTCTCCCAGTGATGGTACCAAGACGAGGACTTCTTGGCAATAGACGCCGCCCACCTCGAATCACCACCCCAGGGTAAACCATACTGAAAATCGGCAAGAACCGAAGAGACGGCAAGCGATGCCGCCATAATACAAAGTGCTAACATCGAGAGCTTCATTTGCAGTGTAGTATATACGACGTCCAGCGTCCTGCGTGAGAAAGGTTGAAGGTGGGGGGAAAGAATATGCCTGATAACCTGTGCGAATAAATGAGCAACGGTGTTTGATGCGGCCAAGGCGCGGTGGGCCTGAAACATACACTGAATATTGAGGTTTGTCACTTTCGCGACGCGTGCAAGCGTGCATAAAGTGATGCTTTACTCTGATTAAGGCATGCTTTATTATCTCATGTGATTGGTCCATTTAGGCATGCTTCATACTTTAAATGCATTGGTTGACGTATGCAAATCAGAAAGTAGTACTTTGGGAGCCCTAAGCACGAAAACGTATTACCTGCATACATTCGCAGGCCCAGTGCGGATGATATTTTGGGGGAGATTAGGGGGCTGTGTTCGTCTGGTGAAACGGGATAGGAGCCTATTTGCATTCTGCATGAAACGTGCTCTGACAGGACGTCATTTGTCGCAAAATTAAGCTTGGACGAATGGAAACAGCTTAAGTACGACTGGCATAGGAGCCAGTCAAACTAGCTGTTTTGCTGGTTCCATGAATTGAATAAGCCGGACGAGAACGTTGGCTTCACTTTGCCTGAGGGTAAGATGGGAGAATTCGTTATTTTGGGTGTTTTGTTCAATTCAGTCCCACCAGGCAGGACAAGTGGGCTGGACTTGCCTTTAGATGTAGGAGACAAAATAGTAGACACACTGGTATTGGATAGGTTGTTTGAGTCTGAGGGACCCGGTATAAATGGCGAAGATGGTGTTTTGGACTCTGCCCTAGCAGGGGACATATCGGACTTGGATTTAGTTTTGTCTTCAACAGGAGATGCGTCCTTTTTGCGACGTTTCGTACGCACTCGCTGTGCTTCCGTTGAAGAAGCAGCAGCATTTTTGGTATCGGGCGTATTAGATTCGTCATTACCTTTGCTGCGCTTTTTGCGTGTAGCAGCGGGTATCTTCTTCGCTTCAGACTTGTCAGATATATTTTGCGTGACAGGCACGACGGTTGGCCCTTCCTGTGCAGTCTCGGCGTAGTTTTGACGCATCTTCCTTAGAGTCTCAAGGCAAGAAGACCTAGACATGCCCGCCTTGGACTCGCCTGGCAGATCATTCTGAGTAGTTGATGACCATCCATGCCTCATCATATTCATGATTTGCAGCCTTCGGGCGTCTCGATTCTCGACTTGCTCGAGTTCGACACTGTTGAGTTTGTGGCCAGTAGCCCTGTCCACTCGACTATGCGGCCTTGAAGCACTACCGGCGTGGAATGCAGATGGCATGGTACTGCTGAGCATGGTATTAGCGATACGAGTTACATGTGAGTCTGGCGTGAGGCACAAAGGCGGGGCGGTGAGATGTAAGATCTGTGATTCAATCCGCAGGGCATCTTCATCGCTCCATACCCCACCAGCCTTGATATCCATCATGCGCAGGTCATTCCAGATGGTTTCATCTGAGGACCGAAGGATCATGCGGTAGATTTCCACGCCTTCGGGACTAGGACTTGTTTCATCTTTCAATGACAGAAAACGACAAGCACCATTGTTGGCTTGCGTGCCATAGCGACCGCCTTCACGTAAATAATACAGGGATGTATTTGAAGGATACAGACGACGACCGTCTGGACCAAAATGGTTCAAGCTGGTGCCCGAGCCAGGACAAGGTTTGCGATGATCGTGTACCTCGACGATCAAGCATCCCTCGAAGAACGGTACACCGGCTTGTTGAAAAACGTCCATCAAATCCACGGGTATAATTTGTCTGCAGAGATAGTCAAGAAAGTCGGTGGTGCGTGATTCCAACAAAAAGTAGCCATCCTATTATAAGTCATTCGAAGTGCGTACCTGCTTCTCAAAGCGCATGAACTGGGGGTGTAAGTGTAGGATAAAGCTAGCCGGATCTTTTCTGTGTCGCTTAAGAATCTGACGCGTCGTACGCTCGTAGTTATACACAGACGCCGACGTCGCCATCGTGGCAATCGACCAACCAGTGTGATCATTCTCCACATGGGAAAATGGGCCGAAATGGACGCTACATTACATGTCTTCGTCACTACTCAGGGTCAAGTCAATGACGTGGCTGGGGGGTGGTGCCTCTGACTCAGGCGGCGGTACAGAAATGGGTATGCTAGGTGTGACGGGAGGTGTTGCCAGTTCCTCTTTAGGTTGTGCAAATCCATGAGGAGGAGACGCATGCGTTGATGGCATGGGCGAGTTATCGGGCGTGTCATCATCGTCCATAGGCAGCGGAGGTGCTGACACGGGCTGTTTGATAAAAGGAGAGTCAGTATGGTATTGGTCGTCGGCAGTGTGCCATGTGCCATCTGACTCGACAAGCACGGCTTCGCAGTCGGCTGGTACCCGGCGCAGAATGTCTTCCACGTAGCCATCCATGTGCAAATCCTCTGACCTGATATCTTTGCTGCATACAGGGCACTGCCACTGAGGAGACTGCTCGTTCATCGAGTAGAAACTCAGCGCATCGAAGCATTGGATGTGATCACAGGTATTTGAGCGACATGGAATGCTCATGCGCATGTAGGTCAACGGACATGTCAGCTTAAGGGTCGATGCGCCTGTCTCAATGTCTTCATCTTTGGCCTTTTCGCGCATCATAGCCATGACGGCCTCTTTGGAGCGGTACCGACGAAGCTTCAGCTGCTCTGTGAGGTATTCTGCTGTTGTGATTTTGCACAGCGCCACGACCATGGTATGGCGAGCGGGCGAATTAGCGTAAGACAGTTCAACTCGATTCAACTTGCCCGGCTGCATGGACAAGTGCCCGTTCCGATTCAGGTTTGGTGGCGAGACGCGGCCTGCATGTTTTTTATTTCCTCGTAGATTGACATTCAAAGAGTGATCATTGATGCGGGCATCGCATGTAAATGGAAACTCGACGGGGGCTGCCTGGTGGGATGGCGAGACAGAGGCCATAAAGTGATCAAACGTCGTACAGAACAAACGCAACTGGTGCAGATGCTGGGTATCACGGAGCTGGTCCACCTGCTGCTGTGAAAGAGTGAACGACATGCCGACCTGGCGACGACCCGTCGAGGGAGGAGCCTCTGGCACCTGCACAATGGACGAAACGAATTCGAGGACCTCGTAGAAGGGCGACGACCAAAACCGAAGCTGCTTGAGCGACCGTGGCGTCAAGCCTTGGGTCGGAGCTGTCCATGTCATGGGATTCGCAGCGTCTGTGGCGGCAGAACGCATCGTCACGGATGGCAGCGCGGCGCTGTCGTGACCGCCCTGGTCAGCCGTAGGCGCACAGCCATAGCATGCTCTGTATCGACTCATCGCGCGCCGTAAATGTACATGATCCATGCACCATTCATCGAATCCCAAAGGTCTAATTACCGCCAGCATTTCCTGATACGACTGTATGTTGGCACATGCCATGACAACCGCTTCGGTGAGTCGCTGGACCAAGTCGTTCTTGTTGCCTGACAACCGCATATGTGGGCAAAAAGGCAGGCGCCCATTGAATTCCTTGATGTGCTCTTTCAACTCCGCCACTTTGAGCGTCTGAATGTATTCACACACATCTGTCACTGGCACGAGATCCATCGCCCAGCGTCGTGGCGTCGCCACGCTCCAAGACGGATTTTTTCTCTCCACAGTGTACACCATGTGGATGGTATAGTGCCACGTGACATCTATGGGGTCGACCCCTGCCGCTGGAGTCGACGTTCTAAGGCAGCGCGACCAGCCCATGGCTGGTGATCGTTCCGCTTTTCCTCCCACTCTTGCAGCAGGTCCAAGTCAACGGCTCGGTCTCCCAGCTGGAACTGGCGCTGACACGATCCGGGGCCCGTGGCCGCCTCGGTTGGTAGTACGTGCGACACGCTCTCTGGCGATGGCGGCGGCGAGAGAAATCGCGTGCCGTGGAGTTCAGGCGGGAAAAACTCCTGATAAACGGGGTGCGCAAACGATGGTTCGTAGCGATACATGGCACTGTAACCCAATTCCTTCATCAAGCGCGTCGGTGCATTCCGTATATGTAGTGGTACAGGGTAATTGTAGTCTGACGCCACCTTGGACAGGGCCTTTTTCCAGGCGCGGTACGACCGTGTGCTTTTGGGGCATTCGGCCAGGGTGACGACGCAGTGCGATAAGTTGATGCCGCACTCGGGCAATCCGACAATTTCGCACGCGCGGTACGTTGCTGTAGCGAGATTCAGCATCTCAGCAGAGCAGCAGTCTTCCGAGGCACACACAATGAGGCGCCGCGCGATGAACAGGGGATCGTCCCCGCCGGCCACCATCCGTGCAAGCCAGTATAGCGCGGCATCTGGGTCTGAGCCACGGATACTTTTATGCAAGGCGCTGATCGTGTCGTAGTGTGCATCGCCAGCACGATCGTACTTGAGGGCGGTGCGTCGCAGACTTGTCTGGAGGTGCTCGCGGTCTTGGTGTCCTTCGCTCACCAGTGCCAATTCGAGTGCTTGGAGCGCCGCGCGTGCATCGCCATCTGCCATACGCGCGATCCAGCGAAGGAGCTCCGAGTCGATCCACGCGTAGGCACCGCCTTGAAATTCATCGTCGTGTCCACGGCGAACACGAGCCATGGCTTGCTCGAGGATATAGAGACAGTCGTCTTCAGTGAGTTTCGAGAGCACGACGACTCGGAGTCGCGAGAGCAGTGCGCCCTGCAGCCGGAAAGATGGATTTTCCGTCGTAGCTGCCAGCAATGTGATGTGACCTCGTTCTAGCACGGGCAGAAACAAGTCTTGCTGTGCCCGATTAAAGCGTTGCATCTCGTCGATGAAGAGGACCGTGCGCTGTCCAGTGAGTGACTGCCGATGAACGGCCTCGTCCACGAGGCGCTTGACGTCGTTGGCCGAGGCGGTCGTTGCGGACAGCTCGACGAAACGAAAAGGCGGTCCCTGTGGCGTCGTGGCCTCGTGCGTCACGATACGCGCCAATGTCGTCTTGCCGGAGCCTGGTGGACCCCATAGCACCATGGAGGGGATGTGTCCTTTGCGCAGAAGAGCGCGAAGTGATCCGCGCACGACTTCGTCCTGCCCGACGTACTCGTCCAGCGAGTGTGGGCGCATGCGCTCGGCAAAAGGCAGAGTCGTGGTGCGACGCGCCTTGGATCGCGGTGCCTCGTTCTGAGCAGGCCGCTTCTTTTCTGGCGATGGTGTCTTTTGCAGGCACCGGTCTAGGTGCTCATTCATCACCGCGAACGGCAGACGTGCAGCGCAGTTCGGGCACGCCACGCGCTCATGCTCGGCAGGTTGGGACGCCATGCGAGGGACGCGCGTGTCGTGGGAGGGGCTCAGGTACTTCCTCCACTCATCCACGTGACCTAACGGGCCCCGAGTCTGGCCGGCCGTCGTGGAGCGTGAGGGGTTTTGCTACCACTCTCAGTATGAGCAGCGACAAGCCGCGCCTCGCGAGCGAGGATGTGCTGAACAAGAAGATGGACCTGTGCCTGAGCAACACGATTGTCAAGACGGGTATTGGTTTTAGTGCGGGTGTCGTGCTCTCCGTGCTGTTCCTTCGTCGGCGCGCGTGGCCCGTGTGGCTCGGCACCGGTTTCGGTCTGGGTGCAGGCTACACGGACTGTGAGCGGTCGTTCAACCCAGTCGCTGTGCCGGGTGTGCGCATCTTGCCTTCGACTGCGAATGTGGCTGTGCCGCCTTCGCGCTTCTCGCAGCTGCAGGACCGTGTGGGCGAGCTGTTGGGCCACGCGCGCGAACAGGCCACGGAGGCCGTGGAAGGCACGTCGGATATCCGCTCGGCCGCGCACGAACGCTTCACAGACTTGACACAGAGTGGCAAGGAGCAGCTTGAGAAGCAGCTGTCGAACCTGCAGGAGTCGACGCACAACATCCGGGAGAAGGTGGCCGAGGCCGTGAGCAAGGAGGACGACAGCAAGAACCATGACTCGGACAAGAAGGTGCGCGTGGTCTAATGTGGCTGATTGGCGCCATAGTCGTAGCGGATATTAACGCTCTCTACAGTGGTATGTGCACGCGCCCCGCGAACATGAGCCGTGTTTGGCATGCAAAGTCACGGGCGCCGCGGCTATGTCGTGTACCGGCATCGCAGCTCTATTGGAAGCGCGCCGCCTGCGTCAGGCGGCCGTGGTGCGGCAGCCGCGGTGGTGCGCGTTCCTCTTTGCGGTGGGTGTGGCAGGTCTTGGCGGTGGCGCCGCACGACTGTGGTTCTAGCTGTGTAGCTCCATAGCGATGCGCAGCGCATGCGAACGCTCCGATAGTGCGCTCAGCTGCGCCGTCTGTATGTCGCGCAGCACATCGAGGTCGGCTGCGCGTATGGCGGACCAGTCGGCGTGCCGCTTGCACTGCCGCTTAGGCACGTCGCAGACGTCCGCGGCGCCGCTGCCGCCGTCCTGGTCCGCCATGACGGCGCGGCCCTGTGGCGAGAGGGTCCAAGCCGCGAGCGCCTCGTCGTCCATGCACAGGCGCGCATCGAAGCCACAGGCGGAGCCAGCAGGCCGGTCGTCCGCGTGCTGCAGCAGTTTGCTGCGCACGCTGAGCAAGTCCAAGCTCGCGTGCAGAGCCGCGCACTGCCTCTCGAGCCGTTTGAGTTCCGTGTGCAGCTGCGCCGTATCGTGCTCGCGCGTGTCGAGGCGCGTCGCGTGCTGCCGCACAAAGGCGCCCCAGCTCGTGCCGGGTGGCGGCTCTCGGGGCGCCTGGTCTCCGTGCATCCACATGACGACGCCGCGGCGTGCGTCTTTCGGCGCGCACGTAATGTGGTGGGTATCTTGCGAGACGTGCATCACGTCCATCCGCGCGCGAATCTCGGCGAGGCCACAGGCGTCGGAACAGTAGCGGGACATGGGCAGGCGGGCAGGGCGGCGGCACGCGCGATGGCCGCACGGCACCTTGAAGGACGTGCGCTGCGCCGTGCGCGAAGCGCACGGCGCACACACAAACGTGTCGATGAGCTCGACGTCGTGCTCGGCTACGCGCATACACGACGCGTGGAACCATTCGTCACACACGTCGCACGCCATCATGAGGCGGTCGTCATCGTACGCCTGGCGGCACACGCAGTACAGCTTGACGTCCTCAGGTGCCGGCGACGCCGACGCTGAGGCGGACCACGCTCGACCTGTGAGCGAGCGCTTCGCATCGCGCTCGTCAGCGAGCGCCGCCGCGTCTTTTCGCTTGGTGTCCATACGATGACCTCCTCCACTCGGCCGCCACCATGGACCTCGTTCGTTCGGCGCTGTCGCACAACGAGCTGGCCACGCGGGTGTATGCGTACGCGCAGGATGGCGTGCTTGCGCTGCTGTCGTGCCTGGACTGTGCGGACGCGTACGGCACCGTGTGTGTGAATGGCGTATCGTACAACGTGATGCAGCTGCTGGGTGAGGGCGGCTTCAGCATGGTGTATCTCGTGCGCGATCCGAGCACGGGCAGTGCGTATGCGCTCAAAAAGATGCGGTGCCAGCACGGCGACGAGTCGCTGCGCATGGCGCTGGGCGAGATTCAGTCGATGCAGCGCTTTCGCGGCCCGCATGTGCTCCGCCTGATCGATTCGGCCGTCGTGCAGGACCAGGAGGGCCGTGGCGCCGGGAGCTTTCTCGCCGGTGGCTTTGGGCGCGTGCCATCTGACGACGTCGAGAATCCACGGAGCGGCAAGATTGTGTACCTCGTGCTCCCGTACTATCAGAACGGCAACGTCCAGGACGCGATCCATGCCCACATCGTCCACCACACCCGCTTTGACGAGCGCGTCATGCTCAGCCTCTTCGCCGGGGCCTGCGAGGCCCTCAAGACCATGCACCACTATGTGCTGCCGCAGCCCCACATCGCCGCGCCGCCTCGGGCCAAGGCGGACGACGACTCCCTCCTCTTCGACGCCGCGTCGACGGCCAGCGACGCGTACCCACCCGCTGAGCCCATGTCTCTCGCTCCGCAGGACACGCAGCGCGTGCCATACGCCCACCGCGACGTCAAGCCGGCGAACATCATGATCGACGACGACGGCGTCACCGGCGTCCTCATGGACTTTGGCAGCACGACCCGTGCGCGTATCAAGATCTCGAACCGACGCGAAGCCGTCGCTCAGCAGGACGTCGCATCGGTCCACACGAGTATGCCATACCGCGCGCCCGAGCTCTTTGACGTCAAAACAGACACAATCCTCGACGAAAAAGTCGACATCTGGTCGCTAGGGTGCACACTCTATGCGATGGCGTACCTACACTCTCCGTTCGAGACGCCATCGACCGTCGAGCAGGGCGGATCAATCGCACTCGCCGTCACGAACGGCGCATACAAGTTCCCCGACGACGATCCCTACTCGCCCCACATCCGCGACCTCATCACGCGGTGCCTCGCGCACGACCCACAAGCACGCCCCGAGATCGACGACGTGCTGCATGACGTGCACTCAGCGCTCGCCTCTATCTAGCTATGCCGTGGCCTTCCACTGCTTCCGCCAGCTCGCCAGACCTGCTATCACGCCAAATACACCGACCCATCCCTCCGAGATCAGACCCGTAGAGACGGACCAGTGCACCGTCAGCGGCAGGTAGCCGACGTTCACCCAGAACTGCGTAAGCAGCGCCTCTTTGCGGGCGCGCATCTGCGTCCACAGATGCTGCGTCGCCTTTTGGTCGTCCGACATCGCCTTCTCCGCAGCCCCGACCGGCGTGGGGTGCCCGTGGCTCCGCTCGAGCGCCTTGGCCTCGGCACGCAGCATGCGGTGGTCCTCGACAATGTGCCAAAAGTCAAGCACGACATACGCAGCCCACAAACGACAGCCCCAGAGCCACAGCTCATTTTGCACCACGTCGGACAGCGGCAGGATCTTGTGCATGGCCAGGTAGGCCGCGGCTTCCATGGGCGCATACACGACCATCGACAAGGCCTGCAGTCGCTCGATCAGCTTGAGATTCCGTGTGACGGGCAGATGGCGCTCCAGATCCAGCATCCACTGGACCATCGGCAGGATGGCCCAGATACGGAAGAGGATACGCGCATCGGCCGTCAGGCTGCCCAGGGCCCGGATGCGCGGCACGAGGCGCTGAATCACACTCGACTTGTCCGATCGTTTCCGGAGTGCCTGCAAGAACAGCAGCACGGCCACCAGCACGTTCGAGCCGTACTGCGCCAACATGAAGAACTTGTCGGTGCCCGTCCACGTTCCGAGGAAGCGCACGAGATGGGCCAGGGTCTTGGGCGACGGCACCTTGAGCAGCTGCTGAAACAGCCGATCCATCACCTTCTCGTGCGACGGACGCGCAGAGGGAGCTGGTACCGGCTCCCGCGCATTTCCTTCGTCTGCCGGCCTCATGGGGTACAAAGCAGTCGGTTGGCGCCCATCTCGGCGCTCCACCCCAAGGCGTCGTCTCCGGCCGCGAGGAAATATGCGATCGGCGACCCAAGCGTGTCCCTCGAACTGGCTGCAGGGCTACCTGGCGCTATAGGTATCGAGTACATAGGCCCGTGAGCAGCTCGCTCCGAGCAGGTATAGTGCATAGCGCGGCACCACTACTTGCGCGTGCTACTCGAGCGCACTTCGTCACGCACACGCTTTTCGATCTCGAGCCACTCGCGCTGCGCCGCCGGCATAGACGCTTCCGTCTTTTCGCGACGGAGGCGCGCGGCATCGTCATGAGACGCATCTGCATGCTCCGGACCATGCTGAAATCCAAGGCGCTCAAGCAGCACGAACCGCTTGCGCGCGGAGAGCGGGCGGCATGCCTGGGCACGAATCCGCTCGCCGATCGTAAGTACCGAGTCAGGGTCGTGCACGAGGTACTTGGAGTGGCGCACGTACGACTTGTGCAGCTTTGGGTGCATCTTGAGCTTAGAGACGGTCATCGTGACAGTCTTGGCCATGAACCCGGCCTTGGTCACGATGCCCGTGAGTACTGTGGCGCCCATCACAAGCTGCGTCGTTGTCGTCGTCGTCGACAGGGAAGAAGAAAAACCGCACGCCCTCGTGGAATTATGCATGTGGAGAAAAGAACAGGCGCAGCTACTGTACAACGAATCTACGGGGCATACGGCGACGGACGAGGTGCCGGCGGCATCGACAAGGGCGGGAGTGGCAGAGGATGAGCGTGCGAGCTTCTCAAAGATATAGGCGCGTGGGACGGGACACCCTGTGGGTGACGCAAAGCATAGTGCGTGGACAATGCCTGCTTCTGCAGTTCGTCCAGATGGTTCTCAAGGTGTGCTGTGCGGCGCGCGACGCGCGGCACAGGTCGTCGCGTAGGAGAAGGCGGCACCTTCCTACTTGGCTGCGATGGAACGGTGGGCAGTGGCCCACGTGCGGGACGCTGCACATGCGATGCCGGGTCGCTTGCCGGCTCTTGCCATGCCACGACCGGCGCACCTTGGTATTGGACAGGCTCCAGCGATGCGGCCGCCGTGGGCACGAGCGAGCCTGTATGCACCGTGCGCGGCTGCGTGCCAGGCATACGCAGCTGATTCTCCTCATCATACTCGCTAAGCCCATTCCCCCGCTGGCTGCTGGATGACGAGAGTGAGCGCGGAGGACGCGCCTGAGCCGAGTCAATGATCGACAGATACCAAAACATAAAGTTGGAGATTTCCACCTGCTGATATAGCGGCCGCCGCGGATGGCTCAGCTTGACATGCGAAAGGCGATACAGCGAGCGCTCGACCGGAACAGGATACCGCTTTGCAAGTGGGTACTCCGTGTGGTGCGAAAACGGCGAGGATCCAGAGAATAGACTGCGCGCGCGGTGACGCAGTGAGTCGTACGAGTCCATCCCCTTGCGCTTGCTGAAAAGACCCGTCAGGAAGGTGTCCTTTTCGCGGCGAGGTGCCTCGTCGTCACAGGCAGCCTCCTTCTTTCGCACGTCGTCCTCTTTGGTCAGGCTAAACCACGACAGACCAAATGTCTTGCGGTCCCGCATCGTCGATGCGCGGGGCGACTCATCCAGTTTGGGAGTGTGCCGCGGTCCTTTGTCGTCGCTACGTCGCGGTGCGACACGCACTTCATCAGGTCGCGGACGTGGTTGTGCTGCTTCCGGCACCTGTGGCACTACACGCCTAGGCGGTGGCACAGACACTGTCTTGGGCGGTGGCTCAGGCAGCTGATCCTTCGGCGGTAGTATGGGACGCATGAATGCATGCTCGTTCGACGGTGGACGCGGACCTTGCGGCGCCGTGTCCGGCGTGGGCTGAGGCGCCAGGGGAGGCTGCATCGCATGCGAAAAAGTGGGTGGCGGTTTGCGATGAACACGAGAATGATACGACGGCGAGCGGGGTGGCACAGACTCCGCACGCACAATCGGTCGGTCATGCACGGACTCGGGCTCCGTCATGGAATGCCGATGTAGGGCCATCTCAGGCACCGACTCCTCAGCTTTGACTTGGCGCCGCAGCGTGCTGGAACGCCGCAGAATAGCGGGTTGGCGCGTTCGCGAAGGGGTATCTAGCTGGTGAGCTGTCAGGTTATGGTGTACATTGCGCTCAGCCTGCGCCTTGAGGAACGCACGAAACTCGTCCGGACTGACTTCAGGGTGCATCGAGGCAGAGAGCCACATGCCCTCAGACGGTCCTTTCGGTGGGGGAGGCGGCGTTGCGGGATCTGCTGCAGCTTGCGTCTGGCGCATCTGGCGCCGCGCAAGGTAACGCTCCCGTTTCGAGGAGCCAAAGATGGGGGAACACTGAGATAGCGTCTCTTCGTCAAAAGGGCAGCCATCGTCCAGAGTGGGGGTGGAAGGCGGCGGCACACTCGCGCCACTCGACACAGAAGAGGGCGTATCAGGAAGAGGGGGAAGATCATGCACAGAGGGTGACTTATCATACAGCTGCACGCCGGCAAAGTCTGGATCAATGGCGGCTGGGTGACTCGTGGACAGGCGCCGGCGAGCTCGGAGGGTTTGGACCTCGCGAGCCAAGTCCAGCTCATTCATATCCATCTCCATTGTGCCCACCATGCGCCTTGTGCGCAAGCGCTACAGCACGATATCGAGAGCCGTCCTCCTCGTCGTGCTGCACCTGTGGCACGGAAGAAAAAAATCCTTGGCCGACGGACCCCACCATGCAGGGTGGCGTCCACCCGATCCTGCAGGACGAGGAAGCCCGATGTCATAGACCCTATTATATATTGCATATGCACCCCTATGTATTACTGCAGCGTCTGATAAGCGATGCCTCTCCCAGCAGGCTTCGTCATGTGGCTGTGGGTGCCTTGACATACAACGCACCTGCATTGGATACCGTGTCGACTCGAAAGCCGCGCTGGCGAAGATAGCGCTCGATCGCCGGGCGAATCACCGACACACTGTGTCGACTGTGCACACCTCGGCCCGTGATGATTTCGAGCGGTGGCCTGGAGCGCGCTTCGCCTAATGGCGTAGACTGCCATCGTGCCACATGCTGTGCCACCACGGTCAGGGCCTCGTGCACGGTCAGACCATGCAAGTCAATACGATCCGCGGCTCTGCTGTCATGCCCACTGCTCTGTGCATCCAGACGCCGTTGGTCCACCAGCGCGCTCGACGCCCGCAATTGCCATCGTCGTGCCTCCATGTCGTACTTGCGCGCCTCCTCTGCGTATACCATAGCCGCACCTCCCATCCGAGACGTGCGCGATTGTTGTGCACTCCGCGCAGCTTGCTGCAGCGCCTCGTTTCTTCGCGCACGGTACTCAGCGGCGCGTTCACGACAATCTTCGCTCGAGTAGACACGGTCATCCATCTCATCTTGCCATGCTGGTGCCATGGCCACACGGCCTGCCGAGGCGGGAAGAGTAATACCACCAGGTTGATGTGATTCTGCGCGCGATACTCCTGCTCGCGACGCACGACCTGCGTACGTGAACGCTGCATCACCACTCGGGAGCCAATGCGGCACGGAACCCGTGACAGGCTTGTGAACAGACTGTGTGGATGTGACTCGTTCCGCATTGTCCCTGTGTGTTCCGATGCGACCGGCAGGGTCAAGAATGTCAGGGCCATCCACGAGGCCATCTGCTGCTTCACGGATAACGTTGCGCAGCTGGAGCAAATCAAGCACAGCGTCTTGATGCCCTTGCGCCGCTTGCAAAAGTCGCGCGATCTCTCTCTCCGTCTCCTCGGTAATGCTGGCGAGCGAAGCGCATGTGGTAGCAAATTCAGGCGCCTGCGCTGCTTCTTGCGCTTGTGGGCTTATCATCGCTGCTTCCACTGCACGACCAAAAGTCAAGTGCAAATTAAAGGAAGACTGATGGAATAGGCTTTGGATGCGTGCTGGCGACATGCCGAGCAAGACGGCCAATTGAGACAGGGAAGAAGACGCTAGAAGCCATTGCTGGTCAGCTACAGGCTCTGACGCAGCATCAACCGCATCCCGCTCTGCATTCTGTAGCTTGCGTGCCATTTCTTCATCTGTGAGTCCAAACGTGTCCACCGACGTGTCTGGCAGCTTGGATGAAGGTCGCGGCACGCGTTTGTCGTAGTAAATGTGATGAGGACTGCGTTGGTCAGTCAGACTCACGGTAATAGGTCCTGTGGTGCGCTTCTTGAATTTGTTGGAAGGTTTGGATTTCTTGCTAGCTAAACCATCAGCCAGAGCATCATAATCCAGGCCTTTTGGTACAGGCATCGTTGGTTCCTGGGCCAACATATCCTCAGCATATAATTTGTCGATTACCATGTCAATATCTCCGTCACTCGAAATAAGCAGTGTCTCGAGTTTTTCATATGCCACATGCGGAAAGCTTTGCTGAAGAAATAACAGGGTGAGCTCAGCAGACACAGGCTTCTCCTGCACACATTCGGGCGGTACTGTTTCTACCAGCGCATCCAAAATTTTAGATGCTTCATCTGTCGACTGTCCAGGCTCATTCGCGATGGCTAAAATAAGACTAGGATCCAACACTGACGCGTATCTTTCAATCAACGCATCGGCCTCGGTCTCGTTGGACATGCCCAAATGAGCCCCTGCCCCAGATCCGTGCTGTTTCTCCATTCTCACGTAATATATCTCATTCGGTCATGTACGTTTCTGTCACCACGTCCGTCCATGTGCAGGCAAGATGGCCGAGTGGTCTAAGGCGCTGTGTTCAGGCTCGCTTCGCGACACCTCGACATAATATCGCAGTCTCCCTGAGGCGTGGGTTCGAATCCCACTCTTGTCACACTTTTTCCACTCTGGGGCAGCTGTGGAGATGCAACATAAGCTTTGCATCCTTCGCGGCCCCATTAGAGTCGGCTGGTAACAAACTCTCTTTTCACCCCCCCTCTTTTACTTCGTAATTTTTTAATATTCCCAACCTGTAGGCTCACGATATGACCCAAATGTCTACAGAAGAGGTCAAGCAAGTGCCTACTGTTGATCACCAAACAAATGACACGGCCATTGAGGCGGACCATTTGAATGTGCTCGGCGACATTCAGAAAGGCAAACTGGACGTGAGCACTGAGATGGAAGGCCCTATACACGTCGAGATGAGCGCTGTGGATGACGTTTATTTGCGCAAGGTATATATTATGAACAAGATTATCAATGAGCACATTGGCATGACCTGGTGGCAATACGGCTTGTTGATGGTAGCCGGTGTGGGCTGGTTCCTTGATAATGCTTGGCTTCAACTTGTAGCTGTGATTCTTCAGCCTGCGCATGATGAGTTCAAAGATTCAAACAACGACTATGGAAGTCAAAATTCTGCCATGTTAACGCTGTCCCTATACGCTGGCTTGATTGTGGGCGCCGCTTTCTGGGGATTTGCAGCCGACGTTGTGGGTCGTCGTTTTTCTTTCAACGCCACTCTTTTCATTTGTGGTGTTTTCGGTGCGGCTTCTGGTGGCGCGAAAAACTTTTACACGCTTGGTGCATTGCTGGCTTGTACAGGCGTTGGGATTGGAGGCAGTCTTCCGGTGGATGGCATGCTCTTTTTGGAATTCCTGCCAGGCGTCCGTCAACAGCTGTTAACTTTGTTGTCTGTATTCTGGCCCCTAGGTCAGCTTGTTACTTCACTTATCGGATGGGGTTTCATCGCTACTTGGAGCTGCACCTCCGATGATGACTGCATGCATTTACCAAAGAACAGCCGCGGATGGGTGGAAAAAAACGTTGGCTGGCGATACGCGCTTTTTGTCACAGGTGCTTATACTCTTCTTTGCTTCTTTCTTCGGTTCGTGGTGTTTCAGATCCCAGAAAGTCCCAAGTTTTTAATCTCTAAAGGCCGCGATGGGGACGCCGTTCGAGCCATGCAAAGGTTTGCCAAAATTTGTGGTAAGCCATTGCCTGAAGGCATGCTTACTGTGGCATCACTAAGAGCTGCAGCTGGAGAAGAAGTGAATGAAGATGCTCTGATCGAAGAAATAGAAGATGAGCCAGATGGCTTTATGGACAAGATTATGAAACCAGTCCGGGAAATGCGCATCAACCTCCGAAACAGTCATCCTGCCGAAACCTTCACTCATTTGCGTCCCTTGTTTTCGAATTTTGCCATGGGCTACACGACTGCCTTGATATGGACGCTATGGGCTTTAATTGGCTTGGCTTATCCTTTGTTTAATGCTTTCATTGTGCTCTATCTTGGCAATGGTGATGACGAGAGTATTTCCAAAACGTACCGCAATTATGTGATTATTTCTGCATGTGGTGTGCCTGGTTGTCTATTTGCTACATGGCTCGTTGATCTACCGCGCGCTGGTCGCCGTGGTGCTATGGCTATTGGAACACTTTTGACGGGTATCTTTTTGTTTGGGTTTACTGGCCTTGATGGTAGTAATTCATCTGGCAAGTTGGGTTTCTTTTGTGCTATTTCGTTTACGCAAAATGTAATGTATGGTGTACTGTTCTGTTACACCCCAGAGGCATTCCCTGCGCCACTACGCGGCGCTGCTGATGGCGTTGGATCAAGCCTGAATCGACTATTTGGTATGTTTGCTGCCATCATCAAGTCTTACCAACCCAATTCGGATTCGCCCACACCTCTTTATGTGTCAGCTGCTCTTTTCATCGCTTGTGGCTTGCTCATGATAACGCTTCGTGTTGAGACAGCAGCACGCACTTCTATCTAATTCATTTTTTGTACTTGTAATGCGCACGTTAATTGCAGCAGTGATCATGTTTCACGTCACAGCTCTATTCTCCTTGACATCGAGAATCAAATGGTGCCATAGCGCCTTGCGATTCAAGCGCGTGTAGCTTATTGGTAGAAATACGTCAGCCGTGCATATTCAATGCACAAACCGCATGCGCAATTCCGACAGAAACTAGGCAAAATTTGCGCGTGGCTTCTTCCGCATAGGCGGCGGGTTCACATGGAAAGAAGCTCAGGTTCCTTTCGTGCCAGAAGCAGCTCACCAACTCGATGAGCTGCAGAGGGATTCGCCTGCTATGAAAAATCAAACTTTTGAAGAAGATCAGGCAGCGCAGGGAGTGAACATGATTGAATTTAGCGAGGATCATAATGAGTTAGCTGCCGTGCAAGTGGCCTATGCTCGCAAGGTCCACATCTTCAATACGATTATAAACAACAAGATTGGCATGACGCCGTGGCAGTATGGACTTTCGATGGTCGCAGGTCTTGGCTGGCTCCTTGATAATGCCTGGCTTCAGCTCGTGGGTGTGATCCAAGCGCAGATCACCGTCGAGTACTACCGCGATCAATACGTCAAGGATCATCCCTACATTTCGAATCCAGCCTGGTTAACATTAGCACTGTTCACAGGACTGTCAATTGGTGCCACATTTTGGGGATATGCAGCAGATGTTGTGGGTCGTCGTCTTTCCTATAATGCAACTCTGCTCATCTGTGGTGTATTTGGCGTTGCCGCTGGTGGTGCCCGAAACTTTGCTTCACTGGCCGGTCTCATTGGTGCATCTTGTTTCGGTGTTGGTGGAACTCTGCCCGTGGATAGAATGATCTTTCTTGAATTCTTGCCCGGCCATCGTCAATTTCTACTGACGCTTCTGTCAGTGTTCTGGTCTCTGGGTCAGTTGGCTACGTCTTTGATTGGATGGGGCTTTATCTCCCGCTGGCATTGCGATTCACACGATGAGTGCATGAACAATACTACATCGGCTGGCTGGCTTACTGACAATGTAGGCTGGCGGTACTTGATTTTCACTACAGGCGCTTACACGCTGTTTGCTTTTTGTGTTCGTTTCATCCTATTTCGCATTCCAGAAAGTCCCAAATTTTACCTTTCCAATGGCCGCGATGCTGAAGCTATCCGTGCTTTGTATACCTTTGCCAAGATGTGCGGTAAGCCACTTCCTGAAGGCTACTTGACCGTGGCATCTCTTCATGCAGCAGCAAACGAAGTTGAAAGTCCGAACCCTGAAGCTCTGATTGAAGCGCCCAGCGGCATTCTTTCGTATTTCAAAGTATGGATGGAGGACATTAAACTTAATCGATCTCACTCTCAAGCCAAATTACCTTTCACGCAGCTCAAGCCACTGTTCTCTACCTTGCCTCTTGGGTACACGACCTGTTTGATATGGATCTTGTGGCTGTTGATTGGTTTGGCATACCCTCTCTTTAATTCTTTCATTATCGCATATTTTAATGAAGGTCAAGGCGTTGGTTTGTCTGGGTTCAGCAGCAAACCATACCGCGATTTCGTGATTGTGTCAGCATGCGGTGTGCCAGGCAGTTTGCTTGGTGTATGGATGATGACATGGCCGCGCTCCGGTCAACGTGTTGCTATGGCGATCGCAACCCTTTTGTCTGGCGTATTCCTTTTTGGTTTCACTGGCGTAAGCAGTGATCCTGTGAGCCAATTGGCATTCTCATCGATTCTCAACTTCATGGAAAACATCATGTATGCTGTGTTAAATTGTTATACTCCCGAATCATTCCCTGCTCCACTTCGTGCCACGGCTGGTGGCATTGCTTCCATGCTGAACCGCGCCATGGGTGTAGTCGCGGCCATTTTCAAGGTCTATACTACGGGCTACACAAGCTTTACCACTGCTCAGGCGCCTATCTACACTTCTGCAGCCTTATTCGTTTGTTCTGCATTACTTATGCTCGCTTTACGTGTGGATAATGCCGCGCGCACATCCATTTAGTTGCCGTCATGGTCCAATAGTTCGAGCTTGAGGCATTTCTTGTGCTCACAAATGATGAATTTTGATACTTTATAGATTCGACATGACCATCGTGCATTCAACGTTTGTCACAATAATTGCGAGTGCTAACGGGAGAGGTTCTCTTTGTATCTTATGCGGGCGCACGATTGTACCTGCTTCCTGGATTCGAGTTCGTGGAATAGAATAACACATTTTTACAGCCACAGAGAAGAGCCAAAACTATCTGCACAGCAGGGTCTATGCTGATGCCAAGGATGTCGAAGCTCCACACATGCTTGGTATCATTCGACCCCGACAAAAAGATGTTAATATAAAATAAATGATAGCCTCATAGCCACACAGGCTTATATTTGGTTCATAGCAACTTTAGAGAGGCCTACGCTATCAACTATATCATTCATGAGCATGTCAAAATGACGTGGCGCAGCATATTCTAATTCGAGATGGGATTCGGACCAACAGTATGGACAACAAACCCTGCCTCAGAACGTTTATGGCATGCTGGATATTAAAATGCGGCCTGTGGATGGCGTCCGCCGCTCATGTACTAAATGGAGTTGAATTCGCACTTTCATGCTAAATGCTGTCATTATTCCCTTTCTTGAATTTCAACGTGTTACAGTCGCTTTATGATTCCAGCGCTTTGCCTTCACTCCCAGAACTGCTAAAACTCTTTCAATATAAAAACAGTCACACATATATTGCTCAAGACCACATAATTATAAGTACAGAGCACTAGGCACCCTTGTATCGCTGGGCATCCCATTGCCTCCAAATATCTTTAAAGACAAGCTGTGCACTTGCATCGAGCATACTCTTGAGTGCCGCGTCGCGCTCAAAGTCGCCACAAATGTCGCATAAGGCAAATAGACCTGGCATTATCTCACGCCGCAGATTCGGAGGAATAGTCGTATGTGGCATAGTAACACAGCGGGCATATGCGACCAAAATGTACACGGCATGCTTCGTCATTGACTTGGCTAGCGTCTCGTTCATATTGGGAGTGTGGGGCTTGGCCTTCTTTGACACGTGGATCACGCTAGTTTTACCAGCAAGCTCAGACAGTACGCGCCGGAACGCCTGAGCAGCGTCAAGACCTAGCGGCGATACGACCATATTCAACCAGCACGGCATAGATGCATGAATCTGGCGCTCAATCGCCATACCAGTATGAGCGCTTGAAGCGTGTGATAGAAGGCGCCATTGCTGTGACAGTAACTCCGTTAAATGAGGCAAACATGGCTTGATCAAATCTTTGCGGTGTCGAATGAGGGATCGAAGCACTCCACAAATGCCACCAAAAATAGCACTGGCGTCGTGCTCATCGACAGGTTCTACCAAGCGAGGCCCAAGTAAGATGCCCAAAAGAGCCAAAATTCGCGGCACATCAAAGGGACGCAGCATGTGTGGCCGGTATTGACACACGCAAACGAGCACTTCCACGATGGGCTTGGTGAGCGTAGGAAAATGCGTGGCCATTGGGCCTAGCGATAATACTAGATGCGAAAAGCACTTGTCAGAGGCCCGGCTTGAACGCGGAGGTGCATGCTGGAACATGAGTGCAATAACTTGGAGGAAAGATACCAATTCGCTCAAGGTGCATGTCGTGTCGGTATGAAACAAGGACGTTAGCGCATTGAGGGTGGAGCCATATGCATCGACTTCCATCGTCTCGATCACAGCCACAAGTTGGGGTATAAGGTCATCAGATGTTTGAGAAAAGGTCGAGGATAACATGGCAAAAGCACATACCATGTGCATAAATCTGCCTTTGTCAGGAGCAACGGACATAATGCACGATAGTAGCGCAGGAGCGAGGGGTGCAAGATGTGGTGTTGCTGAAGAACACAAAGCATCTACTGCCTGCAACAAAGGTGCCATGCTCTGCGGATGTGCTCGTAGATAGGCCGCCAAGATCCGAAAAAGAAGCGCAAGCTCCTTGGCACTTTCGAACGACATGTCTGAGTGAATTTGGGCGACAGCAGACTCGACGGATGGGGCCAACGTCGGCATCCATGCCAAGATCCTATTGTCGACGGCAAAAGGTAAGATCTCCGCCAAAGCACACCGTGCCATATGTCGCTTAGGTGACGGTTTGGAAGCTGCTGCCAAAGACATCCAATCGTCGATCGGCAAAGATGCTTCTTTGGCATGCGGAAGTATGGCACGAAGAAGAGACAAGCTCATAGTTTCGTGGGCGCCATTCAAATAAGCTTGTGGCAACTTGAGTAATGCATCAACATAAGCGGTTAGCGGCGTCGCAAACGAGGCAGTATGTGGATAGGCCTGCAGCCAACGAAATAAGAGCTGCTTCAGTTCGGCATTCTGCACTCGGGAGTGATCCAGTTGCCAAAAATACGGCGCGAGTTCCGAAGCAACAGGGCGAGTCACGTATTCAACAGGCACACGCGTAAGTATACGCACCGTACGAAGAGCATCTTTGCCGCTCAATGATACGCGCGCGTATCGTAAAACAGCGGCCTGCCACCGCTTTTGCTCAAAAAATTGGGCATTGCGGAGTAAAAGTACACTCACTGTTCGCAACATGTCATGCGCATCCAATGTCTGAGCCATAAATGCGACAAGATGATCCAACAACGCATCAGAGGCCATTTGTTCGATGATGTGAAGCCACCTTGTCGTGATCAGGCGCCATAACGCAACAGGTGCCTGATCCGTTTCCGTCAAGCCCAGCACTTGGCCATCCCAGGTACTAGGCGCCATATCTGTGTGCAAACCAGCGAGTAACAAGTCAATAAGAGCATCCTCGTTCCACGGCGGCGGGGTGCCTGTGACTTCGGCTTCACAACAAAGAGCGCGAAAAGAGGACAAGCGCAGCACCGGGTCACATTTTGCATCCGAGAGATAAGCTGACAGCCGCTCACACGGAAGAGATGTGATACAGTAGCCACACTGAACGAGACGTACATGCAGCTCAAGGCCGACAGAAACCACCAACGAGTCGGACGCGTTCATACAAGATGCAGCCCAATCGGCTAACAGCGCGCGTTGATCCCCGAGTGGTGTGAAACTTGGTACCAGGAGGCAAAGTAAGTATGTCATGCATACTGTCATGGAAGACTGGGCAGAGCGAACCTTACTTAACATGTCGAGCATCATAGCATGTGCTTGCTCGATCGTAGCGTGTTTGGTTAACGACTCTTCCCACGCGCGTGCGCTTTGCACGCACAAGATAGGACTCTGCATGAGCTCAGATAGAGGCTTGTTGAGAGATTCACACGCCTCGCAAAGGGTATCCAGGAGCCACGGCAGACGACGCTCTTGACTTACGCGCGCAAGAACAGCATGCGCAAGTGCCAAAGCAGTATTAAATGCTGGCATTTTCACTGAAAGGCGCGCCGCATGTGTCCAAACAGTGGTCAAATGATGAGCCACTTCTTCGGGACATAAACGCCACAAGGTGTGTAGCAGGGAAAAAGACGTGTCTCGTCCAGCAGCGGTCGCGTCCATATCGCGCAGGGTATAAGCCAAGACCTTTGTCCATAGAGTTGTCCAAGTATCTTGGTCGTCACCACCGGGCTGGTATAAGCCACTCTGATCAATAGCTTGAACGAGTGACAGTAATGTCGGCACCTTGTCAGGCAAGGCAAGTAATGCAGAGGCAAGGGGCACGAGGCATCGTTCTAACGCGCCATGTCGAATGATAGCGGGCGGGGCATGAGAATGCATTGCAGATGTATGTTTGACGAGATGAAGCAGCAGCGGTGCCAGCACCGCATCGTAGGCCGGATGAGATGGGAGCAATGCACACAGTGATGATGTCAGAAGATCGACTGAATCGGGAATGGCAGTGGCGCTGGCCTTGAGTTCTAATGCTAAGGGGCCATAAAGCGACAGGCCTGCCACATGATCCAGTAATTCAGCGAGATATGTCGTGTCCGTATGTATACGAGCGGTTGCATAGGGCAGCAGCGATTCGGCCACGAAAAACTTTGCACTCTTTTTTGCATTTGAGCCGAGGGCAAGATCAGATGCCCAGGGCTTACACACAGCCTCCCACATGTGAGTACAGGTCTCAACCATGCTGGCTAAATCAACATGTGCCATGACCTTGATCAAGTCGCGGAAACACGCATTGACCGCGTCGATCTGGCTCGCACCGATCCGTCGAATGCATGCCGGCAGCAGTATGGTAAGAACTGGTACAGCTTTTCTCCATGCGTCTGCTGATGGTTCTTCTGACAATGCAGATACGAGGGTGAGCACGTTGTGTCTCGATACGATTGCATGCAAGAAGTCAGAATCACCTGAAACCGTAGATAGAACCTGTAGAAGCAGCTCCCAATAATCCGCTTCAAGGTATTTGGGTTCGACCCTAGATCCGGCCTTGGCACTCGATGTCATGATATCTAGTGTGCAATCGAGAATCAGCTCGACTTTGCGAGGCACATACATCGTATCGTCCGCCCACGCACTCCGTAAAATGTCAATTTTTGGCGCAGATTTTGCACCACTCGAAATGGAGTCAGACGATGATTCATTCCGTTTTAGAATTTGGATCAGCTGTTCTGACGTCAATATCCCGCATGCCGCCAAAGACAATGACGACATCGTCGAACTGCTAAGCTAGGGCCGTGCATCAAGCCGACTTTTTTTCCAAGGGCCTGGCAAACGTCACGTGCAGCTCTTCTTCCATCCGCGCGATTGCTCAGCCTTCTTGCCTTCTACAACGACGTCATGTTGCTGCGTGCGAGCGTGCCGATCATTCGGCAAGCAGTAGCTTCGGCGCGTGTCCCGTCTTTGAATATGATGCGGCCTATGCAGGTACAGATGATCCAGCGGGCCATGATACCGCAGCCTATTGTCCCCCCTCTGGCTCGTGGCATGAAAGTCCGTTCGTCTGTGAAGCGCATGTGTAATCACTGTGCCATTGTGCGTCGTAAGGGGCGGCTATATGTGATATGCAGCAAGAATGCAAAGCACAAACAGGTACGTGACACTAGATTGACATGCAGCGTCAAGGATAAGCTCTCGGATACATTGTAGACACAAATGAAATTACGTGATTCATTCAACTTTCGAGGGTGCTATTTGTTGTTTAACAAAGCTCGGGGAAGTTCTTCTTGCACTTTGCCACGATCTTCTTCACATCTTGGCTGCGTGCACGCGTGGTGACCAGCAGTGCGTCTGGCGTGTCGACGACCACCACGTCGTCCATACCCAGGCAGGCAATTTTCCGGCCGCTCGCAGGTACCACAATACCACCCACTTGGCCTTCCGTGACGACAAGACTTGGGTCACCGAGCACACGAGCCTGGTTCTTTTCAGCAGGCAAGAGATCAGTGAGCGAAGCAAAGTCACCCACATCATCCCAACCGAACGTAGCAGGCACGACGGCCACCTGACCAGTCTTGGACGCTGGTTCGGCCACAGCATGGTCGATAGCAATCTTGGGGAGGCCAGGCCATACCTCGTTAAGTACAGTCTGGCGCTCGGGCGTGTCCCAGGCCTTGGCGATCTTCTGCAGACCATCGTGCAGCTCAGGCACATACACAGCCATCATATCCACCAGCACCTGAGCCTTTACCACAAACATACCGCCATTCCAGCGGTACTCACCAGTGCTTAAGTATGCACTTGCCGTACGAGCGTCAGGTTTCTCCTTGAACTCTTCGACGCGCTGCACATTAGGAGCATCAGCGATGTCGAGTTTGCCGCCTAGCTTGATGTAACCAAAGCCCGTCGAGGGATGCGATGGTGCAATACCAATCGTAACAAGGTAGCCATCACGAGCGGCCATCACAGCTTCACGCACAGACGATTCAAACGCTTCACGACCCGAAATGATGTGGTCGGCAGCAAATGAGCCAAGAACGGCCGTGGGGTCACGGAGCGCAAGCACCGCAGCAGCCAGGCCAATGGCAGCCATCGATTCACGAGGTGATGGCTCGGCAAAAAGGTTGGCGCTAGGGACTAGCGGAAGCTGTTCTGACACGGCACCCACATGGGCTTGTCCCGTTACCACCATAAACTTTTCAACACCAGAGAGCGGCAGCAGACGGTCCCAGGTGTTTTGAATTAGGCTGCGACCTGCGCCCGTCAGGTCGAGCAAAAACTTGGGGCAGTTTTCACGACTCAAAGGCCACAAGCGCGTGCCAGCACCGCCGGCAGGCACAACCGTCCAGAGATTCAGGGACGGGTCGGTAGGCTCAACCTGTGATTCTTCCTGTGTGACAGAAAGACCCGACTTGGCATGCGGACGGGAACGCTCGGGTGTCCAATGGTCAAGTGACGACTGGTACACGCTGAAGCTCTGACGACGCGCCGGCGAGAAGATAGGAGAGAAATTGGCGGCGGTCGGCGTATTGGGCTCAGTCCGCTCAACATTATCAAGACGATCGCTAAGGCGATACACTTCACGACGAAGATCCGAGATGCCTGTCAAGATCTGACCAAGAATGGCTTCTTGGTTTGTCCCGCTCATGATGTGCAGCAGGAACGAGGGCTAAGGAACCGCCTCCGAAGCCCAGGGCGCCGTTTCCAGGGAATTTTCCGCACAGATCACTCGGGTTTCGCATTCTTTCTTGTGATTCGCCCTTCCATTCAAAACCATTTGCGAACACAGGTTTTTTACTCCGTGCGGATATCAACACGTGGACTCCACGCGCATGACACGAACCAAGTCGTCCTACCATACATATCCTATCAGATCATGCTGCCAACTCTTCGAGCGTCTTGCCCGTATTAACGTTGTCATAGAATGCCGCTCCGTGCGTTGTCTCGGCAATGATACCGGCGCGGATAACCCAGTCACCAAATGGCTCGCCATGGAGGCGCTCGCGCGCGTAGCGAGGAATCAAAATTTCGAGAATCTCAATAATCTCCTTTTCTGTCACGCTCTCGCGGAAAATCTTGTTGAGACGTTGACCGGCATGACCACCTCCCAAGCACATGACGTACGTGCCAGGCGCCTTGCCAATAAATCCAATCTCAGCAACCCACGGTCGTGCACATCCGTTGGGACAGCCAGTCATGCGCATGACAATTTCGTCGTGTTTCAGGCCATTAGCGAGGTAGATGCGCTCGAGCTTGTCAACAAGCTTGAAGATATAGCGCTCTGACTCAGCCATAGCCAAGCCACATGTCGGAAATGCCACACATGCGCTTGCACTAAGACGCAGGCCCGACTTTTCCCAGTTGTCCATGCGGTACTCGCGCAGGTGCGCCTCAATACGGGGTTTGTCCGCCTCATTAATGTCGGATACAATAATGTGCTGGTTTGGCGTGAGGCGGAACGTGCCCTTGTGGAACTTGGCCAACTCGCGCAGACCTGTACGGAAAGGCATGCCCGGTTCATCAATGATACGGCCATTTTCGAGCCACAGCGTGCAATGCCACTTGCCGTTCATGTCCTGCAGCCAGCCGTAGTCGTCCGTGTTGGATTCGAAGCTAAAGGGCCTGGCCTCTTCGAACGCATAACCAAGGCGGCGCTCAAGCTCAGCGCGGAAGTTGTCGGTGCCGCCCCAGTACTTGTCAATCGTGTATTTCAGACGTGCCTGCTTCCGGTTCTGGCGGTTTCCTGTGTCGCGCTGAATCAGCAAGATTTCGCGACACACGTCGTATACTTTGTCGACCGTTATAAAGCCGATAATACTGGCCAATCGCGGGTACGTTGCCTTCATCGAATGCGTGACACCCATACCACCTCCAACACCAACGTTGAAGCCAAGCAGTTCCGTGTGGTCCTTGTTTGCAATAGCAATCAGAGCAACATCGTGTGCGAATACATCCACATCGTTACGTGGAGGCAGAGCCATCGCAATTTTGAACTTGCGCGGCAGGTAGTATGGACCGTACAGTGGCTCATAATCTTGAAGCGCACCACCCACAAGCAGTTTGCTCGAGCTGTCCGTGCCTTTATCAAGCCAAATCTCATGATACGCATTCATGCGTGGCAGCAGTGATTCAGATAGTTTCCTAGCAACTTGAGCCATGACCACATCCACCTTTTCGCGGTGCAAGTTTGGCGAGCACATGACATTGCGGTTCACGTCACCACATGCAGCGATCGTGTCGAGCATGCTCTTGTTGATACCCTGCATTGCCTTCTTCATGTCGCGCTTAAGAATCATGTGGTACTGCACTGTTTGACGAGTCGTGATTTTAAGTGACTTGATACCAGCGTATTTCTCCACCACGTCGTCGAGTTGCAGCCATTGCTGGGGCGTGCATACACCACCGGGCATACGAACACGGATCATGAATCCGTACGCAGGTTCGAGACCCGCCGCCTTACGCTCGTCAACTGTGTCACGGTCGTACTGCATGTAGGTTCCATGGAACTTGGTCAATTGCGTGTCCGTCTCACAAATGCTACCAGTCGAAGCATCCTGCAGACCCTCACTGATCGTACCACGGAGATAGTTACTCGCCACCTTGATGTGCTCGTTCGTGATAGGCTCAGGCTCTGCCTCAGTGACGGTAACCGAGTCAACGCCAAGCGCTTTCCAGAGCTGGGGCTCCCATGCCTTGTAGCCTGTCTGCCAGCCATCTGCATCCTGGTCGTCACCCAAACCTAGGTTGAGCATACGAGACGCACCCAGCTCTGCCAAGCGCTTGTCCAGGTCCTTACCTGGCTTGTTGTAAAAGCCTGCATCCTCGGGACGCGGCCAGTAGTGCGAGTCGCCCATGCCAAACACAGCAAAGCGCGTCTCCTCATTAAGCAGGCCCGTCGGCTGCTTGGCCAGCGCCTTCATCATCAAGCGACCATTCTGCGGGGGCTCACCCTGGCCTGCTGTCGACGTAACGAATACGACATTCGGCTCGGAGCTGAGCTCGTCCACAGGGTAATCGTCCATCGCAAGTACACGCGCACCTAGACCACGCAGCTTGGCGCGCGTCGCGAGTCGCCTAGCGACCTTCTCAGCGCCACCGCCGTCCGATGCAAAGAGAACAAGCAAGGGCGGGCCCTGCATAGAGCCCAGGAGCTGGTCATACGCCTCCTTAGCCTTGACGCGCTGCTTCTCACGTAATGCCGCACCTTGTGATGCTGCAAGGTCATATGGCAACTCAGGACGCACATTTGCCAACAAACTAAGATGATTGTCGCGGTCCAGAAAGTCTTGTAGCTGCTGGCGAATACGCACACTGTCCAGCTGGAAGACAGGAAGGCCACTCACGCCGGCACTCGGGTTCCAGCGGTACAAAGGCCAGTAGCCCGAGTCGACAGCGAGTTTGGTCTCACGCAAAACATCAAGAGCGGGTACATTGCTCGTGAGATACGGCATGTACGCCAACACAATCGATGGACCATCAAATTTGTCGGCCTCCATCAGCGTACGAAGCACCTGCGTGTAGTCCGAGTATAACGCAGTGCTGGCGACATATACATTTCCGTAGTTCATCGCGTAGAGACCAATGTCCTTTTTGCGCTGATGCAATGGCACAGAATCACGCTGGGTGTACGGCACGGAATCAAATATGAGCATGTTCACGTTGCGCTGCGACGAAATGACGTGGTGCACACCACCCATACCGGCATCATAAGCCCACGCATCGTTTCCGATAATCCAGCGTGAGCTCTGAGTTAGGTTCGTCGAGCGAAGCGCTTCAGCGTCCGTGGACGCCACGCCTTCCAGGGCTTTTTGCACAGCTTCAGCATGTGCTGCATCGCGTCGGTTCGAAAGCCAAGCTTGCAGGGCCTTTTGCAGTGGCGACGGCGTCGCAGCGTCATCGGCCATTCGCTGGGCCCGCGACAAAAGGGTCTCTTCTTTCAGTAGATGAGAAAGCACGATACCAAATGCATACTCGGGACTCGAGGCACCTGGGTGCGAGTCGTCCGATGGGGCATTCACAATGTCCAAGCGGTCTTTAAACAGCATTTCGAGCATTGTATGATAAGCATGCTCGTGCTCAAATGTCCTGGGGACGACAGCTTCGGATTTCTGCGGCTTCTCCGAGCCCAGTGTGAAAGACGCCGTTTCTTCAGACGCAAGAACTCCAGCAAGAGCGGGACCAGCACTATCATCCAATTCATTCAGCAGTCCACTCACAAGAACAGGAACTTGGCGGTCCGACACATGCTGGAAAGCACTAGCCACATCGACCAGAACGGGGGGGAGACGCGTAGTGCGCTTACTGCTATGCTCCAAGACGGCGACGCGTTTCACCGACGTCGGAATTGAATCGACAAGGCACCTCGCACTGAGTGGACGAACCAAGTGCAATGACACGATCGGAACATAGGCAGAAAGTTTGGTTGTCTCAGCACCTAGCATCACGGCCACCGTATCCGTGGCATGGGCGCCTAGTACACGTAGCGCCTGAATATCAGTGCCAAGACGTTCATTGACATCAGAAAAAATGCCTTTAATCGTAACATCTGACAACTCGGAGGGTTCAGGAGCCAAAGGCACTTGAAGCAGAGAGGCTTGCGTCGAGGGCAAATTGTTAGCTGAGACGGTATCGAAGAAGTGCAGAGCGCCTGTATGAGTCTTGGCTGCGAGTATATGAGCGAAAAGCGCATAAGCTTCAGTTTCAAGCGGTTCACCGCTTGAATACACCATGGAAATACCACTGTGGCGGAGTTGAAGCACATGTGCGTGCAACGCCTGTGGCGTTTCGACATGGAAGACGACCGGGAGTTTTGCAAGCGCAGGGAGATGTGGCACAAGACGCAAGAGGCCTTGTGGCGATGCACGCATGAACACCGCAATAGGCTCGGGGTTGGTTGATGCCGATGCTAATTCATGCACCACAGATCCCACATCGGCTGCGGAGCTTATCCGTTGCACAGACTTGCCAGAAAGAGCGAGCATGTCATCCATATCCACAGCCACGGCATGGTGAGCCGCATGTTGGGCCACATGCCATGCAGCTTGCATGGACGTCTCGTTCATGCTGTGAATACGAAGAAAAGAATGAGGTCTGCTGACTCGATCAAGTGTGTCGAGCAGCCAGCTTTCCTGCAGAGCGCCGGCTCATTACGAGCGAATCGCACTTGTTGCATTTCCCTACCAATCACGTCATCGCCACGTGATAGTAACATGGCCTTGGCGGCGGTGCATGCATTGAGCCTGTTCAGATGCCAAGCCGTCGTAAGCGAGGTAGCGGTAGGGTCTAAAGCAGCACGATGAGCAACGGTGAACAAACTACTTCTCGCGATCATGTTGAGTGTTGTATCTGAGCTCTTGTTCCTGTAGTGGCCATAGGCAGGGGTGTGCGTTGAGCCGGTCATGTGGAGGTTGCACCACCGTGAGCGTTTGTCGCGCATCGCCCATTTTTTCCCTTGAAACATGGTGATTCGTGTGCAAAAGCGCGCGAGCACAGCCGGCGAGGTCGCTGCATCGACCTTCAAATTCCATCGAAAGACAGCGCGTGGTAAAGTGCGTGCTGTAGTGCGCGAGACATACCAGCGCGACGATGTGCCTTGTGGATGTATTGCGTGTGAGGCGTGTGCTTCCTTCGTTGAACACGGCACGCCACCGCCTATCCTAGATCAGCATGGCACGCAGAATACCTACACGAGAAAGAAGCATTATGTGGTAGTGGACACGAATGTGATCCTGCACCAAATGGATGTGCTCGAGTCTCCTGTCTTTACCAACGTGATCATCATGCAGACGGTGGCAAATGAGGTGCGGAATCACAGCATGCCTCTGTACAACCGCCTGCGAACTCTTCTTATGGATCCAGATCGCCGGTTTTGGCTTTTTTATAACGACTTTCATCAAGACACGAATGTCGTGCGTTTCGCAGACGAGTCCCCAAACGACCGGAATGACCGTGCGATCCGTCAGGCAGCGGCATATTATACGGCGCATCTTCGAACGCATGCTCTTCCAGGACACGCAGATACTACTGTGATTGTGAGTGAAGATGTCGAGAATGTACACAAGGCGCGTGTCGAGGGCTTGGAGGCGTGTAGTGTGCGAGAATACATTACTGGATTCCAGAATGCTGAACAGCTCTCGGATCTGCTATCTGCACGCACAGTCGACGAAAATCGCGCTCCTCGCGGATCACGCGTCTTTGATGAATACTGGCCAACGACGCAGCTTGAGGCAGGATACAAGGCCGGTACGTTACATAAAGGATTTTTCAATGCGAACGCCTACAACTTTTTGGAGGGTGCTGTACGCTCTGAGGCTCTGTCCAAGCCCATTTTGCTGCAGGGACGGGAGGCTATGAATCGTGCTGTCGATGGAGATGTCGTGTACGTTGCACTCTTGCCCCAAAGTGAATGGAAAGGTGCGTCGGATGCCGTGCTGGAAGCCGAGTCAGCACAACGAAACGACGATGCACGCGACAGTGATAATGAAGATGAGGACGTTGGGCTGGAAGCGCAACCCGAATCGAGCGGTGGGGATACGCAGCCAACAGGCCGTGTTGTCGGTATTGCGCGCCGCAACTGGCGCTCCTATGTCGCGCATATCGATGCAAGCTCTGTGAACGAGCGTGCTTTGGCGACTTTGGGTCCCCAGACGCTCTTTGCCTCGCCTGTGGATCGCAAAATACCCCGCATCAAGATTCGTACGCGCCAGGCGCAGGCGTTATTGGGTTGCAAGATTTTGGTGACAATGGACGAATGGAAGAGTACGTCGCGCTACCCCGAAGGTCACTTTGTTCGCTCGCTTGGTGCTATTGAAAGCAAGGAAGCGGAGCAAGAAAGTCTGCTCTTAGAGTTTGACGTGCCGTACCGGCCATTCAGCAAGTCCATTTTGGCGTGTTTGCCATCTGAAGGTGACCACTGGACGGTCCCGCCGAAAGGTGAGCAGGACGCACGATCGCTGGCCATTTGGCGTGATCGTGTGGATATGCGGGCAGAAAATATATGCAGTATTGACCCACCGGGGTGCCAGGACATTGATGATGCATTGCACGCCAAGCGCCTGCCGAATGGCAACATTGAGGCAGGTGTGCACATCGCTGACGTATCGTTTTTTGTGCGACCAGACACTCCGATGGATGCCGAAGCCGCGTCGCGAGGTACCACCGTGTATCTTGTTGACCGACGCATTGACATGCTTCCCCACCTTCTTGGTACGAACTTGTGCTCGCTGCGTCCATTCGTGGAGCGCCTTGCCTTTAGCACGGTGTGGGAGCTAACACCCAGTGCTGAGGTCGTGAATGTGCGGTTTTTCAAGTCAGTCATTGCAAGCAAGGCTGCGTTCACGTATGAGGAAGCCCAGAACCGCAAGGACGATCTGTCGTTGAACGATGCCATAACAGAGAGCATTCGCCTGCTGAATGACATGGCCATCAAACTGCGCAGGGGACGTATGGAGGCTGGCGCTCTGAATCTCGCGAGTCCCGAGGTGCGAATCCATCTCGATAGTGCTGAGTCGTCGGCGCCTATTGATGTTGAACAGAAGGAAATGCGCGAGACCAATAGCCTTGTCGAGGAGTTCATGCTTTTGGCGAATACGAGCGTGGCGCGTCGCATTTATGAGGCATACCCCACCACCGGTGTGCTTCGTCGACACGCACCGCCACCGGCGGACAACTTTGAGACGCTTCAGGACATTCTCAAAAAGCGTCGTGGCATGGATCTCGATGTGTCATCGTCTGGCGCCCTCGCTGCTTCGCTGGATCGCTGTGCTGATACGCGTGACCCAGCATTTAATACACTTGTGCGCATCCTGGCGACGCGGTGCATGCTTTCGGCTGAATACTTCTGTACGGGCAGTGTGCCTCGTAATAGCTTCGGACATTATGGTCTGGCCATGGATATGTATACGCATTTTACGTCACCGATTCGTCGGTACGCAGATGTGCTAGCGCATCGCCAACTCGCTGCGGCTATCCAGTACGAGCCTCTGCCATCGAATCTGTACAGCAAGCACTATGTCGACCAGGTGCTGGATAATGTCAACAAGCGGCACCGCCTTGCTCAGATGGCTGGGCGGGCCTCGGTGGAATTCTTTGTGGGTCTGGCTATAAGCGCCAAAAATGCAGAGCAAGGCGTGGACGCTACCAAGGTCGGTCAGGAGCGCCTGCTGCGGGCAGATGCGTATGTTGTACGCACGTTCCGGAATGGACTGGCCGTGTTTGTGAACAAGTACGGCCTCGAAGGTGTGATAACCTTCCCAGGCGAATGCCAGTTTGACCCAGACGAGTACCAGGTCACGATCCCGGCGTCACTCTCCCAGCTGGGCCGCGATGTGACGCTTGGCATCTTCGACCGCTGTACGGTCGAGATCGGCATCGAAAAAGACCGCAACACGAAACGTGGGCGAACAAAAATGGTGCTTGTCTAAGCTACTTAGTTGTCGGCCATGATCTGACCCCACGTGCACGGCTCGTACGACGCCAGTTCGGATTCGTTGAACCACAGACCAATCTCCTTTGTAGCCGAGTCAAAACCGTCCGAGGCATGGATAATGTTGCGACCCACACTCACGGCGTACTGACCGCGAATCGAGCCGGGGTCAGCCTCCAAGGGCTTGGTGGCACCGACCATACGGCGGCCCTGGCGGATCACGTCCTTGCCTTCCCACACCATCGCGATCACAGGCGTGCCCTGCGTGATGTACTTCACAAGCGAGGGGAAGAAGGGGCGCGAAGCCAGGTCGGAGTAGTGCTCCTTGGCGAGCTGCTCCGACGGCACGACCGACTTGATGGCGACCAGCTTGTAGCCACGCGACTCGAAGCGGTCCACGATCTTACCGACGATCTGACGGCTCACGCCATCCGGCTTGATCATAATAAAGCTGCGCTCGTTCGCCGTTTGGTACTCACCGGCAATCGTGCGGGGTCCCTCGAGCTGCACACTCGGGAGCGAGTACAGCGAGAGGCCAGCGACGCCCACGGTGGCGGCCACCGTGAGGGGCACAGCACGCGACACTGGTGCAGCGGATGCCGTCGTGAAGGCACGCGCGGCACCACGCAGAGCGCTCGTCATAGCGGCAGCACGGACAAACATGGTCGGGGGATGGGACGTGGTACCCGCTCGTCCCATGTGACGTAGGCAACTCTTTTGGCCACGTGGCTGTGGGCGCTGACCACGCCAGGCCGCGGCGCCCAGCGCATTTTTTTTCGCGACATGGCACAAGACGAGGCGGCGGCGGCCGAACCCGTCGTGTCGTTGCCTGTCTATGTATCGGCATCGGTGCCGCCTAGCTCGCGCCTGGAACTTTTTCAATACCCATTGTACGCGCGCGGTCGTCCGCTTCCTGTGCCTGCGACGGCCGCGCAGCGTGGTCAGCGTGTGACGAGTCGGTGGCGGCCGCATGCCAACCGCGTCGAGATGGAGATTCCATTGGATATGCGTGAGACTGTGTACAACCATGATCGCGGTATGGAGTGGGCTGAGAACTCTGCGAGTATGGGTGTAATTCCGACGCCTGGCGAGCCGACCGTGAAGCAGGAAGACCGTGCCATGGATGCGCCGTCGCGGTTTGACCGTATGCGCCTCGAAAGTCATGCTGTGCCGAACGCCACTCATTATATGGTAGGCACAGTGCGGGATGGTGAGCTGCATCTTGTGCCGCTTGATGCGGTATTGCAGCTGCGTCCGTCGATGCAGCATGTGGACTTGATGAGTCAGGCCGAGGACCAGAACCGACGCATGCCGACGTCAGACGATGAGGGCGATGCCCAGGACGCACGCCGCGCTCATGTGGTTCCGCTGAATGTATCTATGCGCACGGAAGCCCAAGCGCGCACGGCGCTGACACCGCGCTTTGGTGCACAGGCCTCGTCTGGGCTAGCGACACAGCGAGATGCCGAGGCGGAGCGGTGGGTCGATTTGCGCTTCAGCGAGGCGCAAGGAGCTGATCAGCTGCTGGCTCAGCAGCGCGAGCCGCTCGCGTGTACGACGCACATTCGCGACCTCTTCTAGGAGATTTGATAGCACTATTGTACATTACGACGCCTCTGTGGGCGATGGGTCCGTGGATGCTTCCGCGTGGGCATCCTGCTGCGACCGGGCGTGGGCCGCGCGTTCTTCGCGACGGGTGCGGCGAATATGCTTGAGGTCGCCCAAGAGCCGCTTCTTGGACTCGTGCTCGACTTGCAGCTTGCGGAGCGCCTGCTGGTGTCGGCTCTTGATGAGGGTATTCATGGTGCTCTCGGTGTCGTGCTGCTTGCGCTTGATGAGCGTCTCGATTTCGCGGCACTCAGCCTCCAGCTGTGATTCACGTACGCGGCGCTCGGCTTCTTCTTCGCCGTCGTCATCGTCGTCATCGTCTTCCTTGTCGGATTTAGGCACGTCTTCTTCGCCATCCGCCTGGTCTTCGTCGTCGTCGTCCCATAGGTCCTCGAGATCGCTATCACCTGTGCTCTCTGCGCCTGCATCACTGGCTGAGTCGTTCTGCTCGGCGCCCTGCTCACGCGCTAGGGCGGCATCGAGCTCGGCCGCTAGATCTTGGTCGACATTCAGGTCATCGTCGTCATCATCCTCTTCCTCCTCAGCCTCAGCATGCGCTCGCGACTCGTCCTCAGGCTTGTGCTCTTCGTCGGACGCCGTGCGCTCCGCGTGCGCATGCAGCTTCTGCTGCGCAATGTCCTGCTCCATCTGATCGGCGAGTGCCGGATCGATAAACTCGTACTCGACACGGTCGGCGCGCTTATCATCGTTGAGCAGCGTCTCGACTTCCATCTCTACCGTATCGATCGATCGGTTGTGCACGCGCTTGCGGAAGCGGCGCTTTCGTACCCACGTCATGGGTGGCGTGATGCCATGTGGATATATGTAGTCGTCGTTGGAGCTCTTGTGGGACGACTGGGCCGTCGCCTCGGCCTCGTCAGCGATCGGACGCTCGATAAGGAGCATCTGCGAGATGTCGGCAATCTTGAACATCTGCTTGTTATCGAGCGTCTTGTGCGACTCAACGATGCATGGCAGGTCGACGAGCTTGGCGGCATACAGCTGCCGGCCGATGTGGAACACAGCGCGGCGCGCGTCCTTGAACTTGAACCACACGTCATCATACTCACCACGCCGCCGAATCGCCTGACGCAGCGCATCCAACTCGCCGTGCTCGCCTGGCCCATCAGGCACACGCAGAATCAACTGCTCTTCAAACGCCATCCCTTCCCCTGTTTCATCGTCCTCACTATCAAGCTCTCGATCGTACCCCTGCATGTACGGCCGCGTCTTCGGCCCGTCACCCGTCACTGCCGCACCCGCCGCATTCCGCGAAAAGTTGAGGCGCACGCGCGGCTTGTGAAAATGCGCTCGAATCCGCGGCGGACCACTGGACGACATGGACGCAAAAAGTGGAGATGGACCTGGCCTGTCTTCCTTCCATGCCTCCGACGGCGTTCCGTGCAGCGTACGAGGCTCTGCTCGCGGGGGAGCATCCGTGGGATGCGGGCGATGGCGAGCGTAGCCAGCGCGTGTCTGAGAAGGCGAATGCCGCACCACGTGCACAGTACCTGGCGGACATATTGAGTATGCCGGTAGAGCGTGCTACGATCCTGGACCTGCTTGCTGGCGTATCACCCACAGAGTTGCTGGACGATCGCTATGCGCGCCGCCGCGATAATATCACGGCTCTGTGGAAAGAAGCGCTGCGCGTATGGGTCGAGGGCGACGAGGCGCTCGTTCCACATGCAATGGATACACTTGAGGCACTGGCCTGCGCCCTGCTGCCCAAGGCCTATACCAACTTCACGCTGGACGTGATCACGCTCCTAGCAGGACGCATGGACGAGGCGGACGATGTGTTTTACGCACTCATGTCGGTAATCGACCGCACGCTGCGCACCGCACCTGGACCGCAGCAACACTGCGCTCTGCGACTCGCCGTTGTCGTGGCAGCCTATACCAGCAGCTCGTCACTGAGCACATACCTCCTGCACCGTGACCTGTTTGCCGCTGCGATGCAAGCCATGCTTGCCGCTTCATCGACGATGCGCTGCGAGATCGCCCTCTTGACAGCGCTCCTAGCGACGGCCGGACACGTCCACGGCGCGGCAAGGTCCCTGGACGTCGACGTGCCGACGGCCGTGCTCAGCTCCGCCATCATGCAACCGTACCAGCGGCGCCTGCGTGATACCCAGGACCCCACACTTCTAGCCCAGGCGTGCTCAGAAGGCCTCACGCGCATGCTCGAAGCCTACGCCCCACCAGACCACAGTATATGGCACGACTGGATGGGCCATGCGCCCAGCCAGGCAACTTTGCCACCCCCCTGCGCATGGCTGCTCTTGGCTGTATGGGTCTGGCTGCTCTCCAACGACGCTTTCGGCCACGCTGTCTTCGAGACAGACACGCCGCTTGTCGTGCCCCTCTTATCCGTGGCATCGTTCGTCCTTACCCATGCCGCGAGCCATGCACGAGCCACTACGTACGCTCACACGACGCTGCAAATTCTCCTAGGCCTACTTGGCCCGACGGACACGTCAACGCCTGCGCACCGCTTGCTTGTCGACGAAGACACACTGCCGACGCCGCTCGTGGAACGCATCGTGCAGTGCCGCGACAAGCCCGGCGCATTGCCTCTCGCTCCGCACACCGGCACGAAACGGCCCCGCCGCCTCGTCGTGCCTATCCTGCACAATGTGACTCTCTTTCTCACCTATAATCGCAGCAAGCGTCTGGACGTGCCGAGCTTTCGGACGGCGCTGATCATTGTGCAGCGCGTCGCGCTCCTATGCGCCAAGCACCGCATTCAGCTCGAGTACGATTGGCTCGAAGTGTGGCGCGCCATCCTGGCGACGGCCGACTTTGTCGTGGCCCGTCAGGCGCAGCTGAGTCGCGAATGCATTCAGGCACTCGCACCATGCCTCCTCGAGACACTCGCGATTGTCCTCGTGCTTTCAGACCGGTGCCTACAGACGCCTGCCGAGATACACTGGCTCGTATACGAACTCGCACGCTCACGGCACACTCTCGAAAAACTCGTTCCTATGGCCGGTGCAGCACGACATACCCATTGGGCCCTGCTGGCAGACATGTTGCAGTGCATCGACACACAGCTTGCGCAGCGAGATGCAGCGCGCTCATCGCCGTCATTCATGACTCTTATACCATTCTTTCGCCGCGATCAGACGGAGGAGCCAGTCAGTATGCGTTCCATTCTGCAGATCATCCAGCGCTTGGATCTCGAGGCGCTCCTTGCCGCCGACAAACCCGTATGCGCAGCGATCACCCGCGCGGCTTATGCGTCCAGCGCATCAAAACGAAGCAGTGTCGTGCCTAGTCCCAGTGCTACGCTCTTGCGCATCGTACAGCTCGACTGGCTGCAGAGCTAAGGCGCACTGCCGTCCATAGGAAAGGACAGGATATCAGATGCGGGTGTGCTTTTGTCCGTTGACGCGAAATCCAGCCATGAAAAGTCGAGCATATCTCTCGCTGATGGCTGGCTTGTCTCGGGCGAGGCTCCGGTATCGAGAGGCACCCCGTCGTCGTCCGTCTTCCGTCGCTTGGCGTCGGACGATGGAGATGGCTCATGGGTATCATCGCTCACGCCGACAGCCGATTCGGCGCTCAAAAGAGGCTTCACATCCTCACCCTGCAATCCAAGCGGAAACATCATGCCATACAGGTCCAGCGGCATGGGCTCCGGTCTTGGCAGCATCGTCGCGTCACGTTCCGTCGAGACAGGTGCATGGGCCTGAGCAAGAAGATGCTCCAGTTGCATTTGGGCGTGCAAGAGTTGATCAGAGAGTGTGCTTACATTTTCGTAGTAGGCACGGCACGCCTGCATGAGTGGAGACAGAGCAGGTATGCCATCTTGCGGGGGACGTCTTTCACGCACGAGTTGCGCCCGGCGTTCAAGGAACCAGCCTATCTGCCGCACAACTTCATGTATCGAAACAATCAAATGGTCCGCCTGCACCAAACAGCGCGTTGCGTCGATGCGCGGTAGGATCGCAGGCCTGGCTTGGGCGGCACCCGCATCGGCCTGCGACATGGCACACGAATCCCAAGCCCCCACAGCCCAGATCGAGGGCCATGGACTTGCGTTTCGTCACGTGAGATCCTCAGAGGGCAGAGCAAGACCGCGCCTTCGGCCACGGATGCTCCTTATTGTTTAACGAGCAAGGGCACAGGACCTCATGAGCAAGCGTCTACACCGTATGGCACCTTGTCTCAACACTTGAGCCCAAGATGTATCATGGCCACTCTTTGGCAAGGGAGCTTGCGCTGAAAAGTGCCCTGGTAGCTTTTGCTTGTCACCTGGTGTCCATACATTCCCTTGGTATAGCTATGTAGGGCCCGAGCAAAATATCTTGCCATACACCAAGCACTACCTCAGCACATGGAACAACGTTGCACGTTTTCGCGGCGCACATCGCTGTCGGCCGCGTCGGAGCCTTTTTGTGTGAGAAATGTTGGCGTAAAAAAAAATAAAAATAATAAAAATTGATGCGGGCGTGATGCGTTGCGATGGCGGCGGATTCTTTTTGGACAGCTTCTTGTTTGCCACCGAGCACGGAAACATGGGGCTGGATAATCAGGCCAAGATTATCATCCTTCTGGGAATTGATATTGTTTTCTTCTTCATCGAGATTATCAGCGGTTATGCTGTCGGCTCTCTCGCTCTGGTGGCAGATAGCTTCCACATGCTAAACGATATCATGTCGCTTGTGGTAGCTCTGTACGCTGTGCGCCTCGTAAAGAAAGGCGGAAAGAGTCCGCAGTATTCGTATGGATGGCAGCGCGCGGAAATCCTGGGTGCACTGTTCAACGGTGTGTTCCTTCTGGCTTTGTGCTTCAGCATCTTTATGGAAGCCCTCGAACGCCTTGTCGCCAAGCCCCAGGTGTCAAACCCCAGCACAGTCGTCATCGTCGGCTCTTTAGGTCTTTTGTCCAATATTGTCGGACTGCTCCTTTTCCAAGGCCATGCACACCCGCACAGCCACAGCCACGGTCACGACCACTCACACGCACATGCCGGTTCCGATCACCACCACGATATCGAAAGCGGTGTTGTGCATGATCATGACCATGATCAGCACGACCGCAAGCATGAGCACGATGACAGAACTACCGAGTTCAACAAGAACGTAGGTGACATTGTCGGCCATCCTGCTAGGGCTCGTGCTTTTGTGATGAACCAGGCTCACTCCCTCGGCTACGACAACACGGCATCTAAGAGCGGAGATGGCGAAAGCCAACAGCTCCTTTCGCCTCAATACGCTACGAACTCATATGGTGCTGCAGGATCTTCGTCCCATGACCATGCGACTGGCACACGTCGCCTGTCCCAGGCGGATGCAACGACGGAAGAGGAGGTTCGTCGTCATCGCCAGTCTATGGCGCTGAACGGTGGTCATTCGCATGGCAACATGAACATGAAAGGTGTGTTTTTGCACGTGCTGGGTGATGCCATTGGTAATGTTGGTGTTATTTTTGTCGGTGCTTTTATCCTGTTCACCCACTATTCGTGGCGCCATTATGCGGACCCGGTGATCTCCTTCATCATTGCATGCATCATTTTCCAATCTGCCTTGCCTCTGGTCAAGTCAGCCTCTTTCATTTTGCTCCAGGGAGTGCCAACAACCGTATCACTCGGTGGCGTGCGTGACTCGGTGCTGCGCATCGAGGGAGTGTTGAGTGTGCATGACTTGCACGTCTGGCAACTGAACGAGAACAAAAACGTGGCAAGTTTGCACATTATGGTCGACTGCTCTGGTGAACAAACGGATCGGTACATGCACATTGCTGATCAGGTCCGCCGCACGCTGCACATCTGGGGTATTCATTCTTCCACCATCCAGCCAGAGTTTGTGCCTGGTGGTCTGAACGAAGCGGCTAAACTAAGCGGGGTGGCTGTGGCATCGAAAAACCGATTCGACGAGCATGGCCATTTGTTGACGCCCGATGGCCACCGCGTAAAGGAAGAGATAGCAGAGCGGGATATGGCCTGCTTGCTTGCATGCCAGGAAGAGGAGTGTCGCGACGCCAAGTGTTGTGACGGCGCCGCCCCCAACCATGTGAAATCTTCTTCGTCCAAGACATCTTCATAACTCATCCTGTGATATAACAAAGTCATTTTCTATATACAATCTTACATCAGTAGATCATATCTCATCCCGTAACAAATGCGCCATAGGCTCGGTGGCCCATGTATAAAAGTCGGAAGGTACGAGTCCGCAACGAGCTTGACGGCGACCATCCATGGCCAATTCAGATGGCGGTACATAGCGTATCGTCACATGTGAGAAAGGCGGTTCAAACCTGATACGGAACACGGGGTATTCTTGCTCAGCATCTTGGAGTGCAGGCAGTGGTAAATGTGCCAGAAATGCAGAGGTTGAGCGGTGCACCCGCCACGCATAGGGACCAAACATGTGCTCGTTTCTTCGAACACGTTGGGCGAAGTGGAAAAACCAACGCTCAGTTTCAGCGCGAACAACATGACGGATAAAGTCGATCATGGCTGCACCAAACGCCAAGTTGTCGTTGGCATTCCATTCAGCAGTATGGCCACGCACCATGCGTGGCAAATCGGCAGTGCGATACATTGAGTGCGACAGCAGCGTTCCTTGTTGGTCCCGGAAACCAATCACGATTGAACGCACACCGAGCAAGAAAGATTGCATGTACATCTTCAGCATCTTGGCATCTAGCCGATTTTGATCCTCTGCACTCTGAATTTGTAGATTTGTTTTGAGTTCGACAACGCCTTCTCTTTCATGGTCTGTCCCCGCGTCGAGCGTCTCAACACAGTCGACTTCACCACCTATTATGATGCGGGTATGTCCCAGCTTAGTCTTCACGATATGCCCCCATTGCACGTTTGTGTTCACGTCACCACTCCAGCCTGGAGGACCGCAAGTCTGAGCATAACCTGGGCGTGACTTCGTACAATAAGACTCAAAACTGTAGCCATAGTACGAGGATAATTGAGACCGTCTCGACTTAGGCCGGCCTGATTGCATGTTCTGCCTCTGGAATATTGTAGGGGGCACCTCTTCCATGATTAGAGTATCACCAAGCATCATCACGTTGAGCTCAAACCCTTCTCGAAACATAGTGGGAGCCTCTACATGGCAGCTCCAAGCAGTACACAGCTTCGTCAAAATGCCTCGCCAAGTGACAACCTGCGCACGCAACATCTCGTGCTCTAAGCTGTCGGCAGGTACACTTAGCTTGCCTTGTACAGCCTCTTCCTGTGATATACCGGCGCGACTTTGATGCATAATCGTGTAGAGTACAGAGTCTAACGGATCTGGCACGTGCGGTTTCTCTTGGTAGCGTTCAAAGCCCACATTCAGATCAGCACCCTGTGCGCTGTTCTCTCTTGTTGGTGGCATTTTGTACCAGCGCTTCGCACTATTATTAAAGCATAAGGATCTGTTTTCGTCGTAGGAAAAGGTGGCCATTAGTACAGGTTGTTGAACAGATACAGGAGGTAACGCCGTTGTTGGTCGTCCTAAAACGGCAAGCGGGGGTGGCTGAGATATAATTGGTGGCGAGGATGAATTATTTGTGTCGTGTACCATCTGTGCGTACGTGCGAGGGGTCACATAACTGTGGACAGGTGCTCTCTGCCAAGCTGCTCCTCCGCGCCTTGACATGACGCTCCGCTCCTCGACGCGTGGACCAACATGGCGCGTCAACCAAAAGTGGAGGCTTATGCTAGAGCACGTGTAGCAGCAAGTGTCAATCACGTGCTGTTATAGACGAAGCTTGATGATTTTTCCACGGTGCAATAGTCAGGATATGATTGGAAGAGGAGGTCAGTTTCCAGTCAATGCCAGCGAAGCATGGGAAACGTAGCTGCAGGCGATCGTAAGGATGCGTATGAAACTCCCAATCGTTAACTATGATTGCCCCGTTGTCAGTCGAAACGGGCGAGAAAAAAAGAAACGGCCAGTGAAGAAAAAGAAAAGGGCCAGAGGAAGGCGGAGGCAAAGTACTTGAACCCGGTCGGTTTGTTACAACCTATTTCTCCCACCTTCATCACTCTTACAGTTAGCAATGGGAAAGGAGAAGCAGCACGTTAACCTGGTCGTCATTGGTCACGTCGACTCTGGTAAGTCGACGACCACTGGTCACCTTATCTACAAGTGCGGTGGTATCGACAAGCGTACGGTCGAGAAGTTCGAGAAGGAGGCCGCTGAGCTCGGTAAGGGTTCGTTCAAGTACGCTTGGGTGCTTGACAAGCTCAAGGCCGAGCGTGAGCGTGGTATCACCATCGACATTGCCCTGTGGCGCTTCGAGACCCCCAAGTACAACGTTACGGTCATTGACGCCCCTGGTCACCGTGACTTCATTAAGAACATGATCACGGGTACCTCGCAGGCTGACTGCGCCATCCTCATCATCGCTGGTGGTACCGGTGAGTTCGAGGCTGGTATCTCGAAGGACGGTCAGACGCGTGAGCACGCTCTGCTTTCGTTCACGCTCGGTGTGCGTCAGCTCATTGTTGCCGTGAACAAGATGGACAGCACTGGCTACTCGGAGGAGCGCTTCAACGAAATTGTTCGTGAGGTGTCGAACTTCGTCAAGAAGGTTGGTTACAACCCCAAGACGGTTGCCTTCGTGCCTATCTCGGGTTGGAACGGTGACAACATGATTGAGGCCACCACCAACATGCCTTGGTACAAGGGCTGGGAGAAGGAGACCAAGTCCGGCAAGGTCACTGGTAAGACGCTCGTTGACGCCATTGACGCCATTGAGCCCCCTACGCGCCCTACCGACAAGCCTCTCCGTCTCCCTCTCCAGGATGTGTACAAGATCGGTGGTATCGGTACTGTCCCTGTGGGTCGTGTCGAGACTGGTGTGATCAAGCCCGGTATGGTCGTTACGTTCGCTCCCTCGAACGTCACTACTGAAGTTAAGTCGGTTGAGATGCACCATGAGTCGCTCGCTGAGGGTCTGCCCGGTGACAACGTTGGTTTCAACGTGAAGAACGTGTCGGTTAAGGACATTCGCCGTGGTAACGTGGCTTCGGACTCGAAGAACGACCCCGCTCAGGAGTCCGCCTCGTTCAACGCTCAGGTCATTGTGATGAACCACCCTGGTCAGATCAGCAACGGTTACTCGCCTGTGCTTGACTGCCACACGGCTCACATTGCCTGCCGTTTCAACAATATCCTGCAGAAGATCGACCGTCGTTCGGGTAAGGTGCTCGAAGAGAACCCCAAGTTCATCAAGTCGGGTGACGCCGCCATGGTTGAGATGATCCCCACCAAGCCCATGTGCGTTGAGTCGTTCAACGAGTACCCTCCTCTTGGTCGTTTCGCTGTCCGTGACATGCGTCAAACCGTCGCTGTCGGTGTGGTGAAGACGGTTGAGAAGTCGTCTGGCAAGGGTGGCAAGGTCACCAAGGCTGCCGAGAAGGCCTCGAAGAAGAAGTAAATTACAGCCACTGAGCTGTGCTAAAATCTCGGATACGCACATGGTTTCATGCATAATGTGTGTTGCAATATGACAATCTGCCTCCGTAGTTTTGTTTGTATCCGACTTCTATCTTCATGCTTCCTTAACTTTATTTGATTGGAGTGCATACGTGCCTCAGGTTTAATGTGTGTGGTTTACGTATAGTATGGACAGCGTCATAAAGTTTATGGGCACTTGGAAGGTGCGCAATCACCAATCATCATCGCTCTCTTCTCCATCCGATCTACCCATGTTGTCTTTGCGCTTGTTCAGAGCCGAAGATAAGGCACTAGCAAGATCCATTCCACCGCCATTTGTGCCTGTGTTCGTAGAAGATTGAGGTGAACCACCTGTGGGTATGGGTGACGGTACGGAAGAGTCCGTCTTTTTCAGGTCCTTCACACTCTTTCCTTGAATACTAGCAAGCAATGCATCGCGACCAGGCTGAGGAGGTGGAAGCCCAGACACACCACTAGGAGCACAAGATGGTGCTGGTGGTGCTGGTGGTGCTGGTGGTGCTGATGGCGCTGGTGGTGCTGGTGGCGCTGGTGGTGCTGGTGGTGCTGGTGGCGCTGGTGGCGCTGGTGGTGCTGGTGGTGCTGGTGGTACCCCAACAACTGCGGAAGGACGCGTAGGCGGAGGGGGCGGTGGACCACGTCCCCCTAAAGAAGGACGAGATGGGACAGCAGGAGGAATGCGTCCGCCAACTGGCGGTGGTGGTGGCGGCGGCGGAGCTGTACTTGTCCCAGCACTCGGACGTGCAGGCGGTGCAGGAGGCAAAGAGGGACGAGTGCTGATGGGCGGAGTTGGAGGAGGGACCGCTGTACTGGACACATTACGCGTCGGAAGTCTTGGTACAGCAGCTGAGGAACTCGTAGACGCTGCAGATGGGGGCGGAGGTGGTGCATGGCGCATAGAAAGCGTATCGGTGATAGGCGGGGGAAGTCTTCCGGTGTATCCCTCAGCTGCCGAGGCTGCATTCCCAGCTCCATGGCCCAAAAAGTCTCGAATAAATCCTTCGTTGCTTCGAATATCTGATTCGGAAACACCCATGTTACTCAGCTGAGCGACTAGACCTGCTTCCAATTTGGTATCTTCTGAGACATGAGATTTGCTTTTTCTGTCGTCAGATGAGGACGAGCTCATAAAATTGGTCAGCTTTTTTGCAAGACCGAATCCAGACGAGCCAGAAGAAGACTTCATATATTTAGAACGATTAGAAACTTTCTTATACATTTGCTCTGCGCTTGATTCGTCTGCATAACACAGTCCGAGCATGCAATGGTCCCCTGCAAATGTGTGGAAGTACGGTTTGTCTTCATAGAAGTAAAAGTCATCATACAATTCGTGATCCCAAGATATAGTGCCTGTTGATGCAAGATCAACCAGTTTGAAATGAAATGTATTTTTCGCGTCTCTTACGAATGCTAGTGCCCCTTCTACGCCAAGGTAATACCATCGGTCAGGTGTCGGATAAGCCGCATAGATACGAGCGGGCGAAACCGTGATAATTTTGTATGATGAGGAGGGGAACACGGACTTGATTAATGTCTTTTCACTTGAAGAGAAAACGGAAGGAGGCATCTCCCTAAATAACCTACTCGCTGGTCAATGAAAGTAATGCACAGCGTGTAGGTTCATGAGAGTCACAGCCGCACAGCTAGAGGCCGGTAGGTCGCCTACCTCCACACTGGAAATATTCACATAATATTTCCTAGCCACTTTGGCATCCGATTACGAGCGTGCATTCTGTGCCGTCACGAACCTTATGGCATTACCGAAGCGTATTATAAAGGTTTGTGCGAAAATTACTGACATATTGCAGGAAACAGAGCGTCTTATAGCAGATCCAGCACCTGGAATCAAGGCAACGCCACATGAAGATAATCTGAGATATTTTGACGTAGAGATGGCAGGACCATCTCAAAGCCCCTTTGAAGGTATGTGCATCCAGGTCTGACCACGATAGGTGGTACATTCAAACTCGAACTTTTTCTTCCTGAAGATTACCCTATGGCTCCTCCGAAGGTCCGCTTCTTAACGCGAATTTATCACCCAAACATCGACAAACTGGGTCGCATTTGCTTAGATATCCTAAAAGACAAATGGTCACCTGCTCTGCAAATCCGGACAGTGTTGCTTTCGATCCAGGCACTATTGTCTGCACCCAACCCTGATGACCCTCTGTCAAATGATGTGGCTGAGCACTACAATACGAACGAGAAAGATGCAATCGAAACGAGTCGTCAATGGACTAGGCAGTACGCCATGAAATGATGACTCGAACCTTGTTGTATACTCAAAATTCCCAGCTTCGTGGCATGATCCGAAGCTTGAGATTACCATAAGAGATAGCTTGAAAAATAGCTCATACATTACTTTATTGAGTCACTACATCCAACGGGGGAAAGAGGGGTATAACGTGTTCAAATGCTAGTTTCAAGGGCCAAGAGTGTGCAGCCAGGAGCATCTCATGGTTAAACGGCGAGACACTAGCGCGTCGACCAGTCCATAGGTGCGGACGTGAAAGATGCATATTGACCATGCTGCTTTGCTTGTACAGAATGAATATCTTGAGATGGTGACGGCACTTGAGATAGACCGAAATCCTGAAATGTCATGGCGTGATTCACAGGCGGCGATTTAGTGGTCGGATAAGACGCTGCTGGACCATTCATGAAAACAAAAGGGGCCTGTGCAGGCGTGACCGGGCCTAAATGCGATGACGAGAAACTAGAGTCAAATGAATTGGAGACCATAACGTCGTGGGTTGGCGAAGTATTCATACCCATGTGCATAGGCATAACAGGATGAGATCGATGAATAGGCGTCTCGGGCATAGGAGCCCACAATGAAGCTTGCGGAGGCTGATGATAAGGCGTTCCAGGTATTTGAAATTCCCAAGGCGGTCGTGGTTGCTGATGCGTTGGCAGTGTTTTCATGTCCATTCCATGATGAGTCGAATGTTCGAAATGCATATGAGGCACAGCCCTTTGTGCGTATCGCATATCCATCCAATTTTCTGGCTGATTAAAGTTTGCAGGCGATGAGTGAGCAGGTCGCATGGGCACGGATGTGACAGGATAAGAAACAGATGCGGACCGAGGTATATCAACGTTTTCACTCGATGCGGCAGGTGTTGACCGCACTGCATTCAGTGGGCTCTGTACATGAGGCACAGTTACGCCTAATCCATGAAACGAAGCTCTCTGAGGTTGCGTGTCAGTAGACATGGATGGAGAAAATATCGCAGGATCCTGAGGTACGTTTGTTGTCAAGCCTAACTTAGAAGGCATTTCTACCGCTGTCCGATGATCCATGCCGTGTGGGGACATGTGATTCGGAAGCTGAGCGAAATTTTGCATGATTGAACTGACATTAGAAGGGTATGATCTTTGGGTCGCGGGTGTCCATGACATTGTGCTGCGCATTTCAGATGTTTCATCTTCGTCAAAACGGGATGATGCACGTCGTTCAACCTTCCATTCTTTACTTCGGGTGTTTTCAATCATTTTGATTGATGATCCAACTGCTGTTCTTGAAGCGCATCCATTAGCTGCATCCCAACCTTCAAGCGACGATACACTTACGGTAATAGGAGAATTAGGATCTAGACCCTCATCACGAAGCCTTTCCTCTTCACGGGCTACACGGTACACGTCCATCAGATAGGTAACCTTGCCGGCCTTTATCAGGGCAATCACCTCGGCTGTCGCTAACTGGAGACGTGCAATGCGTGTTTGTGGTGAACGAAGGATGGCAAGGAGCAAGGCGTGCCGTTCTGGCTTCATTAGATGATCAGGCTCCTTGTGTCGAACATCAGCAGGCCACCAAGTTGGCTTTCCAGCATCTCCCTTGTTGTAAGGGAAGCGCGTTTGCTTTTTGGGTTCAATGACTTTGACCCACTCTTTCGCAATCATTTTGCACATAACCTGCTGAAGCTGACTGAATCGTAACTCAATAAATTCAGTACGTGCATTCTCATCCTTGAGCTCAAGCGTATAACCTGGTTGCGCGGTATGCATGGGAGTGCGACTGGAAGGTAACGGGGTATTAGAGCTAGGATGAATTGGCGTGGATGTTTGGGGGAGAGCGATTGGCTGAGGACTGTACGTGTCAGCTTTGGATTCCATGAGGCTGTGGTTGTCATCAGAAACGATCTCTTGTTTCAGTACGTTGTCCCATTCGTCAGCATTTCGCTCTAATTTGGGTGTTCCCACGGGCAAAGGGTTCCATGAGTCAAGGAAGGGATCATCTGTGGCCTTGGGGACCGAAGATGCCGATGCTGATGCACAGACATCTTCTACGTTTTCAGTAAGTTCTTCATCAGCGTCAAAAGTGGGCGAGTGAGGATGATTTTCATCGTGACTCTTTTGTGCAAGTTGTCGGGCCTCGTCGGCAATGCCACTTTTCACGAACCATGTGTCTAGATGACCCTGAAGCGCATCGCTAGCGTATGTTTCAACGTCACCTCGAGCAGACACAAGCAAGAGTGCGAATTGACTGCCATTGATATAAGCGGCCTTCCCAAGCGAGCGGAGAACCTGATCTCGCTTGCTTTTGTAGTGCCGGTGCTGTTTGGATGGCGAGCTATATGGCTCAACCCGGACAGGGATACGAGGCATGCCTTATGATCGGCAATGCACTCAGTAGTACGATCAAACACTGAGCGTGGTGCGACTTTCAATGAGAAAACCTCGTCCGGTTGACGTGATAAGCGTCAGGGACTCAGACGAACAGGCTAACTTTGCCTCTGCTCACTTGCTGGGACTGGGGTCCGCCGGACGTTTGACTTGCTGGTAGGCACGCCCAATGTTCCTCCAGATAAGAGCAACCAGGCGCAAACTGTTTGTTTTAGCACTGGCTGGCACGCGATCGGGCGCCTTTTTGGGCGAACCTCTGCAGAGGCATGCCCAGAGGCGTATTACGCAGCTGTTAATTTGCTTTCACGTGATCGAGCATCAACACGACGCGCGCCAGGGTGGAGGTAGTACCTTGAGGATTGGGTATTCAACACAATTGGGCCTATCCTGCATGCAAAACCTCCACCTTGGTATGGACAAGCAGTCCGACAGACCGCGGTCAAGTCACAGATTTGCATGTGGCCTGATTCCGAGATTCTGCAGCCACCAACACACACATTTTTATTAATGTTGGCTATGGAGAAGAGGCATGCATTGTGGGCCGAAGAGCAGGCCAGTGCTCGAGCGTGGTGCGACGTAGCATGAGACAGCATGCAGGGGCGTTGGAAGCTTGCTACAAGGGAGGGTATACAGGCCACAACGAATGCTTATCCGAGTCAGGTAGCGCCGGAGACATCAGCGCGTCGTTGTCCATAGCGAGCAAGTCGAGGTCCACCATGCGAGCATCTTGATTAGAATACTCGAAGAGTGAAGGGTCGTTTAATAACACAGGACCGGTGCAATTTTCTGATGCACAGCATTCGATAGATACAGGCGAGGACAACAATTCTTCGGACATGTTAAGCACAAGCTTGGCTTCAGAGACAGAATCACAACGGTCGGGGCAAGGCGCAACAATGGAATAGTCATTCGAGTCCAGTCCCTGCAAAGATGGTGAAGAACTAGGCCAGGTTTGACCATAGGAATGATTCACATGGTCATTTAATGACCCAAGGGATTCGATATGTGCCACGGGAGAATCTGGTTGACTCTGTTTTTCTTTGTGATCGAAGCGTGAACGTTTGCGAATAAAATCCGCACGGTATCGGACCGGTCGGTTTACATGGTGCAATTTTAAGTACAGTCCACATGCATTGCACAACAAAGCACCTCCTAGCCCTTTGCGCCATAGTGGTGTGACTTTTGTACCACAGTTCGTGCAACCTGTGCTTGCCGGGCCATAACAACCCTCCCGTGAGTGTGTCCGTGAGCTGTTGCCTGACTGATGGCGCTTTTTTAGCATTAACGGTCGGTGCGTTTTGTGAATTTTTAAATAAAGGCCGCACGCATTACAGAGCAAGAGAGTATTATGATTCCTGCGCCACAAAGGCGTATTATTTGTACCACAATTACTGCAGATGGGTAGCTCTTCTGGTTCAACATCGACGTTAGGTTTCTCTGTAGATGCTTCAGGATTCAATTTTGCATTTTTCTCTTTCCATGCATTTCTTTCGTCAGATGGTTTGGACACAAAGGTGGTATGGGTCGGTTCGTTTTCCGTCAGCGGGTCCTTGTTCATGAGGGTGCCTATCGGTGCTTCACCTGAAAGTTCAGATGACGCACTGGCCAATGCCTGCATAAGCAAGTCTTGACCTGCGTATACGTTGCATCCCTGCATGCCACATACCTGTGTGGTACTTTCGAAAGGGTTCAGCTGAAGCAAGTCCGCAGAAGACAAATGTTGTTTTATTGGCACAGAATCAGGTATCGATTGTGAAACATGAGGGTATTCATGCACCCTTTGTTGTAAAAGATTAGTTGATTCACACATTGTGGGCATATCTAATTTTTGCGAATTGCATTTTTCCGCAAACGCAGAAAGAGCCAACTGGGGAACATCCATGGAACCATGAGTAATGGGTATCGTCGAGGATGAAAGAGGGTCAGAAGGTGAGGGAAAAGACAAAGATGGGAGTTTCTGGAATTCTATCCATCTTTTTGATGTGCTTTGACTCTTCTTTTGTGTTAATAGGGAGAAAAAAGTAAAAACATACCCTTTGTTTTTCATATTGCGTGTGCCAGAGACGCCAAGATGCATTCTCTAAACGCTCAGACATTTCAAGTATCCCATGAAGGCGCGAAAGCAGCTGTACATTTTTCATGATAGTAAACGGATTTTGCTCTTTCGTGAAGGACGTATCGTCACCCTGACGCGTTGTCAGCACCAGATGTAATATTTAGCTCTCACATACCACCGCAATTTTCAGCTTGGGCGCCATACTTTCGAATAAGGACCGCGGACACCCAAGAAGCTGCAGATTATTCAATTCATTCAGTTACTCAAGGGTATTGTATTGAAACACTGCCTTCAGTTCGCTCAACGAGCTCTTCAATGAGTGTTCAATGGGCAGGTCGTCTAAAAAAATTTCGCGAACTAGTTATCAGATAGTACCTTGCGCTTCCACGTGGCCTAAACAGACATCACTTGCTTTCTCCGCATTCACCCGAGGTTGGAAATGGCCACGTGTGACTCCGCTTACATGGCGGCTGCCGAGTCGGTACAGCAGTTCGGGTTCGCATCTGTGCGTTTTTATAGAATGGTCGGGTACGTATACTGTTGGATAGGGTAACTAACACTGCTTAGAACTCTTATTCTCACGCGTCACGGTCAATCAGAATGGAACAAGCTGAACCTTGTATGTGGGCTTTACATTTACGCGACAGTTCACTGGTTGGAAGGATCCCGCTCTCACGGAGCTCGGTGAAGCGGAGGCCCTGAAGGGTGCTGAGGAGCTCAAGAAAGCTGGCTACGTACGTATGATACTATTCCAATGGTACTCACACAATCGGCTATGCATGCCGGACCTTTGTACAGACCAAGTTTGAGTATGTTGGACAAGAGTAAACACCCGCTAACAGGTCAGCCAAGCTTTTACGTCAGACTTGCAGCGTGCTCAGAAGACGCTCCAGATTCAGCTCAAAGCCATTGGTCAGGAGGGCATTTCTATCACCAAGGATCAGGCCTTGAACGAGCGTGACTACGGTGAGCTCACGGGTCTTAACAAGGATGACGCCCGTAAGAAGTGGGGTGAGGATCAGGTGCACATCTGGCGCCGCTCGTTCGACGTGCCTCCACCAGGCGGTGAGTCGCTCAAGCTCACGGCCGACCGTGTGCTTCCATACTACCGCGAGCACATCCTGCCGCTTGTGAAGGCTGGCAAGTCGATCCTCGTGACGGCCCATGGCAACTCGCTCCGCTCTCTGATTATGGACCTGGAGCACATGTCTGGTGAGGAGATTGTTAAGACCGAGCTCGGTACCGGTGTGCCTATTGTCTACAAGATCGATGAAGAAGGCAAGGTGCTCGACAAGCAGATCCTCCAGTAATTGCAGCTGGTGCTGGCATAGAAACACAGAGTAGGTGCTGCCACCGAGTAGCCGGCTGAGTTGCTACGCCCGCCCGAGATAGTCTTAGTTAAGCCACGTGGCATGAGTATGGGGTGCTCGCATCGACTGGAGGATGAGTGCTGAGCACGCAATAGGTGCCAGAAGAGAGGCGCATCACGGTGCTTCTCGCGCCATGACGACGCATAGTAGCTCCTTTGACGAGCTGCACGCGACTGATGGTATTCGTCGGCGTCCAGCAGCGAATGTGAAGGCGAATGATCCCACAAATGCCACACCCGGAGGAACAGATAAGGATGAAAAGAGAGACGAGGCGCCTCGCACGACAGAATTAGTGCTTGGTCGGACGCCCGATGGACAGCTTTTTCGTGTTGTGGAAACGCGTGACATGGTGAAGTCTGTTTTCCACCCTCAACATCCCAAGACGCTGCTAGATCTCGTATTGCTGGGCCTCTTGCTTTGTCAGGTTTTTCTATATTGCATTTTGACTCGCGAGCAAGCACAAACTTTTTTCCTCGTGTACTTTGCGATATGGCGCATAACGTATAATGGAGGGCTTGGATACATACTCACCAAACAGAGCCAAACGCGTTGGATCGTCAGGTTTGTCGAGAGGCGCGGATGGCTAGATGCAAAGAAAGCACCGCGCATGCATGCTTGGATTCATTCCTTTTACAAGACGAAGTTGGGTGCAGCATACGACATGACATGTATGCCGAATGAGTTCAATGTGTGGATTCTTTTTCGCTCCTTGGTCGACGTGATACTCCTGAATGATGTGACAGCGTACGCGCTCTTCAGCCTGTCTCATGTACAAGGCCTTGGAAACTACGGCATGTTGTTGTTTGTTGTACGGTGGTGTATCGGTCTTTTGCTCCTTGCATTCAATGCATGGGTAAAGCTAGATGCGCACCGTGTCGTCAAAGACTACGCGTGGTACTGGGGCGACTGTTTTTTCCTGTGTCTCCAAAATCTCAAGTTCGATGGCGTGTATGAAGTCGCGCCTGATCCCATGTACAGCATTGGATACATTGGCTACTATGGTCTTTCACTCCTCACAGGAAGCTACATGGTGTTTTTTGTATCGCTGGCCGCTCACGCATTGCAGCTTTTATTTCTCGTGGCGTTTGAGAATCCTCACATGGACCGTGTGTACGGTGAACGTGTGCCCATTGCTGCACGTGTCTCCGAGCAGGAGCACAGCACCAAAGCGACACCCCCTGACGCACCTCGAACGAATGCGCATGACCTGCATCATCGCCTGTTCCACGGGGATAATGTGATTTTCTCGCACATGGATCTGTTCCGGTCGAGCGACTTCTTGCTGGTACTTTGTGTGGCGTACGCTGTTGCACCTGTGGTGCTTGTCCACTGTAGCCATACGACGCTTCTTGTCATTTCTGTCGCACACGCATTAGCCTGGCGTCTCTTCCACTCGTTCGGTTTGGGACTGGCCCTTCGATGGCAGTCTGAGCAGCGATGGGTGGTGCACCATTTTCTGAAACATTACCACTTTGAGGATGGCGATGCTGCAGTAAAAGAGGCTTTCACGAACTGGAAAGCCATTTACAACACAAGCCTGATTATGACATACACCTCATTCGCACTGATGAGCCTGTGCAGCTACATGACATGGACAGATGAGCTGTACAAGCTGCGCTACGTCCTGGGTGTGCTGTTGATTCTTCTACACATCTGGAGCGCTCGGTCTTCGTACCGAGTGCTGGGTCCCTTTGGATGGCTGTACGGCGACTTTTTCATTGATGCATACCCCAAGCGCCTATCTTATACGGGTATTTACCGCTTTCTCAACAACCCCGAGCGCTCCATGGGCAGTGCGGCCATCTTTGGTATGGCGCTGCTAAGCGGCAGTCTGAGTGCCATTGTCGTCGCAGCCATCTCCCATATGTCGCATTGGTGGTTCTTGAGCTGTGTCGAAGGTCCGCATATGCGCCGTGTGTACGGCGCTGATGTACGCAAAGACTCGGGTGTCACGAAGCAGCTCAAGCAGCTCGGCCGCTCACAATGGCTCAGTGTTGCCCAGCCTAGCGTGCATGAGCTGGAGAATGCGCTCAAAAAGGCACAGGGACTCATGGGCCAATTTTTCGACAAAAGCCGGCCGCATATGGAGCATATTGTGGACCAGGCACGCACTCTACTTCAACAGAAGACCGAGCATATTCTTACTATGCGCACTGGCGATTCCGTGCGTGATATTGACCAGGCCAAGTACCATGTATCGCCCATCGCATCGAAGCACACCAAGGAGCAGCGCTTCCATATCGGTGAACCGATTGTGACGCAGTGGGCGGCCGCACACAACCACTCCCGGCGCGACTGGATCGGCATTTACCCAGTGGAGGCACTTGACACCGATGAGCGCCATGGCCACATGCTTGTCACCCGAACGAGGTCGCGCGGCAAATGGCTAGGCATTGCTGAGGCAGAGTGGGATGGCCCCGTGCACCTCGGCACGGAGCAAGGCAGCCTCGGCACGAAAGGCGTTTCGAATGTGGACATGGATAAGCGCCAGGTACATGGTGTAAGTGTGTTTCAAGGCTCGCGCCTCCCCTGGACACCGGGCACGTACGAGATGCGATACCATCACGACAACACACACGACGTGCTCGCCAGGAGCGAGCGCTTCACCATCTATGTCGACACGCCTGCGGATCCTATGTCTTTCGACGAGACATACATGATCCTCGCCAAGATTGTGCGCTTTGCGCTCGTCGACTCGTCGCCAGCGATAGATGCCTACGAGTCGGCTGACAAGGACGATCTGACGTTGTGGACACAAGATCAGGCAAAGAACATCGCTGAGGGTATCAAACAAGCGTTCCACGTTGATTTTAGCAAGGATGTCATTGTTGCCTGTGCCAACACCACGATCCTCACCAAAGACATTCTCACGGCTCGCGCGCTTCTTGCACGCTAACTACCACGTCCATGCGTCGGACTGGGGTAGCTCGTCCGGTTCGGCAAGCCATGCTTTTTCGAGTCGCGCAGGCAACGTGGACAAGACACGAATGCGCCGTTCTTGTTCGGCACGCGCGTAAAGCAAGGCGCAGTCATAGGCTTTGCACGGTGGTTGCTCTTTTGTGTGAGCGCATGTAGTGCACATAGAGTAAAGGCCCAATTGCCGGGCCTCAGCGGCGTAAAGGGCACAGGTTGCGCGGTACATGGACGTTTCCGGATTGCGCAAGCAATCGACACAAATGTCGTCGGGTCCATTGTATCCACATACGTGGCAGGAGGGTGCCAAGGACCACGATGCACGCGTATTGCCCGTGCGTGGCATAGCATCATGCCATGCGTATACATTTACCCCAACGAGACCAAGAATGCGATCGAGTACCGGCAGAATCGTGCGCTGTACATAGTACTCCATATGGAGCGGGTATGTGCTCAGCTCCGAAGGGGCAATTGCCAAGTCTTGCAGCTTGGACGCGGGAGCACCGTGCACAATGAGATAGGGGACACGCTCACCGTCGTGAGGCGCCAGTCCAAAGAGCCTATGTTGTCGCATGGCGACGACAGCACCCGGCGGCAGAGATGCCTGTGATGCATACACAAGTCTCACCTGACGAGATATGATCAAAAGATGCGGCGATATCTGGCCTGCATACAGTTTCGTCCACTGCCGCTGGCAGTAGCGCTTGACGGCCGACAGGTCACGAGTTTCGAACAAGAGACGTATGCAAGCCTCTTGTAAGCGCCGCTGCACGGCATGACCATCGCGCCGGATCATTTCGAGGCCTTTAACATCAAGAACGGCTCGTGCCTGTTGAGGTGAGTCGAAGCGGTACCCAGCATACCGCTTCTTTGAAACGAGCAGACTGGGTTGGTACACTTTTTCCAGACGGAGAAGCACAGGGGCAGGATGCAGCGCTGAGACACGCTCAGCAATTTCACGGCCGATACGGAAGGCATCATTTTTACTTCGGCCAGGCACATGGACAAACAGGCTGTCTGTGTCGCCATACACCAGCTCCGCACCCCATTCAGGCGTCCGCTCCACGAGGGACATGGCATGCTCAAGCGTCTCGCGCCCTGCCTGTACAATCGAGTCGGCGATCTCGACGCAGGGCATACGACCTGAGAACGTAGCACCGCAGTAGCCATACGTTACATTGGCCAGCAGCTTAAGGGCCAGTTGCTGAGCTTGAAGTCTTTTTTGCATACCGCGATGCATGTGCATCACACGAAGTGTGTGCTTGGTCATGACCCGGGCACTGAGCACCTCTCGAAGCATGCGTGGCAGCACGCCCTCACGGATATGTGGCTTGACAAAAGCAAGGCCATTGGGAAGGAGGTAGACGTCATCACGCAGCGCGCGCAGCGTGTGTTCGTCAGGTGTATAATCAGTGAATCCAAGCTTGTACGTGCCCTTGAATGGGGCGATCCGACCAAGACACGTGGAATAGCATATGTTGTAAGCCATCATAATCGAGGGGTACAGAGACTGGAAATCGAGTACAATCACAGGGCTGTGGTACATGTTAGCCAGCGGCTCCATGACGAGCGGGATGCACTCGGGCGCATTCTGGCGGCCTACCTGCGCTCGGGATGGTGATGGCAGCATAAAGCTCCGCGGCTTGGTGATGCGAAGAACGACGGACTCGACGCGGAATTGTGATCCACGAGAGAGAACCGAGAAAAAGTCGACGCCGTACATGCGCGCAAATTCGGCAGTGCGTAGCAATACTTCAGTCTTGGCGAGAAGAAGTGCACAGTACTTCACGCGTCGCAGCGCATACGATAGCGCTCGCTCCCTGTCTGTCGCTTGGCGTGATTGCATCCAGGTGGCGGTCGTGGCCCAGCTGTACACTGGCGAACGCTCATGGAGGACGTGAAGCACCACATGCTCTAGCGTGTATTGCGACAATGCAATGTGCGTGCTCATCAAGCGCCAGACGTTGAGGACACTACGGCCACAATAGTCCTTCGCGCCGTACATGCGCCCGAGCTCCTGCGCCATGTCGATTCCATGCGCGGCCTGTGCACGGTTCGCGAGTAGACCCCAAGACGAGCGTGATAGATCATAACCTGCAAGGATATCTGGATCCCAGGATCGAACAAGCGAAATAAGCGTATCAAGTAGGGCGCGTTCCGAGGGCACGGTCAAGATGGGGAGAGCCAGCTTGACGTGTTCTTCACTCACGAGGAGCACACCTGAGGAATACACGTAGCCCGTGGCACTGTTATCCGCTTCTTCCATCCACGTGTAAGCTATGCATGAGATGGGATCGTGCTGTGGATTGGGTACATGGTCTCCCTGCGTGTGGACAAGGACTTCAATGCACAAGGTCGAGAGGTACTTTTTCTCCGAAGGCCCTGATTCCTGCGAGTTAGGCGTGGCCAGAATCATTGGCTGTGTGCCTCTTTCCGGTGCAAGCCACGCGCTTACTTGGGCATGCGATGGAGGTGCATGGGCCCATTGCCACCGTGGGATACGACCCACAGCGCGTGAAAGGCGAGGCGAGCGGCCGCGAAACGCCTCGAGTCCATCGAGAGCTGTAGAGAAGCCATGATGCCGCGGCACATCAGCGGTACTTGTATAATGACATGTCTGATACTCGATGGGCAGTAAGTTGTATTGAGACCATGTTTGGTCCAGTTCTGCGCATGACAAAGGCGGTGCATGAAACAAGAAGAGAGAGGACGTAGCGCGACGCGACTTGATGCGCGGCCGCGGCGTGGAGATGGGAGCACTCGAATTCATCGACGGAGTCGATGGCACTACTAGACTTGAGGGAGTCAACGTAGACGAAGAGCAGGTCTCGACATGCGCCGTACTAGGTCGCGTCTCGTGAAACAGTTCGACGGTGTCATATGCAACAGGCACATGAGCATCAAGTGGCGGTGGCGAAGCAGGTCCAGCAGGAGCTTGACGAACACGATCTTCCCATTGGCACAGCATACGAGACGTAGCATCCCACGCCCTATCCGATGCATCGACGGAACGTTCGCCTGTAAGAGAAGGTGGTGGGCCCATGTCATATTGCGCGCGGCGTTCTCGGTACTGCTTCCATAATGCACGTAAGCTGGGAACCACAGGATCGTCTTGGAAGCTCGATTGGGATGCCTGGGAATCGGAAGCGTGGTTTACTCGCCGATTCAAAATGTCATGCGCTTGGGCATGCACTTCGACACGACAAGACGTAGAGCGAGGCAGGGAGATAGCATGCTCGAAAAAGACCCAGTCACAGCCAAATACTTTGTAATCGAGCATCCATTGCAAATGGTATTGAACATGTGCCTCGTACGGCTGGAATGTATGCATGGCGCGCCCTTGCTCGAGAAAAGTAGAGAGTCGCATGCGAAGCGCCGGATTCGTGTATGATATTTTGAGAAAGTACGACCATCGGTCATGGTACCCATAAAAGAGCTTGGCCTTGCACAGATGGATGGCGGCAATGTATTGATGCTGCGGTTGTACGAGGGATGGAGGCAGCGATGTAGCAAAAGCTGCATTCAGTGCGCGAGCCAGCCGCTTTGTGTATGCCTGTACGGCAAGCTCGTCCAGCGCTCCACGGTATTCCACATAGCAATAGGGAAACACATTGTGGATGTGGACACAGCACCGCGTGCCGTCGCGCATGGCACCGAAGGCATGCAGGACGGGAACACGCTCAAGGTGACCGTTTGTCCCAAACGGACTCTGAAACGTATCAAGATCACATGGTTGTTGTAGCGTGTGCTCTACATGTAACAGGTACAAGGCTAGCGGCTCACCTGTGGGCATGCCATAAGCAGCCACCCCCAACTTGCCACCGCTGGCGTCCGCGCGGCAATGCAAGTGGAGGACGCGCGTGCAGGAGCGTGTCCGACCCTGGTACTCACGTGACGTTTCCATCAAGAGAGGGAGGGAACGCTTTCGGTCCGTCACGGTCAGCGGCGCGTGGCGACGATTGATCGTACTTGAACGTTGGCTCGTCCAACATGGAAGCCGACGAACAGTTGTATCCAATTGCGATCTTGATTGATGAGCTCAAGTCAGATGATGTGACGCTCCGTCTTAATTCGATCCATCGCATCTCAACGATTGCACTTGCGCTTGGTCCTGAACGTTCTCGCGACGAGCTCATTCCGTTCTTGCACGAGTCGCTGGACGACGAAGACGAGGTGCTTCTTGCACTGGCAGAAGAACTGGGTACAGGATTGGTAGAGTACATTGGCGGCCCGCAGTTCGCGCATCTTTTGCTGGGCCCACTCGAGAACTTGGCCGTGGTCGAAGAGACGGTGGTGCGAGAAAAGGCGTGTGACTCGATCAACCAATTGGCCGGTATCATGAGTGATCAGCAGATTCAAACCTTTTATTTGCCTCTGCTGCATCGCCTCTCTTCGGGAGAATGGTTCACGTCGCGTACAAGCGCCGCGCTCTTATTTGCCTCCGTATATGAAAAGATCCCCCTGTCAATGCGGGCAGACGTGCACAGCATGTTTGTTTCGCTTTGCACGGACGAGACTCCCATGGTGCGCCGTGCTGCTGCTCGCGATATGAGCGCTCTTGTTAAGCGCATGAGCCCCGAAGTGATTATCAACGAAATGTTGCCCCTGTACCGACGCCTCTCTGCCGATGATCAAGACTCGGTGCGTCTCTTGACCGTGCAAAATCTCGTGGCTATGGCTGAAGTTCTTAGTCCAGCAGAGACACAGCAGTTGCTTCTGAGCTCGATCTGCGGTGCTTTCCAGGACAAGAGCTGGCGTGTACGTTACATGGCAGCCGACAATTTCGTCCAGCTGGCTACGGCTGTGGGAGAAGATGTGGTTAAAGAAGACCTGGTGCCAGCCTACATAAACTTGATGCGTGATGCGGAGGCCGAGGTCCGAACGGCTGCTGCGACCCAGTTGCCGGGTCTGGCGAAACTCTTGGACCAAAACACCATCATTGAGCGTCTGCTCCCTGTCGCAAAAGAGTTGGCCGACGATCCATCGCAGCATGTGCGCGGTGCTTTGGCTGCCCAGGTCAGTGCGCTTGCGCCACTCCTTGGGAAAGATGCGACGACCGAGCACCTGCTGCCATTGTTCCTGCAGCTGCTAAAGGATGAGTTCCCAGAGGTTCGACTAAATATCATTTCGCGTCTCGAGCAGGTAAATGAAGTCATTGGCATCGACTTGCTTTCGCAGTCGCTTCTTCCTGCGATCATGACGTTGGCTGAAGACAAGCAGTGGCGTGTGCGTCAGGCGATCATCGAAAACATTCCATTACTGGCACATCAGCTAGGTGTCGAGTTCTTTGATGAACAGCTGAGTGGCCTTTGTTTGAGCTGGCTAGGCGATACTGTGTTTAGCATTCGTGAGGCTGCTACCGTTAACCTGAAAAAGCTGACAGAGGTATTCGGCGTGGAATGGGCGCGTCAGTCCATCATCCCCAAAGTCCTGCAAATGAGCTCACACCCAAATTACTTGTACCGAATGACCACGATCTTTGCCGTGACTACCATGACACAGTCACTTGACCCAGATACGATCATCAACTGTATCCTTCCATCCTTGTTGAATATGGTACAGGACCCCATTCCCAACATCCGCTTCAATGTGGCCAAGGCTTTTGAGGTGCTGATTCAAGAGCTCAAGTCATCGTCTGTGGGAATACAGACTGTGCAGGAACAAATCGTGCCTGCTCTGCAGGCCCTCAGTGACGACCCCGATGCTGACGTGCGTTACTACGCGCAGAAAGCGCTCGTCGCGGCCCAGGACATGTAGCTAGCCACGTGAGTCGCTGCCCACGGCGCTCATGATCACATAAAAAGGTTCCATTTTTCGATATGTAAGCATAAAGTGCCGAAACCTCCGCGGCGAGTCGATGGGCGGTTTTTGAGCCGGTTCGTAGCGTTCCTCTCGCACCGTCATGCTGCATCTCTTTGGCCGCAAAAACTCCGTGAAGGAGCATGAAAAGGAGATTGATCCTGCTACTGCGACGTCAGAAGTCATTCTGACACCGCCTGCCCACTGCCGATTGGCGCCACCAAAGCCAAAGAATCCCGGTGATGATGAGAAGGCCAGGGAGATCGAGCAGTACGTGGCCGAATACCGAGCAGCCCACCCATGCCCACCTGACTATGAAAAGTTTGAGCAGCGGTGGTTCAGCGAGCCCAGTCTCTGGCACCGTTACCTGCGATCTACGCATGGTGATGTCAAGCACAGCAAAAAGCGTGCTATCGAGACACTAGAGTGGCGCCGTGACTACAAACCAGATATTATCCCGCCGGATGAAGTTGCGCCGGAAGCGGAGACGGGAAAGCATGTGCTGACAGGATTCGACAAAGAGTCACGCCCGATCCTCTACCTGCGCCCTGGCCGTGAAAATACCAAGCCATCGCCGCGCCAGATCCGTTACATGGTCTGGACACTGGAGCGCGCCATCGATTTGATGGCACCAGGCCAAGAGACGCTTACGATTATCGTTGACTTCTATGGTGCACACTTTTCGTCCATGCCATCGCTCGGAACGGCGCGTCACGTCGCAAATATCCTCCAGACGCATTATGTCGAGCGCCTGGGGCGTGCCTTGGTGTGCCACACGCCCCGCTTTATTTCGGCCTTCTTTACGGCTCTTTCTCCTTTTCTGGATCCTGTCACCAAGGACAAGATCCGCTTCAATCCCGACAATCTGACAGAATTCATCGACCCTGACCAGCTCGATGCTCAATTCCCTGGCGGCACTTACAATTACCAGTTCGATTTCCCCAAATACTGGTCTGCACTCGTGGAACGATGCAACGTGGCTCCGGATGGCACGCGCAAGAACATGGAGGCACAATGATGACGGCGCCGTCCAAAAAGTTGTGTGCACACACACATTTTCCTTATGGACCACATTGTCCTACATAGACGTTTTATTAGTGTCATGAACGCTCATTCTTCACGCAACCTGCCCTCATGTAACCTTCTTGCGTTCGTCCATCGAGAGCCCACCCGGACCAAGGTTGATGAGAAGGAGCAGGCCACCGACAATGGAGAGGGTTTGGAAAAAGTCGTAGCGCAAAAAGTCGCGCTGAGGCAAGGCTGAGTGGACCGTCCAGAAGTTGTTCACGGCTATATTAAGCACACTGAGCAAGAGGACAAGGAACATGGCACTCCAACGGGCCTTGAAGCCGATCGCGACCATCACACAGGCGCAGAAGCCAAGGAGAGATACTAGCACGCGGAAGAGAGACCACTCGCCCCGAAGGACAAAACCGATGAACAAAAAGATGAGCAATACACGGCCCGCGAGCTGATAGTAAATCTTTTTGTCCGTCTCGCTAATACTAGGCAGGCCGGCAAATAGGTTGCGGCGCCGGGATGCGAGGCTCTCAGTAAATACCATGAGTAGGCCGCCGACGACGGACAGATTACGGAGGAAGAAGTTGGGTTCCGTGATCAAGCCATAACCAATTCCCTGGAGCACGATGACACATAGCAGGGCACCGATAGAGAGCTCTGGCATGCGGCGAATAATGACGAGGCAAGAGGCCACGGTCATGAACACCACATTGATGATGAGGAAAACATACACAATAAAGAGCGGCATGTTGCGGTACTTGTGCAGGAAGCTTACCTGATCAGACCACTGCGTCAAGATGCGCAATACATCTTCCAAGAATGTTACCACAATCAAGAAACGGCCGATCGCTGGAATATATGGGCGGATAGGCTGTGACAGAGAGTCCATCAAGTCTTCTGCGCTGGAAGACAGACTCTTTAGCTTATCTAGCCACGAGGTGTTGTATGAAGACGATGGTGGCATGCCATACATGTTTTGATTCATGTGCGACGGCGGCACGAACGCGGAATGTCCGTATGACATGGTGATCCGTCCTGGCAGAGAATTCCACGCAGGCGCTTCACACACGGGGCCTGGGCAGTCTGCTGACTTGGCCCTCCCAGTGTCATATTGCTTACATAATACGTACAGTAGCTCTACGACCATGGAATGCCGGCGTGTTCGTCGAAACCGAGTGCTAGGTTGATGTTTTGCAAGCACTGCGTCGCGGCGCCTTTCAGTAGGTTGTCAATCACACCTACGACAACGACGTGGTCTCCACTGGAGTGCACCTGTACGCCACCGACCTTGAAGCCGTGCTTAAGAGCAATATCAGAGATCTCTGGCACCCGAGGCAGGATCTCGACCAGTTTTTCGTGACCGTACTTGTCTTCATAAAGCTGCTTGACATCACGGGCAGAAAGCTTAGTAGCTAGCGGCACAATAGCAGTCGAGATGATTCCCTGGAACCATGGTGCAACCATCGGCGTGAAGGCGACTTGAACTTGGCTGCCCTGCGACACGAGGGTCGACAAGTGATACCGCGCCTCGCGCTCATGGATGTGGTCCGTGAGCGAATAGGGACGAACCGCGCCATTAAGTGATGCGGGATCCAGCTTTGGCAGCGTTACGGGGCGCTCGCCCGGAGCTGGCCGACCACCTGACTTAGTGCCTGCTCCGCTGTAGCCAGAAATACCCACGACGGTGGGCAGCCGCGACAGATCCGTGTGCGGAAGAAGCGGGGCTAACAGCATTTGCATGTTAGTCGCGTAGCATCCTGGGTTTGCGATCAGCTTGGCATTGCGGATCGCCTCACGCGAATAGAGTTCTAGTACGTTAGTTACCCAGTCATCAACAGGACGCACCAGGAAGGCCGTACGTCCACGCCTCGTCAAAGCGATGGTCCGCACTTAGATCTACAATGACACCGTGGCCCTGTGGCTTGCCCTCGCCACCTTCGCGCACTGCATCGACAAACGGACGGCACACGCCGTTCGGGAGAGCCATCACATACGCATCCGGCGGCGGGACATCAGCCCTTCCACTCTCGAGCTTTTTGAGGTCTTCCGGTCCCATATTCGCGTAAAATACCTCGCCCTTTGTATAGTCCTGCAATGGCAGGCCAGCGAGTTCTCGCGAACTCACATGCGACAGCTCGAGATGCGGGTGCTCATTGATCAGCTGCACCAACGAGCGGCCCGTGAATCCACGCGCACCGACCAGTGCGACACGCTTGGGGGCTGCGGTCGCGTACGTACGCTGCTGCAGCGCTTCATACGCACGCGACGCAAGCTGCGGACGCACAGACGAGACACGTGCCCACGACGTGAATCCACGCTTTTGCTGCGCATCTGTCGTGCGGCGCATGTTGAGGGGCAGGTACGCGCGCTCAATACGACCTAGTCGCTCGAGCTCGCGCATTGTCTGCTCAACTTCGCCGACATCCTGGATGCCATAGTAGAAAAGACTGCGGCGATTACGCGTAAAGCTGCCGTCTGCATGCTCAAAGTGCCATGCACGATTCTCGTCATCGGCCCGCGCTGTCCATACAAGACGGCGGTAGTCTTTGCGGATCATGGCCCAGACGTTGTCGAGGATGTTGTTCATCACTGCGTCGCGCGTGATCACAAGGCGCAAGAGCACAGGGACCTCGTTCGGCGGGTGTGACACGAATGCAATGCAATTCATGCCCTCGTCGCCGTACACAGTGTACGGAGAGCGTGAGAGCTCTGAGAAGATCTGTGAGACAGTCTTACGATTTTCACGCACGTCCTGATCATACTCACGCAGCATCGAGCGGAGACGCTCCGAGCCTGCATCTTCAATGGACGACGCACGGAAGAGCTTGTAGCCACGGCGAATCAGCGTACCAGCACCACTGTCTGTGAACAGCTCCTTTTGGAGCTGGTCCACTGAAATGATCGCGACCGATGACGAGCGCGGCAGGTGATCCAGCAGCTCCTTCATTTCACGCAGCTTGAGCTTCGTGCCGTACTTGACCCACTCCTCCTTCATCAGCGCATCGTATTCCTCGTCGAGGTTGATGGACTCGATGAGCTCGCCTGTGCGGCCGTGGAATAGGCCCCCTTTCTCATTCAAATACACAATCTTGAGCGGTTCCAGCACCTTCGCGAGCTCACTAGCCGCTACATCCGCGTTGACGTTGAGAATCTGGCCATCTTCTGAGAGGGCTAAACTCGTCAGAATCGGCAGGCACCCGGCACGAATCGCACTTTCAATGGGTTCCTTGTCGACACGCTCAATCTTTCCGACAAGGCCGTAGCGCTCCTGGTCGAGATACGATGCCGAAAAGACACCCAGTGGAATTGGGCGCGCGCGGCTGCCCAAAGACTCCAGCTTCTCGACGAGCTTCTGGTTCTCTTCCAAAAACACACGGCGGGCGACACGCAGTGTGGCAGCATCGGTGATACGGATACCGTCCGAGTAGTCTGGCACCACCCCTTCACGCTCCAGAATCTCGTTCAGTTGCGGGCCAGCGCCATGCAGCACGATGGGATATAGACCTACACGGTGCAAGAACGTCAGACTCAAAGCAAGGTCATCCAGCTCATTCGTGAGAATGGCACCGCCCACCTTGATCACAGCAAACTTGTTAGCCGTGCTAAAGATGCGAAGATACCTTTCGACCTCATTTTTCGAGGCGATCGAGTAGAGCAGACGCACAATGGTTTCGCGGTCCCCCGACAGTTCGCGCAAAGCAGGGCTCTGCGTGTGCATAGCGCGCGATGCATACAAACTACGGCATGCCACGCCAGCTGATGGAATCCTACGCGATCCCAAGCGTCTCAGCGCACACCTCCCAGACACCGTCCAGGCACGCATTTTGTGGATTGATAGCAAGCAAATGCAGGCGGACTGGCGTGGTAGTCAGCTTTTCTGCTGACTCGTTCACGACACGTGACCCAACACGTGTGGTCGACGCCCCATCCAACTCGACATGTGTTGTTGGGCTGCGCAAACACTCGTTGTGTCAAGGAGCTATTGGGCACAAGCGTCTGTGTCACGGCGTCGATCCGTCGTACTGCTATCAGACGTTTCGTGGCATGGCTGCCACCACGATACCTCCTGAGCGAGGGAAAGTCGGTCATTCCGTGTCCTACGCCTACATGTATGGCGATGCGGGCGCCAAAGAAAACATGAGCCTTGGTATTTCGCGTCGTCCATCTACGCAGCGCCAGGCACCAGGCATTCCTCGCTCTGCGGGATTCGACAGTCTACAAGACTTGTTAGAGCGCGAAGGGTACAAAGACACTCGCATTATCACGCCCAAGATACCCAAGGCCATCAGCATTGATGATGCAGACGACATGGGCCTCGTTTCAGATGAGCCAACACGGCACAAGGCAAGGCCTATGCATGGATCCTACCTGCCCAAGAAGCCAGACGATATCGAGCCATGGATGCATCAGGTGACGGCCTCCGCGCAAGGTCCACCGCCGCCCCGTCTGCGTACGTCACGGAGTGATCATACCTTGAAGAAGCGGCCTCGGCGACGCCAAAGCACCATTTGGGATGCGAGTGTGGCATACCTTCACTCAGCGGGACAAGAAGTGCCGTCGGTGCCACCCCCTGTCCCGCCCATTCCGCCGCAGTACAAGTCCCGGCCTGGTGTGGCGGGTGGGCCGCCGGGTGAATCGGCCCCTGGCTTTGCATCATCACCTGCCGCACCAGTGCTCTCTCGCGAAGATGCAGTTGTGCATGTGTACGAAACAGATTCGACGGTGCTGCCTCGTGGACTGCGTCGCTCCAAAAGTGAAGACTTGCTGCACAAGACACTCAAGTCGCGGCGCACGCAGCGCCTTGATGCACCGCTGGAATGTACGTGCGGCCACACACGTTCCAAAGTGCCTATCGAGCCACGATGGCACCTGCAACTGTGCCCTATCCGCGTGCAATGGGAAGCGACTATGACGGAACCGATTCCGCCGCCGCCGCCTCGACTGACTGTCTCGACACCTCGGGGTATCAGCACACCCAAACACCTTGAGCTGAGTGGTGCTGAGTTTGATCCTGTCGATACACCCAACACTCTGTCGCGCTATATGCCCTTCTCGCGCCCAGGATTTGCTCTGGCCAAGCGTGCCACGCTGGAAGGTCTCCACGGCTTCTTCAAGGGCCAGGAGAAAGGATCTGACGTGCCTTCCTCGCGCCACCCAAGCAAGCCACGTTCTTCGCCACAGCCACGATGTGTGCCAGCTCCTCGCCTTTCTCATGCCACCTCGTTACCGCAGCTGAGCAAGACGCCTAAGCGCCTACCTGATGTGCCTGCCATCCGCATCGAGGCGTCTCCCGCACTCACGGGCTCCCAGCGCGTTCATGAGCTGCATCAGCACTTCCAGAACCGCATAAAGCAGGACGACTCGACAGAGCTGGCTGCGACGCCCAAGCTCGATGGCCTGCTTGTATCGGACGAGAGTAACCATGCGAGCTTGATGGAAAGCCCGACGCTCCAACGTGCTCGTTCGCGCTCGCGCCTTACGGGCGCTGGACGGCTGCCTGACTTGGCAGCTTCTCACGAGATACCACCTTCACGACCCCCTCTTGATGACACTGTGAACCTCTGTCACGACGCGATGCCCCGGCCACCGACGACGGACACACTTTTGGCTCCGCCTACGCGTAAGCTCCGGCGCTCGACACGGAGTCGACCGGACCTTGTGAGGCATACAGCCGCACCGCGCGTGCTGAGCCAAGCGTCGCTATCGGATCGACGGCCTATGCGCCCCATCTCCCCCCACAACAATGTTTTTATGACCATCTAAGTACGTAGCGTGTTGTTCTGCTCGACAAACCCTGTTGTCACGTCAATGCCTTGGCGCTCGCGCTCAAAAGCGGCGCGGTACTCTTTCATGGCACGGTCATAGTCCGAGACGGGCTCGTCGGATGGTGGCGGTGGCGATGCCTTACCACGCGCCTCGGCAGGCAGAGCGTTCCTGGCATGCTGCTGTCGTAGATGCTCCCATTGGCTCGGCTCGCTGGTACGGTTCTGACGGAGCTCGTCCCAGCGCGACTTGGGTGCCGACGAGGAGGGCGGAGCGTCGCCCCAAGACGAGGACGACCAGTTGGCCGATGCAGCTGGCGGTGCCTCGCTGGATCGTGGTGCGGCATCGGCCCAGTCATTGCTTCTATCGACGGGCTCGGCGGTGGGCGCGTCAGACAGGGGATTGGTCTTGATGCCTCGTCGCCGCTGGTCCATCGTGTACTGCATGGCGTTCATGAGGTGACGCGGGTCTTCAATCGAGCGAAGCGACGAGCGACTCCATGCGATGCCAAACGGCACCATGAGCATCGATCCACCCAAGCCGCCCAGCAACGTATAGAAACAGAGACCCGCGAAGCGTGGCGGGTTTTTCATGCGGCGCAGGGCATAGTACATGCCGGCCGTGCCACCGACAAAACCGACCAAGCGGCACGTCATCACATTGCTGCTAATGTTGCGCAGTGCCTCAACTATCGTGAGCGCTGCCGTACGTACGTTCCTGCGGCGTAAACTTGGTAGGCTCTGGCCGCTGCGGTGCTGCTGGCTGCATGTCGAGACAAGGAGACAAGCTCACCAATAGGGACGTGCACATGCGCCGCCGGTGCCACGCGGCTGCCCAAAAAAGGGGCGCGCCTCCGGCCGACACGCTACGCGACACGAGGGACACTGGGCCCGACTCCCATCGGGTTGGCTACGCACTCTACGCATGGCGACGGCGCCCATTCCGAGCTGTCGAGTCGATCCCTTGGTGGAACGTGCTGAGCGCTTATGGCGTCACCTGCGCTTTGCCTCTCATGAGGCCGGTCTGGCCAGCAGCAAGCCCACGCCGCCGCCCAAGGCGTTTGAGATGCCGGCGCTGTCGTCCCCTACGTCTTCGGCATCGTCATCTTCGGCGTCTTCCACTGTGCCTGCCATGTCTTTGTACGAGAGCCTATTTGGCCGGCACTATCAGCTCGAGCCGCTGCACGAGCAGAAGCACAGCGAGCCCGTCATGCGACTCGTGTCGCCACCACAGCCGCTCCCACCGCCGCGGCTGCATGCTAGCACGGCAAGTGAGCGACTGGCTCTCGCCGCATCGTCGCCTCAGCATGGGAGTGAGTTGCACAAGCGACGTCGTCTCGCTCCTTCGCCGTCCGCGCCGTTTCAGTTCCCGCCCCGATCATCGCTCGCGCAAGGACCCGGCCTTGCGCCACACTCGCGCCGCCGCCTGCCTGCCGCGCGTGCTGGCCACGCACGGATCGCATCGATGCCTGAGCAGCGCCACGAGCACTATGTGCCTGTGCGTGGCCAGGACGCCGTGCCGCAGGTGGCCTCGCTTCATCCCGCAGCCGATGCTATGCTGCGTCTCGCCAGCACGCCGGCCGTGCACAAGCCACGGAGCCATGTGCGAACGCAGAGTCGCGACGACCAGGATGCGACGCAGTTACCGCCGGCGATGCGCACGCACCGGCGCTCCGTGTCGCACAGCACGGCCGAGCTCAATGTGCCCGTCTCGCACGACCGCACGAGCGGCATCACTACTCCGCCGGCCGGAGTGGCTGCTCTGCCCGTGACGCCCAAGTCGATGGGATCGCAGTCGATGAGCTATGGCGACTATTTGATTATGAGCCCCAGTCCCCGACCACGTATGCATCCGCATCGACACGCTGATACACTGCCGATATCTCCTCCCCGCCAGCGCGCATGGCCCCCGGACACGCCTGGTCGGCGCGGCGTGCGACCGTTGTGGGCGCAGCCATCACGCTAGCCGAATCGTACATAGTCTCATCACGTGCATGTCTTGCTCCACGACCGCGACCATGTCGGCAGCCACGCAGCCAGATACGCTGACGTCCGATGCGCGGTACGTGTGCCTTGACTTGCTCGGCGCGGGCGCGTATGGCCGTGTGTACCGCGGCATGGACCGCTCAACAGGCGCTGCCGTCGCCATCAAAATTGTGGAACTGGACATGTCCACCGAGGAGCTGAATGCGGTGCAAAAGGAGATCCACATTCTGAGCCAGGTACGGTGCCCGTTTGTGACGCGCATGTACGACAGCTTCGTCGTCGGGATGCAACTTTGGATCGTGATGGAGCTGTGTGTGGGCGGCAGCTGTGCGGATCACGCGCGGCAGGGACGCCTCCATGAAGCGCATATTGCCGTGATCCTGCGGGACGTCCTGCGCGCCTTGGTATATCTACACGCCGAAGATATGGTGCACCGTGATATCAAGGCGGCTAATGTGCTTCTATACATGGACCAGCATGGGACCGGCATCCGTGTCGCCGACTTTGGCGTCGCTGGGCGCCTGCAGCAGGCGCATGCCAAGTGTGAGAGAGCGTTTGTCGGCACGCCGTACTGGATGAGCCCTGAAGTCATTAAGCAGAGCAGCTACAACACCAAGGCAGACATATGGAGCACTGGTATCATGGCGATTGAGCTCGCTGAGGGCGAGCCGCCGTATGCCGACCTACACCCTATGAAGGTACTGCATCTCATCCCCCGCAACCCTCCGCCCCAGCTTTCGCCGACCTACACGTCCGCGTTCCGCGACTTTGTCGCGCAGTGTCTCACGCGCGATCCGGCGAAGCGGCCTACCGCCGCGGCCCTGCTGAAGCACAAGTTTATCCGGCACGCCGGCTCGGCTGTCTCGATTCTCACACCGCTGGCGCAGCAGTACAAGCCTCTGAAGCACAGTGCTTCGTCGCAGTATGCTGTAGCTCCGACCCCAGATCCACCACCCCTGTGGGAATTCGCCTCTCTACGTCGCTAAATGTGCGCACACTCTTTTTCAAGCCAGCGCAGAGCACGCACATCCTTCTCTAGACGCGGTCGCAGCTTGGCGAGCACTTCATCGTGGTACGCATTGACCCAGGCGATTTCGCTCGGGCTGAGCAGGTCTGTATCGATCAAACGCGTCTGGATCGGACACAGCGTAATGTGCTCGAATCGCAAGAAGCCTTTGCTCGTCGGCGGCTCACTCACACCGTCGGGCAGCGTATGCGGTCGCACAATCACCAGGTTCTCAATGCGGATACCCCAGTGGCCATCCAGGTAGTAGCCTGGCTCGTTACTCAGCACCATGCCGGCCTGCAGACCCGTCTCATTGAAGACCGCGCGCATGCCGATACCCATGGGCGGCTCATGCACATTGAGATAGTGGCCCACGCCGTGGCCCGTGCCGTGGCGGTACTCGAGGTGATCGCGCCAGCCTGGAGCGCGCGCCAGCGCATCGATGACGTATCCGGTGACGTTCACGGGGAAGATGAGCTGGTCGATGGCTATGTGGCCCTGCAGCACGCGCGTAAAGCAGCGGCGCTGCTCGGCCGTCGGCGAGCCAAAGTGGAACGTGCGCGTCACGTCCGTCGTGCCAAAGGCAAAGTGGGCGCCCGAGTCACACACGTACAGGTCGTTGGCATCCACAGGGGGACTGCCCTTTTCCGGCGGCGCATAGTGGATAATAGCGCCGTTCGGACCCGTCGACGAAATGGTAGGGAAGCTCAAGCCCCGGAAATCCGGCTGCTGCGCACGGAACGCCTCGAGTTGGTCGGCAGCCTGCGTCTCAGTCACCGTCTGCCCGCTCGTGAGCGCCTCCTCCAGCCATGCGAAAAATGACACGAGCGCCGCACCGTCGCGAATATGCGCTTCGCGGAATCCGTCCAGCTCTCTGTCATTCTTTATACTCTTGTGGTCCACGAGGATCGAGCGCGTGATGCGTGCCTTGCCACCCAAGGCATCGTACACGGCCCAAGATGCACGCTTTCCAATCAGCACACGCTCATTGAGCGCACGCAAATCGTCATAAAAAGCCTCGTACGGGCGGATCGCGACATGCGAACCAAGGTGCGCGCGCACCTCGTGCGTGAGCTGCGATTCATGGATGTAGAGCGTACACGTGTCGAGTGTCACGATCGCAAATGCGAAAAACACGGGGTTGAATGGTACGTCGCTGCCACGCAGATTAAAAAGCCACGCCACCTCATCGAGCATCGTAGCAACAAAGCCACTAGCGCGCTTCTTCTGCACTTCATCACGCAAAGCTTGTATTTTGCTCGTGAAGGCACGACCTGTGATCGAGTCTGGAAGGGCAAATACTGGCTCGTGCGGCCGCGATGGACGATCAGTCCACACCTGCGCGACAAGGTTTTCTGCGAGCGGCACGAGCGACGACGACGACGCTTCGTCAAGCGCGCTACGCAGCGCTTGAGCCTCTCCCGCGCTGATCAGCTTGGGGTCCACACCCACACGCGAATGGGGCTCCATGTTCTCGACCAGCCATTCGTCCCATGTCGGCACGCCAGGCTCACCTGCGCGCATCAAGGACCACACGCCCGGCTCGAGTTGTTGCGACGCCTGCAGAAAGTAGCGGCCGTCCGTAAAGAGGAGTGCTTCTTTGAGCGTGACCAGAGCACATCCTGCCGAGCCATTGAATCCGGTAATGTGGCCACGCAGTAGATCGGCATCGGATGGATACTCGCTCGCGTGCTCGTCTTCAGACGGCACAATGTAGGCTTGCAGCTGGTGGACGCGCATGCGCTCACGCAACTGCTCAACAAGTGAGGCCGTGCGCACAACACCTGTACTAACAGCACCCATGACTCGACGCGTGGTAGTGAAGGAGCGAGCACAAGGAAGAAAAGAGCGTGCCAGGCCCCAAAGCATGCACAGAAACCCTGGGGCCGCGCGTCGCTTCCCAAGGCCCTCCTGTCATGTGACGCGAACCAATGTGTCCTTGTTGAAAAGGTTGTTGACTATGGGACGGGTGCATCAACACCCGTCAGGGACCGTATTAAGCGCGTTGAGTACTATACATACAGGGTGTTGATGAGCCTGGGTAAAATGAAGACATCATGATGCTCAAACCCTTAGTAGCGGTAGTGGTCGGCCTTGTAGGGACCGTCGACGGGGATGTCGAGGTACTCCGACTGCACCTTGGTGAGCTTGGTGAGCTTCACATTCAGCTTCGTGAGGTGAGCGCGGGCGACCTCCTCGTCGAGCGTCTTGGGCAGCATGTACACCTGGCCACGCTGGAACTTGTTTTCCTTGTCGTTCCACAGCGTGATCTGGGCGAGCGTCTGGTTGCAGAACGAGGCGCTCATGATGAACGAAGGGTGGCCCGTAGCACAGCCCAGGTTCACGAGACGACCCTCGGCCAGCAGGATTACGTGGCGGCCGTTGGGGAGCGTGTAGCGGTCGACCTGGGGCTTGATGTTCACCACCTCCTTGGCGATCTGCTTGAGGCCAGCCACGTCAATCTCAATGTCAAAGTGACCGATGTTGCACACGATGGCGTCCTCAGGCATCATCTCAAAGTGCTTCGTAGTGATGATGTCACGGTTACCCGTGGTCGTCACAAAGATGTTGGCCTGCGCGGCCACGTCGTCCATCGTGTCGACCTGGTAGCCGGCCATAGAAGCCTGCAGGGCGTTGATCGGGTCGATCTCCGTGACAATGACACGGCAGCCGTATGAGCGCAGCGACTCGGCACAACCCTTACCGACGTCACCGAAACCAGCCACCACAGCGACCTTGCCGCCCAGCATGACGTCCGTGGCACGCTTAATACCATCGACAAGCGACTCACGGCATCCGTAGTAGTTGTCGAACTTGGACTTGGTGACCGAATCGTTCACGTTGATCGCAGGCACCTTCAGCTCGCCCTTCTTGACAGCCATGTACAGGTGGTGCACACCGGTCGTCGTCTCCTCCGACAGACCACGGATGTTGTCGAGCAGCTCAGGGTACTTGTTGTGGATCGTCCACGTGAGGTCACCACCGTCGTCAAGGATCATGTTGAGGGGCTGACCGTCGGGGAAAGCCTTGAGCGTCTGCTCAATGCACCAGTTGTACTCCTCATCCGTCTCGCCCTTCCAGGCAAACACGGGGATACCGGCAGCGGCAATGGCAGCAGCAGCGTGGTCTTGCGTCGAGAAGATGTTGCACGACGACCACGACACCTGCGCACCGAGGGCCACGAGTGTCTCAATGAGCACAGCCGTCTGGATCGTCATGTGCAGACAGCCAGCAATGCGAGCACCCTTCAGGGGCTGCTGGGGGCCGTAGTTCTGGCGCAGGGCCATGAGACCGGGCATCTCACCCTCAGCAATTTGGATCTCCTTACGGCCAAAAGCAGCAAGCGAAATGTCAGCGACCTTGTAGTTCGACATGGCAGTGGTTGTGGTGGGAGGGAAAGGCCTTTGCCAGCGCGCCTGCGTCCATGACCGGAAACTCCACGTAGACCGCCTGGGACGTTGCTGGCATGCGCCAGGGACCGTGGGGCGCGCCAGCGTGCAAGAAGATCTGCACCACGTGCCAGACGTGCATATGCCACGTGATGTGACGTGGCTCCTCCCTGGCCACGGCGTGCGCTGGGCCAGAGGTGTGTGTGGCATGATCGACTCGCCCCCCAAACCAGCGTGTGAGCTGTATGAGCTGATGCAGTATCACTGCCGGCTTCAGCAACATCGTATACTGTGTCACCCGGTCGAGCGTGTATTCCGCAAGTGTGGCGAACGTCGTCCGGTCGTCGAAGTGACGCATGTCGTCGAGTATACGCGAGAAGGCATCCCCTATCTACCGCCGGGCGTAGCGTGCGTATATCTCACTAACGTCAGCGATGCGTTACCGCAAGGATGATACCCTCTATACCCACATACCCGAGTAATGCTGTGTTTTCACATCGCGTTTGTGTCAGTCTATACATGCGCCCTATCTAAGGAGTCAACCATGTGCCATGCTACACAAGGTTTTGACGGGACAAGTGGGGCGAGATAAAGTACATATTGGCCACGTCTTACTAACCGCCGTATTGCCCACCATCAATATGCGCGGCTGATGGGCGTGGTACATGCTGGAATTGTGCGTAGAGTGCGTCGACATCGCCTTGTAGACTGGTTGCCGTGGGTCCCAATGACCTGTTCAGATCGTGCCATTCGTGCCAGAGAGTGTGGATGCGGTCCCAGGCGGCTTGGCGGTCCGGGAGGGGGAGTGGATCGGCGGGAGGGCCGTCTGCGCCCAGCACCTGCAGGGTGACACACAGCATGCCATAGTACGCCCGGCTGATGGTGTCCATACACACGCAGGACGAGGCGATCGCATGCGCCAAACCCAGCTGGAACTCGCTGAACAAAGCATCAAGTCGCTGTCGCGCATGTGGATCCAAGGCGTACTGAGGATACCGACTCGTTTCGTAGAAGCACACGGCATAGTACGTCAAGGACGGCACTGGCGGATGCGATGTGTCGTCCCAATCTACAGCCTCTTCGGGCGTGTTGAGCAGGTCCGACGCCCAGGCGAACGCTGCCTCGTCATGGCCGTGCGCGAGATGCGCACGCACAACATAGGAGGCCAGTGTCGGTAGCGGCACATACGCACGCTGGTCGCTAACCACGCGTTGCACCATGGAAGCCATGCCGTAAGCTAGCAGCGAGCGCAGATATGGCTCGATATGTGCCTGGGGCAATGCACGTCCGGACGCACACCAGTCCTGATACAGGCGCATCGCAAACGACAAGCTTGTGGGACGCGAGTAGGACTGCATAAACAGCCACCCAAACAGGGTCGGCGACGTGCATGGCAGCATCGATGCATGGTGCTCACGCATCTGCTCATACAGCTGCCGACTCAGCCAGCCGTGCCGGCATCGAATATGCAGACGCAGCAGCCGACTCAAGTGATCCGCGCGCACGAGCGGCACATCATGATGAGCGATCATGTGCCGCGTCCAGGATGCCAGCAGCGTCGTCCACGGTATGTGTTCACCCACGCGCGCCTCGACCCAGGTGCACGTTTCGGCAGGTCTCGAGTGCATCCGACTTTCGAATGCGCGAACCAGCTCGCCGTACATTTGCTCGTCAGCATGCATACCGGCTTCATACAATGCCTTGAATGTGCGCAGAGCCAGCGACAGTGCCGCCTGTGGCGAGACATGCGTGCGGACCATCCATGTGAGCGCCGAGATCGCCGATGCATACACGTCAAACGGAATGCGTGGCCGGCGCGTCTCGACGAGGTCCAGGGCCGCACGAGCATCGTTCATACGACATAATACCACAGCAGCACGTTCATGCATGTACTGTGGCTGAAGCGCGTGTACGTCGCGCACGAGCTCATCGAGGGGACGAGCGGTGTACGCGAGCGGCAAGCGTGGTATCGATGGCGGCGCCAGGCAAAGACGCGTTAGCGTCGGACCTGCCTGACGTAGCCAGCGCTGAACGAGGGTATGTTTGATGGGCCAGGATCGGAGGAAGGCGAGACGAATCGCCTCGACGCCGAGGATGAGTGCTGCCTCTTGCCCTGTGCGCTCGTGCCATGCGAGCGCCTCGTCCAGTACCGCAGCTAGCGGCTGGGCAGCAGACACCATGTCCTGAGGCGGCGCGTCGTGGGTCATGTAGGCGGTCAGGCACGGACCCAGTGCGTCCATCGCCTGCATGCGCGCGAGACGAAACACCAAGCGCCCGGCCAGTTCGCCATCCAGCGTGTGCAGATCACCGGCCACATCGAGCAGGATGGAGGCCTGCGCACGCCGTTGCTGTGTCCGAGCCTCGGCCACGAACGTGGCGTCGATGCGCTCAGCGCGCTTGAGCAAGAGGTATACGAGGCGCTGGCGCATCTGCGGGGGTATCGAGCGAGTGGGATAGGCCGACTGATGAAAGCGGTACAGCTCACAAAGGTGCCAACACACTGTGTCGAGGCGTTCGTACAGGCCGCTGGCGGGTATCGGGTTGGGTCCCTCTGCTACGAGCGTCCATAGCGAGAGCCAGAGAGGGTATGTGGGTGTATGTGCGCGCAACATCGCCAAGCAAGCATCGATGTCCTGGTTTTCTAGGGCGGTCATAAATGCGCGTGCCGTCTCGCCCTCGTCCGCCTCGGATGGCGGTGGCTGGAACGGCTGCCAGTAGCGTGTAAAGGTCGTGGGGGGCAGGGCCTGCAGCACGGCATGCCGCGTGAGCCACCGGAGAGACGGAGGCACCCATGCCAGCCTCGGCATGAGCGTGTGTGTTCTTGCGCCATGTACGCGTGTCCGCGGCAGCAGCGCATGCCACCTAGCACGCGGACGAGGCATGCATGCAAGAACTTGCGAAGAAAAAAAGGAGGCTGGCTGACAGCGTAATTCCTCGACAAACGCGTGGGTCGACGACGCGTGTCGACACCAGAGCGATTCCGCGACCCCCGATCATGAGCCACTTGTCGCGTGTGCGAGCGCGGCGCACGCCCTCGTTCGGAGGCTCACAGGTGCTTACGAGTGGCATCAGCTACTCGAATGCGCGTGCAGCGGCGCCTGCTATTGAGCTGTCGGAAGACCAGCGGCAGGAGATCCGCGAGGCATTTGATCTGTTTGACACAGACAAGGACGGGGCCATTGACTACCATGAGCTGAAGGTGGCGATGCGTGCGCTGGGCTTTGACTTGAAGAAGGCCGAGGTGCTGGATATTTTGCGCGAGAACGATCCAAGTGGCACGGGCCTGCTGGACTGGCCAGCCTTTAACCGACTGAGTGCGTACACGTTGTCTGACCGACAGTGACGGAGCGCATCGCCGCACGCGATCCCCGCGAAGAGATTCTGCGCGCATTTGCGCTATTTGACGAAGACCATACGGGCAAAATCTCTTTGCGCAATTTGAAGCGCGTGGCCAAGGAGCTGGGCGAGAGCCTGGACGACGAGGAACTGTGCGTACACTCGACTGACCACCAGACAAGCTATGATCGACGAGTTTGATCTCGATCAGGACGGCGAAATCGACGAGCAAGAGTTTCTGCAGATCATGATGGACGAGCCATAGCGTCGTAGCGTACTTGGGATACACACCTCCACAGGAAAGAGGGCGGCCTCGGCCCCTGCCGCCGCGTCGGTGTCCCACACCGCCATGTCGGCTGGGCGGAATCAGTACTATGAGTTCTACCGCCAGAGCAGGTATGTGGCTGCCATTGGCTCATGCATAGCATCGGGATCCAGCTCACAGATGCGCTTGACGAGCTGATCCAATCTGGGCACATCAACCCTATCTTGGCGATGAAGGTGCTGGAGCAGTTTGACAAGTCGATTTCCGAGACGCTCGCCCACAACGTCAAGTCGAAAGGCAATGTCAAGGGTCACCTGCATAACTATAGACTGTGTGACGAGGTGTGGACGTTCATTATCAAAGATGCCATGTTCAAGCTCGACAACGGCGAGATGCTCTCTGTCGACAAAGCCAAGATCGTGGCATGCAAGCTCGGCGAAGGCAGCAACCGTTGATGTACTATAGAAGGTCTTTTTGCATTTAGTGTGCTTCGCTGATGAGGCTGCTTCCTTGGCCTAGGCCGTCTGCCCCGGCGCGATGACGTTTATTGTGCGCACGGCCGACGATGTGGGTCCGGTCAGCTCCGTAGCGGGTGTCCAAGTGGGCGTGACTGGTATATGCGATGATGCTGGCCCATAGTCGGCGCCAGAGAAGGTGGCCGCATGTCGACGGCGAAAAGGGTATCGGCAGGCGAGATGCCAGCGCGGACGACGCACGTATGAAAGACACTTGCCTCGAGGCAGCCAGCGACTCGCTTCCCTGTGACTGGCAAGCGTGGCGACCATCGTGGGATGCGACGGTGCGGGGCGCGAGGGCGCCGTCATGTGAGGTGGCCGGAGGGAGTGCGCACTCTTGCGTTCAGGCGCTTGGGATGTGGGTCTCTTCAGCAGATGGCGTCGATGGTGGTGGCCAGAGCCGAGCCGCGTCGTCTTGCGCAGGTTCGAACGGCGATCGCGGTCGGCTGCGGCGGTGCATGCCCGGCACACTGCCGCCGCCTGCGCCGCGACTGGGGGGCACATGCTGCAGGTCTGATGGAGTGATCGAGCCGTGCTCATGTCGGCGCTGTCGACTCGCCAGCGAGCGAGCGTATCGGAGCCCACATGCATTACACAGCGTCTTGAGTCCTGATGGTCCACGGCGCCATTCCGGGCTGTCTGTCCTGCCGCAGCTCGTGCACATGCTAACAGACACATCAACCTGCCTACTTGCTTCCAAGTCAGACCAAGACGACGACGCTGCGGCGAGCGGCGATGCCTGCTGCTGGGCAATCTGGAAGCATGCCAGCACGATGGACGCACACGGCACCAGCACACTCGTGACCGAGAACGTAGCTTGCTTCGAAGTCAGCCTATGCGATGCACGCAGCCGATGCATACAGGTAGCATGCTCGGGCAAGGCCGCATCCTTGACGAGCTGCACAAAATCACGCGCATAGTACGTGTGGGGCGGTGGCCAGCTCATCAGCAGGGAGCGCGGCTCGTCTGACGACAAGATCTGGAACACATGAGTTGCGGGGCCCCAGGGCGGTGGGCATGAGGCCCACAAGCTTTGCCACAGTCGCTCACACTCAAGGGCTTCAAAGCTGCCGGGCGCCAGTCCACAGGCATGGGACGCGTCCTCCATGGCGTGGAAGAAACACACAACGAGCTGCTCATGGAGTCGCGATACGATCACGTCGACGGTGTCATAGTCCGGCACATGCACACCATGAAGGTAGGCGGGCATCGACGTAAGCGTAGCATACCTGCACTGGATCACGCGACCAAAGAGCGTCGAGTCCTGCATGATCGTGCGCATATGGTCCATGACGCGCGGCTGTTCGTCGGGGTGCACGAACTGCAGCATGGGTGCACCGTACAAGGCCGAACCAACCTTTCTGTGGGCTCGCGGATCGACGTATACGAAGGAGAACGCGGGCTCTGGATCATGACTGCACCGGCAGATGGCCCAGTAGCACCGCGTCCTCTCGACCTGCTGCTGGGCCAGGTGCGTGAGCATCGGTCTGTGCATGGCGGGCTGCTCCATCTCGCTGACCGCGACAGGGAAGGGGCACGGTGGCACACCGACAGACATCGCGGCCTGCGCCAGTGTCTTGGTCCTACGGTGGCTGGTGGCGGGGCTTGGTGGACCCTCCGCCGCGAGGCTGAGGTAAGCGTGATCATCCTGCGTGGCGACGGCGCCGCTTGGCCTGCCACTCCACGCGTTGGGGATGCGGATTCCCATACACCGTGCCACGCAGACACTGGAGCATGTGGACGTGTCGCACGTACCTCCGCCGCTAGTGCGCCTCAGTCCGTCGGGTGAGCTGGTGCTGGTGGAGATGCAAGGCACGCTGGAAATGGAAGGTGGTGATCCTCGTGGTGGCGAAACGATCGGCACGCTGACGTTTCCGCCAGGGCGCGAGGACAAGCCTATTCTGCAAATATCGCATCATCGTCTCGAGGGAACGATCGTCAAGCTGCGCAAGCCCCTGGCCGTCTTGCAGAAGCGCACGGCTCCGCGCTCACGGCAGCCGGCGTCTCCGCCGACGTCGCCCACGGCCTCACCGACCCTGTCTCGCCAGCGCGCGCGCGAAACTCTCGTCACGCCGCCGCGATCCTCCGCTGCCGCGCCCGCGTCCAGCAGTCCGATGCCGGCACGGCCGACGTCGCTCTTGGATGGATACGCTGATTTCTCGTCGCCACACGCGGGCGCTTCCGATGGCATGCCGCTTCCTACCACTACATCGTATGCGATTGTGACGCTCATTCGTCACAAACTGCTATTTTCTCAGCGACCCGAGCCGATCGTTGCATTGGATCGTGCGCCAGAACCATGATACCCGTTACAAAAGCTCCACGCGACCCTGGTGTAGCAGCGTGCGCACGGCGCGGTACGGCACGACGTGGATACTTCCCCGAAGTAGCGCGACTTTTTCGTCCTCTGACAGGGTCAGGAAGCCGCCGTCGTCGCGGCAGTATATAAACACCGGCGCATCCAGACGTGGTGCCGTCACCATGCCGCCAGGGGCGCCCGAGGCACCGCCGGGGGGCGGATCGTCCATCCCGCGCATGGGCTCCGGCAAATACTGCAACACAGCCGACTGCATGTGCTCCGACATGAGCTGTTCATACCGCTTGACGTAGCCCAGCTCGAGATCCGACAGGCGCACCTGCTCAGATGGCTGCGAGGCCAGGTACGGCGCGTACGTCTCCAGCTTGACGAGACGCGCGCGCAGAAACGAGCGTACGAGCCATTTCGCTCGATCAGCGTCCAGCTGCACGAGATTGAGCCGGAAATGTTCCTCTTCCGACGTCGACGTATCCGTCATGAGCGAGTCGAGAATAGCCTGCTGATGCTGCAACTGGTCCATCACCGCATCAAAGGCATCAGCGGGCCATGGCTGGAGCTCGGGTGTGCCACGCTCATTGAGCCATGCATGCGTAAGGCGCACAATAGCTGGCCTCGGATCTGCCACATGCGCGACGTCCTCATCCGGCACCACGCTCGAGCTCACCGGCGGCGGCTCATCGTCTTCGTGCCACACATATTTGGCGGCGGCGGCGGCGGCATGTGACATGCCGCGTGCAAGAAGAACAGGCTCGGCGCCTGCGTCGGGTCTCGGTCCGGTGGGCCCGAGTGGAGACGCGCCACTGGGCACCGGCGGCGCTGCTCGACTCGCCACGATTTCGACTTTGTCATGACAGACAGCATACCTACGCGTGCCCTGGACGAGATATACTCGCCGTATACGCTCCCGGGCGAGCAGGCTCGATGGCGCTCTGTCGTCGAGCATTTCACGCACATCTTTCACCACCAGCCCCAATTTGTGGCTCGTGCGCCAGGCCGACTCAACTTGATTGGCGAGTACGTATCAGCACAGTAACGCCCCAGGCACATTGACTATGTTGGCTACAACGTGATGCCCATGGCGATTGAGAAAGATATCCTGATGGCCACGTCGTTTGAGCCTGCTTCGACGCCACGTCTTCGCTGCGAACTGCATAATGCGATCACGCATTTTGCGCATTCGACGTTTGAGTGCGATATGACGGACCCGCACTCGATCGAGCTCGTGCACTTCGGCAGCAAGCGCTGGGCCAACTACTTCAAGGTCGTCCTCCTTGGCCTGCAGTCCGTGCTGCCCCCAGAGGTGCGCCAAAACGCGCACGGCACGATCAAGGTGCTGGTCGACGGCACAGTGCCGCCCGAGAGCAGTCTGAGCTCGAGTGCCGCCATGACGACATGCAGCTCGATCGTGATTTTGACCGCGCTGAAGGCGCTTCATGTGGTCCCACGCAAGGTCATAGCCGACGTGGCATGCCACAGCGAGCGTCTCGTCGGCGTTCACTCAGGTGGCATGGACCAGGCCGTGTCCGTGTTTGGCCAGCGCGACAAGGCCCTGTTCGTGTCGTTTGCTCCCACGCTTCACGTGTCGCCGATCGAGCTACCGCTGGGCCACCAGTACGTGTTTCTCGTGACCAACACGATGATCAAGTCCGACAAGAAGGCCACGGCTCCCGAGCGCTACAATTTGCGCGTCGTGGAGACACGCCTCGCCGCTGCTGTGCTGAAGCGTGTGCTCCAGACCAAGTCAGATATCCCGATCCAGTTCCGCGACACACTGCGCTCGGTCTCCGACACGTTCTGGGCAGGACACACGGGTGAGTGGGACAAGATTGTGCACGAGTTTGACGACGTGCGCCATGCATGCAACGACTTGGGTCTCGACGCCGGGCATCTCCAGGCCATGCTGAACATTGTCGAGCACCACATCCCGCGCCGCGGCCTTTCGCGCCAAGAGGTCGAGGACCTGGTCGGCCTACACGGCGACGAATTTGACCACCACTTCTTGAAAGACTTTCACGTCCACGCCTCCGAGTTCTTCTTGCACGCGCGCGCCTTCCACGTATACTCCGAAGCACTGCGTGTGCTCCAATTCCATGCCGTGCTCCAGCGTGCGCACGCCGATCGCGCACACGGCCCACCGCACTTTGATCCGCATCGCGTAGCGCGCCGCTTGGGAGCGATTATGAACGCGAGTCACGAGAGCCTGTGTAGCGACTACGACTGCAGCTCCCCCGAGCTGAATCTTGTCGTGCACATCGCCCGTCAGCACGGCTCGCTCGGTTCCCGCCTCACTGGCGCCGGCTGGGGCGGCTGTGCTATCCACCTGGTGCACCGCGACCAGGTTTCGACCCTCATGGACCTGTTCAAGGAGTTGTACTACTCGATCAAGTTTGGCTACATGACCGAACATATGCTCAATGATGCCATGTTTGTGACGGGCCCTGGCGAAGGTGCCTGCGTCAGTTTCCTATAGTGCCCTAGTCGTACACGAGCCCCTCTCACAGGCGACGATGAGCCTCTCGTGTACCTGCTGGACGAGCATAGCGAGCAGGCGCGTCAAGCCCAGGCGGCCGACGCTCGAGTTCGCCGTCTCTGACGACGACGTCGAGGCTCCGCCGCCCAGCAGCGCGCCGACCGCCCGCGTACGCCTGCGGTGAGCGCGGGGAAAGGACGCCATCACAGCAAGAGCCGCCGACCGTCATGATGCAGGAGGCTGCTCCCCAGCCTCGGCGGCCGCCAGCCGCGCCTGCACAACCTGGTACTCGGCCTCGACGCGATCCAACTGCTTTTTGACCTCGAGGTCACCAGCGACGGCGCCCAAGAGCGTCTCCCACTTTTCAACGTTCGTAGCGGTGGGAAAGACGAGGCGCGCACCGATCGGCGGATGCAGCTCAGCCAATGCCTGAAGCATACGAGCGTACTGATTCGGGCGGAACGTCAGCATGCGCGTGGACCGCAGGTAGGCTCCGTGGTGCGCGGAGCTTTCTGACTTGGTCCCGGCCGCGCTCTGGACGACGGGCGGCGAGGCGGACGGCGTGCCCATCAGGTGGGGGTACGGCGTCCGGAGCACTTCTGGACCGCTCGTGGAGAAGCGCGTGATCAAGTGCTGCGCATCAAAGAGCGCCTGCTTAGCATCGCTCTTGGATTTGGACGGCGACGCAGCTGCATCTGTACGACGACGCTTCGCTTTCTTGTCGTCCGTAGGAGCATCCTGGTATCCAGAGCCGGGCCAGATGAGGCCCGCGCCGACAGCGGCCACCGTCGCGGGCGAGCAGGTGGGCACGTCGTCAAAGCTGCCGAGCAAACGGAGCAGATCCGCCCGCTCCTTCGCAAACTTGGCCTCATTCTGCTCTAGGCGCCGTGCTTCCACGTACAACGCCTCCTCTTCCGCGAGCTGCTCGGGTGTGCGTGAAAAGAGTTTCTGCACCGCCCGTTTCCGCTCCGTCTCCTGCTGCCTGTCATAAGCATACGTCTGCAGCTGGTTGTGGCGCGTCTCGATGTCCTCGTTGCTGATCCGCTCGCGAAGCAGGCGTCGACAAATGGTATAGTATCGTGCTTTCAGGTCTTCCATCGAGCGCTGCTTGCCCGGCCACTCGTACCTGTCAGCAATGACAATAAACCGCAAGTCGTAGGCATCGCACATCTCTATCAAGTAGTCTGTTTCTTCGCGCGTCCAGTCGGCATCCTGCAAGTGCTGGGTATATTCGTCGGTCGTGTAGTGAAACACTTGCGAGCTTGTATTGAAGGGCGCCCATGCATCGTCCAGCGCAATGTCGTCGTCCGCCTCGTCGTCGACGCCACCACCCACAGGCACAGGTTTCCAGTGATGCAGCACAAGGCCGCGACGTGCTGGTGCGTCGGTCAGCATGGCATCGTCTGCACTAGGCTCGCCGCTCATCGACGGCGTGTCGTCCCGAGCCGGATTCCGGAAAGGCGTCCAAGCCCACTTGCGCACGGATGCCAACGACTTGCGCTGAAACTTCGGCTGAAATGGCAGCGCAGTAGCCTGCTCATCCGGGGCCGCCATGCCCGACATGACCAGACTCGGCGCGTTGGGGCCCAGCAGCGCGTAGAGTTCACGGGACATGCCCTCCGGGCGCTGCTTCGGCCGCGCGTCGCCAGGCAGCGTCGGCGGCGCTCTCGACGCAGGCGCCTGCGCGCGACTCGGTTCACCCGCCGCGCGCGCCGGCAGCGACATGATATCCCGCACGTCGCTCGAGCTCATCGTCGTCGGTCAAAGCGGCACGCGGAGCGTGGCGACTCGCCGCGCTTCGATCACGTGACGGGTTGCGTGGCTTGGGGAGCGAGCGGGGGGCCGGTGTCGGGCCTCTGATGCGCCGCGCTTGGACGCCCGAGGAGTTTTATCGCGAGTTTGATGAGCCGCCGCACGTCCAGGACATTACAGAGAGTGTGCAAGCGTTTGTTGAAACGCATCGTCAGGCGGGGCATAAGGTCGTGCTTGTGACGAGTGGCGGAACGACGGTGCCGCTGGAGAAGAACATGGTGCGGTTCCTGGACAATTTTTCGGCGGGCACGCGTGGCGCAGCGTCTGCCGAGTACTTTCTGCAGCAGGGCTATGCGGTTCTTTTTCTGTCGCGGCAGCACAGCCAATTCCCCTTTACACGCTTGTACAGTCACACGACGAATCCGCTCTTCGACCTACTTGAGGAGCCGGTCGCGAACGACGATTCCGTGCGGGTGAGCAGGGACCACGTAGCCCATTTGCTCCCGACCTTGCATGCCTACCATGATGCGAAGCGGAACAAGCGCCTGTTGACGGTGTCGTTCGTGACTGTGGTCGAGTACCTGTTTCTGCTGCGACACATTTGCCATATCCTAGCCCCTCTGGGTCGGCATGCGATGCTGTACCTCGCTGCGGCCGTGAGCGACTACTTTTTGCCGCCCGAGCGCATGTCAGAACACAAGATCCAGTCGTCGGACGGTGCGCTCACGATCGAGCTCCAGCAGGTACCCAAAGTCCTCGGTGTCCTTGTGCGCGAATGGCTTCCACATGCGTATGTGGTCAGCTTCAAACTTGAGACGGACGAATCGCTCGTGATTCCCAAGGCGGAACGCTCGCTCCGCCACTATGGTCACCAGCTGGTGATCGGCAACCAGCTGCAACGCCGCAAGTGGGAGGTCGTCTTGGTGGAGCACACGTCCCGTACGAAGCAGCAGGACACGGCGTCGTTTGAGCACGCATGGATCCAGCTGCCACAAGATGCCGAGCACGAAATCGAGCGAGATATTGTGCGAATGCTGGCGCAGCGACAGCATGCATGGATTCATGCCGTATGAGGATGTACATTAGGTATCAATGACTATGGGTAATGACACGCGCCGCATCATCTCCGTACGCGTTGTGCAGTAGCTGATCAAGAGCGTCGCGACAGCTTTTCAGCAGCTCCGTCTCTTCTTCCTGGAGAGTCTGTACCTCCCGGAGCCACGCGTCGCGCCGCTGCGACAGGTATCGCCACTTGGCTTTGGCGACAAGGTATGGCTTTGGCGCGGCGTGAGGCGGCGACGACAGGTCGATGTCGTCGTCGTCGTCGTCCTTCTTGTCTCCAGGCGGGAGGTACATGGCCATTTTTTCCAGCTCGCTGGCTTCCTGCGCCGGCAGCAGGTATCGGCTATTGTCCGCCGCGCGCTGAGCGATCAGCACATAGGACGTCTCAGCCTCCTGCAGGCGGCGCTCGTACTCGGCGACATCGGCCATATCGTCGGCCATCGCGCCGTCACGCGACTCGTCGCCATCGGCGCCGTTCGAGCGGCCCTGGCTGGTCGTGGGCATATTGTGCTGCACGCGCATGTGCTTCGCCAGCGCGTCCGACCGTGTAAACGACTTGTCGCATTCCGGCCGGGGGCATGTGAATGGCTTTTCGCCCGTATGGCTGCGCAAGTGACTCAACAAGGCAAAGCGCGACGTTTGGCTCTTGCCTTTTCGTGGGCATCCCGTCCACTCACATGCATAACGCGACTTGTTAATGCCGATATGAAACGAATGCAGATGGGCGATAAAGGGCTGTAGATCCGTAAACACCTCGCCACAGTCCTCCCACATGCACCGCACCTCTGGCGCAGGCTCTGGCGGGTCCGTGGACGGCCGTGCGCTTGCCTCATCGGCATGCTCCTCGTCCATCTCTGTCTCAGACTCGGACGTCGAAATCTCATCGAGGGGCTTTGTCGCCCACGGGGGCGCGGCCAGCCCATCGTCGTCCATCGCGGCAAAAAGAAAAAGCTGGTGCCTGCCCCTGCCCCGGGTGTGGGCAGGCCAAGCGAGGCGTATATGACGTAAGCGTTTCGCCCCCACGCCGCTTCGCATGCTACCACGCGGACATGCTTTGCGTGCGCGAGCGATAGGGCTCTATAAGGAGCTGCATCGTCTTGGGCGCGACTATCCTGACCCGAACTACCATTTTATCCCAAAGCTCCGCTCGGCGTTCCGAAAGAATGCGCATCTCACCGATCCAGCGCAGATTGAGAAGCTGCATGCGCTCGGCCAATTCGTCAAGAAGGGTATGTGGTGCGACGGCTGACGTGCTAGAGACGGAAAGTATGTGAACTTCGCTGACGAGAGCTCTGTACATGTTGAAAAAGTATCGCACATTGCGTCGTCGGTACGTGGTGCCCACTTATGTACAGCTATGTACAAGACGATTAGAGCCGCGGATAGAACTGGACGAGCTGACCACCGTCGAGGGGAATCGCCGCGCCTGTAACGTGGCTTCCTGCGCGACTCACAAGGAAGAGAAGCAGGCCGCCGATGTCCTCGGGCGTGCCGATCCTCCCGGTGGGCTGTCCGGCCTCGAGCGCCTCGCCAAACTCTCCGAGACTCCATGCCGTCATGCGACTAGGGAATACGCCGGGACAAATCGCATTCACGTGAATATGCTGCTCAGCGAGGTCTACCGCGAGCATGCGCGACAGATGCACGGAGGCGGCCTTGGACGGCTGGTAGCTGTACGTGCCCGAGCCAGGTTGCGACAGAGCGCCACAGGCCTGGGGCATCATAGCCGCCGTAGACGCGATGTTGACCACGGAGGCATGATGCGTGTTGCTCTTGCCCTGCTCGAGAAGTGGGATCAGGGCCACCGTCAGGTAGAACTGGCTCTTGACGTTCAGGTGGAACACCTTGTCCCAGCCCTTGTCCTCGGGAAAGTCGTCGCGTGGACCGCCCCATGTGAGGCCCGAGTTGTTGACGAGAATATCGAGACGCGACGTATGCCGCGCGAGCTCGGCAGCGAGCGCATCGCAGCCGGCCTTGGAGCTCAAGTCGGCTTGGAGAGGGATGCAGGCCGTGCCTGCAGGCCACGGACCGCCTCGAGCCGTCTCGTTCATCGATGCGGCGACGCTTTCGAGATCGTGGAGCTTGCGCGACGCAATGTAGACACGCGCACCGTTTTGGACCAGCGCCGCTGTCATCACTACCGGTTAGTGTGCGCACGTACTTTTTCCTAGGCCTGATGCACCGCCCGTCACGAGCGCGATCTGCTGGTGAGTGCGGCTGCACATACCTTTCCACGCACGCCAAAGAGCGCCGAGAGGCTCATGTCGGGCATGACGTCAGGGGCTGCATCCCGCGGCATGGTGGCGAAGGACACGCGGCCAGCAGCTGTGCCTCCACGTCCATGACGTTGCCGGATTATTATGCGGTGCTGGGCCTAGAGGCCCGAGCGTCGGGGGCCGAGATCAAGAAGGCGTATCAGCGCGCGTCATTGCAATGCCATCCCGATCGATACCCCGATGCGACGCCGGAGGAGAAGCGTGCGTGGACGGAGCGATTCCAGAGCGTGGCGGATGCGTACTACATCCTGTCGGATGCGGCGCGGCGGGCCGAGTACGATGCGGCGCGGGCGCGTGGACAGACCTATTTCGATGCGGGGGATACGCGCCCTGCCGCGGACCGCCAGTTTGCGGATGTGTGGGCTGACCTACTGCGGCCGGAGATGGAGCGCCAGACGTCGGTATGGCGCACGTCCGGCGCGGTGTCGGGCGCGGTGCTCGGCTACATTGTGGCCAATCTGCCTGGTGCGATAGGTGGCGCCGTACTGGGCCACGGACTCGGTGCGATTCGGGATGCCAAGGGCCAGCCGGTGAGCCAGGTGTTCTTGTCGCTGCCTCTGGAGGCGCGTGCGAGCGTGTTGCGAGCCGTAGCGGCCAAAGTCCTCGCGTCTATGTAGCTGCTACGCCCGGCAGCGGGATGTGCCATGCATGCGGCCACACGAGCCGGTGCTTGATCCACTGATGGAGCCGTGCGAGGACGATGTCCTCGATTTTCGGCACGTCCTGCAGTTTGCTTTTCGAGCCAAAGACGCTCGACAGATGCGCGTCGAGCACGAAGCCAGGGTGCAGGTACACGCGTACGTCCGTCTCTGTGATCTCGATGGCCAGTGTCCCGGCGAAGCGCTCGATGCGCAGACACATGGCAGCGTCGAGGGCGCCGAAGCGGTAGTGCGGCACATGCAGCCACAGGCGGGTATCGATGCCAAGCGTGAGGGCGTCGACGTACTCGATGTCGACTTCGATCGTCCCCGCGCTCCGGACGCGGGCGTGCGAGCAGCGCGGGTACCGGCAGCCGATGTCAATGTCCGTCACGGTCAGTGGATCGAGGATGTGCATCGTGCGGCTCTGCAACGCCTCATTCAGGATCCGCTCAAACACGAGTCTCGCGGCGGCCTTCTCGGCCGTGGCTGACGACGGCAGCTCGTCAGAGGGTATACAGGCGCCCGTACGCAGGATGTAGGAGCGGTAGGTCATGAGCAGCTGCGCCACGAGGACATTGAGCCAGCCGAGAGACTCGGGTTCTGCGGCATCGTATTCGACTTGCGCCATCAGGTCATCGATGCACGCCTGCACGCCCTGCTCGTACGGCACGCGCGCGTACGTGGGCGGTGCGCTGCGCGCCTCCAGCGACGTGTGCAGCGTATGGAGTCGCTGCGCCATCTCAGCCTGGCGCCGAGCGCGCGAGCTGGGCGCCGACGTCATGAAGCAGTATCGAAACAGGCACAGGAACAGGCACAGGAGCACAGCTTGCCCCGCCATGAATCCCTGCGTAAACGCCAGCGACGGCATCCAAGCCGAAGTCGACGTCATGAGGCAGGTGGAGAAGCTGGTTCCTTCCGCGATGCTGCCGGTTTCGATCGAGGCACCGGCGCCGCGGACCGACTTGGGCCTCGCGCACGAGGCTCCTACGCCGCTTCATGCGCCTGCGCAGGATGTGCGCCCGTCGCACCGAGTGCCGCCGGGCTTCCGAGCGCCGCCGCCGCAGGACGACGACGCCGAAGACACGGCACCCATGCCGTGGTGGGTGCCCCACAGCGCCGCCGGCGCGGGCTCGTTGGGCACGGTCCCGAATGTGCCGATGAACAAGAATGGGTGGCGGTACGTGGCAGCTGGACCTGCCGCGCACCGCCTTCCACGCACCGTGTACCATACGCTCGACGTGGCGCCGGCCTGCGTGCATTGGTCGTGGCAGGACCGCAGTGCCTTTACCCGCATCAGTCAGGACGCATCGATCGTGGGCACGGACAAGGGGTATCGCAGCGCGCGTGCGAACGTCGGTGTGCGGCACGGCGCCTGGTACGTCGAGATGCAGGTGCTGCCGCCCGACGCATCGAGTGCGCCGGCCGTGCCGATGCGCGACGGACCGCATGTGCGCCTCGGCTGGGCGCGGCGTGAAGCGTCCCTGAATGCGCCTGTGGGCTGGGATGCGTACAGCTATGGCGTACGGGATCAGAACGGAGCATGTGTGACGCAGTCTCGACTCGTGCCCTACGGCCGCGCGTTTGGCCCAGGCGACGTGGTGGGCATGTACATCCGCCTGCCGGAGGCGCATGTGCCGCCACCTCCCGGCACCGAGCATGGCATCGCGCAGAAGCGCATACCGATCCGGTACAAGGGCCAGCTCTACTTTGAGAGCCTCGAGTACGCGCCGTCTCGCGAGATGGAGGCGCTGATGGACGAGCAGCGCCGCAGCGGCACGATATGGACGCCCCAGCCTGCACACGTGCGTCCCTTGCCGACGCTGCACGATAGCTGCATCGGCTTTGTCGTCAACGGCGAGCCACAAGGCATGGCCTTCGCGAACCTGTACGACTACCGACCGCTGCGCACGCACAAAAAGCGCCAGCACGAAGTGTCCGCGCACGCGAGTGTCAGTGCGATCTTGAAAAGCCGCCAGAACGCACTGGACGACGGCATGCTTGGCTACTACTGCATGGCATCCATGTACGGCGGCGCGCGCGTGCGCATCATCGCGTCCGATTTCGTGCATCCTCCGCCGCCCGATCTCGAGGACCGGCTGTGGCGTGCGGGCACAGCCCCGGGCGTGTCATGCACACGCCAGCACCCAGCGCCGCCATGGCGGCCGCTCGCCGACAGGTACGCCGAGGTGTGTCAGGAGGCATGGGAGCTGGACGAGGCGGACGATCGCGCTACATAGTTACTTGCTCTCCAACACGATGTTCTTGGTCAGCACACCGCCGTCCTGCTCACTCGGCATCTGGTCAAAGGGCTTTTTGCGCTCGGCGATCAGGGCGCGCACGTCCTCGACCACGTCGCCCTGGATATGAATTTCGTCGATGCCCGGGTGCTGCGTGCTCTGCGTCACAGACGCGCCTGTGGCGAAGCTCGAGCTCAGGCCCTTGGCGATCACCTTGAGCGCTGGCAGCGGCGGCGAGAATTGATGCAGGCCATGCACACACGTAATGACCTTGCGCTTCGTGCGCGCGATGCGCGACAGCACGATCTTGGACGAGGCGAGCTGGGCGCGCTCCTTTTCCGCTTTCGCCTGCGCCTTGCGCTCCTTCTTCGCACTCTCGCGCTCTAGCGACTCGGCCTGCTCGGTCGTGAGCGACTTGAGTTTGTCTTCGAGCGCGGCGTCCGAGTACAGTCGCGCATACAGCTCGGCATCTTTGAGCTCCAGATTCGCCTTGCACTTCGACAGCGACGAGCCATATTCACAGTATTCGTATGGGAACGAGCAGATCTCGCAGTACCTGACCGACCGCGCCGGCATCGGCACAGCGACGTCAGCGCTCATGGTGGCAAGAACGACCGAGGCGCGTGGCCTCCACGTGATCTACGAGCGAGCCAAGGCGGCCAGTTGCGCCACCGCGTCACGGAACAGGCCGAGGTTGTAGTCGAGAATGGTGGCGTTGCGCAGTTGCACATTGGTGTGAACGACGGCGAGAAGCGCCAGGTGGTGATCAAGCTGCCAAAACGCGACCGTCGTGTCGTGACTGAGTCGCATCACACTCGTAGACCAATCGCGGGTGCGGACAGGGTGCTCGACGGCATCAGGCACCTGGGCGTACAGCTCCGAAAACTGGAGCAAGAAGTGCATGTACCGAAATACGATATTGTACAGCGACGCATCGAAGGGCGACGTATCGCACCCGACAAACGTCCGGCTCGGCACATCAAAGACGTACGCCTTTTCAAAGTAGCACGCCGTGCACAGCAGGTTACACGCCGTCTCGAGGGCATCTGACAAGCTGACCATGCCCGGGGGCGCATGCTGTACTTCGCTCTCTGTCCCCTGCAAGAGGCGCTGCTGGATACGCGAAAAGGCCAAAAATGCACTCGCATCGAACACGGACGTCAGGTAAAAATGCAGACGCACCGCCTTGTCGAGGCGCGTATCTTCGTCCAGAACACCTTGCAGCTCGTGCGTCGAGTTGAGCAGACCCTCGTAGACACGCTGCTCGATATCGCGCTGCGTATCGTACTTGTAGTCCTCACTCAGTCCATCGACCTTGTTGATGAATACGTGCACATGAATATCAGGATTCTCCATGTACGCAGCGACTATCACAGCATTCAGGCGCACGAGGGCATCAAAGTACTCGTCCTGCGCATCCACGACGTAAATCACGGCGCTCACATCCGTCCATGGTATATCGAAGGCCATCTTGGTACGCGGCCCGCGCTCGTCCGCGTCCGATGCGCGTGGACTATCGGTGGCCCAGTTCGCAAGGGCACTCCCCGGCACATCGAGCAGCTGCAATGCTTGGAACGTATCCATGTTCACTGTTTGCGTACGCATCGTGGGCGTCAGGAAGAGGGTATCATTCGGCTGGAAAGATTCATACACGACTTTGCAGATGCTCGTTTTCCCCGCGCGACGCGGTCCGATCATGAGAATTTTGCGTCGCGCAGCATCCGTCACCGCATCGTCCTGGGGCGCCACGCCGGCCATCACCGCCCAAGAGTGGCAAGCCCTGATCGATGGGCGCGCCAGGCTCCCTCCCACTGCTTAGTCATCAACGGCGCGGTGGGTCGGACCACCCACGGCCACGAGCCTCTCCCTTCCCCGACCATGGCGACCAGGAAAAAGGTGTTGCTGAAAGTAGGTATGCTACGCTAACGTGCAGGTCATTGTACGTGTGCATGCGGCTGACGAGAGATTCTGGGCGACTCGGGTGTCGGCAAGACATCGCTGATGAACCAATGTACGTCGACGGCGCGCTGACCGCCAGATGTGAATAAGCGCTTTTCGGCCGCCTACAAGGCGACGATCGGCGCGGACTTTTTGACGCGCGAGGTCGTGGTCGATGGCCGCTTGGTCACGATGCAGCTGTGGGACACGGCCGGTCAGGAGCGATTCCAGTCGCTCGGCGTGGCGTTCTACCGCGGCGCGGACTGCTGCGTGTTGGTGTACGATGTCAACAATCCCAAGAGCTTTGAGACGCTCGACAGCTGGCGCGATGAGTTTCTCATTCAGGCGAGTCCGCACGATCCGGACAACTTCCCGTTCGTCGTGCTCGGCAACAAGATTGACGTGGAAGAAAGCAAGCGCGTCGTGTCCCAAAAGCGGGCCATGACGTGGTGCCAGAGCAAGGGCCATATCCCGTACTTTGAGACATCGGCCAAGGAGGCTATCAACGTCGAGCAGGCGTTCCAGACGATTGCCAAGAATGCGCTGCAGCAGGAGGCGGAGGCGGAGCTGTATGCCGACTATCCAGACCCTATCCGAATTGACGCGTCGAATTCGCGCGCGTCTGGCTGCAACTGCTAAGCCAAGCCCGCCGCCTCTTTGACCTGGTCCGCGAACGATGCTTCTGCCTGGGGCTTCGTCGCCGTCTCACCCACTTCCCAGCGCCGCAGCGCCGCCACATCCAACTGGCCCTGCGTCTTTTGTGACCATATTTGTAGGGCATCGCGCACAGTCTGTTCATGGACGCTGGCGTCTAGGCCAGCTGTAGGTAGTAGCATAGCGAATGGCTGTGTGAGCAATGCATCCTCCCCGTCGATCGAGGCCGTAGGGAAGCCGGCCGCCTGGCGTGCGAGCGAGCGCATCATGGCTCGGAGCTGCTTCACGTTAGCGTCATCCGCCTGCGCCGTGCGCTGCGCGCATGCCGTAGGCGCGCCCTGCACGTGTGCGGCGAGCAGACTCGCGATGCGTCCGCTCGCAAAGGCAGCCGTCACGGGGCCGTGCGGCGCGGGCGGCGCAGCCGCCGTGCCATGCGCAAACGACCCACAAACATGCACCTGGTGATCGACGGGCGCGAGCGATGCCACGCGCGTCAAGGCCACCTTTTCGCCCAGACGCGCGATCACCGCCGAGATGGCCGAGCGCACGGTCTGGACGTCACGCTGGCCGGGCACAGGCTCGAAGGGCATCAACGGACACTCGAGGAACGTGGCGACGTCCACGTCCGACAAGAGGCCAGCATGCGCCGTACTCACGATCGGGAACCACGCCGCGGTGTGGGCGATGTCGCGCGCCAACGCACCAAACATGTCGTTGCGCGCCACAAAGTCCGTCTCGCAGTTGAGCTCGATGATCGAGGCACGCGCGCCGGTACCAAGCAGGCCATCCGACAGCGTGCACACGCCGATCGTGCCCTCGGCCGTGATGCGCGATGCCACTTTGGCCTCGCGCTTCGCGCCATCGGCCGCTCGATGCGCCTCGAGCCACTCGATGGCCGCCTCGACATGGTCGGTATCGTTCGTGCGCGTAGCCGCCAGCGCCTCGCGTGCCTTGAGCATCGACGTGCCTGGCACCGCCTTGCGCAGCGCAGAAATCGATTGGATAGAAGGACGCGCCGCGCGAACGATGCGCGACGTGCATAGGCCTCGTACGCCCGCTCGCAGCATGGTGGGGAGAGGGGACGTGGCGTGGAGGCTCGTCTCACGTGACGAAACACACGCGCGCAGGACGGCGAGCGGTGCGTGGCGCTCCGCTCTCGTCGACCATGAGCGAGGCGGCTGCGACGCAGCTCGACGAGCGCTTGAGTGATGCGCAACGGCTGCTGGAGAAGTGGTGTCAGCCTGGTGCGCTGACGCTCCCTGAAGTCAAGGCGCGGCTGCCGTCGCGTGATGCGCCGTACGAAGAGCACACGCAGCCAGACGATGCATGGACAGGCTTCCGTGTGCGGCGCAGGCTGCCGATACCCGGGATGGTGTTTGAGACCATCACAAGTCGTGCGCCTGTGGCTACGCTGGCCCTGTTTCCCGAGATTGCGCGTGCCTGCATCACGGTGGAGAAGCGCTTGTATTTGTGGGACTATGCCCGCGGGGAGCATGCGTTTGAGTTTCACGAGCTGCCGAGCGACGATCTGATTTTGTCCGTCGGCCTCGTGCGCGCGCGCCCGGGCGTGTTTGTCGATACGATCCAGCATGTGCTGGTGCTCTCGATCGGCCCGACCGCCGTCGAGGGCCGCCGCGTGGTGCTGCTGGGTATCCAGACCACGGACACCGGCATCAAGCTGTACGAGACGGGCATGCAGGCCTCGACGAATGGCGTCGTGATGCGCTCGATCCACGGCACAGACACCGGGCGCGTGTTCTGTGTCGGCAGCGACCAGTGTGTGCACGAGCTCGTGTACCAGGCGCAGGAGGGCTGGTTCTACTCGCGGTGCTACCTGCACAACATCACGCAGCCGCACCTCGCCAACCTGCTCCCTTCGTTTTTCAAGGCGGACAAGAAGATATCCATGGTGTCCGTCGACAATGCGCGGCGCCTCCTGTACGTGTTGCGCGACGGCGACCAGATTGACGTGTACGCCCTGGGCCATGGGCGTGTGCCATCGCATACCGGCAGCATGTACGGCGTGACGCGCCAGGCGGGGCTCCTGCACTCGCAGCAGCAGGTCGGTCCGATCATATGGCTCGGCCCGACCGAGCCGGACCCGCGCTCGAGCGTGTGCCTCGTGGCGGTGACGGAGCGCGGCTACCGTCTGTACCTCGACGACTTCCAGCGCCGCTCGTGGGCGCAGCTGGCCGTGCGCATCCCGCCCGGCACGCAGCCGTGCCGTGCGACGTCGGCGCTGTACGCGGACGGCGTGTTTCTCTGTGCCTGTGCGAGCGGCAGCGACGCCCAGCTGTACGCCGTCGGGCCGTCGACGCCGGCGTCGAACACGACCCTGACGTATGCCTCCGGCATGCATCCCGCGTGGCAGGAGGGCGCGACACTCATCCCGCTCGGCGTCGGCGGCGCACCGCCCGTGCTGGCCGAGGCCCCGCACCACACGCTGCTGCACGGCGCCGTCAGCCGGCCGTGTGCGGCGCAGGTCATGGCGCCCGCGCGCACGTTCTACGTGCTAGATGCGAACGGCCTGACCGAGATCGTGGAGCGCCGCCCCGCCGACGTGCTGAGCTATCTCTTGCTTGGCAGCGCCGCGTCCGTCGCCTCCGTCGCGTCGGCGCCGGCCATGGTCGACTTTTTCAGCCGCCACGGCCCAGTGGAGGCGTGTATGTGTGCCTTGGCCCTGGCGGCGCAGCATCCGTACATGGCGACGAGTCGGCCGGACGACGTGGCGCATGCGATCCGGGTGTTCTTCGGACCGCTGGGCGCGTGGCCGGCCGAGCAGCGAGTGCCGGCGCCGCTGCACGCGCCGCGCTCCGCGCGCCTCGAGGCGCTCGCGTGCTACCTGGCGTGCCTCGTGCGCCCCGTGTGGCTCGAGCCGCTCGTGCCGGCTGCCTTTGTGGACGCGAAGGCATCGGGCGCGCCGCCCATCGTCGGGCGCCTCCCCGGCGTGCTCACGCATCTCGCGCCGCTGCACGCGTTCCTGCAGCGGCACACGCAGCTGTTTGACGACGAGCGGGCGGAGCGCCTCGGTGCGCTGCTCACTCGCACGATGGAGGCGTGTCACTTTGTCTTGTTCCTCGCCGACCACCACCTGGGCCCGCTGGCGCAGGCGCTCTCGCCGGGAATGCGCGCGAAGCTGACGTCGCTGACGCTCGCGGGACTTGTCGCGACGAGCGAGGGCCGCAGCGTGGCGCAGGCGCTGGTCACGGCGCTCATCGAGTCGCAGAGCGGCGCGCGCGCGAGTGTCGATGCGATTGCCGAGGCGCTCCAGGCGCAGTGCGCGAGCTTTTGCAGCGCCGACGACGTGCGGCAGTACAAGGCGTCCGAGTGCCTGCGCCACGCCGTCGAGCTGGATGCGCGGCTGCGGGCGGAGAGCAGCGATAGCACGGCGGTGACGGACGAGCTGGCGCACAGCCTTCGGCTGCTCCTGCCGGGCGCGGCGCATCTGCCGTGGGACAAGTTCGAGCACGTGTGCACGACGTACGAGCAGCTGCGGTACGCGACGGGCGTCGTGGCGCTCGGCCTGGCGAGTGCGCACGCGGTCGACCCCGCCGATGCGGCCGTGTCGTTCCGTGCCGATGGGTGCCCCGCGGACGAGCCGATGTCGCACCGCCATGCCATGTACGCGCTGCGCCGACGCATCTATGCGCTCGTGCTGCGTGCGCTGCGCGACGATGCGGAGGCGATGCGGCAGGCGCTCGCGAGTGACGATGCGCTGTTCCACGAAGAGCTGTACACGTACATGATCGCGCATGGCAAGACGTCCGAGCTGCTGAGCACGCCGACGCCGTTTCTCGAAGACTTTTTGCAGGGCACGCCCGTGCTCCTCGACGGCCAGTCGCTCGAGACGTACGAGCGCCGACTGCGCGACCTGCTGTGGCAGTGGTACGTCCGCCAGGGCGAGTACCTCGCAGCGGCCCAGACGCTGGATGCGCTGGCGCACACGGACACGTACGCCCTGCATCTGTACGAACGCATCGAGTACCTCGCGCTCGCGGTGGGCAACGCCAAGTCGGTGCGTCAGACGGCCGCGTACGATCTCGTCGGATTCGCGACGCAGCTCGAAGAGGACCTGGAAGTCGCGCAAGTGCAGGCCAAGATCCTGAGCGCGCTCCCACCCGTCGAGACGCTCGAGCTCGATGACACGCGCGAGCATACGCGCGAGACGGCGGCGCTGCTGGATCGCTCGCTGATGGACATCACGACGCTGTACCGGCACGTGGCTGAGCCGTTTGGGCTCCTCGAGGAGCAGCTGCTGATCCTGCACACGGCGCAGTACCATGACGCCAGTCTCGTCGCGTCGCTGTGGGGGGCGCTCGTGGCGCGCGAACACAATGCGAGTGCGCCTGCGCAGGCGCATCGCGCCGTGGCCGCGCTCGTGACGGACGTGTACGTGCGCCTCGGCGGCTCGCACATTGCGTGTGCGGTCGACATTGTGCTGTCGCTGCTGGAGCGGTACGCGTACGATACGTATGTGGTGGCGCAGCTGGGCGAGCAGCCGGCGCCGTCGTCGCTGCACTGGCACGCGTTTACGAAAGGCGCTGGGCTGCCGCCCGGATGGGCGCCGCGCGTCCTGCTCGAGGCGGGCGCGCCGCCTGACGCCCTCTTCCACGTTCTGCAGGGCCTGCTCTCGACGGCGCCCGCACCGTGGAACACGCACACCGGCGTCGGATACCTCCTCCCCGACTTGGCCGACTTGGTCGACGCCTGGCTGCGCCGCGCGGAGCACGACCGCCACGTGCGTTTCCCCGCACACGAAGTCGAGCAGGCGCTGAACGACGCCGTGCTCCAGCTCACGACGCGCCGATTCACACGCACAGACGATGCGCTGGACGCACGGATCGAGCACATCCAGGCGCTCGTCCACCGCGTTCGTCGTCGCTTTTAGCAGGTAGCCTTAGCTCCTCCACACGTATGCGCTCGCTGGTGGCGTACGACGACTTGCCGCATACGCCGCAGGGCCTGGCGCAGGCCTCGCACGCCAAGCGGCGGCGGTGTGATGCGCCATACGTCGGGCCGCACTGGGACGACACGGCGCCGGACTTGGATGACGCCGTGATTGCGTCGCCGCACCATGAGCCGTCGTTCTTCACGAGCGATGCGCATGTCCCGATGAGCTCGCACGCCTGGACGGCCGAGGACGTCTGGGACGATACGTTCCTCGTCGACGTGTGGCATGCGGCGGAGCAAGAGTACCGCGACTTTCACACACGGCGGACCGACGCGCTCGAGCGCGACTCGCTGTGGCATGCCCTGCCCCCCGTCGGGGCGTCGATCGTGCCGCCACCGCCACCGCTGCCCGAGCAGCCCCAGCCCGCAGAGGCCGAGAGCGCCACGCCCGGCTGGCACGAAGCGCAGCGCATCGTGCGCACGACTCCCAACGCTATCGGTGGCGAATCATTCCAGAACGCCGCTATGGCATGGTACTATGCGGGGTATTACACAGCCCTGTACCAGGCACCGACCTAGCGCATCAGGTACATGGCCGTCTCGAAGGCGAGCAGCGCACCTGCATTCGTGGGAAACGCACGCACAGCGCACGTCAGGTAGCCCGTGTAGATGCGCCGCAGACGCCTCGGCAGGCCCCCAAGGCCGCGCTCGCGGGCAGGCATGTCCCGCGGGGCCCACAGGTCCCGCGCGGCTTCGCACATACCCCGCACGCCACCCGCATAGCGCGGCGAATGCATCGAGTCGGCCATGACGCGGTTCTTGATCACATCCGCCGGGTAGCCGACGAACCAAAACACCTCCGCCGCCAGGCCCCCGGCGAAGAACGTGACACTCGCAGGCGATACGAGCCACGCATACGTCCACGACGCGCCCTCGCGGTACGGCTGCGCCCATGCGCCCAGCGCCCTCTGACACACGTCGTACGACGCAAACATCGGCCCAAAGCTCGTGCGGAACAGCAGCGTCGCAGGCAAGGCGCGCCACAGGCCACACACGCCCGTGTACCGCACGACCTGGCGCGCACAGTCATACGTGCTCGTGAACTCGGCCGCACGCGCCGAAAAGCGCGCACGCTGCATCTGCAACTTGGTCTTGAGCAGCTCGACCGGCGCCGTGACAAACGCATTCGTCCATCCAGCGCCCACCCCCGCCAGACCCTGCAGCGCCACCGGCAGGCGCTCACGCTGCGGATGCCAGCGCATCAGCATGCGCCGATACGTATGCAGCGAGCCCAGCAGGACCGAGTCCGTCACCATCCACCCGATCGCCGGCGGCACACAGCCCTTGTACACGGCCCACACCGACTCGTGCCGGACAAGCGAGCGAAGGCACGCGATCGGGCCTGCATACCGACCCGGATCACACTGCAGCCGGATCTTGACCGTATCAAACGGATGCCCCACCAGCAGCTTGGTCAGGCCCGACACCGTGCCTCCCACAAACCCCTTGGCCCGCTCACGAACCTCGTGGGACATGAACCGCCGCCACCTTCTCCACTCCCATGTCAGGCGAGCCTCGCCTCTCGCTCGGACGGCCGTACCGACGGGCCCAGCCGGACGCCGTGCGCGCGACGGACGCAGATGCGCTCCTGTCCCGCCTGTCGGCGTGTCGAGCGGGATACCTGCCGCCTGACGCCTACGCCGACATGCTGCGGGGCCATGCCGAGGCGCCTCACCGTCCTCCGATCATCAATATCGGCACGTATCTGCGGGCCAGCGAGGTCGATGCACATGTACAGCACTTCATCGAGACTGGCGCTTGCGGGCGCCCCTACACGCCCGCACCGCGCGTCCAGATCGTCAGCCTCGGCGCCGGCAGCGACACGCGCTTCTGGCGCCTGCGTCACGCGCGCCTCGCCAGGTACGTCGAGCTCGACTTTCCCTCGACGACGTCGCAAAAAGCCGCCGCCATACACGCGCATCCAGCCCTCCGTCATGCACTCGAAGACGCACGCGTCACCGCAGACGGCCTCGTGTCGTCGCCGTACGTGCTCCTCGGCATCGACATCCGCACCCTCCCTCATGGCACGTGGCAACGAGTCGCCACGTACCTCGATCCAGCGCTGCCGACGCTGCTCCTGTGCGAATGTGTGCTCGCCTACATGGACATCGAGGTGGCCAATGCCGCGCTGCGCGCGTGCCTCGCGACCCTGCCCCGCGCCAGCATCCTCAGCTACGACATGTGCATCAGCAGCGACACACCCCACGCTGCGCCCACGCGCTTCGGCCAGGTCATGCTCCAAAACCTCGCTGCCCGCCAGCTCACGCTGCCGGGCGCACGGGGATGCACATCCACGGCCGCCTACGTCGAGCGCTTCCAGCACCTCGCCGGAAGCGCCTCCCACCTCGAGTGCCACGCCTATACGCTGCGCGAGTCATGGCACCAACTCGAGAGCGAGGAACGCAGGCGCGTCTCGATGCTCGAGCGTCTCGACGAAGTCGAAGAACTCGAAATGCTGCTGAATCATTACTGCATTGCGTGGATAGATCGGGCTATTGTACAGTAGAGCCGCGGCCCCGTTTCTTGTGGCGTCGTCGCTTGACAGAGGCGGCAGGTGTCAGCGGCGCCGCAGCCGGCGCGGCCTTTTTCTTCTTGACGCTGAGCGGGTTCGGACCCTTGGCCCGCTTCCGCTTCGGCGCGGGCGCTGGCGCTGGCGCTGGCATCGTCGGCAAGAGGCGCTGCTCTTCCGGGTCCAAGGCGGATCTCGACTGCTCGAGATGCGCAATATGCCGCTCCGTCACATCACTCATAGGCTCCAGGATCAGAACACTTTGTGAGTAGTGCAGCATCGGAAGTCCAGGCACTTGGCGGCGGTGCGCGCGGCGCACAGAAGCACTATCGGCCGCGAGCACGTATCGATGCTGATTGACCGGGCCAATGACAGAAGACAGGCACTCGATCGGTGGCTGCGTCTCTTTGTGATTGCACTTTCGACGCTCCCACTCCTTCGCGAGCGCAATCACTCGCTTGTACATCTGCTTTTCATCCCCCTGTGAGTGCATCTCGGCCTCGTACAGCGCGGCCATACAGCACTGCGTGATCATAGGCTTGACTTTGGCTTGCAGCACCATGCCAAGCTGCTTGAGCGGCTCTTGCACATTCAGACGCACAAGAGACTCGGCAAATGTATCGTCTATCAGGACCTGGAACGGCTCACGGAAGCGATAATACAACACATACTGATGCACCAGGCGACGATACGTCTTGGCGCGCTTCTGTCGCATGCCAACCGCCAGGGCGGCCAGCGTCCTGCTGGGGGCGCCACCGCCGGCTGTGGTCACGTGCTTCCATGCCCAGACCACGCCATTTAGCAGCCCCTGCTCTTGCGGGTCGTCTACGATGAGCGAAGCGTACGACGTGATTGTCGTGGGCGCCGGCGTGGTCGGTGCGGCGCTGTCCACATCGCTGGGTCGTGCTGGTCGGCGTGTGCTGGTGCTGGAACGTGATATGAGCGAGCCGGACCGCATTGTCGGAGAGCTGCTACAGCCTGGCGGCGTGCGGGCTCTGCAGCTGCTCGGCCTCGCCGATGCCCTCGAGGGCATCGACGCCGTGCAGACTCTGGGCTACCAAATCTTCCTCAGTCCTGAAGAGAATGTACGGATCCAGTACCCCCACATCGCCGAGCTGCCTTCGCGGTACGGCCGCAGTGAGCCGCTGGGCCAGGACATGCATTATGAGGGCCGCTCCTTCCATCACGGGCACTTTATCATGTCTCTGCGCGCGCGCATGCATGCACAGAAAAACGTGACGGCCATAGAGGCTGCTGTCACGTCGCTTGTGCACGACGCCCACGACCAACGCGTACTCGGCGTCCGAACGAATACCACCTCATACTACGCACCTATCACGATTGTCGCGGACGGCATCTTCTCCAAGTTCAGGAAAGAGTACGGTGGAGCGTACCAACCCAAGGTCTGGTCGCATTTCGTCGGCATTGAGCTGCCGCCTGATGCTGTGCTGACGCCCAAGCACGGCCATGTCATTCTCAACCAGAAAGCCGCCAAAAAGAACGCGCAGAACCACCAGGTTGGTCCGGCACTCGTGTACCAAATTGGCTCAGACGTCACACGGCTTCTCGTCGATGTGCCTGGTCCCGTACTGCCATCTGCCTCGAATGGCGCTCTCCAGCGGTACCTGAGCAGCGTCGTCGTGCCGTGTCTGCCGTCCAAAATCGGCTCAGCATTGGCGCAAGAACTAGAAAAGGGGGCGCGTTTGCGCACTATGCCCAACAGCTTCTTGCCTCCTAGCATGCAAGGAATGCGGCAGCAACAATTTGGCTTGATTGTCGTCGGCGATGCCATGAACATGCGTCATCCACTCACAGGCGGCGGTATGACTGTCGCATTTTGGGACTGCGTGTTCCTGACACATATTCTGGGTACCGGGGCGTGGTCTCCGCTGGACGCTTACGATGACTCGTTCCCCGTGCCCACATCCGCTCGCGATTTGAGCAACTGGACGGAAGTCCAGTCCATGCTGCGAGCTTGGCACTGGAAGAGGAAGAAGCTGGCAAGTGTCATCAACATCCTGGCCATGTCGCTCTACAGCTTGTTCGGTGTGCCCAACGATCATCTCACGATTCTTCGCACAGGTTGCTTCCGCTACTTTGAGCGCGGCGGCGACTGTGTGCGCGGCCCGATCAGTCTGCTGGCTGGCCTGGCACCCGACCCCTTGCTACTTGTGTACCACTTCTTCGCCGTCGCCGTATACAGCGTGCTCCTCATGTTCCGGGGTGACTTGTTCGTGCCTATCGGTGCTGTATCAAAAGAGCATGCCAAGCCACAGCGTCCTTCCTTCTTACAATGGCCCGTCCTGTGTGCCCGCGCGATCATGGTGATGATCTATGCATGCTTTGTCATTTTCCCCGTGATATACACGGAGACATGTACGAACATTGCTACGGCGTCCTACCATACATTCCTAAGGAATTCGTGTTGGTTGCTGGCAGTCGCGGGCCTGGGGCTGGCTGTAGTTTATCGTCATACCACAATGTAAGGTGGTGCCCGCCTGGTTGCCTCCACATAGGTCGATACCCCTGCACCTCTCTCGCTGCTGTCCACGCATAGGCACGTGATAGGAGAGGGCCCTCTCGGCGGGGGCAGCCGATCCGTTTGGCCCTCTTCCATCGATTGCGTCTAGCGTCCAAGATGGCTTTCTTCGGCTTCCGCGCATACCCCACGCCCATCCTGAAGCCTCTGTGGCCATTCTTCGCCTCATCGGCGATCGTGTACTACTGTGTGAGCAAGATGCAGTACGCCGGCGTGCGCTCAGAGACCTACGCCAAGGACCCTAAGAACCCGTATCGTATGTATTGCTCTTGACCATGGCCATGACATATGACTAACACGCGCGCTCTCTTCACCGGGGTACGTCTGATATCCTTGCCCTGGATTCCCATGATTTGTATGTACAGTCAAGCAAATTGCCAAGGAGCAGAGCCACCACTAGGCGGTGATGTAACGCCTTTGGATAATGCATCCCACGTATTGTCCCTTTGACTCTCGTAGCATGGAATCTATGTTCTGCGGGTACTCTACATGTGCGAAAAGCGAGCAAAGCGCGCCACGCACTCGAGTATTTCCGAGCGTGCGCGTGCCGCATGAGCTTGACCTCGCGCAAGTGGCGGTATCGATCGTCGTACCTAGCGTTCTGCCCCTGCAGGCGGCTGGAGGTGCGCGCATTCGACCAGGGCGTGCCAGGCCCGCGGGCTTCGCCCGCCTCCTGAACTGCACGTGGCCCGGCCCGGCATTCTCCACAATGACGAGCCACCGGCAAAAGCATGCAGGACCCTGCATGTGCATTAGAAATCGCAAAGAGGCCAGTGACGGGGCTCCAGGAGGCGTGAGACCATCCACCTTACTTCCACCCGACACAATGAGGTTCACGAAGGAGGAAATCGAAGCCCGCTGGGCTGCTCACATCGAAAAGCAGATGGTTGAGATCCCAGGCACGCAAAGACCTGGCTTCTCTCCCGTCTACCGCAACGCTGCCTTTCCCATGAATCCCCCGATGACAAACCCGTACGACAGCTTCATGAATCATCTGAAGGAGAAGCCCGATGCCAACTGCTTGGGCCACCGCCCATTTGATGAGGGCAAGGGTGATCTTGCTGACTACTACAGCTGGCGTAGTTACGCAGATGTCGCGAAAGAGCTGACAGACCTTGGCTCAGCTCTATCCAAGTTTCAAGAGGAGGGTCTGTTGAAGCCGCGTCCGAACGACAAGAACATCTCGGAGCCAGGTCTGACAAACTTCACCGTCGCATACTGGGGTGCCAACCGGCCCGAGTCCATGATCACCATGCTCTCGCAGCATTCGTACACTCGCCAGTCGGTGCTCTTGTACGATAACTTTGACGCCGCTGGCTCGTGCTACATCCTGCAGCACAGCGTAACTCGTGTGCTACTGTGCCCCTCGAAGTATGTGCCCATCGTGCTGCGCAATGCCGACAAGCTTCCGGCCCTCAAAGTCATTGTCCTGATTGACCGGCCAGGCAGTGCCAGCGCCACGCTGGGCGAACTGAGCAAACTCCAGCTCGTACGCGAATGGGCCGCGATGCATGGCATTGAAGTGAGGAATTACAAAGAGGTGCTTGACATCGGTGCACGTCACCCTTATCCGCACGTGCCCAACAAGGACCTCAACAACCTGTCGACGTTGTGCTACACGAGTGGCACGACGGGTCTGCCCAAGGGTGTGCGTGTGACGACTCGCGGCCTGTTAGAGGGTCTGGAAGGTCTGCGGTGGGTCATTTCTGACCGGGAGCTAGTGTCGATTTCGTACCTGCCTCTTGCGCATATTTACGAGCGGGGCTGGGAGACCTATGTATTGTACATGGGCGGCTCGATCGGCTACTTTTCGGGCCAGATTGAGCGCTTGATGGAAGATCTCCAGATTCTTCAGCCCACGGTGATGCCCAGCGTGCCTCGTGTGCTCAACCGCATTGCAGGCCAGATTCAAATGCAGATGGACGCTCCTGGTCTGAAGGGCAAGCTGCTCACCAAGGCGGTTCATGCCAAGTTGGAGAACTATTACAAGACAGGCTCGGTGACTCACGCTCTGTGGGACCGACTTGTGTTCCGCAAGGTGCGTGCGCTACTCGGTGGCCACGTCGGGCTGATCTTGACGGGCAGTGCTCCCTGCCGTCGAGATGTGCTGGAGCTGCTTCGCATTGCTCTTTGCACTGATATTCGTGAGGGCTACGGACAGACTGAGAACAACGCGTACGCCTCGATCATGGGCCCAGGTGACAGGCGCGTCGGCTGTGTGGGTCCTGTGAACCCTGGTGTAGAGCTTCGCCTGCGCGACTGCCCCGAGTTGGGCTACACGTCGCAAGACAAGCCGTGCCCCCGTGGTGAAATTGTGCTGCGTTCGAACAGTGTGTTTGACGGCTACGAGGGGGACGAGAAGAAGACGAAGGAGACGCTCATGCCCGGCGAAGACGGTAAGGGTCCGTGGCTCCTGACAGGGGATGTGGGTCGTATCGATGAATACGGACGTCTGCAAATCATCGACCGCGTGAAGAACCTGATCAAGCTCGCTCAAGGTGAATACATCGCGATCGAGAAGGTCGAGAGTGTGTTTTCGTCGCTGCCGTTGGTGCAGCAGGTGTGGCTGTACGGTGACTCATTCCAGCCGCACCTGGTGGCTGTGGCCGTGCCCGAGCCCAGTGTGTTTGCTCCATTCGCCAGCAAGGTGCTGGGCCAGACTGTGAGCCCGACCGACGCCGCGGCGCTCGAATCGGCTGTGAACGACAGCCGCGTCGTTGAGGCTGTGCTTCGCGAATTTGTGAAGCTGGGTAAGACGCAAAAGCTCGGTACACTCGAGCAGATGCGGGCTCTTAAGCTGCGCATGGAACCCTTCTCGCCCGATAACGGTCTCATGACGCCTACGCTCAAGGTCAAGCGCCAGGAAGCTGCCAAGGTGCTCAAGGCTGACCTCGACGAGCTGTACCGCCGTGAGCCCATCAATTTGAACAACATCAAGATATGATATGTACGTAGTTCCTACGCTTGTTGTCCCGCATCAATGCCTTTCGCAAACAGGTCAGCGAGCACGTCAAAGCCACGGCCGTCTTCGTCGTCCGCCGCACGCACCTCATCCAGCACCGCGTCCAGAGACGTCAGCGGGCTCACGTCACGTAGCGTCTCGATGGTCGTGTGCTCTGCCGCGCACACAGGGCATTCGCGTGTGCGCTCACCTTCCAGTAGGCAGCGCACATGGAAGCTGTGGCGGCACATGAAATGCACGCAGGGCAGGTCGAGTGCCTGGTGGCATAGCTCGCATCGCTCGTGCTGGAAGATGCGGGGCTCGTCGGAGCTTTGCAGGGCCGCCAGCTCGGTCTGCTTGGCACGCGCCTCGGTGCGGTACGATGCTACGAGCTTCCGTGCTGCAGAGAGCTCGGCTTGCTCTTGCTCCATGTGTGCCACGAGATGAGGCGTCAAGAGGCCGAGAGGAGCCACATCGTTCCGGCTAAGGAGCTCCACGAGCTCAATGGGCGAAAATAGCGCATGCTGCAACACATGCTGCACGATGCGCTCGACAGCTTCGCGGTGCTGCGCAAACAACTCGTGCGTGGATGTAAAAAATGACAGCGTCGGTCCATACAGCTGAGCATGCGTCGCGCCATACCTCTCGAGTGTGCGCAAGACCCGTTCACTGTCACCGGCAAGGATCCAGTGCTGCAGGATGGCATCCACCATGCCAAGACGCTCGTACACACGCAGCAGACCAGGTGTGTACCGCGCCTTGGCACAAAAAATGAGGGCACGGGACGGGGTATAAAGTGATGCATCGCCTTCCAGCACATGCAGTGCCTTGTCAGGCGTATGGGCGAGATACAGTTCTAGCAGGGTGTCTTGCGCGAGCACGAAAAAGTCCGGCTTCCTAGAGGCATCCGCACATGCGTCTCGTATGCGCTCGAGGAAATGCTCCAACAATCGTGGATGCCCCACAAAGTGGGACAAGAGGACTTGAAAGTCGCCAGTTGAGACAGTCGCCGACTCAGCCGTATACACGCGCACCAACAAATCCATTGTGGCACCGGCTTCAGCATCGAGGAGCTTGCGTGCGCATAGATGGAAGTAGCGCATCACGTCACTGTGCGGGAGCGATGCCAAGTAATCAAGCGCGGCCTTGGGATCATCAGCATCGTGCAGTTGGATACTTAGATACACATCGTGCATGCCATGCACCTGTGCGAGACAGGCAGCCTGCGCCACGCAGCCGCCGCGACGGCACACATCGAGTGCGACGGGTACGTCGAGTGGCACGTCAGAGGCGCGAAGAAAGCGGTCGACTGCCTCGATATTTCGAAGTTTGGTGTAACAATTGAGCAGGAGTGTCGCGTGACCCGTATGTGCCAGGTGCCGAGCATGCAGCGCCTCGAGGTACACGGTCAGATACTGCAGACGCTGTGCATCGAGGAACTTGCGTATTACGACGCTAGGCGACATGATCCCGATCGTGTGGCAGAACTGCTGCATGGCATTCTCAAAATCGCCACGGGCGTACAAATGCTCGCCAAAACGACGATAGGCATCGGCCACCAGCAATTCAACGGGCGAAGGACGCGTTTGTAGTGGCATAGTAGATGCGCTCGAAGGCAGACTCGGGAGACGGGCATGCGGATATCGTGCAGCATACGCATAGATGAAGGGAATGGCTTGGATATAGAGATGCACACTGAACAGATGTTCAAGTCGCGCCACAAGGGGCTTCGCCACAAGTCGCATACGTGCATGATGAAGATGGATGTACTCGTCGGGTATACATTCCGCCTCATTCGTCCATATATGCCCCACATTCCTGTATTCGTCCGCATACGTTATGCATTTGGTATCCAAGTCAAACACAAGAATGCGATCGAGCATCACGATGACCAGCTGACCATGCAGTGTGTGGATACTTCTCTTGATGCCCTCAAGTGCAAAGGACGTCTCGCGTCCACGACTGCCGATCACGTACAGCGCTTCTTCACGCGCGAGCACTAACTTGGGAGCGGACACACTAGGCACCACGCCGTCCTTGGCCTCCGTTGCCGCACAAGTACGAAATGCAGCACCGCAGCGAGGTGGGCATCCGATCGTATCAATCACGGACGGTGCTTGTCCGCCCCGCGGACCATGGAGGGTAAACTTGAGTGTACATGACACGGTCGCTATGAGCAGCGTCGATGCATCAATAACAAGACCCGTCACGACGTCTGGCTCTGTGCTTTCGTCCACGAAGGAAGCCTCGCGCGCAAGCTTGGGCTTGATGATATGGGGTTCCTTGGCGTGCATACTGTCTGACAACGCATGTAAAACATAGACACGACCGTCGCCGAGTCCTAGGGCCACATCCGATAGATGCGATGGCACGGCCGCACACGTAATGTGTGCATCCACCGTGACACAAGCACACAGCACCGCTTGCCAGGCATTGGCGGCAGTACTGTCAAGTCGCCAGACACGAACAGTCGATACATTGGTATCGTCATCGCATCCCATCGTGAGAATAGCGCCATGCTCTGATGCCACATGCACTTGCACACATTCATGATCAAATGCCTTCCAAGAAGCAAGCTCCACGAAAGTACGCGCATCAACAACGCGTATTTGCCCTGAATGCAAGCCAGTCACAAGAGCACCTCGTGGTGAAGCCCAGGGTCCCGACGACTTGGGCGCGTACGCCACGCAGCTCACACCGGCCATGGCATCATCGTACGTTTCCTCTTGTAATGGTACAGCATCAAAGAAACGTAAGGAACGCCATGTCCGCAGCGTCGGCAACGCCGAGGGACCACGGCGGCCGCTGGTGCTCCCTGACGTCATGGACCGCCACGTCAAGAAGTGGAGGTGTTGAGAGTCGCTGCCCTTGACGATGAGAATTGGGTGATACGCCGAGTTCACAACTACGTACGGGAACAGGGCGCACAGGCAACTATATCAAGAACCATATACGAGCATAACACCCCGGCCATACAATACATGGTCACTTTAAAGGAAGATGGCACCGCCCATGACGGCAGCAGCCACACCGACAGCACCCGGCACAAGCATGTTCTTGACGGCCGAGTTGCCAGGCTCAGCGCCCGGAGGACGCTTCATTTCCTCCGTAGGCTTGAATTTCTTGTCACCCTGGATCTCATGAATAGTACGGATAAGACCGTTGTACATAGAGTACTTGATCACGTCACGGGACTGCGTCACAGTGGGGTAGTACTTGACGACCGAGTCAGCGAGGTCGTCAGCGACGTCAACCACCTTGACAGGGTTACCACGCTGGTTCTCGTAGCCACCCACGAAGTAGTCGACGAGGGAGCTCAGGTTGTAAGGAGGCACACGCGTCGACTTCTCCTTGCATTCGCCCAAAGGCTGGTCCTTAGGGCTGCCAAAGAGGGCCGAGCAGACAGGGCTCGTGACCACTGGAACGCCACCAGCGCCACCCTTCGAGTCTTCGCTCTTTGAAGCACTCGTAGGCCTGCTCTCGCTCGAGCTGGCGCTACCAGCAGCGCTTGGCGAGCTCTGGCTCTGAGGCTGGCTGCTGCTGGGAGCAGCGCTCTGGCTCTGGCTTTGAGACTGGCTGTTGTTGTCGTCCTGAGCAAAGACGCTAGCCACCGCAACGGCAAGGAGGGTAAGGGGGACACTGAGCTTGACCATTGCGAATGTGAGGGTACTGGTGGACGTTGGACACCAAACACAGGAAGGGTGTTAGACGGAACAGGAAGCCCACCGTTTACGCAATAAATTTGACACGCCATTGGCGCCTTGTTGTTGATACACGCTCGGCCTAATTCGGAATTGGCCTTCAGCGAGTGCATTGAGCTTGACTTGCTAGCAGGCACATATATTTGCGGAAACTCGTATCGGCCGATACAACCGGCCAATATGCGTCGTTCATCACACACTAGCTATGCATGAAATCCTTTCTCTTCTACGCGCCACAGCAACCCACTTGTTTATGTGGAATGTCGAGCTTCGTGATTGGATCAAAAGATGCGCGAAATTCGTCCTTATGCCTCTGGTTCTGCTCTATGCAAAATTGTGTGCGCCAGCTGTGAGATGTGGATAGGATTTACATGCATAGAGATTTCGCAGTTGTTCACGCTTATCGCTATGCCCGACGTCGGCAGTGGGCACCTGGCCGTGATCGGCGCCTGAAGCGAGCACATACGGGACGCATGCTGTAAAAAGACTGTGATTTGTCTACTTGGTTTATGATGAGGGCATGCGGGACTCGAGCCGAAAGTGGCTTTGAGCATGTATGGCCATGCGCGCTTACACCATAGACAGGCTCAAAGCGCATAGCATGACAACCAATGCGGTTAGGGTAGTGGTGATGTCGATGGACGCCGCGCCACCGGGAGCAGAGTGTGTGGCCATTGATGATGTACGGCTCGTTGGAGATGCCGCACTAGTCGTGGGGGGTGATGTGCGGCTCGTTGGAGATGCCGCACTAGTCGTGGCGGATGATGCGGGCTCGGAAGATGTTGTATTTCTCCGCGGGTCATGATATCTGTGAGCACCGGCGGCGGCACCCGCGCCCGCGCCTATGCCAGCTCCAGCCGCAGCTCCGCCACCTATACGTCCCCCGCCAATACGTCCTCTGCCCGCACCACCTATGCCACCTCTTCGCTTGTCGAGTTCGAGGCGCACCGTCGAGGTCGGATGGTGCTCATCCTCCGCATACGCTAGAAGGGACGGCTCAGAGACGCCTGTTGATTCAGACGCGAGCTCTGCTTCATGGGCTGGTATAACTTCACCGATCAGGCAAACCAAGAGCAGTATTAGCACGATGTCCGGGCACTTCATGATCTAGACACTCGTGAGAGCCGGGGTGTATATGCAGGTCGGTATGCCTGCAAGCATCCGAGACAAGAATGCTTATGTAAGTGCTAGCGGCTGCCCACACGCCACTTGCAACTGGTCGCGATGCGCTCAAGGACCACTACGATTTGCCGCGTTCATATCGATACATATGTCTACCTAGTGTAGCACTAGCAGCATCCGCCCTTGGATTGAGTGTTAGACGTGCTGTTAAGTCGTTGCGTGCCATTCGAGCCAGGCACATTGGATGTGATGCCCTGGTCAACGAGATGGTCCTTGACTTGTTGTGCCAGCTTAAAGAAGGCCTCGTCGACGTTAGTGTTCGACTTGGCGGATGTCTCGATGTACTGCATGCCCAGTTCTTCTGCGAGTGCCTTGCCCTGCTCTTCAGTGATGACCTGCGCGTTAGGCGATGTCCACATACACGTTTTTCTTCCCAGTCGCATTTGTTGCCGACCAGGATCTTGCATGCGCCGTCGTTGGCGTGCTGCTGAACATCCTTGTACCAATTTCGGACGTCTGTACATGTAAGCTTGTATAAATGTACGTACTTTGGAAGCTCTTCTCGTCTGTCAGGTCGAAGACAATGAGAATACCCATCGATCCACGGTAGTAGGCTGTGGTGATCGTGCGGAAGCGCTCCTGCCCGGCCGTGTCCCACTGGCGATGGTGTTAGAAATTCATTTATGCTTGCTTTACTTACGATTTGTAGCTTGATGCGTTTTCCGTCCACTTCGATTGTGCGGATCTTGAAGTCGATACCAATCGTAGTAATGAACGACGGCGTCCACGAGTCGTCGCAGAAGCGGAGAAGCAAGCACGACTTGCCCACACCTGTAGTGTCAGCGTGTGCTCGTGTACCTACCAGAGTCACCGATCAGGAGAAGCTTGACAAGGAGGTCGTAATGCGGTTGGGGCATGATGCACGATGTCCTTGGTTGTAACAAACAACGCGCACCGCTCGCCTGAGGGCGTCTCTCAGTCCGCCCTCCATCACCACGTGACATGTGCGAGGCCGGAACACCATAGTGGCGGTACATCTCCTAGAAGCACGGGGTGGGACGCTGTGTATATAGCGCATGAGTCGCGTTCGTAGTGTGTGCAGATGACATTCATCTAGTCTGTGTGCTGTCTGTCTGTATGGTCATCGGCATCGCGCATGGGTTCATAGGAAGCGAAAAGGGCCCAATTTCCAGAACTACACTCTCCACTATGCTACGAACTTGGGTGCGATCGACTCCGTACCATGCGCGCGCTTGGCTGAACTTGGCGGCGCGAGCAGGCCTGCCTCGTGCCTACGCCACCAAACCACCCAAAGGCGACGATGAAACTCCTCCAACATCGTTTGGCCCACCAGAACCGTCATCATACATGTCGTCCGTATCAGAAGCTGCCACAGAAGCCAATACCAAGCCATTGCCGTTCCTGTCACAACCGCTCGGCATCACCAAACGACCTACATCGGAGAAGCCGTCATGGACGGAAAGGCATGCCGAATGGTTTGATCGCGACGTGCGACTTGAAAAGCGGCGCTTGATGTACGTATAGCACACATGCTAACGATCCACAGCATCAAAGACGCTACGCGTGGCTACTTCCACGACTTTCACGAGATTCGCTCACATGGCGGCAAGACCTGGCGGAGTCCACAGACCATGATTCGCGCGGACGTATGTATCTACACACACGACTCACCCCACAGAAAGCACGCTATTTTCCTGATATCCAAGGCACCTGCCTAGCCGACAAATCGAAAAAGCACACGGCTGACATGCTGTTCGGACACGTGTCCATTGTAGCCATCGTCACATCCAGAGTATCGGAGGAGCACACTCGAAGCTTTTACGAGGCCGCGCTCGAGCGTTTCCGATCACACCCCCATTTTCAGCTCGTGCAAATCAACCTACAAGAAAATACGCTCAAGGCATACCTCCTGTCTCTGTTTTTATCATCTCTCCGCGCACAAGTCCCTACAGACCTCCAGTCGACGTACCTCTTGAGCCAGCAGAATATGGACATGGTACGTGAACCTATGGGACTCCACAACAAGCACGTCGGATACACATACCTCGTCGGACCTGACGGAAAAATCCGCTGGGCTGGCAGTGCCTTTGCCGAAGCCGACGAGGCTCGTACCCTTGTGGCCTGCACAGGCGTGTTGCTTGACCGCATGCCAGGTGGCCGTAAGGCATCGTAGCACGTGATCCATAAGGCCTCCCCCCAAAAAAATCGTCTGCATGACTTGCATTGGACGACCATGGAACGTGTGCAGTACTCGTTGGAACGCACACTTCCGCAGCTCCGCGTGCTGGATGAGCACGTCATACTGACGAAAGACGAACTGCGCTCTTTGACATCTCAGAGGCAGTCTTTTGAGGCGCGTCTGATTCGTCGCAAAGCAGACAAGAACGACTTTGTGAGGTACTTGGACTTTGAAGACGACTTGCACGCGCTCATCATGTTACGTGCGCGCGAGCGCAATCGCCTTGTGATGGAGCGCGTTAAATCAGGCGACGAAGACGCCAAGTCACAGCTCCTTCCTCGTTCCTTCTTCCCGAAGCAGGCTGCGCATTCGTCAGCGCACTGCGTTGCGATTTTCGAGCGCATGGTGCTCAAGTTCCGTTGGGATCTAGATGCATGGGAGCGGTACATTGCATGGGCTAAGAAACGCAAGATGCGCGTCGTGGCTGGCCGTGTGTACGCGCGTGCGCTAGCAATGCATCCCATGCAGCCGTCGCTGTGGCTCTCTGCTGCCGACTATGAGCTCAACACACACGCTGACACCAGCGCAGCCCGGGCCCTTCTGCAGCGTGCGATTCGCACCAACAAACTTAGCGAAACAGAGGACGGCCGCAGCAAAGCACAGCGCACGTCGCGTGGCGCCTCACATCTTGGCGCCTATCGCTGGCGTCTCACCTCGTATGAACGTGACGTGCTTCGGCTATGGGTGGAGTATTTTCGTATGGAGCTTGTGTTTATGGAGCGCTTGCGTCGGCGATGGCGTGTGATTGCTGGCGATGATGCGGACGAAGAAGCAGCAGCAGCTGATCAAGCGGTGGCTTCTGACGTCCCCGAGGCAGATACCCCCGAGAGCGAGCCACATGCCCCAACCGAGGCACAAGACCATATCCGCCAAGGTGCTATCCCGCTTGTTGTACTTGACAGTATCCGCACGACCGTGCCTGGCTCTTTGCACCTGTTTGTGTACGTGGCGCTGCTACAGCTGCTGAGCTCATTTCCTTTTAGCGACTCGCTTGTCGTGAAACAGCATGGCGATATTGCTTCGCTGCGAACCACGCATGGCGTCCAGGGACAGGGAGACGCCATCCGTGACAAGCTGATGCGAGGTGTGCTCAGCGCATGTGATCTCGACACACTTTCGTGCCTGTTCCCGCTATACCACGCCTTGCCGAGTACGGAGGCTTTACCTGCATCTCAAGCTGATGAGGAACTAGACACGCATGCCATATTGCATGGAGCAAGTCAGTTGCATGGCACGTACTCATCTGCCATCGATCCGCTATACACGTATGCTCAAGTGCCCGAGGAGCTACGTGAGACAGGCATCGTGGCAGGCGCGAATGACCCATGGACGGCGTGCCAGCCCGTCATTTTGCTGCTGGAAGTGCTGCGCCAGCGCTTTGTGCAGGACGAACACGCTACGCCGTATCTGCGCATGCTCACCAAAAAAGGTGACCTTCCCGCGGTGGTGCAGCGCACCGTGTCCCAGTTCCGTGAGCATCCTGCCGAGTCGCTACCGTTTCTCACGACGCTCTGTGCGTTGTCGACTCGTTTCGGGCTACACGAGCCTCACCTGCTCGCCTACCTTTCGCGCATTGAAGCACAGCTTACCCAATCCCTGGACATGCCATGGATCGCGCTTGTAATGGCCAGTGATCGTGCACAGGAGCTTGTCGAGTCCCAGCGCATGAATCCATGTGCATGGCTTGCCTACGCTCATGCTGCGAAGTGGGACGAGCGGACGTGGAACGATGCCCTTCACGCCTGTATGGCGCCGCAGCCAGATGCGCCGGTATGGGGCTTGCTCGTTGCATGGCAAAGCAACAAGCGCCTGGCGTACGTATCACCCAGCATCGCTCGCACCGACTTGTGGCGCATGTACCTCGAATGGGTGCCGACGTCGACCCAGAACCCTTTCCCACTGTACAAGCGCACGGTTCAGAAAACCGGCGCCGTCCTCGCATCGTCTCAACTGGTGGGCACAGCTCGGGCTCATGCACAAGCACTGCACGACGACGTAGTGCGCCAGGTCGTTGAGCAGACACTTCCCGACGAGCAGGTTCTCTCGATGGCCCTGTCCATCAGCTCGGCGAGCACCTCATGCTGGCTTGCGATCGCAGATCACTGTGCACAGAGTGCGTCTCTAGCTGCCGATCGCGTGTACCAACGTGCCGTGGACCAGGCCGAACGCGAGGGCCATGTGGCCGATGCCACGCAGACATGGCTCGCGTACCTCGCGTACCTTGCTCAGAACGACATGCGCAAGGCACTTACGCAGCTTGGCCACGCGTCAACGCGCATGCGGACGATGGGCGGAGCTGAAGCGGTGGTGGCGTTGGAACAGCAGTGGCAAGCCATGACATAGTTGACCACGTGGCATATGAACGCGTACGCGTTGCGCGTCGGCCGTTTTCTGGCTTTCCTTAGCATGTTTCGCTCGGCGGCCCCGGCCGTGGCAGGCGAGAACGGTAGGCCTGCCCAAGTCGTACACCACCCGTCGCGGGCGACTGGGCTCGCTGCATACCCGTTCCGACTAAATATGTACACGGTACCACCGGTGCAGGATATTACTGTCGAGGAATTTGAGCAGTGGGCGTTGGATCGGCTGCACGTCTTAGCTGAAATTGAAAATGCGTCGGCGCGCAACCAAGCATGGCCTGAGACCAAAGCCCTTATTGAGAAGCGCATGGGCGAATATATGCCTCTGCGCTCGAATGCCGTGGCGCAGTCCGGCACGACAACGACGTCCTCCGCCAAGTCCAAGGAACTGCTGGCCGAGCGCCACAAAGACCACGTCTCCCACTTCGTCCTACGCCTTGCGTTTTCACGCACGGAGGAACTGCGCAGACGATTTCTTTACGCGGAAACGACATTGTTCCGATGGAAGCTCGAGACAGAGCACATCGCTGAACGCGAGGCGTTTCTGCGTTCGCAAGACTTTGTGTGGCGCATGGTATCGCCCGACGAGCAGCGTCGCTTCCGCGAGCAACTGCTGGCCGTACACCCGCGCCTGGCCTCGTCGTTCGACGCAGAGTCGTTCGTCCAGGTGCCATGGCACCGCGTACCTGATCTTGTCGAAAAGCGCCGCGTGTTTGTCCACAAAGGCACCGCATGGATCCCCACCAAGGAGCAGTCAAGTCTGGTGCTGGCCGAGTTCCAGAGCCATCTGCAGTCGCAGCTGGAGCTGACAGCGCGTGCGCTCCCACGCCTCGATGAAGACGATCGCCTGATGCCTGTGCTCGAGCATCTGACGATGGGCACGATCCTCGGTGCATCGACGGAATACGCGACAAGTGCGCTGCTGAGCTCCGACGGCGAAACTTTGGCGCTTACCGCGAATATGATCGAACCCCTCGTGCAGCAGCATGCGCCGCTGTGCATGCGCCACTTGCAAGCGACGCTGTCCAAGACGCATCACTTGCGCCACTATGCACGACTGCAGTACAATCTGTACCTCAAGGAGCTGGGCCTGCCTGTCGAAGAAGCCCTGCTGTTTTGGCGCCGCTCATTCAGTACGATGAGCGACGACAAGTTTGCGAAGGAGCACCGCTACAATATCCGGCACGGCTACGGTCTGGAGGGCCGTCGCCTCAGCTACCCGGCCAAGAGCTGTGCGCGTATCATAACTCAGGACCAGCCCGGCGGCCAGGACACGCATGGCTGCCCCTTTCGCCACTTTTCTGCGGCGAACCTCTCTGCTGCGCTGGCAGCACACTATCATCTCTCGCCGCAGGAACAAAACGACATTGTCGCGGCAGCTCAGGCCGGGCATTATCAGGTCGCATGCACTCGTGTCTTTGAGCTCACACACCGGGCGCAGGGCGTCCGGGCGGGCGATGGCCTCGGCCAAGGCGAGAATGTATCGCATCCGAATCGATACACCGAGGCGAGCTGGCGCCTCGCGCAGTCGTCGACAGCGGGTGATATGTAGTATACGAATGTACAAACTAGGTACTGGATGGCTTTTTCCGCAGCAGGAAGCGGATGAACCGCTCACCATATTCGACGGGTGGCACGGGACTGATAGCGTGGCGGTCGTGCCACAGGGCCTTCCATATATGCTCGGAGCGCTTGCGTGCATCGAAGCGCGTAAACAAATCAATGATGCCAAAATAGTACACGAGACCCAGGGGCTGGTCATGCTCGTCTGTCGCACGGAATCCGCCCTCATCCTGATAGAAAAGGGAGCGCTGCTGCTCGGCACGTTTGCCTTGCATATCCTGCAGTGATGTCTGGTGCGGATGGTTGCGTGAGAACTGCAGCTGCGTGGACGAAGCGTCCGCTTCTTTGTCGTCCACAGGTGACACGAGGATCGACGGGCGGCGGAGCATCGGCGCGGACTTGTTGATAGGTGACGTGGATGGGCCGTAACTGAGGTCGTGCAAGCCAATCAGCAGGGAGTAGTCCATGAGCTGAAGGCGCTGCAGCAGACTGACATCGGCGCGCAACTGCCGCTCAAATTGCGCGCGCTTTTGAGGGCCTAGCTCCACGTACCGATCACGCTGCAGCCAATTCATGTCCTTGAGCACGGCAGATGGCTTGGCGGACAGTTGCTCACGAGACACGGTCGAGCCTTTGAGGTCGTAGACTTCGTGCACGTCGCGATGAGAGGGGAATAGGTTGTTCATAATCACGAAATGGATCTTTCTCCTGCCAGGCAACTTGACTCTATGCAGCCCGTAAAACTGGCTCAGCAGTGTATGTGGATTCCCACGTACATGCTCGTAGTATGCGGGCAGGAACCGCATAAACAGCCTGTGCTCGTCTGACCGAATCGTCTTGATAATAAAGCGGTAGTCATGAGAAAAGTAGAAAAAGGACCCACTCTTACCGGGCGATCCGAGCTCTGTCAGAATGTACTTCGCCGCGAGCGAGAGCAGGTAATCACCCGCATCGAGTCCAAAGTGCCGTCGAAGCTCACAAAACACACCAGGTGCATAATCCTTGAATTTGAAGTCGTAATTCGACGAGGGCCGGAGCTCGTTGCCGATGATGTCAAAGGTGAATTTGTACTTGGCCGTAAAGTCAGCGGGTGTGAGCTGCGTGCGCGGCCGCGACTCGTTCCGCGAGACGGCGATGCGGATGCCTGTGAGCATATGGTACATGAGCACATAGTTGACGTGATCTTCGCCAATCAGGTGGCCCTTGAGAGCCAGGGGCATCTTGGAGCGATGCTCCTTTACACGCCATGAGCGACGCAGAGCGTCTGCATTTTCGGCCATCTCCTCATCGAATGTGAGCTCGCTCGACGAGCCGCCTGTATCTCGTGGCACGAGCAGCGGCGGCGCGGGTGCCTGGTGCGTCCTCCGCGGGCCCAGCATCCGCTGCACGTTGGCGAGGGGGGGTAACGGGGTATAGGGGTAGGACATCGGCGTACTTGTAGATCCTGCTGGACTCGGTGAGGACTGCGCTGAGCTCGACGCTAGGGTGGCCGAAGGCGGCACGGCGGTCGGTGGCGTCGGCGACGCAGCTGTGCGTGCATCATCCAGCGAGCGCATCCAGCGCAATCGACGACGGCGCGTAGGCGGTGGGGTTAGCATGACGGGCGCTGGCGCATTGTCGTCGTATTTGGGCGTGACGCGCGGCGACGCATACGGCATCGTGCGCGACAGAGTGACGTCATACGTTTCGCGTGTGTCACTATCACTCACGCGAATAACCTGCTCCTCAGCAACTAGTGCACTTCGCACGATACTCAGTGGGTCATTTGCATCTATGCTGCGTGCGTTGCCGGGCAGGCGGCCCGGCGCCTCGTGCGGAGGCGGCGTGGCCGACAGCATGTCGAAGGGAAACCGAGCTGGGCCTCGGCCGGACGCAAGGGGCGTGTGGCTGGCCGATGAGGCGGCCTCCACATAACGAGTGTGCCACCATGGACCACGAGGCGGGGCCGTCGAGGCAGCGCTCCGTCTTTTCGTGCTCGCCACGCGACTTTCATTTGCCTCAGTCGATCATTGAGGTGGAAGATGTCGCGGTGCCGCGCACACCGGAGTCGCGCATACCTATACCTGCAAAGCGGCATACCCCAGCGCGGTGCGTGCCGGCAGTGCTACGGGATAAGAACAAGATGCGTGTGGCTGAGCTCCTGCAAGAAGAACGGGCGCCCAGCTGTTTTGAAATTGCGTCTGAGGCGCGTCTGCAGCGACACTTGATGGGTCAGACGTCGCTACAGGACCATGTATCTCGCCGTGTGCGGCGATCACGCATCGCACAGGAGCGCGGCGTGCGCGTGACGAGCCTATTAGGCGTGTCCCACGACGAAGAGGAGGAAGAGGAGGAGGAGGAGGAGGAAGAAGAAGAAGACAACATGTCGGATCTGGGTCCTATGGCCTTGCCACCTGCGGACGATGGCGTCATGTGTGAGGACGTGGACGTGCCCCTCGCTTGGGCCACGCCGCCTCTGCCACCGCATCCACCGCCGGCCAGTCCCCGCACAGGCACAAAGCGCAAGTGGGACGATGATACATCCATGACACGCCGACGTCCAGCGCCTCTCCCACCTTGGGTAGCGAACGCATCCACGCACATCGCATCACCACGTTGGCCGCTTTGGAGTGCCAGTGGCGGAGGAACTGTCTCGCCCTCCTCCTCACCGCTGGCTCACAGCGGCACTACGACACGTCGTGTGCCGACGCCAGTCTTATCTTCGAACGCGTATTGTCACGGACATGCGCGTGCCGCGACGCCACCGGCGATCGCGATCCCACGGCCCATGTCCCCGACCCTTTCCGCCTGGCAACCCCTCGCTCGATCACCAGGCACGGGCGGCTCGGGGCCGGGGTACGGCAGTGGCGCCATTGGTCTGCGACTTGGTTCGCGTGTCGCATGGGACACGGCGCACGTCAGCACACATGCCGAAGGCCACGACATGGACGAAGGCGTCCGCATGATGGGCCTGTCCTAGGACCCACGATACCCTACTGCGAACGAATGCGATGTCATCTCTACGAAACTATCCTCCTGCGACGGCTTTGCTCAATCTTGGCCTTCATGTGCTTGTCGCCCATACCCACCGTATTGTCAATGGCATTCTTGATCGTCTCCGCCAACGCGTCGAATCCCTTGGCAATCACACCCGGGTCCTCCAGCGGGTTGTCCGTGTGCTTGTGCTCGTAACCATGAATAAACGGCTTTCCGCTCATGCGATCACGCATGAACAGCAGGACATTGGGCAGGTTGAGCAGCTCTGTGGTCGCGTGGGCCATCACCAGGCCCGTAAACTCCTCAAACAGAATGTCGGCGCCGTGGTCGCCCCAGCGCTTAGCCGCATCGTGCGCCGAGCCGTACGGAATCACCTCGTCCAACTTGGCATGGAACATGTACACGGGTGCCTTGGGCGTCTCATCCGGGCGCATGCCCATGTTGAGCGTGCCCAGCACCTTCTTCATGATCGGCGATTGCAACAGCTGAGCGCCATGCTTCATGAAACTGTCCGACAAGATATTCGTGAAGGGGTAGCGGAGCACAATACCCACCGTGCAGTGCTCCCTTACGAAGTCCAGAGCATGCTTTCCCTTGTGCGTGAGTTTGTCGTTGATCCAGTCAGCCACCGACTCGTACTCATCCACAATACCCGCCACGCCGCTCACAGCAAAGCCAGCAGGCGTGCCGCCGTTGAGGTGCTCCAGCGTACTTGTCAAGTTGGCAGGCGTGCCGCCAAACGTCCATCCAACCATGTTCAGGTTCGGCGCATAGCTCGGCTGCAAACTCGCAGCCCATCCAGTGGCGATGGAACCGCCCGAGTAACCATAACCAATAACCTTGGCGTCCTTGCTCAGGCCCAGCTCCTTCAGGTTGAGGGTGGCGAGAATGCCGTCAATGGCCATATGACCCTCAAGACGGCCGGCGGCAAAGGCACGCTTGGGCCCCTGGTAGTCGGGCACCGTAAGAATGTATCCCTCATTCAGGATGGTCGTGAACAAGACTTGCTGATAGCTCAGCGCAGGGTCTGTAGCTAGCTTGGCGTTGCGCTGCAGCACATAAGATGGCGCACACTGGGCTCCGTTCGAGTCGATATAGACGTTCATGTTGACCAGCTTGTCCTTCTTGGCATTCTCCGGGACAATCACCGTAGTGACCGTTGTCGAAGGCTGGTCTTCTTCCGAGCGCGACGTGCGGTACAAAATTTCGTAGGCCTCCTTGTACTTCACCTTGGCGATCTGGAAAAAGGCAATGTCAACCTTCCTGCTCCGAAGAATCGTGCCATGCTCCTTCTCCTCCCAGCCACTGGGCGGATCATAAAACGGATCCTTGTCGGGAGTTTGCGGCTTGGAGGAGCGCTCCAACACTTCAGCCGAAGTGCAGGCCAGAAGAAAGAGACAAACGAGAGTGAATTTCCAGAGAAGAGGGACCATACGGAGGATGCGTGGGCGTCCCCGCGTCTTTTATAGTCCGATGATTGCCCCTCTTTCGTCTCCATGGCTTGGCATGTGAAACAAGAACCACCGACTAATCATTTGCATGCTGCATAGAACCATCTGCGCACGGTAGCTTGGGTCACACGACGTGCACATTGTCTCCTTGGCTGGATTTTCGCATGCCTGAGCGACGCATATGTGCCATGCAGACTCAAAAAGTGGGGTTGCGACACAATTCAAATATGCTCGCACATGATTGGCTGCCGTCATTTTGCGCGAAAATCAGTTTAGATTGTTGTTATGCGTGGGGTTGGCTCCTATGAAATCACATTTACTATTGGCCATAGAAGTGATCACTGCGAACTATGCATGTCGCATAGAATACCCAGCGCTTGCACATCGAGCTTTTACGCTGGCAATGGAAACTTGCTCGCGGTGGAAAATTCCGGCAGCCAAAGCCGCCTCTATGGGCGCCCCTTGGGCCCCCGGTCGAGGAGCAAATACTTCGCAAAAATGATCAGCACAACCGGCCCCACTGCTCGCTACCACGGGAATACTGACAGAGCTGCGCACAAGGTCCACGAGCTGCACGTCAAAGCCCGCATGGCTCCCATCTCGATCAATGCTGTTCACGAGCAACTCGCCTGCTCCTAAGCGCTCGACACCACGTGCGAGCTGTACCACGTCCACATCACGCTCCTCGCGACCACCCTTGACCGTGCATTTGTACCACCAGGACACTGGCTGTTCACGCGTTTCGGGCCGCTCATCAGGACCAGATACGACGCTGGGCGCATGCACACCCGCTGCTTCAGCACTCTCAACGTAAACGCGCTTGGGATCCACACTCACTACCACGGCCTGTACACCGTATGCATGTGCAATCTGCTCGATACCAGTATCGCCACGCAGTGCTGCAGCAGGTGCTGCAACTGGATCGCCCGACGTATCACCCGCCTCACTCGCACGCGCAAGTAATTGCTCCACCGCATAGACCGCCTCGCTGCCGATGCTTACCTTGTCGGCGCCAGCACGGAAGTACGCATGTGCGACCTTCAACGCGGGATGGAATGTGCCATCTGGATCGGTAAAGTCACGGATACCACCTCCGACGGTGAGTGGCACAAATATCGTGGCAGCCGCAACGTTTAACAAGGATAACATTGGCTGGTCATTCAGAGCCCAGTTCCGGAATGAAGTAATATTAAGAAAGGCGATTTCATCGGCACCTTCGTCGTAGTACCGCTGCGCGAGCTCTACAGGCTTGCCCATATTGCGCACGTGCGAGGCGCCAGCATCCTGCTCGCCACGCTCGCGTACGTCGTAGCTCTCACCCTTCGTTACCACCAAATCACCTGCGTCGTTGCTGCGCACGTCCAGACATGCCACGATACGCCGTGTCGGCATGTGCTCGGTGGATGACACGGGACGTCCTACGCGAGTTGTAGGCTCAACATGTTCCAGCTGCAGCCATGCAGCCAGCAGGTCCAATCCCGCCTGACCGCTCTTTTCAGGATGAAACTGGGTGGCAAATACATTTGCATGCTGAATAGATGAAACAAATATCTCGTTGCCATACTGGGTCGTTGTCAGCGCCCATTCAGCGACATTCGCATCCCACGCGACGCGGTACGAGTGGACAAAGTAGTAGTGAGACGGATTTGCATCATGCATACCATAGCTCTTCGCAAGCTCATGGCGTTGATCAGCACAGCCGTCCCATTCGACAACATTGGCTAAGCTCCAGCCCATGTGCGGTACAGCCTTACGACCGAACGCATCTTGTGTGGCAAAGCGGCCGACGCGTGCAGGCACAATACCCAGACCCTGCACACCAGGCGATTCATCGGATCCCTCAAACAGGACCTGCATACCTACGCAGATGCCCATCAGGGGCTTGCCACTCTGGATATACGCACGCAGTGGCTCCACATAGCCCTTGGCGTGCAGTGCGTCCATCGCGCTTGCAAACGATCCCACGCCAGGAAATAGAAGCTTATCAGCCTTGCTTATATCAGAAGGCTCACGAACCCATTCGTAGGTATAGCCCAGCTTGGTAAGCGAGTTGGCTAGACTCTGGATATTGCCAGCACCATAATCCAGCAAATATAGCATCGCAGTCAAACGAAGAGAATGACGTACCTTGCCATTCATCTCTCGTCCACGTGACGTGCACACAGACCAACACTTGCCCGGCGCCACTCCATCCATCGTGTATTTACTTATGTCGGACCATCCCCCGGCACAAGCTCGCGAGCCCGTACCTGATACATACTCCCCCAACGCGAAAAACGCCACAGGAATACGCGATGTGGCTGTGCGACGGTCGGATAAGCTGCTGGTTCTCCAGAGCATGTTTAGCCTCGTCTTCCGAACGATTGCCTACATATTCCTGCGTGTCATCCCAGGCTCCTTTGGATTCTATGCGATCCATTTCTATCTCGGGTACCTCGCTATCTGGGTACTATATGATGTACGAGTAGCCTCACAAAAAACTCGCAGGATGTCCTCCCTTTCCTCGCTCGTGTTTGGGCACTCAACTTCGAACCGTCCATGGAATATGGTGCAGCTCGTCGTGCATACCCTCGTGCTCTTGTTCGTGCTCGACCTTTACTACATGCCATATTTGTTTCCATCTCATCGTGAAGCATCTCTCAAATTTGCTCGCGTCGGTGCTCTAAGCTCGTCGTCGGCCACGCTGCATGTTCGCTACCCCGAACCGCTCCCTCATGTCACGGGTCTGTGGGAAACAGGCATTCAAGATGCTCTCGTGGATGCATCCGACATCAATAAATCACCTTTACGCATCGTTTGGCGACGTGTACATGAGAGCGAAGTCAAAATTCGCGCTCCCAGTACCGTGCGCGATCCACGCCGATGGGAACGTGGACCAGTGCTACACTTGTCAAATGAATCAGACTGGACAGCTACGGCAACGCTGTCTGACTTGTGGCCTGCAACTAAATACGAATGGCGCCTCGCTTTTGTGCACAACAATACCTTCGCTCCGATGCCTGAACGCCCCATACCATTCGTTACATGGCCGGACCCACGTTTGTCAGCGTATGGGAAAAGCAAGTTTGTTCGGACGAACAAGACATCGAGCATCCCGCTCGACGATCCGAATCATTTTAGTTTCGCCACCCTCTCGTGTATCAAACCTGACTTTCCGTACCATCCCGCTCAGTTTTGGGGCTGGAACTGGCTCTTGCGTATGTTCGGTATCGGAACGCAGCCTGGCGGCATCACTTCACGGAATAGTATTCGTGGCTTTGACTTGATGGCGGATCACTATCTCCGCCGCTCGAAAATGCCTAGTCTTCGATTCCTACTCGAGCTCGGCGATCTCATCTATGCCGATGTACCGCGGTATGAAGGACCAGATATTGGCTCTTACCGTAAACTGTATCGCAACGTCTTCGCCTCCCACTCGTTCCGTCGCGTGTACCAATCCATTCCTGTCATGGGCATCTTTGACGATCATGAAATTATCAACAATTGGAGCGGTGCGGGGTACACCAATGCAACCGAAGATGAGGATAAACCTCAGGCACCAGCTGGCATCCACGCAGGATTACATGCATGGAGTGAATATATTGGTCGTGCGAATCCGTCACCTGCGGTCAAGAACCAGCACTACTACTCATTCCGATACGGCGATTCAGCCTTTTTCGTTCTCGATGTGCGTGGACACCGCACACATCCTCAATCTGCTGTCGACACGCCCACCATTCTTGGAGAAGAGCAGCGTGATGCTCTTTTTTCTTGGCTTGCACAGGTGAATCACACAGCTACATTCAAGTTTATTGCCTCGTCAGTCCCATTCACAAGTCTGTGGGGAGGTCCTCTAGATTTAGACGGACGTACTGACGGCTGGGCATTCTATCAAGAGGAGCGCAAGCAACTACTCGATATCCTTCAATATGTTCCCAATGTCATTCTCTTAAGTGGCGACCGCCATGAGTTTGCTTCAGTATCTTTCCGAGATGCTCTGCTTGAATTCAGCACCAGCCCACTATCTATGTTTTATATTCCTATACGCACACTTGCGCAAGAGCACTCGATCGACCCGCCTGGCGAAGAAACCCTGCTCAAATACATCCCTGATGGGAATCACAAGTGGACCGAGTTTGAAGTGGATACACGCGATCCAGAACAGCCGCTAGTCGTGGTACGTGTATATGTCGATGGGAAAGAGGCTTGGAATCTTCGCGTACTTGGAAAGCCTGTCAACAAAACCCAAAGTGCTTTGGGAAAACTCGCACAAAGTCTTCTTGAGCTGTTCGGTTTCCGTCAGCGCGATTGGTTCTAGCTCTTGCTGATATCGTATCTTTCAAAGCTGAAAAATAACAGGATTGTGCCAGCAATATCCCGGCTAGCTCAGTCGGTAGAGCGTCAGACTCTTAATAGAGTCTCTTCGAATACGAAGAGTTATCTGAATGTCGTGGGTTCGAGCCCCACGTTGGGAGCACTTTTTTGCCAGCCGATCTTCAACGATTGCGGCTCTGTGCATATGACTATCCTTAACGATGCCTGGCTTAATTTTTTTCTGGGATGGACGTTGATCTACACTAGATACGAACACTGGCGTTGGCACGGTTGATGGTGCCAACCTTGTGCTGCTCATCTCTGCGTGAGAGCACAGAACTGTTTCCTTCCAAAATGGCAAGCATCTCAACGGCCAGACGTCGACTGATTGCACGGTCAGCGCGACGATCACTCGCTTGAATAATCCATTTAAGAGCACGGCGTGTGCTTTGCCGCTCATTCAGTGGCATTGGCACCTGGAGAGATTTGCCTCCCTGTTTGCGTGTCTGCATGCGGAGCAGTGGCTTGGCAAGCTCTACTGCCTCATATACAAGTGGAAGTGGATCTTTATTCGTGAGCCTGGCCATTTCAGAGAGCATGTCTGCAACGTATCGCTCAGCTGATGCCTTCTTACCATCGCGCATCAGGAGATTAACAAGGAAATGAAGAAGCGGGTCTTGACGAGGGGGGAGTGCGGCGGGAGAGTACATAAAGGATGAACTTTTACCAGAAATTGAGTCGACATTCAGAGATGACTGTCCAGGCAACATGACCTTCAAGCCACTGGCGACAGATTCTTGTGCATCTGCTGAGGTATATGAATCAGGCTGTGTTTTTGCCTCTTGCGATGTAACTGACAAAAAGCGCACAGCTTGTCTTCTAATTGTGCGACTGGATACCAGTGCAGCTGTGTTTGTGCTCAGCAAACGCCAAGCGGGTGTAAATGCGCGAAACATGATTCTCACACCGTCGAGGAAGCCTTGCTGCTTTTCGAGCGACGCTCATATCCAAGAAGGAGAGATCACGTGACAGCAATGGGGGTCAGTGGCATTCTGTGTTACGCTGCTGCAGAGATCGACCCATGTCGCCTCATTCAGAGAACCCGACACCGCGACCGCCAAGTCGCTGGGGCGTCCCGCCACCAGGCCTACATGCGCGACCAATTCAAACGTCTCTGACTCATAAGCCACGTGATACAGAGCCATCAGCGCGTTCAAGCACTTTTTTACCTGATATGGACGAGGTGTGTATGCATACGGCTGACTCGAGATCCAAAAGTTGCATGCACAACGTATGGAGCATGTGCGTTCTTATTACCTGGCATCGAATAAAGGTTCTAAGGAGAGAGGTGGTGCATCTATTTCGCCTCATTTTGCCCTCCAAAGTGCCTTTATGGAATTGAGTGATGCGAATGTTGAGATGGAAGCTATGCGCCTACGTACCTCATATATTGATGATATCCTGGCACGTACGCAGGAAGACGCTTTTGCCTATACCAGTGTTGCGGCTGCTGCGCCTACATTGTCGTCATCGTAGCTTCGATTTAGTAAAATGTACAATAACCCCGTTGGCCGAAAAAGGACTCACCTAATGCGTGACGGGTCGAATTTGTTTTCGTTGGGCAAGGGACGTGCGACTTGCTTTTCGACCTGCATCAAAGCACAGACTTTGTGCATCGATGCATGCCGTGTGACCGAGCAACTGTGACTGCAGACGCTAACACATCGCAAAGTATGTGTAATGGACCTGTAGATGACTGGGCCTCTTTTGCTGCTCGTTATGTGACTGGATCTCAGGACACTGCATGCCATCAAATGAAGCCCGGCTCATGCGCGTCACCGGCAGATATCCCGCAAGACCCATATACCCTCGCATTAGGTAAAAAGATGCAGCATGTATACGAAACGGAAGGTTACTTGCCGACCTATACACATGCTAAACATATCAACCATTTACGAGCTGTGTGGTACAGTCGCCAGATCAAAAAGCATGGCACCGGCACACTCTCCCGCATTTGCCGACTCATTTCCCAACTTCTCCAGCTACCGTATGTTTCTGTCAAAATTATGGCGCCTCAATCTAAAAGTCTTGATGAGGATCTATCTCCTTACCAAGTCATGTCTGAATGGACGCATGCATCAGAGGATGGAATCCAGCCGGATGAAACAGGTTTGTGCCAGAGTATTTGGTCGCACGCATTGTACCTACCCTTGAATCAAGTCCTTGCTGTACCGGATGCGCAGGAAGACTGGCGCTTCTCGCATCATACAAGTCGGCACAAATTGCGCTTTTTTGCATGCACGCCTATTTTTGATACCCATAATGAGGCATTAGGCGTATGCTGCATGGGTGATATCAAGCCTAGGCATGGCTCAGATTTGGAAGATGCTGCTTATTCTATACTTGACATGAAGCAAATGATTATCAACGACATTGACCTGGCCGTCAACCGAGCCCAGGTCCTTCGCCGTGATGAGCTCAAAGGATGCACAGAATCGCTGTTACGTACGTTTAGCATGGAGACAGTGGCCGATCCGCATGTCAACATGGAGCTAGAAGGCTGTGACCAGATATATCATCTCGCCGCCAACGCTCTCCAATCGTCGATGCATGTTTCCGACGTGATCATTCTTGACTTGTCTAATTTCATCATGATTCAAAAACCCTTTGAGAAAGACGGGAACAGCAATCAGCAGGTGGTCCATTCGCACACAATGGATCCCAATATGAGTCAAACACACATTGCACCCCTTTCGATCCTAGGGTCGAGCGAACGCCAAGTGCATGTCCCCGAGCGTGAAGCTGCCCTTGATATGAGCGACGTGCGCGCCATTCAAGACTTTCTCATGTTCACCGAGTCAGACGGTGAAAATCGCTTTCGTCTTCATGTGCCACCTGTGATACGCCGACTCTTGCCTCGTCAGGCAGAGGATGTGTTTGCCGTGCCAGTGTGGGGTGCCAAGCACCAGCCATCACTACTGGTGTGTGCTTACTGCCTTCCCAACTGCTACTCTCTCATGATTGATCAAATGCAGCATACGGCGCACCAACATATTCAGGCCATTGGGCTAATGATGCTCGACGTGGTAGACAAGGAGACAGTCCTTATTGCTGACCGAGCCAAGTCGACGTTTATTTCCAACATGTCGCATGAGCTCCGCACGCCGCTGCACGGCATTCTTGCATCGACAGATATACTCAGTGAGTCAGGCCTAAATGAGCTTCAAGGATTTTATTTGGAGACGATCAAGTCGTGTGGGCACGGTCTGTTGGAGCTCGTAAATCATGTGCTAGACTATACCAAGCTGTCTGGCGGCGCCTCCGGATCTCAGCGACGTCCACGGAACATCAGCATGAGCGACTTTGATCTATCTCGTCTCGTACAAGAAGTGTGTGACAGCCATGCACTTGGCCACCAAGTGACACCTCTGCACGATAACCAAATCGGTTCCATTTACGATCCGAAGGGGGCAGCTGAGGAGCGTGCGCAGCGATGGTCTGACGTGGAGTTTGTGGTCAACATCGAAAAGCGTCTGCATGGCTGGTACGTCCATTCAGATTGTGGTGGGCTTCGTCGTGTCCTTATGAATCTCGTGGGAAATGCTCTCAAATTTACCACGAAAGGATTCGTGGAAGTGTCTCTAAGTGGCGCTGATATCGACCAAGATACGCTGCAGATCTTTTTGCGCGTGCGCGATTCTGGCTGTGGTATCTCGCGCCAGTTTCTTGATCAGCAGCTTTTCCACCCATTTTCTCAGGAAAATCCGTTGGGAAGTGGCACAGGCCTAGGCTTGTCTATCGTACACGACATCATGCACTCGATGGACGCTGGCACAGTTGATGTGCGCAGCACACAGGGTATTGGTACTGAGATTATCGCATCGTGCCATGTGCGCAAAGCACCTGCTTCTTCCGATGTCGCATACATTCCCCAGCTTGATGTGCATCAGAGTTGCACAGCTCACTTGTTCGGCTTTCCTACTGACACGGATGGTGGACGTATTCTCCAGGAGACAATCGTGCACTACCTTTCGACATGGTGGGGATTCTTGGTCCGTGTGCACCATGAAGATGAGGATGCCTCATCGTTGGTCGCTAGTATGACTCAACGAAATGTGGTGCTACTGAACAGTCGTTCCGCTCTCGTGCACCGACTCTTGTCGCAAGACAGGCTTCCTCCGCTTATCTCGCTCACAGACTTGTACAGCAAGCAGCTTTTCAAAGATACTCTTGAGGCATACCGTAAGGCTGGCGGCGCTACCTATTTCCTCCAGAAACCGACGGGACCTGCGCGCATGGAGGATGTACTCCGTGCATGCCTAGAGCAAGTCCCTGAACAACCATCTGGATCTATCTCGCTTGCCCGCCTCAAGGTGAGTGATCTTCCCGAAGTGTCATCCGCGATTCCTGCGATCAACACGAGCCGTAGCAACGTCCTGGCTTCCCCTGATCGCAACGAGTTGGAACGCTCCCTGAACGAAGTCGCCGCCTACGCGTCCCCCTCATCGCCTACGGTAAAAGTGGCACCTGACGCCGCCTTCACCTTCCGCGTTCTTTTTGCGGATGACAATCCCATCAACTGCCAAATGCTCGCTGCCTATCTTCGAAAACTTCATGTACCATACGTGGAAGCCCATGGTGGCTGTGAGGCCGTTGCCGCCTTCGCAACCAAACCACATGGGTACTTCCATCTCGTGCTAATGGACTTCTCGATGCCGAATATCGACGGTCTACAAGCCTGTATGATGATCCGGCACATTGAGAAGCAGCGCAACATGGAAATGGAAACGCAACATCGCTGTCACACATACATGCTGTCGGGTGCCTCCATGGAGGAAATTCTGCGTCAAGGCACCAATGCGGGAGCCGATGGCTACCTCGTCAAGCCACTCAGTTTCAAGGCTTTTGTAGCCCTCATCCAGAAGCTAGATGAATAGACGCATTCTACGGCCATATCGCCTTGGGCGCTGCTTGGGCTGCAGATGGGCGTACACGACAGCAACGCCGACGCCGGTGATTAGTCAACTCTGTCCGCATGGCTAGGGCGAGAGTGTGGGCGCCCGTGCCAATCAATCGCCCCAACGCACACCGCTCTGCTTGCACTTATCAAATCGCTTGGCGCATTCTTTCGATTGCTAGCTGAAGGCTAGCATGAACCATGTCGTTCGTGTTCCCCGAGCTGCCTTCGTGGCTCCTTCATGATACGTCTCCTCCCATCGAATACGTACGTCGCTTGTGCTGTGACCTGACATGACTCCAGTCGACACATACTAGATCGTCTGTACCTGCTGCGCCCACCGACACAAGCTCTCTGTTTCTGAATGACGGCTCCACGCATATGGCACCGGAGACGCATTTTGAAAAAAGGTGGACGCAAGGCGCCTCTGGTATATCACCGTGGTCATCGTTGCACTCGCCATATCCGTCTACGTTGACCTCTTTTCCCACTGCGTCTCATCTGCCTGGATACGAGCTAGCAGCAGTCCCGTCCATGCCATTGGTGCCGCATGAGCGAAACTCATACTCGACCATGCCATCCATGGATCTTGCATATTCCCGGCCCTCAAATCTGTACGATGAAAATAGTCGTGTGGGTCGTGCCTCTCTGCCACAACCTCATCTTTCCGGTGCCTTTGCACCTCTCTCCATGCCAGGTCATGCACGGCATCCACTTACGACTCAGCCAGTCATGTTTGACTCCCACCATCCTCCTTCAACAGCTCAAGTACCTCAACACCTACCCAGCACATCCATCTCTTCTGTAGGGTTGCGAAACAATGCACTTTATGCTGATGGGTACTACCGTACGTTGTCGGAAACACCGCCACCAGTACCCAATACGGAAGACTCTCAATCGTCGGACATGTCTATCTCTTGGCTGCCCCCATCACACGGCCCTGCCCGACATGCCAAACTAGAGCAGGGGCAGGTCAAGCCACCGAAAAGCCGCCCATTTGTTTGCTCGCGATGCTCGCGCGCATTCTCTCGGAAACATGATCTCGAACGACACGCGCGTGTACATTCTGGTGATCGACCCTACGTATGTCGAGTGTGTAAGAAGGGCTTTCCCCGAAGCGATGCGCTGCGGAGACATATCCGTGTTGAGCGTGACACGCACGAATCTTATTTTGCTTCCAAGACATCTGATGTGCTGGTCATGTCGGAACGAGACTCCGCTTCTATGAACGGATAGGATATAAACATGGGCGGCAGCCTCAAAAAAGGTCTGCGAGTGTTATGCGTGCTTATTTCGCCTCAATGCGGCTCAAGTCGATGCGACGATCCTTGGCTAGGATATCCGGCGTAAGGACCTGATCTAGTACCTTGAGCAACTCCTTGTAAGAGTGTTTGATAGTCACGTCCGATACACCAGCCGCGACTGAGATGCGACGCGCCGTCCTTTGTTCATTTACAAGTAGTGTGACGAGATAAATAGTGGCTGCGGCAATCGTAATAGGCGACCGTCCAGCCAGACAGCCATGCTCCTGAATTTTCATAGTGATCGCTTCTGTCACGCGGACAATCGACATGTCCAGACCAAGGTGGTTGCAGTAACGTGCGACAAGATCGGTCGCACCCACAGCAAGACCTAGCGGAGCCGCACCGCCAGTGCCAGCACTAGCGACGGCCACGTCGGCCGACGTGTCGGCACCATCAATAGATCCTGTGCCTGTGGCGTTCAGGCCAAATGCCTCCTTCATCTCGCGAAAACAGCGTGCGACCTGCTGCTTGCGTGCCGAAGTAAGTGCACAGACCTCGGGGAAGGTGCGCGGTACACGATTCACACGGCAAGCAACATAGATGGCAGCCGCAATAATGGCATCGGTTTGTTTGCCACGCAGCAACTTCTCCTGTTCTACACGGCGGTAGGCCTGCTTAGCCGTGTCACAAACCGTGCGCGGCAAGTGAATACTGTCACACTTGTTTTGGATCGAATCAAACGCGTCCAGCAAGGAGCGATCTCTAGGTGCAGAGGCTCTAGACATAGTCTTGAGCAGTTCGCGCGACGCACCCGTTCCACCATCGCGTGCGGCTATGCGACTCTCAAGCTGCTCTGTAATACCGTCCAGAATGGGGTTCGATACACTACCCACACGCGACGGATCGTCACCATCTTCATTGGCAAATGTACGCCATTCGCTGCGTGTGTCGACGATGCGATCACCTAACACAAGACCACAGTCTGCGCATACCAAATCACCATTGGTAAACTCCTCTGCGATGTTGGGTGGTACCGTCTTGCAATCCTTGCATATGAGGTGCACGTTCAAGTCAGGTAGGAACGTCTCTTTTTTCGCAGGCGCCGTGGGCGCCTGACCCGTCGCGTTCTGAACTGCAGCTGCACGCTCAGCAGCAAATCTCGGTGTAATAGCAAATGCATCCGACAGGGATGGCGGTGCTGCATGCGACCGCTCTGCCTCCATCGACATGCTGTCGGCAAGGTGCATCCATTCAGCCACCGCCCCAGCCCCTCTACAGTGTGCATCACGTGACTGACTCTTCACGGTTCCGCCCAAGGCTGTTGATAGTTCAGGCCCCGCGACGATGGCCGCCGAGATGGACGAGGACGTGCCTTCGTCCAGCTTCGAAGCATTCGCACAGGCGTACAGAACGGCTCGGAGCTTGGATGTAGGTGCGCAGCTTGACCCAGAGTCCGGCACGGCGCTTGTGTTTGCTGATCTGTGCGCTGAGCGTACGCAGGCGACGTCACTGTCCTTGCCGCATCTTCAAGATCATTATACCGAGGATGATGCAGCCTGGGAAGCAGAAGAACATACTTGGAAGCTCATACATGCATTATTTGCGTACGTACACACGCGTATCTAACCATAGCGAACGCAAATTGGAGTCGCGTTCAAGCACCATACCACCAGCATTGCATGTGTATGAAACACCTCTTGGCACCGTACAGCGTGTGCTACAGCATAGTCCTGAGCTTTCTGAGCTTAAAATTATTCGAGAATGGCTACAGGATGTGCTGCCAGTGCGACACGCAGTCGAAGTACGGAAAGGATACATGCCGTTTACCAAGAATGCTCTCCGAGCAGAGAAACGTGCACAAGTCAGCGGCATGGCCTCTACGCGCTTGGGCCGAGAAAAGCTTGTGCAGCATCTCGATCCAGATGCAGCATCGCGTGGCCCAGGAACGTGGGACGTGGAAGACTTACACTATGAAAAAGCGCTTGTACGTAGCCTGTTTGAGTACGTCCGAGCGGGCGAACTCGACATGGCTCTAGACCTTTGCGCACAAACAAGCCAATCATGGCGTGCTGCCTCGCTCCGTGGCGCAATTTTCTATCATGATCCTTCGATATCGGAACCAAGTGAAGGTGTTGACGGGCCTCTAGGGAACCGATCACGGAGTGCATGGCGCCGCATTGCCCGAAAAGCAGCACTCAACGTATCTCTGGATCGGTATGAACGTGCCATGTACGGTGCTTTGTGTGGCGACTTGTCTTCCGTGCTTGCTGTTAGTGAGTCGTGGGAAGAGCGTCTCTGGAGTTATGTGAACGCCCGCTTTGAGCAGCAACTTGAGCAACTTGCTATTCAAAATGCGCCCAATGGTAATGTGCAGCGTATCGAGGAAAGCACGGCGGAGGCGACGGAGAGCCTAGAGTCTATCTTTGAGCAGCTGGCTCATGCCTCGCCCCATGCATCAACAGAGGCACTTGATCCATACCATGTGGTACAGCGCGCTGTTATCACAAATAGTGTGCCTGAGTTATTGGCACGTGTGAACGAGCGGCTTCCCGAGATGCAACTCTTGGAGGACAAAGTATACGCTCGCCTCATTCGCTTTTTCGCGCACCTTGCGCTATTCTGTCACCTCATTCATATTCCTCTCCCCGTCTCTCTTCGAGCACCGATTCTGAATGCTTATGTGAATGTTCTACAGAACGCTGGCGAAGGCTGTGAGCTAGTGGCCCTGTACTCCTCAAGTCTCGAGCCAGACAATGCACACCAAGTCTATGCTGAATTTTTGTGTACGATGGATCCGGACACATCGCTAGAAGACCGTCGGCACGCTCTTTTGCAGGTTCAGCCACATGGTATGGACCCGGCTGTTGTGGCGAGCAAGACTGTGGACCTTCTACTCGCTGAGCTTGTACCGGCCATCGTGGACGAGGCGGAGATACGTGAATGGAATGCGAATCTGAGCATGGATGAGCGCCGCCTCATCCTCTCTATTGACTGGCTCACATTCTTCGACGCAACATTCCCTCATGCGATTTTGCAAACAAATACAATGATGCGTGTATTTATGTCGACCGGCCGCTTGCACGCTGCCCACAGCCTACTCAAGCACTTACCATCGGAGCTGCTTGGTGTCTTGAGCGATGTCTCAGTGGCGCCAGATCAATTGATTGAGCTAGATCACTGGCGCAGTTACTTTGACGTGCTCAACAAAAATGTGGCTGTCCGTGGCCTTTGGAGTGACGCAGCACTCGCCAACTCACATACCGACTACCATAACTGGGTCGAAGCACTCGCCCAAGCCTCGGAATCAACGCGTCTTGCCTGCCTCGAACTGCTTGAACTGGGCTGGCTGCAATTCGATATGGAAGACGACTCTCAACGCAGGGAGCATCTCATGTTCATTCGGCGCAAGTATATCCCTGAAATTGTTACGAGTTTGCATCTCATGCTTGTCGATACGAGCCAGGTGCTTGCAGAAAATCTCACGCATGCACTGGCGCTACCGAATCTCGTGGCCGATGAGCGTCTTTGTCTGTACCTCGAGTTCTCTGAGCTAGCCTCTGGCTCCCCGGAGCCGCTCCAAAAATACCTGGCTCATGTTCGCGAGGCGGCATTGGTGGCCCTGGACCGGCGACAAGATGTGCTTGGGTGCAATAAGACACCGTCGGTATAGTACATACATTGCTATAGATAAAAGTTGCGTCGTGAAACACTCATCTTAGGTTTCCACTTGAACTCGATGCCATCGTTAGTCGAGTATTCTGCCGAGTCTCCTGCATGCGGATCGTCTGCCGCAGGAACCTCTTCGAGCTCGTCCACAAAGCGACCGTTCCATGCGCCAGCGCCCTTTGGCAGACCAGAAGATAGTGACATCAACTTGAGCGTGAATCGCGGCCCAATTTCTTGCAAAGCTGCCTTATCTGCAGACCGGAACTCGTACCGATGACGCCGGAAGAAGACAAAATCACGTTGGTTATGTGCCGTTACAACTTGTCTCCCCTCGAGATCTGGTACAAGAGGAAATAATCGCTGAAGCAACTTACCTACACGGTGTCCTAAAGCCGTAGTAAAGTTGTTTAGGATAAGCTCAGGGGTATGAGGAGTGGGTCGGGCATGACCATAAATCTCCTTGCCCAGTTCCACAGATGTGAGCCGGAACAAAGCCGTGGGACCGAGTGGAAGAGCTACAAGCGTGACAGAGCACGGCTTCTTGTTCGCTTCACCCACAACGAGGACCGCATCAAAGCGTCGAGCACGCGCCCAACTGCAAATCTTGCCGAGCCCTGCACCTTTCGCCTTGGCTCGTGCACGGTATTCAGCTCCTGGGAAAACATTCAGCAGCTCCTTGATGAACTCGCGCACAGCCTCAGCAGGATGGCTCCGTGCATTAGCTGAAGTGAGATGCGGCGAAGTCGAGTTGGAAGGAAGTGATGTTGTGATGAGAATGGCCGGTGGCGCCGTTGGATCATTGTCCATGTCGTACTTGGCTAGTTGGGGATCTTGCACTTCTTCTTCGATCGATTCCTCCTCCTCTACCTGCTCTGGAGCTTCGGAGTGATTTTGAGCTTCCTCTTCATCCTCGTCTTCATCTTCTTCCTCATCCTCATCTTCCTCCTCTTCGTCCTCCCCCTTGTCTTCTTCGTCTTCTTCGTCTTGGGCGTCCACGGACGTAGGGGGCGCTTCTTGCGATTTCATCCATTCAGGCACTTCATGGGTATTAGGCAGGTTCAAGATTGTGGGATTAAAATCGCGCGTGTTCTCAATAGTTTGCTGCTTGTTCGATGCAAGGCGCTCTCTTCGAAGTGACTTGCCTTCCTTTGAAGAGCGCTCCGCTTTGGCCAACTTCAGGCGGCGTTTCAATTTGCTCTTGGCTTTGTCTTTACGATATTGTTGATACATATCCTGCCTCTTATGTTTGTTCCCAATGTGAGACACAGATCCTGTCTTGCGACGAGTATCGTCTGCATCGGCCCCTGCTCCTGCCATGGCTGTTGCGGCTGGTCGAATGAGCACATGGCTTCAAAAAATTCTCTTTTCGCAACTGGCCACGTGGCTCGGACTCGACCGGCCCCGTGGTTCTTTCCGTTGCAAGTCAGCTCATTCCCTCAACCAACCATGTCGGCTATCTTTGCTGCCACTCGTGCTTCGCTCCGCAACACGCGCGCTCCCACTATGATGCTTCGTCGTTCTCTGCACATCGAGAACACGCCTGAGACTGTACGTATACATTCTTTTTTTGGAATGTGCATCTAACAATGTGACAGTCTCGTATGTTTATCTTGCGAATTTTGTTCCAGCAAACTAACCAATATCAGTGCCTTTCCGCACTGGCAGGAAGCACAAGACTTTTGTGGGTATCTCTGTGGCGTCTTTCTTCGCCACGGGTCTTATTCTCCCAACTATTGCTGCTCTCTACCAACAGTACGTTTCTTCTCATCACCCCAAGCTAACCTTATCAGGCTCAAGCAGTAAATGCGTTGGCCCACCACTTTGAGTAGCATAATCACCAATGAAATCTATGTACCCATGATGCAATATTCTCAATTTTTCTCGAGTATCCTACATGAGAAGTACGACAAAGTTGCTAGGGAAAGTATTCGCTCCCGGTGTACGGCGCGCTTCGTCCAGGAGCTCGCCTTGCCACCATCCGTCTGGCTCTGTGTGTGTGACCGCAATGATATCGCCTGCTGTGAAGCTGAACTCTTCGGGCAGCGATGCTTCATAGTCATACAGCGCCTTGACATAGAACAGGATGGGCTCACCACTCTCGCTGTATTGTCCTGTCGGCGGACGGGCGAGTTGTGATGAACTCGGGCCCGAAACTTGACTGGATGCAGTGCCTTGCCCAGCAGAGGATGCGTACCGGCCGGCCATCGTGTCTTCTGTGACTTGACCTCGTGCATCCAGCGAGATGCCCAAGGGCGAAGTGGCACGAGGCTCCTGCTTTCCTTGACCGGCACGTCGCTCTGTTGGGAAAGCTTGGCCATAATGACTGTGAATTTGCTCCACAGGCAAAGGCGATATGCTTCGCTCTGGAGGGTGCATAAATGCCGCGGCTGGCGATGTCGATCGCGGAGGTCGTGCATCAGGCGTAATGGCACGATGCCACCGAGGGTCAGTCATAACCTGTGAGGGCGGCCGACTCTGCGCTTGTGACGATGGCTGGAGTGGTTCTTGCGACATGGGAGCTGACATTGTTGTGCTGATCGTGCTGGTTGGACGGCTACTGGGCGTAGGACTCTTGCGACTCTGGCGCAAGCGCAGATTCGCCAGCGCCTTGGCAATAGGATCATCTTCATTCGTGTCACCTGGAGGTGGTGCAGCAACTTGAGACATGGGCACGGATGCTGCCTGCAATGGTGGCTGCGTATGATTTGCAGGTGCCACTACCGGGCTCACCAAGGGCGGTTGCATGCTGGGCGACTGAGCTTGAGCAAGGGGCGTAGCTCCAGGAGCGAACATGCTATTCCTGTTTGAATTAGACGGCGGCGGAGTGCGAGTTGGCGGTGAAATCACTTGTGATGGTGAAGAGCGACTCATAGCGGCGAGATAGTTTGGCACATTCGGTCCTTGTGGCGATTGTAGTGCCATAGACGCCGGTGTCAGTGGCGTGCCTGGATGTATTGACGGCGAAACTGGTCGTAACATTGACGGCGGGATATTACCGGGTGCAACTGAGGGTGTTGAAGAGTGCAATGAAGGTGAGGCACCGTAACTTGATGTAGCGGGCGTCTGTGTAGCTAGGACAGATGCGCTTGGCGGGTGCATCCCATCAGCCACACGAGTAGAAAGACGTGAAAAGTGCGCTGAGCCAGTGGTGGCAGCAGCCGGCGGTGCAATACTCTGGGCGTAGTTGACATATTCAGGCGCTGCAGGAATATTTGAGCCTGTGGCAAATTCACGCACAAAGTCGCGCACATCGCGAGTAGATTCACATCCCTCAAGAGCCACACGCACCCGCTCACATGCCTCATCGTCTGTTACACAAATGCTGGAAATGGCGTTTGCCAAGCCCCAGATATTAGTCTTGAGAAACTCTTGACGCTCCTCTTCTACGTCCTGGCATATGTCAAGAAAACTCTTATACTCAGAATTCCATTTTTGTGTCGTCTCTTGCAGGGCCCGCACATAGCTTTGATAGTCGCGGTCTTCGCTCTCAATACCCGATTGAACACGCTCCAATTTGGACATCACCTTGTCGAGATCGCGACCTTGCACCATATTGCTCTGTGCCGTGTATGAGTTGATCTTGGTGCAATCCGTTTCATACTTTTCACGCGCTCGATTCATGTACTGTGTTTGCGTCTGCTTATGCTTGTGCAGTTTGGTCACCGACGTTTGGGCGTCGCGGCGAAGACTGTCAACGCGCCGCATAAAGTCGATCAAAGGCCCTTCTACTTCTTTGCGTATCGAATTTTCCAGCTGAACATGGGAGCGAGCCTGCGAATCCGTCTCAAGGCGAACAGTGTCGAGAGCATGGCGCATAGGTCTGCCGTTTGAGTGAGCTAAATAAACACGTACCCTGTCTCATATTTGCCTAATGAGGTTTTAGCAAGTTTCGAGAGCCGTTTGGCATATTCATGTTCAATTTCAGCACTAATGTTAGCCACTACACACGTACCGTTCTTGATAATACGCACGCAAGTCCTCCATTGTTCTCGTAGTGTTTTTAATGAAGCTTTGCATCACATGGTAGCCCGCGTCATTCTCACCCTAACGTGTAAGCGGAATACATAAAACGAATACTCACCCAGAAAGAGTTACAGAAAGCATAAGCATCAACATTATCTGGTGCAGCGCCTAAGGCTGCGTTTACCTGCATCATCGCAGATGATTTTGTGGGTGTATATAGTGGATCCGATCACCGCAAGTGTTGCTTTGCGTATCACGCGTATCGGCCGAGATCCACACGTGGTAGCATGTTGCAGGCCTTGTGCATATGGCAGACGAACTCGTTATCTGCGTCGTGTCCAAGGTCCTGTATCACCACTACGGCAAAACATTTGCTCTGGCGCAAGACGCCAGTCTGCGGCATATTGCGCGGTGTCGCTCCTAACGTGATTGTGCCAAACACCAGGAATGCGGCGCGCAGAGCGTCTTCCTGAGCCCGTGCACAGGGGCAATGGGCGGGGTGGTTGGCTGCGTCGGTGGTGGCACAAGCGCCCTCTTGAGACGCAGGAAAAACATGCCCTCGACACTTTTGCTATGCATACAAAAGAAGAAGCAAAGCAGGTATCTGATCACGAGACGAAGCAAGCTTCTCGTTTAAAATTTGCCCATGCTCATCAGCGCATTTTACCGGAAGATTTACCTCAGGATTATGAACCAGACGAAGTTTACCGTGGTCTAGATGAATATGTCGCTGCAAGGAGGAGTGTGCGTAGAAAAGAACAGCGTATGAATCGACGCTCTGCCTCTCACGATTCGGATAGCGACTCAAGCCACAGCAGCAGCTCAGACTCGAGTAGCGGCCCCCAAGTTATTTCGCGTATTCGTGCCTTATTCGGGGACAGCTCAGACAGTTCAAGTGACTCGGAATCAGACAATGATGACTCTGACGCTGAGTCGTCCTCGCGGTCATCTAGCGCTCGAGATTCCCATGACACGGATGTCTCGGATCGTTTGTCCGCGACGAGTGTTCGTTCTCGTCGAGATACGTCTGTTGTCAATACCCCCAACATGTCGTCCGCATTTTCTCCCTGGACTCCTCGCTTAAGTGCACTCACTAGTACGCGACGAAGGCGAAGGCATAAGCGCCGTCAACAGCGCCAGGAGCGCCCCGCGCACATTGTCAAAGCTAGTCGTATGGCTCGGCGTAATGCTCGTCGTTTGCGTGAATTATCTGGAGGTGTTACCGAATACACTCTTTTCTCCCCAACAGGCGATGCACGTTCTAATACCGTTTACTCACATTCTTGGGATCAAATTTGGGAGCGCATGGAAGAATACTTTCAGTATCATCGACAAACGGATGGCCATGCGGGCGACCTAGGCATACCGGGAGTTTCTGAAATACCAAGTGAAAGAATGCAACGTCTCAACGATGAAGATTTTTTGAAACTGCCATCGCCTGCGCTTAATTTGGACAATACAGAATCAAAACCTACCCAAGCTGATGATCATGCGGAAATCTCTTTCGAGCAGGAACGTTTGACTGGACGTCACATGTCAGACGTACCTCTCACTCCTTATTTCCGCTCCAATATCTCGGGAGAGGTATCGCCATCGCCGATGCCATTTGCTTCATTGTCTACTAAACTAAAGCCACAAATGAAATCTGACCCAGTTTCACCCTTGCCTGGCAGCAATCTTCCTAATTCCTCCACAATAGATACCATTCCCGAGGAGCCTGCCGAGTTGTATCTACCTGAAGCTGCTCTCGATATATACGGACAACCACACAACGTTCAACCCAATGTAACACCCCCTGATGTCGCCATAACGAAACATTCTCTTCGATCTGACCCTTGGTGGCTAGATATCCGGTGTCCCACCTACAAAGATATGCAACAACTAAGCCAACATTTTCCGCTGCACCCACTGACGGTGGAAGATATCTTAAAGCAAGAACCGCGTGAGAAGGTGGAAACATTTGAACGTCTCGGGTACTATTTTGTTGTTATTCGTGCATTAGATGAAAACCACTTTCGTTTTACTCGTCCTAGCACTAAGCGCAAAGATGATAAATCCACTCAAGATACCATGTTGCTATCACCGGGACTTGTGGAAGCACAAGTTCCAAAAACGCCGCGCGCTCGGAATATCGCTCCAAAGCAAACTTCGGAAGAAGGGCGCGTTCACATCGAAACTGTGAAGTCCGAGTCCGGCAAGGAGGGTCTAGAGGGTTTGACGGCTGGTTCTGTTTCTCTTTACCTTGTCGTATTTTCCCATGGTGTGTTGTCATTCCACTTTGAAGATCTTCGCAATCATACTGAAAGAATCCGTGACAAGCTAGATTCCGCTTACACAGACATGCAGCACAATGCTGACTGGATTGTACACAGTCTGTATGATTCAATCGTTGACGCATTTTCCCCTTATGTTACATTCCTGCAATCAGAAGTTGAATACGTGGAATTTCTTTCGAATGACTTAGACATCACTCCATTCCAGGACGAGAAACGGTCGCTTTCAACAAAGATACGCCGTTTTTTCACGGAACCGTTGTTCTCGACACCTGACGATAAACGTACGGGTCTTATTGCCGAAGATCTTCTTCGTTCGCTACCGGAAGGAAGTAAAGAATATGTTGAATATCTTGTTAGGCGCTCGAAAAAGCGGAAGGCATTTTCTACATACGATGCTCTGCACCAGAGTCATTTTATTTTGCGTCTAACGCGTGTCCGCGAGGTCGTAATGGGTCTTACGAGGCTGTTATTGCCTAAGGCGGATGTCGTAAGAACTCTGCGTAAGCGACTTTTTGACTCAAAAAACTTTGTGCGTGAAAGCAATATGCTAGAATTATACTTTGATGACATTTTCGACCATGTTGCTTCCATGTTGACTCAACTTCAGGACCGTGAATATGGCCTGAACCACACTCATTCAGCATTTCTTTCGATATCATCATTGAGTGCCAGTCGTTTTCAACGCCGTGTTATCATAACGCTCATTTGGGCTTGTATGATCATCAATATTGTTTTCTTCTGCACGTTGTATTGCACCTCTTTCAGTATGAACGTTCAAATCCCGGCTGACTCGGCCTTATGTGAGGGTGATGACGGTTCAATAGGTGACTGCACCCACACGCCTTTTGCTGGAATTGCTTCATCACTTGTTGTATTTCCCACTATTTTGATTGCTGTGTACAGAGTAATAATGCGCCGCTCAGAAGCCCGATCAAAACGAAAGATGGCTTCTCGATAAACCTTATCTATGCAATTATCAGAGACAGTCGTGCCCAATAATCACCACGTGTCTCTCGGCATTTACTAAATCGCGGCCGAGAAGTACATAGTGTTACAACGCGACGCGCCGCGTCGTTTACTCGATTCCCTTCTACATCCCGCCCGTGACATGCTTGAAGCAAAAATTGAACAGGCTGTTGTGGTACGTCTACGTCTTCAGAAGTCCGCTCACACTTCAGCTTAAACGTGTGCTTGACGGTATGTTCCAATGAGGCTTTTATAACATGGCAGCCATCAAGGATCTTGTTGAACATGCAAATTTCGACTGCAATGAAGAGGGCATTGTATGTACTGCACGGATCTAACTCATTTCACAGCGCCTGCAAGCTATGGACAGCTCGCATGTAGCTCTCTCAGCCGTTGAGCTACGTGCTGACGGCTTTGAGGAGTATCGCTGCGACCGTCCTATGAGCATTGGCATAGCCATTGCCAGCCTTAATAAGGTCTTGCGCAGTGCCAACAACAACGATATTTTGAACATGCGCAAGGCTGATAATGCGGATAGCCTGCATCTGGTTTTTGAAGGCTCCAGCTCTGACCGCATTGGTGAATTTGATCTTAAACTTATGGACATCGACACGGAGCATTTGGGTATTCCCGACACTGAATACGACGCTGTTGTAAAGTTGTCCTCCAATGAATTTGCTCGTATTTGCCGCGACTTGTCGAACGTGGGTGAAAGCGTTAAGATTACTATTACAAAAGAAGGTGTTACGTTCTCGACAGAGGGTGAAATTGGAGATGCGCGTATGACTCTGAAGCAGGGCTCAGGTTCAAGTGCTCGTCTTGAGGATGACGATGACATTGATCCCTTGGATGACGAAGAGGGTGATCGTTTCAGTAAAAAGCGCAAGACATCAGCGGCTGGTAGCTCGACCACTGGTGCTGTTGTTCCCGTTGAAATTCAACTTGAAAAGGCTGTGGCTCTTACTTTCAGTGTTCAATACCTTGTCAACTTTACCAAGGCTGCCCCACTTTCATCAGCTGTTACGCTTCACATGGCTGATAAGGTGCCTCTTTTGGTTGAGTTTGCATTTGAGAATGGGCATGTGCGATATTACCTGGCTCCTAAGCTAGCGGAAACCGACGATGATTAAATTTTAAAAAATAGAATTTTACCGTGTCAGGAATAAGGAATAGATCGTTGATGATGATCCATAAATCTGCCATTGTTGACAACAAGGTGCTGAATGTGTGCTTGCGGCTAGGTATTGACATAGAATTCAATTTGGAGTGCAATGCATCGAATTGTAAACATTAAATCGCTCCGGCTGTATCGTAAAAATGTTCGTCATCGCTAGGAGAAACCGGGCCCCCATGATCCTTTTCAGGATCTTCTTCTCTTAATGTACCCTGATAATTTGGATTGGAGGGATCACGTTCAGGGTCGTACCTCCAAGAAAAGTTCTTAGGCAGGTATCGACCCGGATTCCAAATATTGAGAATAACACAAGCAACCAACACGAAAGATGAGTCGAACGCAAAGAGAAACCACTCTGTTGTGGCGATCTTCCCGGTCCATCCCATACCCATTTCCACCAGGCGATAAATGGAACGCAAAATGATACACAAACTAGAAAAAAACGTAGCGATGAGGAGAGGCCAAAACCGATCAATACCTGGTGGGGGGTCTTTCCTTACCGCTCGACAAAAGGTGAGTAGGAGTATCATGTATATAAGATATCCAAACAATTGTACTGCCACACCCGCCTCAGTGACATGCGAGCCTGGCTTGGCATCTTCATCTGAATCAGCAGTGGCAGATGATCCTGCACCAACTCCTTGGACAACAAGTGAGATAACATCAATCGTCACGAATAATGGCATGATGAATATAGGCCGAATGAACACATACTTTCGTGGAAAAAGTGTTGTGACGCGACCGAGCGTAGTGAAGTGGACCGCAGCAAAAAGACAAGGTGTGATAATAAGTAGACACATTGTCGCCACATAGGTATCACGCATCTTATCAGGATCCATCAATTTTTCGTGATCGCGACCAAGAATGCGGGGGATATATCCTCCAACTTCCGCCAGGGTTCCGATCGGCAGAATAAACAACCACCACTCACGATAAATAAATACCTGAATGATATGTACGATTGTCGTGAGAGCATATAGGGCCAAAAATACAGCATTAGGAGCAAGCATAGGCTTGTATCCAAAGAGTGAATTTTCGGCTTCTTCTGCCGTCAGAACGCTCGCGACACTTGAATTCATGGTCGAGTTCATGGTTGTCAGTATCGCTTAGTGTCTACGAATCAGTGGCTCACTGCGACCCCTGTGTTATTTGATTAGTAATTTACAGGGATCTTCAAACGCTGGCTAATAAAGCACAGTTCAGATGACAATAATGTAGGACTATAGGGATGATCAGCATTCAAAACGAGATCGTATGGACATGTGGAAGTGTCACTCATAGCATGATACAGGGGAGAAATCGTATCTGATAAAGTATAGGCCCGGATGTTTCGCATCGGGCATTAAAAACTAGAACCATGTCGAGTAAATATTCTTTTTCCAAGAACTGCGCTGGGCTGAGAGTTGTTCAAAGAAGAGTCAAACTGAAACGCCTGACCAATCACGTTCTCTGATGTAACACGGTGCAATCGAGAAGCCGGAGCAGTTAAGGGCTTCTCGTAGTATTGCCCCAATCCAACAAACGGCGACTTGTTAGAGCAAAACACAGAGAGGTCCGCAGTCCATTTACGCCAGAGAGCATCACTGACGACCAGGTCGTACCGAATAGTCTTCAAAAAAACGCGTTCCACTTGATCAATTTCAATCGTTCGAAGCCCGGATATCTTTGACCAGGTTCGATTAGAATATGTGCGATCTTGAAGAAACTTTGAAGCAACAACAATAGCTGCTAAAAACATGCGCCGACCACAAAGCAGTGGGGATGCAGATCGCACTGGGATCGTCGGTTGCGGCTTATGTGTAGGCCGGCTCTCAGGACCGTAGTCGTTGCTTTGAACGGATAATGAAGGCAACGGAGGCTGAAAATTCGGATTCAAACTGGGTGGTGAGGATGTGAATGTGTCTGTGTAAAGCGCACGACATGCTTCACCCGCGCCTGAAACCGGATTAGTTGCTTTATCAATCATCTCATTCAAGGATTCTTTACACCTTGCACAATACAGTAAGGCAGCTTGGAGCGTGAGGCAGCTAGTGCGACTGCGACGTAAGATTTCGCGAACGAAGAGGACAAGGGGAAGGGGGTTGTTCGGGCATAAAATGTTTTGCGACATAGTGTCTTGTTCGCACACACGGCTTTCTCGTGAGAACCGACCCCATGTAGACGAAATCGTTGCCACTGCTGCTTCTGCATGAATGTTAAAACATTGTCCATATCTTAACAAACTTACCAACTAGGCTTTCCACAAACAAGGTGCGGCTAAGATGCATAGTCACATTATCGTTCAATTTCGTGACATTGGGGTCATCATTGGAAACTGGCCGCTTCACTGTAGTTTCTGGGCATTGTAAGGTCAATGTGGACGATGACGACGCAAGGTTTGTAAAAGGGCTAGATTTTCGCCGTTTGGTCGAAGGTATAGGGGCATTAGAGCTCATGAATTCATCGTGGTCAGCATCCATAACGTCACTAAGGCGCCTAGTTTTATTTGAATAGCTAGACGTTGCTGGCGAGGTTTCTGTGCTACTACCATTCCCGTTTAGCGAAAAAGGCGAAACATCAGTACGCGACAGCGCTGTGGATACATCTGATGTGGTAGACGACGTAGACTGCGAGGACTGCGAACGGTGGACATCATGCCCTTCATGCATGACGTCTTGAACTAGCCATGTAGAGGGGCACGTAAACTTACTAGGTGGACTCATTGAAATGATTACACAGGAATCAAAGCCGTTCCTCGAACGACACCTGAATGTGGTGGTTCCGACTTCAAGAATCGAAACAGGATGCTCAGGTTCAATTCAGATAATTAAGCGATGATGATCGAACATTTATTCGACATCATCTCTGCAGTTTCGTTTTTTCCTTCTGTACGTCAAGTCAGTCGAAAGCAGTGGCGAATGCTTAATGAAACCGGTAATGGGTGGCGTTAGTATTTGATGGTTGAGCGTGTCACCACGAACTAAAGCAAGAGGTTCTCAGAGCACTTCCTGTTAGAACCTGGCTTGTTTGCTTTGTTGCTTTGAACGCTTGTGGTGGCGAGGAGAACTTGCACGCGTCAGGGACGACACGAGTCAAATGGAAAGGGTGGTGACTCGCTCCTTTATGGATGACCACAAGCCATCCCATGATTTGCCACCGTGCATGAACCAACACGTGACTTCACTGTGCTACTCTCAGGCACGCTTGTCAAATTAGGGATTTTTGACGTGATTCCGTAAGACGTCTTATGTCAGGCTGCGTAGGAGGCATTCTAAATTTGGAGGCATACGCTAACTGGATGCATCATTGCAGTTGCAATGGAGAAGCTCGTGCATTCGTTGCGGAATCTGGACTTGGCCGTACCTAACGGCGAGCAAATTGTAGCTCTCATCGATGCCGATCCACGAGCGGAAAAGCAACTGGCGCAACAATTAGCTGTCCCTGTTAGAATTGAGTTGAGTGAGGAGGACGCAGGGAGCGCTGTGATGGATGCAGCGCTCATGAGTGGCGCCACGGAAGCCATGCTGGAAAACTATAACACAACTCTAAAGAAAGAGACTGATATGCTTGTAAGAGAAGTGGAAAACTTAAAAAAACCTATCAAGCTTAAGCGTGTTCCTTTAAAGGCGTTACTAGCCGCACAAGATGCGACCATTCGGCGACGTGAAGTTGAACGAGCCGCTGGCACGTCAGAAAATGGACGCGTTTATATACCCCGTCAAATTATGGACACGGAACACACGTATTGCTCTGAGCGTCCGTTGTCTGAGCTTTCCCGCATTGATTGGGATGACCTGTGTGCACCAAAGCGATTCGAGCATAAGTACCTGCTAGTACAGGTGGCATCGCGGCTAGCCTTGTATGCCAGCTGTTCATTTGTGGGTGTAACACCGAATGGTGGGGCATTGCCTGTGAGTATCGCGCACTTCACGCCCAATTTGCATTTGCATGGCCCAGAGCTTGATGCACTCTTGCCTGTTGGGACTAAGCTCCTGATCAGGGAACCGTACTTGAGTCAGCATTACCTGGGTGTGGGTGGACCTATCACTGGAGATAAGGGTGTAGTAGGCGTGCGTGTCGACACACCCTCGGACGTGCATGTATTGGATGATGATGCGCCTGTATTGCGGGGTGTGACATGGACACACGACCTGGATGCGCCCATGCCTTCCGATGTCTTGTGGCGTCAAGAGGGTCCAGTCTCGAGAGCGCCGTCTCATGCGGCTCCGTTCATCTCTCGTGAGCGCGTTCAATCTGCTGTCCGTGCTCTGCTGGACCAAGAAAGGCCAGGTGCTGCATGGCGTGAAGTGCGCGCAGCTGAGCGGTACGGTATATGGGGCGCGTCCTTGGAAGATACCCTTCTGCAAGTCGATGTGCTTCTTGCCTTGGGTCAGTACGACCAGGCACTAGAACGTCTACAGCATGCCCCAGATTTGGAGGAGTCTGTACTTCAACGCCGCCAGGCGGCTGAAGTAGCTCTCCGACTCGGGCGTGGTGGCCCATCTGACACGGATCTACACGAGATGTTTCTATGCACGCTTCATGACCCGACGCCACGCTTTGCGTATGCAGAGTACGTGGGCCCCGTAAACGTCCAAGATATTCCTGGTGCAGGTCGTGGCCTCGTGCTGACGCGCGACGTAGAAGAAGGTGAGCTTCTTCTCTTTTGTCGGGCCATAGGCAGCGCTTATGCCAAGGACCCTGCCTGCGACGGTCTGCCACTCCTACGCTGTAATCCCGATGTGGGTGTCACAAGCACCACGACACAAGTACTAGCTGCGACCCGATGCATTCATGCTATTCTTGACCGCCCAGAACTTGCGCGCATATTCTTGGGCTTAACAGCAGGTCCGCAGACACCATGTTCGCGGTATGTATATGAGCCATACCCCCTGCATAAGCCGGCTGTCAGTGACGTGTTGGAGCCTGTATATGTATCGGCGCACTATGTAAACAATGTATTGCGCTTCAATGCATTTGGACCAGCTGCTGTGCCAGCCGCCGAGGCTGGCAATGATCCCATGTCCCGGTCTACGATGCCGCACCCTCTTCCTGCCATTCTGAATCATGCCTGCCTACCGAACGTGTCATCCGTCTTCTTTGGTGACTTTGTCACAACTCGCGCTCTGCATCCGCTTCCCAAAGGCACTCAGATCATGCATCAGTACGTCCAAGGTGAACTGCCCTACGATGCGCGACAGGCCCAGCTGTCGAAGCACGGGTTTATTTGCACATGTAGGCTGTGTGCTCTCGATGTCGCCGATGGTGTAGAACAGCGCAAGCGCCGCGAAGAAGTGTTTGCGCGCGACTGGCCACCGCTTTTAGAGCGCAGTCGTGCCCTCTTCAAGGGCCGTGCGGACTCTGAGGCTCACAAAGACATGGCTGAGGCGCTCTTGGCTGCCGCGAGCACACTGGAGAGCACATACGCCCCAACCCGTGGTGCATTGCGGCCTGACATGGTCGATGTATGGTACCGCGTGGCCATGCATGTTCGACAGTACGACGTGCCACAGGCTGTACGACTTGCTCGCCAAAGTCTTGAAGCGACGGGTGCCGTCATTGAACCGTTTCAGCCAGGTAAGCGCCACGTTTCACACTTGCCGGACCTGCACTTTGATGGCGCGATACGCAGTATGCTCATGCTATTTGACACGCATTGGCAGCGCCACGAGGCGGATGAGGCCCTGGCCTGGATCGACGCGGCTCTACAAACCCACATGTGCATGATTGGCGGCGGCCGCGCTCTCTTTGTACAGCGCTGGGCACACGGAGACTATCCTCTTGATGCATGGCTTGCTACATGTTAAAAGGGCGGAGCTCCATCCACAGGGCGCCCAAGCCACGTCCACCGCTGTAGGTGATGCTGCCATACATCCCACTGAAGGTGGCCCAGTAGCTCTATCTGCAAGTCTTGCGCCCGATGTAGATCCTGCTTGGTATCGCTGGCACCCCGACCCAGCTCCTCGAGCTGCTTTTGTACCATCTGAAGTGCGTAGCCATAGCGTGCATGGTCCTGGTGCCAGCCGATGAGTAGGTTCGCGTGCGTCGCCTTGGTCGGTGCGTCAGCTGCATCCATGAACTGTCGAGCATGCACCATGGCCTGAATCGCTGGCCCCTTGTGGCCCAGTGTTCTGTACGCTTGCGCTTCTCGCACGAGAGTCCGGACCAAAGCAGCCTTTTGCGCCTGCATCTCTTTGGCCTTGGCCTTTTGCTCGTGCGTCTGCTCTGCGGCTGGCGGCTGTTGTGTGCCGAGCCACAGAAGCAAGCCCGTCTCATCGATGCATGAGCGCGCGTTCTGAGCAGCCCCTATAACGGCATCATCCGTATCGCTAGCGTCCATGGCTGCGAGGTTGATAGACAAGTCGTTGGGATAGTCGTGCAACAGCTGGTCCACAAAGTTATACTTTTCCTCCTTGGGCACCTTGCTCACCAAGCCTGCTAGCAGCATCGGCAGCGTCGGAGCATCGTCTGTCTCCTTTGGTACCGATGAGGGTGGCGCCGGACCTAACACGACCTCGATGGGCACCTTGGCATGTCCACCCAGCGTCAGAGTGCCCAGCACGACATCGCCCAATTTAGCATCGCTGGGCCACTGCTCGTTATCCAGGGCCGTGGAAATAGAAAGAACAGCTCTCTCGCCTTTGTGCAGCTTGAGAGCTTCTTTGGCGGCATGAGCTCCGGCCGTCAAGTCGACATGGTCACGATACACGTCCAGCGAGATGGGCTTTTTCAGTTTGTGTTCAAGCGCAAGCGGAAGAGCCTGGAGCGCCTCGAGCACCGCGGCATTCTCATGCAACGCTTGCACACGCAGCGTGTACTCGCCCTTGACAAGCTCCACGGGCTTAGAGTACACGTCACCGAACGCCACAGGGGCCTGGTTCACATCGATCAGCTGCGTAAGCAGCGTCGTTGTGGCGTCGTATACATAGCCACTGAGCGGCGTTTGCCATGTCCATGAGCCTGCCTCCTTCACAGACAGAGGATACTCGAGCACAAGCTCATGCAGGTGGTGACCAGAGGGCTGCCTGTCGCGCGCGTCACGTAGCGGACGCAACACATGCTTCGATGGACGCACAAACGTCCGGTGGGTGTCGAGCGACACACTCGGCTTCAGCTCTTCACACCGCACGAGACTAGCGACATCGAGCTTCACCAGACCCTGGCCCGTGTGGCCCGAGACTTGAGGCACCGTGTCAAGACCATGGAACTCGACATCCATCTCAAGATCAAATCCAGCCTTATTCGACCAGAATTGCGCCGCGCACAGCTCGAGCGTCATGCCACCGTGCACAGGAATACGTTTGCTCATCGGCTCATTTTCATTCAGAGCGAGCACGAAGTGATGCTCTACGCGGCTCAGACGGCGCTGGGGCACAAGCTGCAGCATATGCAGCCAGAAACGAACGCTCGTGTTGGGCGCTTCGTGGTTCATACTCCGCACGCACACATCAGCCCAAGTGGCGCCACTCGGTACATGCACAAACTCGCGTCGGATCTCACCCGACGACAAGCGCACACGTGGGTACTTGTACGTCGCATGCGATGGCACCACTGGCTTGACGACCGTGATAGGCACGTCAAATACGACTGTCCCGTTGCGCTCTGTGTCACGGCCCACGACGCGGGCCGTGTGCAGACCGGGCGGAAGAGTATCAGCAGCCACACGAATTTCAAACGTACGGCCATTGCTGCCGAGTGCGAGGAAGTCAGGCACATGCACCCATGGCTGTGTGGCACAAAGCGACGCCTTGACATCGAGCGCATACGCACGTTTTGTTTCACCGGCACGGAAGCTGGGCTGCACCGTCACCAGGAACTGCGTTGTGCGATGCGTTTCCTCCGTGCCGCGCAAGTACACACCGCGACGGTCGACCACACCAAGTGGCTTGCCAGGAGGCGTAACGCTCACCTGCATGTCTGCATCCGCATAGGGATCATCACGGTGCGCCACAATATATTCCCACGCCTTTTCCACGTCCAGAAATTTGACACCCTGTGGATCTTGCACGTCCACGCCCGTTTCCTGAATGGCACGGAAGATACGGAAAGGCGTCGGCGGAATACTCTCTGCCTTACACGCACTGACAAGCAAAGCAACGGCGCCTGCCGCGTTGGGGCTGCTCATCGACGTGCCGTTCATCAGCTGCGTCGACTGCAGGGCATAGCGGCAGATCGACGTGATAGCGGCTCCTGGCGCGTAAATCGACACTCCGGCAGCGCCATCGGCAGTGGGGCCACGACTGCACCAAGTCGTCACACTCGATGGCACACCACGCTCGACCAACGCATACTCCGCCTGTTGCATGTCGCCTTCGTTTACATACGCACCCACACTCAACACGCCGGATGTCGTACCGCCGGGCTGTCCCACTGTCGTAAGCGCAGGTCCGTTGTTGCCTGCCGAACTCACGAAGCACACGTCATGCTCGCGGATGACACGCTTGAGCGCATTGGCAAAGGCTCCCTTGTCTTCCACACCAAAGGCTCCGTCTTCACCATACGACATATTGGCCACATCGCAGCGCGTATCGATCAACGCCTGTGCAGCGCGGAGGAGCGCTTGTCCCTGCTCCATGCTTCCGAGACGCGCATCACCGATGCGCAGGCTCACAATCTCAGTGCCAGGAGCCACCCCATCCGTGGCAGGGTCTTGGGTCTTGGCACCTATAATGCCAGCGACATGCGTGCCGTGTGTGCCCGACAATGTCACAATCGAAAGTACGTCACCATCGCCCACAATATTGACCGAGAACGTCAAAAGGTCCATTTCGCCAAAATACGACCACTCTCGCTCCAGTCGATAGTCTGTCATGCGTGGTTTGGAGCGCAGGTCAATTACATTGTGGCGATACGCGGCAGGCTCGCCCTGCGAGGGATCCACGACATCCCCCTCAGCGCCACCGACCACAGCGCGCCAGTTCACACCGTCATGAAATACCACAGCCTCAAGCACAGGTCCAGGGTCTTTCCAGTTCTTGGCAAGATCTTTCAACACAGCTACTCGAGCCTTGAGATCTTCATGGTGCTGCGCAGCGGCGTTTTTATCGCTCGGCTTCTCGGCCCCTTCGTTCGCTTCGTATGTCGCAAGATCATTCAGTGCTTTTTGGAAAAGAGCAGAGTGACTTACATCAAACGCCTGCTTTCGCTCCCTCGTGCGTCGCTCGACGAGCGACGTTGGCCATAAATCATAGGCACGTTTCGTGCCAACTTTCCACACGCCTGAGGGGTTAGGCCATGATGGGTCCACCAGAAGCGTGCGCTTCGTGGCGGGAGAGACCAGTTGCAGTGTGGAACGATCTGCATTAAACTTGGCGGCCACTTCCTGGAGTTTGACATCGCCTGCTCCGGAGCAGTCAATGATATCCACCACCTTATTAGGTCCATCAAGGCCCAGTGCGGCAGGGTCTACACCCGTATCCAGTACAGCTACACGTACATTGCGTCCATCATAGTTGGGAAATTTCTCCCTGAAAGACTCGACCTTGGTGGCCTGCTTTGGCAGCAGACCATGGATCGGAAATGACGATGAAGAGGTTGCTGTGCTGATATGTGCCATACGCGTCGATGCCATCAGTCTGCGTGGAACGGAAGAAGAATGCGAAATTATTCGTGATATGCACTGTGATGAGTGACGAGCCACGTACCGTTCGCATGCGATATGCCGCGCTGATCCTCGTCCCACGTCGCCAACGGTACGCGTGGCCTGCAGGCGGAGGTTCTTCCTCATCGCCAGCAGAGCACGTGATGCGATGATGCGCCAACACTCGACCGGAGTGCCTCAAGGTCCCCTGATTTGGATTATGACTGATGACAACCATTTCGATGTACTTGTCATTGGCACAGGTGTGACAGAGTCTGTGTTGAGTGCGGCTCTGAGTCGCGCTGGTAAGCGTGTGCTGCACATCGATACCAACGCGTACTATGGCGCTGAGTGGACGAGTCTGACACTCTCAGAGCTGTCTCAGTGGGCGGCCAAGTCTAACGCTGACCTTGCCTTCCCACGCGAGCCAGCTGCGCCTGGCTGTATACCAAGCGCTTGCAAAGAGGTGGATCGTCACTATTCTATTGCTTTACGACCAGCGCTCCTGCCGGCGCGCGGTCCCATGATCGAAGCCTTGATCCGCTCGAATGTAGCTTCGTACGCGACGTTCCGTCTATTGGGACGCACGGGTATCTATGATGGCGAGCACCTCGAGTGTGTTCCTAAAAGCAAGTCGGACATATTTCGAGACAAGCGTTTCTCCCTGGTAGACAAACGCAGACTCATGCGATTCTTGCAGACTACTATGGATCCGTCGGCGCAAGAGGCTTCAGATGATCATGTTAGCATATCCGAATACTTGCGCAAAAGTATGGGATTCGATGCCAAGCTCGAGCGTGCTGTCATATACGGTGTTGCGCTGTGTTGGGACTCCAATGAGCCCAGTACAAGTGCTATGGATCGGACACGTTACAGCCTGTCAGGTCTTGGAAGGTACGGGGACGCGGCCTTTCTTGTCGCCCAATATGGTGGTGCTGGCGAGCTGACACAAGGATTTTGCCGCTCATCTGCTGTCCAGGGCGGCGTTTTCATTTTGGGACACGATGTGCACTCCCTGGAGCGGACAGAATCTGTCTGGACATTGCGGATGAATGGTATTCATGAATCCTTTACAGCGGATCAAGTAGCAGCGCCGGCTGCCAATATGCCTCACAATCGCGTCACGGCCCCACCATCCATGCTCGAACACGTGTCCGTATTGATTACGGATGCCTCTATCGACTGGGCGAAGCACATGCCTCTCGAGGAAAATAAGCCTGTGCCTGAGACAGTGCTGCTTGTGTTTCCGCCCACCAAGGACAATGAGCATGCTGTCATGGTCCTTGCTCAAGGTGAAGGTACCTTTTCTTGCCCAAAGGGTCAGTTTGTATACTATGTCACCACCTATCGCCGTGCCGACGGTACATCGGCACGCACATGCCTTGCAGAAGCGGTCGCGAAGCTGCATTCGCTGCTGACGCACGACGCTCCCTGGATTGCCGAGATGTATTGCTCACACGCACTCACAACTGACCACGATGGCTCTTCCGCTGCTTACGTCGACACTTCTGCCCGTCCACCTAGTACCTCGATGGAGTCCTCATTGTGCCTTAGCAGTCAAGAATGTGCTTCTATTTCAAAACGGCAAGCCGTGCCAAATATGACAGAGTCTTTGGATTTGTGCGTTGAAGCAGCCGAACACGCATTCTGGCGCATCGTCGGCGAGCAGCATCGCGATCCGGCGCTTCGTTTGGCTCGTGCACGCCTTCGTGAGCATGCACCTTCTGAGTACCAAGGACGAGGAGGCGTAGATCCCGATGGGCCGCCTGTCGAAGTGATGAATTCTCCAGTCGAGATCGAGTTCTTTGCTCCACAATCAACCTTGAACGAGGATGCCCTTTAGACAAGCGCATGCTTAGACCCGCTGATAATTTATCACGATCCGCATTTCTCCCCTACATGTCTACCGTCATTCCATGCGAACTATTTGCGTGCTGCATGCGGCCAACACGTGCTGAGCGTTTCGTGCCTATCACGACGTGGGACCCATGCTTGTTCGACTCAGCATACATCCATGGGAGCTTTCATGGGAGCAGTTCTCGACGAAAAAAATACTCTTAGACGTGTTGTAACATGATGCGTAAGCGCATGCGTCAAGTGCCGGTACTCGACTGGGCATATACCTGGACCTAGACATGTGCAGAGTACTGACATTATGAGACCCATCTTGCATGCCAGCACTTGGACGCTATTTCATCTATATTGAGGCGTGTAAGCTTTGAGGATAGCACGGCTTCCTTCATAATATTATGGTTCCCCCATGCGGATTCATGAGCTTACATGGCGGAGCTGGAACTGTGTGGCACGGACTAACGAACGCTGTTGGTCACGCTCGTAATGTGATGACAGACTCGTATCACTTTAGCACTACTCAGGAGCCTCATATCGTGCTGGTAATCTCACAATGAGGCGTGAATCCGCCGCTCAAGGAGAGCTCCTATCATTAACCACCCATCATGGCACTCTTATCTTGTGGAACAAATCGGATGCGCCTTTTGACTCTCGCTCAGCAACGAAGAATGATTCTGGCAGCGAGCCAAGTTCTTCCAGTTCGGCCCCCTTGGGAATGGTCTTCTGTCAACCTCAGATTTCTGTTCGATGTCTGATGACGATGGTGAGAATGATCCAAACTCGGAATTACGACGTGACTCTATCTATATTCAATCAGGATCAAGTACTGAGTCTAGCTCTGGTAGCGATAACAGCCATCATGTTGACGTTTTTTCAAGATACGCCCCGTTCAGGCATAAGGGTGTGGCTCAGACTCGGATTCAGAATTCGCATCCTTGTTCTCGTTGACCGAGATTACTTGCTCCGCCCTGAATCAGACTTGCGTAAAAGCCAGGCTTGTCCGGCTCAGGCTATCTTTGCAGTGTCATGATCATGAACGGGAACGTCGACAGCGTCAGTTGTAGTGTAGCCGGGGATGACCGAGTCTCGCGAGTGCCTATGACCAAGAAGCCATGCGACAAAACTGTCTCCAAGCTAAAAGGCACGAAAAGTATCACAGCTACATGCAGAAGCGAGATGAGGCCTTTGATGTCTCTGACAATGAATCTAGCCGTGGATTGAGCACGAGATCAAATAACCCAAGCTCGAACGACAATGATCCGGGCACCTCGTTCGGCGACGGCGCCCGTTGCTACAATCTGGACTCAAAATATGTTTGGAAGCTGCTTCGGAAAATGTATACCTGAAATCAACCTTTTTGGTTAAGATTTTCTTTTTGTCATTCGTGTCTGCTTTGTCGGAAGTGTGAGGGAGAAAACCCGTGCCTGCCTGAAGAGCTATTTTCAAATGACGGCTGGTCTAAGCGCAAGGAATGCAGCAAAATATTTACATAGGATCCGTATTCATCCAATTTTTGTCTTTGACAATAATCCGCACGCTAGTGTCGCTTTCTCCTTTGCATTTATGCAGTACCTACAGTGAAGATGTCAATGCGGATGCTTGACCCAGGCTGGTGGGTCCGAGCGCAAGTCATGATGTGGAGGCTTTCCACCACGTGGGTTGATGTAGGGGGGTTCACGGCTGAAGTGCTCAATTTATGCGACCCCTCGCATATGGGGCTTGGCCCTGGACAAAATTTCGTCGGCATGCACAGGCTGTGCTGAAAGACTGCCTATAAAGGCCGAGGCAAGAGCCGCATGCTGTCGCTGACTATCGACAGCGTCTTCACTCGCCCTGAAAGAATCATGTTTGCGCCCAAAGTATGGACGACGGTGTTGTTGGCAGCTGTAATGGCGTTGACCTTGGCTACAGAAGTTAGCAGCGGACACTCGACGATGCCTGCTCCGGGGTCACACCATGGAATGATCCGTCGCCGTGGCTTGATCGAATCTATCTTGCGCGGTGGTGAATTTGGCTCAACGGACACGCCTGCACCTACCACGACCCAGTCTCCATCGACTTCTCGCACACACACCCAGACGCACAAACCATCGAGTTCTTCTAGCTCGTCTTCTGATTCGGGTCGAGGAAAAACATATGAGGGTGAGGTTACGCATTATCAACCTGGTTTAGGCTCGTGTGGTGATAACAATGATGCTTCCGAGATGGTGGTCGCTGTGTCGCATAGCAAGTATGATGCCAAGGCGAAGAGTCAAAACTCCAACGAGAATCCACTTTGCGGCAAAAAGGTCAAGGTCACGTATGAGGGCAAGTCCATCGAGGTCAAAGTGGTCGATCGCTGCCCGGGCTGCAGTGAAAATGACTTGGATCTTTCACCTACGGCATTCAAAAAGTTGGCTCCTCTTGCAAAGGGTCGCTTGAAGCAAGTCAAGTGGAAGATGATAGACTAGACTGGTGCTAGTCGTGCTTTTTTGTGTATATTTTTGTGTGAGACGCTGTGCATCATGCACTATCGACTCTTTTGTCGTAGGCGGATGCGGCATGCGTGGCCATGTGACATCCCCTTTGCGACATGTTATAGTGCATCGCTACTGGTTAGAAATGTATCTACGTGCTATGAACACGAATGGCGTTCAAGTGTATCAAGGGCACAAGCAGCCTGCTAATCGGAGTCGTCGTCGCTGCGCGTGTCAACGGCTCCTTTGGCTGTCACTACGCGAAGCGCGATCCTTAATATCATACCGAGCCACACCAGCAAAATCATCTGCAGCGTGCCCAGCAGTACGAGAAAGAAAACGTACGACGTGGGTGTGAGCATGTGGCCTGAGGCCAGATTATACGTCGTGCCAAAGGATATCAGTCTTGGAGCGTCCTTGTAGCAGGACCACCAGACAAAGGCGTAGCCAATGTGCCGAGTGATGATCCAAACCAGCATGAAAATGGCAAAGAGCACATCACACAAAGTTGTGCAGCCCATGTACTTGGACAGCTTGGCGAGGCTAAGACAAATGTCTGCAGGGTCCATCAGCAGCAGGATCGCGAAACCCACATAGTGGAAGCACGAGACATAGGAGCCACCAATAAGCAAGAGCGTCACGAAGTGATGCGTGAGCATTTGCCAGTAGTCCGAACGGCGCTCCTCGAGATGAATAACAAACACCTGATGGATGTAATTGCTTGCTTCCCACAAATACACTGCCTTGCTGAGCGCATCCATCGTTGTGACAGGGTATCCCAGCCATAGGTGCTCTGGTTTCCACACCCAGAATGGCTGCCTCTGTATAGCTAACACGACGAGAAGCAAAGAGGTCGCATACAAGATCAAGACCCAGCCCTGTTCGGCAAAGCGGCCAATGCGACGGTGCAGCTTCGTTTCAGATTGAGCTGGGTTACCGCTTGGTCGAGACACGAGCATGTGTCCCAAAGGAAGCAAAAAGCACTGCATGCAAACGAATCGAATCACGAAGAGGATCATGCCCCAGACGAACGCGAATAACAAATCGAATGGATCACGCTCGTACTTGGTGGATGAAGATACACCTGTCCATAGTGAGCGAAGGTACTGCCACCCGTTGGCAGCGCTGTTTGCACGGACAGCGCCTGACAAGAAGAAACACGCGGACGTGACACGGTGGATCGTTTCGCACCAGCTGTCCCATACTTCGGGTGAAAATAGCCAAGTCGGCAGACGGAGCGGCTTACTTGCCTGAAACGCAGACTGTAGCCACTGCATTCGAAGCGGACGCTGAGACACATCCGTGAGCCAATGCAGCCACACCATCGAAAGCAGTATGGTGCTCACCATCACCACGGCGCTCATTTCCCATCGAGACACCGATGCGGCTTTCGTGGGTGCAAGCGCAGGCCTTTGGCCCGCTACGCCTTTTTGGCTCTTGCTTTTGTGCTGTGGCCGTCGACCGCCCTTGCTCATGCGTGATGGTAAAAACAGCGTCCGTCGAAGTGGTCGTGGCACTGGGCTATGCACGCGATTCACTCACGTGCACAGATCCATGGAGGAGCCTTGGCTGCCGTGGAGAGCGTACCTTTTTTTCTTATGGAATCCAGTGCCACGGTGGTGGCGAGGCAGGCTCGCGAGGCCTTTGACGACGTGCAGCAGCGACTTTCGCTGGGACCTGCAGGAGAGGCGGATGCACAGCGAGTCAAGGCACTGCATGGCATCCGCCGTGCCCTGGAGCAGGCGCAGGATGAGATTCGTGCGGCCAACCAGCGTGATGTCGAAGAGGCGACAGCTCTCGTGCAGCAAGGCAAGCTATCTGCGCAGCTTGTATCGCGCCTAGACTTGTTTGCGAAGGCAGGCAAGTGGGAGTCGATGGTGCAGGGTGTATCGGATGTGGCATCGCTGCCGTCGCCTCTTGACGTGTGCACCAAAGCCACGCGCATCGCTGACGCGAGTCCCGCGTGTGAAGGCCGCGATGCTACTGGTACGTTAGACTTGTATCGTGTGACGTGCCCCATCGGTGTGCTTTTGTGCATTTTCGAGGCGCGGCCGGAGGTGATTGTCAACATTGCGAGTCTCGCTATCAAGTCAGGCAACGCGGCGATTCTCAAGGGCGGCAAGGAGTCTCGGCATTCCGGCCAAGTGCTTTCGCGCTGTATTTCTGAGGCACTCGCTCAAAGTGACATGCCGCCGCATCTGATTCAGATGGTCGAGTCGCGCGAAGAGATCCGAACGCTGCTTCAAGAAGACCGCTACATCAACCTTGTGATCCCGCGTGGCTCGAACGAGATGGTCCGGCACATCCAGCGTGAGGCTCGTGTACCTGTCATGGGCCATGCGGACGGCCTGTGTGCTGCTTATGTGCATGATGATGCGCCGGCCAAGCTCACGATCGAGACGGTCCTTGACGCCAAGCTCGACTATCCGAGCGCGTGTAATGCCGTTGAAACGCTGCTGTTGCATCGCCACCACCTTACATCGGGCTTGTGGCTCTCGCTTGGCAAAGCTCTGATCCACGCAGGTGTGCGCCTGCACTGTGATGAGGCATCGCGCACGGCGCTGGTGCCGGGCTTGTCTGAGTCCGAGGCCGCCCTCGTCGTCGCTGCGACGGACGCCGACTTTGATACCGAATATCTCGACTTGGACCTTGCCGTGCATGTCGTTGACAGTGTACAAGACGCCGTGCACCACATCCAGACCCATGGCTCCGGACACACCGACACCATCCTATGTGCGCCGCTGAACGGCGAGGCGTCGTCTGCCTCGGTGCGCTCGGCCGCTGATATCTTCACGCGATCACTGTCGTCGTCGAGTGTCTATGTGAATGCATCGACGCGCTTCGCTGATGGCTTCCGCTACGGCTTTGGTGCCGAGGTGGGCATCAGCACGGGCCGTATTCACGCCCGCGGTCCCGTCGGACTCGAGGGCCTGGTGACGTACAAATACGTACTTCGGTCCGCAGGCTCTGGCGCCCAGACGGCCGCGGCGTTCTCACCCGGTGCTCATCAACGTGCGTGGTCGCACCAGCCCATCGAGGCGGTATACCCGTCGCTGACATAGTCACTCGGCTTCCTCGGCGAGGAGCTCGTAAATTTCGTCTGTCTCATTGGGTGATAGCACCGAGTCGATCAGATCACTGGCCAACATCGCGGCACACTCTAGTTGCGTCCGCCTGCGATGGGCCTGGGTATCGTGCATGAGCCAGTCCGGCTCGTTGGCAAAGGCGATGCGGCCGAGAGCCACGATAAAGGCGTATCGCACGCCGTTCAGCACGGCCTGCGCTTGAGCCGACACAAGTTTCTCGGCCAAATTGCGTGTCGCGATGCCCTCAGGCATGTACAGATCGTGCAGAAACTGCACACTTTGGCACACGCGCTCCAAGGCCCATGCGGCGTCGCGAGTGCCAGGGGCGTCGGGCACAGGCTCCGTGTTCCACAGCGTCGAGACGTCCCAGCTCAGGCACTGGATCAGGGCGGGCAGCAGCGGAGTCGACTCGGCCAGCATGATCGACGTATCAGGCCAGCGTGCAGCTCGTGTCAGAAACAGGAGAATAGACATGTGGATGCGGTGGGACGCATCTGCTGGCATATCGCCGCGCCGATCCACGAGATGCTTCGAGAGCACATCCACGACGGGAAACCGGACCTGGCCTAGTCGCGGCGGGACACGCGGCTGCCATGCCGGGTCGAATTGGGCCGACAGGCACATGTGCAAAGTAGTCGCATCAGACACGACCAGCGTGCATAGTTGCAGCGTGGGTATCAACACGCTTGGTTCGTGGGTATCGAGCAGCGCCAAAAGCACACCCTTTGCATGGAACACGGGGTGGACGTCCTGATATCCATACAGCTCTGACGACCACGCGAGTACCTGGCTTAGGCGCACAACACTGGGATAAAATGCCACATCCCGTTTCATGCCATCGATAAGAATGTGTGTGATAGGGGGTGATACAGAGGCATCAGGTAGCATCGGCTTGTCTCGGCAGGCCAGGAACGAGACAAAAGCCGGCTGCGATAGACCGAGAGCCGTCATCCAGTCCAGCATGTGGCACACAGCCTTGATCTTGTCCGCCTGCAGAAGCATGTGTGTCGCAGCACAGAGCAAAGTAGCCACGCCACCATACAGGGTCGGCGAGTAGTCGGCCCATACATCGCGCACGGCTTGCTGAGGCTCCTTATCTCGCTGTAAATACAGTCGCACGATGGGGGCACAGTCGCATAAGAACGCTTCGTACGATCCTGCGCGCGCTACGCACTGCCAAAGCTGCTCGGCTGTGCGTGAAAAGCTCGGACACTCTGGTACGTCCATCATGACAAGGTGCAGCAGCATCGACCCGGTCTGCGACCTGGGGGGATGGCCCAAGATATGCGAAGTCCAACGTGCCTGCCGCGTAAATAAAGCCGCTAGCACATATTCATAGTCGTCGGAAGACAAAGCGTCGAGCGCTCCCACATGTGGCGAAGAGTCCGGCGTGGGCGTCGACGACGACGGTACCACATCTGGCGCCGTGGCAGGTGACGACGAGGGCGCTGGATCCACGAATGAATTATCAAAGTGCGGGAAAGAGCGCGGAAGAGAAGGGGTCTCAGGCTCTGCACGTTGGCGGTGGGATGCCACGTACCGAGTGGGGGTATCCTGCCCCGGTACCATGGGCGTCGCTAGGGCGTCTTTGGGGAAGACCACGGGTGCGCGGCGTCGCGTTGTCGAAGGCCATACAGTGCGGTTTGAGTCCTGCTCAATCCGACGGAACGCTGACGTTGCCTCTAAGCGCTCCATCTGACGCCCATGCTCCTGTTGCAACGTTTCGATGCGGTGCCGGTAGTCTTGCTCCATTTGCTGCTGGTGTTGCTGCAGCGTTCGGTTCTGCTGCTGCGCCCTACTTAGATTAGAGCGCACGACGGAGATCTCTCCCTGCTGCTGCTGCGCCTGCTGTCTGAGCTGGTTGATGGTATGTTGCTGCTCCTCATACGTCGCCCGCAGCTCCGGCATATGCGTGCCCAACGACATAGTGCTGCTGGACGGAAGCACCTCTGCCTGCTGCTCGACAGCATTCAGCTGCGACTCTATGTCTTGATCAATCGCTAGCGATTCCCACCAGTCATCGTGGAAGCTCTCGTCGCCCTCTTGGTCAGCCATGACATACCATGCGCCTGGCTCGAGGTGCGCCGCAAAGCCCCAACCCACGTGCTTCTCCACAACGTAGCGTTGGTCCACGCGTGTCGCGTCCGTCTCCTTCATGGGCATCAAAGGTACGTAATGAGCATGCTGCCGTACGAATCATAAGGTCTCACGTCCTTGCTGGCGGACGAGGCGCCAGGATGCATTAAGCACCATGATATCAAGACACTATTTGGTCGGAAGGTTGCCATTGACGCATCCATGAGTCTGTACCAGTTTCTCATTGCCGTTCGCCAGTCAGATGGGCAGCAAATGATGTCAGATTCCGGTAAAGTCACTAGTCATTTGCTTGGCTTCTTTTATCGAACCATACGCATGGTGGACTATGGCATCAAACCCGTCTACGTGTTTGATGGTAAGCCTCCTGATCTCAAAAAGGACGTGCTGGCAAAGCGCTTTGGACGACGCGAGGAGGCGCGTGCTGAAGAAGAAGAGAAAAAAGATATCGCTGACAGCGAAACGCTAGATCAGCTGGCACGCCGTCAAGTGCGTCCAACCAGGGAGCATAACGCTGAGGTGCAGCGCTTGCTCACACTCATGGGTATTCCCTGGGTTGTGTCACCATCAGAAGCGGAGGCACAATGTGCCGAGCTCGCACGCGCAGGAAAAGTCTACGCAGCAGGCTCTGAAGACATGGACACACTCACATTTGGCTCGCCTATCCTATTGAAAAATCTCACAGCCAGCGAACAAAAGAAGCTGCCCGTGACAGAGGTCAACTTGCATAAGGCGCTCGAAGAGCTCAACATGCCAATGAGTCAAGTACGTGGCACATACACTCACACTTAGTTTGTCGACTTGTGCATGTTGCTGGGATGCGACTACCTGGATCCCATCCGTGGTGTAGGACCTAAAAAAGCACTCAAGCTCATTCAGGAACATGAAACTCTGGAGCGCGTCCTAGATCATTTGCATCTAACGTCTGCTAAGAAAGAGAACCCTTCCAATGACGGAAATGACGAAGAAGTAATATCGAAAAAGCGCGCGGGGGGCATCCAAGTGCCTGACATCTGGCCCTTTCAAGAGGCGCGGAGCCTATTTCAATCACCCGAGGTGCTAGATGGCCACAACATCCAGGTACGTACTCTAGTGCACTATCTGACACGACAAGCTCAAGTGGGACCAGCCCAAGACAGAAGAGCTAGTGTCTTTCCTTTGCGGCGAAAACGGATTTGGGTGCGTGTCATCAAACCACTAACAGCCTCAGCGAGGAGCGCGTGCGCCGGAGTTGCGAAAAATTATCGCACGCCGTTGGCCAGAAGCAACAGGGACGTTTGGATGGTTTCTTTTCGTACGTACTCGACGCGAACGTGACTAACATTTCCCCTAGCATTCAGCCAAAACAACAAGCACCGTCTGCACCTACGTCAACTAAGCGCAAAGCTGCGTCTAATTCAGCCAATGAAAAATCATCTCGTCGGCGTTAATAGCGGTACAGTGGTTGAACTGCGTGCTGTAGATGCGCTGTCGGAGACATTCGTGATTATTTAATCTTTTAATCTAGTCCCATAAGCACGTTGCATTGACGCCTTGGCATTCAGAGCCTAGATCTTCTACTTCAGGACCAACCCCTTTGATCGTGTCACAAGAGAGCCGTGTTGCCTTGCTTCACCTCTTCATTCGCTAAAGCTGCTTTGATTTTGTTGCGTACGATATTTTTCGCGTACCGCAAGCATGAACAATCTTCCATATGATAGGCACTTTGAAGGAGTGCCCCCGAATGGCGGCGGAGAAGATCGGATACCTGCTGACGATTTAATGCGTGCCATGCATTCCAACATGGCCGAGTCAAGCTTTAGTTTGTCGGATTCACCGTACCTGTACGGTACTGTGGATCCCAATAGCTCTCGCGCCTCTCTGATTCCTAATGCAGACAATTCCCCCGTCTCGCCTGCACGCAAGCACGACATTTCGCATGATGCTTCCTCTCCCATGCTTGACTATCATCATGTCAACTTGGACGGAACTTCAGTGACAAGGCATGGCCACCCTTTGTATACGTCCCCTACTTCACCCCTTGGCTACACAGACAGTCTGGATCATTCTGAGTCGTCCTCGATCATGATGCAGCCGCCTCACAGAGTTCTTGTCGACGACGACGCCTCCAAAGATAGCGGCGACGAGGTTCCCATCGCAACTTTGGTTGATTCATACATGAACAAGTCAAGCAGCGGGTTCCGTGAAGGTGACACATTCGTCACAAATAATCTGCACGGGCGCGCAGGCTACCGTGATGAAGACAGTGAAATTTCTGACTCGGATAGCGAACTGGACCCTTTCCCCTGGATGACGATGGCTGATGTGAAAGAGTCTGATGATGTAATTCACAATCCCGACGTCGCATCTCCCAAGAGCAGATTTGAGCCGTGGCGCGCAGTATTCAACTTGGGCACTATCTTCATTCTAGTTCTCTCGATCCTAATGCTGTTTGCCGGCTATCCCATTTTGCATAATTACACTGAAAGACAAAACAACGATCAACTGTCGCAGACCATGGGGCACTTGCAGTACACTAGCCCCCAATTCCCTTCCGGAGCCCCTCTTGGGCGGATCAACAACTCGAAGTTGGCTCACAAACTTCATGCCACATCTCCAATGCTGATTGATCGTGATACCCCTCCTGACGCATACGAAGTCACTTCTCATTACACGGGTGATAATAAAAAACGCCGCCTCAAGCTGGTGTTCTCAGACGAGTTTAATACAGATGGTCGCTCATTTTATCCCGGTGAAGATCCATTTTGGGAAGCCACTGACTTACATTACTGGGCTACTAGCAATTATGAATGGTACGATCCCGCTTCTATTACCACGAAAGACGGCTCATTGCGAATTACTCTCGATAATCACCCCGAGCATAATCTCTTTTTTCGCGGTGGCATGCTGCAGTCTTGGAACAAGTTTTGCTTCAGAAATGGTCTTCTTACTGCCAAGATTCAGATGCCTGGTTTCAACAACGTTTCGGGTCTTTGGCCTGCTTTCTGGATGATGGGCAACTTAGGCCGCGCAGGCCATGGCGCTACTTTGGAAGGAACATGGCCCTACTCTTACGACTCTTGTGATGTAGGCACTGTCATGAACCAGACTCTGTACAATGAGACGTATCCCAATGGCTATCCAGCAATGGCTGCGGAGCTTGGCGGTGCCGCAATTTTCAACATGAAGCACAATTCTACATCAATATCATTTCTACCGGGTCAAAAACTTTCTCGGTGCACTTGTCCTGGCGAAGATCATCCAGGTCCGTTCAAGGATGGGGAGTTTGCTGGTCGCTCAGCGCCTGAAATTGATGTATTTGAAGGGCAAGTATCTGGGCCTGATGATTTCAGATACGGTCAAGTATCCCAATCGTTCCAAATGGCACCATTTAACTGGCAGTACAACATCACATGGCAGCATGGGAAAAAAGCGTCATATCACTTTTTCGATAACAAAACAGGTACTCTGTTGAATCCTTATACTGGCGAGTACACGCAACAAGCGATGAGTGGTGCGCACATGACGAATCAAGGTGCATACCAGTACACCGCCAACGATACAGACACGTCTAAAGAAGGAAATTTTTCTGAATATTCTTTGGAATATCGTGGAGGACCTGAAGGCTATGTGGTTTGGACATGCGACGGCAAACCCTCTTGGGAGCTCTTTCCTAAAGCTATTTATCCTGATCCTTTGGCCCGTGTGGACCACCGTCTGTTTTCGAAGGAGCCCATGTACATCATTCTAAATCTTGGTATGTCAAGGGCGTTTGGTGCTGTCGAATGGGAGACCATTGCCAACAACTTCCCTTATGTCATGGCCGTGGACTGGATACGTGTATACCAGGATCCCGAAGACCCAGAAGCCGATATTGGATGTGATCCAGATGATATGCCGACGGCGGCCTACATCAATCGTCATATCGAGGCATACACGAATCCGAACCTGACGGCTTGGGGTGGTGAGCGAAAAGATGGTGGTTACGGTGCACACTGGCCTAGGAATCGTCTCTATGTGGATGGGTGTAAAGCAAAACCATCTACGGAGCCCGGTGAGACTAATCCTAAATACCGTAAGCAATACCAGACTATCCCTGCTGATGATGTCACGAAAAAGCCAGGCTCCGAGGGCAAATGGATGGACGTTTACAATGTCACAGTGGCCCCTGACGCGGCCGTCAAGAAGTGGTAGTCTATTTGCGCACTATTGTTGATGGGGCTAGGCTCAACATTCTGGTGTGGGGTATCAAATCTCGCATAAGCAATTTTTCTCTCGTGCTCGAATGAGGTCTCCTTACGTGCTGACCTGGGCATGAAAAAGGTGAAGACTGCATAGAGTGATGAAGAACGCAATTTTATAGGTCGCACACGCACTGCCCTATGCGCGCCATAAAGTACCAGGAGGGCATGCATTCTGATTAGTCATGTTGCACGCACCCTCCACGATCCAATCTTCGAGCTGCCGCGGATCCTAGGAAATAGCTACGATGTCGCCGGGTCATACTGGTGACCTTGATCCTGAAAAAATGAAAACAGATGCACCCAAGGTCGAACATCTCGACCCACGGCAACAAAGAGAGAGCATTGAGGCTGGTTTACAAACCCCTGATCCAGCCATGAGTCAGAATATTGAAGATGTCCGCTCAGAAAGTTTTGTGTCTGAGCAGCGGCAAGGGTCAGTCGCTGATGCCGCCAGCACCCATTCAGATGTGCAACATACCGTTGTTCCCTATAGCTGGATGTCGGGCTGCGATGACAACAGCTTCGCAGATGACTTGCACGATCCGGCTAAACCTTTGCGTGGTGCATTTGAACCAAAGCGTGCCGTGCTCAACGTTGGAACATTAATTATCTTGGTCTTATGCTTGCTCATGTTGTTCGCAGGCTATCCAATTCTGCATCACTACACAGAAGGGAACGGAAATGATGATCGCATCAATGATTTTAGAAAGATTTTTGATATTCACTCACCCATTCCTGATGACATACCCATCTCACGCGCCAATTCATCTAAATTGCAAAAGGCTTTCGACGAAAAAGCTAAAATGATGATTGACCCCGATACCCCAGAGGATGCTTTTGAATTGGGCTCCACGTATTCTAAATCGGAAGGCAAAAAGTTCAAGTTGGTCTTTTCAGACGAATTTAATACGGATGGTCGTTCTTTTTATCCTGGAGAAGACCCTTTCTGGGAAGCTGCTGACTTACACTATTGGGCCACCAATAATTATGAGTGGTACGACCCTGCTGCAGTGTACACGAAAGATGGATCTCTTCGTCTTCGCCTTGATCAGCATCAGGAGCACAACCGCTACTTCCGTGGTGGCATGCTTCAGTCATGGAATAAATTTTGCTTCCGCAATGGTATTCTCATCGCCAGTATACAACTTCCCGGGTACCGATCTGTGGCTGGTCTCTGGCCTGCTTTTTGGATCATGGGTAACTTGGGTCGTGCTGGCTATGGTGCAACTTTGCAAGGGACTTGGCCGTACTCGTATGATCACTGCGACGTTGGTACTCTGATGAACCAAACACTTTTTGACTCTGTTCATCCTGATGGATATCCTCGTGAAAATATAATTAGAGGTGGTGCCACCGCTTTCAACGAGCAACACGAAACCCGCTCACTTTCATTCCTGCCCGGTCAAAAACTATCTAGGTGCACTTGTCCTGGTGAAGATCACCCAGGCCCCTTCAGAAATGGGGAATTCGTTGGTCGTTCCGCCCCAGAAATCGATGTTTTCGAGGCCCAGGTGCAAGGCAGAAACATGGGCGTATCACAATCTTGCCAGATGGCGCCTTACAATTATCAATATGACATCACGTATGGTAAGAATAAGTCTGACGTGTATCAATTTTTTACCAGTCAGGGCTCACTTAATCCTTACAATGGTGAAATCACGCAACAATCACTAAGTGGCACCGCCTTGGCAAGTCAAGAGGCTATTCAATATGTGGCAGATTCGTTGGACACGACAGAAGAAGGCAATTTCGCCACCTACTCATTAGAGTTCAAGGGTGGTTCCGATGGTCATGTGTCGTGGACGAGTAATGGTAGAAAGACATGGGAACTTTACCCAGGTGCCCTCGCACCTGATAACCGGACTCTGATTAACAGTCGCCAATACCCCAAAGAACCAATGTACATTATCATGAACCTGGGCATCTCGAAAAACTTTGGCGACCCGGAATGGGATGATATTATGGAAGGATTCCCGTATGAAATGGCTGTGGATTGGGTTCGTGTTTACCAGGACCCTGATGACCCGGAGTCAGATACTGGCTGCAGTCCAGTTGATATGCCAACGTCGGGCTATATTGAGCGTCACCTGGAGGCATACACGAATGCAAACTTGACGGTTTGGGGCGGTGGGCGTGATGAAGGTGGCTACGGGGCCTACTGGCCATTGAATCGTCTGTATTCTAAAGGTTGTAAGGGTACTCGTTCGACGGAACCTGGTGACCCAGACCGCTCTCATGTCCCAGCTAGACACGTTCCATCTGCCTCTGTCACCATGATTCCTGGTGCTCAGCCGTTTCAACAAAATCAATCATAGACATTTTTAAGGATTTGTAATTACCTTTTTGGACGCTGATCGCCTGTGACGCAGTAGTGTTAAGCACGTGACGTTGTAGTGGTTGGCGATCGAGAAGGTTTGGTGGATCCTATTTTTCTAGGTGGATCACAACATTGCATTCTTCGGTCCTCAACCAAAAAGACGTATTCTTGCCGGTAAGGCTCCGGCATCATTTTCTGTATCAAACGATTCATATAAGCTCCATTTGGGCTGTTTCAGCTCTGTGCATACCAGCATTGGTCGGCGTTAGTGGATACGTGGGTATAAATTAGTCCACAGCGTTGGTGCCTTATTCTGCCAGCTTGCTGTGTATACGAGCATGCCCAAGTCTGGTCCACAATTACATCTCACCATGAAAGCCTACCCGTGCATGAACTCATGGGGGACTCAAGCAGCGTCCACAAGCTCATCACCTGATATGCGCACAGCAGCTAATGAGGTATTGCCACCAAAGACAGACTCAATGTCGAAATCGTGTTATTTGTCTGAAACAAGTAACGATTATATCCAAAATATTATGGTTCCAACGCTGATTGAGCTAGGCACTGATGCGCCTCTATCTGATGCAGCCACCAATCCTGGTATGGGTCTGTTATTGTCTCTCTCAGAGAAGTTGGATTCGTCGGTTGACACACATGCTTTCGAGTCTGAACCGTCGTCATCAGCGGCGCTTTCCTCTGATCCGTTTGCACAAAGTGCGCACAAATCGACTTCATCATTTAATTTGACGGCGCAATGCTCTCCTTCCGCTCCCAACCACCATTTCTCTAATGATATTTCCCTGCTCTCGTCGCAACTGGCGCCATCATTCGACCCCAGCTCTCATCTAGACAGCATTGCATCTGCTGCATCTGCGGCCGCTGCAACACAGTACCAGGAGGCTGCGGCGTTCCATGAGAGGCAACAATGCCAAGGCCTTACGCCTCAACGTACGCAAGTCTCACCTAGATTATCACCAGCACCAGGAGCGTATACTTTTTTGCCGACGCCCAAACCCCCGCCTTCTCATCAATCATTGGCTCATCGAACTTCGAATCATGACCTTAACATGGATACACCCAAGCTCGAAGACAAGGTCGATGCATCATCTGCCCAGGGTCCCACCGTTACATCGTCGATTGTGCCTCATACATCTAATGCTAACTATTCTTTGAGCCAGGCATTAAACGTACAGGCGCATTCTGAATCTGTCTTGCCACTTTCGCATCCCTCCTCTGTTGGTATTGCACCTCGGATCGCACCTATGTGCGTGGGTGCGTCGGGATCAAATTCGCTTGACGAGACAACGAAAAAAATTCAGGCCCAGCAGCTGCAGATTCGAACAGCACTGGGACAGCCGACGGATGGATTGCAGCAGCCGTTCTCGACTAGCGTGCAGCCAGAAAAACGATCTATATCCACAAGCGCAGACGATGCGAAAAGGGTCAAAACCGACACAGACATTGCAATTCAGGAGCGGTCTCTTAAACAAGAAGCTGTACAAAAGCGCTTCCAGTGCCCCAAGTGCTTTCGAGCTTTTGCACGCGCTTATAATCTTAGTACGCATCTGTCGACGCACGATCCAGATCCGTCTCGCGCCAAGCCTTTTCCGTGTCCGTATCGCTCATGTCGTGCAGAAGGGGGTCGCTCCTTTTCTCGAAAGCACGACTTGCAGCGTCATGTGGCAAGTGTGCATGAATGGGAGCCTGAGCCGGGCATCCATGGTGACTCGGGCGACGTGGGCGAGGGCCAAGATACAGGCGGTCTTGCTAGTCTAGGCCTAGGTACGCCGGGTAAAAAGTTTCGTTGCGAACAGTGTGGGCGGGCGTTTGTGCGGCGTGATGCATTACGGCGTCATCATTGCGATGCTGCCGCTTCACGAGCGCCTCTGTTCGACAAAAATACGACGGCTGCGGTGGCATCCGTGCCGATGCCTCCGCATTCGTCCGCGTCACTGACACCTGCACGACCTTTGCCGGGGGATGTGATGCAACGTGTGTCTCTCCAGCTCATGAATAAAGCGGACCCGAAAGCGGTATCAGCATTTACTCATGATACTGCTGCAATGCCTATGGCCCCACGAATGGATCACAGCAGTGACAAACGTGCTGATACAACGCGGATGCAACAAAGTGCCTCGTCGAATATAGCTACAGCCTTTGCCACTTAAAAATGCATTGTTTGGTGCATGTGTAAGATAATCATCAATGTAATATTAGTCAATTATGTGCGACGCGCCTTTTTAGATGGCGCGGGATTTGATGCTGCACCACTAGCCTGAGCTCGCGCATGTGCCAGCACAAGCTCAGTCACCGTGGTATGTTCCTGAAGAATCGCTTGGTCACCAGCACGGACGACCAAAGCCATGCGATAAGGGTCTTCAGACGAGGCCGTGCACTCAACTAGGGCCTTGGCAGTGTCGTTCCATGTTGTGGGGTATGCCTGGCCGCGAAGTGCGAGGGCATCACGCAAGACTGATGCCACAGAAAGCATAGCGCCCTTGGGTGGAGAGCCAGGCCAACTGGCGTCCATAGCTTCCACGGCGTCGAGTCGCGCGTTGGGCAGCGCCTCTTTTTTCTTGGCACGCTCAAAGTCGTCTTGTGTCACGCACAACAGGCGGACGAATCCAACCAAGTCGTCAGAAATTTCGCCAGAGGCACGGCTCAATACGCGTCTGTCTGCAGAAGTTAGGGGTCTGCTGGCATCAAGAGACAAAGTGCCAGCATACGGAGCTGTATTCTTAGGCTTGCTAAGCCGACACAGAAGAAACACTTCATCAATGCCCAGCTCGGTGCACGCCCATTCGAATCGTGGCATCAGGAATGTGCGGATCACATCCTTTGACGCTTGAGTCGCCAGACATAACTTGGTCAGTGCTGCATCAAATATGGTTGTGGCAGGAAGCTCGAGCAAGTCGCCACGATTCGGCTCGTCGACAAATCCGTAGCGACGGAGCAAATCGCTGTTCGGGGGATTACCATATGTGTTCAAAAGTTGCTCACCGATGGCGATAGGTCGTGTGCACCGCATCTCCAGCGCCTCACGTTTATAGAAGCAGCGAGTATTTTCCGATCCAAATTTTGCATTAAGCATATCAGCCATGGGCACCATGGATATATCGCGAACATCCTCTTCATTCTCTCCTTTTTCCTCGTCATCTTCGTCATCTTGAATTTCAATCTCGGCCTCTTCTTCTTCGTCATCACCCTGTTCATCTTGTACTTCATTTCGAGGTATGGCTCGTTCGACGGCTACTTCGGCAGGAGCCGAGGAAATGTCTGCATCATCACTCTCGGCGTGATTCAAGTCACGCTTCACATGGAAGCTGCGGCTAAGAAGCAACGAGCCCATTCGATGGTACAGGTCAATATGATACCATTTAGAAATTTCAGCTGGCACATCGTGCACGCCGGGACCCAGGAACACATCAGGGTATTGTTGGACATACGGCAATACACATTCATGGTAGTCTGCCTCGGCTTCCGTACGTCCAATTTTGTCTTCGACATCTGTTCCTTGAAGTTCATGTAGCTGGTTAGAATTCCAAAACATGGGCGTGGTGAACAAAGTCGGCATGATACCAAAGTAGGGGCCCCAAGTAAAACGTTCGTTATGCTCTTGAGTTGAAGCGTGCCGATGCTCCCACATGAGCATGAGAATCAGAGGACACCATCCACGATCCATGACATCGGACCACGCATGCCCTGCTTTAGGGGGACGTGCGCGCTCTGCTGCCTCACAAGCAGGCACCAAGGCACTCGTTCCCAAGTTTAACAGCATGGAGCGAGGAATGGAAAACAAACGCTCATTTTCAGCAATAGGCCGCGTAGCTACAAGGCCACGACCCATTCCAGGTATTTTTTCTAACGACAAGCTTTGATCAATCCAGCCGCCATGCTCTGTGAACCAAGAGAGGAACGCAAGCTCCTCAGCGTCCCTCATATCGTTCGCACGTGGAGACTATACGCTACGACGTGAGAAGGAAAAAAATCCTCGAGGGCCAGCGGCCGAACATACAAATCACGGCTCATATGATTGGTCTGAACAATCAGACGCATGTACCGGCAAACGAGCGCACGAACAAACGGACGGACCACCTCAGTGAAGCCACTGACGCCGACGATCATGTCTGGGATCAACTTGACGATCGAAAGTCGTGGAAAAATCAAAGGAGCTTATTTTCCTCTACAGATATCACTCCCTCATGATGCAACGTTAGGCGTTCTAAAGAATGGCATTGCGAATCTTGTTCCATCGCTACCCGTTTCTCGTCAGCGTCTATCCGACCAACAAAAAAGGCCTCTGCTTGGTGATGAAAAGCGTCTCTCAGATCTCGGCGTGGAAAACGTGGCTACACTGACGTTGAAAGATCTAGGACCTCAGATTAGCTGGCGCACTGTATTCCTTGTAGAGTACGCTGGACCCTTGGTCATTCACCCTCTCATTTACTTGGGCGCCCCGCATCTGTGGGCCGGATTCGGATATCCTTTCTCCATGTCATTCGTACAAACGACTGTGTTCGTGCTTGTGATGGCACACTTTCTCAAGCGCGAGCTCGAGTCAGTGTTCGTTCATCGCTTCTCGAACGCCACCATGCCGGCCTTCAACATTGTAAAAAACTCGACCCACTACTGGCTACTCTCGGGCCTAGTTCTTGGCGGTGGTGTGTATTCACCTTCTCTTGGGGTTGAGGCCGTGCGCGGAACTGTTCACGACAACCATGCGTTTATTTGGTTCTTTGTTCTGCTGTGGCTCCTATCTGAACTAGGCAATTTCCGTGCTCACATCACCCTGATGAACCTGCGCCCAAAGGGAACGCGCGTTCGACAAATTCCTCGAGGCGGCGCGTTTGAGCTGGTCAGCTGCCCCAACTACTTCTTTGAAGCTCTTTCTTGGTTTGCTATTACTGCTATGACTCTATCTCTCAGCGCGCTTATTTTCCTTGTTGTGTCATCTGTCCAAATGACACTGTGGGCCATCAAGAAACACAAGAATTACCGCAAGGAATTCGGCGACCAGTACCCGCGTCAGCGCAAGATTATGTATCCGTACGTGTTTTAGTCACGTGAATAGGAAGTGTTGTTGTTGTCAAGCAGCGGATTGTCGTGGCTTGGCACGCTCAACAGGATAGCGGTAGAGATTGCATATGCAATCCACCTCAATACACGGCTCTGTGGTCATTGCATCGGATGCCGATCTGGATGTCGCTGTGAGCTCATTGGTTCCTGTGTTGGACCTTGTTGAGACAGAAGAGACATGGGACCGCATCGATCATGCTTTGGCACAATTTCAAGTTCTGACCAAGTGCGGCGCGACCAAGGTACCGTCGTACATAATGCGCGTGCATGAATTTGCCCCGTGCATTTCTAGGTCTTTGCTTTCAGATCGCACTCGTCTATCTGGCACGGCGAGTGACGTGCTCAATTCTATGGCTCCACGTCTAGGTGAGCGCTTCGCCCCGTTTGTGAATGTGTTTATACCACCTCTACTCCAATTGTGTGCACGTACAAACAAGGTTTCACTTCGCCGTGCAGAAAAAAGTCTTCATTTGATCTGCCGTCACTGCCATTTGCCATTCATTTTGTCGAGTCTTGTGCACGCTTTAAAGGAAAAGTCCAGCAGTCTTCGCGCTTCTGCAGCTGAATGCATGGTAATTTATATGGAGTCTTGTGATCTTTCGCGACTTCAAAAACGTGTCACAGATGTAGAGCAAGCGATAAGACTCCTCGCTACCGATGCTCATCCTCAGGCCCGCGCTACATGTCGGCATTTGTACGGTTTATATGCAGGACTATTTCCAGAACGTCGAGCAACGTGCGTAATTTTATGCTAACATTCAGCTTTTACTGTACACTTTCTGCAACAGCGCAACGCTACCTTGCAGCGGTTCAACCTGTAGCACCGGACAAAACCGTGACTGACGCAAAAGTCCCGGATGATACCCAATACACATCGCAACCCACGCAACCCACCATAACACGAGTTTCGCGACTGAAAGGTCCCACATTAGCAGGTCCTGTATCGCATACATCCAAAACGTACTCGGATCCCTATGAGAGTACAGGTATTCCGCCTCTGCCCACACGCGGCTCTAACCCAAGCGACGGTGTTGCGCACCGACTGGCACTTGCGCGCGAACAAGCGAGACTTCGTTCGACACAACGGCAAGGCGCAGCTACTCCTACTGATACTAATGCTGCGGCGCGTCTTGCCTCACGTGCTCTGGTCCGTTCATCGTCGTCGATCGGAAGCGCACGTCGTGTCGTGGTGTCGCGTCCCGATATAATGACGCCACGCACGCCCACCGGAAAAACGTCGGTTGATTCTAAAGTGTCCAGTCCATTCTGTACCAGTTCACAATTTACACCCAAGCGGAAGCCTTTTTCTGTCGTCAACGAGGACAGATCACCGCAAAACCGTGTTACGCCACGCAATATATGAGCCAACGAGTGAATGGTCTTTCTTAGGTTCATTGTCGCTACATAATATCTTATATATCATACTGTTCGTGTTAGTGCTTCATTCGCATAGGGTAGGCTCATACATTCTAAAAAGTCGGCTGCCATGAGTCTAACACGTGAGATCAAGACATTGACGTACAGTTCCAAAGCGAGTTCTGGTGGTATTTTGGACTCGAATTCCTTGATAGGGTATTGAGATTGGTGCGAATATCGGGCATGCCATTGTAAATACTCGACGACTTTTTCCAGCACTTGACCGCTACCATGATTAGTTTTGGCCACGTACCGAATTTGCAGCGTGCATATGCCACTCTCCGCCTCAGAGAACCCTGGCATGGTTAAAGTAACACGCATACGTACCACCATCGTCAGTTGACAACATAGTGCGAATTGTTCCGCTGAGCATGGCCCATTCTCGATCTATAATAAACTTGTACCCATCCTGATCCATAAGCATTTGCTTCAACGTACATCACTAAGCAACGTCACCCACTCGCGTGATGACATCGTGAGGCCAGCCAAGAACGGTGATGTGGGGATGAGGATTAAATGAATTCTCGGCCGAGCTGGTCGATGGAATTACGACGACAAAAAACCACGGACCCCCGCAACATTAGAATCCTAAAGGATAAGCCTTTTGGGCATGGGTAGGCAATTGAAACGATCATCTTTTCCACGCTCCCATTGCTCGTCAGTCTCATCGAGCGAAAGTGGAACGAACCTTAGCTCATCAAATCGCAGCGATAGCATGGAGGAAAGTCCAAGTCCATCATTCGTGTGCGATAGATGTCACAAGTCTTTTGCGCGTGGTACGTGTTATAACTCGATGCAAGCTGACAGCCAGAGGATCTACTTCGTCGGCATCAGATCCGTGAGGCGCGTGCATTGGCAAACCCTTCAGTGGGTCGTCAAAAAAGTTGTTATGCATGTGCCAGAAGCAAGGCTCGCTGTGACCTAGGATACCCATCGTGTGAGCGGTGTCGGAAACGTCAGATTGCTTGTGTATACGCGCCTCATACAGGCAACCCCAATGCGAGACGTGCGCGTGAACAAGAGCTTCATCAAATACATACGCAACCGACGAGAGATACGTACGGCACACCGTACCCTGTCTCTAATGTGCCGGTGATGGGTACAAACTTATCGGAATCAGCGTTTCGACCACTCAACCAACTTATGCCTTGGAACAACATGTCCAATGTCAGCTTGAGTATGCATTCTTCTCAAAATGTCACGGATACTTCTGGTGATGAGAGTGATGGTAACATTACGACCGATTCGCTTGAAACGAAATTTGCCAGTAATCGTTGGGATTCCTCTGCCGGTGTTGGTCCACATGTAGCCACATCGTCCGCACCATCGACGCATGCCGCTCAAGGAGCATTTCCTTATGGGGTGGGTCCCTCGCAATGGAATTCGTACGGGCAGCCTCCTGTTTTGTCATCACAAGCCGCTGACGCACGGTCTTCTTACCCTGACAAGCATCGTGCAACATCACCTATTCTAGGAAACATGTTCCAAACCTCTTCAAATACAGGTCTTGGTGAGCTTGTACTACCTTTAGCATCGCAATCTTCGCAATCACAATCGCAACCGCTAGCATCCTCTTCGCTACCTGATGGGCTAATGTCCGCCGCGACTCCAAAAATGGAGCCACCGTCGATCAGCTTTGGTGCAAGCAATCTGGCATCAAATAATGAGCGAGAACCACGCCGAAAGAGCACAACAGAACTTACTCAGATTTGCACTTCGAATCTCTCCGTTCCCAATAATATGACATCCTCTTGTACTCCCACGAGGCTGATCAACATGTCACTATTTTCGCCGGCACACTTCGGCTCCCTATTTGGCTCGAATGAACTGAGCATGTGGCTCGATGAGCCTGTAGCGCCATCGCCCATGTATGAAACTGGTGCATGCACAGGTTGGACAGGTCTCATTTCAGCCATCGATACTGGGCGCACACCTACAGCCAATTCGACTCGCATGGGTTTGATTAAAGGTCCACGACAGGAAGAAGAAACAAGCGCTCAGCGCTCGTCCACTTCAGCGCCAGCGCTTATAAGCTCGGTGGACTGGTGGGCGCATGACTACGGTGCTCAGCGGCGATTTCATCGTTATACGCTAATGTCATTACCAGCAGCGAGCTTGATACGCTCTGATGACTGTCGTTCCACTCTTAGTGCATCAGTAAGCTCGCGCTTCTTAACGTATTGTTCTTTCTTGTGTCTTCGTGATCCGGGCGCACCGCAACCCCCCTTTATGCATCGGTACATGCTTCTTTCACAACGCGACAAACTTCCAGCGTCACTCTCTATTGCTCGTTCTGCGCTTTCTGCGCTCGCGATGCGACTTCCCACGAGTGAAGAGTGGGCTTGGCGCCAGGTCGGTGTCGAGCTAGGTGTGCTAGTGGGCCAAGCGAGCAGTCTGGTCCGGCAGTACAGACCTGGTCAGGCAGAGGCAACACCCTTAGAGAAGCAGCTGTGGTTCCAGCAGGCTACGTCATGGGATGGATGCTGGGAGTGTCTTTCTCTGCTACAGGCCATGTGGTGCTACACGGTTGTTGGATCGTTTAGCGACTCTATGGATCGTGCCCAGAAAACGCCTACATTCTGTAGTGCACAGAACGTGTGGGATCCAGGCTTATTGGACACGGCCGTGGAAATGCTGGAACAGCTGATGTGCATTCTTGCCACCATCGGAGTGACACTGCAAGCCCAAATGTGGAAATCTAATGTCGCATCGAACAAGCCTGGTCAGGGCGACACGTTCGAATTTCTTTGGTGGGGTTTGTGTGATTCAATTCGCCGCACTGTGCTGGCTACACATGCTCTTCTTGTCTTGTGGCAATACACACGATCCAGCTCGCCGGGAAGCCAAGGCGCGTTGCCGAGCCTTGGCATGCCGTTGATCTCCGCGGGCTTCTCATCTGCCGCGTGGAAAAATGTGATGACGCTCGAACTGCCTGCAGTAGCCGCTGTGTTTGAAGCCGATAATGTCACGCAATGGCGCCAGATGCACAGTAAGAATCAATGGCGAGCAGACCAGCCACCATTGAATTTGGCTACGTTCATGCAATATCGACCCTTGCCCAATAAAGAGAACTCTGATATACCATTTTCCATTACTTCCTACTTCCATCAACATGACGAATTCACCAACATTTGCATGTCGACATTGTTCGGACTCACTGAATCCTGTTAACGCAGTTCCCTGTTCCGTCCTCGCGTCGCAATTTTCTAATCCGTATATAGCTCATGAATCGACCCTGTCCTCGCATGCTCTCCACACGCTATGTGCTTACTCAGCACGGGTGCGACACGCCTTGACCTCCAGATCGACAGCCGGTGTACAAGCCGCCGCTTACCAGCATGGGTGTGATTGCCTACTCTACGCTTGGCACGCTCCTTGCTTTTGCGCTCTATGGTGCTGGATACCTAATTTTGACTGGTACGTGTATGGTTGCTTATTTTAGGCTCGGGAGACCAGTTTGCCGTTGGCACTTTCCTAGAGCAAACGAGCCCGTACGTGTGGGCCAACACGGGTATCGGCCTGTGTATTGGTCTCAGCGTGATTGGTGCTGCCTGGGGTATTTTTATAACTGGATCATCGATCCTGGGTGCTGGTGTACGCGCGCCACGTATCACGACCAAGAACTTGATTAGCATTATTTTCTGTGAAGTTGTGGCCATCTACGGTGTTATCATGGCCATTGTGTTTTCTGCTAAAATATCAGGACGTCTCCAGGATGGTGCCGATGGTTTATGGACGCCGCAAAACTACTTTACGGGCTACGCCTTGTTCTGGGGTGGTCTGACGGTGGGTCTATGCAATGTGGTATGCGGTGTATCGGTCGGTATCACCGGTGCGAATGCCGCGGTCGCTGATGCAGCCGATCCACAACTGTTTGTAAAGATTCTTGTGGTTGAGGTATGTCCATGGTGCATGACTTACGACGCACAGGTATTCAGCAGCATTCTTGGGCTGTTTGGTTTGATTGGTACGTACCATGCGCACTAACATGCAACAGTTGGCCTCATTATGGTACGTGCGTTTTGCATGCTGACGCTTTCCACAGACAGGATCCACCGAAGAGTTCAAGTAAACGTAGAGCATACCATAGCACAGCGAGAGGGACGTGTGCGGAACATGACTACGTCAGTTGCACCTGTGCCACAGACCCCAAAAAGTCGGTGATGCGCACCTCGTCCAACGGACGATGAAATAGGTCAGAGCGGACAAACTGTGTCGAGTACGTCCTGGCCTCGCCAACACTTGAAAACAATTCTTGCAGGGTCTGGGCCGACGTTCGCGTCACTTTTTCCATATACTCCAAGACGACACGCGTATATCGATCGATGAGGGGCACACCCACCGCATAGTCGGTGGTGTACGAATACGAGTTTTCGCCCTTCAAACTGCTCCCAACAGCAATGACGTTGGGGCTGTACAAACGCGACGCCATTGTTGCCGCCTGACAGGTATCAATCATAAACAGCAGTTCATGGTATCGACGCTTCTCCCACATTTGCTCGATAGCATCGGCCAGGTCATACGCGCTGATTTCTTCCGAGTCCTGAAACTTGAGGAACTCGTCCCCACCATGACCAGTCATATAAAGAAAAATATTCGAGTGCTCATCTGAATCAAGGCGTTTGGAACGCGGCATGTGTGCTGGAACGCGACCCGTGAGAAGCCGCAAAAGGTTGGTAACAGTCACTTCGTATCCCCGATAGTCCACCTCAACATCATCACCATATAGATCCAGCTCATGCTTGTAAGAAGCCCATACCGAGCCCGGATATGGGTTACGTGGATTGCATGCAGCGTCATCAGCTAACATGAGAATAATATGGCTGTCCGGTATGCCCAGGCGCTTCACGGTCCTGTACATTCCAAGCACATTCGCCAAGTGCCTGTAATTGAACCAAAATTTGGACGTGCCAACAAGCACAGCCCAGTTGTTGGTATGTGTGGTAGCCCGCGGACGACCAGTCGCATTTGTGCTCGTTTCATGAGCGCCATTAGTTGAGGTATGCGATTGGAAAAACGTCGTCACGGCCTCGAGCTGAGATGCGGGTACAAACCACTCAGGCAGCATGATAGGGAGACATCCCCACAACACGGCCATCACAGCCACCACCACCGCGATGCCAAGGGTCACGCGCCGACGCCCAGTACCTGTAGACATCTGGTTGGCAGCTGGGTGCGCTTGGGACGTTGTGGAGATGGGCGACATGGGCGCTGTTCCTATCACGATTTGGGTAGCTATGAGACCAATGGCTTTTGGGCCCAGTGGGCACGTCCGAAAGTCTGAGCAACAATGAACGGAAATACAATAGTAGCATCACAATATACTTTGACAGTGTCTCCGCCGTTTTCTTTACTTTTTAGTTTACCCCAGCTCACGGCTTCGTCAGGCCTAGCGCCGCTGTCAGAGCCGTCGAACTCTTGGCCCGTATTGATGTATACGCCAAAGTCAGCACCATTCCGAAAGAGCATTGCATTAGCAATCTGGTGCTTGCATACACCCCCACCTAGGATGATGATGCCAGCCTTTTTGGCCTTGACACTTATATCATTTAGTCGACGGATATCACGCACGATATCAATCGTGAGGCCAGGATTTTTGTACGAGTGAAAGTAAATCATGTCACCGAGCGAGCCGTCAGTGAGAGCTGGGCAAAATACAGGAATGTTGTTTTTGGCAGCCCAATAGTACACACTACGCTCATCGTTGATTTCGTGGCCCAGCCGCTCAATCACACGGCTGGGCGTCCATGCAAAGCGCTCTCCGTTAGCCTCGGGTGGTGCTGTGTCTTGCTCAGCTCGCATTTGATCCAGGATAGGCATCACCCAGTCTTCAAACTTGCAGTAGTTATCGTTCGGCACAATCAGGTTGCCGATCCGATTCAAACCACGTTTCCGGAGGGTGGCTCCATCCAAATGGAAGCTGCCGAGATACGTCGGGCCCAGACATTTGATAAAGTCTTCTTCAACACCACCGGCGGTAGTCACAATGCCAGACACGTATTTGTGCTTCACCAAAAAATGAATCACCTCGCGTAAACCAGACGAAATGAGGTTGGATGTGTAGCCTAGCAAGATAGTGCAGCGCACATTCGATGGGTGAGCTGGATCATTGGCCGGCAAATTAGCGCAGTCATCTCCGGTACTATCATAGGAGGGATCGTCACTGAGACGCCAAGTACGCATGCGCTCAATAATGCGAACAGCGTCAGAAACAGATGTGCCCTGGAATCCAATCGTTGCCATGCTATCCATCAAGGCGCCTAGATCATTTGGATTCAAATGATCGAAATCAGGCCCGGTAGCCTGCTTTGTGTGCTCTGGTACAGGCTCGGAGCGCATAAACACAGCGGACTGCGCTTCAGCAGACGCGGCCGCCTGGCCAGACATGGCGAAGCGAAGGCGTGAAAGAAGGAAGAAAATGGCCCATTGTGGAGCCAAGATTACGATGCACTATGTGTACAAAATTTCCAACGTCAGGACAAAAGGCCATTGTCCGTCTGCCACTATGAGCACATCACCCTGCTGTATGCCTAGTTCCGTCATACAACGATCTAAATTCGGACGCGTTGCTTTCTCAAGCGCATCTGGTGTTGAGTAGTACAATGGGCCAGATGGGCCAGAAATAGTAGGACGTTTGCACTGAATATCAGGTAAATCGTGTAACATGGCAACCAGGTGTGCGAGCGAGTCATCCGGTCTAATATGGATAGAACGAGACTCACCACCACACACGGGGCAGTCAGGGCGCTTTTCGTACTCGAATGTAAATGTATAGACGCCTTCATTACCAGCATACATCATGTAGTTGTTCAAGTAAGGCGCGGCAGATGTAGCAATCTTGAAGGCTTCTTGCGTGCATGCAGCTGAAATGATAGCATTCGTGCTTGCAATCGCGGGTATGATGTTCTTGATGACGCCTTGCGTGAGTGACCAGGTAATACCAGAGATCTGAAATTTTTCAGCGCGCGCCAGAGCCGTGTCAAGGACCCATTGGACATGTTCAGGATCGTCCTTGTCGAGTTTCTTTCCCGCATGCACTCGGGGCCACTCAAGCACACTAGCCCACTCAATGCAGTGCTCTGGGAGTCGCGGTGTATTGGCAATTGTGCATATAGGGAAGGTTGTCCGCTTGGGGAGCATATCTAGGCTGCATTCATAGCAGCTGGTAATTGTGGGGAGAATGACGCGCGCTTGACCTTTGAGACCTTCTGAACCACCATCAATAAGCGGCTTTAGTGAGGCGGGGTTCTGGTCATCCACCAAGCGGATCAAGGTAGCATTGATCCACCTGCGCGCCTCGACCGAATCTAGTCCACAAATCACCATGTGAAATTGCATATAGAATTCGTCATCCTTTTCCTGAATACGGCAAACATGAGAAGTGATTTTGACACCAGGCACTCGTGACTGGACAAAGGCGGCAGCTGTGGTTGCCTTGGGCTGGCCGACGTCTTTGTCGCGGAACAAGAACTGCCGGTTCAAATTCGATATGTCAATCGTGTCCATGTCAATGACATGAATGTCGCGGAAACCAGAGAGTGCTAGATTTGTGAGAATCTCGCAACCTAGTCCACCTGCGCCCACCACCAACACACGACACTCATTATGGAGGAACGCCTTTGCCCTGAGAGATTAGCTGAAAAAACGTACTTGTCAGAGTCATGATCGCCTAGGATATCTGGAGCAGTACGGCACGGCCGTTCTATGAGCACATCCACTGAGCGTTTGCCTTGGATGCCTGCCTCCATCGTGGTGGCGAACAAGTCTCGACGAGCGCCTCTTGTGGAGGCACAGGGTTGAAATTATCCAAGATTAGGTGTCGACTACGTTAAAGAAAGTGAGATCCTGAATACAGCCAAAAGCACTACTGTTGGGGCATAATCAGCTATGCTTCACTCATTGGCAGACGCGGAACGGGTGGGGGTGGCGTGGAGCTGGGCTTGACGGATTTGTGGGAAGATGTCGATTTGGGCGAACGTGTCAATCGTTTCCAGAACGATTTTTGACCATCGTCTTCGAATGACACATCGGGAGCGTATTCGGATGATCGCTTCTTGCGTGAATGCATACTCTCTGCGTCATCTCCTCGATGAGCCATCTTGCGGAAAAGTCCACGCAATGAATGACCCTGAGACGACTTTCGGCGCAAGACGTCTGTTTCATCGTCCATTTCGGGATTGACACTCATAGCTGTATCGTCAGCGCCAGATGCATTCGTCGAGTTCATGCTCATATCAGGGCCATATTGTGGGGACTGGGTACTCGTGAGGCGCGGGAAACCAGCCAGCACTTTAGGTGCAAATTCGTCGGCGGACGGTGAAGGCATAGGCGGCGTCGCAGGCCTACCTTGCTGCTTGGGGACATCGGGGCGCGATGCACTGCGTCCCGTGGGTCGACGCATAGATCGCGTTGAGCCTGATGGGCCTGAGGGCGAGCGAGGTGGCGTAGCGGCGCGAGTGGACGTCATAGACTCGTCTCCCACCTCTATTCGCGAATCTGCTTCTGCATCTGGAGCCTCGCCACGCATCGTGGGCGCGACGACAGCTTGCATGGCGCGCTTTCTAGGCGAGCGCACGGGTGTTGAACGTCCTGACGTGCGACTTGACGATCGAAGATCCGTTTCTGGCGAGGCAGGCTGGGATCGGCCCGTGCTTCGAGCGCGGCGCACAGTCTCTGAAGACTTGCGCCTTCGTCCGGGCTGCTCGCTGCGGGCATCGCTGGCGCCTGTGATGCTGCGTGCTTCACTCTTATCAAGTGCCGTGCGCGGTGACTGGGGCGCGGCACGGCGCGCCGTTGTCGCTGGCATCACAGGCAGTGCACTTTGCGATCGTGATGGCGACGAAGTGGAAGGAGTTGCAGCATCGTCCGCCTCCAGGCCAAGAATATGACGTTGCTGTGACACAAACATAAAGATTGAGCGTGCCTTGGTCGCAGGAGACAACCGTGATGTCGTTGTGTGTTCACGAAGGTTGCCTTGTGTGAGCTCTGTGCTGGGGCTTATGCTTTGAGTGCCAGCCACAGCCAACGACAAGAATTCGGGCATCTGCATCGGATCCTTGTTCCTGGCCCGTATGGATTCCTCCACCTTCATCGCTTCGTAAAAGTCGGCATCACTCGCGCGTTCCCACACGTCTGAATCCATCACAGTAACATCGGCCATATCTTCATCTCGCATCATGCATTCAACGCAGAAGCCACTGCCCGGGTTTCGAGGGTCAACGCCTGCCGGGAAGACGAGCGACCGGTTCTGCAGTTCGAATGGCGCCACATGACTGTGCTGTGGCTGCAAGCCTGGATACTGACTCGGTGAATGCGCGCGAGCACGGATCTTGCTGATTTTGCGCTCTATTCCTTCGTAGAACTGTACAGGGGGCGGCGAGGAATCTGACAAGGGGTCAGACAGGTCTTTCACGCCACCAGGCATCAAAATAGGTGGATGTGCCGTCTGCTGCTGACGCGCAGGAGAATCCGTCAACGAGGAAGGTGCAAGATGGTTCCGCGCCGCACGAATAGGCATGGGCGGCGTGGATGGTTCGAACGGCGTAGCCACTCCTTGCTTGCGAAAACTGCTTGACCCTGTCCTGTACGGCGTAGAGAGCACACTTTTCGGCGAAGCGCCATCGGGCATGGCAGAAATGGGCGGCGTTTCCACGTTCTTGATTGATTCGGGAAGCGCTGCCTTTGGCGACGCAGCAGCAACAGGCGTGCCTGGCGGGTATGTCAACTTCTTTGATGGGACACGAGGGGAATCGAACGTCAAGGGTGAAAAGGCCCGCTGAGACGTGGGTGAAACAGCTGATGGGTAATGTGTATTGGTGGGTGAGCCCAGCATACTTAGGAGCGGGGAGCCCGGAGCTTGAGGAATGGGGGGACTCAGCTGACCAGCGTGAGAAGGACGTGTCCATGAAAGCGAATCTGAAGCATTGACGGGCGTTTTGGACCGCCGATCGATCAGAAATTCCGATTGAGGTTCTGGTGGCACTGCTGATGCCATAGGCGTAGACATCGGCGTATGAGATATGTTGCGCACGATGGGCACTGATGGCAGAGGCGACACAGGCGGTGGTGTCGCTTTGGCAGCCGACTGCGTCCAGCGATCACTGTCAGGCGTCTGCGCTCCGAGAACAGAGTGAGAAGGCCGAGGTGTCGGGGCGAGGTCATCCACAAGCCGTGGTGCCGTATGCGTATACTCATCGCGCCTGTAATCTGATGCCAGAGCCGGTGTGTCCTTGTTCATTCTCACATTCGCCTCGGATTTCGAGGACACAAGATGCAGCGTCTCTCTCATGTCATAGGCAGAGGCCTTGACCCAGACCGCGTTTGCATTCTCATTCACGTCAGACTGAGCCAACGGCGCACCAGCCGAGTTCCGCATCATTTGCGCAGTCCGTACGTCCGTGTACAAGCTGCTCCGGGCATCCGATTCCAGATCCGCCTCTGGTGCCAAACTGTGATCGCGGCTGGACTGCAGCTGACGAAATGGGTTCGATTCTGGTCGCTCATGCTGTTCGGATGATGGCATCGCGCCAGGCAACGATTGTGTAAGGGGGGTTTCGGGGTTTGGTTGTCTCAGCAAAGACCAGGCCACCTCATCCAAACTGGGCTGCTCCTCGCGCTCCGATGGGTCGAGCGGTTTCGGCTCGCTGACATGTGCCGGCGGCGCCTGTTCGTTGGTCTCTTGCACCAAGTTCATATCACGCATAGCATCCGTAGGCAGTTCGGAGTCTGAGCGCACAAACATGGTAGCAGAGCTTGTATCAGCCATGGATACCTCTTCCGGGATAGCCTGTTTCGCCGTGTCTACGGCCTCCGAAGGCCACACGGGCATAATATTCCATGAGAACTGTGGTGGCTCCGAGGTCCGCATGGGTGCTTCTGATGCTGGTAAGGGTTGTGGCAGCTTTGCACCCTGAGGCTGAGGTCCAGCAGGCTCGTGTCCTGTCATAGATGGCGGCGGCGGCGCCTCTGCGGCCGACGAAGAAGGCATGGCAAATGTATTAGATGCTGAGACTGGCACAGAGCGTGGTTGTGAAGGTGTGGATGCCATGGTAGGCATGGTCTGCACAGGACCTGACGCAGGCGGTACCGTGGCGCCAAGACCCTCTCCTGAATCAGAGAGCCATACGGAGTCTTTAGATGGCACTGTGGGCGCTTCCGATTCGTTCGTCTTGGACTGCCCGACAGGATGCTCTTCAGGCTCATCCACGTTTGCACCCGTAGAGTAGATCTCTGCAGGAGCCGGTGATGTCAAGACTTGGTTGGTTTGCACATAATCATCCATTCCAGACCCATACATGGGGACGCCTCGTGCGGCTAAATGACGCGTGGAGGCATTCATGCTGCTTGCCATCTTCACGCGCTCCATGAGCGAGAGGTAAGAGCCAGGATACGGGGCCGGCCCTTGCACGATGGGCGGTGATGCGGGAGGGGATCCTGACGGCGGGGTAGATGCCCATGACGGTGGGGGTGCGGGTGAAACATGCGCCGTAGACGGCAACTGTGTTCTCGGTGACGATGACCGTGGTGATGTGGCTGACGAGCTGGACAGATTCGGCATGGATTGCGTTGGTGCCGACGGCATAGAGAAAGATGATGAGACAGGCGTGGAATCAGTCATAAGCAGAGCAGCTCGACTGTGAGCCGGGGCTGGCGTCGACGGCGTACTGTGGACGTCGTTGATCTCACGCATATCTCGGGCCAACACCGTTTGTGTTGAGGAGCGCACAGTGGTAGGCTCGGATGAGCGCGGCGAATCACGAAGCGGGTACGACGGTGTTAGTGGCGCGCGCATCATCATGGACCGATGAACGCTGGATGACGGTGATAAAGGCTCTGGGCTCAAGGAATTGTGAGAGAGCAGCCGAATCGAAGTCTTGTTTGGTTCTCTAGGCGTCGGTGGCACCTTGAGGGGCGCTTCGAACGCAGACTCTACTGAGTCATCTTCTTGGCTCATTTGGGTTGTGGACGTCGATGAGTCTGGCCTTGTGGTCCGAGGAAGAGACCGACTTGTTGGCTTCATCTGTTTTGGTTCACCTAGTAAGTCGAGCGAGCTGGGCTCGAATGCATCCAGGGAATCAAAAGTCGTGGACCAGTCATTTTCCGTTGAAGATACAGGCTCGACAGGACGAGGCGGCGGCGCCATGGTCTGGGGTTTAGGACGAGGCGGCGGCATCTTGGGAAGCCTGTCGATATCGGGCCGGGTCGATGTCTTGCGCACGATGGTGACAGTGGATACTGTGCGACGGAGAGATGGTGGGTCATAATCACTTTGAAGCTCATCATCATCGGGTGAATAGCTGCGATGAGAATGCTGCGAGAACGTCGATGTTGGCCAGGGTCGTGTTCGCCGGATGGCCGAATGAGGCATACGGGGGCGATCATGCACAGGATTGGGCACCACATCATCCTCCATAGAGTCAGAGACACGCTTTATGCTCGACTTGTCCTTAGCCACGCGCCCCTTGGCGATGGCTACATGCAAAGCAGCATCTGGCGGCAGCGGCGGCATATCTCCGCGAGACTGGACTCGAGGCGAGTGTTGCGGCGGAGGAGAAGCAAGTGGCCATCGGCGCATATCAAACACGGGAGATGCATCCTCTTCCAGAGCAATATCAGAGTGAAGGGACTGCGACTCGCGTCTCGACACAACGTCTGTGTTCTCCTTCATGGCTCCAGGCTCCAGAGCGTCAGCGTCATCAATACTTGGACAAAAGTCCAGTTTCAATGTGCCGATAGGAAGGCTGCTTTCGATCAAACGGTTTTTTGCACGCCGGACATTGATCAAGGCATCAGGCGGAAGCGGAGGGTCTGCCTCCTCTGCCGGAGAAATCCACATGGCACGCTCATTGTGCTCTAGGATTTCCCGTTCACGCATATGCTGCGACGCTACGTCGTGCTGGAACTCGTTGATCCCGATACCAGGAGTATCAGTGTCCATAGCACGGACGCAAAGACGGTGTCAGCACGTCGTAAATATATGCGATGACGATTCGATGACAAAATCTAAACAGCCAAGTTACGCTCCATCGAGGACCCCTTCGTTGACACGTGACCAAGTATCGCGTCGCTACCACGCGCCGCGAGGGCCCTTGCCGAGGCGCAACAGGGACTTGAGGTCGGCGTATGATGACTAAATATGGGCTGCAGGTAGCTTATCTGGCAGCGCTACGGGGTATGCATCAGCCGCCGTGACAAGTGGGTTCAGGCTGCACGTTGGCGACATCGTGGCACAGGGGGTCACAATGTCCTCTGCATGGAAAGGTAGATGGCCGACGTTACATGCCCAAACCACTGCGCGTGATCTTGACAGTGGCTTGGACAGGCTCGGTACGTCCACCCGCCTGTCCTATGCCTTGACCCGAGGACCAGCCCATAGAACGCAGTAGTTTGTGGCCAATATTGTCTTCGCTGATTTGCTTAGCTCCTTTGCCCACATGCGTGCCATCCTTATGTCGCCTGCCTACTTCGATGCGCACGCCACCACCGCCGAGTCCTGGATGAGCGTCCCACTCCCGTTCGCTCAGCGCAAATGGAATGCGAGACAAGCGCTTAAGTCGCGAATAATCCACGGAGTGGCCAGTGCGAGAGGTCTTCATCAGCACGGGGAAGCGCTCCGTGCCTTTACCATGACTCTTGGATTTCAGCGCATATGCACCAGCCATATTATGCACCACCGCACGATCACGCTTACCGAGAGGGGGCAATGTGAGGGTAGTATGAGTTTCGTCCAAGAGAAATTCGTCAATGTATGCACAAATGTCGGCGAATGACTTGGGAGCTTGCGCTACTACCTGGCCATCCTCTGCGTGGTCCGCAAGACTCTTCAGCTGTGCACGACGTTGACGGTTTTCCAAACGGCGCTGTTTCTTGGTTATCTTTGTCGAATTATAATGACCATGCGTATTAGGATAAGGATCGTAATCGGCTGCTTGTCGCGCAGCAGCTCTTTGCTGCTTCTTTGCTGCTTTCTTTGAGCGATCCTTTTCCCATTGTTCCTGCAGTTCATTGGCCCAGAGACTATCCCGGAAGTCGGGCATCTTTTTCGATTCTGCCATGTTAGCCCATGCAACGTACTTCTAGCTGGTACCCTTGACGGATCAGGACGATTCTTGTTAGAGAAAGAGCCCCGTAAAATGCTGTCAAATCGCTCTTCCTCAGACTGCTCTGCTTGCAACGAGCTAGTTTGGCTGAGTTTGCTTAGCATAAGCTCATGAAGCGATTCGTCCAAAATGTCGTCGTCGTCGTCGTCATCATCATCGTCGTCGTCCGTGCCATCCTCAGGATCGTCATCTTCATCGCTGTTGCGATCTTCTTCCTTGTCGCTGTCACTTTCCCATGCCGTATTCTCACGTTCTTGTGCATCAATGGCAATATCTTCCAATGTGGTGTGCTCCCCATACGGGTCGGAAAAGGCATGTAATGCTGGCATGGTCACGTCATCCGTGTCAGACATCATCGCATTTTCCATCCAGTCAGCCAAAATTGCGTCCTGTTCACTCACTGGTTTTCCTTTCGTACCACTCTCAAGGATTTGGTCAGCAAGCTTAAACGACAAGAATTCATCGTCATCAGGCATGGCCACTTCCTCAGCATGCTCCTCCGTGTTGTCAACAAGCTCTGACATGCTCGAAGATTCCACCTTGCCTTCTGATACTGATGCATGCATAGAGGTAGAGTTTGGTGCTTCCAGCGAGTCTTTTTCGTGAGATGGCTCCTTGGTCGCCGCTCGTGACTCAGGCTCATCCGGAGGGGAAGGTTCCAGCACGCCTGATTTATCAAACGAGCCTGAAGCTCTGACAAAAAGAACAGGTCGACGTAAAGGGTTACTGTGTCTTATCAAAGCCATAGCATTGTACTCTCTTTTTTCAGAGACATGCTTATACTCATCCACAACGAGTCCCTCTAACTTTCTTCGATGAGGAATGCTCTTTTTGTAGCTCTTATGTGGCTCAATTACAACGTCCTCGTCTTTATCCTCCTCATCCTCCGATTTTTCTCGATGATCTGAAGAATCCTTTCGGAATTCCTGCTTTCCCAGTTCCTTTTCCACCTGCAGCTTGTCTGCTTCTTCAGGTAGTGGCGGTTTCGCTTGTCGGGTATTATAGTTAAATGGGACACGATTGTGCGAAGTAACAGAATGAGATCCACCTCTTCTCCCCCTTCGCCCCCGAGTTTTCTTCCCACCGCGTTGCCGTTCCGGGGCGCGTTCATCATCGTCAGAGCTTGGCGTTGTGGCATCAAGTTTTGAGAAACTAGCGAGATCAAAAGGAAGACTTCCAATTTTACCGGCTCCAAGACCCTTTCGAGATCTTCCTCTGACGAAACCACCGCGACCGCGACCTCGACCGCGGCCACGCCCTTGGCCTCGTCCACGAGTCAATTTTCCTTTGCTCATGATAGTGGTGGGATGGAGTGCCACATTTTTTATCCTCCACTATGACTGACACGCAAGATTTGGCAGCACTCCAACGACTCACAGAACTCGATGATGACCTAGATTCGGATGCTTTGGATCATTTGGAGGAAGAAGCTGAAAAGGAGCTCATGGAAGAAATGGAAAATGAAAACCTTGCTTGTCAATCACCGTCGATGTCGAGCCGCTCTGATGAGAGTGAGTCGTCAGACTACGTTTTCGGTCCGCTAGCACCAGACGACGTGGCTGACATCCTTCATGATTTGCGCGAGGTGGGAATGGTCGAATGCCTTCGTCGACATATCATGCCAAATCCATCTCGCATTTTGGATATTTTGCTCTCTTTGGGCGTTATGTTGCCGCGTTCCATGCTGCAAGAAGCCGACGAGGAGCCCTACATGCTCTTACCTATCTTAAAAATGGTGTTTATTCGAATTCTTCGTCAGCGGCAGAAGCTACCACATTACAACACGGTGGACGATGCTATTCAATTACTCAGAAAAAGTAAGCGGATTGTGGTGCTGTGCGGTGCAGGCATTTCTGTATCCTGCGGTATACCGGATTTCCGCTCCAAAGATGGTATTTATGCCATACTTGCACAAGAATCGAAATATGAACTAGATGATCCGTCTGACATGTTTGACAAGGAGACTTTTCTTCGCGATCCCAGCATGTTTTATTCGTTTGCTCATTCTATTTATCCCGCTAACTTTGAGCCGTCACCGACCCATTACTTTGTCCGCGAGATCGAGAAGCATGGAAAACTTTTACGCATGTACTCACAAAACATTGACACTCTGGAGCAAAAAGCTGGTATTGAACGCGTAGTTCAATGTCATGGCTCGTTTGCATCTGCCACGTGCACTGACCCGCGATGCAAATACCAAGTGGATGGCCAAGAAATTCGTGATGCTATCATGTCTAAACGTATACCCATGTGTAAAATGTGCGAAGAGCGAAGAAAGACCAAGGCAATCAAGCGACAAAAAATCGATGAGAGTGATGAAGATGACCACGGTCTGGCATTTGGCATTATGAAACCAGACATCACCTTTTTTGGCGAGAAGCTCCCGGATGAATTTGAACACTGCGTACTGGCGGATCGAGATCAAGTCGACTTGATTCTGGTCATGGGCACGTCACTAAAAGTAGCACCTGTGGCTGATCTACTCTCGCATTTCCCACCCTCTGTGCCAACGGTTCTGATCAATCGCACGCCCATTACTCACATGGCTATGGACATCTTATTACTAGGTGATTCGGATCCCATTGTCGGGTATTTGTGCCAACAACTTGGATGGCCATGTGAGCATGCAGCACCTGATGCACCTACACGTGTCGGCGACTCGAATGTATGGCTTTTCCCGGGTGCTGAGACGGACCATATAGCAACAGAAACGACCATCACAGATTAGTCGACTAGCTGAAATGACACTGTACAGAACACGATGTTTTCATCGGTCTTTGATCGCAACGTATAGCGAATAGGCATCTCACGGAAAAAAGGATGAACATTGATATGCACTGGACCAATGCTGAGGTCAAAGGTGTTGAAGTCAAAGAGATTGGAAAAGAAGGATGTACCATACACAACATCCGGATGATATTTGAAATTTTTTCGGTTTGCCTCATCTGCAAAGTATTTACGGCGTTTGGAGACAGGCACACTCTCCGTCTTGAATAAAAAGGCATTGTCTTCGATCATATCGGCGCCAGGATCCTTAAAGCGCCATGGCCCCAGCTTGTCGTCCAGAGACAGAACTGAGCCCAACGAGCTGGCAGGACTTGGCGTCACGCGCATTTGCTGGAGCATCTTTACAGTAGCATTGGTGTTGACAGGTCGCGGAACGGGTGTCTGGATCATGCCAGGCGATCCATGAGTGTCGTGCTTCGACAACACCAAGTTGGACGAAAGGAAGACAGGCAAGTCTGGTGTGTCTGATCTGTCAATGTGCCCGCGCATTAGAGTCATATGTGGCTTGTTGCTAGAGCCAAGCGCGATCATTGTACTTGTATTAATACCTTGTTGCAGCTTGCGTGGCCTTGGACATGCTACGACGGGCGAAGGCCGCATCAGCGAAGGCGTCGGAGTGGGTGCATGCAATACCGCCGTGTTTGTCGTTGCGGCAGGAGAATTTGTCGATGCTACCGGTAAGTGAGCATGGATATAGGCCTGAACAAGAGGGTCGTCTTTGAAGCCGAGAAAGCGCCAGTAAGAGTCAGTGACTCGATCATCTTTATGAGAACTTAAAATAGTGGGGAGCCATTTAGACGATCGTTTTTCGGTGACTTCTGAACGAGGCTCATGGCCGATACGTTCAATCGGCACAATGCCTCCGTCGTTTTGGTGTTCTGCGGCCGAACTAGGCATATCGCCGTGATCATGCGACACCACGATAGCGTCATCTAGACGGTGTGGAGCCGGCCATGCACAAAATACATTCATGCATGCAGCATAGGGCGACATGATATACGGACGACCTGATGGTGGGTGCTCCTCGTAAAATGTACAAGGATCGATCATTCTTGCCACACGCATACCGGCATTGAAGGGAGCCCTTGGGAACGGGACGAATTTGTCAAAGTCAGAACCAAACAAGATATCGTCACCAGACCATTCTTGCTTAAAGCGTCCCTCAATCTGGATGCAAAAACGACGGGTGCGATCGTTAAAGTATTCCCGACCCGGCTCCCCTTCTTTCGCGCCTGGTGCATCCAAAATGCGGACCAGCACGCGACCACAAAAGTGTTCCGTATCTATTTCATGCGGATGCCTCGAGTCATTGAGTCTACAAGGCTCCATATGAAATCGATCCGGGCCTACATTCACTTCCAAATGCGGCATACTTGGTGGTTTGGGCGGTGGTCAGTGTTTGGTGTGACACTTCCATGAACGCTTGGGCCCCGTGCTCCATACCTGTCACGTGAATGCTGTGCGGCTGTGCGGAGAAGCCATGCCGGCCCAGCACAAGACGAAGCAACTGGTGCAGTTAGGCATCAAGACTCATGCACGTATGCATCAGGCGTCATAGGAAGAGAGCGACACGTGGAAAATACTATACACCCTGTATGCTAATCAGCGGACGGCCCGCGTCCTTACTACCATCCATACCCCTGATTATCAGGAGCATCCGTAGACTCCCATTCATCTTCCGGTTCTTCTTGAATGATGTCATACCGGCTCTGATATTCAAGCTCCTGTGCTTCTTCATCTGCATCTGATTGCTGCATGACGATTGCCCAAACGCTTGCCTTGAAGAGAGTGAGAACCAGCCCCATCTTTCGCTCAATAGCACGCAGTTCACTCAGCACATGATTATGCAGTGTACTGGAAGAGAGCTGTGTGCTTAACTGAGCCACCTGCACGCGTAAGTCGCGCAGCACGTACCCTTCGTGTTGTGGCGGACAGACGCGCATACTCACCCAAAAGCTCCTGCTCACTGGGCGTTAAGCTACGATGCCCATCATATGGATTCTGAAATGCCGCGCTGGCCGGTATTTCCTGCACGTCTTCGTTCGACGCCGACATGACTGCAGTCGTCGTAAAACAGCGACCACATCGCAACGGGGGACGCGTTGTGTTTCTATTCGGCCGAGACTACTACCGCTTCGAGGCACGCGAGGATCCATGCGAAGCCTTGCCTCCCGTTAACGAGCGACTACTGCCTTCAAAGCCAGGGCGTGCCTTGGCACCAGCACCTTTTTTGACTTTATCACCTGGCTTCTTGCCAGTGCGGCGCGCAGCCAAATTCTCCATTCGTCGCTTTTGTTTTGCGGCTTGCGCTTCTTGTTCAGCCTTACGCCGTTCATTCCAACTTTTGGCGCTGCGTTCCTTGGACTTCTCACGGCGCTTTACATTTTGTTTGAGATGGTGCACATTATCACGGATACGCACGCCTTCAGATGCGGCAAGCGCCTTGCCCCACCGCTCATTTTCTCGCGCAGCTTCGTGCAGCTGAGTGGCATCCTCGCCACGCTCTACGAGCGCTTGAATTCGAGCCTCTTCCTTCCGCTTTCGTGCTTCCAGTGTGGCTAGAGCGGCCTTGGGATCACTTGGCAATGCATACTTATTTTTCCGTGCCGTGTCAGGAGCCTGCGTCGTCTCAAACGTGACGTGGCTGAAGGAAAGCTTCCCTTCCATCGGTCCCGGATGGTTTGCAGCCGAGCTAGAGGGGTCATGCACAAGCAAGCCTGCGGAACGAGAGGATCCTGATGCAGTGCTGGGCTTGGCTTCAACTGCCTTGGCACCATTCTTCGCTTGGCGCCTGGCCTCTTTTCGCTCACGCCGTCGATTATCACGCATCTCGCCCCGCTGACGCCTGCGAGCCTCCAAAAGTTCTTGCTTAGTACTGGGTGCCTCAGCTTCACTGGTAGAATTTTGCTGACGCTTGTTATGCAGCGACTGGATCTTGTTATGTAGTCGCTCACGCAGTTCGGCTATACTAGCGCTTCGTGTATTTTGCTGTTGGGTATGTGGCTCGGGAGTTTCCTTGGGTGGCTCTTCCGAGGTGCTCTCATCAGCGTCTTCCATCTCTTCCACCTCCTCGTCATCCTCAAAGTCAATGTCGATGTCATCACGACTGTCTGCGCGCAGTTCGTCGACAGTTTTGACATTATCAGGGTCCAGTTTGTCGCGTTTGGCTTTCTTTGTCTGAAGCTTACGTTCTTCTGCTTCTCTCTGCTTCTCGCTCTTGGTGCGCTTGTTCTTTTGAAATTTCGATTCCACTTCAGTGTCTTCAGCCGGTACGTAAAATTTAGCCGGTATTAAATTAAGAAGAGTATGAAACGCGTCATCGTGTGACAGCAGCGACGCCTTGTACGATGGTGCCGCGTCCATTGCCGTCATACCGGAAAAAGAACGCCCGATCAGCCGCTGAGTCCAGCGCCCAAAAATCTCTGCCATCACGTGGACTCCACTCAAAAAATGGCGGCCGCCGCGCGCTTCGTGGAGCTTGCCTCGTTCGCTATGGCTACGCAAGTGCCGAAACCGTCGGCCAAGCGTCAGCGCCTCGCTGCGGAGGCCGAAAGACGCGCGAATGAAGAGCTGTCTGAAAGTGGACTGATAAACTCCCATATGCCCAATGTCCTTGTGCAGTTCAAGTCTGGTCAAGATGATACGTTCCTGGGTCCTACGATCAGTTTGCCTGCCCAAGTGGGCCAGGCCGAGATGGCCAAGTTGGTCAATGAACTACGTCGTCAAGATCGCGCACAGAACAGAAAGTCGGATGACGATGACGACGAAGATATTCCGTATGCATTTCATGTGCTACTCGCTTCTTCTGCAGACGCCACGTCGTCGCAGCCCACCCGCATATCTATCAACACGAGTTTGCAAAGCGATGTTCTGAACTCCACGGTAGCCAAGCAGCTCGGTATTGGCATGGAAGACAGCCTTACCATCGTATTCGAGCCACAAGCCGTGTTTCGTGTACGTGCCGTGACCCGATGTTCGAGTACGCTCTCTGGGCATGGCTCGCCCATTCTGTGCTGTTCCTTTAGCCCTTCTGGTTTGTTGCTGGCTACAGGTGCTGGCGATAAGGTGTGTCGTATCTGGGATATGGACACAGAGACGCCGCTGCATACGCTACAGGGCCACGATGGCTGGGTGCTTTGTGCTGAATGGGAACCACTCGAGCGGCGACTGGCCACAGGCGGCATGGATGGCCAAGTGTGGATTTGGCATGCTCTGACGCCGCCCTTACCCGGGCGCCGCGGCTGGGGCTCGCGCTCTGGTGAGCAGGTGGAAGAAGAGCATCGCGCCAGTGCTGGTCAAGATGCTCGAAAGCTCTCGGTCGTCGAGCGCCGCGCAGCACGACACGCAGCGCCGTCTGGTCACATGCTGCGTGGCCACACCAAGTGGATTACGAGCCTTGCTTGGGAGCCTGTGCATCGCAATGCGGATGCGCCGCGTCTTGCCAGCTCGTCGAAGGACGGCACGGTGCGGGTGTGGAACGTGGCCTCGCGCCAAGTCGACTTTGTGCTGGGCGGGCATACAGCGAGTGTGAACTGCGTGCGGTGGGGCGGTGATGGCGCGATCTATACGGCATCGTCGGACCGCACTATCAAAGTATGGAATGACCAGGATGGACGCATGATTCGTCAATTAAGCGAGCATTCCCACTGGGTGAATTCGCTGGCTCTATCCACGGAGTATGTGCTGCGGACGGGTGCGTTTGACGTGCAGGGCACGTACGCGGCTCGACTCATCAAGCAAGACTATACTGACTTGCATGCGATGACCAAGGCGGTAGCGCAGGAGCGGTATGCGGAGGCCACGTCTCATGGAGCTCGTCCTGAGATGCTGGTATCTGCTTCTGATGACCATACACTGTTTGTGTGGCCTCCTCAGGTGCTCGGCACAGCGCCCAATCCGAAAAAGTCCGTGGCGCGCCTGACGGGTCACCAGAAGACGGTCAATCACGTATGCTTTTCTCCTGATGGCCGCCTGATTGCGTCTGCGTCGTTTGACAACAGCGTCAAGTTGTGGGATGGACGGACGGGCCGATTTATTGCGAACCTGCGGGGCCACGTCGCGAGTGTGTACCGCGTAGCATGGAGCAGTGACAGTCGTATGCTCGCGAGTGCGTCGAAGGACTCGACGGTCAAGCTGTGGAATCTGAAGACGTTCAAAATCAAGGTGGACTTGCCAGGACACGAGGACGAAGTGTACTGCCTCGACTTTCTGGCCGACAAACTGGCGAGCGGCGGTCGCGATCGCACACTCAAGATATGGCGGCATTAGTGCCTACGTAGCAGCTACAGGCCCAATTGCTCCCGCACCTGCTTGCGGATGGTTTCTTCGTACTTCGCGCGGTCATCGCGGTACATTTTGCTGGCGTCAATGTTGGCGCCACTCTCGATGTTGGGCTCGGACAGCATGCTCAACACGGACAGCAAGATCTTTTCGATGGATTGCACGGGTGACCACCGCTCGGCGGATGATTCATACACTGCTGTGAGCGCCATGCCACGTACTGTTCGGGTCATCGCCAGCGGCATGCAGAATGCTAATGCACACGAGGCCATCAGGGTACACTGCCGCGTTAGATGCATCGACGTACCATTCGGATGGAAAATCGGCGGATCGAAGCGCATCGTCGGCGGCTCGAGCGGGTATGTGGGTGGGAACGACAGGCGCGCGCTGAATACGCCGCCTTCGAAGGGCGTATCGTCGGGGCCAGGCAACAGCGCCTCCCACTCGAGGTAGTTGTCTTCCGAGATAGGGCCGACCGCTGGAAAGAGCGTATTTGGATCTGTCGTCAGCTGCTTGTACTCGATGGTCAAGCGCCGGATCGCTGCCGCTGCATTGCGTGTGCTTGTCGTCATGGCAAGTCGTCGTCGACCAACACCCCTGGCGCCGCCTCGCTCGTGGCGGCGTGTCGTATCACGTGACATGAAGAGGCCACGACCGCAGCGAGTCTTGCGTTGGCGAGCGTCGTGCCTGGGTGGACCGTGTGCGATGGAGGCGGAGGCAGGACGGAGAAGCCGCCTGAATGCGTGGGTGCATGCGTGCTTTGACGGCTCGATGGCGCGGGACAGGCCCGTGGCGTGGTCGCGGCAGAATCTGGTGGCGTACGGTGCCGTGCACGATGGTGCCGCGTGTGTGGTGGTCGTGCCGAGTGAGTGTGTGGGATGTGCGGTAGACGATCCTGTCGCGACGCATCTGCACCCACCGACGCGCGGACCGCTCTTTGCTGCTGATCGCCAGGCACCGTGCGACTTGGATGCGCCGGCGCTGGTCAGCTTTAGTCCGTGCGGGTATACGCTCATGGCCTTTTTTTCCGTCTCGCCGATCCTCGCTACGTCGGATGCGTCAGCGCTTCCTTCTGAGCCGGTACGGGCGCGGCCTTTGACGCCGGCGTTCGCGGAGAGCAAGGGCACGGAGTCGCCTGCGCTCACGCCGCCCGTGTCCATGCCCCACACGTATTCGCAGCCGATCTCTGATGCCACCGACTTGCTGCCGTACGACCACGGCGTGATTTGTATCTGGACCCGTGCACCTGGCGCCTCGATCGCGGCGTGGTCGCTTAAGCAGTGGATTCCCGTCTCTCCCGTGCCGTCGTTCACGCATCTGTCCGGCCACATCATCGGCCTGCACTGGCTGGATCATGGGCGCATGTGGAAGGGCACCGAGAGCGGTGCGTCGTACATGCGTGCGCCGTCGTGTGGTCCAGCGACGAATGTGCCGCCTGCTGGTCTGCCGAGTGATAGGATGGCGTCGGAGCAGGCGTGCATCCTCGTCTCCCACGTCGGCCATGTGGTGTTTGTCCACCGTGCGAACGAGCACGCGCCGTTCCGGATGCACGTCGGATGGCTCCATGTGCCAGGCATCTATCCGCTTCCGACGCACTATGAGCCGACGACGCTGCACAAGATGTTTACGACGCTCGACATCCGGCACATGTCCATCACAGCCCTCCCGAATGAGCCGATCTTGTTCGTGGCGTACCAGTGCTATGCGCATGGCTCTGTCATGTTTATGCACGTCTCTGAGCTCACGTTTGACTTGCATGGCGAACTGTCGTGCTTCATCGTGAATCCCGAGCCGCCGCTCACGATGCGGTCGCCGCAAGACTCGATCTGCGGCACAAGCCATGCCTACCTCATGCTCACGGCCATGACGTGGTCGTGCCTGCTCGACGGCTCCCTCGTCCTGGTGTTTGCGCTCGCCACAGATGAGTCGTCGTTCGATCCGCTGTCGTCGAGCACATCGCTGTGCAATACGTCGCTCTACATTTGGAACGTGCGTCGGAGTCAGTCGCGGCGCATGGATGAATTGCGCTGCATCTTTGAGTCGCTGCCCGACCCGTCTCGCGCTGTCGACGACGCCTATCGTGCGTGGCGCATCACGGTGCGGTCCGTCGAGCATATACCAGGCATGGTCATTTCGAGCCTGCTTCCCGAATCGTCGCCGCTGCCGTACGCGGGACGCATTTACGCCACCGCCTTCGACATACCCAACATGGGCCGCGAGGTATGGGCCGTGCTGGATACCCAGACCTTTGCATGGTCGGTCCTCGACCAAAGCATGCCTGAGCAGGCGCTCATGCGCTCCGCTATGGCGCTCTCGCCGTGCGGCGTGCTGGCCTGCATGTGTCTCGGCCCAAGCAGGCCCCTGCGCATGGTCCCGCTGCCTGTGAGTCGCGCCGATGTGCCGTCGCTGGGCGCGCTCTTCGCGCTGTCGCTCCTGCGCAACGCGTCGCCGATGGACGTCGCCATGTATGCGCAAACGCATCACGAGCTGTCGCCTGCGATGATCGCCGACGTCGTGCATGCGACGGAGCATGCCCTGGGCTACGACCCGCACTCGCTCGCCCAAAGTGTGCGGCTGTGCCCCATGGTCGAGGCGCTCGCTACGTGCAGTGCGCATCTCTGCCTCCAACAGCGCGCGCACACGCTCTCGCAGCTGGCTCAGATGCACCACACGCTGTGTGCGGCACGCACAGACGCGACCTGTGCGCGACTGGACGAGATCCATGCGGCCGGCGCGACGAGCGCCTCGTTCGCCGCAGCCTCTGTGTGGCGCCTCGCGCATGTGCTGCGCACGCTCGTCCGCCTGCTGGAGCGAGTCCTGCACACCGCGATGCACGGCACCGCCGCCGGGGCGCGGCCGGCCGACGTCCGCAGCGACGCGGTGCTCGATCTCGTGCTGCATGCGCCCACGTCTCGTATGTTGCATGACATTGTCGCTGGAGCGTGCGTCTTTGCGCACTGGATCACGCACATGTCGCCGCACGCATGGCTCCACGAGCTTGTGCCTGCGCATGACCGTGCGACGCCTCTCAAGTGTGAGCAGGCCCTGACCACGCTCGCGAATGTCCAGGCGTTTGTCAGCGACACGCTGCATGGCACGCCGATCGACGTGCCTCGCGTTCTCGCGCTGTTCGACGCGCCAGCGCAGCCCCACGAGCCGGCGTGCTGGGACGCGTGGATGCACGCGCCGCAGCCCACGCTCTCTGACGCCGCCTGGGAGCGAGCGCAGCACGTGCGCCATCTGCACGCCATCCGCGATCCACTGGCCCTCGCGCGCCTGTATACCCCGCCGCTAGACGTCCGCGAGACGCCGTAGTCGGTCGTGCAGCGTCTCGTAAAAGACCAGGCCTTCTGCCACGTGCTGCCGTAGCGCCGCCCACTGTCCATACGCTTCCTCCACACGATGCCAGGCCTCGGCCTGCGCATCCAGCGCCTGTGCCACGTCGGCCTGCCGCAGCAGGCGCATGAGCCTCTGCTTCAGCTGCCTCATGCGCTCCTGCTGCTCGGACTCGCACCGCTGCAGATCGCGCACGTAGACGTCGTAGCGCTGCATCGACGTGGCCAAAACGTCGTCCAACGCGGCGGCCGGCACGGCGTCGCCGACCTGTCTCGCACGGACCATATGCAGCAGCGTCTCGCGCAAGTCGTCGCTGTCCATCTCGGCGCGCGCTCGCAGCACAAGTCGGCGACGGGCCTGCGCGCCGTCGCGGAGCTGCTCCATCATCGCGTGGATGCCCCGAATGTCGTCCGTATGAGCTTCACACGCGCGCTGCAGGTCCCGGATCGTAGGCATCGCCCACGCATGGAGGGCCGTCATGCCGCGCTCCATGATGCGCGCGAGCGGCGCCACCTGGTCGAGGCTCGCTCGCACTCGGTGATCGCTCCTGCGCGCCTCGGACAGGGCCGTGTCGTACTCGCTGAGGAGCGCCTCGTCGTGGTAGGGCCGCGCCTGCTCATACGCGGCGCGGCACATGTCGGCGAGCTGCATGACGCGCTGCATGAGCTCTTCGAGCGCACGCACATCGCCGTCCGCGATGCCGCTCACATACTCGTGCCAGTGCGTCGGCAATCGCTGTGGCTGATCGAGGCGCTGCAGCGTCTCAGCCATCTGCATGGTCGACAGGGCCGCCTCGAGCTGTGCATCGAGGCGCGACGCCGTCGCCTCGAGCGTGTGCTCCAGCAACTGCGCCTTGCGGTCCGCGTACAGCCGCACGGCGACGTCCACGCCATACGTCATAAGCCGCCTGAACCACGCCTCCTGCTGGCCTTGCTCCAAGTACGCCACGGGCGCCTCGACGGGCGTCGGACACCGCTCCGTAGCCAGCAGGGCGGTGCCGATGTCGGGCAAATGCGCTGCATTCGTCGGCGCTTCCAGGTAAATCAGCTCATTGTCCTTGTCGGCGCGGACGAGATTCGTGTGGATGATATCGTACAGAGACTGGACGTCGTCCACGACCGCCGTCGCGACAACTCGCGTGCCAGCGCGCTTCGCACGCTCGACGTACGACGCGGCCAGCCTCAGTCGCCCGAGTTCATCGGCGTGCCGGCGCTGCGCGAGATCATCACAGCTTTTCCGGTACATGGCGGCCGCAGCAAAGTGCCACCGCTTGCACTCCATGTGCTGTAGCCAGTCCGGCGGCAGAGCCGCTGGCGGCGCGAGCGCCACACTGTCAGCGTACAGCGTGGACACGCCTTGCGCCAGTTTCGCGATCGTCGTGTCTTTCAGCGCATCTTGCACAGCCTTTTGCCAGAAGCATTCCTGCGCTTGTGCGAGCATCAAGAAGCGGAGACACGGCACCTGGTCCTGCAGCGGCGCAGGCAGGGGCAGCGTCGTCATGTGCGCGAGGCACCCAGCTGCGAGCTGGAACTCGTTCGCAGCACGCTTGAGACTCTCGCTCGTGCTCCGCGACTCCCACGACGCACTCTGCGCATGCTCAGCTGCGATCCACAGCAGCACATACGCTCGCTCCGCCGCGATACTCTCGTGCCATTGCAGGGGAGGCGCATGGGAAAAGCCCGGTGCCCAAGGAAAGGCCGTGCCTGCCTCGTTCTTCAGCATGCGCGCCGCACAATCCAGCTGCGCCGCATAGTCCCGCAGCAGCGGCGATGGCCCCATGGGCGCGACGCTCGACACGCACTTGCTACGCAGATCTTGCCATGCCTCTATATCGCGCTCGAATAGCTGAGGATCGATATCGGGAAAGTTGGTATGCAGGTGCGCACGCAGACCATCGCGCACATCCACGGGCGCCGTCTGTGGGTAGGGCAGACCCAGCACATTGGGCATGCTCAGGCACCGCCTCGATCGACCGCCACACTCCACTCGAAGGACGCGGCGGCGAAGGCGGCGCCGGCGTCCAGTGCCTCTCCACTTTTTTTCACGATGGCCGCCGCTCCTCCGCCTGCGGCGGTCCACGACGCCCACGAGGCCGTGGACACGCCCACGAAAGAGCAACTGCAATTCGCACGGTGCGTATACATTCTCTTGCAGCTGTGGCCGGCGCTGCGGCAGGCTGTGCAGGAGCAATGGGGCGGTGAATTCTCGGAAGAGAAGCGCGCCTTTTTACTGTCGCATTTGTGCGACGAATACGGCAATCACGGAGCGCGCACGAGACCGGATCTAGATGACTTGACCGAGCTCATAGAGAGCTATGTGATGGAGGAATTCGACTGTGAGCTGGAGGACGATAGCGCGGCGCTCATGGCGGGGCATATTTGCCTAGTACACACGGGCATCTTTCTCGAGGACAAAGGCGATACCATCCTGGCCGAGCTCGAGTCGACCTTGTCGCGCACAGGCGCCAAGGCCCAGCGCGCGGAGGTGCAGGACGGCTTTGACATGATCGACGACCACGAGGCCTCTGACGACGAGCGCCCTGCGCAGCCAAGCGCGCGTCCCGCTGAACCCGCGCCGAAGCAGGAGCGCATCGTCGACGAGGACGGCTTTGAAATGGTCCAGCCGCGCCGGCGTACGTAGCAGACGCCGATAGGGTCATGATGTGGAGGTGCAGCGGCGCGCGACGGACGCGTCATCCGCTGACGACGACGACGGATGGCGCTGTGGCAGGATGCCTCCTCGAGCGCCATGCTGGACGAGAGTGCGTCGGCCCTTTCGTCGAGCATGTTTTTCCCGTGGCGAGGTGCAAGGCGTGAGACGGAGCCTGCCAGGCTCGCACAACTCGCCTCGTCGTTTGCTCTGCGCGATGTGGAAGTGGCGTTCTTCAATGCCGTGATCCGCCATCTCCCGCCGGCGTCTACGAGTTTTTCTGAGCTCAAGCACGCGTACAATGTATGTCGTCAGGATACGGCGCTCGTAGCGCCGATCATGCACGACTTCCGCGCCTCGTACACACCCGAGGCACAGGCATCGATCGATGCGCGCCTGTGGAATACACTGCTTTCGCTCGTGCAAGTGCGAGGGCACACGTGGGCTGAGCGATGGGACACGATTCGCGTGGGACTCGGTCTCGAGCCGCTGGACGACGAGTCGTCCTTCTCCGTGGACACGAGGGCGCCCTTGGTCCTGTCCAGCACGCCATGGAAGCCAGCCACGCGTCGTCCGCACTTTGAGCGCCGCTGGGACACGTATCGCCGACGCGTCCAAAGGCGGTACCTCTATCAGTGGCTCGCACGCACGCAGCATCTCGCGCATATGTACGCGCGCGCCGAGCACACCCGCGAGCGCGTCTCGGTGTGGACCGCTTGGGTGCACTGGCGCGACGCACGCGAGCGACACGTGCAATCCGTCAGGGAGGCGGATGCCATGCATAGGGCCATGCTGACGCGTGCTTCCTGGACGTCGTGGCACCTCGCCGTCGGTCATCGGCATGCCCAGCGGCGAGACGCGCAGCATCGCGCCCTGGCCGTCGGATGGCACACATGGCATGCAAAGAAGTGTGACCGACTGCAGCGCATTGCGTGGACACTATGGCAGCACGCGTGGCTGGCGCGCACAGCGACTGCGATCGACACGTTTCGCGCGCTTGCTAGCGCATGGCATGCGTGGCGCTCACGTATGGAACGGCTGGCTCACCTTTCGCCCAAAGCCTCGCTGTTCTCACGATACCTCACGCAGCGCCTCGCGTCGCGCGCATGGGTCGCATGGCGCCTGCGTCTAGGCGAGCGTCGTAGCGACGCACATGACATGCTGCTAGCTGCGCGTCTACGTGCACACCATGCGCTTCGTCGAGCATGGGGCATGTGGCGCACCAGCCTAGCGCAACACCTCGTGCGCCACCACCACGGCCGGCAGGTGTCGCAGCGCGTGGACGAGCGCGTACGGCATGCTGCCTGGATGACGTGGCGTGTTCGCACACAGCTCGTTGGCATTGACGCCGTGCGCACGGCTCACTCGCTACGTCATGCATGGAATGCGTGGTGGCTCACATACACCGAGCGCACCATGGCACGCCAGGCGCTCGTGATGCAGCTCACGCACCGCACCCATGCGCGCGTAGTGCGCCATGCATGGCACACCTGGTCGCGCCGATATCACGCGCAGCTGCGCGAAGAGCGCGCGGCCCAAGGCACATTCACGTGGCGCTGTCTTTACATGGCCTGGCACGCATGGAAAGCGAGATGGCGGCATGTGCAGCAGGAATGGACACGCGCGGAGGACGTCGAGACGCACCATCTTCTCCGGCGCCGCTGGCGCGCGTGGACGCAAGCGCTGCAGCGCCGTCGGGAGACGCGTGCGGCGCATCACTATACGGACCAGCTTCTTCGTCGCGTCTGGTCCGCTTGGCGTGTGTCGTATGCGAGTCAGCGCCACTCGCAGTCATGCGAGGCGCTCGTGCTCGCTCAACAGCATGCGCATCGACAGCGCGAGGCCTGGCGCCGGTGGACGTCCAAACTCGCGGCGCATCGCGATCGGGCAGGCCGGGCGTGCCTCGTGCATGATGCGCTGCTTCTTCGTGCGGGCTGGGGGCAGTGGCGTACACGACGCGCGCTGTGCCGTGCCATGGAACACACCGCCGTCACATGGCACGAGACCCGGCGTGGATCTGCGCACAGGCAGCTGCGTCGCGCGTGGGATGCATGGGCCGCGAGACGCGAGCATCGCATCGCGCTCCAGCAAGCGTATGCGCTGTGGACATCGGCCCGTGTCACGCGAGCCTGGCGGCAGTGGCGCGATGTGTACGCGCAGCTCTGTCTGCAAGCGCCGGAGCTCGAGACGTTGGCTCTTCGACGACGCGCGATACTGCGTGTGTGCTGGGCGCGCTGGACAGAAGCTTCCGCGTGCGTGCCTATGCTACGGGCACGGCGGTGCCATCGCCAGCGACTTGTCCTACGCCGTTGGCGGCGGGCCACACAAGCAGCGCGCCATCGACGCACAGCGCGCCATTTTGGCCTCGACACGGCCGGGCGCGACGCTTGGGACGCATGGCGCGCGCGCGCCATGTACCAGCGCGATACGCGGTGGATTTCGTACGTACCGCTCTACTCACACAGGCGCCTCAAGGGCCGACGCGCCCGCTTATCGAATGTGCCGCGCGTGCCGCCGCGATTCCAGGCTAGGTGCGCCGAGACACATGGTACGGTCCTGCCTGTTGCACGGGCAGCACCGTCAGCTCAGCAATATTGACGTGATCAGGACGGCTGGCGGCCCAGACGATTTCCTCCGCGATGTCTTCGGCCCGGAGCGGCTCCATGCCCACATATACCTTGTCGGCGGCCGTCCGATCGCCATAGGCCCGCACAAGACTGAATTCCGTCTCGACCATCCCCGGCTGGATGTTGGTGACACGGATAGGCGTCGTGTACAGCTCCTTCATCAGCGCGGACGTAAACGCACGCACGGCGAATTTCGTCGCGCAGTAGATCGAACCGCTTGGATACGCTTCCATACCGGCGATGGAGCCGAGATTGATGATGTGGCCGCGATTGCGCGCCTTGAACATGCGCACAAACAACTGCGTCATCTCAATGAGACCACGCACATTGGTGTCGAGCATCGCATCCACGTCCTCACGCCGAATGTCGCCCACCTGGGCGGTGCCGGAGGCGAGGCCTGCATTGTTCACAAGCACATCAACGTCCGACGCCCACGACGGCATACGCTGCAAAACAGACTCGATGCTCTGTGCGTTCCGCATATCGACATCAAGCACCGCATAGCGGCCGCCATGTCCCGTAGCACCGTCCGCATTCGCACGCTCACAGGCGGCTTGCACGCTCGCGAGTTTCTCGATGCGACGCGCGCCCAGCACGACGTTCGCCCCCGCGTACGCAAACAGCTGAGCGGCAGCAGCGCCAATGCCGGAAGAGGCGCCCGTCACGAACACAACCTTGTCATGCAGTCGCGAACTCCAAGTTACGCTCATTGTGGACGGAAGCCTAGCAGGGGCCCGTGCATCGCTGGTCTCCTCCCATCACGTGATACCCTGCCCTCCTTCGCCGCTTGCCTCCCCAACGCTGCGCATGGCCCGAGTGGCGAACGAGGTGCAGGTCGCCCTGCGCCAACTCGAGCACGATGAGCGAACGCAAAAGCATCGCATGGAAGCGCTTGTGAAAGAGGCCACGCAAGCGCTGCAGCAATCTGATACGGTCGTGCACGAGCACATGGCGCCCCCTCTTCATCGGGCTCAACGACATGCGCACGCCATCGAGTCGCGCTTCCAGTCCACGACACACACAGCGCAGCAGCTGTATCACGATTTAAATGTGCTCTACGAAGAAGGGAACCGAATTCAGCTCTCCCTGCAATGGTGCACCGAAGCGATACAGCTGCGTACATCGCTAGGTGCGCTCGCCGACGCCCTCGAACGCCTCGATTGGGATGCCTGTGTTCGCCATTGCCAGCATGCGTCAAGCGTCCCTGAAGACGTACTGCACAGCGACTTTGTCCGCACGGTCGTGCCCACAGCCATGCACCCTGACGCACCACCTCAGCTCCTCGCTCATTTGCGCGCCTCCCTCGTCGACAAGATCGCACAGCAATTCACTCATTATGCCAACGCACGCGACGAAGCTCAAGCTACGCGTTTCCTTGCATACTTCGCTGCCATCCATGCACATGAGCAGGGCCTGGCTGCTTATAGTGCATTTGCGTGCTCGCTTCTCGAAGCGTACGGCCAAGAGCTCGAAGAGCGCCTGCGCTCGCCCTCGGCGAACCCCCTCTTCTTCGGCATGCTGTGGACAGCACTTCACGAGTACCTCGCTGTTTTTATCAGCAAACATCAGCCCGTGGTGGATCAGCTGCTGGGACAGCCCGGCCACTGCGACTTTATGCAAGGCGTGTGGCCTGCGCTAGAACGCGTGTGGTCGTCGTTCGCCTTGCGCATTCTAGAGGCTTGGCGCGCCGAGCGGAACGTGGATCAGCTCGTCCGCGACGCTCAAGATGAGCGATTCACGCCTCTCGAAACGATTCGCGCTTCGCCGTACACACCCGGACGCATATACGAGCACCACCGCGGCGGTGGATCCGAGTATCTCGCTGTGGACGCGCTCCTCAATGAAATGGTGTCATTTAGCGCACAGTGGTCCCTCTTGATGCAGTTCTTGCGTCGCTCCACACTACCTACGGACGCAGCCGTATTCGATGGACGCCTGGCGCGTGCCATCCAAGACACCATGCTTCACGTGTTTGTGCCGCTACAAATGTATGCTTTGCAGGCGAATGTACAGCAAGTTCACATGCTAGATACACCCGACGTGCAGTCACTTCCCTATGCGAGCTCCCTGCCTGATGACATGTTCTTTGCCCTGCGTACCGTGCTTTCTCGCTCACTGTCCACGTCGTCCGTCGATGTCGCTGAGCGCATCGTGTCTCAGGCGGTGGCCATGATCGAGACGTACTTTGTGGAAATTGTCGTGTTGCGGATGGATGGATGCCGCCGTGCGCTGAACATTTCCCGCCTCGTGGACGGTCCACGTCGTGCGGCGGCTGCGCGCGAAGTACGTACGACCCTCTGTGTCTATCTCAATGTCCTGGACATATCGGCTTCGTACTCAGACCGTATCCTGGCGCTCTTGTCGCAACCCTCGTTCCTTGAATCATGTTTTGCAGGCGGTGATGCCGACAGCCCCCTCGCTATCGCGCAAGGTATCGTGAGCCGTCTTGGCACGCTCTCACCCAAAATTCGGACGGCGCTGCAGTTCGAAATAGACGAGCTTTACCGCGCTTTGGTAGAGCCCCGACTCCAAGCCCTGCTGTCGGACATCTTCCGTGACCTAAACTACAAGCTGAACGAAGCGTCGTATGGCCAGTTGCCAGAGGCTCACACATTGACGGAGCGTCTGCGCACTGGATGGGACGCACTCATGACGGGCTATCGAGATCAACTGACCGAGTCAAACTATGCCTCGCTCTTCTCCATGGCCGTAGATGCGCTCGTGCGGCCTTGGGAACAGCTTGTATTCCAACTGACCTTCACCGAGCTCGGTGCCCTGCGCTTCGACAAGGACGTGCGTGGTGTGCTCATCATGCTGAGCGAGCGGGCTCCTTGGGGCCTTCGGGACAAGTTCTTACGACTGCAACAGGTATCGTACGTCCTCAACATGGACGAGGAAGAAACAGACACGAGCGACGCCTACGAGGCTGGCGTGTCCAGCGGCATCTCATGGCAACTGACGCCTGCCGAAGTTCAGAACGTGCGTGCACTGCGCGTCACATCTTGAATACCTCTGCTTCTGCATAACCAGAGGCTCGCAACATACCACCAAGCGGGCCCTGCGATAGTAGATCGCGCGCCTTGGGACCGGCGAGAGCATGCACAAACCCGTCAGGGCCACACACGAGCACTAGACGACGCCACACCTCGGAATGAGCGAGTCGCGTCTGGATATCCTCAAGAGAAATACGCCCACTGTGTACAGGCACAGCTACGCCATCCACCACCAATTCATGCACAGGCCGGCGTGACCAAAGGCGGCCAAGCCATGTAGCTGTGTCGACCCGTCGGACTCGTGCGCCAACGGGTATGCCTGTGGCTGTACATAAGTCGGCCTGCTGTGAATGCCGCGGCATGCGTTCCACCCACAAACGCAATTGCACATGCTCAGGATATTGCTTCAGGTAGCGGACCATGTCAGGCACAGCCTGCAATGCATCCAGCGAAGACGCTGCATACCAGACTGTGAGCTTAGGTGACGTAGCCGGATCACGGGTATCAAGCACATTGGACAAGAGCTGGTGAGAAGCCGCGACGCATGTGCCGCCTACCATCATGACAATCTCGTCCGGCATCTTGGCATGAGATGGCAGTTGCCACGTCACTTCAGGGCCACGAACATACACAGGAGCATTCGGACGCAGCCGATGCAAATATCGAGATAGTTCCCCGTCAGCGTAGCGCTTGATGAGCATGTCGAGTGAGCATGCATCGCTCCGACTCAGTATGGCCAGAGGCGTATAGGGTCGCTCCACTTGAAGAGTGGGCTCTTTGATGTAGTACGAGTAAATCGCAAACGGGATACAGTCGCGACCCAGCGTGAGTGGCTTCTTGGACACCAAGTGCAAATGACGATGCATCGCACGTTCATCCGACTCAAATGCGCGAGCTGCTTGGCACGGCAGTAGGCTCGTCGATCCCAACAGAAGCGGCGCATATCGATACGGCAAAGGGCCTTCGTCGCTCTGTCGTGCTTGCTGCGTCACATAGAACGCACCCAAGCAGACGGAGGTGGCCAGCGCTATGGCGCGTGCACCACGCGGCAAAGCTCGCTGCATCGATGCCTGCTCCTGTGCGAGAAGGCGCCACCTGCCCTGCCAGGGCAATGCATCAATTAGTCATCCATCCAAGGGGTCGGGGCCAACCACCATGAGTGACCGTGCGCTCAGCTTTCCCCCATGAGTCGTACGATTATTTCGGCAGAGGCACTTCCCACCGCGAGTGTCGAAGCCTTAACCCAGATCCTGGAACGAGTTCTCCTCTGCTCGGCCATTGGTGCTGAAAAACTGGCCAAGCAATCTCACGCTGCTATTCAGGATCTGCCAGACGACAGCCGACCATGTACTTACGACGGTCTGGTGGACGTCGCCCGCTTTTGCCTCGAAGAGGAGCCTGGATGGTCCCATGACGAATGCATCGAATTTCTTTCCCAATATCCCCGTCTGGACGTACTGGTAGGCGAGAATCAGCGCCTGTCACAACTGTGCGAAGAATATGAGACACGCTTTCCCGGCCTGCGATATATTTCCAGTAAGAATGAGCCCGACATCGATGCAGCTATCAGCGAAGTCGAGCTTTCATTGCAGCATTATAACTCGACGCACTCTTACGAGCCTTCCAGTGTCGAATGGCGAGCAGAACTTGATCGTGTGCTGGGTATGATGTGGGACTCGGCGGTAGATCGCGCATCTGCTTTGCACCCAGGTCCTGTCACGACTGAGCCCGGCACATTTGACAAAGTTGCCACCTCCCCCGAAAGCAATGCAGCACCTTCCAAGCCACAGGAGGAGCGCGGCGATGATGAACCATTCCTGTCCCTGTCTTCCTTCCGTGCTTTGGCTGTAACATCGCCATGTATCGAAAAGTTTTTTGAGCATGATCTTCCCAAATCCTTTCGACTCGATGAAGTACAGTGGTCGAGCTCAGGAGGGGCTTTTGCTTGGCATGCTGCCCCTGTTGTGCCTCGGAATGGACAACGTGGTCCGGACGTAAAGTCGACCAAGTCAAGTGCTGGCACAGTTTCTATTGCTTCCACGCTACTACATGGTAATACAGTTCCATTACATGCAGAGACGCCTGTAAGCTATTCTCGAGATATCACATCGGGTGCGCGTGGTAAAGTGGTCGGGTTCTTGGGTGGTCTTTTCGGTGAAGAAGGCAAAACTCGCATTGATGCATTGGCGGACCAAGTGGCACTTCGGCTCCAGGCTCATTCTGTACGGGGCCCTATACCAAGCTTTGCTCAGGAACCTGCACCCGAGCCCGAGAAAAAGTCACGCACATGGCGCAACGCATGGATGCAAGGCAAGAGCGCCGCATCCAATGTCGTATCAGAGGCGCGTTCCAGCACGTTTTCTGGGCGCCTCGCCAACGTTTTTGGAGTGCAGAGCGCTGCCCCACCTGAAAAAGTCTCTAGTTCTGAGAATGAAGATACCACTAATGAATCATGCTATCAAGATGGTGATTCTGACTCAAGAACAGCGCTTCGTGGCAGTGACCTGGCAAGGGAAGGTCCGGAGGCAGCCGTGGCCACTCTTCGTGCCGCGAATGAAACACTTTTACAAGAGCGAAGCGCTTTTGTAATTGACGAAACACCCTCCGCTGACAACACTATAGGTGAAGGTGAAGATGAGGCTGATCACGATGTAGAAGGATTGGATGCCCTCATTGCTGGTGACGCTGAACCTTCGCTGACGTCGCCCACCGCTTGAGCACGACATATCCCACGATAGCATATGATGACTAACACTGGAGTCGGGATAAGGCCACATGACGTCAGGCAGATTTGCTACCCCAATTTGACCAAATCAAAGAACGCCAATGTCCGATGTCAAACGTGGGGATTGTGGCACGTGCTTATAACACTGCGTAAGCAGCAGTCCGTACATGATGCCTTAGGCTTAGTGGCGGAAAAAGTCCCTCTATTCGGGGCCGCAAGGACTTGTCGTGTGATAGTCAGACATAGTCCATGTCATAATCGGTATATCGGGCACATCCAGAATAGACAGCGAATAGTATCGATCTAAAATTGTTATCGCACCATCATCGACAAATCGGCGCGTACAGAGACACCTAGGCCTATATGTAATTTCTCCTTTTTAGGATCACGTGTCGTCGGATTGATCATTAAGGAAAGGTGCATTCCTGCGTACGCACAGCCGCTTACAAGAGTATACCGAGATAGGATACTTGCTGTCCTACTGGACCTCCCTAAAGCGGAGTCCATTAAACAAAATCAACGATGTATGATGACTCCTTTGGACTCCTGTCGTCTCATGCAAATGCGGAAGCACCTTTGCAACCATGCTCCCCAAGTACGTACGATGCTTCTGTGTAACATTTTCGGACTAACACCAGTAGGCAATCCGCAGGTGGACCTTTTTAGCCCGGATGATCTAAATCAATTTTTGCGACAAGATGTGAATCATGAAAGCAAGGATGGAATGTCCACCCCACCCGACTCTAACTTATCTCAAGATTTTTCTTTGTCTGCAATAGGACTCAATGAACTGGCCAGTCCATTCACGGGAGTCGATGGCAGTGACCAAGGTGTATCGAATGCTAAGGCTCCTTCTCGTTCAAACCCGACCTCAATGCTGAAGAGCTGCTCTGACTCGCCTGTTTATAACCAGAATAAACAAGGTTTATCACCATCTAAAGCTGCAAACCCAGTAAACACCTCGGCCACGATGGCTCTATCCACGCCGCGCCAGGCCAACGGTCAAAGGCGCTTTAACTGGGCCGAAATGATATGCTACACTATCGACGAAAGCCCTGAAGGGAAATTGTTTGTTCAAGATTTGTTCGAGCGGATGGTTAAAAAGTATCCCGAGCTTCGTGACAGAGCTCCGGAATTCAATTGGGAAGCCCGTGTAAAGAACAGAATAAAGTCCACCTTGTCCACGAAAAATAACTTGTTTATCAAACTTCCTAGACACGATCGACCGAGTGGAAAGGGTAGCTGGTGGGCGCTTAGTCCTGATGCTAGGGAGGCTCTTCGCGAGGGTTGCATCTCTGATGCCATCAAAGGCATTGGTATCTCGCCCTTGGCATCTCGTCACAGTGTGCAAGAACCGGGTAACAAGGAATCGTTCTCGTCTATACATGGTAACTATCAGCAACATATGGGTGCTCCACAACGGTCTTTATCTGCTTATGGCTCTGAGCCTCGACTTCAACAAAAAGAGCTAAAGTCGATCAACTGGATACAAGATAACACTTTAAAGCAGTTCCCTGCTGAGCGTGTTGGACCCTATACAAGCTCTATGCTTGCTCGTCGGCGGCTAGGAATGAAGAAACCTGGTCTCTCTCGTCTTAATTTGAGCGCCTCTTCATTTTATGACACTGTTAATGATGACGCGAATACAGCCGCATCAGTTTCTAATCCTTCTACCCTCTCGTCGATGTTCACACAAATGCAAGAGCATGTATCCACACCCGAATCTAGCGTGTTTTCACTGTCACCTGTCACGGCATCCTTCCCATCGCCTTTGCCTTTGTCTCCCGGGATCCAGGCCAATACACATTCTAATTATGAGCAAAACACGTATCAACCTTCTTCTTTGTGCAATTCCTCTATCCCCGGCAACGATTCTTCATTCTTTGGGCTCATTCAAGCGAATGATGTTCCTTTCGATTCCTCTAACATGCCACAATATTCAGCAGAAAACCTTATTAATTTTAACTCCACTAATGCTGAGTTAAGAAATATGACGATCTCCAATGCCCCGGAGGTTTCTGAGTCTGGCTTGTTGAACGGAAATATCGAAGAAAACAGTAATGGCTTCCCCCCCGACGTTCGCTCATTGTTTGAATCCTCCCAGATGCAAAGCACCACGCCAGTGTTCCCTACAATGAATCAGTCACAGGCTGCAACCTCTTGCAGTTTACCCTTGGACTTCCGAAACACGACACCAATTGAAAGTCAAGGGCCAACTACGTTTTCGTGTCCTGAATATACTAACAATGACATGTATGACTTGCTAATGAATAATATACTTGGATCTGTTGCTTCATTCAAGTGTAGTCCAGGAGATGCCGTGGAGTGCAATCAGTCAACGTTTGACCCAAACAACAATAATTTAGCTCAATGGAACATTGATCTCGGGTGAATGTCTGAAGCGATGAGTACCGGATTTTACAAGTATTAACGATACCCAACTCATTGAGCACATGACTAAACGAACTATCGCGTGCTTTAAAGCGATATTAAAGCGCCTGTGCATTGTGTATACATACAAACTAGCCTTGTGTATTCAGCTCATGCTTTGCAAACAACATCTTGTTAACCATGTTGCCCGAGTGAAGGGCTATAACCCGGCCACACACAGCAACTAGACATCTGGAAGAACGTTTGACTACGAGCTTTTAACAGATGTACTTCTTGGACAGCAAGAAGTCCATGATGGTTTTTACGCTGTCCTCAACAGAGGACTTCGCACCATCAATGTGAATCTCAGGATTTTCCGGCGCTTCGTAAGGAGCCGATACGCCGGTGAACTCTAGTCAAGTTAGTAAATAGGTTACATTGCACACACACACCTTTGATTTCGCCACTAAAAGCCTTTTTATACAAGCCTTTGGGGTCGCGCTTCGCACATTCTTCTACGCTTGTATCCACGAATACTTCAATGAACGGTAGTTCAGGATTGTGCTTCCGGTGCAACTCGCGTGCAAAGTCACGATCTGCCTTGTACGGTGAGATGAACGACGTAATAGCGATGGCCGTCGACGAGGCGAAAAGAAGCGATACTTCAGAAATGCGACGAATGTTTTCTTCGCGATCCTTAGGTGAGAATCCGAGGTCCTTATTGAGGCCAAAGCGAATGTTGTCACCATCCAGACGGAAGGCAGACTTTTTCAGATGCAGCAGGTGCTGTTCTAAAGCCACAGCCACAGTGGATTTGCCAGAAGCAGATAGACCAGTAAACCAAATCGTCATACCCTTTTGATTCAAAAGACTGCTGCGCTCATCATAAGTGACATTGCCGGGGTGAAAAGTGATATTCGTTGCCATGTTGTAGCGGGTCCAACTTGGAATCTAGCACGGATCTACGGTTTCTGTGCTACATAAGCCAAGCCCGCAATGTCTGACTAAAAATGCAGTGTGTTGGCTAGTGCTTCTTGCGTTTTACACGCGTACTTAGATCGTTGACTGGCTTGTCGGCTGGTGGAGCGTGCAGCTCCGAGTCACTCGCCAGCGACTCCGTTGCGCCTAGAAAAGCCTCTTTAATGGCTTTCTCCAGTTCGGGGTTCACTGGCTTGCCGTCGTCTTTTAAGACAGTGGATGGATTCGCAGCGAGTTCATCCAGCTCGTCATTAGTAGAACAATTGACATACCTTGAGCTCAAGATCCTTTAGCATTTCTTCGATATCTTTTTTCTCACGGCGAAGTTGATCTTCGTCGAGGTCCCATAGGTGGTCGTTGGCGGACTCATCAGACGGTTTCTTATCTTCATGTGAACGAACGCGTTCTAATTGCACAAGACGCCGTCGTAGAACATTCGCGGCCTGCTCGATGTGAGTTTTGGCATGCTTGCGTTGTTCAACGTCTGGGTGAAACTCCAGTGCAAGGCCTAAGCGCAAATGTCCGTCTGAGACTCTGCGCGAGTAAGGTGGAAGCAGGTTTTTCAATATGTCGAGAGATGCTTCGTAATCGTCGGAAGCCTGTTCAAAGTTTTCTTTTGGAGTTAGTTCTGGCTCATAAACGCACCTGTTTCGAGACCGATATCACCAAGATCGTTCCGAACCTCAGCCAATTCTGATTCAATTTCCCTCTTACTCCAGGTTTCTCCGGTGACGAGATGTAGTTCCGGCTTGAATTTACCTTTTCCTTTTGATTCCTGATGAGACTCTTGGGTATGAGATCCATCCAATAATTTTTCAAAGATGACACGGGATAAATCGAGCACGGTGAAAGCAATACCCAAATCATCATCATCATCATCTTCTTCTTCTTCTTCTTTATTCGCATCGAAGTTGCCTTCATCAGCGACCTTACGCTTTCTTGCTGCTGCATTTTGCTCACGGAGCCCATTATCATCTCCACGCATTTCATCTTCAGGACGTGCGCCACTAATCATTTCAGGAGCCGTTGTAGGCTCAGCATCTTCAGTACTTCCGATCGTGCCGCCGCCACCAAGTGCACCTGAAACAGAAATGGCATGCTCAAGCAACGCGCGACCATAAATATGCAGGATAGGTGCAAGTTCAGGTGCGTCCTCACCGAATGTGTCACGCCTCGTGTGTTAGCTGCCATTTACATACAAAGATTCAAGCGCTGAAGCTATCAAGTCAGAAGCAGAGTCGTATCTTTTTAATGCAAAGAGTTTGTTGGCTTCATCAAGATCTTGCTTCACTGACACCATGGTCGTGTCACGTAAAGGTGGATGGTCAGCCGCCATGCGCAATCTGACCGTGTCGAGCCGCGACGCGCCCTACCTCCACATTCATGACAGACCACGTGAAACGATGCCGGTTTTGGGGTGGGGACATGGCATAGAGACGCTTTCAGTAAACTCGTGATGCTTGGCATGTCCAGAGTCACTGTACCATGACGTGCAGAAGGCAATTATCTAGTGTAATCTTACACCTGTTAAGTAGAATTATCAATATGGAACCACGATACATGCATAATTCAGCTGGACTTTTTGAAAAAGCCAAGTATTTTCTCCATTGCACCCCTTTTATTTTTTACGGTATCATTCGTAGGATCCTCTTCGCCGACCATTTCTGGACCAGTTTTGGCATCCTGTTGAACTTGAGGAATTGGTGCACCAGATCCATCTGTGAGCTCGGGCGCCACAACCGCAGGTTGCTCACTTGTCAACTGAGCACTTCGCGATACCTCCTTCGAAGACATTGGGCCTACAGTAATATGCTGAATATCAACATGAATTTAAACTTACGCTCTGAATTTTTTTGCGAGAGGCATCATCTACGTTGTCGAGATGTGGTACTCTTTGGGCTTGGCTTGACATGCAGTAGTTCAGAAATTAAATAAGGCCACTGGTTAATGACAATCCCGTTCAGAGCAAGTCCGGAGGAAGTGGAGGCGGCGGCAATGTCGTGTTCCCCATCTGCACACAGATGCACGACACGGACGCAAGGGTCGCATTTCTGGATTGGCTGCGCTCTCATGGCGCGTACGTGCACCTGAGCCTGTATTTTCGTCACAGTACGTGCCTTTAACTCATAGTAGATGAGAAAGATGGATGGGGCCTTTACACTCGAGATGTCCTGGGCGAGGCAACGGAAGCAATGCGAATCCCTCGCTCAATAGTGCTTCATCCCATGATAGCCCACCAAAAACTATGTCAGGGTTTACGTGTAAATGATGGATATGAGACACTCTGCCCAAGAGAATGGATGCTTTTGTACCTCGTCATCCAACGAGTTCTAAGTGAAAAAACTTTGACAGGTGGGACGATGACAATACTGGGGGCACATATACCTTATATTCGAATTTTCCCTACCAGTATGCTCACGCCGCTACATTACTCAACGTCAGAGCTTTCTTTATTGGAAGGCACAACTTTGTACCATGGTGCAATACAGCGGCGTGAGGCATCAAAGCTATCTTCAGAGCGTGCCAAGGATTGGTTAGTTTCTGCCATGACTTCCGCGAGTGACGATCAAATCAGGCTTCTTCTCACATGGATCGGCGAAATAGACTGGCACTCAGCATGGCTCTGGGCAGAGGACGGATACGCAAGTCGTAGTTTTCCACCACAGGTTGCTGGCTGGCCTCAGGGAGACGAGCCCATTCTAATTCCAGGATTCGACGCTTTAAATCACCGTCGTGCGGAACCAGTGACTTGGTCTTTGCGTGAACCTGCATTAGCCGTCTTCACGCTTCGACGTGCTTACTCGCAGGGTGAGCAAGTCTACAATAATTATGGTGCCAAAAGCAATGAAGAGCTATGCAGCTCCTACGGATTCGTTGAACCGGATGGACCAGATGATCTACTTGCGTTGGCGTTGCGCAGCAACGCTGATGATGCAGCTGGTGTGTTTTATTGGCCGCAGAACCAAACAGAACCTCCCTCAGCCTTGCTGGTCAGACTTCGCGAACATGTTGGACCCACTGCGGAGACGGGGCGTGTTGCACGACTGCTTTTGGAAGTTCAAGTCATGGAAATGTTGGAAAAAATGCTTCGCCAACGTCGAAAAGCATTTCGTCTTACGCAGCGGGAAGTTGAGGATGCCGTGCCGTTTAAAAATGAATCAGATTTTGTTCGTGAAAGCGTGCTGTACGTCATTCGAACCTATCGAGATGCCCAAGCCAGCATGTTGAACAAAAAAATACAGTGGGTTCAAGCAGAGCTGGACCGTTTGCTCGATGAGCTAGAGCATGAAGGTTGGACACCTTAGATGTGTTTTAATTTGGAGGCAGCAGGTATGATTGCCAGCCATTCTGCCGGCGAACTTTCGTGTGATCGTGGTTTAGTTCAAGCACCTGACTTTGCGCTAAAGCAGAACGCAGCGTTTCTTTTTGACCTTCCTCCGGTATACTTTGAGGCTCATCCGTGGATGCATTCGACACAGCATTTTTAAACATGGAGCGGAGACGCTTGAACCCAAGAATTGTTTCCAATGGCACAAATCCCTGGTCATCCATTTTCTGGCGAAGAAAGAAGTCTGACGCCAAATTCGCATCGGAAAAGTAGAATTCAACTTGTGCTCGAAGATGCTCTGAAAGGACAGAAGCATCGGTAGGAGGCGTAGCTGCAGGTACATAATAGGGAAAGACAGGCGTTGGCACTGGGGACGACGCATTTGGATCCATCGCCACATAAGTTAGCACTGGCATGGAATATGGAGCTGCAGGGGCACCGGGTTGGTTCATGTAGGGTGCCGCATAGGGTCCATAGCTTGAAAGAAATGCTTTCTCGTTTTGAGCATTTGAAGCGTGACCTGAATAGGACGTAGATGATGCGGTATTCGACTCGTTATTAATGTGATGTTGATGAGAATCAGCATGACTCTTATCATAGAATTCGTCTTGTTTTGTCTTGACTAATTGATGAGGGTAGCCATCAGGCAAAGATGCCGGCCCTTCAGGTCTTTGTGCAGGCTGCATGGCTACAGCGCCGTTTTGCATTGCATGTGTGATGACTGGAGCTCTGGACGATCCACGGCCACGACCAGCGCGGCCACGTCGAGACCACACACTTCCCTCCAACTTATCCTGCATTGGAACCATCCGTGGATAGCCCATTGGGAATGGAGCATCATGGCGCATATGATGATGGTAAGAATCCATGGAGCGATGGGGTGAGAAGGAACCATCAGCATAGGTGGCAGGAATCGTTGCATTAGACGGAAGCAGTCCATAGGGAGTCATTAAGAACACAGGTTGGGGACCAGGTTGGTATAGCCATGACTGAGACCAGCCGTTCGTCATGGTAGTGTCCGGGGCAGAGGAAGACATGGCATGGGATGTAACGTTATTTGATTCGTGTGATTCGGATACATCCCCAGTAGAAGAAGACAAACTGGGTTTGTCAGGCGTTGAAGTCAAATGCTTGACAAATAGCGGGGCACTTTTACCACCGTTGAGCATGTGGATACGCTGGAGCCATGCGTCATTAGCAATATCATCAAGGGCTAGTTCAGAATCATTTTGCACAGAAGAGGCATTCGAGGTTTGAGAATGCGAGCATTTTTTTGACGTAGGATTTGTATGCTGGGTCGAAGAGGAGTCAGAATGATGCCTGGGGTACAAGTCCCGTTGATGACGTCGACGCATACGAAGCTCCCAGACATTGTCATTTCCATTGGAGAACTCTGATTCTGATTCACCCTGAGCTGAATGTGGTGGGGAAACTGGAGAAGTTGAGGGTGGTTCAGCTATTTTGAGAGGCACTGATTTGGGCGAATGCGTGATGGTGCTCGACGACGATAATGCTTCGGATGAGGCAGATGCAGGAGAGGACTCATTCACTGATATCTTCTTGGACTTTGATTGATCTCTCTCGTTGGCTGTAAAATCCGCCGCGGCGTTAGCTTGGCGCAAGCGCTGAGCATACGATACGGTCGGCCCCGAGCGCGTACCCGACTTTGTTGTCCACGGGGACGTGGTCATGGCGTCGTTGACGTCCCTATATCACGAGCGCCAGCAAGGATCAATATACGCTCCGTTTTGAATCTAGGCGCTCGTTGCAGAAGACCGAAGCTGCGTCTAACAAGATGCCGTGTAAAAGCGCAAAAAGGCTTTTGGCGGCGTACAGACCTGTTCCAGTGCTAGAGCCCTACAGTCCCTTTGCCTATGCCTGCAACACACGCACGCAGCCTCTTTGGTGCATGTACATTTAATTCCACATTATCTACCGAATCACGATAATTTCAAGCGCACTTTGAACAAACGCGACTGTCCGTGGCTCACTTATGCCAACGACCCCAACCTCCACGTGATATGCATGAACCTGTGATTAGCTTATGACACAGTTATTGTACGTACTCGTGCAGCCCAATCCGAGGCGCTTGGGTATTCGTGCGTGCTTTGGTGCCTGAGGAAAGTGATATCGCTTCATGTAGCATTTCAGCGAGCTCTGTTGTACTTGGCGTCTCGCCCAAGTTGCGCGCCGCATATCGAAGTTCATCGATTCCGATACACCTTGTATCCACTTCTTCTTCTGTTACATCAGTGCGAATTCCGGTATTTGGTAGCGTGGATAACATAGTGGGAGCAACGAGTGGAATACGCTCAAGGAGCAGTCGGTACAAAAATCGAGCCTGCTCACGTTTAGTCTTGGTTAGCTTGGTTTTTGTATCTGTGTTTGGCGCGTCTTCTTCGCTGAAAGATGTATATTCGTCATTAGACGGATCATACTCATCATCACTGTAGGATTCCGAGTCGTGCAACTCATTGGTAGCTTGACGATTAGTCCGTCGACGCTTTGATCGGCGCACACCTTCCATAACTGTTTGCACAGCCTCGATGAAATACGCTTTTGGTATACTTGGCTCATTGTCATAAGTACCATGAACTGCATTTGCCTCAAGCAGCTCACAAACATCTTGTCGTTGAGAAGAATCCAGTCCAAGGGATTCTAAAGCTCTGGGCAAAGCAGATACTTTCATGCCTTGCGAAATACCTTCCTCCTGATAAAGGTCCGCATCAGGCACAAATCCACCAGCCAATGAATCATTTACCAAGAATCCCCCTCCTTTGCCACGAACAGGATCTCGGGTATCGGAGCATGCCGCATCATATGCAGCCGCTACGCGTGTAGTTAGGTCTTTCTCCATAGGCATGGTAGCGAATGTGGAGTGCTCGGCCGACAATGGCACCTAATACAGCAAGGTGATGGTGTGTGCCCGACTGCTGGGTGCTGTCTCAAAACCACCCCGACGATGGTATGTGGATATGTGCCAGTCACTGACAATAGGCACTGTCAGATCGCATAATTGGTGGCACATGTCTCTCCGTCGCAGTCTCTGTATTTATGTACTACACCGTCTGGGCCATTGTGACGGTATGTACTTACGTGTGAACGACTGACTGTATAGCCCTTTTTCCCTGCGAATGCGCCTCTTCAAAGCTTTTTTCCACCGCGTGAATGGGCTGTCCGACTTCCCGCACTTTTACTATTTGCTGGTCTTTCTTTCATTACGCTTTTTATTATACGTGTACTGCGCAAACAGGCTATTGCCAAGCGGGAAAAGGAAATGCAGAAAAGCGCCTAACGACGTGATGACCCGTTTTTCTTGTTATGGCGCGTACGCTGCTCACTAGGCTCACTCGGTACAATCACATCACCACCCGCTATGCCGTATGAATCGTCCATTTGATCAATCTTGTCTCGAGCACTGACAAAAAACATCATGTCGCGTAATTGCTCCTTCAAGTCTGCGACTTGTGCTTCTAGTTTGCTGTGTCCTTCTTGCAGTTGTTGAACATGAGAATACAAGCCACTTGACACACTTTTTTCTTCCTCGAGCTCATGTCGCGTCATTCGGACTGTCTCCAACGCTCGACGAAGCTGTGCATCTTGTCTTTTTATAGTGGATTGCGTCGAGGATAGTTCCTGTGACATAGAATCGAGATGCTCTTTGGTTGCATCACACTCTTCACGAAGCTGGTCTCTTTCCCTACACGCGTGTTCATATTCAGATTGCGACACGCTTTGAGACTTGACTTGAGCCAAACGTCCCTCGTAGTATACACGCTGAGAATCTAGTTGGGACATGATCATGCTCGAATATTCAGCCCCAATGGCCTCCATCTTCTCCTGTAGCATCTCCACTTGACCCTGATCCGTCGGATTGGACATGCCCTCCTGCAATTCGTTTCCCTCGCGATTGAAACCAGATCCACTGGGATAACGAGGATTCCATAATTCCCCAGGCACACTAGCAGCCATATTTGTAGCTGATGGGAGTTCCACAAGCTTTCCGCCGGACTTGCTCTGAATCAAGCGATGGACATAGCCATCGCCAGCATAATCCCAAACACGTTGCGTTTCGACTTCAAGACTGTACAGATGTCCCGTTTCTTCATAATGCTGACGCGCATGACCGTGAGTGTACCGTCCACAGCCCACATTCGCACAAATTAGGCACATCCACAAGTCTGAATCGTTTTGGCACGCACCACAATGGGACGCGAGCAGCGATGCATCGCTACCATCAGCTGAGGCACCTTTGACATGCCGAACATAAGAGTGCCGACACACAGGACACCGGCTGTCATCCCAGCGCTGCAAACAAGAACAATGAAATGAGTGCTGACACAATACGGTCACAATACCAGACAAGCGCGAATCAAGTCGATCCAAACAAACAGGACAAGTAGGGAGTTCAAATGCATTTTTTCGTAGTCCTGAATCTAAACGATGTGGTTGTAAATTGTGAAGTGATGGTGCTTTTTCGGTGTCTGACGGTAAAATGATAGGCCAGGGTGACAATGCTGATGACATAGGGTACGGTACAGGCATAGATGAAGCTGCTGATGCTGTAAATCCTGTAATATAAACAAGTTCACAGGCGTCTGATGTATCAAACGCATCAAACGGCTGACCATTATACATCTTGAAGAATTCTTCCGCATCTAGAGCATCACGAAACTTGATGAGCACAAGAAGATAATTCTTTCCCAATTGATGTATAATGCGTACTTGTTCGATTGCCTCGAGAGCGGAATCAAGGAACTGGAGTAGTGCTGAAGTGTTCATAGGCGCAGGTACATTGAGCATGGCGAGTATTGTCCCCATGCTTTCGTCATCCACCGTCGCGTCATCGGCTTCAGCCACCTTGGTAGAATGTTGTGAATCGTGCGCATTATCTAACACACGAAAGAGGTGTACTATACCAAATGGCACATGTACAACACCTTGGTCAGTCTTGTGATGCGTATCGCAAGACGACACTTCAAATGTGCTTATCTGTTCGAACCTGGATTGGATCGTGCCAATATTTACATAGGATTCATTCATTTTGTGCAAGTACAAATAGGTAATTTCAAGTGGTCCTAATCTCAAATCCAAGCCTCGGTTTGTTCGAATAGGTGTGCGAAATGGTGCTGGTGATGGCACTTGCTCAAATGGACGAGATGGTAAGCGTGCTTCTTCCGGTGATAGTGCAAGTTCAGATACGTGTATATGGTACTTAGGAAGTACAAACATTACACGGTACTCATTATGCAAGCGCAGCGCTCAGTACAAGAAAGCGTGGCGCTTGAGTCGTGAACAGCCAAAAAGACTGGCCTCCAGCGCTTCCCCGTTATTTCTCCACACACTCAGGCGAACGGTGCCTTGTCACCAGAGGTGTAATGCATCATGGAGCTAATCCTATCGCCGCACGATAGTGAAAATCTCCAGCTCGTTCTTAGAACGAGACAGCATCTTGTCGAGTATAATTCAGCTTCGCATGCATTGATCCTGAGGTCTACTCAACTACCTGCACCAGTGATGACAAATTCTGTGGCCCGAGCTATGTCGCAAGAGGCGTCATTGCATTCACCTGCGCACTCTCACGTATGCCCCGTGTGTCAAAGACCATGGGAAAAAGATTTCTTTCCATCGTCATCGATGCATACCAGCAGCAGTTGGACCAACAATGAGAATGATTTAGTACATGTGGCGCCACATTACTTCCGACTTCTATCCCAAGTACCTTTGCTTGGAACAACGAATTCGAATGTAGGTTCTCCTCCTGTATGCGAAGAAGTTAACGAGGGATATTATGAGCGCTTTTTTGTCGAAATTCGGCAGCTCGGTCGAGGCTCGCGAGGCACTGTGTACTTGTGCCAACATGTACTGAACGGGCATGAATTAGGTATGTATGCGGTCAAAAAGGTGCCTGTGGGTAACCATGACGATACTTTGTCTCAGTCTTTGGGCGAAGTACATTTAATGGAAGAGCTCATTCATCCAAACGTCATCCATTACAAACATGCATGGGTTGAAATGTCGCAAGCATCACCGTTTACGCCCCGTGTCCCAACTTTACATGTGCTTATGATGGCTGCGAACGGCGGCAGCCTAGCTGATTGGATATCGGCACGCTCAGGTGATTCAAAAGAGAACAGTAAGAGTCCAACGGTGAATCAAACGTACGTGGACCGACTCAAGACCGAATTTCGTAAACGACGACATGCCAAGGAGTGTGGTGAGCCTAGGGGTAGCACCCGAACAGGTATTCATTTCTTGCGTGAAGAAGAGATTGTGCAGCTCATGATTGATATTACCCGTGGCTTAGACTTTCTTCACAATCGGGGGATATTGCATTTGGATCTCAAACCAGGGAACGTCTTGCTGCATTGGGATGACGATGCTCTGCTACCGAAGGCACTTCTGAGTGATTTCGGATCATCGCTACCCGTCCACGAAAACTGGTTGCGCAAACGGACTGGACACACTGGAACACTGGAATACATGGCACCAGAAACCATAGTGCCCCACCGTGGACAGCTCGCCGAGCTATCTAGCAAGGCAGATATTTGGTCTCTTGGTATCTTGCTGTATGTTCTTATTTTTTTCGAGCTGCCATATACACAAGTCGACGATGTGGATTTGTTGCAGAGTGAAATTAGCGCGTTTCACTCTCTTGAAGATACTATTCATTGCCGAAGACAGTCTAGAAGATATTCGCACGTTCATCCAGCTCTTGGCTCCCTTCTCAACAACATGCTCCAAGTATATCCCCCAGCCCGACCAACGTGCCGCGACATTCTAACTGTGTTGGAGCATTACCCTGATGCACCCACATCCGCCTTGCAGGTCAAGCAGTCATCCGCCGTAACCATCCTACCTGCACTTAAGATTTCAACTTACACCCGTCCCTCTTTCGCTGTAAAAACGTCTCTCCACACGCCCGCTCTTGTCCTGCTGGTTATTAGCATCATTTATATGCAAATTTTACTCGCCGATCATTTGGGCTGGATCTATGGGTCCCAATACCATGTTTGGATACGACACGTATGTACGCTGCTGGCTTTGGCCCAACTTGCTTGGAGCGTCACGTCTCGGCCTTCCATGATAGGCTCGATTGATAGACGGTGGGTCTTTCCTTCTATGATTCTTGTGATACTTATCATGGTCTATATTTGCACGGAAATATAACAAAGGAATACTTCTTTGCCCAAAAAAAAATGTATTTCGCTATGTATAGAATTACGCATAAAGGTCATCATCGGCATCATCATTACCGAATGCAGCCGGTGCAGGCGCAGCCCCAGGGGCAGCAGTAGCTGCCTGCTGGGTCGATGCACCAGACGGAGAAGAGTCATCGATACCACCCTCAGGGAACCGGAAAGAGGCACCCATCGTACCCCGGCTCTGCTGCATAGTTGAAGCAAACATCTCGTAACGGCGAATGTCAGCGTCAGAGACCGAACGACGTGCGAAGCGCATCGAATCCTCAAAGTGGGCCAAGGTGATTTCAGGAACAGGGTCATCCTCTATCTCCTGCGCTGCGCCTTCTTCCTCCATCTTGACATCATCGCCGCGCTCCTTGCGCTCTTGTTCGCGACGACGGTCAGCCTCAATAGACTCGCGAATAGCAATCTTGGCAGCACGCTGGCACACCTCCGCCAAATCGGCACCAGAGAAGCCATGCGTGTGCTTGGCCAAGAAACCAAGGTCAACCTTGGGCGACACAGGCGAGTTCTTGAGTGTAGCCTTGAGAATGTCCAAACGTGATGCCTCGTTGGGAAGCGGAATATAAATAAGCTGGTCAAGACGACCAGGACGCAGGATGGCAGGATCGATCTGTTCGGGACGATTCGTAGCGCCAATGACAAACACATTCTTTTTTGCGTTCATACCGTCCATTTCTGTTAAAATCTGGTTGATAACGCGGTCACCAGCACCGCCAGCGTCACCAGATGAGCCGCCGCGCGACTTAGCAATGGAATCAAGCTCATCGAAGAACATAACACAGGGCGCAGCTGCACGAGCCTTATCGAAAACATCTCGCACATTGGCTTCCGACTCACCAAACCACATGGTCAACAGTTCTGGGCCCTTGATAGAGATGAAGTTGGCCTGACATTCGTGGGCAATAGCCTTGGCCAGCAACGTTTTACCAGTACCAGGAGGACCATAGAACAACACACCCTTCGAAGGAGACATGCCGTACTTGAGGAATTTTTCGGGGTGCTCGACAGGGTACGACACGGTCTCTTGCAGTTCTTGCTTGACCTTGTCGAGACCACCAATGTCTGCCCATGTAGTTGTCGGCACTTCCACCACCGTCTCGCGCAAAGCAGATGGATTCGATACACCTAGAGCAAAGCGGAAGTTTTCCATTGTTACACCAAGAGAGTCGAGCACTTCGGCGTCGATTGAGTCCTCATCGAGGTCAATTAAATCCATCTTCTCGCGAATCTGCTGCATGGCGGCCTCAGAGCAAAGTGATGCAATGTCCGAACCAACATAACCGTGGGTCTCAGATGCAATTTGCTCGAGGTCCACGTCCTCGGCGAGCTTCATGTTCTTGGTGTGGATACGGAGAACTTCAAGACGACCTGTGGGGTCAGGAATACCAATGTCCACCTCACGGTCAAAGCGACCAAAGCGGCGAAGTGCAGGGTCGATGGAGTTCGGTCGATTCGTCGCGGCCATGACCACGATGTTCGAACGTGCCTTCAGACCATCCATAAGCGTTAGAAGCTGCGAGACAACGCGGCGTTCAACCTCACCATTAGTTTTCTCGCGCTTAGGAGCAATCGAGTCGATCTCATCAATGAAGATGATCGCAGGCGAATTCTTCTCGGCTTCCTCGAAAGCCTTGCGCAAGTTCGACTCACTTTCACCAGCCATCTTGCTCATGATTTCAGGACCGTTGATGAGGAAGAAAAATGCACCCGTCTCGTTCGCAACTGCGCGCGCCATAAGCGTCTTGCCTGTACCGGGAGGACCAAACATCAAAACACCACGCGGCGGCTTAATACCAATACTTTTGAAAAGCTGGGGGTGACGAAGAGGGAGCTCAACCATCTCGCGAATTTGTGCCATTTGTTTACGGCAGCCACCAATATCGTCATAGCCGACATCGGCAAGGTTGGCCTCTTCATCTTCACGACGCACTGGTTCACCCTCAGTGTGAATCACAGTGTCCTGTGCCACGATACAGAACTCTGCGGGGTCTGTTTCAATCACCTTAAACTCCACTGCACGCATGCTTCCACGCACAATAAAAGTATCACCTTTGCGCACTGGTCGGTATGCTTCGAGGAAGTAAGGCTTCAAGTACACGTCGAATAGGTTACCTTGCAGGCCCTCAACGCTGTCATCGAAGGGAAGGACATGAATGCGCTTACCGTATTTGATATCATGGCATGCATGAACGTTGACTAGATCACCAAGCTTAACGCGGAGATTGTTGCGCGCCACACGGTTCAGACGGATTTTCGAGTCCTCTGTCTCCTCGTCCGTCAGGACGATGAGAACTGTGTCACGACGTTTCTTTCCACGAATTAGAATAGTGTCGCCACGGAATAGGCCAAGTTCCTCCATCTTGGCTGGCGACAAGCACGCCACAGAGTTGTCGTCTGTTGTGGCGTCTTCTACAAAGAGACGATTTGGAGCTGTAAGTGTTAGTCAAAAATCATCTTGTGGACAAGTACGAACACTTCTTATTTCTCAGGATGGCCAGAGAGGTATCCTTCGTGTCATCTTGAGGAACCAACTTGTTGCCTTCCACCATGCTGAAATAGTACCTCCAAAAGGTTTTCGCTCACGACGCGACTCAGGTGGCAATGTGGAAGATGTTCGACAGCTCAGACTTTCTGGTACGTTCAGATCAGCCAACCAGGCCTCTCGGCCGCGTCATCCGGGACCTCGATCGCCCCGCAGCTAAAGGTGACGTAATACAAACCAGACCTCCCTCCACTCATGTGCGGACCCAATACAGCATGTCATGACGAACAACGCTAAGCCTCCTGTGCCCACATTCCGATCCTTCCGTTCACAGCGGTCAAAAGCTTCAGAGAATTGTGACACAAGCAAAAGCTCTGGAAGCTCAGATCTTGAAGGATTTAACAAACGCTTTCACAGTAAGCGCACACTTAGACGAAGCACTCATGAATACCGAGGCTCACATGAGACGAGAGGAGATGACGCATCCAAGCTCTTCGTTATTGACCGTCTTGGAGACTTGAATTCGGCCAAATATGGTCCGAGTTCACACTCTGCACCCTTGAATACGACATCCTCAGGTACGTTTGAATGCACTGACCGTGAGATCAAGTAAAAAGACCGCGTCACAACAAATCCTTGTCAGAGCTTGAGGGATCTGCCACTGAAAAGGATTTCATACCTGTCAGTTTGAAAGATCGTTCACAATATCCGCTGTACAGAGACCCTTATCAAGGGTCTCATAGTGCTTCCATATCTGACGTTGACGGAGGACCTGTGTTTTCAGCAACGTCAGCACAAGAGGAGATTCGTTTTTTGCAAGTCCAGATCTCGAAACATCCAGATGATGTATCTGCATGGATGAAGCTAGTGGATGCACAGATACTTCTTTTCGATAAGGCTAACATTGCTGACGCTTCTCTTGTTGAATCCACATTAGCTCAAATGAAGCTTTCTGTGCTGGAAAAAGCGTTTCAGGCGTCTGATCAAAACAAGGATTCCATTACTCTACGTGTTGCTCAACTTCATATTGCAACAGAAGGTGGCATATGGGCCCAGGAAAAGATACAGCAAGGATGGCGACATCTCTTGGGGCTCTCAAGTCTCAACTCAGGTGAGCTTATGTTGTTATGGCGCGATCATCTCTTTTTTTTAAAGACAAATGCGTCCAACTTTCAGATGGACAGGCTGTTGGATGCTTATCATGATGCTATTGCGGCTATAACGAAGCGCATGGAAATTGATCCTGAACATGTACACCCAATGGAAAAGTTTCGTGTAGACGTGACTTTGGATTTGTGTCGCATTCTCCAGAGTGCTGGATATATCGAATGGGCCTATTCGATTATACAAGCGGAGCTCGAGCTTTATCTTGGCGTCTGGCGTGAAGGAATACCCGCACACCTTGCCGCAGAAGATATTCTGGACCTTTTCTGTGTATGGTGGGACGCGGAATATCCGCGAATATCCGATCATGCCGATGCATACTATGGCTTTTCGATCCAACATCCACATGCCGGTCACCTAAGCATTTTTCCTCGCATTGATTCAGAAGATACAATGACTACGCCAGAAACAATGCAGAATCACCAGCATGCTTGGCAATTAAATGAATTAAAACGTGCAATCCGAACAACACCTGTCGCTTTTCATGGTTCTCAAGAGCCTGACCCACATTGTGATCCCTACTCATATATTGTTTCTTCAGATATTCGTCCACATTTATTTTTACCTCTCCGAGCCTCTTTAGAAAGTGTGCTCATGGTATTGGATGCGTTCTTCGTTTTTCTTGGACTTCCTGAAGGCTGGATTACTCATACTTGTAATCATGATTCTGAGACTACATTTCCGAAACTTAACGGATGGATTCAGCATATACCCCGCTCAGTTCCGCGCTGGCAAACTCTGTCCCTATCAACCACATTTTGGCAGGGCATCTCATCACAAAATGCATTCAAGTGTCCACTTTACAGCTTCGAGCTTCTACCCGATACGTGGATTCCACGCACCGAGAAAGACCCGCGTGGATTCTGGTTTCATACATTACCAACGTTACCTCGATCTACAGCTTGCCAAGTGGAGCGATGCCTGTTACAGATGCGCTGCATATTGGCGGATGGATGTGCTGCAAATATTTCTTCCATCATGGTTCTTCCTTTGACTATGCTGTATGCAGCCACATATACTTACAAAGCTGCGAGGCATGTTCTTCGTAACCAGCTACAGCAAACGCCTCATATGGTGGCATTATGGTATGCCTATGCCCAGCTAGAGCTGTCAATTAGGGGAAACTGTGCTGCTGTGGGCAAAGTGTGCTCAGAAGTACTAGGTGGGGCCTCTCATGCCTATAGCGGGGCTTCTACGGCTTATTTCCTATCTTATATGTGGTCCTTGTGGATCGAATGCCTTTGGGTCACAGGGTCTTGGAACGCTTGTATGCAAGTGATAAAGTGTGCTGTGAATTGCCAATTCGGTTGCGTTCCCGAGCGCATTCAATTATCAAATGAAAGTGTGTCACCAGCAGAAGCGCTGCAGATACTTCATTCTCTGCGTAAAATCGTTAAGACGAAACCAGACTGTACGAATACGTTTGTCTTGGCCGTATTAGAGCATATCCTGCAAGATGTTTCGGTGGGTGACGATTTGACCGCCAGTTTTCGCGTATTCGCTGAAACGTTGATTCATTCACCTGAGCATCTTCGCAATGTGATTGCACAAGTGTGTCAGAGATTCTTAACGGCTTCACAATGTTGCCAGAAGCGACATATAACGCGGCCCCGCGAACTTCGCTCTTTAGCAATCAAACTTGCCCGAATGTCTCCGAACAACTCGATCCTCTTGTATTCTTTGTTCATGCAAAATCAGAAAACACGTTTTGATCAGTATGTGCACTATGTCATGGAGGAGATCGCTTTATCAGATACCATGTGCAGGGAGGAGCTAGGATGGCTTTATGCCCTTATGGCGCAGTTGCCATGCGCCCATCAAGGCACGCTACGCCAATTTTTCGACAAGGCCTTGAAAGCTTTGCCATTTAGTCAGACTTTGTGGCATGCGGCCTTAGAACTGGAAGCAAGAGGGGTGCCTGAGCTTCGCCGTGTCAAGGCGTTATTGTACCAGGCCTTGTGGCATTGTCCTTATGATAAAGGTTTAATACTACGTGCAATGGATCCAATTCTGCAGCCGGCTTTCACAACTGAAGAACTATATACAATTGCACGGGTGGGTGACGAGCGTCAGTTACGAATATTTGCGGACATGATAGCATCGCCCCATTCAGTTCAGGGCGGTGCTTGTACTGTGGCTGTGTCTCCCCTTAAAAGTGGATCGTGCGCGTAGAATCACACAGGAAAAAATGTATAAGCCAATCCCATGCGACAATTATGAGCCCCACGTCTGTGGAGCCAAAGGGTGGCAACATTAACGTACTTTAGATACATACCATCACCATGTTCCGTTGTTGGGCCAGTGTGATATTAGCGCTGATTGTGACAGCCACGTATGTGACATCATTGCCAGGATCTTATGCAATCCAAAGGCGTGCATCAAAATGCAATGGTTATCAAGATCTATGCAATCGTAAATACTCCAACGTTACCCACATTGGTGCGCATGATTCCTTCGCCGTGGGCAAGCTGGGCTCGTTGGGATCAAATCAGGAAGCGAATGTGACAGTGCAGCTTGAAGATGGTATACGTCTTCTTCAGATTCAGACGCATGCATCCTCAGGCCATCAAGATTCTAACCCATCTGGGTTGAGTCTTTGTCATACGTCTTGTGCGCTCAAGAACGGCGGCACACTAGAATCGTACTTGCGACAAGTGAAGCAGTTCCTTGACCAGAACAAGAATGAGATCGTTACACTGGTCATCACGAATCCAGATAACAAGCCTGTCAGTAACTTTGCTAAGGCGTTTGAAAATACGGGTTTAAACTCAATGGCATACAGGGCAAACTCGAACAGTATCTCGAAAAATGACTGGCCTACTCTCCAGGAACTCATCAGCCAGAACCAGCGCGTGGTTGTTTTTCTTGACTATAAGGCAGATGTGAACCAAGCAAAGTACATTCTGCCCGAGTTTCAAAATATCTGGGAAAACCCGTACGACCAGACGTCGAGCAACTTTAACTGCACACCCGATCGGTATATTCATGGCACCCAAAACAAGATGTACCTAATCAATCACTTCAAAAACAGCATGGTTATTTCAAGTAAGATTTCGTCGCCTGATACAGAACATATTAAGGATACCAACTCAGTCTCGTCGATTTTAAAGGATGCCAATCATTGTGCGCAGCAGCAAAATGCTTATCCAACATTTGTACTCGTGGACTATTACTCGCAAGGCAATGGCAGTGTTTTCAAGGCCTTAGCCAAGCTGAACGGCGTCACCTACGAAGATAAGGAGTTGAACGCAAATCAGACCCAAGACGGCGACGCCGCCGTGGGACCTCTACGTGTCAGTCTGCCTATTTTGCTGGGGGCAATGATAGGCGTTGCGACAGTGATCCTGATATAAGCAGCATTCCCAACTTAAATATGTATAGCCCAAAAGTAGACATATAGACATTTTCATTTCCTTCTAATGACGATGTCGGGCATATCAAAAGTCTATGAATGGGTACCATTAGTCGACATCCATGTCGCCTTGTTGTTTCTGCTGTTGGTTCTCTTCAGACTGAGGCGCTTGACCTTCACCCTCAGTATTAGGGGCCTCAGTAGCCACACGCGGCTTTGGTTTGGTGAGAATTGGCGTGCAGACATAGATAACTTCGTCCTTGTTCTTAAGGATCTGCTCAGTGGTCAACTTGGGGTCAACGTTCTTGGGCATCTCGCTCTGCTTGTACATGTAGTCGTCAAGCCACTTGCCAACTGTAGCGGCCTTTTCGATGACCTTGGTCTTGTCTTCGTCCGAAAGATGGTCGTACTTTTCAGGCTCATTTTCGAACACGCTCATGTAGTTGTTAACGACCTCGCGCAGCTGAGAAGCAGCACGAGGGCGCTCTTCATTCTCCTTCCAGCGGAAATGGATAGGAGCACCGACATTCTGGAGGGTCTCGAGACGAGAGACATACGCCGACTTCGACGCATCCTCACCCTCCTCCGAATAGAGCCAATCCTCCGACTCAGCAAGCATCGTCATGAGCTTCTCCTTCTCTTCAGCCTGAACAAACTGCGCGTAACGCTCCTCGAGCTTCGAGCGAGTGTCATAGACATACTCTTCGAGAGCATTCTTGCGGTCTTCCGTGTCGGCCACGAGCTTGTCAGCAGCGTACAACTTGCCCTCTTCTTCCTTGAGAGCGGCAATCATCGAATCATCGTGCAAACCAATGCCTGATACGATCGGAAGGTCATCCTTGCGCTGCAACTTCTTAACAAGACGTTTTTCCAACTTCGGTTCTGAGCCTTCAGGCGCCGCAGGGTCGACCACAGGCACTTCTTCTTCTTTCTCAATCTCATCCACCGTGTAGGCGCTTTCGACATTGAGCACACCGTGGAGGTTGAGACGAGCCTTGACCTTAACGATAGAGTGCTCACCCTGGGCATTTGGAGCGACATTCTTGATTGTCACACGACCCAGCCAAGGGTTCGTTCCCACTGGCAGCGTCTCGGTTTCAGCGTACGAAGCATCAAGGGTGAAGGGTTCCTTGCGGTAGAATGTAAGAATCTTGGTTGATGGCACAGGGTTGTTCGTGCCAAACACGACCAGCTCGTTCTCTTCGTCTGGAACATCAGGCGCGGGTTCCCACGAAACCTTGATCGGGTAGGACGAGATATCGTGCACAGAGAACTCACGCACACGGAACACGGGCGAGAGCGTGGCGCAAGCAAGCGTGCAACCACGCACAATAGCCTCGTCCTGGTTAAGCGTGAACGAAAGCGAGCGACCGAACCACTGCGTAATGCGCTCCTTGATAGCAGGCACACGCGAACTGCCACCCACCAGTTCAACACTAAAGATCTCGTCCTTCGAGAGGCCAGACTGCTCAAGGGCGCGGTCCAGAGGCACATGGATGCGATCGAGGTAGGGGGCAATCATGCTCTCGAACTCTTCACGCTTGAGCTGCGAGGCAGCATCAATGTCATTCATCAGACTTTCCACATTGAGCTGGGCAAAGGTGTTGGCAGAAAGGACCTTCTTGAGACGCTCACAGCCGGCGGCAAGGCGGAACGTGGACTTGGGGTTTGAGAACACGTCAATCTTGTACTTGCCCTTGAACTCCTCGGCAAAGTGTTCCATAAGAGCACGGTCGAAGTTGCGACCACCAAAGTTAGGGTCCGACCAGGCACCCAACACAGTCAGCTGGCCCTTGCAGAAGGCCACGACCGACACCTGGTAGCTCGAGTGACCGACATCGACGAAGATCACGTTACGAGGGTTCTCAGGTTCAGGCAGGTCAGTCTTTGTGATACCATAGCCAAGGGCCACGGCAGTCGGTTCGTTCATGACGCGCAGAGGGTTGAGATTGGCAATCTCAGCGGCGTTAAGCATGGCACGGCGCTGGTTATCCGTGAACCAGATCGGCACGGATAGAACAACGTCACTGACACCCGAGCCACCAAGCTCACGTTGCGTGGTGTCGCGCAGCTTACCCAAGTACATGCCAAGAAGCTGAGTGGCCGAGAAGATACGCTCCTCACCCAAGAAGCGGACCTTAACACCCACCTCGCCCTTGGCATCCACTAGTTCTGCATTGACGAACGGCTTCTCGTACTGCTGGATAGATGGGTCTTGGAATGTGCGACCGATGAGGCGCTTGAGAGAGCCCACTGTATTCTTAAAGTTGGACGTTTGCGCAGTGGCAGCACCCTCTCCCAGAGCACGAGCCTTCTGACCAAACGAGACCAGCGACGGAGTAGCACGGTTGCTTACTTCGTTGGACACAATGTCAACGCCACGCGCACGCGCAACGCCGATTTTACTACTAATGTTACCGATATCAAGACCGACAACACTCGACATGATGGATATGAACAATCAGAGCAAAGCCACTCAGTAGCCCACTTTATTCACCCACGCTCAGTGGCCACGCTTTCTCACGAGCCAACTGACACGAAGCCAGCCGCCCTATGGAAATGTTGTAGCGAAGTATAGAGTTACCTAATAGGTCCATATATTTGTTCTACGTGTTTCTTTATCCTTCGACGTGTTTCGACTCAATGCCGCAGGGGCTGACAAAACATGATGCCAAGCCAAACGCCGTCGTACTGTGGCACACGCATACTACGTACCGGTGCAGGAATCAACGTCCATTGGCATGTGGGGGCGCGAGGGTTTTTTGGTGGTACAAACTCTACAGGATACGGGCCAGTGAGCCGTACCAACTGCACATACTACCAATACATGCAGTGGAATAGTGTGACATGAATGACACATTGGAATGCCCTATCATCGTTGAAATAGAGATAGAGAGCGAGGGAAAAGAAACATCAACAGGAATAGCTTAGTTCATACGGCGAATGAGGCGGTTGATGTCCGACTCACGATCGCCGTACTCACCTCCCTCAATGTAGTGGTTGAACTTCCTCTTCTGGAAGCCACCCGTCGGGCTCGAGAGCTTGAATGGCCACAAGAACACGTTAGCAGCCTTGAAGTTGGGGCCCACCGTGGCAATCTCGTGGACGAGGTCCTCGACCGAGATGATACCATACTTGCCCAAGCTCTCCTCAATGATGGCGTTGTCCTGGATGGGAATACGCTGCTTGTTAATCTTGGCGAAACCACGCTTGTAGATGAGCTCGCGGATCGACTTGAGGTTTGGCTCACCCCAGGTCACGTATGGCGAGATAAGCTGGAGCATCTGCTGCGTCGCAGCAGTAAGCTTCACAAACACACCGTTGTTGATTTGACGGAGACGCAAGAGCTGCATGATCTTGCGGGGCTTAGGAGGGATGTTGCTGATACCGCGCAGACGGATCACAAAAGCAACACGAGGCTGGGTCGGCACAAAGAAGTCGCCCTGCGACTTGGCCAGACGGCGCAGACGGATCTGCTCACGCTCAGCGGCCTTGTACTCCTTCACGTACTGTTCAGCACGCTTGAAGATGACCTGACGCTTTTGCTTGCGGGCCTGTGAAGTTAGTACATCTGTCATACGAGTATGGCTCGAGAATCATCAACGTCACACTACCCCGAGTCGTGCAAGGAGACGTCTCCGTCAATTTGATCAGACCCGAAAGATGGTATATTGGAGACATCATAGACGTTGCAAAACAGTCTAGTCCACAAGATGGTAGGTATGCATCACGCAGACATGAGGTAGTCACACATCGCCCACATTCCCAGAGCCACTAAAAATGTTAACAACATACCTTACGGAGCTCAGCAGCCTTCGACTGCTTTTCCTCGCGAACCTTGGCATCCGACTTGCGCTTCTTCAGAAACGTCTCGGGCATGAGCACATTAGCAAGGTTTGGCACGGCACTGTATCGCATGTTAGTCACTTGTTCTGGCAAAACACACGCCATGCCATGCTCGTGCTCCAGCGATCCGTTCGAGGCTCATTCGTGCTCTCGATTAACGAAAGGGACCGTGGCAGCACAATACAAAAGGCACAACGCATTTATAATTAACACATACCTCTTGACCATGGCGGCAACAGACATCTCGACGGTAAAAGAAGGCGTCGGTGCAACCGGTGGAAGGTTAGAGTAGAAAACTCTGGCCAGAGATCGTACCAGGTCAGATCGAACCTGCTAACCACACAGATGCTATCACGTGTTGGAATGCAGTTCTGTAAAGCTGCACGTGATCCATTGAGAGACTCAGGTGTCGTACCATGTCACCGCCACGATATTGCTCGGCGACCGGAGATACTGGTAGCAGCCATGCACGTAGGGCAACATAGAGTATCAGCGATTCCTAGTCCCTATGAATTTAGCGGTACTGTTGGATGCGGTTCAGGGACATGGATTCTGTCTCCTTTCGTGTTTTTCCTATGGTTTCGTGAGGGCTGTACTATGTCTCTCGATCGGTGCGTACAGCCTTCTGTGCCACTGAGCCTATTGCACACCCGTTCGTTGAATGTATAGGGTCGAGGTGTTTGCAAAATGGCGAGTGCACGTCAGATGAAATAGCGATGCATAACAGGCACCAAGAATATGCGCTTAATTCCTCGAATCACCTGCATACAGTGTGGCACACGCGTACCTTGGGTGCGTGCGCATTGAGAATCGCCGCTGCCACACGTACAAGTGGACGACGTGGGAACAGTGACAGCATGTCGATGTTGTTTGCCAGTGATGATAATGGGCTCGGAGAAAACCCTTTGACTACCTCTAACGCTGAAGTTTGGGGTGGTTCCGCCCCCTCCGATAACGTCTTGACTAGCGCAAGCACAAGCCTGACACAGAAACCCAGTATATTGGAGGAAGACATCGATGAGGAACACCCATGGGGTCCGCCACCAGAGTTGCCATCCGCGAAACAACAGGATCCTATGGAAAATGTATGGACGTCAGAACCATCTATCGCACAGGATCAGACCGATTTCCAAGACATGTCAGCATACGATACGGACGCGCATGCACCAACATCAAACGCCGTCCGACGCGATTTCGTGGAAACGAGTGATACCACTTTCGAGTCTTCCACCTTTAAACGAACACCGAAAGGTCATTCTGTGCCGAATGCAGCGAGTGAGCTGTCCAGCAAAACGTCCGTATACCCCACAAGCTATTCACCATTTGCCAGGGTGGAAAGTCTGGCACCTCGACCGACCATGACAGAGGACATTTACAGCGTTCCAGAGAACTTTTTAGAAGTAGAAGTGTTGAATCCCCGCACTCAGGGTCATGGTCGTAAGATGTACACGGACTACCAAGTGATTACGCGAACGAATATCCCCGCATTCAAGCTGCAGTCCTCGTCTGTCTGGCGGCGATATTCTGATTTTGATTATTTCCGTGAATTGCTGGAGCGTGAAACGACACGAATCAATATTCCGCCGCTACCAGGAAAAGTATTTACGAACCGTTTCTCCGACGAAGTGATTGAGCACCGCCGCGAGGGCCTTGAGCGTTTCCTTCAAATTGTGGCAGGTCATCCGCTGCTCCAGGTATGTCAACCAGCCAAGCTAACGAGATGCACAGACCGGAAGCAAACATTTGGCAGCTTTTTTGCAAGACAGCCATTGGAAGCGACCATAAGTTACGTACTGTTCTTTGGTATGTATTCTAGGTAGAGTGTGGGCAGGGGTGGTAACCGACCATGGATCGGGGGAAGAAATTACATAAAAATAGTCGTACACATCGATCATTGCGTCTTGATGTCCTTGGTCGGTCGAGACACGCCTTGGGCCTCGAGCACAGGATCATCCTCTGCCTGTGGCTCGCGGAAACTGCTAAACAAACGATCGCAGGTGGTAAAGTATTGACCATAGTTACACGTGAAGTATAAGTGATGGAGCGTGTGATGAGCCGGTCCATTGATGTACTTCTCGAAGCCGGTGTTATTGATCATGTCCGAATCGTGGATCATGATGCTCCAAAGATTCACGAATCCAAAGAGACATAGGAATAGAAGCTTGTTCAGAGGGAAAATGCACGGGAAGATGTGGTATGGCAAACTCTGTGCATAACCATCCAGTGGATGGAACGCATGCGATGCGAAAGGCGTTGGCACGATCCACTTATGGTGAGGCTTGTGTACATGCTTGTACAAAAGCGGGTGATGTTCGATGCGATGCACCCAGTAAATGCATGCATCAGTGAAGACAAGAAACAGGGGCACACTGAGAATCAAGTACCACAGGCCATATTCGTCCCAACGGTCATAGGCACGACTGTAACCGCGCACCTCCGCGACAAACCAAGGCACGGTCAGCAAATCGAGCCAAGGAAATGCACGCAAAGAGGACTGAATCTCGAGCTTCACTTGGTCCTTCAAGAATCGAGGATGCTTTTTGAGTTCTTTATTGAAGAAAAAGTGGTACGAAAACGCCGCGCATGAGAAATACAACAATATGATGCCGATATACGTGATCACATAAAGAGACAAGAACTGACGAATGATGTTGTCACGAGGAAGCCAAGACATGGGCTGTCCTGGTGCACCGCATTTGGCCACGAACTCGCTCTGGGATATGGTGGAGTTGAGAGCATTCATATGGTGGGCGGCACAAGCAGAGGAGAAGCGCGAAGCCGGGAGCAGCTTGGCCCAGACGTGATCGAGCACATATTCATCGGCAATACCAAGAACCAGATCCATGGTCGTTTGTGGCGCGACAACAAGATCTGATGGATGCCAAGTTGGCCGCTCGCGTCCTCAGGCGATTTTTCCCTCTCAAAAGTGGCGTGACTTGTCCCACGTGTGAATGCCTCCACTATGGTAAGCTAGGAACATAGGCGCACCACTCGCCTTGGTTGGACGACGTTGAAGACACGATACGACACCAATGCCAAACAAGAGTTTGGTTATGATCAAGTAACGCATCTGGTTTGAGCATTCCATATGTTACACGGGATATCATGGGTGCCACACTTGTGGACGGAGTGGGCAACGCGTCATACAGGGTACGTAGTCCAGCCACGTGCAAACAGGTTTGTGCGAGGGCCTCTAGACCGCGTCCGTAAGATCTTTGACTGGAGAGCGCGTGCACAAGTAGATGGTTGCTGATGTCACCATAATACATGAATCGAGATGGCTGCACAGCATTTGAGCCTGAGATGCTTTGGTATTCCATCGGGGCGCATATGCTCATATTCGTAATGCATACGTCGTGGTGATCTGCTCGCACTTGTATGCGGACCAGACCTACATCGCGTAATTCCACTTCAATGCTGCTAAGCGTGTCCGTCCAAAAGGCGAGGCGCACACGAACACGGCGTGCCGGGAATGGAAAAGAGCCTTGACTGTCAGTAAGGATGCAAGAATCCTGCTTGCATCGCTCATTTATATACAACTGAAATTCATGCAGAAGGTCTTGCACTGCCATCGACAGGGGCTGGTTCGGACTGCGCTTCAACACTCGGTCCACCCATGGAGTAGCAGCCTCAAAGGTGAGAGAATCGGGCACAGGAAGCAGTCGGGCACGCACGATTATATTATCTGCCTCCTTCACAGGCTTAAGTGTGTCGGGTATGTGGGATCTGGCGTCCAGCTGTCGCCGCTTTTTACGTATACGAACGAGGATTTCACGCTCATCGTGCGGCGTTGGAGGAGGACGTTCAAGTCCTCGTTCCAGCATGCTAAGAGCATTCCGCTGATTTCCAGATACTCCGAGTGGCTCACTTAGCAGAGTTTTGACTTGTTCAGCTCTTACCAGCATGTGAGAAGCTTTCTGGATGAACGTGTGCAGTCCTTGCGTGGGTGAGAGACTTGACTCCGCTGTGATGGCAGCCGCAAGGCCTTGTGCACTGGATGGATTCATGTGCAGTACACTTTCGACAGGCGCCAGCAGATCATGCAGTCCATAGAGCAAACCGTCATGCATCATAGGCCGGGGTGGCACTGGTCGACCTGATGCCAGGGGCGCATCGATCAGCGCGAGCGCCTGCTGGACACGAAGAAGTGCCGCCTCCCACTCAATAACACTCATAGCATCCTGACTCTCACTTTTCTCATCTGTGTGCGTGGGAGCTTTGTCATTGTCGCCACCGTCATGGCTCATAGCAAGACATCTACGATACGCCCAACGCCCGCATCCTGCCCCTTGTGGACTCACGTGATGACGACAATTTTGGGGCTTGCATGCAAGACGCGCACGAGCCTCGTCAGGGATTCGTGGCATACGACCCGTGGATGGGTATGACCAAATCGAAAGAAGAGCAGACTCGCGCAAACTGTAAGAAAATAGCGCAGTTATTGCTGGACAAAAAGAGTATGTCGTAGAAACTGACGAAAGCGTCTCGCGTGGTGGTAATGGCAGGGGCTGGCATTTCGACCGGTGCGGGAATCCCTGATTTTCGCTCCCCTGTCACAGGTTTGTACTCGCGCCTGGAGAAGTATAATTTGCCCTATCCAGAGGCGCTATTTGATATCACCTTTTTTCGAGAAGACCCAGTACCGTTCTATACACTTTTCGAGGAGTTGTACCCAGATGGAACCAAGTATCGACCCACGCTGACCCATACCTTTTTTCGTCTTTTGGATAAAAAGCAAAAGCTTTTGCGTGTATTCACCCAAAATATCGATACGCTAGAGCATTTAGCTGGCCTGGATCACGATAAGATTGTCGAGGCACATGGGTCTTTTGCGCACGCACGTTGCGTCTCATGCCAAAAGACGGTGACGACTGAGTGGTTAAGAGAAAAAGTCAAATCCGGACAGGTGGCGCGTTGTGAACAGCGCTCATGTCGTGCCAAAAAAGTTGTGCCGCCTATTAAGCCCGATATCACATGTACGTAAACGCTTGCTCAATATCAGTCTTTGGAGAGAATCTGCCTGAGCGCTTCTTTGAGCGTCTCTACGATCTTCGAAGGGCCGACCTTTTGCTTGTGATGGGAACATCGTTGAAGGTACAACCATTTGCTTCGTTGATTGACGAGGTGCCTTTGAACTGTCCGCGTGCTCTCTTGAACCTAGAACGCGTCGGAGAAAGTCGCCACGAACACATTTTTACACGCTTTGGCTCCGCTTATGGGGAAGGCTTTGATTTTGATAGTGAACGCACGCGCGACATGTTTTGTGGTGGCGCTGTTGATGACACGGTTCGACTCATCGCTCGCGAATGCGACTGGGAAGAAGAACTGGACAAGCTACATGCACAAATGCATCAAGATGTGGACCGTTTGCATCCCAAGCTACATGACAAGGCGCACTCCCCGCAGCCGAACAAGGTGTCAGTCGCAACTCTCCAGAATGAGTCCGCGGACGCCTTGGCCGATCAGTTGCAAGCCACTCACTTGCGTGATAAGGAAAAGTTGTAGATAAAATGGCCCTATATCTCCACACCCCTAGTTTTTATGCCGCCTGAGGCTGATGAGATCGCCCGATTGTGCTTGCAAACGTACGAGTCTCTACCACAAGGCGGTGCCAAGCCCCAGATACGTTCTAACGGGCGGCATGAATGGACGGTCTTAGCCGGTGCTGTCGTGCACACAAATTCCTCCAATCCCACCGTGGTGGCTCTCGCTACAGGCGCCAAATGTACACCATACGAGCGCCTCTCTCCACAGGGCGACGTGTTGCACGACTGCCACGCTGAAGTACTTGTCAGACGTGGTGTGCGTGCTTGGCTACTTGAGCGTCTTATCAAGGAAAAAAAGTGCAGCGACTCAGTGATAGATCATCTTCCCCGTGTCTTTGTTCCTGTGGCATGGGATCTTGAAGTACCAGTGAGGTGGTCACTGGCGCCACACGTACGCCTCTCGTGGTACATTTCCATGCTACCATGTGGTGAAGCATCCTCTTCAGCTCTTCAGATTCAACATTTCCTGGATGATGGTCACCTACGCACATCCGACACACATACGTCACGGGGTGTGTTACGCGGCCGTGATATGCCTTATGCGTCGTCTTCTGCCTGTATTTTACGGAGCAAACCAGGAAGAGCAGATGCACCTCCGAGTATCAGCATGTCTTGCTCAGATAAATTCATGCTATGGAATGCAGTTGGAATACAAGGTGCTTTGTTGTCGCGCTGGCTCGAACCCATCTATATTGATCAAGTTGTTTTGAGCTGGAGTCCCTCTCTACACATGACACAGGCAGAAATTCAGGCATCATGCTCCTGGGCATTTGGCGAGCGCATTCATCGTGCAAACCATTCACGCATCATGTGCACATCCATAACTTTCCCGTATACTCGCGAGTCTATGAAAGAGTATATTTCAACCACAACGGGTATACGCCCTTCTTCGCCTGACTGGATACATATCGAGCCTGTGCCCTGTGCCGCATCGCTGCTCTGGATTCGAGGTCGACCCGTGGAGAAATTACTCGGTGGCATAAAAATGGGCGCATCTCCCAAACGGAAAAATGGCCGGCCTCTGCCCATGTCGTCTTGCTCTTCTGTATGCAAACGTGCATGGTTTACACAATATCAGCGAGCATGCCAACTTCTTTCTCCCACGGTATCGCTCCACGAGTCATATTACGCCCAAAAACGCGCGTCACACGACACTTATACGGCTGCCTATGCAGCCAAAAAAGAAGCCTTATTCGGAGCACGACATGCAGAATCAATCCTCACTTGGTTCTTAGATACCCAGAAGGACGCGCATAGCTCCATCTCGCAGCCTCCCTTGGCTGCCCCATTGTCAGCATGGCTTCAAACGCCGCGAGCCCTCCAAGATTTTGTAGTGGAGGAAACGTAGTATGGACATTTTTTGTGCCTATCGTGGTACGTTTCTTGCATCCATGACTCGGTATACGAAATTAGACGGGCGCCGCTCCGTTGCGTATGGTCCTAGTGACATGGACCGTGAAGATGTAACTCCCGAGAAGCCGAGAGAACTATGCGGACCTCAAGACATGCCTGATCCGAAGGCTCTCCTGAAACGTGCTAAGCTCTTACGACTCAAGGCCAAGAAAGCCAAGTCGGAGGCCAGTCGCGACAAGTTCTTGGCACAGGCTAAAGACGTGGAGCGACAAATTCCATCAGCCAACGGTGCTCGTGGCCTACTTGGTAGGCGGAACGGCCGCGAACGCCAGCTTCGCGGTCCAAAGTCCAATCTAGGTATGTTGACACAGCTCACAACCAGACCCCGATCAACGATCTGCGTTTCGACGCATGAAACGTGCAGAAGAGCGCAAAAACAGCACTCGGTGTTTTGTGTGTCGTGAGCTCTCACACGCTGCGAAAGACTGCCCTCATGCCATTGGTGAGGGTGCCCAGGGCAAGGACACAGTGGGCTTATGTTTCCGGTGTGGCAGTACTGAGCACACACTATCCCAGTGCCGCCGGCCGCATACGGACGGCGAGCTCCCATTTGCCACTTGCTACATCTGTTCCAACAAAGGCCACCTGGCGTCCAAGTGCCCACAGAACCAAGGCCGAGGCGTATACCCAGATGGTGGTGAATGCAAGGTGTGTGGCTCAGTCGAGCACTTGGCAAAAGACTGTCCGAAGGACCCACGCCGCGTAACACATGCATCGACCGTCGAGGCGGGTGGCGTTGGCATCTTGGATGATGCCTCGCATGCGGGTGCAGATGACGACGAATTTCACCTTCTGGCTCAGCAACGTCGTCAGCTTCCATCACAAACACGCCCGAGACCGACGGGGAAGGTGGTTCGTTTCTAGGCTATTGTAACAAAGGGTATACATAACTAACCGAGGTACCGGTAAATGAGGTAAAATATAACCAGGGTTATTGTTGCGCCCACAAAGAACAGGATCGTATCTTGTGTGCTCATGCGGTCGATGACACCGATCAGCTCGCGGCTAAGACCCATTGTGTTCGCTGCATCCAGGAGGCGCTTGCGAGTCTGTTTGAAAATGCTTCGCTGCTCCACAAGATTGCCGAGCATGGAGCGACCCTGGGCAATAAAGGCATCCAATTGGTGCTCCGTGTTTTGGATGAAGCTGTGCTCACGCAGTGCATGAGACTCGCGCAGGCTGTAAGACCGCTCTTCTGGCATAGCTGGTGGCTGGTGCATACGATACGCGGCGAGTGGGTCGCTGGGTGCCATGGCCGGCATGGTCGTCGATGCGTAAGCGTTAGGGTATGGCTGGGCTGGCATCACGTACGGCGTGGTCATGGACGGTGGCGCATATGTCGTCGACTGGTACGCGTAGGAGGGTCCTGTTTGCAAGGCAGGTCCCGCCGGTGTGACATACGGCGGCTCCACGGCCCGAGACCTTGTTGTCATGCCTGACATATTTGGCGCCAGCGCCGATGCGGGTGCTGGTGCCGGACTTGTATGGACTCGCGCGAGCTCCTCACGAAATTGCTTTACTTCTGCATGGAAATTGGCCGCACGGTGCAGCGCTTTTTCGCGCTTGGTGATCACAAGCTCTCGCTTGGCCATAGACTCATAGTCCTCGATAGTCTTGACGAGGGCCGAAAGGGACGACGTAATTTGTGGACGCAGTGTCGCCGAAGAGGCTGGATCGCTTGTACATGCATCGAGATCAGCCCGGATCGCGGCGCTTTGCCGACTTGCCAGGTTGTACAGCGAGTTCATCGGCCACGATGGACGGATCAACAAACACGCTGCGGCCTGAGGACAAGCTACGCGCGGCGTACATACCACGTGACTTTTATTGCTTGATCACCGGGCTTTGGTCTGTGAGCTTGGACGCAGGACACTGTACGTCTGTCAGGCACCATGTCCGATGGATCTTCGGCTGTGCCAGAGCCGGGCAACATGACTTCCATGGACTACTATGCGGACTCGTATGCCCATTTTGGTATTCACGAGGAAATGCTGAAGGATGAGGTGCGCACGCTCTCCTACCGCCAGGCCATTCAGAACAATCCTCACCTATTCAAGGGCAAAACTGTGCTGGACGTTGGCTGCGGCACCGGTATTTTGTGCATGTTTGCAGCCAAAGCAGGCGCGAAAAAAGTGATCGGTGTGGATATGAGTAATATTATCGACCAAGCGCGCGTCATCGTGAAGGCCAATGGCCTAGACAACATCATCTCGCTTGTCAAGGGCAAGCTCGAGGAGGTGGACCTAGGTCTTGGTCCGGACGGCAAGGTGGACATCATTGTCAGTGAGTGGATGGGCTACTTTCTGCTATACGAGAGTATGCTTGACACAGTCTTGCTTGCCCGTGACAAGTACCTGCGTCCAGACGGCATTATGATGCCAGACCACGCCACGCTGTACCTCTCTGCGATCGAGGACCAGGAATACAAAGAAGAAAAGATCGACTTTTGGGACAATGTGTATGGCTTTGACTACTCGTGCATCAAAGAAATCGCGCTGCGTGAGCCGCTTGTCGATACCGTCGAGCTGCGCAGTGTGGTCTGTGATCCAGCGCCCCTAGTTGACCTCGATCTGATGACCGTAAAAAAGGAGGACCTCCAGTTCAAGGTGCCCTTCAAACTCCATGCTACCCGCAACGATTATGTGCATGCTTTCCTGGGCTGGTTCGACATTGGTTTTGAGGCATGCCACAAACCCGTGCGCTTCTCGACGGGGCCTCATTCGCGCTACACGCATTGGAAGCAGACCGTGTTTTACACGCCCGGCACACTCACGGTCGCCCAAGGTGATGTGATTCAAGGCACACTGTCCTGCATGCCCAACGCGCGCAACAACCGCGACCTCGACATCTGCATCGCATACAAACTGGATGGTGCCAACCCCGTGGAGGACTCTATGGACTACAAGATGTACGTATTCTCGCATAAAAGGTATGGCTGACACTGTTGTACAGGTCTTAAGTACGAAAGAACATCACGTCACGTCACGAAGCGGCGCTAGCATGTACATGAAAACTCATGTACATACATCCATAGCATATACCTGCTTACTTGCGGTACCAAAGCACAGCCTGGCGTGACCGACGGATCTTGCGCTGCAACTGCAGGATACCGTACAGCAGGGCTTCGGCGCTTGGCGGACAGCCCGGTACGTAGAGGTCCACGGGCACAATGCGGTCGCAGCCACGGACGACGCTGTAGCTGTAGTGGTAGTAGCCACCTCCATTGGCACAGGAGCCCATGGAAATGACCCAACGAGGCTCGGGCATCTGATCGTACACCTTGCGCAGAGCAGGCGCCATTTTGTTAGTGAGCGTACCGGCCACAATCATAATATCACTCTGGCGCGGTGTGGCACGGAAGACAATACCAAGTCGGTCCTGGTCGTATCGAGGGCCGGACGCATGCATCATTTCTACGGCACAACACGCCAACCCGAACGTCATGGGCCAGGCCGAGCTCTGACGCGCCCAGTTCACAATCTTGTCCAATGTAGAGAGAGTATATTCCACCGTGTTGCGTGGCGTCTCGAGACTCAGCTGGTTGCTACCAACCTGTGCCACCTGCCGCGAGGGAGCGGCCTCACGTCGCGCAGCCACAGACTGATGCAGCGATCGGGACGCAGCAGCGCGTGCGAAGCACGACACACCTGTAAGCGTGTTAGCATATCCGCCCAGCCAGTGTAGTCGACATACCGTACGGAGCCGACAGCACGGTCCTTGCAGGGGCTGTGAGCATTACCATTGCCGCGGTGACGCAGATGGGAAAAACGCTTCGAACGAGGACCTGGGCTTTTGCTTGGGCCGGTCTAATGCACCTTTTGTGATTGGTCGTGACGGGACAGCTTTCCTATATACCACGTGGGTCTATATGGTGGAGGGGCGGTGTAGTCGGATGCAACACGCTCTCGAGCCCCGACGATAGAGCATCCAACCAAGTGCCTAGGTCCTCGACCGTTCGGGCCATTTCTGCCTGCAAGTCTTGGCGGTTAATCAGTGCTCTGTAGTCTAACGTGCGCAAAGGCGGTCCTTCGAACGATGCGACAGGTATGACTGGCGCTTGGAACACATCATTCGGAGATGTATTATGTTGCGTGCCTGGGGAATCGGGCGTCGTGGGTATCGTCCAGGGTGTTGACAGATCGTCTTCAGATGCCTTTGTAGACAAATCTCGCTCATGATTCATGGATGCGTTAGAAAATTGCTGATCAGATCGCATTTTGGTCGCCATCATAGTTGGATCCGACCCACCATGCTGACTACGCTGATGAGCCCCTGTTGGCGACACGATGGACGTCATTGATGCCGAGGATGTGAGTGCGGTCACCGTACTTTGGTTTCTAGCCTCTGACGCTCCATCCACTTCGTTGTCTTTGTGCTTCGATGGCGCAGAGCGCACTGACCGGCTTGTTCCTGACCGACTGCGGGTCTCTCCAAGCCCGCTACTTCCACGACTGCGCGGGCCATGGGATCCGCTATGCGTCCGGAGACCTGTATACGGCTCTTCCAAGAACAGCAGCGGATTATTGTGCCCCTCATCTATGCTGTGTTTTCCATTCGGGGTCTCCCGCACCAGAGTCGATGGCGATGACATCAGACGAAGGGTTCGTACGGGTGCTTGCCGCATCGTCCTATTGGGTATGTGCCCGACGCGTCGAAGAACAGGGGACGTAGGCGTAGACTCGACGGAATCTTCTTGTCGCAAAGAAGGAAGGGATGTGCTAGAGCGTGATTCTCGCAGTGGTGGCGATGGACAGATGGACGAAGACGACGTCGCATGGGGCAAATCTGTCGGTGGCGGCGCCTCGTCGCTGTTCGTCTCCATCTTAGCATCGTCCATCGCATCCGCGGAAACATGCGAAACAAGTGCCTTGGATTTGGATGTCTCGGCAGCTCGGCTGCCTAGTCCGAATCGAAAAGGAACACTGCCCGTGCCTGAGAATCCTGCAGGAGCCGGGCGGGTATTTGTGCGTGAACTTGGTGTGATCAGCGGCTTATGTATCGTTGCATGGACATTCTTGGGCGTGCTGGTAACAGCACGTGTGTGTGCAGCATTCTCCTCCGTTTCGTGGTCAAAGAGTTTTTTCAGGGGGTGATCTACCGGTGGACTGATGGGCGCTTCGGCTTCTTGTGTTGAGGGGGGTGAATCCAACGGTGTCTCTTCGAACTGCCACTCTGGTTGAGGGGTTTCCTCTGCCCTGATGGACTGCACCGGAGGTAAGAGACTTGTGCGTGTACCACCGGCCTGTGTCCACTTGTGGTACATGACCAAAAGCTCTGTGAGAATACTCACTGGTATTTTGGCATGGGTCTTGATCCATCGCATTCGTGCGAGCTCGTCTGCTGGTATCCGATCGCTGGGTTCCACATCCAGACACACGGCAACAAATTCCTGCAGGAGCGGAGAATACCCGGCTTGATCAGGCAAACGTGGCGGCTGGTTCTTGGGTATAATCGAAATAGCCTGTAGCTGATCGTGCTGTGAATATGGAGGGTTGCCCGTCACCATTTCATACACCGTGATGCCCAGACTCCATATATCTGCTTTGTAGTCGTAGGTTTTGCCCTCTAAAATCACTTCGGGCGCCATCCAGTACGTCGTGCCGATAAATGTCGAGCGCTTTCCACGAGCACTGCCCTGGACAAATGACGCAGCTACGCCAAAGTCGCACAACATGACTTGGCCAGTGCGGGTCACCAATAAGTTGGCTGCCTTGAGATCTCGATGGATAATACCTAGCGAATGGATATAATTGAGTGCCACGAGAACCTCGCGCGTTATCACCGCAGCAAAGCGCTCGGCGATCGGTCCCGTCTTCATTAATGTTCGAACACTGCCTCCTTCGTAATAGTCCATCGCGATACACAGTGTTGGTCCATTGAGCCAACAACCCCAGTAGCGCACGATGTTCTTGGGCCGCGCGTTGCGGATCTGACTTAGCAGAGCGACCTCGTGCCATATTTCCGATACATCAAAGTCTGGCGTGTCCAGATCAATCACTTTCAGTGCCACAACGCGGTTGGTCGGAACATGCATGCCACGGTACACAGCACCGTACGAACCACGTCCTATCATTTCAAAGCGACGGAACTGAGCATCGACAGACGAGACCTGCTGATGTGGGCCCGAGCGATCATTCGTCTCGAGGTCATGTCGGTCCTGATACTTTCGAGGCGTTCTTCTCGAATCTGAAGCATCATGTGCAGCGTTCGTGTCAGGCACGGCGGCAGGCGCGAGAATGGGTGCTGAAGTCAAAGACGCAGAGGTAGCAGAGGTAGATGACCGAGTCGATGATTCCGACTCAGCGTGTTGCGTACGTGCATGCTGCCGGTTTCGAAAGCGGGTGAGTCGGGACAATGTTCCGGCGACGCGATTGGCTGCGGAGCTGAGCGATTTGCTAGGGGTTTGCGACGCGGACCGAATCGAGTCCATGGACTCGCTGCTGGGAATGCCACGCTGTGGTGTCCATGCCGCCGTGCGGCCTGTTTCACTCGAGCGCAAGGGTGTGGTGATGGCATCCTTCTTGGGTGCCTCGGATATAGGTGTGACGGGCTCCATCGGTGTACGAATCGGATTCAAGGCTTGGGGTGTTGACGGCAACGCAGCCGCGTTTAGCTCGGGAAAAGGCTGCGTAGGATCATCCTTACCATACGAAGCATGATGCGACTGTGTTGCGTGGTCATCATAGCGGGGAAGCTCCGTCATGCTGAAAGAGCCAGGCATGGTGGACTTGGATGCGACAGGCGATGCAAGGTGCGTCACGGAAGCGGAATGCGGTATAGAGCCATGGTCATAAGACATGCTTGGAGCCTCGTACGTGTACGGTAGTGGCGCAGAGATGGCAGGCGCAGCTGTCGACAGAGACGACGACGATGCGGCGGTTACCGCCACACGTTCATCCACGGACGTATGATCCCTGCCATGACGGTGCGCCATGGACCGGTCCATGTCTTGGACTGCCGAGCGATAATGATGATCGGCTTGCCATGACATGCTGCTGGTGGACACGGTATGCTCCCCACCGCTGGCTATGGTACTGAACCAACCAAACTGGATGCGAGGCGGCGGGGCCAACGGACTCGCAGAATTTCGCAGCCATGTCGCTCGCTTGCGTAAGCGACTTGAGGTGGGGCACCTGTATAGGCCGCCCATCTGAGGCCGGTGGAGGATGTCCATGATGAACCAGCACGTTACCCTATATCCATTACCACTAGTTCTCATCAGCTAGGTACGAGGTGAGGTTGTACAGCAGCTGCTTCTGCTCTTCGATCGGCAGTTGCGTGATAATCATCTGCATGATCATCTGCACACTAATGCGGGACTCACGAATGAGCGAAGAGTAATAAACGTAGCTGAAGAGACCCATGAGGAACTGGCAGTCGAATCGGTCGGTCAGACCACCGTGTCCCGGAATACTGTGACCAAAGTCTTTGATCTTGAATGCACGCTTGAAGCCACTGGCAAAGAAGCCACCAAATGGCGCAACCAGACTGGCGAAGGCTGCCATGACCACGGCGTGCCACTGGAATGGTGTCCATGAGACGGTGGTAATAGGCCGGCCCATCACCGCCGTCAGTCCATGTGCTAATGTGGCAGGCAGGGGCGTCTTGTGCAGCGAAAACACAGGGTTCACGTTGCAGCGCGGCGGGTGGAAGGCGCTCATGCCAAGACTCACGGCCGGACAGACCATGTAGTCAAATCGTTGGAAGAAGCCTGCCCAGAACCAAGCGAATACGAGCGTGATAAGCAAAGCGCCCACAAAGCCCTCGACCGTCTTTTTCGGGCTCAGACTAATCAGGGGCGTCCGTCCAAAGATCATACCGCAGATGTAGGCAAACACATCGTTGCAGATCACCAGGCTGGCAGGGACCCAGAACCAAATGATGCCTTCCAAAATATTGTCCACCAAGAAATGACTCGACAACACAATAAGCATGAGCGACATGTGCACCCAACAGAACAGGGCAAACTGGTGCTTTAGGTTCTTGCGCTTCAAATTAGAGACGAATGCCATGAACCCAAAAATGTACAACATGAAGGATATGAAGCGATGGTGCGGCGCAAAGCGCAGAAAGAATGAGTCCACCATGATAATGTGCTTGAAGTAGTACACGAGCGACTCACCGTACAGGAAGAAATTGCACACGGCAAAAAAGTACCAGCTCAGCGTCTTATTCCAAAGCTCCTCGCGGCTCGATTCGCGCTGTGACATCCTGTCCTCTTCCTCTTCTGCCTCATTTTGGGATTGAGGCGACAACAGTGTGCGACCAGGTACATTAAATAGAGCCGTGACTTCTCGGTAGACAAGTGTCTCCAGCACGAGCACCAGCAGAATCATATAGGAGGGGCCCATGGCCAAATTAAATGTGAAGCCAGCAATCATTAAAAGTGAGAATATGACACGCTCTTGGACTTTTTTCCAAAACACAGGAGGCTGAGATGCTGTTGTTGGCGTCGTAGCTCCGGCCGTACTCGTTGCCGCCTTGGCATGCGTCGGTGCAGCTGGCGTGCGTTGCCGGAGCGAGCTTGTCTTTGATTTGAGGGCTGGATCCGAGCTCAGCTTGGGAGATGGCTGCGATGCGTTAGATGGTGCCAGTTGGCTCCGAGACGCCTTGCTCTTCGCCCTCGTTTTCGAGCGTGTCATCATCGGCGACAAATTTTTTAAACTTTTCTGGTCTTCCTCTGAATTCAAATGATCAACACCCAGTACGTCAAAGCTATTGGCTGACTTGGAGGGGGTGCGAAGCGGCGTACCCGACCTGGTCGGCATAGCGACGACAATATGGGTGGGGAATCGAGACAGATGGGGGCCCAAGTGCCGCGCACGCAGGGCGATGCTCTCACGTGACAACTACGAACGCACAGACTACACACGCGTTGATGTCGCGGATGGCATCCAACTCAGGGCGATCAAAGCCAGGGCGTTGACGGCTGCGACGACGACGAAGAAGATGCCGGGATTGGTGGACACCGTCTTTGCATAGATTTCGTTTCGGACACACAGTCCCACAAGTAAGCATGGTAAAAGCAAGGTGGAAGAGATGATCAAGTAACTGTCGGCGCCGCTGGGCAAGACGCGTTTGGTCGTCGACGTATCCCTTGTTGGACTCGGTAGTGAGAAGCGGTTTTCTTGTTCCACGATGTAGTCACATATAGTACATGCTGCGCTGCGAAGCAGAAACTGTGCGCCGCTTCCGAGAGCCAAGGTGACGGTGCCGACGATGACAAGCCACTCTTTCGTGCAGGTGACACCCGCAAAGATTGTGAGCCATGCGACCACATTGAAAAGAAACGAGATGCGCGATACATTCAAGTCAATTTGTGCGCGCCATAAGCACACGAGCGCACGCTGCTTTGGCGTTATCTGAGCCATGTTCGTATTATATTCGCGTGGCACAGCTGAAGATCGACCCTGGCCTGGTTCGCAAGGGACCAGGCGCTTGGCTGCATCCAGGCATGCATCGATCTGCTTGGGCGTTAAGTCGGAGATAGGTTCAGGTTTGCGACTGAGCGAAGCCATGCCTTGAAGCACATGCGGCAAGGCGAGCACCATGTTGGCAAATCGAACCGTGTTGAGTGTGGTAAGAGCCAGAGACACACTATCGCGACCCCAGCGGAAGACGAAGCCCATGACATACATGAGCACGATAGGGCCTTCCTGACTCAATGCCACACACATATTTGCGAACGTAAATTGCAAGACACGCGTATCATACGACCAGCGGGAGCGTCGAATAGGGACCAGACGCTGGAATGCGCCGAGGGATGCGCCCCACTCTGTCGTTGGGCCCATGGATACATCGCTGTCTCTCCTTGAGTCAGCGCGGCTTGCCTTCGTCGTGGATGCCACGCTGGCAAAGTTAAAGACGAACAAGATCCAAATCAACGCCACCCAAGTAAAGACAAAAGCAAGCCAGTATGGCGCATTGTTGAACAGCAGACGCGTTCCAGATACGATCGTGTTGTTCTGGCACTCTTTGTAGCCGATGCATGCGTTGCTTGCATGGGGGAACATCCAGGTGGACATGGATCCCAGCAAGGGCCCGATACTCGCGCCGAGCAGCAAAGCTACCTCCGTCAAGCGGAACAATTGTGAACGCATTTCCGGACTCTTTGTGTCGGTGATAAAAGATTCGACGGTGAGAATGACCAGCTCGTTGGTTCCACTGAGTCCTCCAAGGATGGCACAAGCCCAAAACACTCCCAACATCTGTGCGGGGTTCAGCGAGCGAACGTCTGGTGGCGCGAGAATGGGATATTGGTACAAGGGGAGAATGAGAAACGGAATACGTGCCACTAGGAGCCCAAAAATGCCCTGCGCAGCGAGACGTCTCCGTTGCTGAGCCTCAAAGAGGCGCCCGTAAACGAGCATGCCAAAAAAGTTGGCCAGGACGACGGTGAATGTGACATACGTTGCCAACGTGCTGAAATGTTGTTCCACCTCCGGACGCATGCAGCTTTCACTATCATACGGAATAGGGGGTATCTGATCTGGGTGCAGGTGGTAATAATGAGCACAGCTGAGGGAGCGAATCGCATCGATCTCTGCCGGGATTTGCACGGCTTGGATCAAGCCCAGAAGACAAGGAATGAAAAGCAGTCCCAGCATGCTCGCGTTGGCGGAACACCATGTACGAGCGCCATCCACCCACCCGCGGGCTCGCGTGCTGCGCTGCCCCTCTAGCAAAGGGCTGTGCTCGTTGTGCCGCATCGCAGGGCGTAGGACCAACGCGTAAGAGGAGGCACCTCCACAGGAGGTCGACGTGGGTGGGGACTGTGGTGGGCTACCTATTACAAAGCCAATTGGGCGAGGGCCATGTTGGTGGCTTCGTCCAGCATGTGGGTGGAGGAGGACGATTCGTGCTGGAGGGACGTGAGGAGGTGGGAGATGAACGAGGGTGAGTTTGGAAGCGGTAGCACGGCATCAAAGACGCTGCCGGCCACGTCAATGTGGGTGTGGCCGGAGATGATGGCCACGATGGGGGTGTGAGCATTCATGTTGCGTGTGGACTTGATCATACGGGCGCCGTCCTGCACATCGATGCCATGCATCCCGAGCCGGATGAAGATGGCATCATAGAGCGTATCGCCCATCGCGAGCTGCACGAGATCTGCTCCGTCCGTGGCCATGGTGGTCTGTGCACCGATGCTGTGGAGCATGGTCTGGAGCACTTGGCGCGAGACGGGATTCACGTCGGCGAGCAGGATGTGGCGCTGTACGGATTTCAAGGCGTCAGAATGCGATGACATGGCGGAAGATACACGCACACGCGAGCGATCTGACCACGACCGCTGTGGCTTCGCGGACGAGGGTGTTGTGGGCAGCTGGTGAGAGCTGCCGGACGAAATGCTCGCGCCTGGTGACGACGGCGAGCCGTGGGCGCATTCCATCCTGATCCGACGGAGCATGTCGTCGTTGGCCTGCTTGAGCACGGGGAGGTTCTTGTAGCTAAAGGCGCCAAATTCGTTCGGTGTGCCAGAGCCACTAGAGACGGACTCGCCGCCCACCGCACTCGGATCGGTAGAGACGGAGCTCCGGGCGTGATCATCGTGCCACAACTGCGGCACGGCGCCGCGAGCGTCGAAGTAGTCCGTGGATGCCATGTCGGTGAGCTGCGGCACGAAGGGACCGTCGGTGTCTGTCAGATGCGCCCAATCGATGCCGTGGAAGTAGGGGTGCGTCTTGATCTCTTCTACGCCGTTCGCTCCGAGGCGTTGCTTTCGGTCCATGCACATGAGGCGGTTCATCAGGTCATAAGCCTCTGGGGCGATGGGAATATCCGAGTCCCACGCGATCTGACGCGAGAGAATGCGGTCAAATACATCAGCCGGGGTATCAGCGTGGAAGGGCGGGTAGCCATGCAAGAACTCGAAGAGAATCACGCCGACGGCCCACCAGTCCACGCCAAAGTCGTCCATGCCCACGCCGAGAATACTTTCTGGGGCCAGGTAGTCGGGTGTGCCGACGATGCGTCCGTTGGAGTCGCCCTGGGACATGCTGCGGAAGAACTGCTCCGTCTGCGGAGGTGAGTCGGACATGGGCGATATGCCGAGCGCCGCGTCCGGCACATGAGCGAAGGGCACGGGCGACGAGAGTCGTGCGCTCCCAGGGCGTGAGGCGGCCCAGGTCGAGGGCAGGTCGCCTGCGGAGGACGGGGTGTGTGGTGTGGGCCGATGGCGGCCGAGCAAGCCGAGTTTGGACAAGCCAAAGTCGGTGAGTTTCAAGTGGCCGTGGTGATCAATCAGCAAGTTGTCTGGCTTCATATCGCGGTGGACGACGCCGGTGCTGTGCAGGTAGTCGAGCCCCTGCACCATTTCTGCGAGGTACTGTTGCGCCCACTCGTCGGGCAGCGCTCCGAGTGTCTTGACGAGCGACGCACAGTCGCCTCCGGGGAGGTACTCCATGACCAGGTACAAGTACTCTGGGCTCTGGAATGTGAAAAACAGCTTGACCACGAAGGGCGACTGTGTGCGGTTCATCAAGATCATGCGCTCTGCACGCACATTCGTGATTTGGTTCTTGGCGATCATGTCTGCCTTTTTGAGAATCTTGATCGCGAAGATGTCGCCGGTCGTCCGTTTCTTGGCGAGAAATACGGAGCCATACGCCCCCTTGCTGATCGGCTTGAGCAGCTCAAAGTCGCGGATCGATGTAGCTGTGGCGCGCGTCTGTGCAGGCGGCAGGACGTGTGGGGAGCTGGGGACGAAGCTTCCGACGCTCGTGCCGAAACGTGGGCTCTTGCTATCGTTCGACGTGGAGACGTAGGGCGAGAGCGGCGGCGTCGACAGCAGCTCTGGATTCGACGGCAGCGTGGAGCGCGGTATGGCCATCGGCGCACGCTGTGCACCGGACCAGGCATCGTCGTCGGACGCATCGTCGATGGGGTCGAGCAGAAGATGATTGACGCCTGCGAGTGTGTCTTCCATTTCGTCGGGAGCTGTGTCGACAATGACCGGTGGATGCGCGGGCTCGTCGTGGATGTGCAGGGTCGTATTCGCTGCCTCGTCGTGGTCGTCCTGCATCAGAGAGGCCACAAAGTCTTCGCTTTCTTGCCGCACTGTCTCGACATACACCATCGTATTGCACATGCGGTTCACCGCATGGATCTTGGTCCGAATGGCCTCGGATACGTCCTCGTACAAGAGAAGCAGGGCCGTGTCGGTCGTGTCGCGGTCCCACGACCACGTCTTGAGCGACAGGACATGACCGTTACTGCGCGGTGACAAGAGACGCATGCCCTCGGTGAGCATCGCATCGTCCGGCAGGTGCGGCGTGGAAATGGACATGGCTCGGTTCAGGCCGTCTAGCATCGCATCCAGCATCGGCGCAGCCGCCTCGGCATCCAGTCGCACTTCGTGATCGCGGTACACGGCCGCGACCGCGCCTTGCGATAAGGTCGTGCGCACCGCCGAGGCGGCTTCGATCAGGGCCCACAGCGTCTCGTTGCATGTGTGCAGCGACAATTCGAGGCGGTGGAGCTCATGGCACATTTCCGAGTGCTTCGCAAAGAACCACGCAGGCACGTCGCTCTCGCAGATGCGGCACAAGACGAGGTCCGTCGGGACAGCCTCCATGTCGGACGACATGCCGCCGATCGCTCCGCCCTGACGCATTTCGCCCGTGGACGGCTCGTGCTTCTGTCGCGCATGGAGGACCCACATCGTGTGCGATGGGATCGGCGTGCCGTGATGATGCACCATCATGCCCTGCGCGGTCATCGGCAGCGGGTCGTCCGCCGACGGCGTGCCGGCGACAGCGATATCGAGAGCCACTTCGACCGTGTGTCCCGGGCTCTCTAGGAGCTGCCGCGTCGCTCGTTCTAGCAGCGCTGCATTGCCCGAGGCGAGCACGCTCGACACGGGCTCTCCGTACGTGCTTGCCGGCTCTGTCCCGACGATGCGCTGCCATACGGTGCTGACAAACTCGATGCGCAGGTCCAGCGAGAGCTCGAGGAGGATCGACGACGGCATGGGTGCGTCCGATGACGCAGGACTCGGCGATCTGGTCGTCTTGCTCTCGTTCACAGGCTGGCTGTGCGGCCGCATCTCGTCGTCGCTCCAGAAGCGTTGCTCGGCGTTCCACCATCCCAGCACGCGACTGAGCCCCGCGAGGGTCAGCAGCAGCTCGACGTACCAGCCGCGTCCCGGCCAGAGCGGGTGGGCGTCCCATATCGCGCCGAGGGACTGCACGCTCGTCACGGCACTGACGCACAGCTGAGGGCGGTCGAGCAGGGCGTGGGGCTTGGTCGATCGAATGTCGGCGGCAATCGAGGCCAGGCGCTCGATCGGCGAGAGCGGCATCGGCCCGTCCACGGGCACGACGACGCTCGTGGTATCGGGATCCACGGGATCCAGCAGGTCGTCGGACAAGCGCAGCAGACCGGCGAGGGTCTTGTCGAGCTCCGCATCGCACAGGGCCTTGGCCCGCACGAGCTCGTCCCACAGCCATTCGCGCTGCGTCGCGGACGCATCGTCGACCGAGGCCTTGGGCCTGGTTCGACGATGCGTCGTGACCTTTTCCGACACTACGCGAGGCTTTGAGCGCGGCGCCATGTCGCGCTTGGACGCCGGCGGATCGTTCGCGCGCCGCAAGGCGCGCAGCTCGGGCAGAGAGCATGTCACGCGGATGCCATCGTTCAGACGCGCGTACTGGGCCGACGACGTATGCAGCTGGGCCAGCGATTGTCGGACGGCGTCGCAGTGCGCACCTGCACGTTGGCCGCCGTGCGTCGACGCATGGCGGTGCCAGGCATCGTCCCATCCCTGTGGCTGGCGGTGCCAGCGCCGCATCTTGGTCTCTCGAGACACGCACAGGATCCGCGCATCCAGCAGAGCGTCCGCGTGTTCGGGCGGCGGCGCAGATGCATGCCAGCTAGTATGCCCTGGCAAGGCCAGCGCCAGTCCCAGGATCGTAGGTCGGCTCATGCCGTCGGCGTCGACAGGCGACGGCAGGGGCGACGACATCTCGGGGGCGTCGCGTGCTTGTGACGGCGGTCGGATCACAGGGTCATTCGCCATAGCGACGGAGCGAGGCATGCGCTGCAGTCGGATCGTGTCGCGTCCGATGCGAGGACTCGTTGCTAGCGGACTGGGCATGGCATCCAACGGGGGCGTCGTCGGTGCCGCGTGGACCTGAGCGAGCGATATGCTGCGTCTCGTAGCCGGCGCGGAGGCGAGAGAAGGTGTATCGTGCTGGATCGCGGCAATCAAACCTGGATCTATGCCCTCCGGTCCACCGACCGGCGAGCCACACAATAGCGTACCACGCGGCACGGCATACGCGGAGTGAGCGCGGCGATGCAGCGCATGCTTCGGTAGGAGGAAGGGCGACTTGGTCTCATGCGGGCCCGTGGATCGAGGCGGCCGTCGGCTCGGTGGCCCTTGCGACGCGGCGCCCAAGACGGCATGTCGTCGCGTCCAGTCGGACGACGCGCGCCACGAAGAGCCCGACGACGACGGCGAGGCGGTATCCTCGTCCTCAGGCAGCACGGGCGCCAGCGCAAGCGGGCTTGAGAACGACGGTATCGTACGGAATGGGCGCGATGAGAACGCCATGGGCGAGCCATGCACCCCCGTTGTCCTGGGACGAGGGCCGCGCGAGTGCCATGACGCGCGGTGCGATGCGCCACGCCCGTGTGACACGGGCCGCGCGGAGCTGGCACGGCGGCGCGATGCTAGAGGTTGGCGCGCGGACGAGGAGTGGGACGCAGATCTCGGCGGCGGCCATGGCTCGTCCGTCTCTGACCCGGACGTGGTCGGCGTGTCAGGATCCAGCTCCAACAGGCCCGTGGGCGTCGCTCGATCATCCTGCGCGAGCCTCGACAGATCCGTGCCGAACACGTCCAGCGGCGGCGGGTGTGGCGTATCGATGCCCCCCGGCCCTCGTCGCGAGGGGCCATGGGTGGCGGTGCGTGGGTAGGTCGAATCGCTCAGCGCGCTTTCCACGGACACGTCTCGACGCTTCGCATGTGCATGCGTCGGTGGCAGCGACGCCATGCCCCATCCTAACGACCGTCGTCGTGGATCGGTGCTGTGCTGGTCCATGCCAGACGGTGTGCGCTTCGTGTCGACGCGGTGCCAAAGTGACATGCGCCGCACGACCGCGGCGCAGGCCGTGCCTTCCGATCGGGCAGATCGGGCTTGCCACCCTCGGCCAGCGTGCCCGGGGTATCTATGGGGGGCGTCTATGGGGCGGAGCGACGTGTGCTCGGACGCAGCACAGGCATGCCAAGGCGGCGAGAGAGAGGCAGAGCAGCCATACAAAGACGGCATGCATCGACGTCTCGTACGCCGACACCGCCCAAGTGCGTGACGCGCCCGTGAGCGTCGCAAGCGTGCCGATGTCGGCGCGCATGTCATGGACGAGACGCGCAGGCAGCGGAGTGCGGCGCAGATACCAGGCCAAAGAGCGCTGGAAGAGCGAGTGCGTACATGATACGCCCAGGATCGAGCCCACCGCGCGGAAGAGGTACGTCACACCCGACGCCGGCGCTACCTCCATCGGGTCCACGGACAAGACCAGCGCGACAAGCGTGACGGTGAGCGTGCTGCCAAAGCCCGCACCGACCCACGGCATCGTCAGCCAGTAGGCCCATGCAGGTGTCGCCCGACTCCTCCAGAAGCACATGCTCAGCGCGCCCACCACGGTCAGCAGTCCACTGAGCAGCACCGTAGCACGATACGAGCCCGTGCGACTCACGAGCCTGCCACTGACCAACGAGCACACGGACGCAGCGAGGACATTCGGCACCAAATACGCGCCCGCTTGCACCGTGCTCGTGCCCTGCACCGCGAGAAAGTACAGCGGCACATGGTATAATACGCCGAACTGACACAGGCTGACGAGACCACACGCCAGCGACACGCACGCAGGCATGCGGCGCGCCAAGATCTGCGTCGGCATCAGCGGCTCCGCCGCCACACGCGTCTCCAGCCACACAAACACGCCGGCGCCTATCACGGCCCCGGCCAGCCATAGATAGACCAGCAGCCGCGGCCCGTCCGCATCGCCGCATGCTAGCGCCGCCACCAGCGCCGCCACAGCGCACAACAGCGCCATTGTGCCGCCCATATCGATGCGCAAGACTTTGTCGCGCACAGAACCCGGTCCCGACGGGATACGCACCTTGGCAAAGACAAAGAGCAAGTGAGCTGCACACAGCGGCACTTGCAGCAGGAAGGCCCAGCGCCAGCCCCACTGCGCATCCACGACAGCGCCACCCAAGGGACCCCCCAGCGCGGCGCCGATAGCGAAAATGACATTCCCCAGCCCCTGCCACGTCGCGCGTGCCTGGACCCTCGTCATGTCTGACACGACCATGGTGGCCAAGGACGTAAGCCCACTACCACCCAGGGCTGCCATGGCTCGGGCGATACAAAGCTGCACAAAGGTACGCGACAGCCCACAAGACAGCGTTCCCACGAAAAAGACGGACGAGGCAAGGAGCGTCATGGCCCTCCGCCCGAACGCGTCAGATAAGCGGCCATACAGCGGTTGACACGCCATTTGCGTCAGCATGTACGACGTGCCGAGCCACGCAACTGTGTTGGATACCGCAAACTCGGAACCCACTTGACTCATCACCGTCGCGACCATGGTCGTATCGAGAGCCGCCAGAAACGTCCCGATCCACATCGTACTCATGACCGAGACCCTGTCCAGCAGCGAGTACGTACTCGGCGCCGCCGTAGGAGGGGGAACACTGTCGTCCGTCGGCATGAACAGCGACGCACTCGGATCTCCCCCGTGCGTGGCTCCGTACATGGCGCTAAAGGCACTTTCTTGCGCCAGCAGCGCTTCATCGTTCTCAGCATGCTCATGCAGAGGGGCCGCCGCGACCAGCGGCGTACGTTCCGTCCTGCCCGCTGCCATGCCGACGGGACGCAAGGGCGGTGCATTGGCCACGTCGGTGCTGAGCCACGCATTTTTCCCCACGGCCAAATCGGGGTCCAATCACGACCCATCGTCCACGTCCGTGCCACGCACACCCCGTGGCCACTACTCCACCCGCGGCACGCCCGACAGGAGATGCCTTATAATACATGTCTACATTCACACATCGTCATCCATATTCACGGGGATTTCGACTTTTTGACCCGGCTCAAACGCCGGCATGCCCAGGAAGGGGCATGAACTGCAGCGGAACGCATCGCCCAGGAAGCAGCTGCCACAGCTACTTGTAGCACCACGCGTATCAACCTGGATGCGCTTGACGCGGCGCTCCGTGCCATCCGCACCCACGATCGTCTCGGTGACCTCCTTGCGAGTCGTGCCAGGCGCATTCACCTCATTCGGATCAAGTTGCACGACCGTAGCTCCGCGCTCTTCTTCTTCTTCCAGCTCGCGAAGGCCACAGGTGCATCCTTTGCACGCGCGCTTTCGGCGCGTGCGAGGCACAGACAAGTCAACCGTGCAGTCGGCTCGCTTCGGACCACTGGCCATCTTACGTGCGTGCTCCTGCAATTGGGCGTCCGTGTCCATCGAGGTTTCTGGATGCGTTGCCCACAAAGACGCTTTTTTCTGCATACGCAAAGTGTCCCCTTTCGGCTTGCGGCGCAGCGGCACGGCGCCGGCCGCGTTGCCAGCCGGCGATGGCGCGTGGGACACGGCAGCGGCGGCAGGTCGAGAAGCCTCGATCGAGGCATCGGCATGCGTCCGAATATCGGCAAAGCCCGAGATCGTCAACTCCGTCTGGACCTGAGCCCCTGCATCACTGGCAGTGGCAGGCGCTCCTGCATCGACAAGCGTGAGGCTGAGCTTGGCACCAGGCACAAGCGACTCGTACAGCTTGGCCAAGAGCGTGGACCACGCAGTGTCCTGCGCTGGCACCATCACATAGACTGCGTCAAACGACGTGGGAGGTGGCGTATAGGCGAGATCCGTGATGCGATCCACCATATGCGTCTCCAAGACAGTGCCTTCTGTCTGATACTTTTTGACGGCTTCTTGATACGCGCCAGATTTAGCCGCCTCCAGTGATCCCACCAGGAGAAGCCTTTGTGGCGTCGATTGCACCTTCTCCATCGCGCTGTCAGTACGGCCAAGAGGCTTGCTCGTGAAAGCGCAAAAAAGTCGGCCAGGTTGTTGCCACCCAAGGCCCCCCAGCGAGAAAAAACGTGATCCCAACAGCGGCGCCTATTGGGCCCTCCCATGTCGCGCCTGCCAAAATTTCCACCGCCGCTGATGACGCCTTCCGTTATTAGTCAGCGGTTGGGTCGCGAGACCCACCGCATCGAAGGAGCCACCAGCCCTCTTGGTAGACGCGGGCGTCGTATCGCAGCCGCGGAATTGCGCCATGCCGCTCGTGGCAGCTTACGAGTCAGATTCGGATGAGGAAATCGCTCCTAGCGACGCTGTAAATGCACATCATGACGCTCCGCCCTCGGGCCTTTCACTCCCACCTCCCAAGCGCCCAGCACCCCAGGCCAAACGACAGATTGTCGTTGAATCAGCCCCATCGTCGCGCTCAAGCGACGAAAAACCATTGCCTAAGCGCGCGCGTCATGACAAAAATGCGTCTTCAACGGGTACACACTCGCTCTTGAACATGCTTCCTGCGCCTCAGAACAAGGCATCCAAGCGCACGCCCAAACCCGCCCGCGACGAAAGCGACGAAGACGTGCTGCTCGAAGACGATGCACGCATGACCCTATATGACGTGCCGAATGAAAAGCCAGCCAAAGGGAATGAAGACTTTCGCGCCATGCTAGGACTGGCGCCTAAAGCTCCGACAAAAGATCAGCGTCAGGCGCCTGTGATTGTGTCCGAAACACACCATGGCCAGCATGAGACGGTTCAGCAGGAACGTCAGACAGAGCCCGCACTGACTGCGGCTCCCTCTTTCTCTGCTGCACCTGTGATTGAAGATCGAACCAAGTCAGAGCCCGAACCGTCCATGGATGCCTACCCAGGTTGGAAACGCGACCCTGATGGATCCTGGTACCCTGTGACACCTGAGGCTCATGCTATATATGCTGCATGGGCGCAGTATGCACAAAAGGAAGCAGTGCTACAAGTACCGCATCATGCACAAGTGGCAACCGTTGATGCGTCGGCGGAACTGGATCGAATACCCAAAGCACCGTCCCAGGCACCGGCGCCAGAGACGAGGCCTGAGAGCTTGGTCTCGGAAAAGCTTCGTACGGACAAGTTTACCAACATGCGAGCTCGTACCAGAGGGCAGCTTACATCGTTGCTCGCTATGGCACACGAGAATCGCCCTATGCTCGAAGAGCGATGGTCACAGGGCAAAAGCAAAATGCGCGAGAACAAGAAGCGATATGGATTTTAAGACCGACTGTATTGATAATACCATTCTGTACATTATCATAGACTTAAATGGCGCGGCGAACCTCGAATTGTCTGTGGCGTGAGTCAAACGCGTACGAACCTTTTCACAAAGTAGACCTGGAAGGCCACGACAGCCACGATCAGCAACGTTTGCAAGATGGACCACCATTTGACACGAGAGTTTGTGCTCTCTGCTGTATTTCGGTGGACACGCTCACGCATGGAAAGGTATTCCTGTTCATCCTTGAACAGCTGAATATTATTGGCAAGGTCACGAAGCTCTCGCTCAGCGGGGATCAGACCTTCTTCTTCTGTTAGGTATAATACGCCGTGCACGTTGAAGCTGAGGGTCTTGTCCGTCACAACGGAGAACTTGTTGCTAAAGCAGTATTGATGCCGGCCATCAGTGTCCGCAACAAAGTCGTATGTGCCTGTGTCTTTGTGCTTCTGTTCAAACAAGAGACGCCCGGACGGATCCCTGACCGTGGTATCAATATCCAGGTGTCCACCCCCCGACACCTGGTATGTCAGCGTCATCTCGTCTCCCACATGCATGTCTTCATAAAAGCAATACTCGCTGTCAGGATGCAAATCAATCGTGTGGGATGACGCAAGCTGCACCAATATAGCCAGCACGGCGATCAGCATCGCCCCCACCCACGACATGAGAGTCATGGTCGACGAGGGTCTGTACGGCGACACATCAACACGTTTCACGTGGGTATCACGTGATGTGCTCGACATGTGTCTCGGCTGAGGTGTTGGAGATTCACGCTTCCCTTGCAAAAAATCATGTCGGAACACGAGACCAAGGAGCCTGTGGACGCTGTACGTATGATCATGCTCCAGTAAACTAACATGTACTAGGGTGCTGAGGCAGAGCATGACCCGCAATTCGACCCTGTGATCAAGCTTGAGCACAAGGTTGAAGTCAAGACCAATGAAGAGGACGAAGATGTCCAGTTCAAGATCCGAGCCAAGCTGTTCCGCTTTGACAAGGAGTCAAAGGAGTGGAAGGAGCGTGGCACGGGTGATGTTCGTATCTTGAAGCATAAGGAGACGAAGAAGGTCCGACTCGTCATGCGCCGTGACAAGACCTTGAAGGTCTGCGCTAACCACTACTGTACGTGCTCTGCGTGCTAACCACCAGTGTCGCCGGATATTAAGCTTCAGCCCAATGTCGGCTCAGACCGCTCCTGGGTGTACAATGTGACAGCTGACGTTTCGGACGGTGAACCTGCCGCTGAGACCCTGGCGATTCGCTTTGCCAACTCGGAGAACGCGGAGCTGTTCAAGAAGGAGTTCCAAAACGCGCAAGAAGCGAACAAGAACGCTTCGGGTGATGCCAACTCGACGAGCTCTGAGGCCAAGCCTGAGTCCAAGGTCGATCAGGCCACGGAAGAGAAGAAGGAAGAGAAGAAGGAGTAAATGATGCGCTTAGAGCGCTTGTTTTCTGCTTTGCCTCATACCCCATGTAGATGTAACGTCATGGGCTTCTTAGCCTCGTGCATAGATTTCTATGTGTTCATATCTTCATCATCGTCGTCCTCGTCATGGCTGTAATCCTCTGAGCTGGAGCCGACATCCTCTTGAGGGCGCTGATCGTTCGTAGACGCGTTCAGCAAGGCATGGAAACTCGATGAAACTGCAGATCGAATGGCCTCCCAAGCCTGTGGTGCGTACCAACCAGTCGTAACGTCAGGTGTTAGCAATAGCTGGTTCGGGCCATCGACGTGAATCAGCGGCACAATGGACAAAGCCGTAATATCACACAGTTGAAACGTGCTGGTGTGAAAAGAAGCTGTTTTGCCGTCGAATTCGTGCGTGGGAGACCTCATGAGTTCCGCTGAGCGGATGTGAGAGCGGCGTGTATCAGAAGCAGTGCCATACTCGCTCTTAAATAGGCCACGCGTTGTAGGACGACGCGGTGTTTTACCACGCATGTGAATGCGCTGGTAAAACCGACTTTGCCGATCCGTGCGTGGGTCGTAGCCAAACTGTACAAGAGCATCGCGCCACGGACCATCAGCAAATGTATACGCGACAAGAGCAAAGAGCTCCTTGGCTTGGATCAAAGCACGCGCTTCCGGCTCGGAAAACTGATTGAGAAGCGCCAGTCGTGACCAGATCGGGCGCTTCGACCATTGTTCCCGTAATTTTTGTAATTGCATCGTTTGCTTCTCGGACAAAGGCATGGCAGCTAGACTTGGATCCGGTGCATGTGGGACGGGCCCTGTATCGGAAAATTTGATAGCAATCGGCGCCAGATTGCGCCAACGAGCACGATTGATGTATCTCGTAACAGCGGTGTCCTCGAGATCCGCCGGCTGCTCCGCGCTTGATTCACCTTTACGGGCCGTTCGACGACTCCGCTTCGATGTCGACGCATGTGATACCGTTTGCAAGCTGGATGTGGGGTTCTGCCGGTAGCCGTATGGAAACGGCAACTCTTGTCGACTAAAAAACGGCGGAGGTATCATGGCAAGATTGCTGATAGGCGTCCCGTTTTCACTCACTTCGTACAGCTCTCGTTCTGGCTCAAATCGGTAGGCACGCAAGGAATGGACGTCGAATGTCATGAGCGCACGATGCAGTGACATGGCCGGATGCTCTGAGGATCCAGATGGCGGGTCAGGGCGATAAGCAAAGTCAGCCATACGTCGGAATCGCACTGCATGAGTGCATGATCCAACTAACTCGAGCATGTACTGCTTCCGATACACGTCTTGGTCCGAGCGCTTCCATACTTGTCTTCGAATACGCACAACCAGGTCCTGACTCTGCACGATATCTCCCAAAATGGGATGGCGATACAGATCTGTATCGTCAGGCTCTTGTGAAAGAAGATGACATTCCACAATACGCGCTCCGCGATCTAACAACATGCTCAGATGCTCCAGAGCCTGCCGTGCACTCGCTGTCCCTGCCAGGGGACCCATGCGTGGGGATAAGGACGTCAAGGCACTGTCTAATGCTTTGCAGCTTGCATGAATGTATCCTGGGTATTCAATCGTGATAAGCTGCGTCGGTGGAATTGTCCATGACGGCGCCTCGTCATCTCGACCAGCTGGGCCCATGGTCTGTGGAATGATAAGTGTGGAGGTGTAGGCCTTTCGATAGCCACGCGCCGCGACGCGTATTCCGCGCCCTTTTTCTTAGCATGGCCGATCTTGCCAGTCTGCTGGGCACGCCTGGCAAGCAAGTCCCGTCAGTCCCGCCCACAAGTCACGAAATCGATTCCGGCAATGATACATGGCGGTCTCATCTTCGTATAGGCGAGGCGTACAATCAGCATTTGCCATCGACGTGGGACGCGAGTTATGTGCCACCGACGGCATCTGCCTCTGTGCCGCGTGTCTCGTTGGCGGTGAGTACGGATCTCAAGCAATGGAACTATCGATACATGTTTGAAAAAAAAGGTGAGCGTAGTATGGAGCTCGATACGCGTCTCTCTGTGATGGGCGATGAGATTCGGCATGCCTTTGGCCTTACGGCGGAATGGGACGACCCTAGCATTCCCAATCAGGAGAGTATATACACGGTGGGCCGGATTTGTGCACGCGTGGACCCCGGCACTCGAAACGAAGAGCAAAAGGAGCATGTCCGACTCACACCGGCCAACCTCATGCTCGAGACGAGCCGTATGGTCGGCAATGGTCAGCGGATCTCGCTCGTGATTGACCCGCAATGCACCGTCCGCTATGCGTGGGCATCACAAGCAGAAAGCATTTCGAGCGTGACAGGTCTATTTCCTGGAATGATACTCGGTGTCAAGGGCCGCAACGGCTCAGGGCAACGATTCGTGGCGGAGGAGCTTCTGATACCACCGCCCTTGCCACACCCTGCCACCTTGCAGTCGGAGTTGATGACCAACCAATACGGTGAGTCACGCTTGGCTGGTACGCCACTCCGAGTGATGATGGCGGTTGGTCCATTCACACCCACCAGCGACTTGGAGTACGGCCCTTGGCACGCGTTCATGACGCATGTGGAACTGGCTCGTCCTGATGTGCTCTTACTCCTGGGGCCCTTTGTGAGTGTGCAGCACCCAATCATTGCCACAGGAAACCTCGATACGCTTCCGACCGACTTGTTCAAGCACCATATTTCGCGTCGCATTACGCGGCTCATCGAGAGATCGCCTTCGACGGTGGTCATTCTCGTGCCAAGCACAGACGACATGATCCACACGCATTACGCATACCCACAACCCTTCTTGGACAAGTCGGATCCCACGCTGGGTCTGCCCAAGCGCGTTCGGTGCCTTCCCAACCCGAGCGTGTTTTACGTCAACGAACTCGCGATTGGCGTAAGTACGGCAGACACGCTGGGCGACCTGCGTCGAGAGGAGTTGGTGCAGCGCGTTCAGTCGGGATCCCAAGGCACGCCCCAAAGCAAGGGTGTGAACGACCCGATCGTGCGTCTTGCACGACATGTCTTGGGCCAGCGCCATTTCTATCCCCTGTTCCCGCCGTCGCCCGTGTCGCGAGTGCCACTGGACTTGTCGCATTCTAGGCTCTGTGCTTTTGACACGTCAACACCAGACCTGATCTTACTTCCCTCGACCAGTACGAAGCCGTGTATCCGCATCGTGGACTCGTCTGTGGTGGTGAATCCTGGCTCACTGGTCAGCTCGGACGAGTCAGGCACGCATCCTTCCGCCTATGTCCAAATGCAGGTCGATCCTATGCCACGTGAAAGGCTGCAGGCAACGATCGACGACGCGGATCCACTGCTCACGCACGAGCTGTACCGTCGTGCGCGCATTGATCTCGTGTATACATAACATAGTAGATGGGATTACGAATACAACATGGAACTCTATGCACTCGACTTTTTCTTCTTCTTCTTGGAAGAGGCATCGTCGTCCAAATCGGATGCGGACCGCTTGGCCTTTTTCTCCTTCTTGTCTTTCTTTTCCTTCTTTTCCTTCTTCTCTTTTTTCTCCTTCTTCTCCTTCTTTTCTTTCTTTTCCTTCTTGGGCTCTTCTTCCTCCTCCTCCTCTTCTTCTTCTTCTTCGTCGTCATCATCAGCGACACCCGTCACGACCGGCGGCGCATCCGCACCCGCATTGTATCCCCGGCCACCAGACTCCATCGCAAAGGCCTTTTGCTTGTAGCCGTCGTCAGCACCCCGATTCGCACGAATGCCACTGATGGATTGCACATGGTCAAGGCCACGCGCCCGAGCCTCAAGCTTGGCACGCGATTCGGCGCCAATCGTAGGAGCCGATAGGTCTGACTTGGAATCAGCATCCGCCAAGGCATCAAGGCGAGTCGATAGAGCTGCCTTTGTTGCCACCATACGAGCCATCTTACCCTTCATTTTGGGGGGCGCCATACCCACAAGACTGGAGTGGTACAGCAGGCCGTACTTGGGCGTATCATGCTTCGTCTTCAGTGCACGGAATAGGGCCTTCTCGGCGCCCAGGATCTGGATGGTGCTGGCCGGCTGCTTAGCCAGGTTCATAATCGAGCCGGCATGGGATATCAAGCGAGCGCCGACCAGCTCACCGACCAGCGCCGTCAAATTGGGCGCAATGGCAGACATGCGGTTGCACAGATACGAGTACAGCTGTGCACGGTATTCGCTTATCGAGACGACTTGATCACACAGGCTCCAAATGTGCTCCATGTCGGAGTCACTCACTTCGGTACCCATGGAGATCTCAGCGGCAGCCTTGAGGGTCTGCTCGACCTCCTCAGGCAAGATGTCAGACAGGTCGCACGACGATGCATTGGTACGGAAACCAACGGCACGAACGACCTTGGCATATGCAATGTTATCCGTAATAATCTTGCCCATTTCGGGGAAATGCCAGCCGTACCATTCTTTGACGCGCATAGCATAGATATTCAGTTCCTTGTCGAGATCATCCAAGAGCGCAATAGCTTGGACCACCATTGTATCCACTTTATCAGGGCTGAACTTGAGCTTGTAGCGACTCAAGCTGTGAGACAGACCCAAACTCATCGTGTTGAGGTCGCGTGGGTCAAGAGCACCTGCCTCCGGCGAGCTAGCCGACAAGAGCGAGGCGAGATTTTCTCGGATACCGCGATACAGATCCATTAAACTCGACTCAGCCGTGACCTGAATTCCCAACTTCTTGTTGATCGTGGACGCCAGCTTAGGCTCTGACACAATCAGATTGGCGCCCTTGCCACCCTTAGTACCAGCAGCGCCACCTTTCTCAAGAATCTCGGACGTCAAGAAGTTCTTCAGGCCCTTGCTCAGCTTGCCCTCATTCACAGCCGTCGCCCCTTCGACAGCCTCGACGGTGCTCTGAAAGCGGTGAATTGCTGAGAGCTGCAGAAGGCGATTCGCCTCTGTTTCGCTCTCAAAATGCTTGTACAAATCAGGTGAGCTAAGTTTGGCTTCATCAGACATAGAAAACAGGCAAAAGCCCACGGCCGTCTCAAACAAGACCAGCACCATATCGCCAAGTCGAGCCGCGACAAAAGCCGTGCAAAGCAGAAATCGGCCGTCGCAGAACCTTGCCAAAATTTGTCGAAGCCCGCACTTTCCTCGGCCGTAATATCACGTGACAAAGCTAGGCGCCAGCCCTGTTAGAAGCGGACGCGCAAGGATGGAGCCCTCCACCGTGATCAGACCGCCTGGCGTCACATCTCCCACCATGATGAGCGTATTACGAACCCACTTGCTTTCATCTTCCATGAGCCGGGCAGCGATACTTCGTAATCCCTCGTGTGCTCGCATGTTTTCGTCCACTATTAGGATGTGCCGTGATGAAACGTGGCTCAAGCGTGGACCTGTGACGTACCAAGAACTCAAGCCTTACACGGAGACACCCAGCGGTCACATTACGCTCATTGATGTGCGTGAGCCCAATGAAGTCTCACAAGGTATGATCCCTGCTTCTGTCAATGTCCCGCTGTCTGAATTTAAGGCCGCTTTCAACCCAGAGAACGATGCTCCTGCCTCAACAGACTTTGAGCGCAAGTATTCTTTTCCACGTCCCAAGTTTAACGACCCTATCATTTTTTACTGCCGAAGTGGACGTCGTAGTCAACAGGCTTTGGAAGAAGCTCAGAAGCATGGATGGTGGAATACGCGCAACTATACAGGCTCGTGGATCGACTGGGTCGCTCAGGAAAAATCGAACAAAAAGGACTCGGACGACGATGAATGAAGTACAACGCACATATTATCATGATCCTATCTACACAGTAGTCCACAGCTTAAAACCAGAGTCATCAAGCTCTGCGCGCATGTTGCGCAGCTCGTCCAAAGATGGTAATGGAATGACAGCCGATTCGGTGAAGGAGACGCCCTGCTCCGTATCCGAATCCGAGTCGGTATCTTCGGCCAGCAGGATCTCATTGCCGTCTTCATCGACATCCCGGACATGGGGGGATCGAGGCGAGCTGGCACGACTTGATGGCGAGGGCGCCGTCTTTCGCCACAAGCCACTGATCTTGATGCTGCCGCCGTTCAGCGTATTGGCCTCGACGTGTAGGTTGTCAGATTTAACGTGCTTGCGAACGTCACGTCCATAGGCGGTGGCAGCATCAGGGAAGTCGTATGTAAACAAAACGCGGTCTTGTGGCTCGGGCGCAGTAGCCTCAGATGCTTGCTTTGGTTCAGGCACAGCTTCAGGCTCGTGCGCTGGCTCCTCGGCCGTTTCCTTGACATCTTGCTCGGCCTTTGGGTCGGCCGGTTCAGTGGAAGACGTGGCTCGTATGATGGTGGAGGTAGGTACTTTCGCCTCGACGGGTTCTTTGGGCACATCGGAAGTCAGGGACGCGAGATTGTCGCACGTTTCGTCAGAGTCTTCACCAGATGCCTGGGGCATGAGGCGGAACAGTACATCACCAAGCTGGAGGTATACGTGACCATCATTCGTAGCCTTGGCCTTCCGTTCTCGCTCGGCGCGCTTGCGCTCCCATGCCGCTTGGCGCTGGGCACGCTGATATTCACGCTCGGCAAAGTCACGCATAGCCGACTCAATCGCCATGCGCTGCATCATTGCCTCAATTTGTCGCTGTTTGCGTAGCTCAATTTCGCGTTGCATAGCTACTCGGCGCTGACGCTCGCGCACGGCCTGGGCATACAGTGCCTCTTCATACAAGTCCATAGTGCTAGGCAGGAAACTCGGGCCACAGCCAAGGAACGACTGCGAGACCCAGGGAGAAGAAAGATAAATCGACATAAGGAATTGTAAGGTACGGCTCTCTTGCGCTCACGCAGCCGTTTTATACTTTGACAGCCGCACAGGCCATGGTCGTAGACGCTTCTCGACGCATCGGCCACCGTGTGGCGCCGAAGCCACGCGAATCTTCTACTAGATCACGTGATTATACCCTGGAGATGCGCGGCGACTCAGGCTGGCGCTCGTGGTGTGGAGGTGCGCCCCATGCTGACTCCGATTCGATGATGCTGAGATTGCGGCGTGCAGCCTTGGTGCGACATCAAGTGCGAAAGTACGTGCGCGATCCACAGCAGGCTGTGGAGGAGGCAAGTACGGTGCGCGGCTATCGCCTCGCTCAGCAACGCCTCGAAAAACAGGTGCCGCCGCCGCCGCCTCCGCCTCGCTCTAAATGGGAGCAGGCATGGAGGACATGGCGCGCGACGCCACTCAAGTGGCAGCCCCTCCCCATCATGGTAGGAGCATGTGTATTAGTCGCAGTTCAGGCGCATCGTACATATTCACATTCGCGCCAAGAGAAGGTCGTTGACCGAGATCATTCATATCCGGTTCGAGAGGATGGACCCTGGACCATGTACATTCTGGGTGCCTTACCACTGAATAGCATTAGCCGCACATGGGGCCGACTCAACAGCATGCCTCTGCCAGTATGGTTCCGACCTTACGGATTTCGTCTGTATGCTTGGCTCTTTGGATGCAACCTCGACGAGATTCGTGAGAAAGACCTGACGAAGTATGCCAGTCTCGCAGAATTTTTCGTGCGTGAACTTAGCCCTGGCGCCCGGCCCATCGATCCTCATGCCCTCCTTGTCTCGCCGGCCGATGGTAAGGTGCTGCACATGGGAGTCGTTCAGGGAGACCGCGTTGAGCAAGTCAAAGGGCTGACGTATTCACTACGCTCGCTGCTGGGATACGATTCAGAAGCACATACGCAGCAAGACCCAGAATTGGGCTCATCCCGCAATATGAGTGTCGCAGCTGAGCGCCGTTTTGCGAAGCTCAATGGTATTGACTACAGTCTGACGCAACTCCTTGGCAAAGACAGCCATATGCACCGCGCAAGTACCTATGCCATGGGTTGGATTCGCGGTGCTTGGCGCTGGTGCAAGCATTTAGTGATGTGGAAGGCGCCAGCCTACAAGACTTTGCCGATTCACCAGGCTTCGGCCGCTGAGGTAGCGGCTGACACGGCAGAAGAGGCCTTGGAACCCGAAGAAGGCGATGTGGGTATCCCAACATCCGATACGCCGACCAACATCGGCCATTATGCTACTGTGGCCTACCAAATGGGACCAGAGGCATTGCCTCATTTTCAGAGTGAATGGCACGTTTCGCCAGGTAATCGCCTGTTTTTCTGCGTCATATACCTTGCCCCTGGCGACTACCATCGCTTTCACAGTCCCGTGCCATGGGTTGTGGAGTTACGGCGTCATTTCCGGGGTGAACTGTACTCGGTGTCCCCGTATGTTGCGACGCGCCTGCCCAACCTATTTGTCATGAACGAGCGTGTCGCACTCTTGGGTCGCTGGCGCCATGGCTTGTTTAGCATGACGCCGATTGGTGCCACCAATGTCGGATCAATTCAGATTCATTTTGATCGACAACTGCGTACGAATTTGCACGGTACGAAGCAGTTCCATGGGACGTATGATGAGGCGACATACAACGCCGCAAGTCGCATCCTGGGCGGCCAGCCGCTCGCTGCAGGCGACGAAATGGGGGCATTCCTGCTTGGCAGTACGGTTGTTCTTGTATTTGAGGCGCCGGAGCACTTCCGCTTTGTTCGTGCCGCCGGTGATAAGATCAAAGTCGGTGAGGCTCTCGGTCATGCTTCTTAGTTCAGAAAGATGATGACATTGTGCTCGTATGCCTAACGTGGGTATGTACATGCGATGATTTGGACATTTACGATATTTAAACTGTCACCTTGCCTGGGGACACTTGTACGACTTTGCAGACAGCCAGACTCAAGCGCATCGTCGAGACGGAGCAGCTGTAGTGGCACACCAGTGGAGTGCTGCAAATTCATACACGGCAATAGCCACACAAAAACATAACGGCGTTCGCAATTCGTGCCATTAGCGCAGTAGATATATGTGGTGTGAGCAGCGAAAGTGGGACTAGACTTGCGATGACGACACAAGCTAGGGCGACTTGGGTGAATGAGAATGCTATGTCATGCCATACAGACGTTGGCTCATGACCAAGAATCCAGCATAACAAAGGATTCTCATCAGCAGACAAGAATACTGCACGAAAGTTGCATCATGCATGAGCATGCATGGCATGATCCGGACTTTTCGCCACTACGAGTGCTGAAAAAGTGGCATCCTGCGCCACGGTATCATGTAAACGACCTATATGCTGGAGCTCACTGCTTGATTCATCTCATAGAGGCCCATCTCACTATCAAGGATCGTCCACGTACACTCTGCCCGTCCGTGAACAAGATGTTCTTGACGCGGATCAAGTTAGGCTACGGCGTGTGGCATCGTGCACAGACCTCACACAAGGAAGGGGCCTTTCTGGTATCACGTGATCTATTCGACAAGGCGCGAGACACCACGACCCACCGTGCTTCTTGTACTGGCCTGGATGTGGCAGGAAGCCCTATCGACGCATCCGATCGTGACAGAGCGGCGTCCGCCCAATGAAAGAGGCGGCGCCGATATTACGCGCCGCACGTCGCTGCTAGCGACACGCGGCACAGACCTGCTGGCTGTAGTGGATAATGAGCTACGGATGACCAGCGTGGCGTATGCGAAGCGACATGTTGAACAGGGGGAGGGGGCACTCTCGTACAAAGTACTTACAAACGAGGCACTCAACTTCCCTATTCAGTCGATCCTAGTGAATTCGACGGGAAAACTACTTGCGGTCGTTGGTGTATACGAGGTCGTTATTGTGATTTTGCCTCGGCGCGGCTACATGAAGCAGGTCGGCACGGCCCTACCAGTCAAGGCCGTGCGTGTGGGAACATACTACCATGCGCCTCATGGAACATCGCCTATTGCACAATGCAGATGGCACCCATACGGTGCAGGTGGCGTGAGTTTCATTGTGCTTACGGAGGATGCCGTGGTGCGTGAGTACGACGTTTCGCATGACGTGGACGAGCCGCAGCAGACATTGGCAGTCCTCGGACAGCCGACGCGCACGTCTTCGATGCTTTCGGCTGAGGACGATGATGCAAAAGTGGCTGTGTCTTGCACATTTGGCGAGGAGAGCAGCAGCTGGCTCCTGTTCACGCTATTGGTACTTATGCGCAGTGGTGACGTCTACATATTGTGTCCGTTTATGCCGAAACATGCAGCGCTTCCACGCTTGCATGTAGAGACCCTAGCGGCATTAGAGGCGCGGAATACGCAGAACTCGACACTGGCGATGAGGTTCTTGGGCGATTTGGTGCGCCAGATGCAAGAGGCGACGGCGCCGTCATTTGACGACACATCACTGGACCTTGCGGAGCCGTTGACGGAAGGCTATGTACACGTTGTGTTGCCTGCCTGTGTGCCGCATCGTACCGCGGCCCAAGGACCTTGCCTCATGCGCCCTGCGCCGGTAGAGCTGAATGAGGACGTTGCGTCTATGGCCTGTGACGTGATCATGACACGTATTGCTGAGGATCAAGCGGCACTGGATGTAGTGCTCATCGCGACACTCGAAGGCAGCATCCAGTGCGGTCTGCTTGCGAAGCCCGTTTTGCCGCATTGGATTATGGGACGCAGTCATGCAGAGCTGCCGATCATGGCCGTGTGCGAATGCATTGACTTGGAACTGCCTCGCTTGGAGGCATCTGTGCGCACGTTGCAATTCGTGAAAGATGCTCTATACCCCGACATGGTGTGGGTGACTCATATGCATGGTATGCATGCGCTCTCGCTCCAGCCATGGACAGCACCGCTGCTTTCTGCGATGGCAAGTGGAAATACCGACAGACTAGCCGCGGAGCAGCAGCATCACACGACCGTGGCACCATGCGTTTGCCTCACAACAAGTGCTGATGCGCCTGCCATCACTGGCGCCTGTATCATTAATGATGTCTATCTATCGTATGCCTTTTTCATTCTCACCAGTGATACGCAGCTGCTCGCCCGCGAACTGAATTTGCGCTCCGTCACAGAAGCGCATCCACCTCCTACCGGGAGAGTGGCCGAGTATAAGACGCTGCTGGCCGAGCCCTTCGAGATGCCCAAGGCACTTGAGCCCATGCAGCTTCGACCACCGAATATGCCTGGCGAGATACGTGCGGATGCACATACGCTCCGAGCCTTTGGCCAGGCGACCGAGACGGTTCGCCAACGTTTGCAGGACGTGGCCAAAGCAGGCCATGCGATTCAGATGCGAAGCGCGCAGCAAATGCGCGAAATGCAGCGGCAAGTAGCCCAACTGGCACAGGCATCGAAGCGTGTCGATGCGGTGCGAGCTGAGGTACTGCGTGCGCGTATCGAGCGTATCGATCAAACGCAGCGCGCTACGGTGCAGCGCCTCGACACCTTACTTCAGCAATTGATGGATGAGCATACGCCGCAGCTATCCGTGTATGAGCGCCGTTGGTTTGACGAGCTTCAGCGCATGTCGCACGAGTTCCTTGGCGACAAAGCCAAAGCAAAGGAGCAGTTGCTGAAGTTGGAGCACCAATGGTCACACCTGCAGCATCACCACCATCTACAAAGCGACCAAGTGCGTCCCAAGTCCTCCGAACTCGGTTCGCGCCAGCGCGAACGGATCGAGCACACCCTGGCTCAAGAAGCGCAAATGCTGGCGCAAGCACGCTCCAAGATCCAATATCTGCGCACGGCTTTGGGTATGCACACGTAGCCTCAGGTGTCCGTGGCGTGCAAGGGGCAAGCGTGTCCCTTGGCCATCCACCGGCGTATACAGTCGACATGGAAGCAACACATACAAGTGAGACGTGCCACACGATCGCGTGCCACAAATTCCTCCATGCAAATAATGCACTCCTTTCCGATCAGGGCCGAGTCTGCTGTCAGATTTGATGCGAGGAAATGCATTCGGTGAGCGCGACTTGGTGGCGCACCGTCCTCGAGGCATGTGGCAACGTGCTGTTCGCGTTCCTGCGTTGAAGCGAGCGTAGGTAGATGTAAATCGCACACAGGACACTCGTTCAACGCATCAGGATCAATGGGTGACGGGGCCTCGCCCGACCACGGCGTGGATATGCGCCACAGGAGGTGGGTCCATGTAGATGTGTCATCAGTAGCGGTGGTCCTAACACGAGGGGACACTGGCTCGATATGATACTCATTCATGCACCAGTCACATATGCGCACAGCTGACCTACTTTCAGAATCGAGCATCTCTGGTAAAGCTGGGTCGGTGATATGCACATTTTCGGGTATATAGGCACGATGCGACGTGCATGCATCACAAAAAATCCGCCCACAACGGCGGCAATGGTGCTTTCGAAAAAACAAAGTAAACCTACGCATACACCTCCTGCATGTGTGCACATTTGTGTCCTTCTCCCAGCTACCGGTCTGTGGCGTGGGAAAACAACGATGCCCAGGCACGGGTCGAGATCGAGAGAACGCATCGTTGATCGAGTATGACGCTGACGGTGTATGGCTCGTTGGCGACATGTCCCTCTGTGACATCATCACATCAGTGTCATGTGTATCTCCGACCTGCGTCGACGACATGCCGGACGATGCTGTCAAACATGCAGATCGTGGACAGGGACCGCAGGGGATAGTTGGCAATGGCGCCTCTTTTATGAGCACCTCCACATGACAAGCCTCCCGCTGCCCACGGACGCCGCACTCTGCCAGAGGCCCACAGGTGGCGCTCCAGACGCGCAGTCATCTAGCATCACTATATAGGCTGGCACTCAGCGTGGTAAATGGAGCGAGCTGTATCGCTGAGTATTTTGGTTCACGCAGAATACCATCTTGCGCAGCTGTGGCCACAAGACGTGCTCCACGCTTGTATACACACACTACCGCATACACGATACTTAAGCCGATGACTTGGCAGCGGCACGGGCCTCACGCAGAGCCTTCTCCGAACCGTGCTTGGCGTAGCGCTGGTTGCGCAGGAACTTGGGGTCCACCTGTAGGAGTTAGTATGCATATTCAGGGATGAAGCACTCGCTCAGGCGGTCGTGACTAGGGTGGGACAGGCGACATGGCTTCCGACAGCCCTCGTCGCGATCTCGGCGAGTGCCTTCGAAGAGCAAATACGTACACCACGGAGGTTAGGGTAACGGTTCGTCCTGGGCTTCTTAATACCGTTACGGTGAGCCTTGCTCGTCTGGTTGTGGTTGGTATGGTTCTTCGACTTCGCCCTGTTACATTAGCACGCCGACATGCTCTGTACGTACATGTTGAGTCGGTTGGTGAATGGAACAAACGAAGCCGGCGACGGACGAAAAGCCTGGGAAATTGCCGCAGTAGTACATCACGTGATGTAATGGAGGGGAGATGATCCTTGTGACGCACCTCCATACCGACGTGGAGACGCGTGGGGCCTGCAGCGCGCGTCGTGCATCCGAGATGGCCGAGGCGGCGGATCCAGAGCGGCTGGTCCGCATGCGTGCGGCGTTGGAAAAGTTTTTGGGATTGATTGACCACAAGGCCACGTACGTGTTTGCCACTTACATGCAGTGCCAAAAACTTCTCGCGAGTCCTGCCGCAAGTGGACCCGATTGCCGTAGAAAAGGCGCGTTTGCAGTTCCTCCAGGAACTCAAGACAGACATACGAGTACGTGTTGATGACTGCTGACGCCAGAATGACCTGGAAACACTTATCTCCAAATATGAACTTTCACAGCGCCTCCAGGAGCTGGAGGAGTTGACAGCCGAGGCAGACAAACGACAGCACAACGCATTCGCCGACCTGAAAGATGTGTGGCGCCCCGACTTGGATATTCAGACGGCGATCCGTGCACGTGTGAGCGCTGATCAGGCACCGCGTATCGAGGCATTACAGGCGGAGCTAGCTGAGCTACAAGAACAGAACCGTGCATCCGAGGAGCGACTGCACGGCACCGAGGCGCAGATCGATGCAGTGCGTTCGAATGTCACGAGTGCCCTGGAAATGCTTGACAAAGTACGTATACCAAAGCTGACGCTCAGCTGCTGGTCAGTGTGTCTATCAATGCTCCCGAAGATGAGCAGGCATTGCGCGCCATGCTGGATGCGCTGCTCACTGAGTTGGGTCCCGTGTAGTGGTAATAGACTCCGACCCTCCACTTTGCTGGTGGACCATGTCATTCCAGCTGGACTGGCAGGGGCTGGAGCAGTCGTTTGCCGACTCGCTGTGCGAGCGACTCAACGCGTTTCTGTCGGGTGCGACCCTTCCATCCTTTTTGGGTCCGACGCGTGTGCATGCACTGGAACTGGGATCGGAGGCACCGGACATACAGGTCATACATGTGGGTGACGTGTGGCGTGAATTTCGAGAGGCAGAAGCACAAGCATCGGTTCACGCCCAGGCTCAGGAAAAGTGTACACGGTCATCCACGCCGCCACCACGCTTGCCGATGCGTCTTCGCACGTTCCGTCACTATGAGAACGACGAGATGCCCTTGTCGGTGCAGGGCAGTGGTGATGGTGATAGTGTGCTGACGGATATCGACGATGCCTCGTCGCACCGATGGAGCGATGTTGACTCAGACGTTGGCACCAGTGACATGTCTTGCACGTGGGAAGAGAGCGCGCGTGAGCAAAGCATACCGTCGATGCAGCTGCACTTTAGTGTCCAGTGGCTCACGTCGACCATTCGACTGTCGCTCACATCGTCACTTCAGATTGCCTACCATGACGACACCGTCATGAGCTTGCCCATCAGCCTCATTATCACTGGCTTGGAACTCTATGCGCAAGCGATCGTTGCGGTGGATGGTGTTTCAAATTGCATCCACGTTAGCCTCACAGAAGACTCTACGGAGCCATGCAGCGCAGATGGTCTGCGGCAGGTCTATGATGCAAGAATCCGCGTCCGGCACCAAGGCCAGCGCATCCTACCCTACCTCGGCGTGGAGAGCCAGATTGGCGAGCCCGTGAAGCATGTGTTGGAAAACGTCGGCAAAGTGGAGCGCTTTGTGGGTGACATGTTGCGGCAATGGCTCGAAGACGAGCTGGTGTATCCGCACTTTTATACATTCTATCTCTAGATACCCCTGCACGCCTAGCGCGTCCGTGTAGCGCGGGAGAAAATACCGCGGCGCTGTGTCGCGTCATGCCGGGAGGCGTGTTCAGCCATATAGTCGTTAATCGCCCGGACATCATCGCCTTGGCTCTTGGTGAGGTAATGACGAGCGGTGGCATCGTCAATGTCTGGTAGCGCGTCCCGCACGCGTGTAAGAGCTGCTGAAAAGGCTGGATCCGGAGGCGCTTGACTAGCCGAGCGCTGAACTATGCCCAGACCCATAGGCACACTGCCCGACGTCGAGGCAGCCCCTAGGGTGCGGGCAGAGAGGGAGCGGTTCATGACACTGGATGCATTCGGCGACGTATGTGATGTAGGAGGTGCGGCCGTCGTGGGCGTGCGCTGACGAGAGGGTGTGGGGGACGCTGCGGTATTGGGTGTCAGCAGGTCGCGGCCGCGCTCCAGCTGGTTCATAAGAAAGGCCGTCGACGACTGCATGATCGAGGATGAGGCACCTTTTCGCGGCGAGACACGAGCTAATGAGATGCCGGGGTCGGCATGAGCGGCACTCTGTGCCTTGGCAAGAAGTGGATAAGGAATGTTGGATGGCAAAGGGAGTTCATTAGGAGTTTCTTTCGGATCATCGGGACGCGGCGACAATGTGGCTTCGAGTTCTTCCAGTTGCTGTTGCTGTACTTGGCGCGTTAGTACATCTGCCTGATTAGGGCGTTGAGACTTGACCTGCTGGATCCACACATCTAGATGCGTGGGCCGCGTCATGAGATCAGTCATCGCATCGCCAAATAAACGGGCGCGTTGACTTGTTGATACCGAGTCGTAATTCAGATTCGATGTGATGTCAAAGGCATGAGGCCACCACACATTGTAGCCGTACACGTCAAGACGATGCTCCGGCGCGGGTGGTACGTCTGACTTGGTCGATGGCGTGCGTGTCAAGGGTGTGTTGGGCTCGGTAGGCATAAGTGTGCTGGCTGGCTTCACAGCAGGCTGAGGCGGATCGGGGGGCAGCATCGACTCGAGCGTGGATGGATGGCTCGGAAGGCCATGGGAGCCGCCCTGATACGGTGCATGGTGGTACGACACGGACACGTCGTCCAGTCCCCTGATAGGCTCATTCGTGTCCATGCCCAGATCTGTGAGGGCCGATGCAAACGAGTCAAACATGTCTCTCAGCGTATCTTGTAAGAGAGGTGATTTGGGTGTCTGGAGCCAAGGATCTGTGGGCGCCGGAGGTGCCGATGTGGGCGAAGTAGTAGGCGCGTCATTCGATGGTGGCACATCAGGCCCTGGAGGCTCCGCCTTGTGCGACTCAGCTCCTGCCGGATCGTCCGAGTACGCCGAGGCGGTGGAGTTACTGCGTGACAGGCCGATATGTTCGTTATGAGCCGAGTCTTGCTGAGCGTCGTTTGGTAGCGACCAAAGCGGACGTTCCGGCGTGTGAGGTGAAGATGACAATGACACCAGCGAATGTGCGACTCTATCATCAGCGATATGAGCTCTTCGTGATGGCATAGGCGATGAGACGGAGCGTTGTGATGGCGGCATACTCCGGCCTTTGTGCGGCGCAGAGGATGTGCCCGGTAGACGCGCACGGTGCTCATCGTGTTCAGCATGGCCACCAAGATGCGATAGTATAGTGGGGGGTTGGCTTGCATAGGTGCTTCGCAGGGATGCGGCCCTGGACACCGGCGATCCCTGGTCAGCGTGTTCTAACGATGAGAGGAGGGATGCTGTATCGCGCGTCATATCGATAGCATGCTCGCTTGCTGTACTAGCAGCATCATTGTCGGAAAAAACAGCCACGTTCGATGCATGCGATGTGCGCGATACGTGCCTGGGCGAATCAGATGCAGCTGAGGCAGCACGAGGCCGAGTTATGGCGGCATTACGTTTGAGACGGGCCGCAGATCGTCGCGGTCGGGCTTCGGGCTGGCCAACGTGCAAATTAGAGAAACCTGTGAGAGGGGACGCGAGCATCGTCGGTGATCCGAGTGTTGAGGCAGGAGCAGATGCCACCCCGTTCGTCGAGTCCACGCCGGAAAAGGAATGAGCGGTGTGGGGCTCAGCGGCAGACAAATCTTGCGTCGCATGAATCTCTTGGACGAACGAGGTGTCCAACTGGGTCACTGCGCTCATGTAGTCCGAGATGGATGGATCAGCTGCTTTCTCGACGTCGCTCATCACCCCGTGTCGTCGCCCGGCTACCGCCGGATGGAGGTGAGACGGCACGGTGAGGGTTCGTTGACTAAGCCGCGACAGACGCGCGTCCTGGGAAAAAGGGCCCTTTTTTGCGTGCACGTACGCCATGCCACGATCGATATGGCCGGTGCGGCACACCTTTGACCTCGCGCTGATCTTGTTCGTGCTACAGCCGACGCTTTTGGTGTTCACGTTGGTCGACTTTGCACGTACATCGGAGAGCACCACGTTCCTCGGCCAGAGCTTCGCGTACCTGTCCAGGGTACTTCGACCCGGCCAACGCGCGTCGAATGTGGACAAGACTTCGCTCGTATGGGAGGCTATGCACAGTCTATTTGGCATCGCCCTCACGCAGGCGTGGTATTGCGTACGAATGAGTGGATGGCTTAGTATGGCCGAAGGATACGAGCGGAAGGAAGACGCCGCGGCACTGAAGCGGCGCCGTATACCTATTCGTGCCCAGGTCGAGGCCATTGTGTTTTCTTCATTCTCGCTACCGCTGCTGTGGGCCCTATCAGCTAGCATCATATTCGCTCTTGGTGCGCCGGCGAATACAGCCTACTTTGGCACCGCCATTCTTGCGGCGCATGTCACGCTTCTGGGCTTGTGGCCCGTTTCTCACATTCTCGGCCTACCACCTTCTCCCATGTGGTCGCGAATCCTGGCTGCACCATCTCATGCTACGCCCGGTGAGATACTGGTGCTCGTGCCGAGCGCGTGTGCTTGCCTCGGTGCCGCACTTGGTGCATGGGCACAGGCCCTTGACTGGGGCCGTCTGTGGCAGACGTGGCCGCTGCCCAGCATGTACACCTCGGCTATCGGACTCGTGGTGGGCCATCTACTTGCTTTCGTCATGGCTATGTGGCAAAGGCCTCGGATGGAATCGAGCCGGCCGCCTGCAACGAGGCAAACACGTTGACAGCACGCGTCATGTCCCAACCATTCTCCCCGAGGCACTGCACGGCATATGGGTACGTCAGCTTGGTCTGCGCCGAGAGCTCCAACGACATCGCATGCTGCTCGGGTGTCAGACCCGGCGCTGCGGAGGGGCCCATCGGCAAGGCATTTGGCTGGAACGCTGATTCGCGTGAATAGTGCCGTAGGGTCAGCATATCACTCACAATGACACACGGCCAGCCTAGCTGCTGTGCTGGTGACGCGGGAGGCGCGGGCGCCACTACGAAGACACGGTCAAAGGATCGGATGCCTTGAGAGGGTGCCTCGCAAAACTCGCCATGCACATTGATAAAAAGAAGCGCATCTGGTCGCTCTGTTGCACTCGTCTGAGCCTTGACATCGACGTTCGGCAGCAGCCATGCGTCCACGACAAACTTGCTCGCATCGTGCAAAGGATGCATCGTAATGGGTAACCTCTTAAGAAATGCAACGATGGCTTCTCCGCCATAGTGCATACTTCGTAACAGCGGCTTGACATTGTGCGTGCGCATCAAATTTCGTGAGCCCAGCTCGATGTACTTGTCAAATGTCAAATCCTTTTGGTGCGGCATGGTATGCATCAGTCGCTCCGCACGCGCTCGTGGTGGTGGACTCGAATTAATGCTGTATGTGAACCGCGCATTCGAGCTGTACACAGGCCCGAGACGCGTGCGATCCTGGTCATAGGCTGAAAAATACAGGGAGAGAAACTCAGGCACGACCTGCTTGGCATCACCATCCACAAAGCCAGGTCGCGTCTGCACACAAAAGTGCCGGAGCGGCACCTGTGACGCTTCAGGCCCAGCCTTTTTGTGACCGCGGCCCTGAAACAATTGCGAAAAGCCGCGCTCGACGTCCATGACCGGCTTCATGTCAAGAATACGTAGGTCCGGAAACTTGACCAGCACATCGCGGCGGTATCCATCTTCATTGCCACCTTCCACAGCGTTTTGTTGGAGTGGATTTCCTAATAACACCAGCTCTTGCAGGGCATGCAAACCATGTCGTTTGGTGACGAGCACATCAAGATCACGCACCCAGCGTAGGTCATTGCGCTCAAGCGATAAGTTTGCGAGTTTCGGGATATATTGTCCAAGCAAAGCGAGGGGCTGTAGGTTTGTCCATGCATTTCCTGCCAGGGACAGAGTCGAGAGGGTGGGGAACATGTCTGCACTGAGTTTCCACAGCGCCGTGCCAAGATCACGATGAGCACCAGGCGCACCAGGCGGCACTATATTTGCTTCAGATAAAATAGCATCTTGCTGCATGTTTTCGAGGTTGAGCAGGTTCATGGATGCATTCCAGCGCGACGTAAGAAAACGTCGCAGCGTCTCGACAACGTTCGTCTTGGGCGACACGTCTGACGCTTTGGTCAAAGCATGCGAGCCCAGCACTGCACCTTTTCGTGCATTCGCCGGTCGTATCCCGCTGTTCACATTCATAGCGGCCTTGCGATTCACTGCGCCCCGTCGACCGCCATGCGCCGGATCTGATCGTGCCATTTTCCGGCGCTGGGCACGCGTCATGCTCTCACCAATCTGACCATCATCGTCGACCGTCATGGAATCATCTTCCATCAGACCCGCCCCACGTAAAGCCCGCGAGACGAGCGGTTTGTGCGTTCGCTTTGGCATGCCTTCGGGGGAGTGCAACGAGTGTCAAGCGGTGGATGCGACTTTTTCTGAGCTGACTAATCGCTCAGAGGAGGACTGACCATGCATGACACACGTCTTGTTCTGGGCTGCATTGATGGACCAGGAAGAGGAGGCGCAGGTCGTGATCCCCGATCTCGAAGACGAAGATGTCCTAGGAAGCTGCTTCGATGCGACTTTAAATAATGGATTCTCCAGTCCGAATGGGCTACCAACAGATCCGCGTTCTGCCGACATCTCGGATGCCCAGCACCTTCCGCCACCGTTCCCCACACCGTCTTCCTCCTCGATACCCATTTCCACAAGCAAGCGCACTCCAGGAAAGCTGCTTCATTTTCGTACAGCATCTCTCACTGCAGATGAATCTGCGTCTATTTCCGCCAAAAGCTCATTGCGCTTTGGCTCTTCGTTCTCCAATGCTTTCCAAGGTATGGACTACTTTCAGTCACCCGGCCGTTCAACGGACGCACTGCACAATTTTTCATTCCCAGTCAAGAAGCCTTCATTTGCAAGTTTGCGTGCAGCCATCAAGGGCCAGCCATCGACGCCCACACACAAGGAGCCGTCTTCAGATGCTGGGCCTTCTCCTTTGAGTCGCTCTGCTGACATATCGGCGGTTTCATCGAGCCTAATGCAATCGACAAGCACGCCTTGGTCAGTCAAGTGGCATAAAAAAGGAGCGTCACAAGACGGGTCCCTCTCTGGTCCACTGAATTTGAGCCCCACACGACCGATGCGCCCCCAACACGCTCACAAAATCTCACAAATGTCGGACATGTTGGCCGATGGAATGCCTGTGTCGCCACTAGGCAATGTGGCTTATCCCACATCACACGATATGCTGTCCTCACCTGTGGAAGATGTCGATGCTTTGCATATGCTCTCGCCGTTCAGTACTACTCCGTCTGCAGAGCCCATGACATATGCCATGCGGCAGATATTTGCCCGTTTCCAAGCGTTAGCTGATGATGCACTGCATGCTGTACTCGTAACGCAGCAGGACTGCGACGTTCTTTCCATCCTTTTTCCAACCCAGGCGCACCGCACGGGCTGGGACGATGTGCTTTCGACCATGGCGAGTCTTGCTCGTCATAATAGACCTCTCGTGATCGAGTCGCTGCTTACATGGCGGTCCGATGTACTGGACCATCCTCTGTCTCTTCGTCCTACGCATAGGCGACCCAGTGATGCGCTCTCCATTTCCAGCATCAACAGCGTCGCTGGCGACGTGCTTCATCGCCGACGAGCACTAGCTTCAACATACTTGACCAGCCAAGCACTGCTTGTGACTGTCCCACCCGGCACAAATGACCGCATGGGTGACGAAGAAGAGGACCCTGCGATGAATGAATTTGTCACGACCGTTTTCCAATTTCTACACCTATGCTCGATGGACCGCGAGAGTGAGCGTGGCTCACAGACGCGGCTGCATACTTCGCTGCAGCAGCAATGCTTTGATGTCGTGGCGCGTCTGATAGGCGAATTGTCTCGACATTGTCTGCCGATGCTAGGCGCCCAATTCGTCTCGATCCTGCAGCAATCAAGTACTGTGGTCGTGTCCCGTGACAATGAGCTACTGACTGAAGCTGCCGTCCTGGGCATGCGATACCTGCGCATCATCACCTATCCAATGGATGTATTTGAAACCGGTGCCGAGTTTTTGCAAGTGCTCGCACGATTCTTTGTTCACTCGCATGGGTATCGGATCAAACGTGCTTTTGCGCGTGTGCTGCACACGATTATTGAGCCCGTGGCTCGTACAGCGTCAGCTGAGCTATTTCATCCGACTTGGATGGATGCTATGGCAACGATCATGCCAAAGACCCAAGGCATGGCTATGCGTGCGCGCTACTTCGGTACGGCTTACCCCTTGTGGACTGTGGCGCTTTGTGCTTCGCCGCCAGATGTGCTTGTAGATCGCTGGTTTCCCTGTGTCGAGGCTGGCTGGTCGCGTATGCGTGAGCGAAAAGATACAGAAACGCGTGCCATGGTATATGCTTGTGCGGCTCAGTTGTTCTGGGCCTACCTGTTTCGATGCCATGAGGGCACCAATCCCACGCAGCGTCGCCTCGATGCATTCTTCGGACTGTGCTTACCGCCTGTGCGCTCCAACGTTTCACCAACAGACGTTTGTGTGGATTCGTGTGTCGATATGTTGAGCGCGGCTTTGTACCGACAATTTGAATATACATACCCCTTGATTCTCGACATGCTACGGCATACAAGTCTTGACAAGAAGTCGGCACCTGCCGTGTTTCAGCCAGACTTGCTGCAGCCTGTGCGGATGTGCATTGCTATCCGTTCTGTGGCTCGCACACGTCATTACTACGTGTGTGGTGAAATGCCGAGTCTGCCCGGAGCTGCATTACCATCGATGGAAGAACTGGCGATCGAACCTGAGGGGTCTGTGGCGGTTCCCAATGCACATGTTGAGCAGGTCCAGATGCAATTGGATGCGGTTATGACACAAATTGCCTTGCATTGCGACTACCTTTTGAAAGACCTCACGGTTCTCGATGGTCAAGTGCCCTTAGCTCCAGGGACGAATGCGCCTCATTTACCAACCACGCCTGGATCTGAACCTTTCGAAGTTCGCACGCACGCTCAAGGTGCATTTACCGTGGCTTATGCTGCTGAGCACCAGCCGTATCTCGATCTGCTTCGTACCTGCATCGAAACATGGCCACGCTGCATGTCCCACTCGGTAAGCAAGGCTACATGTCACTCTCTCCTCTTTCGCGGACTATTTTGCGTCGAGCCTCGTGTCCAGCAGGCAAGCGCAGCTGCTCTCTCGCGCATTGCTCGTGGTGGCGAAGAAGCGCATTCGATTCTGCGGGCGCTTCTGCAATGGCTTTTTCGCAAGGATGGCGTTGTCTGGGAGCTTCAGTCCCATGCTGATGTACTTGTTGCACAGTTCGCCCAGGTTGCAGACGTAATGGTTTCATTGCTTGAATTGTGTGGCACTGAAACACCACCTCCTGACGAGCTCGAGACGGGTGCCTGGTTGCTGCTCTGCGTCCCCAGCTCTGTTTTGCGACATCGAACAACGCGTCTCTTACTGCACCACACATCCTTATCAGAGTTTTATACGAAGTTTTTCATGCGCCCATGTACTGACTTTATCGACCAAAGCACGTCATCACAGCTTTCTGCATCGCAACGCGCTCGCATTGCAAAGTGGCGCGATGCTGGCTCAGCGTACCCCCTCAATCGTCTTGCAAGCTCGAGCGAAAATGGCACTTTGTGGTCTGCAGCACTCCCGCGTGTTCTTCAGCACTTGGAGCAAAGGGCGCCGCACTTAACTGAACAGCTATATGTCCTGCTTCTCGGCGCAGTCCAGCGTCTCGAGCCTAGCATGGCGTCCATTGCACGCCTGCGCAAAGGTACGGCGCAAGTCCCTCTCACACTCACGTTCTTGCGGCAGATATGGCGCATGTACGTGCTGGCCTTGTGCACTGTCTGTCGAGCTCATACCCAGCACATCGCTCTGCTCATGCCGTACCTTGTGTGTGATGACTATGATCTGCAGTCGACTGCCGCCGAGGCCCTGAGCCATTGCCATGCGCTTGCATATCCTACCCTCATTTCCGCGCTCTCCCACCTCTTTGACAACATGCATTGGCCCGTCCGTCTGTGTATTGGTCACATACTTGCCCAAACGACAGCCGCTCTCACATCGGCATCTTCCTTGGCACCATGGCTGCTAACGTGGATCCATCAGACCATGCACATCTTACAATTCGACTTGGCACCTGATGTGCAAGTGTATCGCCTACGCCGTTATTTATGCATGGTGCTCGCTGGTTTTTACTCAAGCCTAGAGGCTGAGCATGCAGCACATGTCTTTCCCGTGGAACTGCGCATGCGTCTCCTCATTGTGCTGCACGACTGGCGCTCTCTACAAGATGCTTCACGTCTTGCTGCCCAGCTTTCTGCCGCATTGGAACGGACGGCGTCGAAGCCGAAAGACAAGATCATTGTGTCGTTACGTCACGAACTGCATTTGCTCGCACTCTGTGCTGAAGATGCAATGGCTGCATTATGTGCTGGCGGCTTCGATTCCACGACAATGGATGCCTCCCCTGTGCTTACATGGCTATGCGAGATGCTTGCTGCACCTTCGTCCCATACACGCGATACAGCGCAACGTGGACTGCGTGCTCTGCTCATGCACAATCCTTCAAACGCTGTGGTACTGGACACTGTCGTGGCGTATTGCTATCATGACCTTTCTCAATCCCATGCAAGTCGCACGGCATTTGCTGTATTATGTGACACATACCCACATCTTGAGATGCCCGCAGCTCACATTGTATGTCTCTCTCTATGTCTTCTTGCCCATCCCGATGTTCATCTGCGTACACGCGCCCTAAATATGCTTGAATCATTCACTGACCGCCAATCCACGCCAGTATCACTTATCTCCATGTCCCCATCTGTTCTTTCTTTTCATCCGGCTGTGTATCTCGACGCTCAATCCTCTATCTCACAGCTTCTTTCTCATGCTACTGTTATAAACGCGCTTGCCGAGTGGACGCGTCGTATTGACGATATTCCCCCATCTTTCCACGAGCCTGTCCTTTCGCTTATACCCCCATGGCTCCGAGCTGCATCTTTGGGGAACGAGAGTGATGCACTGGTACATCTTGTAACTCTGTCTCACCTCTTCGGTCGCGCACATCCGCTCGCCGTGCGAAATCTGTGGCAAGCAGTGGGATGGTCTACAGCGGATACTCATGCCCTCCTACATTTTCTACACACGCGCACATTGCACTATCGGAGCTTCGAATTCTTGGAGGTGGCTCGTCTGATTGTCGCAAATCTGCCTCCGGCAGCTAGGCAAGTCGCCCAACATGCTTTGCTCGAATCCATGGTTCCTGAAGCTGCCATCCCTTATTCCCCCTCTGGCATCTCTGCTCTCTCGATTGATGCTTACTTCCCTCCACCAGGCACTGAGCTCATGCCACTTGCACCCACTCTCATCTCGCTTTTATTCTTTGGCGAGTGTGTAGATGCATCGCTACTGCGTCACGAACGCCTCCCGATTGTTCTACATCTGTTATGCATGTATTTGGATGGTACATCTTCTGCTCTGCACAGCAGTATCCTGCGTGCGGCCGAGCAAATCCTCAGTGTGTTACCCACTCGCATCGAGCTGCAGACAAACCTTTTTTTGGCTCTTCGCTCAGCCCATGCTATGAGTCGTATCGATTTGGTGACATATGGAGCGATGCATGTTCCCCAAAAGCTTGAAGTGCTTGTCAACGTCCTATGCGATGCAGCAGAGCGGCACGTCATTCCCATTCGTGATGTATGGTGTGATGTTGCTCAGTTCTGGGCAGTTAATGCGCCAGTGCGTCGCATGGCATGCCGTTCGCTTCAAGTGATGCGAGCTCTGCGTCCAACATATGCCATTTCAGCCGTGCCTAGCTTACTTGCGCGTCTTGCAGAGACCCTACCTTCGTCTGAAGCTATGCCGTATACGCTCGAGTTATTAAGCACACTTGAAGCGATCATCCCTACGGCGGTCCCCGAGGTTCTTGCACCTATTTTTTGGGCCGTCGCAGCATGCGTCCAGACAACGTGGATACCAGTGTTTGTGGCAACTGTGTCATTACTACACACGTGGATGGACCATATCGACATGTCCCTATCAACGTGCAATACACTATGGACATCACGTCCCTCATCCTGGAATGTTTCAGCTGCTGGCATCCAGTGCGCTCTTGTTCGTGGGTTACGCCTCCCCCGTTGCGATGTCATGGTCTTACATCTACTAGAACGCATGGCACACATTGAGCATCCTGAACTCCTTGAAAGTACAATGCAGGACCGAGTTCTTACTCTTTTTACGGCTGCTTTACCGTGGTTTCTGCAAGCTTGCGAAAATGAAAAGTCAGCGCATCATGCTTTGGTACTGCGCCTGGGGGATGCTCTTACAAACCTGGCCAACAATGCTCAGCGTTCTGATGTGGCACGTATTACAGCATCTATTGCCCGTGGGCGTTTCCGACGTGCCGATGATCTAGCTCGGCAGGCGGCTTTATCGATTGCTCTCGGATGTACACAACCGCGTGCAGTACATCTTGTCACACTCTTGGTCTTGATGCTGTACCACGAATCGGAGGACCTGTGCCGGCTTGTGCTCTTGGCTTTACCGCCATGCCTTCAGGCACTACAAGCCCAGGATATCTCTTCCCTTGTACCTGATGTGCCGCTGGATCCACTTGTGCGTTTGCTGCATTCACCGCTCGCTTCACTCGCACTCGATGTACTGCATTCACCCATTTTTGTTGACGAGTCTTCCACACCCACCTTACAAGTATGTGGCTGGACAGGTCTATCAGCTGAATCAGACGCACGCATGTCATGTTCCAATATGCAAGCTGTGTCTAAAACATGGTCAGTGCCAGATTCAGAACGCGGCGTTCTTGCATTTGTGCCAGACGGAGATGGAGACGCCGACGATGAACGAGACGAACTAGATACCTTGGCGAGTCAACTGGACGACTTGGCGAGCTTTTTCGTACAGGACAGCACGGAACCGCCATCTCCGCAGCCATCACAAGTTGCTAAGATCCTTGCAAGGTCAGCACGTCATTCCTACATACCTCAGCCTTCTCTCGAGACGACAACCAATTCTCTCGACGCATCAACCGCATCGTATGATACCATGTCTCTTGCTCCACAACCACTATCCTTTTCTACATACAGTCCGGACCCATTCTTGAGTGAAAGCACGAAAATATCAGCACCAATTGACGAAGCTTCCATCAAAAATGTAAGCCTACTTTAAACGGCCGCCGATCCACGGCCCATGGCTTGACGAGCCGCACCTTCCGGCAATGTTGGCAATGTTCGGGCCGATTTGGATGCGGGCGGAGGCAGGAAGCCTACAGCCACGAGCCACGACAAGTACAAACCGACAAGTGGCACATCTACCCCGCGTACAACGTCCAATTCGTGTGCCTCTGTCAGTAGTTTTGTAGTGTTGGCATCATTTAGTTCAGGTGACTTGGTTGAAGTCGGCAAATCGTCCAGCACAAAGTGGAGAAGGGGGAACAGGGCGTTGGAATCGGCATCAAGGCCCGTGTTTCCTGCGGCTGCCGAGGCTAGGACATGGTTCTCGAGCGCTGTACGCCACTCTAAGTATTCGGCAGGCCGCACATTCCAGCCATATTCAATGAGTGCGCCAAGGAACTCATTGTACCGAATTGTCGGGTGCGAAGTCACATGGAACACTGCTGCATGCGTCTGACGGTTTTCGGGCCATTGAGTGGCAGCAAGCCCAGCTAACGACGTCACTCGAGCAACATGGTCAACAGGGACCATGTTGATTGTGTTGTTCATGTCTGGAATAAGGCCGAGCTGTGCACTACCCTTGATCAGACGGAATAAAAAGTCATCAGTGTTGGTGACCGCCGTCTTGCTATCACCAACCACATAACCAGGACGAATAATCACAGCGGCCAAGCCTCGCGAAGCAGCTGCCATCAACAGTCGTTCGGCAACCCACTTGGACTGTCCATAGCCGCTCTTGAGATCCGAGGCGCTGCCATCGAGTGGATCACTTTCCAACACACCTTGCGCCGATGTGTCCGAGAACCGAATGTAGTATTCCGTATCAAGAGCGGATGTTGACGATACAAACGCCACACTCTTTGGTCGACCCTCGTTGGCCAGTCGCATAACTGCCATGGTCGACAATACGTTTGCCGCACGCAGTTTGCTGTAAGGGTATACCCAGTGTACAAGTGCACCATTGTGGACAATGACATCAACTTCTTTGGCCAGATGCGCCCAGTCTTCGTCGTTGAGGCCAAGGTGCGGCTTGGACAAGTCGCCTACGACGGCCTGGACTCGGCCTTCTTGTTCCCATGCCTCGCGCCACAGCCCACGGCCAGCTAACGCATCGCGTAGACGCCGCTGAGCGCTACCAGCATCATTAGCACGGACGTGGACATACACCTTCTGGACATGGTTGCGCCTTTTATCGAGCAAGTCAGCCAAGACATAGGCGCCCAAAAAGCCGGTTGCACCCGTAAGCAACACGACACGTGGCTCTCCTGCGGGCGTTGCACGCATAAATGATGCAGGAAGCTCGCTTTCCAGTACTTGAGCATCTTTCGCATAGTCCAAGTCGCCCGATGAAGCATTCTCTTTGGCTGCATCAGGTGCAGCAACGAGAAAGTCAGTTCCGCCACTGCTAATTTTTTCCGTAGCTGCCGCAAGCTGAGCAATCGTTGGTGCGTCAAATACCAGACCTAAAGGCACATGCACACCCAGCTTATGACGCAGTTGGAAAACAAGGCGTGTTGCAAGAATGGAATTGCCGCCCAAGTCGAAGAACGATTCGTCAAGTGGCGCGGGATCGGCTAGGCCGGGCAGCAGCTGCTTCCATACCTCGGCGATGGCACGCTCAGTCGCTGAAAGTTCACGGGTTTCCGCTTGTGCGTTTGAAACCTGAGCCATGCGCTGAGCTAACACCGTGTCGGGAAATGGCAAGGCAGGTTTATCAACCTTACCATTCGGGTTCAATGGCATGCGCGCTAGGGGCACAAAGAGCGTCGGCACCGAATAGGACGGCAGCTTGAGCTTCAGAGAGTCACGAATATCCTTGATAAGGCGGTTATATTGTCGGATACGGCGCAGCAAGTCCCCGCTTGGTCCTGCAGGTAAACTTACATCATCTTCTCTCTCTTCGGGCGTGCTGTCATCCGTGGGTACGAAGTAGGACACTAATACTTTTTCTTCATCCTTGTCACGGCGCACAAGAGTGACATTTTCACGCACGCTTGGGTGGCGTGACAGGTGCGTATCAATTTCACCAAGCTCGATGCGGAAGCCTCGAATCTTGATTTGATCGTCTGCGCGTCCTGTGCATTCAACCGTGCCATCTGGCAGGTAGCGTCCCAGATCACCTGTGCGGTACATGCGGTCTCGGGGTCCTTTCCAAAACTGTCCTTCCGGTGTTCCTTGCAGCGTGTCAGGTATCTCTAAGCCCGTTGCGAGCCAGTTGTTCAGAAACTTTTCAGCCGTAACATCAGGTTGGCCCAAGTAGCCTTCTGAGAGTCCACCGGAGCGAACGTAGATCTCCCCAATCTCACCGACAGCACATGTTTCCTGTCTTGCATTTCGATTGACGACCAACAGCTGAACGTCAATCATACCCTGGCCGGCTGGCATAATATCCTTTTGCCGCTGAAGGAACGCCGGCTCCTGGCTTGCAGGCGGGATAGCAAAATACGAGACAGCCCGCTGTGTCTCGGTTGTGCCGTACATGTTAATGATGCGCACATTTTGAGCGAGAGCTTGAAGACGTGTGCAGTCACGCTTGGTGAGAATATCGCCCACAAAGAATGCATTACGCAACGTATCAATCGGCGTCGTTGCCTGAGCAGACAAGAGTTGACCCATTGCTGGTGTTAGATGTGTCACTGTAGCTTTCGAAGTAGCCATCCATGTCGCCAGACGTCCCGGAGTACCAATGTCCTCAGCTGTTGGAATGTGCAATTCAGCACCAAAGAAAATCGGCGTGAAAATATCGCGTTGAATTGGATCATGCGCAATACCACTTAGCATTGTGAAGCGGTCCTTTTCACTCAAGCCAAAACGCTCACCCATCCATGGGAAAAAGTGCGTCAGACTGTAGTGACGACCCTGAACACCCTTGGGAATACCTGTCGAGCCAGACGTGAAAGAAAGCGTCGCGATACTATCAGGTCCCAGCACAATGCCCGTTGGCTCAGAAGCCAGCACCTGTGCCTTATCCAGCACATCACCTTTGTCCGTGCTACCACCGAGCAATGCGCCATCGCTCCGAAGCTCCAGGGCCGGAATTTCCGTCCGCAGCTCCAATTCCTCTTGGATACAGCGACGGACTTGCTCATGAATCGTTCCCGCCTTTCGCAGCACGACTAAAGCACGCGGGCGTGCCACTTGCAGATAAATGTTTTGGCGACTAGGCGGGTATGATGGATCAATGACACTGAAAGTAGCCCCAGCTTTCAGCACACCCAGCACAGCCACAACAAGATCTACACCGCGGTGGGCGTAGACTGTCACGACTTCGCCACGCTGCACGCCCGACTGAAGAAGGTGATGCGCCACCACATTACTCGTGCGGTCTAATTCGCCAAAAGTGACTGTTCGCACTCGAGACGCAGGGGGCATCATGTCATCCGTAGAAACACTCTCCACGAGACAGCGTCGATCAGGAAACGATTTTGCATGGCGCTCCAGATAGCTCGTAATGGGGCCACGATAACCGCACCAATCAAGGTCCTTGCGAGGGTCAGGCAAGATATCAGCTTCAGCTTGTGCGCGGATGTGAATCTGACCCACAGGTGCCATGGGGTTCTTAGCAGCCGAATTGATGAGCTGCTCAAATTGATGCAAGATACCCTCGATGCGTCTGCCCGAGAACAATATGGCGTTATACGAAATGTGAACGGCCACCTCAGCATGAGTAGGAGCGCGAAATGCTGAGTGAAGGTGCTTTGGTGCCGTACTCTGTGCTGGACCTGCCTCAGCATTAACACTGGCTTCCGGTCCAGTGACAAACATCGAAAGGTCAGTTGTGGCATTCGTTTGCTGCATGAAGCGCTCCATTGATGTCGTCTCATCAAAGAACCGGACACGAAAAAGAGACTGGCTTGTTCCTGGGACAGCAGGTCCTTCCTGAGCAAGTCTGTCAGACTCAAGACGCTTGGCAATCTCGTCGTATGGCACTAAGTGTCGAATCGCCTCGGCTTCCACGGCTTGCACATGCTTCGCAACTTGCCAGAACGCATCTCCTGGTTCTATTTTGATACGCAAAAGCAGTGCTTCCCCTGAAGTAGGATGATTACTTGCCACCACCATGTCAGTATCGCCTGTGTAGCGGTGGATCAGGACGACCAACGCGGCCAGCAGCAGATGACACGCACGGGGCTGTTCATCCATACCTCTAGGCTCTTCAAAGCGCGATGATACCTCTTCGACTTCATACAGCGAGAGACGCGCAAGCGCGCGACACGTGGATGGCGGCAGCACATACGACTTGAGCGCGTGCACCACGCGTGTGGTTGGTGGCCGTGGATAATCTAGGGGCAGAGCAAGTCGCGGAAGATTTCTAAGCTGTTGAGACCAGTATTCAAGATCATTTTGTGACGGGAAGCCATGCACTGGATGGCTTCTCGGAACACCTGTGTCCGTCGCCATTATGATCGAGAGCGAGAATGACTCGTGTCAGAAGAAGCCACCGGACAGGAGGTTGAGCACGAATCACGTGTACCTCTACTCCACCTCCATCCAACACCTTGGGTCTCACTAGCATGTGGTGGCAGAGAAGCATCGCAGAATCGCCTGCATCATCCAAGAATGATTCGGCAGAATCATTGTACCAACCTTCAAAGATACCCAAAAGAGGAAATTCTCAGAGTCCTATCATCATGCCATTCAGCACCATACTTGTTGTCTCTGCTTTTGGATTTGGTTTCTTATCTGGTGTCATGAGTGGTGCGCGTCATACAGCTCTTGTGTATCTTGCCGAAAATGCACACAGACGACCAGAAACAGTGCAGGGCTGGTACTTTTATAACAAAACCAAGTATTACCGCATGATGATGGGTGGTGTAAAGCAGGGATCAAGAACGGGATTAAAGCTCACAGGCTGGGTCGGTGGCTGGTGCTTGCTTGACGTACTATCTGAGGATGCTCGCAAATATTTAGCTGAAAAACAGCAAGAATCTGAAATGCCACATGGCTCATCTGTAATATCGAAGCTTGGCCATTGGTCTGATGGCGCCCTAGCAGGTGCTGTGACTGGCTTGATCGGATCTATTGCCTGTGCGTACTTTTCTTTCATTGCTAACAGTAACAGATCGTCTATCAAGCCCTACGGTTCCACGCATGCTTCTTTTGGGCGCTGTAGCGGGCGGTGCGTCCGGTGCCTTACGTGATATCCGACTGTCGCTGATGCGTGGACAAGATCCTCGTCAGCAACGTAGAGAAACCTTGTAGCATTATCGCCTAGCTGCTCTGGCTTCAGCCTGTGCATAAAACAACTTCTGGCGCTCTTCCAGTACGCGCCGCTTGTTAAAGTACTCAATCTTTGGTTAGTCGTAGATACATACCCAGCTTGGAGCACACTTCTGTTCATATTGACGGCGCAACTGGATACATGGATCCGTTTTAAGCTCTTCCTCACTGCGTCTCAATCGCTCTTCTGGTGACCCTGGCGGATCAGCGAAAGAACCAGAGCCAAGTGGGCCCTTGATCCCTGTCATATCCGTGCCAGGAGGCGCTAATATAGAGTGCTTTGTGAGGCATTCATAATAAAGATCACGAGAGTCCCAGCATTGTTGCCGATTGTTGCGTGTCGGTGCTGGATTTGCCATGATCTTGGGGTGACTTTGTCAATGGCCAAGATGTGGGAGCGAGCCTATTTCTCCACAATAGTCTTGTGTGAGATGAGATTTTTTCAAAATCGCAATTTCGTTCCTCAGAGGCCACCACGGTACTCGATTGCATGTGGCGAGTGGGGTCATCATTTTTGCGTCGAGTATCATCCACCATGTCGAATTATAACACAAAGTTACTGCCGTTGGAGCGCGAGCTCGATACAAGTAAACCTGGCAATTTCGGCCTTGTATTTTCTAACGCCGACTCCAGCCCATCGTCGTCCTTTCAAGATCCTTGCGAAGTACTAGACGTGTCATTTACCTCAGATGTCTCTCAGCAGAGCATGAAAAAAGCCGCTGAACATATTCGCGCGGGAGAACTTGTCGCTTTCCCTACTGAAACCGTCTATGGCTTGGGTGCGTGTGCGCTGCGCACGGATGCAGCGGAGCGCATATATCGAGCTAAAAATCGTCCAGCAGACAACCCTCTCATTGTGCACATAAGCGACCTTCGTATGCTCTCTCGACTTGTGCCTAGAGATTTTCATTTAAACAAAGCCTGCGATGCTCTTATCAAAGCCTTTTGGCCTGGGCCCCTCACATTATTGTTTCCGGTTGGGCGCGACGAACAAGACGAACCTTACGTCCCAACAACTGTGACTTGCGATCAACCAACAGTCGGTATCCGGATGCCATCTCATCCAGTCGCACGCGCACTCATTGCCATGGCTGGCGTTCCGATCGCTGCACCATCTGCAAATGCATCAGGTCGTCCTTCTCCCACAACTGCCGAGCATGTGCTTGACGACTTAGGACAACGACAAGTTCTTTCCTACATTCTTGACGGTGGCAAATGCGATATTGGACTCGAAAGTACTGTAGTTGATGCAACAACCGTGCCAAACGAGGTCCGCATCCTACGCCCTGGCGGCGTATCAGTGGAACAAGTGGCACAAGTGCTTGATCACGCTGGCTTATCTGACGTTGCAATCCGTGTATATGGAAAAAATTTGCAGGGAAGCCCTCATGAAAATTTAAAACCCGCCACGCCTGGTATGAAATACCGGCACTACTCACCTGAGGCGCGCGTCATTCTTGTTCGACTATGCGATAATGATACATGTACATCCATGAAGGATGTTTTGCAAGAATTTCTTTCGTCATTCTCAAGAGACCATGTGCCGCATGTGGGACTCATGTGTGCCCTTGACTCACCATTAGTTCAGCTCCTACAGGTGCCTGATCTTGTACAATGGACAAAGCAAGCCACCAAGGATGATTATCTTTCACCTGTGTATTGCAAAGAACAGTTTCAATTGTGTTTCTATTCATTAGGGTATCAAGATGCACCTGACATTGCTGCAAGGCGCTTGTTTGATGGTCTTCGCACATTAGATGCATGCATACCATGGCGTGATGAGGCCCGAACATGTGACGTTATTATATCTGAATCACTTCCGGAGCATGGAGTGGGGCTAGCGATCATGAACCGATTAAAGAAAGCCGCCAGTCGAACGATATGTGTACGGAAGAATGGGTCAGCATGACAAGATATACCCAAAACTGTACATGTATCAAGCTTGAATTCGCTCTGAAAAGGCATGAATACTTGTAGGCAATCTCTCATGATTTTTGAATCCAGGTGAGAATTTCCGCCGCTTGAGAATCGTGGCATGATCCATGGAGAGATGGAATTCATCTTTCGCACTCTTTTTCAGCTTTAGCCCTGTTTGCTTCACGCGTGCGTCGTGCTTGTCCAAAATAACTTTAGCCGCCGTCTGCCCATAGCGTGCTGGGGCTGTAGCGATGTCGTCGGCTGTAGAATTAACACCCGCATAGTTGGGTAAACCAAATTTCGCGCACCGTTTGGTTTGTCGCATTTCCTCCTCAATTCGCTGAATGGCAAAGGCCACATCAAATGCCTCATGGAGATTCTCCTTACTATAAGGCGTCAATTGAGCTTTCACATCGTAATGGTCGTTCCCATGCAGCGACGCAAGCAATGGTGAGTCCACCGAAACGTCTTTACTCAGCTGAGACCAGGACTTCATGCGATACTGAGATAGTGGCACAGGAGTGGATGAGGGCATGCTCTTCTTCGAATTGACCCAAGGGTGTTCAAAGAATTGTGTGATCGTCAATCGCTTATTGGCATCCACGCATAAAAGTTTGCTCACGAGATCCTTAGCCTCATCGCTAATGTCGTCCCACCAAGGACTAAGGAAAGCATATTTTCCTTGTGATACTTTTTCAGAGAGAGCTTGAATCGATTCATCGTAGAAAGGCGGAAATCCACACAACAACGTATACAAAACGCAGCCGAGGGCCCACATATCCACACTGAGAGAATACTGATTGTTGCGAACAATTTCGGGAGCAGCATAACCCACAGTACCACACGGCGTTTTAGTCGCCTGTTGCCAGACAATCTTGCTGAGACCAAAGTCTGCAATCTTTATGCGGCCGATACCGCCGCCACCGACGCCAGGAATGAACTTTCCTTCATCCACCTTGCTTTCTTCGTCATATGGCTTACGTTGAAAAGAATCGGAAGGGACCATATCAATTTGCTCAAACAGGAGGTTTTCTGGTTTAATGTCGCGATGCACAATACCGCATTCCATATGCATGAAGCGAATTCCCTCTGCTACTTGGCAGATGACATGTCGCGACAGCTCTTCGCTCAAGTAAGTGAGCTTAATAATTTGGTCAAATAGCTCGCCGCCATTAACCATCTCCATGACCAAGAAGCAATATTCTGTCGCCTGAACAAAATCAAGCAGTTGCACGATGTTTTGGTGACGCAACCGTCGCATGATCTGCACCTCTTGCAAGATGGACGCGAGTTCAGGCGAGCGATTTTGAGCACGAATAGACGGGTTTAGAGAGTCTTGACTTTTGTCTTCAAAATGAATCACTTTGATTGCCACATATGATCTTGTGACGCTATCAAAAGCTTTGTAAACCTCTGAGAATGTTCCGCTGCCCAGGACCTGAATGAGCTGGTATCTTGCTGGCAGTTCGTTGTATGTCGGAATTCGATTCTTAGAAGCAGCTAATTGAGCTGCCGCGTCTTCATTTTGAGCACGATATAGTCGATCTGCAGCTGCTGGTGCGATCATCTTCGACTCTGTTTGTGTGCTACTCATGGTATTGTTAATTGTCGTCTGTTGCGGTTGTGGTACCGGTAGGATTGTGGGAGTAGCAGTTGTATGAGCTACCATGGTAGGAATGGCTTGTTTCGAAAGAAAGGAGGTAGCATCAACTGCGCCCCCGCTCATGGTACTGTAAAGCGGCAAAGCTATACTGCCGACGCTCGTCAGCCAAAATTTTGAACAGCATTTCAAAAAATCTTTCCATTCCGGACTGGTTTCTTCTCGCTTATTGGAGGAACCCGAAGGCTGACGCTTTGGCATCCCCTTTCCTGTCCAAAAATGACGGCCGGGCATTGGATGGAATTTGGTCATGGGCTACGGTCCGGCACCCGTGGCCCACACGTGGTGGCTTGATCGCTAGTTCAGGTCTGACGCGAGTTGCAGTCAGGCGATGCAGCAGTATGCTAACTGTGTTTGAAACGCTGTGGTATGCATGTCTGGCCTATACAGGCTTCATATTATATCGAAGATGGGTAGTATACTCACGTACGCGTCATTTTATATTGGAGCAGCGTCGTAAAGCTGGTATCCCAGATTCGGATCATCGATCACTCCCTGAAGCAGCTGCCGATGCAGCAGCTCGACGACAAATTGACTATGAAAAGCAACTCCAATCTTCAGATGACGTGTTCCGTCCGCATGTGAGCCGCTCTAAGGCTTTGCACTCTGGTTTTGCTCCTAAGGCTGTATTTCGGCCTATTCCAGTGCCGGATGTCGAGCAAGAGGCCAAGACTGCAAGGGCCCCACCACTGGAAGACCCAGAAACATTTTACGGTCCAAGAGTATCACGCCGCCTACATTCTACGCCTATATTAGCTGCTAAGAAGCGTATGGCAGATGAGATCTCAGAGGCACCTGAGGTGGAACAGCGCCGCTCCACTGTGCCACGTCGCGTACGCCGGAAAGTTTCTGTTGAAGCACCCGATCTTCATGAGGCAGAAGAAGCAGAGGCCATGGACGAAGAAGTTGAAGAAAATGCGTCTGAAGAGGAAATCGAATCTTCTATGGATGAGGAGGACATTTCTTATGATGATGATTCAGAAGATATGGACGAAGAAGAAACTGGGCAGGTTGAGTCTCAGCCAGCTTCTACGTCGATGAAACGTTCTGCTGACACAAGCGCAGACCATGCTCCTGGTGATGAGTGGACTGATGCGAATGGTCTTCGATGGTGCATTGGCGATGATGGTATACCCCGTCGGGCCGTCATGCTTATCGAAATGCGACCCAAATACTCCATGCCTAGGGACACTGTGCATCCTGATGCCCAGCTCCGTGTACCTACGTACGTTGAACGATTTCTGTCGCACGAAGAATATGAAGAGGCAAAGCGCAAAAAGCAACTAAGCTGGCAGCATGAACTTTCACACGCGAAAGGATCGTCTCCCTCGAGTTTCCAAAGCGATGATGTGGAAGACAGTCTAGCGAGCATGGTTGCCCGCCGTTCTCGTGGACAAGCATCTCGTAAGGGTGCGCATGACTTGCTCTTTAGCGATATGATGCGATCTCGCCGTCCAAATGCGTCCAGTGCCGACGAGTCCCCATCCAACATCTCTATGAGTGATGCCAGTTTTGATGATAGTGCATCGTTCTCTTCCTCTTTCCGCGCGGATCAATCAGATTTGTCCGGCCGTCTGCGTCTCTCCCGCTCGACTGCGTCGCCTATGCGAAGAGATGGATTGCCTTCAAAGTCTCTTCCTCTGCTCCAACAGCGATACACACGAATGTATGCCCCATCTCCCCTATCGTCACCGGCACGCAGGGCACTGGATCCAGAGGCCAAGCGCAAGCGCGAAGAGCGTCTGATGTCCAGGATACGCGACGAGCGCGAAAAGTCGAGACGATCCAATCAGAATTCGTAGTGAGCTCATGATACCAATACGACGCACTCGTTGCTCTCAACCTGGAAAGAGTCTGTAGGGCCCAGCTAAGTGGGATGGGTGCCTGGTTGCAGCTCCATGTGGAGGAAGGGTTGACTCGACCTACTCGACACCCATGCATGCCATGTACGGATCAGCTCGACGCATTGCCACGTCGGCTCGTTCGTTTCCATATGGCCAGTCCATCTCTACACCATCCACAGCTTCTGCTAGTGATCAAGACGCTGCGGTGCTCGGTCGCTTTTTTTACCGAAACCGCAAGGTCAATGAGTGGGCTAATCATCCAGCTCACCGCACAACGTTACGTCAACTGATCTTGTTCGGCCGTTCGGCAAGACGAAACAAGACACTTTTGATGCAGAGTGCTAACTATCTCCGCACTGAGCTTACCATTCGTGTTGCGCATCGCCTTCGCGATATGCAGACGATCCCTTTTGTCGCCATGTCTAACGAGCAGCTGGACTCAATTTACCAATTCTACTGGCGCACGTTTGAAACATTGCGTCGCATGAGCAAAATCGAAACAGATGAACAAAATAAGCATCTTATTCACGTTGTGACACAACTCTTGTCTGAACGGAAAAGCAAGCTTGACTTGACGGCAAGTATTTGCCGTGAATGCATACACTATATGGAACCGGAGACGGTAGATTTATTCTTGGCTCGTATGCTTCGATCCCAAATTTCACGAGAAGTGCTGGCTAAGCAGCATATTGCACTATCACACATGCAAGTGGTACCAGAATCCAGCAAGACACCGCAGGTGGTCGGTATGATTGATACTCAGATTCGTGTCGCGTATTCAGTGGCTCAGAGCTTCAAGTTTGCCAAAGAAAGTCTCGCGCAAACATACGGATGGGACGTCGATGATGAGCGTATGCCTAGTCTAGAAATTTTGGGCGATACGACGATTGCCTACTTACCAGCTCATTTGGAATTCATTGTTCAAGAGCTCCTCAAAGTATCGATGCAGGGCACCATGAATTTACACCAGAAGGCAAGTCACACACCACCGATCAAGATCCGTATTGTGGATAGTGGCTCAAAAGACGACGTGATTATCCGGATCTCGGATCGTGGTGGTGGCTTGAAATGCGTTCATTCTGGCAATTTATCCGACGTATACAATCAAGGATCCAACGTTATTCGTGCCCGCGGACCATCGCTTCTGCCGGGTGCCAACACGGTCAAGCCTTGGAGCGCAAAGGAAGACACGCTGCTATGGTCGTTCCACAATCTTGGCAAGGAGCTCGAGCGTATGAATATCCAACTTGATGCGCGGGCCACACTAGATCGCACACATATTTCCGCTGATGGCGCAGAAACGCCTGATCCTTCTTCCTCGTACCCGGGTGGTGATGGCTTGATGCGCTTGTCAGTATTGAACATGGACTCGAGGTCTGGCCTGCCCATCGTCCGACTGTACTCGGAACTATTTGGTGGCAAGCTAGATTTCCGTACGCTGGACGGGTATGGCACGGATATTTATCTTCGTCTCCCTAAGGACGGCACGAATAAGGAGCTACATGAATAGCTGGCCAGTAGTGCATCTAGTCCAGATCTGCCAATGAGTCGCATTCGTACATACAATGCATAAAAAGCAGTAGCAGACCGCTCGCCACAAAAAACAAGGAAAGGTATCGGTTGGCTTGTCGGTTTCGCTCCTTAGCGCGACGCAGCTGCTGATTACCGCGCGTCACTTGCTCGCCGTGAGTACTTCCTTCGTCCAATAAAGTGTCGACATGCTCATTCTGCTCCTCCAGATGTTGAACAATCTTGGTTTGGAGCGAAGATATGTCGTGAAGCTGTTGTTCTGCATGCTGAACTGCGAATAAATCCGCTTCTAGCGACTGAACCAAAGTCGAAGCTTCTTCTTCAAACACTTGGAGCTGTTCTGAGCTTAGTTGACTCACGACATCGACACCTTCTTCACCCATAGCACCAATACTGCCACGCAGATCTTCTTCTGACAAAACTGCACCTTCTTGCGACGTCGCAGGTCGATTTGCCCTATCTGCCAGCTTTTCAAAGCGTTGGCGTTGCATGTCAACACGCCTCTGCTGTAAAGTCGCTTGGATCGAAGACGCTTGTGCGAGCTGCTCAGACAAGTATTGTGTTATGGCTTTATGATGTAATCCGAGCATATTTGACGCCGCTTGACGCTGTAAAAGTACTGTGCTTTTGAAGAGATTGAGTCCCGCGAGGCCACCCAGTCCGGCTTTCTCAAATGCACGCGATACAGCCTGCGAACGTACTCATAGTTAGCATGTCGACGTACACATTTCACCTCGTTCTAGCTCTTGAACTCTAGACAAGCACTGCTTGACCAAAAGCTTGACCTGAAAATCCACTTCGTCGCGCTCAGACTCTGTAAGAGACGATGCACCCTGCCAACGTGAGAAAGTATCCGAAAAGTCGATCTTTTCTTCTTCCATGTCCGTATTACGTCTATTTTTTGGCGTAATATCCAGGTATGGTCGTCGTATCATGGCCAAGAAAGCAAAAAGCGATGATATATGACGTTTCTAGGTGAGCGTAACACAAACGTACAATCACGTAGGCTTCACGTGTCCAGGAAGCAGCAGCTTCGAGTTGTTTAGATACTGCTGGATCCACAGGCTTTTTCCTCTCAACAACTTGATGCTCTGAATACTCCTTCAAAAGTCCCACAAACGTGCTGGTCTCATCTATCACAGGCGGCGGTCCATGGTGCCTCATGGTGGGGAGCCAAAATGGTGCGAGGCCTCCACATCATATCGGGGTCCAGATGTGTACTACAGGTCTACTTGTGGCGTCGACGTCGGCCTGTATATTTGGAGTCATGCGGCACATCCTGTTACGAGAGTTAGAGTGCTGTAGACGTACCAGCTTTCCACGCGAGCGATTGATATCTTTTTTGCGCTGGATGAATTGCTTGGAGGATTCGATCTTCCTGCTTTTCTTGTGTCGGTCTCTGCGCCTGTCATGAGCTTTGCGTGTTTCATGTAGAACAGTAAAGCCGGACTCATCGAAGTCGAGTGGTGCTGGAAGCGTTTGCTTGACACCCTGCCCTTCGCCATTTGGACCCACGAGCATTTCACCACCGACCCAGAGAACCAGGTAAATTTTCTTGGCTTTTACCGAGTTGGGGTAGTCCACAACCAGACCACCACCGAAGCCAGCGCGCGTAGCTTGCGACATAATGAATGTGACTTGGTCGTCGCTCTCAGGGTAAAATTGAAACACACAACGAGCGCCGCGAGTCAATGAAGCATACAGGGTGGTGAAAAAGGAGCTGAGGCGAGCTGCTGGTGAGTTGTAGCTTGTATCCGCATTGCAAAGCCATTGAAGCACAGAAATACTGATGGCGCCGTCAAAGCTACCCGGGCGGAACATGCAGCCATGTCCTGCGTCCGCCAGTATCATGTCACCCTCGACATCTCGCTCCAAGCCGACGCTCAGCATACTCGGACTAATATCAAAGCCGACCCATTCATGTCCAGATTCAGTCAAAATCTCGCCTGACAGACCTGAGCCACAGCCAATATCCATAATGAGAGCGGGATGCCGATGCTCAGGCAATGCAAGCAGCTCTATCGCCCGTAACGTCATCTCAGCTTGGATTTCTTGATTGCGAGTATTGGCGGTGTATTTTTGCGCCTCAGTATCATTGTAGTATATTTCAGGGGGGGCCTGATGCTCCGGTCGACTCATGATGAGAAGGCCCAACGGACGCAGGAGAAAACGCGGCTCAATGCACTCGACATGTGTGTGGAGGTACAAGACTATCAAAGGGAGGGGAACGTCAGGAGCAAACAGCGGACATGCCATCGACGTATGGTATGATGCATCTACTTAATGGCGCATGCCAGAGCTAGCGGCTTTAGCAGCAGGTCCTGGCTGTACTCTGCCCTGCTGACGACGCCCGGTATTTTTGTCAGAGGACGGTGGAGCTGGCGGCTCTTCCGCGGCTGGCATGGCAAACAGGATCAATAGGGGCAGCAGGTAAATCCAGTACCGCTGAAGGAATTCGACCAGATTCTTTGGCTGCTCACGAGTATTCTTTGATCCTTTTCCGTCCTTTCCCGCGGACTGAGTAGTTTCATTCGTGCTCGGTATGTGAACATAGCCTGACAACGTCTCTGGCAACATGAGACGAAGCTCAGTATTGAAAGACCTGGCATATATCGCAGGCATACCTTTGTTGGCAAAAACGGGACATGCGTTCAAGTCCATGTCGGCATCTTGTTCCACGGCGTATACGACACCAGCGATAGCTAGCTTTGTTCCTGCATCTGAAGGAATGCGCATCATATGCAGCTTGAGAGCATCTGGAAGTGATGCTCCTTCCTGCTGCACTTGCAATTGGCAGAGCTTCGTATAAGATACAAAGCCGTCGTCTGATAGAGCTTTTTCATACTCATCGTTCGGCAATTCGAACACATTTCCGGGAACAATCTTGACCTGGTACAAGGCATTTGAGGACGCTTCCTCGATAGCCAGATGATCATCAACGCCCTGGTACTTGACCTGAGGGCCCGCTTCGAGCGTCGCGGGCACTTGAATCAGAGCGCGGGGAGACCATGGACCAGACATGGACGAGGCGTCAGTGTGGTCGAGCACTCTGTGAAGCATAGAGTATTCGGACAGGCGCGCATCTGCGGCAGATGCAACGACGTTGAGCACACTCAGCGCACAAGTCACCAACGGCCACGATCGCATGGGGAGGATGAAAGGAGGGGATCCGTACTGCTATCACGTGCATTCTATGGGACCGCCCTCCTTACTCCACAGCGAGCCAGGTCCTGTACAAATGGCGCGCCAGGTCGGGTGAGCCAGACTGTGTAAAGATCATGGCCAGATTGAACGCGGCTTCACGAGCCATGTCGAATGTACCTTTTGATGCCTTGCTTGAAGCTCTTTCCAGCACGCGTTCATATCGAGGGACGGCTAAGTGTACCAAGTTCAAGTGGTGATAGGCACGTGCAAAGTTGTAGTCCACTTCAGGTATATCGCCACGTAGTTCAGCGTAATGCGTGAACAATGCCATGCCCTGTATGATCGTATGATTTCGATTGTCCACCTGGCGATTGGTGGATCGACCCAGACTTGCTACACCGCATAGTAGGCACAGCAAGGGATCACTTTGCTGCAATGCCAAAGCCCGATACAGGTATCCCATAGCTGGCTGGAAGCTGTTGGCGCAAAGCATAAGGTAGCCGTAGAAGATTTCCCCAATCGGTGAGGACTTGGTAGGAGGTGCCTGAGCCTGTACTTTGCCGACGAGATCATCGTTTCCCATGCCCTTGTCATCCTCTTCGTCGACCCCCATCATCGTCCAGCGCCCTGTGCGCGGATTCAGTTTAATAGGTCCACCCGAGACGATAGTTTCATGCGTCCGCATGCGTCGCTGATATTGCTTTGTGTTCGTTGAGCTCACAAAGGCATCTACGCCATAAAAACCGAGGCTGTTCGCCAGTGAGGAGATGAGTCGAAGGGGCTCGTTGTGGAACTGATATGTCGTCGGCAGCCAGCGCGCGATTTCGAATGCCCGTGTGGGGTCTCGAGCATACAGGGCACAGGCAAGCCAACACAAATGTAGCGCCAACTTGCGCTCCTCAGAGGGCCACACTGTGTTGGATACCATGACATGTCGAAACATGTCGTCGATGGCGTCGTCTTCACCGCCCATCTTGGCCAGGCCAATGCCGTATTTCATGAACAGCATGACCCAGTCGTCGAAGTGGATCGTACGGAACGTCGTCTGCTCCGGCTCGAATCCATCTTCCATGGCGCTCTGAGCCACAACTTCATCGACCATTTGATCGCGCAGACGACTCAAAAGCTCCTCAGCGTGACTGTCTAGATCAGAGGGCTTGGAGCGTCGTGACCGGCGTGGACGAACGACACCGCGATACTTCGTAAAGCGCTCCTTAGGAAACAAGAGCGACATGGACCGGAACGACTCCACCAGTCGTCCAGCGACTTGCATCCATTGGCGTGTCGCATCAAAACGCTGTTGCGTCGCCGAGTCAGCCGCCTTGGACGGTGGCCTGGACAACGGGCCGTCTAAGAACACAAAGTCGCGATGCCAAAATCCATCGACAAATACTTGAGGCTCGAGAGCGCACAACTGGATCCACGCCAGTCGCGTCTCTTCTTCGCGCTGCTGTTCGAGACGCTGTCGTTCTGCGAAGGATAAGCCCGAGCGAGAGTTGCGCGATGGTATAGATCCCGCTGGTAGGATTTGCGAAGGCGCTGACTCATTAAAGAAGGACAAGGAGGGCTCCGCCTGGTCCTGAGGACCTGGCGCGTCTGGCTCGCTCGGCGCCTGTTTGTTCTCACTGCGCGCTACAAGGACATCGTTCACGAGACCGAGGGCCTTTTCGCGCTCGCCGAGCTCTTCGTACACCTCTGCCAGGCTCAGTTTCACATCAAAGTAGGTTGGCTGTTCGGCTAAAATGGATTCATACACCTGTGCTGCTTCAGACGTCATCTCGAGGTATTGGTAACACATGCCCATATGGAACCAAGCTTGCATGTCGTCCACCAATCCCTCCTCGATAAGCGGGCGATAAGCCTCGAGTGCCTCGGCATAGAGCTGGTATTCAAAGTAGAATTCTGCCATCTCAAAGTACAGCACGGGAAAGTCATACGGATCTGCTTCATCCATAAGCACACTGAAATGGCGCTTGCCTTCCTCTGTATCACGGAGCATGAATCGAGCCTTACCCAATCGGAGTCGGACTTCCCGATCCAGCTCGTAAGGCTGGTCATTCTCTCCTTCGTCTAGCTCAAGATCATTTTGGGCATCATCGACACGATCTTCACGAATCTGACCCCGCATCCATCGAATGGTCTGCTTGATGACGAGAATGACTTGGAGCGGTCGGTTTAGCAAAAGCAGCAAGTCTGCCAGAGTGACGAGCTCATTCAAAGTGAACTGCACGCTAGCTTCGGCAGCGGACATGCTCTCTGCCAGCGCGGGATCGATGTTCGGATCTGGCCGACCATGCAAGCTTTCTTGGCGCATGTTTTCCAAAATCTCGACACCAGCTTCATAGTCACCGGCAGACACGAGCAAGGGAATCAGCTCGCGAAGTACTTCAGCATCGTAAGGCCTCAGCTTCAAAACAGCCAGGAATGCATCGATAGCTGCGCGTAGACGGCCTGAATCCTTGAGCATGACAGCTCGATCCCAAATGGCATCGATGTCGTACCTGTTTTTCTTGATGGCTTGTTGAAGACAGTAGATAGACTGCTGAAACAAGCCACGCTCGCGACTACGGCGGGCGAGAGACTTCCATTCATCTGATGCATTCGACGTCAAGTGCGCACCGACGATACGGCACTGAATTGATTTTTCCTCTTCGCCCAGTTCTTCGAAGCACATACCCAGTGTGTACCAGGCACCCGCCACCGTGGGCTCGATACGGATGACTTCTTCCAGCTGCTGGATCGCCATGGGCAGATTGGCTTCCACATAAGAGATATTGGCCTGTGCAAGAAGTGCCTTGACTTCGGATGAGAGCGCCTGTTCCCGAATACGTGTGGTTTTATTCTTGCGTGTGTACCCATTGACGTCACGCAGCTCATGGTGAAACGACTCCATCTCTGCTTCCATGGACTGCTTCCATGCCGAGCTGCTTCGTACGGCGGCGCCCTTAGAGGCAGTGCCCTTTTCCGCACCTGGCTCATCTTGGAACGCGCGAATCAGTCGGGTAAAGTCTTCTTGCGCAATATCAGCCTCTTCGTCGTTGTCAGCCACGGACGGTGGCGCCTCTTGCACGTATTCATCCTCATCGTCACTCGGCTCGTACTCGTCGAAAGCTGATGATCCGCTTCCCTCACTGTCCCAATCGCTGCCCACATCCTCTGGCGGTGGCGGTGGCGAGCGCAACGCTTGTGGTCGAGAGCCGCCAGCCATGGCCCCACAGGTGGAGTGAACGCGTACGTGGAGGAGAGTCGTGTATGAGCGTCGCGAGGCCCCTGCTGCCGACGCTCTCGGTCCCTCACCTCCACATGTCGGCCGAACTAGGTGGGGCCACCGCATCCACTGCTCTTCTCCGTTCCACCGCGCTGCCCAAGGATGGTAGAGCCGGCGCGGGAACTCGGGGCGACGCGCTCGAAGGTGGCATACTACTACGACAACGATGTGGGAAATTTTTCGTATGGGTTTGGACACCCTATGAAGCCGCACCGTATGCGCATGGCTCATAGCCTGATATTAAACTATGGACTGGACAAGTATATGCAAATACTGCGACCGCCCCGGGCCTCGCGGCACCAAATGACCAAGTTTCATACGGACGAGTACATTGATTTCTTGAGCCGTGTATCGCCGGATAATGCCCAGGAGCTCACGGGCGATGGCACGCGGTATTTGATCGGCGAGGACTGTCCTGCGTTTGATGGTCTATTTGAGTTCTGCTCGATATCATGCGGTGGCTCGATTGCTGGGGCGAACAAGCTCCGTGAGGGCTCTGCGGATGTCGTCATCAACTGGTCGGGTGGTCTGCATCATGCGAAGAAGCGCGAAGCCAGTGGCTTTTGCTATACCAACGACATTGTCCTGGCCATTCTTGAGCTGTTGCGCACGTATTCTCGTGTTTTGTATATTGACATTGACGTGCATCACGGAGATGGTGTGGAAGAGGCGTTCTATACGACGGATCGGGTGATGACGTGTTCGTTCCACAAATTTGGTGACTTCTTTCCTGGCACCGGTGATGTGCGAGATGTGGGCATGAAAAAAGGCAAGTCCTACGCCGTCAACGTGCCGCTTCGTGATGGAATTGATGCCGATACGTTTGCCTCTATATTCCGTCCGGTGATTCAGCACATCATGGACTGGTTCCGCCCAGCCGCGGTCATTCTGCAGTGTGGCGCAGACTCGCTCGCTGGCGACAAGCTGGGGTGCTTCAATCTCAGCATGCGCGGCCATGCCAACTGCGTCGAGTTTGTTCGGTCTTTTGGCGTCCCGATGATGTGTGTCGGTGGCGGTGGGTATACGATACGCAATGTGGCGCGTACGTGGACGTACGAGACGGGTCTGCTACTGGGCAAGAAGCTGGGTGCCGATCTGCCGTTCAACGAGTACATCCAGTACTTTGGCCCCGAGTACAAGCTGGACGTGCTGCCTACGAGTATGGACAATTTGAATACGCCGGAGTATTTGGAGGGCTTGCGCACGCGCATCATCGATAATCTGCGGTCCATGCCGTTCGCACCCAGTGTGCAGATGCAGCACACGCCCCGTGCATCGCCCTTTGCTGGTGATGATGGGGCCTTGTCCGAGGACGAAGACTCTGACTTGGACGAGCGCATTACGCAGCGACTCCGTGACCGACACACGCAAGCTTTTGGTGATGAGCTGAGTGACGACGAGGACGAGCCGAACGTGGTGGCTGCCTATGAGGCAGACATGGCCATGATGCAGGCGGCACGCCCCTTGCCTACTCCGTGGGCTCCCATGCCGATGCCCATGCCGATGAGCGGGGCGCCGCCGCCGGCCATGCTCCCATTCCCGCATGCCTAAGGGGCGCTGCGTTCGCGCCACGCGCGAATGCCCTGATCAAAGGTGGCGCGGTCGAGGCCCTGTGTGCCGACGAGCACAAACTTGACACCCAGCTTCGACTCGACTTCCGCTGCGACGTGAGACTGGCATCACGTACCGTTGCGGTGCTCATCATCAAAAAAGACTGGTCACTGGTAAGTGGCAAGCATGTAGTTTACGTACGCATATCATGGAATGGAATCTCGGAAAGTTGCGCTAGGCGTCGGAAATGCGCCACTTTCGAGCCTGGGTAAATCTCCATGTAGTCAAAGAGCGACAGGGCGGACACGGGCGGCTCCTGCGACGCCGGTGGCGTGATCATCAAGCCCGCGAGTGCCTGCTTAGCGACGCTGGGTGCCTGTGTGCGCGACGCGGCGCCGATCTTCACGTTGTTCTGACGAAGTTGGAACAAAATCTCGCTGGCGTGAGTGGCGCGGCACGTACGGAACTGGATCGTAGAACGATAGTGGCTGTCCGCCCCTGAGTGTGAGTGCGCATCGCACGTACCTGTCTACCACTTGATTGATGTGCTGCGTACGCTTGAGGGGCGGATCGACGTGCGTGTCGACCCACAGGGGCCATAGCGTGTAGTCCAAGTCGAATACGACCAGTCGGGGCCAACGTGCCTCCATGGCGCACAGGTAAGCGACGCGCGCGCTTCGCTCCGCTCGTAGGAGCTTCTCCACCACTGCGTTTCGTGGTGGGTGATGAGTCGACCGGCCGATCGGGCCGCGCCGGCGTTTTATGAAGAGGCGTATGCACGCGCAAGCTCGTCGGTCGCGCGGATTCGCGATGGACTCCCGTCGTTCCCGATGCCTGAGCTGCGCGTCCAGCGCGTCGGGCAGCTGGATGCGAATCTGCTGGATCAAGAGCTAGCCGATTTATTGGCGCAGCCGGTCACGGCCGCGTTGCGCAGAGCATCGCCTTCGCTCGAGAGGCGCTATGCAGCCGAGATCCGCATGATGCTCCGGCTCATTTTGTACAAGTTCAGTATCTATGACCGACGTGCTTCGTATGGCGCCATGCTCCAGAACCTCCGGTACCGCAATGAGTGGGCCGCTCCCACTACGCGAGATGCGCCGCTGTCGCGCATGCAACTCGCGCTATATCCGCTGTGCTCGATTATCGCGCCGTACTCGCTTGCCAAGGCGCATGCCTACATGTCCGCGCACCAGTATGACCAGGCGCCTCGAGAGAGTGCGGCGTTTGTGGCCTATGCCCTGTGGCGGCACGGGCAGCGGCTCTGGAACTTGGCTTCCTTGGTCAACTTTGGCCTGTTTCTGTGGAATGGCAAGTACCGCACCATCACCGACCGCCTCCTCGGTATGCGGCTTGTGTACGCGAACCGCGCGCTGCACCGCCATGTGTCGTTCGAGTTTTTGAACCGGCAGCTCGTGTGGAATGCCCTGACGGAGTTTTTGCTGTTTCTACTGCCCCTCGTTCGGCCACAGCGTGTCTTGCGGCGCATCGCGCAGCTGCCGTCGCATCCCGCGGTGCTGGGCATCGTGTACGATGTGCTTCCCCGCAGTGTGTCGCGGCGCATGGGCTTGCAGGTGGACGAGAGTGACGGCCAAGTCCGTATGGCGCGTTGGATCAAGAGCCAGCGGCTCGGGCGATACTGGTACCTTCCCGATGAATGCTGCCCGCTGTGCTTTGAGCGCCTAGAACGAGAGGCCGGCGTGTACACTGACACGCCCCCCTCGCCGCCGCCGCTCCGGCGTGCTGCTATACCCGAGGACGGTCGTTCGATGCGACTGCCTAGCGAGACGCAGGACTTGGCCGCGCCTCAGCCTCGTCGGCGCCTTGATCATCGTGCCGAGAGTGGCAGTCACGACAAGGCCGCGCATCGTGCGGAGCGCCTAGCTGCGCGCCGCGCCGCTCGTCATGGCGTGACAGCTGCGCCCGGTGCAAAGCGTCCCACGCTGCACGACACGTCGCCCATGGGCATCAAGTACATGGATGCGCTGATCGTGACGCCGTACCGCACACTGCCCTGCGCCACGCATGATCATGCGTGCCAGTACTGCTACGTGTGCATTGCCGAGACGCTCCGCGACGATAACGTGCAGCTGGATCTCCAGCAGGTCGGTGGCTGGCCGTGTCTTCGGTGCGGCGAGTATGTGTGGGGAGCTGAGCGCGTGCCTGTATAGGGTATCTAGTTGCTACCTTCGTCGTCCGAGGCTTGCATGTCCAGGGTAGGCATGGCCTCTTCGTCGTCGTCGTCGTCGACGGGGTCGTGGGCGGATGCGAGCGGCGCGGCGGGCAGCGGCGGAGCCGGCGTAGACGCCTCGGGCGGGGCAGGCAAGGTGGGCGCCGGCGCCGGCGCTGGAGCTGGAGCTGGTGCTAGTGCCGGAGCTGGCGCTGGAGCTGGAACTGATGCCGGCGTTGGTGCGGGAGCTGCCGAGGCCTGCTTGGGCGCCACGCCGACAGGCCCCGGGGGTGCCACGTCCGCGACGGTCGTCCATGTCGCAGCCACCGTATCAGCGCCATGCCAGGCCGGCGCAGGCAGCGGCACATGGTCCTGGGCATCCGCTTCGGGTATACGCTCTTCCAACGCACTCGAGTCGACCACATCCACAAGGGGCGGCACACGAGGTCGAAGCACGGGAAGCACGGCCGACGTGCCCAGCACACACGCGCGGCGAACACGCAGCACGCGCGACTGAGCACCTCGGCACAGCACGGCATGTACGCGGGGGAGAATCGAGGCGATCAGCGCGCCCGTGTGTGTCGTAGCGAGCATCGTCAGAGCATGAATGCCATGCTCACACAGCTGCACCATGTGCTCGTTCGATGCGTCGAGGATACGTGCATCCACCAGAGCCTCGACGAGACCCACGAGTGCCAAGGCGCCCGTCCGCGCCAGATCTCGGTGGCCTGGCGCGGCACTCGAGGCCAGCATGCCGAACAGACTCACATATAGCTGCATCGCATATCGCACGGCCTCGAGGGCATCAGACGTCTTGACGAGGATCGCGTCCTGTGCGGCGCGCGACGAGACGTGCACGGCATCGCTCTCAAACGCACGCACGCGCTTGAGCGGCGGCGCACACGTCCACGACGCTGGCTCCTGCACGACGTACGCACTTTGCGTCTGGACACAAAGTCGGGCGATTCGCTGCACCAACGGACTCGCTGGATCCAGCGGCACGGCAGCACACGCCTCCGAGTCAGGCGACAGCAGGTGGTAGAGGGCCCAGAGCGCACATACGCGCTCGTGCGCGCCGGCCGCACGCTCGGCCATCGCACACACAGCATGGAGGGACTGCGCCGCATGCATGGGCACCCAGCAGGCCTGCTGACACGTCTTGGCGACATGGACGAGCAGCTGCGCGCCCATCTCGCGCAGGCGCGGCACGATCGCTTCTTCGTGCCGCAGCTGGTCGACAGGCGCATCGTCGCGCGACACGCGCGCCTGGATCATGGCCGTCGCTATCGCCACGCAGCGCGCTACAGGCACTGGCACAGCCCGTGGAGTAGGTGTGCTCATAAACCAAAGCAGCACGCCCGGAGCGTCACGGCGGCCGAGGAGCATCTCGCAGCGGCGCAGGCACGCAGGCAGGCTGATGGCGTAGTCAGGCACCGGCGCCATCCATGCGAGAGGCATGGCGGCCGACGGCGCAGGCACGCCCCATGTAGCCCACGGCACCGACGGCGCACAGCCATGCAAGGACGTCACGAGGCCGTCCAGCATTTCCTGCATCGTCGCGGCCCAGAGCTGGGCCTGCGAGAGCTTCTGAGGGCCCGTGTAGGCCATCGCATCGCGGTCCACAGACGACGTCGACGCGGCGCCGGTAAGATGCAGTGCCGAGAGAAGCTGCGTCGCACTCGAGACGAGCACAGCGCTCCTGGGCATCACCGACGCGTCCATCGCCGCATAGGGACCAAACAGCGTCTGCATGCACAAAGCGTGCATGCGCGCCACATGCGTGCGGTACGTATGAGGATACAGGCGCACGTGGAGCGTCAGAGCGTCCAAGAGCTGCGCAAACGCACGGCTCGACGGGCCCGCTTGGCACGCCTCACATACGCTCACGATCGCATGGCCCATCCTGGTGATGTGCGGCGCCGTGACGGCACGATGAAAGTCGGGGTGCGCCTCGCTTTCGCGTCCCATAACATCAAACACGGCCAAACGCACCAGCGGGGCCACCGACACGAGAAGGGCAGGTGGAACGCCCTTCGCCGCGACATGCTCCAGATGCGACAAGGCGCGCTGGACCCATGCATGCCCGTGCGCTTCGACCACACTCCATCCGCACTGCTCCACGAAGGCATGCGCTACGTCGGCGCCCACCGCCCATGCAGGCTCGTCAGCATTCTGCGCGGGCGACGTGCCCAGCCAGGACGCGATGCTCTTTTCCAGCGCACGTAGAGCGTCTGCGTCCCCAGCCTCCGACGCCCGTCGTATCACGTCCTGCGACTTGGCTGCCTGCAGCGCTTCTCGCACGCCCACGCGCGTGTCAAGCGCCGTTAGCAACGGCGCCAGCAAAGAGTCGGCCAACGACATGGAACCAGGCGCAGAAAAACCGCCCCACCACCGCGGCCGCCGACAAGCGCCTTCATATGCTTAGTCAGCCTGCAGGCAGCGGCCGGGGGCAGCGGCGCCCCCGACTCGTGCGCGTTCAGTGTCGATCGCGACGATGGTGACGAGCCTAGCGCAGCCGCCGCCTCATGCGGCGCCGCACCGCATACCAAGGAACAGGCCTGCGCCTCGTGCACCAGCACGACCGCCGCGCAAGATGGACCTCGATATGAACAAGCCGCCCGTGGAGCGCCTGTGCACCCTGCCCACGTTCCAGGGCGCGTTCAACGCGAGCGAATTCGTATCGGCCCTGTGTGAGGATCACATGGCGCAGGCCAAAGCAAGACCTGTCTTTGATGCACGCCCATTCGCAGAGACCATCTCCCAGGCCGCGCATGAGCTGCAAGGTATCAGGACCAAGGTGCTGGAACGCACAGCCTCTCTCAATTCGGCTGTGCAAGTCTCGCAGTCCGTCTACACGAAAAAGATTCGGCAGCTTACGAACAACTTCGACGCTACGCAGTCCTCTTTCGACTCGCTGCAAACACGCATATCGGAGGTGGGACGCACCGCCATCCGTATCGGTGAACAACTCGAAGCCCTCGATCGCCAGCGAACGCGCGCCAGCGAGACGAAAGATCTGATTGAGTTCTACTATATGTTCGCCCGAGGAAGCTCCGAGCGCCTCGATTACTTGCGCAAACATGCGGGGCGCGACGGGCGCCTCAAAGCCGCCACCATCTTGCGCCGCTTAGCGGTCATTAGCCGGGAAGTGGATATCGAAGGCAGCAGTGACACGAGCCATGCCATCGAGCGATACTGTGAACAATTCGAGCGAGACATGCTGCGCCTATTCGACAAGTACTACCGTCGCTCTGATCCCAAGATGATGAGCCACATTGCACATGTGCTGCAACGCTTCAACGGCGGTATGTCGTGCATCAACATTTATGTGAATCAGCACGACTTCTTCATCTCGAAGCAGCGTATGGCCGAGGCGGAAAAGATTGGCACCGCACCTCTCTGGGCACACATCACCGACCCCAACTCGGTGCCTCCCCGCTCGGAGCCATCGCTAGACGCGCTCTATGCAGACATTCGTCGCACGGTCGAGCTAGAGGCCCAGATTATCGCCGCCGTATTCCCCACGCCCTTGCTCGTGATGCAGCTGTTCTTACGACGCGTATTTGGACAGAGCGTCCAGGCCTACATCGAAGCCATCATGCACCGCGCCCTAGAAAAGGACGCCGCGGCTGCAGGCACGACACGCCAAGATACCACCATCGATGCTGCTGGCCTCGCATTTCTCCGCATGCTGCACGTCACACGGAGCTCGACACTGCTTCTCGTATCAGAACTCAAGACCATCGACCTGCGCAGCGCAGGTATCACCGTATCCTCTGGGCCTTATTCTAGCAGCAATCTCGACGGTCTGTTTGCCCTTTCAAACCAAGAAGCCGATGCATTGATCGGCACAGACTCGTACACATCTAAACAGCTCGCAGCGGCAGGTGGCTCCGTGCTAGGGGCGATGCTCGATCAGAGCGTGGAAGAGCTGTTCTTCCAGTACCTGGAGCAACTGCGGTACTTGGACCGCGAGTGTCGCGTACTCAGTGGTCTCTTTGCCCACACCCTGCAATACTTCTTTGCTTGGCATCAAGCTACCCTCAAAGCCACACGCACGAACGCCACCATCTTTAGTCGCATCCGCGACCAATTTACCGGAAATACAGGCTCGTTCGGAAGCTCTGTGGCCTTTTCCACATTAAGCGATAGTGCTGGCTACGGCGCCGCGCCGCAAGTCTCCTCGTTCAAGCGCCTCGTGGACCGCGCTCGCGGTATTAGTATGTCAGAGGAAGAAGTCGCACCGCCCCTACCCGTGGGCGAAAACCCCGATGAACGAGGTGAGATCTCGCTCAGCCTCGCGGAACGTCTTCTGCGCTGGCACGCCGAGTCACTCGGCCGCTGCGTAGACCTTTGTGCCGCCTCTGACGTCCCTAAAAACACTTTCATTCTACTGCGCGTCTTAACGGATGCCTATCTCAAGGCGTACGTCGAGGCAGCCTTGGAAACGGCCACGGTGCAAATGTTCGGCTACGACGTGCGCGCGTCAGCGCCGCCTGATAACAGCGTCTTGACACTCTTGCGTCGGGTGGAAGAGCTCACAGAGCTATGGCAGCATTACGTACAAACCGCTGTTCTCCCACTCACCGCATCAAGTGTCACCCTTCGCCGAGAGACAGCCATTTACAACAACCACAACATGCTCCGTGTGGAGGGCAAAAGCGAAGCCCTGCTGCAAAAGTATACCGACAATCTGCTAGGCTTTATGGCATCACGACTCTCGACACAGAAGCGCACCGACTATTGCCCACGCAACGACGATGTGGCTCTGACACAGCTCAATACAGAGCCTTGCCTTGCCATCGTGGACACACTCGAGGTACTAGAGCAGGAGGCCCGCAGCACACTATCTGAACGCACCTGCGAGGCCCTGTTTACAGAAGTGGGTATTGGATTCCATGCTTTGTTATGTGATCATCTCAAGAAATACACGGTAAATGCCACAGGTGGACTCATGCTGACCAAGGACCTGGCTATGTACCAGGACGTATGTGGCCGTTTTGGCGTTCCGGTCGTGAACGACCGCTTCGAAATGCTGCGCCAGTTAGGTGCTCTGTTCATTGTGCAGCCAGGTGTGCTCAAGTCATACATGCGTGAGGGGCACTTGAGCAGCGTGGATGAAACGCTCCTGCGGCCTTACTTACTTCGTCGTCAAGACTATGCTCGTGATGTGCGTTTGCTCGAAGAGGACAACACGGGCGATACATCGACAGACGAGGTACAAGGCCGTTCCAGTACTCTTTTCGCGTCTTCGAACCAGTCCTCGACCATGTCCACCTCATGGTCAGCGGCAGAGAAGAATAGAGAATTTTCACGAAACGTCTCGTCCTTCGTGACAGACGTCCCAGATCTGGCCAGTCTGAGTGAGCAGCTTGTGCATCCACCGCAAGAACGTCCGGGATCGTCGCGAAGCTCCCGTGGCGATAGTTCGCCGGCTCGTAGCGGTACGCCGCAAGTCATGCATTGGCCAGTGACCGGATCACCAGGAAGAATGGATACAGGAAACGAGCGACCAAGTCGGACGCCATCGCCTTCAAAGATGTCGCGCGATCCGCTCGCAAGTTTGCACAGCTTAGTGCAAGAATTGGACCTCAGCTGATCAGGCCAAGTACTCCTGCATGGTTCGTCCTGCAGACTGACACGCGCTTAGCACTTTTTGTGAATAGGTACCAACGTACATGCCGTTTCATTTTCATCCAGTCCTTGCAAAAACTCTTGCATCTCCATGGTAAGCCCCCCGGCCTCTTGCATGTGACCCGCGGTGAGAGCGTCGCTCTGGGTTGTAGTGCGGCCGAGCAACACGCTGAGCTCGTAAATGCGAGGAAGTCTCCCCATATAGGTCTACAGTAAGTGCGCAGCCACCTACCTTGGCCAGCCATTGCTTCATTTCCTCTGAATCCAGCCTGTACGTCAGAAAATCGATACGCACAATTGAGATAGGCGCAAGGCCATCGCGTACCAATAGGGTACCAAGTCACGAAGCCGAACAGAGGAAGCACTGGCATTGAGTGCTGATCGTACGCGGGCTCCATATGGCTTGGGCTGCTGGATTGAAATAATGTCATATACAGCAAGCATCTGAGCCATCCAGTATGGCAGTTCGAGACGCGTGTGTTTGTGGATCTGTGTGAGAGAAAAGGCCACGCACATCCTCCTCCTCCGAGCCTTCAAGATAGCCTAGACCAGGCACGTCGATATTGAATACGCAGGGAATTTGCTGCGTAAGAAATCTGTCTGCGTACTTGGCTTTCGACAAGAATGTCGTCTATACCCCAGTAGTCTTGGTTCATACTCTAGCGACAAGTTACGAAGGGAGCGGTGGGTCGCGTTGCGTAATTCCTAGGAAACAGGCGACAAGGTCACACGCTCCACATACGAAGGCAAACAAGTAGGATCAAACCCAGCCACCTCATCCAAGAGAGCAGGAATAAAAGACCCAGGGCCGTGCACCGTTGGGCGCTCGGCAGCATGCTCAGATGCAATGGTGAAGGTGAGCAGAGCAGCCAGCGCACCCACAAGCAAGGCACTATGAGTGCGCGGCGGCACGCGGCGCTGTTGAGTCTGGCATCCCAGCTGAACGCCATACTTGACCTGTGCAGCCGCCAAGCCAGCCGCTACCATGCACCCAAGAGAGCATCCCGTAGCGGTCACGCATCCAAGCATTTCAGACCCACATCGCGACTCAATGACGCACTCGCCATCGGTGAGATAGTCGACCTCACCGGTGAGTAAAACAAAGGCACCTTCTTGACGAGCTAGACGACGTACGAGTGCAGGAGCTGAGCGAAGCTCTCCCACACTATCCACGCCCTGAGCCTTAGCGTCATTGGAGCCACACAAAGCTGCTATCTCAGCCGCATTTCCTTTGATGAGTGTGACTTGCGTTTCGTTGAGAATGCTGTGCACAGTAGCAAGGCGGTATGACGTAGCGCCCGCGCCCACGGGATCCAAAACGACTGGTTTGCCTCTTTCATTCGCGGCAGGGCCAGCCACGCTCATACCACGACGCGCCTCAGACGAAATACTGCCGAGATTTAGCAGCAATGAGCCTTGTGCATAGCTGAGCGCTTCAGCTTCCTGTGCTTCGTGACTCATAATGGGACTGGCCGAAAACGCCAGGGTAATATTCGCACTAAAGTTCGACGAAACATGCGAGGTGATAGATTGCACAAGGGGCCTGGGCAAAGTTACGCGTGAGGTATCGTGCTTGCGTGTATTACAGTCGTACCGTGCATGGTGAGCCGTCAGAAGCTCTCGTGACTGTTGTACAAGTTCGTTGGGTTGAGCACTGCTAGAAAAGATGCTTTCATGCTCTCGGCGAGCACTCGTAACAATATCGTGAAGTTCTTTGGCAGCAGCATCAGGATCTTGACGAGATACGATGGCTGAGATGACAGCAATACCATCTGCCATTGCATGCTCCGTGGACGAGCCCAGCAGAGATCTACGTGCTGTGCGCGCGTTCAGGCTGCCAATGAGCACACTAGGAAGCGATGTGTGCTTACCGGGAGGCGTGGATGCCGACTCGCGTCGAAGGCTGGCCACGATATCCCGTGCACCACATAGCATAAGTGCATCATCATCTTTGACACCGTCCTTGGACTTGGTCGGCCAGCATGGACCGATGCCCACATAGTTCACATCACTGTTCAGCGCTGCCTGCGCTTCTTCCACAGTGTGCACGGACAAGCCTATAATGCGGTTCGGTCCTAGACGTCTGCGTGCACACTCGATCTTCTCGTCATCCTGCCCAATATGCAGTCCCACACGCTCAGGAAGATGTTCAGCCACATCGATGTTATCATTGATGATCATGCGCACATGGTACTTATCACAGATGGTGAGGGACGCACGCGCAATATCGAGAAATTCCTGGAAAGAGGCACTTTTCTCGCGAATTTGTACGATAGGCACATGACCGTCCCTGATAGACTCCTCCAAACTCACGAAATAGTCTTTGCCTGGTGGCAAGAGTTCACGACCTGTGACAAGGTACACAGAGAGATCCAGCGTCATGGCGGCGAACGAGCCAACTTGGACCATCCGCACACAGCCGACCCTGGATGTCACGTGATTTTACTCTTCTTCGATCACGACCAGCCAGGGAATCTCGCTCAGGACCCAAGCCAGCATGCTTGTGACGCGCGGATTCTTGGGACTTGTGTCCAGCCTGCGAGTGCCAGCCAAAGGGCCTGTGATGCCTATTTGGAGCTCACTTAGGATGTTATCGAATGTCCCAGAAAACGAGGCGGACGATCAATCTTCCCAGAAAAAGCTGGACCAGCTCGCTGATTTTCTCGAGAGCCGTCCCCAAAAGGCCTCTCAGCATTCACGAGGCCATCGCCAGAAAGAGCAGCGATCCCACTTGGGTGATTCTCGCTTGAATTTGCCAAACAAGGTGTTCCAGAATGGTCACGTACGTATGAAGCGATGAGATTCTGACCCTGCAGTACTATGACCCACAAACGTTAAACCCAACTAACATGAGCTCCATACCCCCACGAGTACGAACCCCGCTGCTGGGACCATCTAAGCGGGAAGCCATGAAGAATGACCCATTTTATTTACTCGGTATTAACCCTGCTAAGCCATCGCTGGCTGACGATACCTACAAGAACGGTGCTATCTTGTCGCAGTTCACTACGGAAATGGGCCGGATTCAATCGCGCAATGTCTCTGGGCTCACACGCAAGAGTCAGCGCCAGATTGGCAAGGCTATTCGTCGTGCACGCGCTCTTGGTATCCTGCCTGTCTTGAGCCGCGGTCATGGTCGCGGCGGTGCTGGTTGGAGATAGGGCATCTATGTATACAAAAGTAGTGAAACAGTGTCTAATCATCCGCGTCATATCCGCCGCCTGCGTCGTGGTCCATATTCGCGCCAGGCTCTTCGTGTTCAAAATGCTCCTCAGGAAAAGCGTCTTCTTCATCCATGTCAGCATCAGGCATGTCGGTTGCTTGGGTCATCGAGTTGTCTTGCATCATAGGAGGCGGGTGTTCCATGGGCATGGTGTGTGGATCGGTATTGGATGCATCGGGAATAGGCAAGTGCGCCGTCACACACTGGATAATGTCGTTGATTTGATCATCGTTCATGCGCTGTCCCAACTCTTCCACCAGCGTATGTAGTTCCACGACGCTGGAGGGCGCATGGTTCACGAGCTGTAAGCGTTCCGTCTTGGTCAGGCCTGGCTCATCAGCCAGGATGCGCTCATCTGGGATAACATAGCCGCGCTTCTGCAAGTCATCTAGAAACGCACGAATGTGCTCAGCTGTTTGCAAGGAGCATGCCCGAAACGGCTGCGAGAGAGAAGTTATGGCTTCAAATTGCATAGTGCGAAAATTGGAGGCGATATCGGTATCAGATACTTGCTGCTCTTTACGAGTCCGTGCTTCATTCCGTTGCTCGGCCTCACTATCACGGAGCAGCTGCAGCACTTCAAAGTCGGACAGGAGGGCTGCCCGAACTTTTATCACGCGCATCAAGACCAGGAGGAAAAAAGCATGCTGCGCCTACGTAATATATTTTTGCGGCGCCATAAATAAGCGTGCACGTGGTTCCATTCTCTGCGCTGCCCATCGATTCAGATTGTGGCTCCGGGTGCCGTCCTCCGCCCTCCATCACACAGTGACATACAAAGCGAAGTGAGGGTAAACCTGTTTGTCTAATGCCAAACAAGCAGTCTACAAGGGGCGAAGTCCCATGGTCACAACGATCGTGGTTCTACGAACTGCGACCATTTCGCGGCATGTGGTCTGATCTGTGTCGACGGGCCCCGTACTATGCATCGGACTGGACAGATGCGCTACATCCCTCAAACCTATTCACGGTAGCCACAAGTGTCGTGCGCATCTTTTTCATCAATCTCATGCCTGCATTGGCTTACGTTTTGGATATGTATGAACGGACAGAGCACAGCTATGGCGTCAACGAAGTTATTTTAGCGTCCGCGTTGGCGGCTATTGTATTCTCCCTGTTTGGTGTGCAACCTCTTGCGTTTGTGGGAGTAACAGGCCTGACAGATCTCATGAACTATACCATATACGACATCTTTCATGATCATTACGGCTTTGATCAAATCAAATATCTCCGTCTACAGGCTTGGGTGCTCATCTGGGCGGCCGGTTTTCATTTTGCGGTGGCCATCTTCAATCTATGTGACTTTACGCGGTTTATTACGGAAATGACGTCGGATACATTTGGACTGTATGTCGGCGTGGTTTATGTGGAAAAGGGTATTGAGCTGTTGATATCGGAATTTTCCTTGCCAGGTCATGACAATGCTACGGGCTGGCTGTCTGTCACAATCGCTGTGCTATTCTGCGTGTCTGTGTACTTTATAACGCAAGTCCACTCGTCTACGTACCTACCTTTTCGGCTTCGACGTCTTGTGGGCTCGTTGGCCTTTACGGCGGGCTGCATCTTTTGGACCGGTTTCTCCCACTTTCCTAAAAAATCTCTAAAGGAAGTGCCCATATCTCATTTACCTATTACACGCAGCTTTTTTCCCACTTTGGACCGCGGATGGATTGTTGACTTTTGGCACATCGAGGTTCGATGGGTGTTTGTCGCGGCGCCACTTGGGTTGATGATCATGCTTCTTTTCTACTTTGATCACAATGTGTCGAGCGTTATGGCACAGGCACGTAAATTTCCGATCCAAAAGCCGGCTGGCTTTCACTGGGACTTTTTCTTGCTTGGCATTACGACGCTGGTATCAGGCCTAATGGGCCTGCCAGTGCCAAATGGCCTCGTTCCGCAGGCGCCTGATCACACTGACTCGCTGTCGGTGTATGAGCAAATGCAGGCGCCAGAGGATCACGAAATGGCGCAGGCCATGGCACCGGAACCCATGCACCACGTCAGTGAGAATGCATCCATCCTGCATGTAACGCATTTCCCACGCGTGCGTACGGTGCGCGTAGTTGAGCAGCGACTCAGTCACCTGGTGATTGGACTCCTGACATTGGGGGCCATGTCGCGACCGATCCTTGTGGCCTTAGGCACGATGCCGCGTGCCGTATTTGCGGGTGTGTTTCTGTTGGTCGGCTGGGCGTCGATCGAAGCGAATCCGATTGTCACACGCACTTTGTCAATGCTACGTGATCAGAGCGCATTGGCGCCATCTAAGCGCTTGCGGGTCAGACGCACAACATTGACTGTATTCGTTGGTATACAGTGGCTCTTCTTTGGACTGACCATGGCTATATCGCAAACCATTGCGGCGATCGGCTTTCCTATCATAATCGTGCTCATGATTCCCTGTCGCCAATACCTGGTGCCCTTGCTCGTACCAGCAAGAGAACTCACTCTGCTCGATGCACCCACGGCCGATTCGCCGGCTGTGATGGTATCCATCGGACCAGAGAAAAAAGAGACTGTGGTGCCCTTATAGTGACCCTTTATACCCTTTCAATCGGCTCGTGATTCGCGGCGACCAGCATATTGGCGTAAAATTGGGTTGCTTTGACAATCGAGTCAATCGACGCATGTTCGTTCACCGTGTGAATGTGAAGGTATGGCGACATACCCGTGAGATCGGGATGCAGTGTCATGGCACCAAACCGGAAAATATTGCTCGTGAGGTTGTGATACCAGCGCGTGTCTGTGTTGGCGAACATGATGGAGGGCGAGACACGCACAGAATCCCTGTATTGGCCCATGTTGTGCTTAGGGACGTGATCGTCGTCCAAAGAGCGCAGCTCATGGCGTGGCTCATCTGTGTGCCATGTTTCACGGATCACGCCAGAGAGCAGTCGCCATGCATCTGCATTCGAGCCCTCAAAGGGAGACGGCTCGTGTGAATCGTACAGCAGACCCGACTTTTCAATTTGGACGTTGGCTGTCGTAGCGTTTGTTGGTGGGACGAGGACGTCATCATCCATCGACAAGGCCAATCGGTACTGCTCGGCCAAAGGCACAAGAAGGTCTTTGTAATGCTGCACAACAGTGCTGACCTTGGCGTAGGGAGCAATGCGGTGGTTCACATAAGCAAAAACCGACTCGGGCAAAGCATTGACCTTGATACCTCCGCGCACAATATCAATGGCCTGCGTCGTCTTAAGGAGCTGACGCGAGGCATAGTCGAGTGCCTGCATCAGCTGCGTCCGTGCTTCGTCGAGGCGCGCCTCTTTTAGGTGCAGCCGGTTCATCCTGGGCCACATGTGGTGCATGCACGATGTGGTGCCCTTGTCCGACAACGCGCGCTCCGCCTGCTCGACCTTGAGAAGCGCCTGACGAAGCTCATAAGGCATATACGGGCCATCGCGGACGCACTGCAGCTGCCGGATGGATGCACTGGACTCGTCGCCCAGAACGTCGGGGAACGGATGGGCTTCCAGTTTGGCAATGATCAGCGACATGATGCCAATGGACGTGTGAGGTGGCGGCATGGACGAATGTCCACCACGAGATGTAATGGTGATTTTCATGTTCATAGCGCCACGCTCAGCCACAGCTGGCACGGCGATAGGAACACCATAGCTACCTGGGTCGGCTGAGGACAATAGCGGTGTGCCTTCGTCCACAATCATGCCGATACCACCACGTCCGAATCGCTTCTCAAGCTCGGCAGAGAGATGCTGAGCACCATGTTTACCGTCGGACTCTTCGTCGTGCCCAATGCTCAGAATGATGGTCCGCTTGGGCTTGAAGTCAGACTTGACCAGCGTCTCGACGGCCGAGATCGTCGAGACAAGCCAGAGTTTGCAGTCAACGGAGCCACGGCCCCAAACGGTCTGATTCTCGATATCAATGTGGCCAGAGAAGGGTGGGTGAATCCACTGATCCAGCGTCTCGTTCGCCACAGGCACAACGTCTTGGTGCGACATGAGAACAATAGGCTTGAGCGTTGGGTCGGAGCCTGGCCAAGTGTATAAGAGCCCATGCTTGTTCACAAGCTCGCGCCTGACCGGTGAGGCTGTATCGTGCATGTGGGGGAATGACGTCTGGATCCAGTCGGCAAATGGCGAGAAGATCGAGTCCCAATACTCAGCCCAGTCATCCGTGTCTGGTATGTTGTCACCCACAGTCGTGTCGATTTGCACGGCTTCGCTGAGAAGTTTGGCCGAGTGCAGCACGGAAGGGAATTGAAGCTTTAGCCCTTCGAGGGCCTCCGTGACGTTGTAAGCAGGCTCCTGTGGGCACACGTCTTGCAGCGGTACTGTGTCCATAGCAAGCCGAGTGTCTGCTGCACGATGACCCACCAGAAGCCACATGCACAGCGCGAGTACAGATAACACAGCAAACACCTTGCTAAGAGAGCTAGATGTGCTTGACGGATGCAGACCGAGAGGCACGTTTGGCCCGCTAGCTTTATTCATGGTAGGCAGTAGGTACGGTCCGACTGCGTCGTTCCTCCACATGATATGCTGCACGGACCGCGCACCGACCAAATCCATCGTTTCATGTTCCGTCAACATATCATCCTACATCTATTTATCACACATAAGGTTATATAGTAAAAGGCTGAGGTGCATGAGGCACAGCCGTCGTGAGCTCAAAGTCCAACTTCCATATGGGCGTGGGCACAGGAATCCGTGTGAGGGGATTGTGCTTCACAAGCCGCATACGTCCGGGAGAAAGGGGGGAGGGAGAGTCGTCACCTGGACTCCGAGGAATTGGAGTGCATGGTGCCGGAATAGCAGGAGCCAGCAGCGAGTTCCTGTTCGGAGCGCATGGCAACATGTCATCGTCCACAAGCTGCGTGGCGTCGAAAGACTGGATCTCGGGCACAGGTGCGTTCGTAGCGCTGCCGTCCGAGTATGATTCGGACGTCCATGAGGACGACGCCCACTCAGAGAGCGTTTGCGACACGGATGGAACTGGTTTGCTGTTGACATCGTCCATAGGCGATGTGGTTTTCACAGGCTGAGGCCGCCTTTTGGGGGTTTGCCACGGCTCATCGAGCGATGGCGCACAAGTGCCGTCATCTTGATCAGGCCGTGGGTATTCCCATGCTGGCAGAAGCTTACTCGTATCCACAGGAGGCATGTCCAGGGCATAGTCAGGCACGGGCAATGGCGTTATCGTATCTGTGGCCACGTCAAAGATACCAAAAAAGTCTTCGATCTCGTTTTGGCGCATGCGACGCGCACCACGCCGCGCATACTTGTTGCGATGGCTTTTACCTGAAGCCTTGTACAGCTGCATGTCTCGATTTGCCTCAAACACGGCCTGCTCGAAGCTCCATTCGGGAATAAACTCGGGGCGTGGCGTCGATGGACTGGACACGAGATCGTCTGGCTGCTCCGCGTCAGAAACGTCCTCCTCGTCCACCCAGGCGCTGTCGTCCATGACGCCGCCTTCCAGATCAATGTACGCATCAGGGATGTGGCCCTGCAGATAGGCATCAGCAGCCTCGCCCTCGGCGTCGACCGTATGACTCGTATCGACGTCAGGCCAGGCGGGCTGGCTCGTGGTAGACGATGACGTCATCCCCGAGAGCGGCGCATAGGGATCCATTGTCAAAGAAAACATGCCAGATGCTCGCTTGGAGTCTGTATGGAATAGATCTGCTGAGTCTTTGGGTGTTTCTGGCTCATGCGCATGAGGTTGGCTCGTTGCTAAACCCAAACTCTCGTCTGAATACTCACGGTCATGAGAAGAGAACACCTCAGCTGAGCGTAGTGAGGCAGCCTCATGGGGAGGGGACGAGAAGCCCAAGCCAATCGGGGCGCTGTCGTCTTGTGCAGTACCAGGAAATAGAATATCAGCTGCGGTGTCCTGCGCATCGGTACCCGACGTCTTATCCACCGTGGCAAACGGCTCGAGTGCCTCCGTTTCAGCGGGTGTGGGTGTCGGCATGTCAAGCACCAAGGAACGCATGGTCGGCTGGGCATCATCGCTAGCACGCGATTTGCTTTGAGCGTCACGCAGCTGATCCCGCGTCAACGCATGATTCGATTCCTCGAGGCGCAGAGCTGAGTACAGCGCCAGGATTTGCTCGCGCATGTCCGTCAAGAGCTTGACCGTTTCGGGCGCCAAGTCAGGAGCGTCTGAGTTTGGCGCATGCTTGGAAAGCTGTCGAGTGACTCGCTGCGTCCACAGACCTAGTTCATCCTCTGACGGCAGCTCGGGCAGCTCGGGCAAGGCTTCTAGCAATGACATGGAGCCGGATGCACTGGGGGACGCTTGACTTTCATCAGAGTATACAGATGTGTCGGCCTGCAGACGGTGGCTCATGGCCTGCATGCGCTTTGTCGCCACGCGGCGCCACGTCCATTCTTGGTCCAGACGCAATTGCTGCGACTGAATGGTGTGCTCCAAATCACTGCAGCGCGATCGCCAGTCAACAATGTCTTCTTTGTACATATCGCGCTCGCCAGACGTGTCTTCGAGCTGTGTCCCCATGTCATGCACTTGCTTCTGCAACTCGGCAAGCTCTTTCTCCGCTGCATCCTTAGCACCCGTCATGGCCACAAGTTGTGAGCCCATGACCTGCCGTACTTCTTCTAACTCGCGCTGCAAGCTCGTAAGTTCCTGTTGGTGTCGCTCACGCTGCTCATCCATCCGCGCATGAAGGGAGGCCAAAAGATGATCTTCCATGCGGAAGCCACGCTTCCGAGATGTGTGATCTGTCGAGTCGATGCTCGTCGCACCAGGCGAGTCGGATACGTTGGAGTCAGGACTGAACAAGCTCTGTGTCTGATCAGACGTTGCCCACGATGTCGCCGCCGATAACACACCCCGCGAGCTCGAGGGCTGGTGGTGCTTATGTTCCAAGTCGCTCCACGCACGCGTAGGCGTTGCGAGGTCATTATCGTAGGAGGCCTTGTAGGTGATACTCGATACCCGCCTAGCAGCCTTGTGAGACGCCTGCGTCGAAGGCCGCCTAGCCGTGGAAAGGGAGCTCAGTCGCAAGGGGCGCAGTGGCGATCGTGGAGCTTCAGCCGACGGCACAGCCGTCTCCGGGCCGGAAGGTCGCGGCGTTCGGTCCATTCCATCACGCGGATCTTGACATTCCGGTGTCTCCTTGCGCATAGGTGGCGGTATTGGAACGATAGACTGGCGCTTCGAGGCACCAGACCGTTTGGGCACTTGAAGCTGTGTCGGGGGAGCATCGCCCATAGACAGCCACGATGGGACAATGGAACGGCGTTGGTCGTCGCTGGCCTTGAGCGTGGGCATCATACTGGGCGGACGACGCCCTTCGAGCTTGTCCAAGGCAGTCTCACGATCCTCTCGATCGTCCGATTCCATGCCACGCAGTTCGGCTTTCCAGTCCGTGGGCACAGACGATGGGGCAGGGGGAAGTGGCTTATGTACACTGGACATGCCAAACAAGATGCTCGCTGGCTCCAATGCGGAGAATCGAATCGATCGGCGCGTAGATGCATCCTGGTGCATGGATGTGCGATGCAGGGACTGTCCACTCAACACCTCAAATCCCTGGCCACGGGTAGAGATGCTGAGCTGACGAGAATGACGGCTGCGTCGCCTAGGTCCGTCATGGAATGCGGGATCCAGAGACTGTCGCTGGGTTTCCAAGAGAGACTGTCGTGCCAGGCTCAATCGATGCCCCGCCGACATGGTCGGCAGTCTCGACGAGGACACGGAGCCCTGGCGAGGGTGGCGAGCGTCACCGCCCTCCATGGAACCTGACCAGCAGATTTGGGAGGTACGGCGAGAGAAGGGACCTTCGTCCATGTAGATCGTACTGGGTCGTGACCTGCGGCGCTTCGTCTTGTCCGTGGCCCGCACGGCAGACTCTCGCGCAATGGGTCCTGGGTGGTTGGACGCCGTGAAGTATTGTGTCAGTACAGTTGGCGGCGCTTCAGCGTTCCTGACCAGTACCGACGCACGCAGCGTGCGTGAGGCTCGTTTGCCTTGTTCCTGCGCACGACGGCGTTGAAACTGTCGCAAGGCGCGCTTGGCCGAGCGGAGCTGTTCCTGCCGCCCACGCTGTGCTTCTGAATCCATCGATGCTACGTTGCAATGATGTCACAAGCCGCAGGGGCACACACACACACACACACACTAATGCTGTCACTGCTTTCTGGCCTCCAATAAAGTGAGCCACACTGCTTGTCAACAAGCCCTCACTTGCGTACCAAGGCGTACTTGGGTATGTACAATGGAGTACGTCGATGTTACTATGGGCGAGTGGGATTGGTTTAAATCTTTTTAGTAAATGATTGGATTGCTGCAGGGCCCTGCGAGACATGCATAACGCGTGACACGATCCAAGCCGCAAGTCGAGCTGAGACGCAAGGGGCCACCCTTGTCACGCTAGGTCGGCGTCGGGGGCCAAGGCATCGAGCGTGTACATTTGACCCCGCCACTGAAGGTGGCCACCGACCCCAGCTTCAAGGTCGATGTGGAGCCCTTCCGATAGATGCTGCAGCACCACATGTGACGCCACGAGGCTGTATCGCCCCCATGGCAAGGCTCCTCCGCCCTGCAGCGTGTTCCGTTGCCGGCGCAGAATGGGTTCAGGTGATGGATGATATAGGTATCCTGTGTCAGGGTGTACTCGTAGTGAACCTGGACGAAACGGCACTCGAAAATCTCCGCCCCAAGTCAGTGTGCCTTCGTTGGGTGAGAGATGTCGGTACACGATAGGTGTGTCAACGGCGTGTATAACATTCCATTCGCCCTGGCATTTACTCCACCATGACATGCCTTCCGACTGCAATCGTGTCCAAAGGTGATCCCAGCCGTGCTCCTGCTCCCAAAGGGCCTGCAGCTGAGCTGCATCTTCTGTCCAATGTGGTCCGGCACTGAGCTCAGGAGGTGCCCCTGGTGTCGTCCGCGCAGGATTGCGCTCGATGCGGGCAAAGAAAAAATTGAGAAAGGGTACGGATTTGAAGCCTGCAGCGGCGGTCAGTATGCGGCGTACGCACAGGACGTCAGGTTCTTCGGCACCGTGTCATATAAAAACAATTGACCGTGCACATCGATCCAGTAACGATAGATACGCGGCAAAGTAGGTGTGCGTCTTGTTGCACGCCTTACCGTAGTGTGGAAGGCACGAGACGCTCGAAAACCGAGCATGGCAAACGCACAGACCCAGCAGCTGCCCTCTCCACTTTCTCGATGACCTTTACGGTGCAAAATGTATACTATCTGCGCATATCGGCCACTACGATTCTCACGACGGTCCTGTACCTCGATCAGCGCCATGTGGCATGGATGAATGACAATCCCAGCATACTTGAACACGCAGTGCACGATATCATACGGCCTCAGCTCGTGCATCTCCTGCAGGATGTCGCTCTTCACGCATCGGACAAAATGCAGACGGCAGAGCAGGAGGCGTTTCGCGTGCTGTACTACTTCCAAGACGCAGAGCGCTCACCAGCTGTACTACTCAAAGTATGTCATGATCGCTGACACAGACACGCACGCTATCCTTTCCTGGCTCGAGCATGTCGATACCTCTCGAGACGACGGACAGCGTACACGCACCCATTGCCCCAAAGAGTCAGCCGACAGATATGGTGCCAGAGAGTGAAGAAGAGCCATTTTCGTCGCAGTATACAGAGGACGACGAAGTAAGTGGCCAAAAGCCGCATGTCCATGTTAGCGTACGTTGTATCTCTAACACCAGTATACAGGATTCCAAGTGTATGTCTCGATGACTCACATAGCAGCTTTTCCAAAGAATTGGTCCTGGTGATTGAGCCAACAGAAAGCACAGTCGCTCAGAATCCGGCGCTTTTCACGGTCGACGACGATGACGAGAGCAAGAAAGAAAAGAGACAGCTGAACCAATCGGCACGAATTCATTTCGACGCGAATGCGACACAATTCGGGCGCACATCTCGCGAAGCGCCCCTGTTTCGTGGTATGGATGAGAAATAATTAGGTGGCTGCCGCCCGTGCCTCTTCTTCCTCTTCTTCGACAAGGTCAAGATCCAAGGGATAGGTCAGCAGGGCAGCTACACCGCCCAGACCGTTCAGCTGCCGGCCACTTTCGTGCAGGGAACTAAATATGACAACAGAGCCACCAAAGCTCTTGACCTGATCGCACAACTCTAGCCATCGTTTCCGAATCGTCGGGTGGACATTCCGCAAGAAGGCATCAGAAAGCAACAAGGTACCGATAGCGCCACGGTCAGCTGCCATCAAAATTTGGCGCTCACCATACCATGCAAACTGTTCCGACGTAGCAAGCTTTCGAAGGAATTGGTCCATCAATTGATTCTCACGCGTAAATTTGGTGTTCTGCAACTGGGCCGCCACCTCGGGGCTCTTGAGCACCTCCATTAAAGAATGGACGTGCGGCGTCGCGCAATGAACCTTTAAGAGCTTTCGTTTTCCCTCATTACCCATAAGGATCTTGTCAGACCGTTTCGTAGCCTCAGACAGTAAATAGTCATACATATTATCACGCCAGAAACCAGGCGAGGCAAGGAGCACGACACGCATCTCAGGAAGCGAAAGCAGCTTGATAACGGCATCGTATACCTGTGTGTAGAAACGATCAGTAAGTTTCGTTGTGCCTGTCGACTGTTGAGCCACGCCGTAGCCTGCCCCAGCGCGTTTTCTTGGGAGGGAGACCTGAATGCGCTGCTTAATGATGGTCATGGTGTTTGTCAAAAGACACACGATGGCACGACCTTCGCCCAAGATAATGGCGCCGACTTCGGCCGTGCTGCCTGCATTGCCACTCTCCTCCAGGATATCCAAATGATGCTGGTCCCATTGCTCCTTCGTAATCGATACTTTACGATTCAGCTCGATATCCAACGTGTGGAAGGAGCCAGTGCGAACGTGATTATTTTCCACAGCCACGCGTCCTGAGATGTGCAGCGTCGGTTGCCCCTGACTTGCACCGCTTAAAGAGGGCGTGCTACCAGCTTCGCCCAGCACCAGGGAGCTCATGGGCGTCGAGGCTGGCGAGCTTGCATCGCTCTCAGAAAGAGGCTCATTAGATGTAGAGACGGCGCTTGACATACCTGAGCCTGCAGCCATCTCAAAATCAATCTTGGTGACTGACAAGGTGAGCTGGAGGCGCATCCGATGTGATTCAATCGAGCCCGTGCTCGACTCGCTTTGGATTCTTCGAACGGTCGAAGCAGACACGAGATCTTCCGGTTGTATGAGGTTGTACAAGTGATACAGATCCTCATCGCAGTCTGGGATGACAGATACCGTGCCGCTGCCATCGCGCTCCAAAACCTTGCTGAGGATACGCATGGTCGTTTCGGCCACCGCCGGTCACAGTGGAGGAGGAGCCTTGAGGCGACTGCCTCTCTCGGCATTTGTCAGCATGCCCAAGGTCATGGCCCACTATCTAGGCACGGGATCTACAAGAGGCAGCGCGCCGTGCGCTGGTCGGAGGATACGCATCACTTGATCAGATCCTCGAGGGCCTTGATAATCGCGCTAGGCTCGAGGTTGCTGATTTCTGCGTTCTTTTCCGCTCCACGTTCTGCGTGTTACAAGTATGCGTACGTACCCAGACGAACAAACAGACGAGCCGGACCTCCCTGTGCTTCACGCACAAGGAAGGGAATGTAAGGGTTCGACGCCTTGACCTCTTTGTAGTGTTGAGCCACGAACTTACTACGACATGTGTTAGTAACACGCGCACACGCGAGCACGTACCGAGCACCCGAGCTGGATGCACTTGTGGGAGAGAAGTGCATGCGAATCTCTTTGACAGCCGCAGGGAAGGCCTTGGACAGAGTCGATGCCATGGCGTACAGCACTCGGTGGGGAAAAGAGAGGAGGCTAGCATCCCTCGCTAGACAAGACCACTACACCACGTGGGTCCACGTGCGCAATTAGGAGGCGCGCTCTACCAACGACGGTCTACGGGCGGCTTGCTGGGCGTGCACAGAATCTAGCTGGCATGGGTAAGACGCGCGTATTGGGTACGTACCACTCGCGTGACGCGTTGCCAAGTACGTGCCTTGTCATTGGCACGCTCGATCTGCGATGAAATGTTGGCGTCTTCATCGTGCAAGAGCTGCTGGAGCTGGTCATCAGGAAGACCAGGCACGTAGGTGGTGGAGATATCATAAGTGGGGCCAGACTGTCACGTTAGTTTTGCGAACGTACGATCACGACTTCATCCAGCACAATTATGTGAGAGTCGTGCCAGCGGCAAGGGAGACTGGGGTGAGTTGTGCAGCACGTACGTTTTGTTCACGGCATCAAACACGACCTGCCCGACATCACTCACATTGGATGGTGCTAATTGGGCAACGCGTTCCTGGCATTTTTTCTTGGCAGCTGCATCACGAGCCTCGATCGCGGCGACCGGCACCGGATGGACGGTCGTGAGAGGTATGGACTGGTCGTCCTGCAACACATCGACTCGCTGGATTTTCGACGCTCGTACCATTTTGAAGCCGGCGAGCGCGCCGCTGTTAGATAATACGCGCGGCGATGTCTCGCATACTGCTGAGGCAGCAGCCCGTCGCATGGACGGGGCCAGCGCACTCGTATGCCCCGTCTCGATCACGACCACATTACTGGCAGCATCGTACGCCCAGAGCCGGCCTACCAGGCTCTCGGTGGGCACCGCATATTCGGGCGCATGAAAGCTAGGGTACGACACAGTCAGCTGCACGATGGCCGACACATTCGACTGCAATGTCTCGTGGATCGCGTCTGTACGAGACATGACCTGAGAGGCGGTGAGGCAACGTCGCTCCACCACCGTTAGGGGCGCCTCGTACACGTGATACAGGGCCTAGTAGGCCCGCCACGTCACGCTGTTCCCTTTGCATGACGCCTCGGCATGGCTGGCATGGCACGTAGGGAAGAGGGGCAGGCTGCGTGGTATCCAGATGCGAAGCGCCTGCGGACCGACGATGATGAGGGAGGTGTGTTTCGATGGAAAAAGAAGGAGGTCGAGGAGCAGCGTGCAGGTCTTTCTCGACATGACGTCGAACGGCGTGACGCTGCGCGACGTGCCGAGGCTGAGCGTGAGGCTGAGCGGCTGAGAGCGCGTCGTGTTCAGCGCGAAAATGCACGCCGCGAGCGTGAAGAAGAGGAAGCGCGGCGTGCGCGCCAGGCAGAGTCGGCCGTGATGGCAGATTGGGTGGCGAAAGAGGACGAGTTTATGCTCCAGCAGTCCAAGGCGCGAGCTGCGATTCGTGTGCGTGATCACCGAGCGCGACCGATTGACTGGCTTGTCATGCCGCTTTTGGATGATACTGAATATGATGACGAGGTGGATGTGCCGCTGAAAGAGCCGACCGCCTATATGGATACACTCGCTCCGAGTGAGCTGCAAGAGCTCCATGCCGATATACAAACGTTTGTGCGTCTCGACGCAGACCGCGCTGCGTACTGGAAAGATGCGTTGATCGTATGCGATGATCGCTGCCGTCGCGTCCGGCACCAAGATCAGACGCATGTGGACCCCTCGATCCTGGCAGACGCAGATGCGCTGCTGGCGGACAAATCAGCGGACGAGTTGCTCGAGCTACAGACATCTATTCGCAGCAAGATGCGTTCTGGAGAGCCCTTGGATGTCGAATACTGGGACATGATGCTACGGCGTATCGTGGTCTGGCGCAGCGTCGCCAAATTGCGCGCCGTGCACGAAAAGACGGTGCAGGAAAAGATCGCGAAGCGGCGGCACGAGCAGCGCTGCGATGCGGAGCGGCATTGTGCTGAACTGGCAGAGCAGCTCGACACGCCGAGGAAGTACGATGTGGTATGGGACGCGGCTGAGATGGAGCCGCCAGGACGCCCGGTGCATGATCTGACGCCGGAGGAGCGTCCGTTACCCATGTATACCCCTGCGTCGCTGCGTGCCAAGCTGCGAGAGGCGCGCCGCGATGTGCTTAGCCGGTCATATATTCCACGGCAGCAGACTGAGTGGCATCGCTCGTGCCAAACAGCCGATGACTTTGTGCGTCAAGAGGCAGCACGGGCGATGGGTGTGAATGAAGAGGCATTCCATGACGATGTTCGACTCACGCAACAGGCACATCATGGGGAGAGCAAGTACCGCGTCCGCAAACCGCGCTACTTCAACCGCGTGCACACGGGCTACGAGTGGAATCGGTACAACCAGGTGCACTATGACGCAGAGCATCCACCGCCCAAGCAAGTCCAAGGGTACAAGTTTCATCTGTTTTATCCGGACTTGCTGGATCCCATGCAGGCGCCCACGTACCGCGTCTTGCCTGATCCTGAAGGACCAGGGGATACCGTGCTGTTGCGCTTTAGTGCGGGCCCTCCGTACGAGGATGTGGCTTTTCGCATCGTGCAGCGTGAATGGGACTATTCGTACAAACGCGGTTTTCGAAGCAGCTTTGACCGCGGTATTTTACAACTACACTGTATGTACACGATACTCACGCAGTCAACTTTAAGCGATTCAAGTACCGCAAGTAATTATCTCATGATGCGTCCAGCGCCACCGCAAGTGTTGCATTCATCGTCCAGCCCAAATAGGGAAAATAGGTCATTGGCATTCCCTGTGCCCCCGCATTTGTAACACAGTGTGCCTCCAATGCGAGGATCGCCCGGCATCACGGTGACCGCGCCGGGTGGCGGCTGATATCCGTACCAATCGACGAGAGGCGCAGCGCCGGGCGGTGGCGGAGCGTAGCATGGCATGGGGCGCGGTGGTGGCGGCGGCGCATACAATGGATAGTCTTGCTGCATGAGGGGCTTTTCACTAGACGTGTGCGACACCACATCGTAGCGAGGCGGCACACTACTGTGCTGGTCCTCGGGGTACACGTCAGGCCGCGATGATGGGCCACTCGGTGGCTGCGTGCCCATGGATGGAGAAAACGGCTGAGGGGGCCGAGGCGCAGGCGGATGAAAAGCGTGGCTTTGCATAGGCGTATAGAATCGCAGGGGCTGCTGGATCCTCTGGTCAGCTAGGTAGCCATGCGCGCCGCCCTGCTCGTACGCATTCTTCACGGCGCCGGTGTACGCTTTGCCATAGCGATGCCAGCAAGATTTGCATGGCTTGAGCGGATTTCGATTCACGTAGCCCGTCTCGTAGCACTTGGTGCATGTTGGGACAGTCGCAGGGTATAAGAGAATCTTGCCTTTGTACAGAAGGGGGTATCCATTGGCTGGCGACGCGGTAGGCAACGGGCCCACAGGGCGTGGAGGCGCAGGGGCCGTGCTGGATGGGGAAGGGGGGCGTGGCCGTGGCGGCAAGCTTGGTGCTGCCGCCTCATGATGCGACGACGCATCTCCCCATGTGCTCGCGAGCACATCCTCGTACGAGGGCGGCGGCTCGCTCGGCTCCAGTGGTGGTGGCATCCAAGCCGGATCCTCTGGCCCAGCCTGGCCCCAAGGGATTCGGCCGATGTGGAGGGAGGTGTCGTGTGGAAGAGGAAGGACGTCAGCGGTTCCTGCCTCGCCATGGTGGAAACGCTCGAGATCCCATCGCCCGCCGACTTTCATGTGCATCTTCGGCAGGGGCCTATGAGTGAGCTGGTGACGCCTCATGTGGCCTTGGGCGGCATCGACCTGGCCTATGTCATGCCGAACTTGACGCCGCCGCTGACATCTGCGCAGCAGACGGTGGACTACATGGCGCAGCTGCGAGCTATCGCCCCACATACCCGCTTCCTTGGAACCATGTACCTATCGCCTAGTATTACGCCAGATGAGATTCGCCGTGCATCTGCGGCTGGTATACGTGGCGTGAAGAGCTACCCACGCGGTGTGACGACGAACAGCGACGGTGGCATTGAGGACTATGAAGTGTACTTCCCCGTCTTTGAGGCGATGCAAGAGTGCGGCATGGTGCTCAACCTGCACGGTGAAATTCCCAGCGATACTGACAAGGGTGTATGTGTCCTGAACGCCGAGCCGCTGTTTCTGGCGCACCTCGAAAAGATCCACGCGCACTTTCCGCAGCTGCGCATTGTGCTCGAGCACGCCACGACGCGTGCCGCTGTCGAATGCGTGAAACGCTGTGGCGATACGGTGGCGTGCACGATCACCGCACACCATCTGCAGCTGACGGTCGACGACTGGGCCGGCAAGCCGCTGCACTTTTGCAAGCCCGTGGCCAAGATGCCAGATGACCGTGCGGCCCTGCGCGAAGTCATTCGCGAAGGGCATCCACGCTTCTTTCTTGGCTCCGACTCCGCTCCGCATCCCCTCGCGGCCAAGTACCCATCGCCAGCGAGTCGAAATGACTCGACGGACGAGCTCATGCTGAACTGCGGGTGTGCGGCGGGTGTTTATACATCGCCCATTCTTCTTCCGCTCTGCGCGACACTGCTTGAATCGTTCGGCGCGCTGGATCAACTCGCTGCGTTTGTGAGTGAACATGGCCGCCGCTTTTACAACGAACCGGCCGAGCCAGGTCGAGTCGTACGGCTGCGCCGAGCTACGCCACAGGACGCGCCCGTGCCAGCCGCCTACGTTCACTCTTCGAGCACAGACAAGCGCGATGGCGACCCGTCCAAGCTGCAAGTGTCGCCGTTCTTCGCGGGCCGGCACCTCGGCTGGGTCCTTGCATAGAGGTGCATAGAGTCTTTGTGCGAGCGAACAAAGATGGGTGTCACGTGGCGTATGAACGCCTTGTGGAGGACCGCATATAAAGGCAAGGACGTGCGAGGCGTGGCCAGCCATGCCCTGGTTTTTCGCCGCGCACCCTGCGCTGATTCCGAAGGCGCTAGCGCATCCCGTCGGCACGATTGCCGCCACGGCCTTTGCGCTTGGCGCACTCGCGGGGGTGTGTGCGCCGGGCCTGTGGGCGCTCGTGCGTGGCATGCTCACTTATACCCCGCAGAGACTAGCGCCCTTGCAAGTGTATCTCTTTGCATGGTCGTGCTTTCATGTGCTCGAATTCGTCGTGACGGCGTACTGGAATCCTACGCACCTGCAGTCGGACTCGTTTCTCTTGCAAAATGGATTTGAGTACATGGCCGCGCATGCGATGGGCGTACTGGAGTACGTGCTCGAATCGGCCTGGGCGCCCACGTGGAAGTATGTGTGGTGCGTCCAGGCGCTCGGTGCTGTCCTCATAGTGAGTGGCCAGCTGCTGCGCTCATTTGCCATGATCCATGCGTCCACCAACTTTAGTCATGCACTCGCCCAGACGAAACGGGAGGACCATGTGCTGGTGACGACGGGCGTCTATGCGGTAGCGCGGCATCCGTCGTATGCCGGCTTCTTTTGGTGGGCCGTCGGCACGCAGATCATGCTGGGAAATCCAGTGTCCTTGATCCTGTTTACGGTCCTATTGACGCGCTTCTTTGCTCAGCGCATTCGCGTCGAAGAAGCGACACTGCGTGCCTTTTTTGGTGACGCGTACCGCTCGTATGCAGCTCGCACGCCGCGCGGCGTGCCTCTTGTAGGTTGGGTCACGTGATCTGACGCGCCGGGAGAGACTGAGAGCGTCCGCTTCGGTGTTGTTCTGGCGACCATGGCCGACTCGTCCATCCAGGTGGTGGTGCGGGTGCGTCCGTTGAATGAGAAGGAGGTGTCGCTCCTTGCTCCGACGGACACATCCCATGCATTTCAGGGAGACGGGGGGCTCGCTGCCTCTCCGTCCAAAGCCCAGAATGCCATTGCTGCGATGCGCAGCAATTATATCCGCAACATTATTGCACCGGTGGACGACCGCGTCCTGGTCTTTGATCCGGTCGAACCAGATATGATGCGTGGCGGCGAGTCGAGTCGTACGCGCTCGTCGCTCTCGCACATGCAGTTCCACGGAAATGGCCGGCGACCGCGTGACGTGCGGTACGCCTTTGATCGTGTATTTCCGTCGTCGACGCAGCAGCGCGAGGTGTACCGCGACACGGTCGAGCCGATGCTCTCAGGCGTGCTGAGCGGCTTTAATGCGAGTGTCTTTGCGTACGGCGCGACGGGGTGCGGTAAGACACACACCATCAGTGGCACGCCCACCGACCCGGGCCTCATCTTTTTGACGATGCAGGGACTCTATGAGCGGATCGAGGCGGAGAGCAGCGATTTCGAAACGAATGTGCGCCTCTCGTACTTGGAGATCTACAATGAGACCATTCGTGATCTGCTTTCCGAGACGCCGACACCCGCGGGGCGTGGCTTGGCACTGCGGGAGGATGCCGCCAGCAAGATGTCCGTCGTCGGCATCACGGAGCACATACCCGAGTCGCCCGAGCAGGTGCTGGAGATGATCACAGAGGGCAATAAGCGGCGCACACAGAGTCCGACGGAGGCGAATGCGGTGAGCAGTCGAAGTCATGCGGTCCTCCAAGTCAATGTCATGCGGCGCCCGCGCACAGCCGACACGGTCGAGGAAATGTACAGCGCGTCGCTCAACATTATCGACCTGGCTGGATCCGAGCGTGCTTCTGCGACATCCAACCAGGGCATCCGCATGAAAGAAGGCGCCAACATCAACCGCTCGCTCCTGGCCCTGGGCAGCTGCATCAATGCCCTCTGCCAGTCGGGCACCCGCGGTGCTCGCAGCCGGCACATTCCGTACCGCAACAGCAAACTCACGCGTCTTCTCAAGTTTTCGCTCGGCGGGAACTGCAAGACGGTTATGATTGCCTGTGTGAGCCCGTCGAGTGCGCACTATGACGAGACGCATAACACACTCAAGTATGCGAATCAAGCCAAGAACATCCAGACCAAAGTATCGCGCAACCTCCTGCATATTGACCGCCATGTCGCGCAGTACGTCCAGGCCATCGCTTCGCTGCGGGCAGAGGTCGCCGAGCTCAAAGACAAGCTCGCGCATGCGCCGACCGAGTCACACGCGGAGCGAGACACGCAGCTCGAGCAGGCGCGTGCACGACTCGCCACGAGTGCGGCGCAGGCCAAGGAACATGTAGGCTCGTCGACGTATGCCGCGTCGTTCCTCGCGCATGCGACGCAACAGGCGACACAGGCGCGCTTATCCGCTGGCCCACCGGAGGCCGAGGAGCGCATCCTACAGGGCCTGTGGCAGAAGTGCGAGGCGGCACCGGAGGCTGGGCCATGGCGAGTGCCGACCGTGCCGCATCACGCGCCACCTCTCGTTGCGCAGCATGGCCCGAGTGCCGCGCTGTATGACGCGTACCATGCAAAGTACGCCGCCGATGTACGCGCGCATGCCAATGCAACAGCCAAGGAAGCGTTGGAGCACCTGCTGCTGGATGTACTCTCGCCACGCATGGTGACATTGGTCCAATACGCTGCGCGAGCGGCATCGGCTCTGCAGCAAGTCTGTGCCTCGGATCCTGTACCGACGGACGTGGAAAAGACGCTCGCCGACGGCGTGGCTATGCTCAAGGACCTGACGGGCGCTGATGTGCCCACCACCGTCCGTCGAGGGCCGCGGCCCGGTGCGCTGGCTTCTCCCGCCCGCTTTCATCGCAAGAGTCCACGACGGCGTGCGCTTCGCCCACCTCCCAAGCCGGCGATGGACAAGGCGGCGCGCGCGCCTCGCGCCTCGCTCGTGCCTCGGCCCAGCATACCCCGACGCAGTGACAGGCCAGCCGAGGCAGCCTCCAAGCCGCGGGCTTCGCTGCAGCCGCCGTTGCGCATGCCCTGTCTCTTATACACATCTGACGCTGCCGACGACTCCTTACG